>Ga0210044_10000024_pt1 | contig 204049 bp, 206 predicted proteins | sample CryGey13umfilter_2_FD_183959 | JGI IMG/M metagenome (GOLD analysis project Ga0210044, IMG submission 183959) | Groundwater microbial communities from aquifer in Utah, USA - Crystal Geyser 4/9/14 3 um filter (SPAdes) (version 2) | ecosystem: Environmental > Aquatic > Deep subsurface >... | reverse complement strand
GTTTTAAATTGAAGAAAGGGATACCGAAGACCAAGATAAAAACCGGGGCAACGCCGTGCAGTTGCGAGTGAAAACGGGGCCAGCTTAAATTGACTGAAAAATTGTCTTGACAATGGGGTCCACTTTAAACCGCTTTTGAAAAATACCTCGTTTTTAAATTTAAATGACGACCATTTTTGCGCCAATCAGAACAACCGCCTCACTGGCCGGTCATGGCGCAGCGTTGTCTTTATCAGCTCACCTCGGATCCATTTTTTTTTCTTTCGGCCCCAGTCGGGCAAAAAAAAACCAACAGGCGCTCAACCCTGCTGGTTTTTCCGACCTGGATTTCTCCAGACCTGTCCAATTCTTTGACCCATCCAGATCATCAATTGATGGAGCAAGTGTACACGCGTTAGTATGTGTTTGCACAAGTTCATTTGAATTTATGAAAAAAATAATGGCAAAAAGAATCATGATTTGTGGTGCGATGCATACAAATCAGTGGACGCATTCATTTGCGTACCATGCTTTGCGAATCAATCACTGACTTTACAGAACTTAACTCTGTTCAAGAAGCCCGCTGGGTTCATGGATTAACCAGCAATAAGGCTTCCAAAAATGGCTTTTTCTCCATCGGCCGAAAAAATTGGGATGAAGAGAAACGCAAATTCACCTGGAAACAGGATTCAATCAGCATGTCCAATCTTGATTGGGTTGTGCAAGCCACGCGTGGTCAGTCAGATACCTACATCAGTCAATCTGAGTTTTTTGCCAAAAACAGGCAAATAGCCTCATTTAACAGTGTTCAATCCTGCTGGGTTGACCTGGATTACTACAACGACGATTGGGATGCCAGTGAATGGAATGACGAGAAACTCAAAACCATCATTGAACACGGCAAGAAACTGGGTATCCCTGTCCCAAGTCTGATTGTCAATTCCGGGCGCGGTGCTTATGTCAAATGGATGTTTAACGCCCCAGTTCATCAGCTTCCTCTGTGGAATATTGTTCAGGAATCTCTGACGGTGCTGTATTACTGTTTGTCTGTGGACGTCAAAGCAAAAGATGCCAGCCGTGTGCTGCGAATCATTGACACCAAAAACACCAATAATTTTTCAAAAGTGAATGTGCTTAGCGGCAATCATGTTGAATACGAATTTGGTGAATTCTCGAAACTGATTGAGCAAATCAAGGTGGATGAAATTTCACCGATTTTTGATTCAAGCAAGTCCCACATCCGTCGGGCCACCAAGGCCATGAAGAACCTTGTGGCGCAGATCGAGATTGCCGCCAAGGGTGATCTGGCGTCCCTGGACCTTTACGCCAGCCTGCGTGAACCTCTTGCGATGGAGCATCTCACCAGTCGGTCGCTCAACTGGAGCCGCTTCACTGACCTGCGCAGCATTGCGCATCAACGCGGTGGCTTCAGAAAAGGGGAGCGCGATCACATGTTGCTTTGGATGGTCAATTCGTTGGCTCAGGCCAAGGTCATCACTTCGGCCAACTGGGATGGCGAGGTCAATGATTTGATCAAAGGGTTTTCTGTTGGCCCTGATTTCTCTCCAGTCCAATCCGGGTATTTGTCATCCGTCCAGGCGCGGTTGATCAATCAGGAATCTGGTGAAAAAAAGAAATCCATTCTTTACCGGCCTGGCAATAACTATTTGATTTCCACACTTGAGATCACCCAGGCGGAACAAGTTAATCTCAAAACCATCATTGGTTCGGATGAGAAAAATAGGCGGTTGAAAATAAAGCGTGACCGTTTGTATGACGGTCGGGCACAAAGACGTGAATCGCGCAAGACATGGAAATCACTGGCACAGGAAAAAATCAAATCACTCTTTGATTCCCATATGAGTTGTGGGCATATTTCAAATATGCCATCTTTGCGTGGCATTGGATTTAATGCCACAAGCCTGTCTCATGAGATGGGCATTGAACGCAGTAAATTGTCCAAGTTTGCCAGTTTGGAATTGGAGCGTTTGTACTCTGATTATAAAATTCTGATGCGATCTGAATCGGAATGTGTGGTCAAACAGCCAGAGCCAGCAGATTCTTCAATAACAGTCGAAACCACAGATATTGAAGTGGCCGCCCCACCACCGGCCCCATCGTTACCGCAGCCGGCACCCGCCCAAGAGCCCGTCAAAGATACCCTTCCTGAATTTGATTCTTTTCAGGCAAGACAGGTAGAAATTCAACAAAAAGCACTCGCCATATATGACGAGCAAATGAAAAAATTGCGGCGCGACAGAGATATTCAACAAGCTCGCATATTGACCGAAGCCAAAAAGGCCGGGGACGCGGCTCGGGAAAAGTTACTGCGCTTGAGAGACCACAGACGAGCTCAAAACAGTGTGAACCAATTGATTGGTTTGTGCACTTCCCAGCAGATCAAACAAGAGGAAACCATCGTGAATCAACCAGCCGTTCCAAATACACAAGTGCCTGCACAAGCGCCGTCAGGCCTGTCCATGAAGGAACGGCTGCTGAGCCGGGCAAAAGAGAGCCAAAATCGTTTGTCTCCAGCCAGGACGGCCGCACCTCACCCTGATCCAGTGGCGGCCCAGCCTACAGCGCCTACCAGCGTGAAGCCCCCGGCGTTCGGTTCAATGCCATCTCCAGCGCCAGCACCGAAAGTGGCCAAGCCCCATGCGCCCGCAGCACCTCTTGGCACACCTGCTGAGCGCCTGGCCAGCAAGGTCATGGCCATGAAAAGCAACTCTACCGTGCGTTCAGGGCGCCCCGGTGCTGTACGCAGCACCGAACACAACGCAGGCGGTAACTTCGCCGACATGCCTCTGTCCGCGCTTGCGCAGATGCAGATGCAGGCTCGCCAGAACCAGGGTGACGACGGCGATTGGAGTTATGGTGATGTGGATGTTGAGCCAACGAGTACCCAGCCTGTAGCTGATCCTGGCACCCGGTTCTTTGCCCCATCCAAGTCATACCCAGATCGCTACCCACCGGGTTGCCAATGGAAGCAAAACCTTCTGCCTTGCGGATCTGCATTTCATGAAGCCGAGTGGGAGTTTGCCAAGTCGGCTGGTCGGTACTTGGTCATTGAGATGCACAACAATGGCATTTCTCTTGAGCGTTTCATTGATCCCAAGCATCCTGACAACGCAGACATCACTGCTGGGCATCCGGCCCTGACTGACGTGTATGGCCAGATCCATTTGATGGATACCCCGGAGATGGAAAAGGTGGTTCGTGCTTTTGCGGGATGTTGCCTGGTGCGCAACCGTGAATTCTTTCGCATGCCTGAGGCCATTGAGGCATCTGCAGCCATGTTCAATGGTGTGCCTTTTTGGGTGGTTCGTCCTCGCTCGCAATACGCCAGCGAAATCAGCCAGGCCAGTTCAAATTCGTACGGACGAAAACAGTACGACAGGCCTTTTTCAGGCAAAAACGAAGGTCGTTCTGCAGGGTTGTCATCTGAAAATTTACGCAAACGGGTAGAAAAAGCAAGATCGACACCGGACAATGCCTCTTTGGATGCTGGCGCAGATGAGCAAAGCCTTCCCGCGCCAGCACCATGATCACTTATGCGTGAGATTTCGTTCTGAAAAACACCTGAAAGTCAAAATAAATCAGACGAATTCTTTTTTCGTATGTTATATTTAATTGAAAATTAAAGGGCTATTCTTATGGGACTTTTGCGTTTTTTATCTGTGACCTCGGTGGGCACCATGTTGATGGTTCTGTCCGGGTGTTCTGTGCCGCTTGTGCCAGTGGCAAAAACACCTGATCCAGTGGCGATCACCATTGACGAGAGCATCAAACGCAGCTCTGAAGAGCGCCCCATTGGACCAGAGACGCCTGTTGTTTGGCCTGTCTACTCTTCCAAATCAACCACAGTGTCGTTCTTTGGCGATGCCAATCAGCTTTTGGCCGATGTGGCCAAGGGCATGAAGTGGCGGTTTGTTGTGAGTGGCCCACAGCCCCGCTTGCCCATCTTTGTTCAGATTGACGCCAAAGACATGACCATGGCGGACTTTCTTCGCCAAGTGGCTCGCCAACTTGGCCAGAGGGCTGACGTTGTGCTTGAAAAGGGCTCTCTTGAGCTTCGTTACAGGACCAATTAAGTGAAGCCTTCTTTCTCACCTTTGTGGACGGCTTTGGCGTGTGTTTGCGCGATGTGGTCGGCGCCAGCAAGTGCCGACGAAAACTCGTTGAACGCATTGCTCAACCCATCGGCATCCATGGGCGTCAAAGCGGTTGATCGTGAAAAAATCTCACTCGTTCGTGAAACCATCCTGAAAGAGGCTGCTCTTTTGCTTGGGGCACGCGCCGGCTTGTCTGACCGGAGCAAGGAAATCTTTGCCGAAGTGGATGCCAAGCAAGGCAAGCTCGACGCCCGTTTTCGCTTTAACGAACTGGTGCTTGGCAACAACGTGTTGCCACCGGTGATTTCCGAGAGCCGCGACGTCGTGGCTTTGGAGTCTACGGCCATGCGCGTGGCGGGGATTGTGTACAGAATTGATGAGCCTGGCCGTTTTTCACTGCCCACGCCCACGTGGCGCAACTGGATCTACATCGGACTGGACCCGACGCCGGTTCAGTCGTCTTCCATCGAGTCCAGCAACCTGCCGCAAAACGAGGCCGAGCAAGCCTACTGGGAGCAAATAGTCAAGTCTGGTTATGCCATGGGCCGATCTCAGGCTCAAGCCGCGTTCGATGCCAATTTCGCATTACTGGAGCGAGCCTATGGTGGCATGCGCCGCTATTACGACCTCTGGCAGCGTGGCATGGTCACGGCACCCGTGATTGCCACAGCCACAGAACTCATGCAGCGCGATGACCCCAACACAATCAGTGTGGGCAACACCGTGTTTCGCATCACCTCCCAAACAGATTTCACTCAGCCCGGTGGTTGGATCCCTTTGGAGTAAAGGCGTCCATGCTTGATACACACAAAGGGCGAGTCGAACCTCTGGAGATCACGCCAGGGTTTGGCTCTATTGAATTCAAAGAATTCATCAACAAAATCTACGTGCTTGGCGCCTCTGACATCAAGTTGCAGAGCAATGATTTTGTGTGGGCAGACCTCAATCGCATTTGGCAACCCGTATCGAACCGTCGTCTTGAATCTCAAGAGGTGGAGAGTGCGCTGAGCATCTTGCTTGACCAGTCTGCGTTGGGCTTGGTCAGTGCTGGCCAGCCGGTTGATGACCGCGTGGATTTGTACCGTTCAGCAGACGAAGTCAATGAATTTCGTCTCAATGCCACTGGCTGCATGGTGGCAGGTGCTCGTGATGGCATGTCCATCACCCTTCGCGCCATCCCAAAAAAGATCCCATCACTAAAGACGCTGGGCATCGAGCGCGAGATCGTGGAAAACTTCTTTCCTCGGTATGGGTTGATTCTGGTGGTGGGCACGACGGGTTCTGGCAAGACCACCCTGATGTCGAGCAGCTTGAGTGAACGCCTGGTTGAGCGTCGCCACGATCCAGTGGCCATTGGCACGTATGAAGACCCTGTTGAGTACGGCTTGGCTGGGATGGCCGAGGGGTACATGCCTGAGCCGACACAGATGGCTATTGGGCAAGGATCTCACGTCAAGAGCTTCTCAATGATTGGTGCCAACGCGATGCGTCGCCGGTTCGATGTGATTGTGGCTGGCGAGATCCGTGATTTGGAAAGCGCCCGCATGGGTGGCGAGTTGGCCCGCACAGGTCACTCCGTTCTGGCCACGCTGCACGTTGACACGCCCGCCGAAGCCTTTGACCGCATCATCAAGTTTTACCCACCCACCCAGCAAGAGGGTGAGGCGTTTGGTCTGCTGAGTCAGATTCGCATGATCGTGGCGCAAAAGCTGTCTCGAACCACCGATGGCGGCAAGATGGCTTTTCGGTCATGGCTGGTGCTGGACCGGACTATCAAAGCCACTCTGGCTGGCGCCCCGGTGGCCCACTGGGCACGGATCGTGACCGAAGAGGTCAAAAAGCGCGGCGCAGATTTCGAGACATCCGCGTATGCGGCTTTTGCAGCCAAGCGGATCACAGGCGAGGCGTTCTGTGAAATCGCAGGCATGACCGTGTCTGAGGCACGTGAATACGTTTCTTCAAGGGGTGGCGATGTCAGCACCCTGGGTTAAATGCGCACTGCCCCCCATGCTGGGGCCCCTGCCTGGCTGGACGATTCTGCCGCTGCCGTATTTGCTGCTGTCGTTCAGCAAGATTTCCATTACAGTGATGGTGATCACTGTCATTTTTGCCATCTACCTCACACGCAAAGGTCGCAACCTCATGTGGGTGATTCGCCGTGTCAAGAGCCGCATCCGAAACGAAATGATCGAATCACGCCCGCTGGGTTATCGACGACGTCTCAATGCACTGGTTCACGTGAGCTTCTTCGACTTTGACAGCTGGAGAGGCAAGAAATGAAGTCTTTTGCTTTGGCCATGCTGTGTGCTCATCTGCACGTGCAGGTGATCTCATTCTTGGCTTGAACGAGCAAGAGAAAATGGTGGCAACGCCAGTTACGCCGAATACAGCGCCAGCACGCGCCTGGGGCAAGCCTGCGGCCAGCGTGACTCCTGTAGCGCCAAGTGCATCTTCTGGGTACGAATCCATCAGGTTGCTGTCGGCACACCAGATCAGCAAGCAGTTCAAGGCCTACGGCGCCCAGGCTGACTGGAGCGTGTACTGGGAAGCGCCTGAGTATTCGCTTGAGGAAGATCGTGTGGTTTTGGGCGATTTCGAGACGGCACTGTCCACATTTGTTCAAGATGCCAATGACAGTGGCGTCCGAATCCGCGTGACTTTCAATTCTGCCCAATCGTTCCACTTGCCCCGACTGATGACGTCGTCGATCGCTGCAAGCGTGAACCTTTGGTGGTTGAGGTGTCGGTGCAACATGATTATTGATGGAATATTAACTACTTTAACAGACGATAATGATAAATCCTTGACAATTCCGAAACTAACTGTATATTTGAATTAAATACATTTTTAGCCGGTGGTCACCATGAACACAAACCTATTCCTTGAAATCTTCTCGGCAGCCGCTGGGCTGAGTGGGGCTGTGTTGCTGGCCACCAAAAGCAAGTGGGCGCCATGGGCGTGGGCGATCTGGTTGATCAGCAACATTGGTTGGATCGCTTTTGGCATCCACATGGGTTTGTGGGGGGTGGTGGCACAAAATGCTGGTTTCACTGTCACCAGCGCCCTGGGCGCATGGGTGTGGCTGATCAAACCTTACCTCGATAAAAAAGTAGCAAGTTCATCTGGCCGTGTGCCTGACATGGTTGCTGGCCACTGAAATCGAGGCGACTTCGCAAAAAAATTCAAATGACTCACACAGTTCGCAGCCACACCCTGCTTCAACGAATGGCTGGCGCCTGGAACGGTTGGTTCAATCCCGAGGATCAAAGACGCTGGAGGCTCGCAGACTGCGTCGTATCTGAGGCTGCGCAATCGCTTCGTGACATAGATCACTTGCTGTACAACGCGGCCAATCAGGAAAAGCTCGCTGAAGCGCTGCACACAGCGTGTTAACCGCCGAGCAGCTTGTGCACGTTCTCCTGGCGAATCAAATCGGTGGCATTCTGGTTCGAGTTCACCCATCCTTTATGCTCAGAGATAACATTCAAACCTGCGACAACAAGCATGACTTGCAGGACTGGCTGAACACTTTAAAAGTCATGGACGCTGGGTCATTCCAAGTGCAACGCGATAATTTTATCGAATGGCCGACCGTTCGGGGTGCCATGTTGCTGCTAACGGATGTTCTGGATGTGGTTCATAAACCGCAGCGCACCACACTCAATGCAGCAGGCGCGAAGAAAACTTAGGATGGGCATTGCTTTGATTGATGGCGTTTCAAGAAGATGCGCGCTCAAGACGTTGGTAACCACACCCTGGTTGTCTGCGCCTGCGATTGTGCTGGGCGCTGATGATGCGCCGTACAGGGCCAATGACCCCATGGCAGGGAACCCCGACTACTTCTGGACTTTGCCCAGATGGGTGTGGCTGCATCGACCCGCGTCAGGTGAAACGATCAAACTGGTGTACTGGCAGGATGGCCAACTCATCGACAACGCATATCAGCAAATCTCCTGGTTCTTGCGTGATGTGCGGTTTCAGAAAATGCTCGATGCCAAAAGCCCAGTCATTTACCGTGCGCTGGATGCGGGGCGCATTGGGCGTGAGCACTTGTCGCCCTGGGCGTTGATGGACCCCATCCTGATTGACATCCTGTACGCCTACAGCGCTTGGCTCAATTACTACGGCATTCAAAAACCACTGACCCTCACGTCGGCACTTCGCCACATGCTGACCAATGAAATGACCGAAGGTGCGGCCAGAAACAGTTGGCACACAAAGGCAGGTGCTGCTGATGTGGTCATCCCTGGGGTGTCGCCTGCGGCCTCAGCCAAATTTGGGAAATGGCTCAGCGGCGGCGGAGTTGGTTTGTACATCCAGAAGAACTTTGTGCATCTCGATCGGGGTCGCGTTCGTTCCTGGACCAGTTGACAGCGGATCAATCCGTTGCGGCCTGCCCAGTGGTCATTGGTTTGAAAGCCGGGGTTTCCACGCGATTTTCGTTTCTTGACTCTCGCTCATGGTTGACCTTTCAATACGCTATTTCGCAGAGCAGATTTTTTCTCGTTGGTGCGGGCGATCGTCAAATTTTATTTCCAAATGTGTAAAAAAAACGAAATTCACCGCATCATTTCTTTTTTGTATGTTACATTTATTCGGAAATTTAATTACTTTGTGCGTGGGCTTGAACGTCGTTGGAACGTGAAAGCTGGTAGGTTCTGAATCTTGACTTGGAGAAATACTGATGAGGCAAACGGTTTCTGCGGCACTTGTGCTGTGTGGCTTGTGGTGTGGCGCCTTTGCCCATGCGGGAGAGTTCATTTTTCAAGAAGGTGAGTCCGGCGTTGTGTCCAAACACGAGACCCCTGCTGCTGCGCCATCGACTTCGACTTCCGGGCAAGCCTTGCGTGAAACCAAGCCTTGGGAAATCCGCTTGCAAGACGTCAATCTGGCCAACACGATGCACCGATGGGCGGCTGATGCGGGCTGGCGCGTGCGCTGGGACGCTCGCAAAAACGTGATGGTGGAGGCGCCTGATTTGATCACTGGCTCGTTTGAGGACGCAGTAAAGGGGGTGCTTGAGGCACCTGGAATTGCCAATTCCGGCTATCCGCTTGAAGTCTGCTTCTACCCCAACACCCCACCACTGGCTCGCATCACTCGTAAGGGCGAGCAGGAAAAGGAATGCAAATGATGAACCGAACAACCCTCACTGCTGTGACAATGGCTGTGGCCGCCTTGGTCTCTGGCTGCGCCACCCCCACTTATTTGACGGACAAGCAAGCTGCTTTGAAGGTCAAGACTGACATAACAGCTAGGGCGCTTCCTCAAAACGCCATTCCTGTGGATTCTCAAACTGTCGGCTCTGCAGAGGCTGCTGCTGCTGCTGCGCTGGCCATCAAAACCCGCCCTGTGGCGCGTTACGCCACCAAAGCTTGGCACGGCACCCGCATGATGGACGTGCAGGATGATGCCGTTTTGCCAGCCATATTTTCCGAAAATTTCAAGATCGATTTCGATGACCGTGCAACGCGTGGTCGTGTTTCTTTGGCGATCGTGGCCGAGCGCCTGAGTCGAATCTCTGGCGTGTCTGTGCGCATCAAGGATGATGTGATGAGGGGTGGTGTTGTTTCAACGGTTGGCGTTTCCCGACCAGTTTCCCGACCAGTTTCCCGACCAGCAACATCATTGCCAACCAGTGCGAATCTTCCTGGTGCTATGCCCGCCCCCATGAATGTGCCAGCAGCAGCACCCATGCCTGCGACCATGAATCCAGCCATGCCCATGGATCCCAATGCAGAACCTGGCAGCACCCAGTATTCGCAGCCGCAAACCTCTATCGCCAGTCTTGAAATGAAATGGAACGGCTCTTTGAGCTCGTACCTAGATCACGTTGCAGGTCGCTTGAACATCAGCTGGGCGTACCGTGATGGTGTGGTGATTTTTGAGCGTTACATCACCGAGTCGTTTGAGCTGACTGCGTTTGGCGGCACTCAGGACTACAAGATGGCCTTAAACGGCGGAAACTCTGGCAGTGGATCTTCTGGTGGGCAGTCTGGCTCTGCATCGTCTAACCTTGACCTGACCGAATCCGGCAAGATGAGTTCCCTTGAGTCGCTGAAAAAAGCCATTGCCGACATGATCGGTGGCTCAGGCGGCTCTGTGGTGCTCAATGAAGGCACTGGCCGATTCTTCGTCACAGCCACCAAAGACGTGATGGGTCGGGTTCGTGACCTGATCAAGTCTGAAGACGCATCGCTGCAACGTCAGGCCCAAATTCAATTCGACGTCTACAGTGTTTTGAGCAACGATACGGACGAGGCAGGTGTTGATTGGTCAGTTGTTTACAAGGAATTGGCTGGTGTTTGGGGTGCGTTCGTCAAAAGTCCAGCGTCACTCTCCAGTGCTTCTGCTGGTTCTCTGGGTGTGAACATCTTTGCCGCGGGTCTGTCTGACACCTCATCTCGTTTTGGTGACACGAAAGCAGTTCTGAATTTGCTCAACCAAGCCGGCAACAGCGCCCTGTACCGCCCGGTCAGCATGGTTGCGATGAACCGTCAGTGGGCACGCAAAACCAATCTGAAGGTGGACGGTTATGTCAGCGAAACCACGCCTTCAACCGCGTCATCTGCAGGCTCTGGCGCCCCTGGCTTGAAAACAGCGTCGATTACCACGGGCGACAAGTTCATGGTTCAACCTGCGATTTTGGACAGCGGCGCCATCATGTTGAAGTTTGGCGTGTCTCTGACCGAACTGCTTGGGCTTTTTGATGTGACCGCCGGTTCCGGCGATTCTCTTCAGAAGGTTCAAACGCCAGTGACTTCTGGTACGGATGACCAGGGCACGATCAAACTACAGCCGGGCGAGGCCATGGTGGTGACTGGCTTGAGCCGTCGTCTGGCATCCTCTGACCGTCGCGCCCTGGGTGAAAGTGCCCCCATTGGCGTTGGCGGCTCACGCAAGGATGCTTACAAGCGGGAAGATTTCCTGATCGTGGTTCGCGCCTCACAAATCTGAGTTTCACATGGCCAACAAGGAAATCTTCAAATCCGCGTCGGGCATTCGCTTCTTTGGCGGACTCGAATGGCGTTTGCTCGATGTTGATCACAACATTGACGCATCGTTGCGAACGATTGGTGGGGATCGCTCTGCGACCCATGTGGCCACGGCGAAATCACATGCGCCTGAGACGCTGAAGGTTGGCAAAAAGACCAAAAAAATCCATCGTTACGCGGGTGGTTTCCTTGCGTTCTTTGATGGCGATGAGCTTGGCAAAAAGGCTCACTCACTGGCCTCTGCGTTTGCTTTGTGGACGGCGCAGCACGACAAGGCGGCACTTTCCGTGCATGTTGCTGATGGTGCCATCGCGGTGGTGGTGGTGCTCAATGGCCTGCCATACTTGGACAAAGTGGTTGAGAACGAAAGTGAGGCTTATCTCATCGTCACGGGCTATCTCAAAGACCACCCAACCATGTCCATCTTCTCGGATGACTTGGAGAAGTTTCCATCGTCCTTGATGGAAATGGGTTTGCTCGAAGCCATTGCCGGGTCCGCTGGCAAAGCCACGCAGATCAAAGACATCCCGGCGGATGTGGTCAAGCTGACAATGATTGTTGTGGTTGCCATTGCACTCTTTGCTGGTTACCAGTATTACAACAAGAACAAAAAGGAAGCGGCTCGCAAATTGTTGGTGCAAAAACAACGGGACGAAGATCCGGTGCCCAAGTACCTGAGCGCCCTCAATGCCCAGCGCGCAACACTTGGTGTTGACAGAAATGCATTAATTGCGGCTTTCAATAGCGCAAAAAAGATTCCCGTTGCTGCGTCGGGCTGGCGTCTTGACACGGTCCAGTGCGAGATGCTGGCTGGTTGCAGCGCCAATTTTAAGCGCACCAACGGGACTTACCAGCAGCTGGTCAAGTCGGTGGACTTTTTGAAGCTGACTCAAGCCGAGTCGATGGATTTAAATCGTGCCAGGATGACTTGGAAGCAGGGCATGGAACCTGCGTTAGTTGACCTTTCAGAGCTTCCAATGGAGTTTCAGAAATTCATTGAAGAAGAGCCTGGTTCTACTTTTCAAAACTGGATGGTGGCGGGTTTCAGCCTCTCTTTGCAGCCGCCCGTACTTTGGCCATCTGTGGCTGGCGTACCCCCTGGATTCAAACACGCGTCAGCCATCCGGGTAGGAAAAATTGAAGTGAGCAATATCTCACTCGCAGTTTTGGAAGAGGTTTTGCTTTCTTCGCCAAAAAATATATTTTGGAAAGATTTTGTTATGGTTGTTGGTGACCCCAAAGATGCAATCAAATCTTTGGTCAAGGCAAAAGTAAGTGGATCTTATTATGTTAAAAACTAATATTAAAAAAATGATTTTCGGCATTTTTGCATTTGCTGCAACCGCATCAATGGCCCAAACCATTGGCGACATTGCAGAGATGCAGCGTGGCAAGTTGATTGCCGAAATCAACGCGGTTAACCAAGCCAATGCGATTGTTGTTGCGCCGACCATAGACAAAGGCCCAAAGAAGCCGCCGCCTGAAAAGCCGATTCGTTTGCATTCCATTTACAAGGTCGCCAATCAGGTGAAGGCTGAGGTTACTGATGGTATCAACCTGGCTTACATTGACGAGGGCATGGTGATTGGCAAATACATGGTCTTTTCTATCAAAGAGACGGGTGTTGAGTTGGTGTCAGTGCCTTCGTGCAAAAAATCTTGTCCCAAAGCCAAAGTGGTGGCTGTTGGCGGCTTGCTTTAATTCATTCTGGAGTTAACTTGATGTCTTGGTTTGGAAAATCTGCGGCCAAAGCCACGGTGCCTTCTGCGCCAGTGGCACAGCCAACTTCAGCGCCAGCCCCTGGCCGTGCTGCGCCTCATGCCAAGTATGGGCACGGTGACCATGATGTCAAAAAGACAAAGCCTGCAGGCCATGACCGAAATGGCATCAAAAGCTATGCGGATGTGCCCAGGTTTTTGAATGTGCTGACCAGTGGTGGCAACGCCGTTTACAAGCTCGGAGCCACGGACATGGCCAAGCTGGTGGCCGTTGAATTGTCGGGTCGCAAGGCGCTCATCATCGCCCTGAACACAGGCCCTGAGCCCACCTTGCTCATTGAGTCATTGCGTGGCGCTTTGATTGCGGCAAGTTATTCGGTTGAGCCCACTCTTCATGCCCCTGCCAGCGTCATCACTGAGGTGTATGCCGCTTCAACAACGGCGGAATCTACGTCAAGCAACAATTCGGGTCGCTCATCCAATCAGTTCATGTTGGCCGTGCATGAATGGCTCGAATATGCGGTGGAAAACCGTGCGACCGACATTCACATCGAAACGCGTGGGTCGGTGGGTACCGTTCGGTTTCGCGTGGACGGCGAGATGGAAGGCATGCAAAGCGCAAACAAAGGTACGTATGCAGCCACGTTCATTGAAAAGTGCATGGGTGCGCTGTTCAACAATGAGCAACAACGCAAGTCCGGGTCGGATTCGTTGTTCGAGGCCAGCAAGAACCTGTATTGCATGGTCCCCTATGCGGAGATCCCCAACCACACGTTGAAGCTGCGTTTTCAAAGTGTGAAGGGTAACGAAGGTCCAAAGATTGTTTTGCGCCTTTTGCCTGTCAACGAGAACGCCAAAACACTGTCGTTTGAAGAACTCGGCTACGCCAAAAGCCACGTTGATTTGTGGCGCATGGCCATGAATACACCTTCTGGTGCGGTGTTCATCGCTGGGGTGACTGGCTCTGGCAAGTCAACCACACAAAAGTCATTCATTGAACTCAATGTGAATGCCGCCACCAGTGCCATCTACACGGTTGAAGACCCTGTTGAGTACCCCATCCGGTTTGCTCACCAGATCCCAATCCAGCGCGATTTGTCCAACCCGACTGAATCGGCCCGGTTGTACTCCGATACCATCAGCGCCCTGATGCGTGCCGATCCTGACATTGCGATGTTGGGCGAGGTCCGGGACCGTTACAGCGCTATGGCTGCCCAGCAATTGACTGAAACGGGCCACCTGGCACTTGGAACTGTTCACGCGCACTTGCTCTCTGGCATCGTGCCTCGTCTGGTCAATCCTGAGATTGGCATGCATCGCGAGGTGCTCACTGGACCCAACATCTTGACCCTTTTGGTGTACCAAGCGCTTGTGGCCAAACTTTGTCAGCATTGCGCCCTCACCAGCGATGAGGCACGGGCGTTGTCCCCGGATGTGGATGCGATCCTGGAACATCTTGAACGACTCGATTTGCCCGGTGACACGTTCCGCTGGAAGAATTCAGATGGATGCCCTCATTGCAAACACCGGGGAACTGTCGGTCAAACGGTGGTGGCGGAGATGCTCATGCCTGATGACGATTGGCTCGTCCCCATTCGTGAGGGCAAAGACAACGCCGCGGCAGAAGTCTATCGCAGCTACTCCAACATGGATTTGACCAGCCCCAACATGGACGGAAAAACGGTGTTTGAGCACACTTTGTTCAAGGCTTATTCGGGATTTGTGGATGCGCGTCAATGCGCTCGGTTTGACAACTTCAACCGCTTTGTGAACCGCTTCAAGAAAATGAAACAAAAATGAAAAAGCTCCTGATCAAACTGTCGGCTTTTTTGTGGATGTTCAACCGTTCGCTTTTTTACCGCGACTTGGCTGATGCCTTTGAGCGCAAGGTGGGTCTGCGCGAGTTTCTTGATCGTGAGGCATCCAATGCGCGTTTGCTTGGGGACAGCACAGGCATGGTCGTCATGCGATTCCTGGTGGCCAGGTATTCCTCTGGAACCGGCGGCACTTTGCGCGATTTGATGTTTGGCATTGCACCTCAGTCCGACCTGATGCTGCTCAGTGCCGTGGATGACGCCACGAACAACAAGGGCAAATCCCTTGAGCGAGCCGCTGATGCAGTGGAGTTCCAAATCAGAAGCGTGAAGGTGTTGTTGCAAAACCTGGTCACGCCATTGATCGCGTTGCCTATCGTGGGTGCGATCTGTTTGGTAACCGCTAACATCATCGCAAGCATTGCCCAGAGCGCCCCACCATCCGTTTGGGTGGGATTCAATGGGTTTGTCAAGGACCTGGCCTCATTGATTAACAGCCAGTGGGCAGTCATGCTAGGTACTTTGGTGGCTTTGACTGCCATCACTGTGTACTCATTGCCAAGGTGGATAGGCAAGTTTCGCTTGAAGGCTGACAAGCTGCCAGGCTTCTCTTTGTACCGCGACTACAATGCGGCGGTGGTGTTGAGTGCCATGGCCATGATGATTGGCAGCGGCAAAACCATGATGCAGGCGCTGGTTGACTTGCGTGTGAATGCCAATCCTTGGCTCAAGTGGCACCTGCAACGAATCATCCGGTCGCTTGAAGACAACCCTACCGACTACATAACCGCTTTCAGTCGAGGCCTGATGCCCATTGGGGTTCGTGCCCGACTAGCCACCTTATTGGATTCATCTGCCAGCTTTGATGCTGCCCTGGTTGCGCTGGGCACCAAAGAGGTTGTCAGACTTGAGAGTGCAGTGAAAACGTCAGCAGAAACGGTGAATTGGACTTTCACCGGAATCCTGATGACGTTAGCTGTTGTTTTGTCCATTGGTCAGATGACCATTGCCAGTGCTCTTTCGCAGGCGTCGGAACCTAACCAACTCATGCAAAAGAAATAATATTTTACGTTAGCATTTTAACCCCTAGGAGAAACCATGAAAACCACCCGTTCAAACCGTCAATTTCCAACCCGCATCGTACGCTCTTCGCAGCGTGGTATCAGCATCATTTCCGTCCTGCTTGGATTGGTTGTTGCGGCTCTGGTCACAGGTGTCGCCTATGACCAGTTCCAAAATTCCCAGCGCAAGGCTCGTATTGACGCGGTCACGACCGAAATTGCGACCATGATCACGGAAGCCCAAAAAATCTATGGCTCGGCCAATCAGTATGGTTCGGTGACCACGGCAGTGGCTGTTCAAGGCGGTGTGGTGCCGCCACGTTTGCGTGTGGCGGGTACAGCCACAGCACAGAACAAATACAACGGTGCCATCACATTCACCCCAGCAACCATCACCACTGCCAACGACTCGCTCACACTGGGTTTTGCCAGCGTGACCAACATAGACTGCCAGGACATCGTGTTGTCACTTGAGCGTTTTGCCCGACGTGTCAATGTGGGCGCACAGGTTCCAAAACCTAATGATGGTGCACTCAACTTGGGTACTTTGGCTTCGGCTTGTGATGCGGCTGATACCGTTCAAATCGACTTCACCTTCGGTCGTCAATAATTCTTGAGTTCGCTGCTATGATGAATCAACGCCAAGCCAAACGTGTGAGTCTGCCCAAATCCCAGCGGGGTTTTGGGATCATTTCTGCTTTGCTGGCGTTGATTATTGGATCCATCGTGACCGCTGGCCAGATCCAAGGTCAGCAAATGGAGACGCAACTAAGGGCAGGTCGCCTGCAAGGTGATGTCCTTAACTTGATCAAAACGGCTGCCAACGATTATTCGATGGAGAATTACCCGGCCTTGCAAGGCAACTTGCCGGTGACAAAAAATGGTATCACTTTGCCACCAGGCGATGTGGAAGGTCAGGCCATGTCCCCCAGCGTGGCTGACCTGGTGGCCATGGGTTATTTGGGTGCTGGTACCAATGCCCAGTCCACATTGGGCGTTGGTACTTATCGTGTTCGCTTGCGTCGTGAGCCGGTCGCTTGCGTGACCATTGCCTGCAACATTCCTGGTGCTGTTTACATTGATGCGCCGGTGTTCAAGCCTGGCACGGCGGAAATGAATGGCGTCATCATTGGGGCCATCATGGACCGAGTGGGCGGCGATGTGTTGGTGTCTCTGAACACTAGCCCCGCGTCGCTTCTCACGCCAAATGGTGCGACATTTACGAACCCTGTGGCGGGAACCCCTGCTGGCGTGGTAGGCGCTCGCATTGGGTTTGGTGCCAGTGGTTTCGGGCGATTTCTGATCATGAACGATCCGCGCGACCCGAATTTTCAGGGTAATTTGACAGTGTTCGGCACCATTCACGGACGTGGTGCGATCTATGCTGATACCAGTGTCGGTGTGGGGACTGGTGCAACAGGCTGTCGTTTGGGTGAGATTCTGGCCAGTGGCGAGGTTGTGTCGCGCACGGCGGGGTGCATTCGCCGCGCATGGATTGATGGTGTCAATGGGCAGGCGGGTGTTGCAGATGCCGCAGGTGTCACGCGGGCGCTGATGGATGGCACCACAGGTCAAGTGCAAGCGCGAGATGCTGCCAGCACGACGCGAGCCTTGTTGAACGGTGCTACAGGCGAGATCACTTCAAACGATGCCACTGGCACTGCCAGGGCCGGCTTCACTTACTCTGGTGCTGAAAGTGTGGCTTATGCCGATCAGCTGCGAAATACCGCTGGCACCGCCGGGATTTTGGCCAATGGCACTGTGTATGCCGACAACATGAGAAACAACGCCAACACGGGCGGTGTGCGTGCCGATGGCACAGTGTTTGGCACCAGTGGCGTGTTTGACAGCATCACCATCAACAATTCCGCTGTCGCGGGCGGTGCTTGTGCGCCAGCAAATTCTGCAGTTTGGGGGTTTGTGGGCGCTGCACCCACGTTGCTCAAGTGTGATGGTGGCATATGGAAGTCCGCCAATGGTTTGGTCACGGCGATAAATGGCGGTGCTTGTGCCACTGAGAACCAGCAAGGCATAACAACAACAGGTGTTGGACTACTTTGCAGCGGTGGGACCTGGATGCTTGCAACCGACAGGATGGGTAAGTTCGTGGTTACATTCGCCGGAGTTGGAACAAACACATCAATCACTTCAAAACCTGCTTGCGGCGGCGGTGGTACGCCAAAGATTTACATGATTCCCAGATCCGTCGATGCTTCAACTCTTTTCATTAATTACACAGCAACTGACCTTGGTGGGGCATGGCAACTCAACATCACTGATGGCGTTGGCGCAGGGGTTCCTGGTACGGTTCTTTACCAATCAGGTTGTTTTTATTAGCAAACAACAGTGTCTTGCAGATTAAAAATGTACTGCTAGAATGCAGAAAAAATTTAGCATTTAGAGGCGTCTCATGAAAAAACTCAAATCAACCATCCTGGCATTGTTAGCTGTTGCGGGCGCTTTGTTGGCGGGATCGACTCAAGCGCAGAGTGCGGATTCCGCAAGTAATTTTGGGACCCTGTTAGGGTCTCCGATTGTTTCCGCAGTACGAATTGATCCAGCTGTGGCAACAGGTCCCACCACTTGGACGAAAAAATTGGTGGGCCAGAGTGCCACCATATCAATGAACAGCATAGAAAGGGTTTATTCTGGTTGTTTCTCGTGCCCTGACTCATTGGTAACTGTGGGTATAGATTTTGCTGGCAATCTTTACCAGAAATTTATTTCTGGTAATCCGATTGTATATTCATTTAGCGAATTAACCGGAAATAGTCCAATCGCGATAAATATTTTCTTCGACGTTTTTACCTCAGATAGCGACAGCTTCACTTGGCCCTTTTTAACCGGAAACGGAGCACCTTTAATGATTTTTGCCGTACCTATCGGAGATGGAAATGGAAATATAATTTCTTTTAGGTTGCAATTGAATTATTTCCTGAATCCGTGACCTCAAAATCCAACCGCTGTTTTTCAGCCTGAATTAACCCAATATTTTCAGAAATCTCGTGAAGCTGGTTCCGCCACCCATTTTGAATATCTCGAAAGCTCATCCATGCGGGTTTTTAGGCGATATTGCGCCTCGTTAGTCAAATTGCGCGCAGGGTCTCTCCTGTCCGGTCAGTGCGGACGGTCTTAATTTTGTATGGTGGGATTTTGTGTGTGCTGTTGAACCGCTACACCGTCTTGATTTGCCCGTAATGGCGTTCAAACACCGCAAAGCCACTGTCACTCTCGCCCAGACCCAGGATCCAGCGCCCAGCATGCTTGATCATGCGAGCGGCCTTGAACATCATCTCGTGCATCACCGTCCTGATGCGACGGCGTTGAGCTGTATGTCGCACCGGCGTGTCGGGGTCATTGAGCGTGTTTTGTCCAATCAGTCGCAACAGGTTCATCGCCACCGCAGCGAGCTGGCACACCAAGTAATTGGTATCAAACTTGCCAGAAGGCAGGCGCTCCAAATCCATGTCGGTCTTGAACTCAGAATGGAACTGCTCATGGGTGGCGTGATCGCAATACAGTGCGATGATCTCAGCCGGGCTGAACTTAGGTGGCAGCGTGGTTGTCCAGCCTTCCAGTACGTACTCGGGCAACAACAAAACCACACCATGCTTGTCGATAGTGCGCTCGGTGAGGCGATAGACACGGCGCACCGGGTTGGCCTCACTGCCCACCTTGGCCAAATCCAGGCTCTCTTGCCAGATGCATTCGCGCTTGCCCGGGCGCAGTGCCAACTCAAGGCAGTAGCCCAAGCGACCCAGATACACTGCAAACGGGCAATAACCATCAACACCCGCATAAGTGCGCCCCACCAGTTCTTTCTTGGTAAAACTGTTGTTCATGGCGAAGGTATCCAGATCAACCGGGGTGTAGCCACAGTCCAGGGCACCGAAGTCAATGGGGATGCCATTGACTCGACTGGCCAGCAGCTTTTGGTTCATTTGGGGCACCATATCAAACCAAGAAGATGCAGGGCATTCAAGCGTTGACGCAGGTGGGGCTGGAAGGGACATCCTTCAAACCCAGCGCACGTTTGAAGAAGGCGTTGGTGCGGAAGTTCTCGATGGCATCAAAGTCGTTCTTGCCAAGGCACAGCAGACCAAGGTAGGACTTGAGAATGTCGCTGTTTAGTTAAAAATGTGAGATTTTAACAATTCAATTGACAATATTAAAAATCCCGCAATATTCATTATTGCGGGATTTTTAACTTATCAGCCACCAGTCCCTGTCACAAACCTGAATGTCCGTGTAAACGAAACTCCATTGTTTGTGCCATTGATGCTTGCTTCGTAATTGGTTGAAGGCTCAAGGGCGGCATTGGGAATCACATAACCTTCATTTGCAAAGAAGATGTTGTGCGGGTCATTCACGGATGTCACCGGTGTCCGCAGGGTGATGAATGTTGAATTGCTCACCTTCATCAATGTTGCACTTGTGATGGTCAATGTGCGACCGGGGCGCAAAATCACCATGATTGGGTGGCCCAATGGGGTTCCTAGCAAATTACGGCCAGGAACGGGGTTGGGTATCTCGCCCGTGAGGCGGTAATTTACGTCAGTGGTTCCTTCGCATGGGTAAGTCGCCACAGCATCCGAGGCAATGACTGGTGCAGTGGTGGCATTGGCTGTGTTTATTTGGGTCACATGGATCAATAAATTCAATCCAAGATCAAGTGGTGAGCGAACGCTGATGCCAACTTCGAGGTAAGGGCCAATTGCAGTCAATGCATGATAGGGACCAGAAAACAGCTCGCGCACACCTGCAGCGCCACGACCAGCTTTGCTTGCAGTCGTTCCAAAAGCGATTATTTCACCAACCAAACCCACAGCCGAATAGCCTGCGGCCGTTGCACGATTTGTTGGACTGACACCTGTAAAACCAGCTGTGCCTGCAGTCTCTATGTGCTCGAAATTCTTGTTCAGCAGCTGCCAATTTGCATGAGCCAAAGCTGCCTGATCCAGTTTGGCGTTTTGCGCCAATGTCCCAAAGCCGCAGCGTTGACGCTCTGCATTGAGCAAGTTGAAGGCGGCGTATTCTTCGGAGGTGGTTGCATAAGTGGATGTAGCGACTGCTGTCACGATGGTTGAAGGCTCAACCACAGGCGTTGTTGGCACCACAGGCGCAGGAGTCACTGCTGCTGCAGTATCGCCACCGCCGCCGCAGCCTGTCAGCAATGTGCTGATACTGAGTGCAATGGCTGAAAGATAAAGATTGTGTTTCATTTGTTTACTCACTTGTTAAATCCGTACATCTATATTCTCACATCTAAAAAAAATGTCAAGTTTTTGCAAAAATAAATTCAAAACTTTTGTTTGAGGCTCCATTTATACCAATCAAAAAGGTTATTTGTTGTGGTTTGTTGTGGTTTGTCAAGCAGATTAGAGTCGAGAATAAAGAAAATTGGACACAATCCGTATTTGACCGTCAGCGTCAATTTTTTAGGGGGGTCTGCTGGTGAGGATTCTTGAGTTTTTGCGTCAAAAATATAGTTTGAACTCAACTCAAACAGGGCATCCAAATCCATGGATGCGTCCATAATTTCCCAGGTGCAGGCATTGATCGTGATGATGTATCTGACCCCGTCTTTGATTATTTGACGGCGCGTGTGCTGCATGTCCTGAATCTGAACGGGGTAACTTCCTGGCTCGTCAAACAACTCAGATGAATGACCGCCAAGGCGATCCCAGTTGGTCATGTGGGCGATCAGCGCCTCATAGGTGCAACTGACCAGATTGAATTTTCTCTGGTAACAAACCCTGTCCTTTTCCATCATCAAGGCGATTTTCAGGTGGATGTTTTTTTGCAGAACGGCGTTGTAAATCTCCACCCGCTGCTGGAACGCTTTTGTATCGTCAATATCTTTTTGTGACATGGTTTGATCCTAGACTAAAAATTGTTCGAGTATCCCTGCTGAATGTCCTCATAGCGTTGCTGGCGCGCATTAAATGCCAGTTTTACCACGCCCACGCTGCCGTCACGGTTCTTGCCAACGATCACTTCGGTGATGCCAGGCTCTTTGGTGTCCTTGTTGTAATACTCGTCGCGGTACAGGAATAGGATGATGTCGGCATCTTGTTCGATCTTTCCTGACTCGCCCAAGTCGCTCATCATGGGACGCTTGTTTGGCCGCCCTTCGGGGCCTCGGTTGAGCTGCGCCAGCGCAATGACTGGCATCTTCAATTCTTTGGCCAGATTTTTCAGACCCGTTGAGATTTCGCCCACGATGGTGCGGCTGTCTGCCTGGCGGTGTGGTGCCATGCGCTGCATGTAGTCCACCACCGCCATGGGTTTTTCATGTGCGCCAGCAAAGATCCGAGCACGTGCGCGCAAGTCAGGCAAGGTGAGTTCGGACGTTTCGTCGATGTACAGATTAAGGTTGCCAATTTTTTGTGCACCTTCAACCAGTCTTCCAAAGTCATCGTCGCTGAGTTCGCCGCGGCGCAGTCTGGTGGCATCAAGGTGTGATGCACTGGCCAAAGCGCGGTAGGTAAGGGCGTTGCCACTTTGTTCTGTGGAGAAATAGAGGACGTTGCGGCGACCCATTTGTGCTGCAGCTTCTGCAATGGCCAGGCTGATGGCTGTTTTTCCCATACTTGGCCGTGCGGCCAAGACGATCAAGTCGCTGTCGGCGAAGCCTTCGATCAGTTGGTCCAACGCCGAGAACCCTGTGGTCACCACGTTCTCAGGCACGGCGCCGCTGGCGCGTGTGTCCACTTGCTCAATCACTGCAGCGACGTAATGCTCAACGTGCATGGCTGTGGTGGCGCGGGTTTGGCTGGTGTTTTTGACGTTTTCAACCGCATCACCCACCATGTCCACGATGCTGTCAGGGGACTGCAGACCAGAGTAGGCCAACTGGACGGCGCTTTCAAGCGTTTTGGTCAAACCTCGCAGTACAGAGAGTTCGCGCACCCGCTTGGCTGCTGCACGAACCGCCAAGTCTGACGCAGCCTGGATCACCTCGTCACGCGCGATTCCTAGAACATAGTCGGTACCGCCAATGAATGAGCCACTTCTTGCGGACGATGCAAGCACGGAGGTCAGGTCGTGCGCCACGCCTGCATCTTCAAGGGCCGTGCGGATTCGCCAGATGTTTTGGTGTGTTTCCTCAACGAAATCGTCAGCCGACACGCTTGCTGAGATGTCTCTGAGCACATTCGCACGGCTTTCCGTCAGGGCTGCACACAACAGCATTCGCTCAGACGCGAGGCTGCTCATGGGGGGGTCTTGCGGTGCGGTATCGCCGGCGGCGGGTATCGGCGCAGTGGTGGGGTTGATTGTTCTTGACATGAACCTATTTTAATTGCAAAATACAGTACATTCAAGAAAAAAATGCAAACTTTGCTGTTGAAAGGTTGCTGTAACGGTATCATTTATTTTTTTAAAATGATACAAAAAAGAATTTAATTCATTGGTGTAACTGTTAATTTACGCTAAAATTTGAACTTCACAGGTATAAAAACTTCATGGTTTCACTTTCGCAACTGCCTTATTTGCCAATTTCAATGGCCGCCTTGCAGGAGAGTCCACTCTTTATGAGTGCTGACCCTCGCTTGGTGCGTGCGGGCATCTGGATGCAGGATGCTGCGTTCAAAAGTGCCATTCCTGGAAGCATTCAATCCTCTTTTTCTGCGCTGTCTGCCATCACTCGATTGAGTGAGGCTGATGTTGAAAAAAACTACGACTTGCTTACAGCAGGGTGGGATTTGCGTGAAGATGGTCGCTTGCATCACGAAGTCATGTCGGTGCTGGTGGCGCGAATAGACGAGCAATTTGGTGCTCAGATGGATGTGATGAGCGCCAGTGTTGCCGTTGCCGTCCAGGGTGTTGATGCGTTTGACTTGTTGCCCCCGGCTCAAGTCAAAAAAGCCGCCAAAAAACGCGGCCACTCACAAATTTCAAATGATTTCCAGCCTGATGCGACCAGCATGGCCTCGCTCATCAAAAACGGTTTTGTGACGGATGAGTACCGTGAGTGGTTGATTCAGTCGTTCATTGACTACGCCCAGTCCAAGGCGGTGAAGTATGTGAGCTGGCAGGCGGCATTCAGAACTTATGCGTCTTCCAGCATCACAGCCGGAGCATTTCGTTCGCGCTTTGGCTTCATGCCAGGTGCCGCCGCCCCAAGTGCCAGCACTGCGGCTGGCGTCGTGACACCAGTTGGTGCCCCCCAATGTGCGGCTGATCGCATGCGAGACAGGCTTCGTAGTGGTCACAGTCCTGCCACGCGTCCGCAAAGTTTTTCCCAGCAAACAGCAAGCCGCAACAGCAGCGTCATGGCCCAGGCCTTGATGGGCCGCAGGGCTCAGGGCGCCCAGGACAATGAGTTGCATGAAAGTCAGGACGGCGTTTTTGACGCTGCATCGTCATGATCAGGCCGTCCTCAAATCAAGCGAATCAGTCGCAGCCGATGTCAGAGTTTGACGCGGCTGTGTTGCTTGTCAGTCAGATGTTTACCCAGTCAAAGACGGACATGACTGAGCTTGAGGCCAACCTTTGGGCGGTCGAGGTGGGTCGCCTTGGGCTGGCGCGATTGACGGCTTTTGCTGAGTTCTGGATGGGGGGTGATGCTGGTGTCACTCGCGCCCCGCGAGTGCAGGATTTCCGCCGGTACGCAGACCCCAATCACCTCAATGAAGCGCTGGCCTTCGACCGCCTGCGCCAAATGGTTGAGCAAGTCGGCCCCTACGTGGACCCCCCTTCGGAAGATGCAAGGCTACACGCCACCATCATTGCGCTGGGCGGGTGGGTCAAAGTGTGTCAGGAGTACCCTGACATCAACGATGATTTCAAGATCAAACGCTACAAAGAGCGGTTCTCAAACGCCTGGACAGACGCACAGGCCAAGGCCGTCCAAGGCGTGCTGGCGCCGTCAACCCGTGCGCTTGGTTTGTGTTCAAGTCCCGCTCAGTTGAGGGTGGCATTCAATGAGCCCGCAGACGATGTGCTGCTTGCGCCGCCACAGGGTTGAGTATGGCCAAAAAACCCACCTCCACCGCCAAAGCCGTTGACCACATCGTTGGCAACATTCGTGCGCAAAATTTGCAGATTGAGTTGCTTGCAAGGCGCACCACACAAAACGCGTTTGGTCACTTGTTGATGGCTGCAAATGTTCTGTCGTGGGTACTTGCCGCCTGTTCGGTGGGGCTTGTGTTTGGGGTCATTTCAACCGCTGCCAAGTCCAATGACGCTTTTGCTGTCACCGCTTCTGGCGAGATTGTTCAGATTTTTCCGGTGGACAAGGACTGGCAAGAGCAAGTGTTTGAGCGATACCTTTCCATGGGTGAGACGCGCCAGGCGCAAATGCTCAGCGAATACCTTGCTAAATTCCAAAGGTTATCGAGATGAATGAAAAAGAAACCACGGCGCAGCTGATTTCGATCATTACGGCGCTCTCCATTGCGGCCATTGCCATGCTCGCTGTCATTGGCATCCTGACCATGTTCCTGACGCAAAAGAAGGTGCAAGCCTTTGCTACGATGGACAACGGCAACATCATCCCGCTGGTGAGTCTGGACAAGCCCTATGTGAGCGAGTCGCGCATCAATGGGTTCGTGCAGGAATGCTTGCGAAAGTCATTCAGCCACGATTTTGAGAATTTTCGCAGCACCGTTGCCGCCGCCAGAGACTGTTACACCCCAATCGGCGCGGAAGGGTACGAGGCTGCCATGGTGTCTTTACTGGCGGACATGACATTAAAGAAGGTGGTGCTTTCCGTGTCGATGGAACCTACGGTGGTGGTCCGGGCCTACATGCTCAATGGCGTGGCGCATTGGGATACCCAAACCACGTTGGTTCTTAACAGGCGCGGTTCGCGTGAATCGCTGCCTGTCACGAAGATGGAAACAACCGTGACTGTTCAGCGGGTCCCGCTCGACCAGGACGTGCGTGGTGTGTCGATCAAGACGATCAACGCAAAAGTAGTTTGACGATTTTTTTAAAGGCAATCATCATGGCAGAAGAAGTAAAAGTCGATGTTTTTTCACCAAGAGACACAACTGATTTTTTGGAAGAGCGTCGGGCGCTGGCGTCTGCCGAATTTCAAATGGCCAAGCTGGAGCGCGAGTTTCCAGATTGGTGGGCGCTTTTTGATGACACGCTGCCTGACATGGCTCCGCGTGCCGAGGTTGTTGAGCTGATGCTGTCGGCTCCAAATCCGTTTGCGTTGGGGCTTTTGTACGGAAAGTTCACGATGCGCCAAGAGATCGCTGCGATCACCAAGCGAGAATGGGTGTGAACATGGCAGCCTTGGCTAAAAAGTGTCTTGTGATTGCAGCCATAGTGCCGTTGTTGGCGCTGGCGCAGCAGCAGGCGCCCAACATCAACAACGGTGCGTACGCCAACCGCCAAGCGCAGCAGCAGTCCAATATTGCTGTGACGCAAGGACAGAGCCAGCCACAAAACGCGGCTCAAGGGTTGCCTGCAGGTGGGCCAAAGCAGCCTTCACCCATGCCTTCACCTTTGCCCGCACGGGACTTGGTGCAAGACGCGCTTGACCAGTCTGCGCCGTTGAGCCAGGATGAGATCAGGAAGTTTTTGGGTGAGCTCATCAAGCGCAACCAGACCACGATGGAAAACCACACCGGCCGTCCAGCCGCCAAGCCGGTGACGAGCATTGAAACACTGGACTTGACGCCGGGTGCGCCGCCACCCGTGGTGCGTGTGGCCATGGGGCAGGGTGTCACCATTTCGTTTTCCGATGCGGCAGGTCGCCCCTGGGTGATCGCTGACAATTTGAACTTCAACGCCAGCGCTTACGAGGTCAAACTCATAGGCCCGCACCTGTACACCATCAAGCTCAATCGCCCCGCTGCGGCCAACATCACCATCGTGCTCAAGGATCTGCCTCGCCCGATTGTGATCACCGCATTACCTGCCACTGACGAGGCCGATTACCTCAAGGAATTCACGGTTCCGCGCTTTATTGATGGCGTGGCACCGCCTTCTGTGGCCGCTGGTATGACCACAGGTGCATTGGCTCTTAACGCGCCAGAGCTTCTCAACTACCTGTACCGCACGCCGCCACCTGATGCCAAGGCGCTGGGTGTTGTTGGACTGCCAGGTGTGATGGTCTGGCAAAACACCGCGCGCACCATGGTGGTTCGCACGGCCGGTCTGGTGGTCATTCCTGGCTGGTTGCGCCGTCATTCTTCTACGGATGGTGTCTCGGTGTACGAGGTGCCACTCAGCGCCGTGATGACGGTCGCACAAGATGGCTTGCAGCATCGCCTGAGCGTCACTGGCTTCACCGTACCCAACGGTTCAGTCTCATCCACCCAATAACTTGTCACTCTATGAGCAACCAAACAATTGACAACGCAGAAGGCGAGCCATTCGGCGAAGCCATCATGCCCCCGGCGTCTGGCAAGGTCAGTCGCAGGCTCGATCCTGGACTCAAACGCAACCTGAAAATTTTGGGGAGTGTCGTCTTCCTGGTGGTGGCCATCATCGCGGTGGTGATTGTTCGCACGAACGCCGCCAAGAAAAACTCAGCAGATTCTGCTCAACAGCAGACATCACTGCCTGCATTGGCTGGCGCTGGCGCTGGTGCTGGTGCGGATGTGGTGCTTACACAGGCTGAGCTTGATCGCCTGCAACGGGTTCAGCAGGCCGAGTCGGAAAAAGCACGGCAAGCGGGAAATACGTTCATTCCCCAAAACCTGCCACTCAACGGCACCGAGTTACCCCCAACAAACGACCGTGGCTCGGGCAATGGCTACAACATTCAAAATGGCCAGCAAAATCAAGGTGACAACCAGTCTGCTGCTGTGGCTGATGATTTGGCGCGGCGCAACCAACTGATCGCAACAGGCTTGAAAACCCAAATTGAGCGCATCATCACCCAGTTTGAGCCGCCACCGAGTAGCAAGGCAGGGCCTTATGCGGTGCCTCAAGGCACTGCTGTCACCACGGCATCTGCCACCAATCAGACAGCGGCAGCCGCCTCAAGCTCCGCTTCCAGTGCGGCAGCCGCTGGTGAGACATTGATTCCAGGTTTGAGCATCCACGGGGCTGAATTGACCTCTCCGATGGAAACTGATAAAACCAATTACTTGTCAGCGCGTGTGACCAGTGGGCCAGCCGCAGGCGCATTGCTTTTTGGCACGGCGCAGGTGGTGGGCACAGAAGGGGTGCGAATTGCTTTCACCCAGATGTCTTACGCTGGCAAGGCGTATGTGATCAACGCCACCGGGCTGGATGTCAAAACATCTTCAAACGCCATGGGGGCTGGCATTGACCGAAAAATCTTTCAGCGCTACATCATCCCGATTTTGGGAGCCACCGCACAGGCCTATATGACTGCTGTGGCGCGTCCTGCACAACAAGTCATTCCAGGGGTCAATGGTGAGGCCAATATTGTGACTCCAGGCTCCACCGCGCGTGAAGCTGCTGCTGCGGGTGTGGCTGCAGGCTTGGCTAAAGCGACCGAGTCCATCACCTATTCAGGCCCCAATACGGCCTTCATGCCAGTGGGTTCTGCCATTGGCATCTTGTTCTCAGATCCAGTCAAAAAGGACGCAGCCAAATGAGCGACGCAAAAAAAACCGACGAAGACGACATCTGGGGTGAAGCGCCAGCGTCTTTGGGTGACAGTGCATTTTCCAGCGCACCTCCAGTTGTGGATGCTGAATTTACGGATCAAAGCGGTTATGGCCATGAGGATGGCTATGAAGGTGAAAGTGCGCCTGAGGCCGATCAACCCAAATCCAAGCCAAAACCAAACATTGCGTTGTTGGCTGTGGCCGGTGTGTTGGGGTTGGCCATCTTGGGTGGGGGTGGTTTTTTTGCCTACAACAAGTTCATGAAGCCCAAACACAACGCCTCGCAAATGGCGCAAGCGCCCATGGATCGACCAGATCGCCCTGGCAGGGCAAATCGTCCTGGCAAGGGTGAGGAAAACGGTCAGTTCCTGGCTGGTGCCACAGCAGCGGCAGGCGTGTTTGATGCTGCGCCTGCAAACGGCGGTCCTGCGGGTATGTTTGATGCGCCCGGCCAGGCGGCTTCCGCACCTGCTGTGGACATGACTCCTGCGCCAGCAACCCCTTCGGCGCCCGTTGCTGCGGCAGCGGTGCCACCACCTCCGCCACCTGCCACCGCCATGGCTGGTATTGGCTCTGACATGGCACTGAGCCCCAACCAGAACCGGTGCGTGAGCGCCTGCGTTCAGGAAAAGCCAAAGAAGCAAAAGAAGGTCAAATCCTATGTGGCCACCGAGACCGCGAAAGCTGACAAATCAAAGAAGGTGCGTTCAGCGAAAGTGACCAAGCGCAACACCAAGGTGAAGTCTGTCAAAAAGGCCCCGACAGAAGAGATCCTCTCATCTCCGTCGATGACCTCCATGGCTGATGTGCGTGTGGTGGGTGTTTACCCGCTGTCAGGCATCAATTCGCAGGCTTGGCTCAGAAGCCCAACGGGTGAGATCGTGATTGTTCGCAAAGGCGACTGCATCAATGGCATCATAATTTTGGACGTCATTCCTGAGCAAAACCTGGTCAAAACAAGCGCAGGCAATGTCACCACATTGGGAGTGAACTTGTGAATTTCGCCACCTTTTCTGCCTGGATCGCCTCCACGTCGGTGTGGGTGAAGGAGGGCGTCTACTTTGTTTACTTTCTGGCTGCGGCAGTGGGGATTTACTTCATTGCCAGCGCCGCCATGATGGTGGTCAACAAAGGCAAGAACGGTCACAAGGCAGAAGAGAAGTCCTGGGGCAATATTTTGGGGCGAGTGGCTGTGGGTTCTTCCATCCTCACGCTGAACAAGCTGATGGACCTGTTTGAGTCCACCAATGGTTCGGTCAGCGGTGCAAAAGCGGTGCTGGCGTACTACAGCACCGCGTCAAATTCTTCTGCTGACTTTGCCGCCATCTACGCGGCTTTGGCAACGTGGTGCGTTTTCATCGGCACCATCGGGTTTTTTAGGGGTTTTCTTCTCTTTGATAAAGCCAGTCAGGGTGGCCACGACAGTGGTGATTCTTTCTGGCGTGGTACGTGGCATGTAGTTTTTGGTTCTTTAACGGTCCAGATTTTTTCTTAAACAAGGAGTTTTTATGTTGTCTTCAGTCAAAAAAGCCTATTACAAATTGGCTCTCAATGCGTTCGCTTGCGCCCATGAAATGAGCAAAGTGCCCGCCAAAATTTACGTGTTTTTGATGCTTTTGTCGGCGCACGTGGCGCACGCGCAGTCTCTTTTTTCCGGCTGGAAAGGCGCCATCAACGAGATCATCTCTTTGGTGGTTTTGGCGGCCACACTGGCAGGTATTGGCGCGGTGTTGTTTGGCTTGACCCAGTTGGTCAAAAAGGGCATGGGCCATGGTGATGACGTTGAATGGCGCCAGATCATCTGGCCTTTGGGCGGTGGCGCCATGCTCACTGTGCTGATGTACGTGGTAGACGGCCTGGTGGGTGAGTCTGGTTCCTCCACAACCGATATGGGCGCGGGACGCACATTCTGATGGAAAAAATCCCACTCAACATCGGCATCAAGCGCGGCACCCACCGCCGTGATGACGCCAACGCGGCGCTGGCGGATGCGGCTTTTGAGCCTGTTCGCAAAGCTGCGCTGGGCCGCTCCAAGTACAAGTGTGTGCGGTGTGGCTTGGAGAGCGGGGTCAATTTGGTCACCAAGAAAAAGAGTGCCCTGCAGGTTCATCACGTGGACAACAACCACCACAACAACGATGACCCCAACAACCTGCAGGCGTATTGCGACCTTGACCATGCGGTGCACCACATTGGTTGTGATGCGCCCACGGCAGGGGGTAATGCGGGATGGGCTTCGCAAATGCGAGTGGCCTACATCCCGGGCCTCTCAGCAGAAGATCTCAACCTGTTGCAGCGGGCGATTGGGGCAGCCTTGACTGAGCCAACGCTCAAAGATGCGGCCAATGAGATCCTCACCATGCTGGGTGTGCTGACCTTGCCGGTGCGTGATGTGTTTGGTTCTTCAAAGTCCAAAGACTTCGCCGTCGCCATGGCTCAGCTCTCTGAGGTTGAGTATGAAGACAGGTGTGTGGACGGCCTTCGTGTGCTGTTTCACCCCAATATTTTGAAGCAGGCTGGCGCTCAGATGGTGATTGACCAGCCTCTTTTGACCCCAAGAACATGGAGCACGCTACTCGATGGCAATCGGTAATTTCGCGGCAGAACGCCCCGCGTACACGCCGCGTCCGACTGCGCCTCGGGAGATCACGTTAAAGCCGCCTCGGTTTGGACTGTGTGTGTTCAACACGCCTTCCACCCCCACATCCGGTGTGGCCTGTGTGTCTGGTCAGCGCCCGATTGCGTTCAACTCGCGTCAGGAATTGCCCTCAGATGTGATCTGGATCTCTGATGCGCAAAACGCGGCAGCGGCTCAGAATTTTCGTGAGGTTGGGTTTCTTCGGTCAACGCCGAAACACATTGGCGACGATTTGGGCGTCAATTTTCGAGATCCTGTGGAAGGCATGTCTGCGGTCGCCGAGGTGATTTCGCGTGTGCGAGACATTGCCGTGCATGCGTACCCCTGGATTGACATCAGTGTGGACTGGGGCGTGAAAACCATGGGCAGTGCGATCAGTAAATTGATCACATCCCCGCAGGCGCCCGTGGAAAGCACCGAGAGTATTTTTCGTCAGGCTTACCAGTCTTACAGTATGGTGCCCGATGCACAGAGGCCCATTGACTCGGCTGGAGGCTACGGCATCTTCTCACTGCGAACCAATCGCCTGCGTTACGCGGATTGGCTGTGTTCCCAGTCTTACCCGAACGATGCCTGGTTGGTGATGCAAAACAAAGGGGCCAAGGCGTTGCCGATGGACGCGTTCCTTGACCCAAGCAAGCCCTGTGTGGTGGAGGCCTCGGTTGAGTTCATCAACCGCGAATCCAAGGTGTCGCCTTCGCTCATTGCGTTTGGTGCGGCATCCACCCGCTCCAAACAAACCCTTCGTCACTGGATTTCTCAGCCCGAGCTGGCCTGGCTGGTGCAGCATGCTAACGTGCACATTTCCTCGGCCATTGTGAGCGCGTCTGCTGCAACATTGGCCGACCACCTCAAACTGCCACGGCTGCTCACGGCCGATCCGGTGTACGCGCTGAGCTTGTCTGCGGGTGTGCTTGCCGAGTGCCACTGGACAGGGATTTCTTCCGAGAATTTTGTACGCCGTCCTGGCCCGTCGGGCACGCAACGGTTTGTCACAGAGGTCAGGCCCCATGCCGTGTGGATGCGGGCGTACGACCGTGCCTATTCTTTTCAGATGGCCTGCGCGGTATCGGCGCGTGGCTACACGGTGACCGGCTACGGCTATGGTGCGGTCAACTTCTGGGCGCCCAAAGATAGACTGTTGGAATTGGCTGAGCTTGCCGATGAAATTGGCGCGTGCCACCCAAACCTGTCGGCCATGCACGAGCGGCTTCTCTCCGATGCCTCCACCGTGATGGATTGAACACTAAATTCGCGCATTCCCCCTGCTAGGCGAGGTGGCCGCGTAGCGGCATTAAGGCGTGAGCCGAATCGTCAGGAGGGGGTCTAGCGGAAGGTTTTGGGTTTGGACTTTCGGGCATGCTCTTCGGTTCCCTGAGCGTCCACATAAGCCCGCACAGTTTCCAGCGTAGCGCCGCCGACACTGCCGACAAAGTAGGCCCGGTGCCAGAACAAAGGTTTGCTGTAGAACTTGGCTATGTGGTCGGTAAAGCGGTTTCTGGTGCGCCGGGCACTAGCGGTTTTCAAGTTGTTGATCAGCACCGAAATATCAAGTGCCGGATGGATGTCAATCAGCAAGTGGACGTGATCAGGTTCGCCGCCAAATTCGACAAGTTTGCAGTTCCAGGCGGTGAGGCAGTCAGAGAACGCTTCCTTGAGGTAGTCCAGCACTTCCGGCGTGAGTGTTTTGCGTCGGTATTTGGTCACGAAAACTATATGTAGCTTAATGTTAAAAACAGCGTGTGACTTAGATTGATTGGTATTTTCCATGCTTGCGCCTTAACGGAAAGATGATTATCATTGCATCATGCAAATTGGCAATCGTTTCCGTTGTTACCCAACTCCCGCGCAGGCTCAAACCCTGTTGCAGTGGATTGGGTGCCAGCGTTATGTGTACAACGCCAAAGTGGGCGAAGACCAGTATTTCCGGCGCTTTGCGCGTAAGTCACTCACTCACACGGGTGAGTTTGCACCGATTGACCAACAGTACAGCCAATTCAAAACAGAACTGACGCCGTGGCTGTCTGAGGTGCCCAGCATCATTTTGCGCAACGGCACGGTGTTGTGGAAACAGGCCTACAGCCGCTTCTTCCAGAAACTCGGTGGCAGGCCTAACATCCACAAAAAGCACGGTAAACAGTCGGTGTGGCTGACTTCGGAGTTGTTCGAGTTCACGCCAGTCGTCGATGGCGATACCGGCGAAATCACAGGCCATCAGCTTCACATCGGCACCAAGAAATACCCGGTGGGTGTGGTGGCGTTCAAAACACACAAGGACTGCACGCCACCAGCTTCGCTGCACATCAGTATCCATGCCGGTCAATGGCACGTTTCGTTCAACTGCGATGATGGCACCATTGAGCCGACTGACAAAGATACGACCGCCTGGCTCACGCAGTTCGATGCGGCTGAGTTGCGAGAAATGACAATCGGACTTGACCGTGGCGTGGCCCTGCCACTGGCAGGCAGCGATGGGCAGCAGTTCGATTTCACGCCCGTTCAGGACAAGCGGTTGGCAGCTCAAGAAAAGCACAAGAAGCGCTGGCAGAAACGTCAGGCTCGCAGAACCAAGGGTTCCAAGAACTGGGTCAAGGCCAAACGCAAGGTGGCACGCTATCAGCGTTATGGTGCGGACGTGCGCCGGGATGTGGCGCACAAAACCAGTCACACACTGGCTGTTGATCCGCGTTACAAGCTGTTTGTGTTTGAGGCACTCAAGGTCCAGAACATGACCAAGAAGGCTAAGCCGAAACAGGACGAACAAGGTCGCTGGCTACGCAATGGGGCAGCGGCCAAGTCCGGGCTCAACAAAGCCATTCTGGCGTCCACCTGGGGCCAGACCAAAACCTATTTGCAGTACAAAGCCAGAAGACAGGGAAAGCTGGCTATCGAAGTACCGGCGTTTTATTCTTCGCAGGAATGCGGCGCATGCGGCCACATTCACCAGGACAACCGGATATCACAATCCGAGTTTGTCTGTCAAAGCTGTGGACACATCGACCATGCAGACCACAACGCGGCAAAAGTCATTGCCGGTCGTGGCGTCAGCCAATTGCTGGTAGGCCGAGGTCTCAAAAAAGAGAAGCGAACGTGCCGGATCACAAGACAAAAGGTAGGGGCGGAAGGCTCCAAACCGGGTGTACCAATGCACCCTACGCTTGGTGAGACTGAGGTAAGTCGTTTGAGTGGCAACATTCCAACGCTCTGGTCTTTGACCCAAGAAACCCCCGCTATAGCTTTGGCTTAGCGGTGGGAGACTTCATGAGGCTGAAAAATCCCCTGATTCAGGCCTTGAACACTAATTGGTCAAGCTGGAAAGAGGTGACCCTTCGGTATCGATGGGCGTCTACGGCACCGCACTTTGGATGGTGCAGCGCCACGTCGGGCTTGCCAGCCTGGCTGATCCGCAACACGATTTATCCTGCATTGAGGCGGAAATCCAAGTGGCGGCCAAAAGAGGGAAAAAGACAAATCCTGGTGTTTTCATGGCAGCAGATTCTTTTGTTGAGCCAATACCTCCGTCGCCATAGGCGGATGTGGTCAATATGCTGATTTTTTGTGCAATTATTTCGCTCTGGGATTAAAATCTGAAAACAAGTATTTTTTTGCAACAGAATAATAAATCATAGCCATGACCGACGATTTTTACAGCCCATCAGAAGCAGGCCCGCGCGTGGCGCCGCCTGTTCTCAAGTCATGCATTGACGAGCAAACTTTGAAAACGTGGGCGCAGTTCCCGCTTGCCAGTGCCATCCCCAGCCTTGAACGGCTCAACATTCACAGCACAGACGCGCCAAGCGCTTTTGACCCCATGGTGGGACAGGATGCGCCTGGGCGTGGTGTGACGCTGGTCAAGGTGTGCACCGAGATATTCCAGAGCTCAAAAAGAGTGATTCAGGAGTGTGAGCGCCACCCGCACGACGAGATGCATGCGGGTCAACTTGGGTTTGCCCAAAAAGTCACTGCTTCCATTGTCCAGGCCGCCCAGTCGTTTCGCTCGGACAAAGTCAGCCGCACAACGCCGGAAGTGGCGGCCAGGCCAGAGATGCGCCCGGTGGTGCGTGATGCGGCCCTGGTGGTTCGTTCAATCAATGATGTGGATGCGATGAATTACGCACCCCTGCCCGTCCCTCAAGGTTAAGGAATTTCATGTTTCAAGTGTTTGAAAAATTTGTTTACTGGTTGGGCAGCTACGCCTCTGGCGCTGATGTGGACGGCATGTGTGCGCTCGAAGGCGTGGTGCTGGCAGACGGCGCTGTCAATGAAGACGGCAATCCTTACATCATTGCTCAGACCAATGGCGACTTGATTTCGGTGCTGGACATTCGTGGTGCCAGGAAACTGGTGGGCGCTTTGGACTTTGAGGCCATGGCGGAAAATTTTGCCAAGATCATGGAAAAGATGTGCCGATCGGGCTCTGGTGCTCAGCACAGTTTTGTCGTCGGTTTCCGCTCTGACCCTGGGCAGGCCAAGTTACTGATCAACAAGATCCTCAAACCCCAAATTGACACAGCCAAGGGCTTTGGCATCAGGGATATGCGCATGCTCAAGGATCGCCATGAGGCTTTGGTCAAGTCTTGTACTGATGAGACGGTGTACCTGGTGGTGCGCACGCACGCGGCCGACCTGGCCCCGCATGAGCTCAGATCTCAACAAGAAATCCGCCGCAAAATCAGTGAGGACATTCGCAAGGAAAAGCCTGATGGCGTGAGCGTTTCAAGCGGTGTGGCCCAAGAAGTGCCGTTGCCGCTTGGGGCGCTGGTGCCCAAGCATCAGGCGGGTGTTCGGGCCATGATCTCTGACATGCGCAACGGGCTCACTGCCGGCGGGGCGCAGTTGCTGGTGTCTGTGCTGTCGGCACACGACGCCGTGGCCACCATGCGTCGCCATTTCGATGCCAAGCCTTTGCCAAACAATTGGCGGCCTCAGTTGTTTTCTGACAAGGGCGCGGCTCTTGGTGGGCCTGCTTATGTGCAAAAGGGGGATGTGTCCCATGTGATGCCTACGCGCATTTCGCGCCAGGTGGTCAATGGCCCGATCATTGACAAATTTGGCACGAGAGAGCTTGCCCAGTACGGCGAGCTTTGGTATGGGTCGGTGGTTTTGGAAATCTGCCCGGATTCAGGCAGCGAACCGTTTTCTGAGCTGGCTGCTCGCATTGGCCGCAGCATCCCATGGCGTGTCAGCATGGAGATCAATCCAAATGGCATGCGGATTCGTCAAATGGAGAAAACACTGGCGGCCATGCTGGGTGCGGTGGGTGACTACAACAAATCCATTCGCAGGGCGTTTGACAACCTGCGTGACGTGGAAGCATCGGGTCAGTACATCGCATCCATGCGCATGGTGCTGACCACCTGGGCGCCAACGCGTGAGGCTGCCACCATGAATCTGAGCAATCTGACATCCAGCGTGGAGAGCTGGGGGGCAGCTGGCTGCACCAATGAGACTGGCGAGCCGGGCAGGGCCATGCTGGCGTCATCGGCGGGTTTTGCCTCTGTGTCGCCTGCGCCGTTCATCCCTGCACCAATGTCTGAGGTCGCGCGCATGCTGCCCATCAACCGGCCTGCGTCAATCTGGGACCGTGGACAGATCATCTTCTCCACCCTTGAGGGGCGGCCCTACCCAGTTGAGTTTGGCTCTGACAAGCAAAACTACTGGGCCACCATCGGGTTTGCACCCACTGGCTCGGGCAAGTCATTCACCCTGAACGTGTTGAACTCGGGGTTGTTGCTGGCGCCAGGTGCCACAGAGATCCCGCCCATCACTCTGGTGGACGTGGGGCACTCCGGTGCGCTGGTGATGAACTGGTTCAAGAGCATCTTGCCGGATCACCTGAAAGAGCAGGTGCTGAGCTTCACGATCCGCAACACCGAAGAATTCACCGTCAACCCGTTTGACACGCAGCACGGGTTTGATGTGCCGCTGCCTGATGACATTGACTTCTTGTCAGCTGTGCTGGGCACCATGGCTCCTGGATGCGGGTCTGAATCCGGCAAGTTTTTCGCCAAGGTGATCGAGGCTGCTTTTGAGCGTTATTCGCGCACATCACCTGATTCGCGCCGCTGGCAAAACGCCTACGACAAGAAAGTGGCGGCCCGCCTTGATCGCATGGGTTTCAAGGTGACTGAAAACACGCGGGTGTGGACGGTGGTGGACGCGTTGTTTGAGGCGGGCTACATTGATGACTCCATCTCTGCCCAGCGTTTTGCCATGCCGGTGATGGCCGACTTGAACAAGGTGGCCAACAGCGCCAGCGTGTCCAACGTGTACGACTCTGCCAAGCACAACGGCGAGCGGATCATTGACATCTTCATTCGCAACATCACAGCATCCCTGACCACGTACACGCTCTTGTGCGGCTTCACCAAGTTCAACTTGGGTGCAGCCCGCGCGGTGGCCATTGACTTGCAAGAGGTGGTGGGCTCAACGTCATCGGAAGAGGGGCGTCGTCGCTCAGGCATCATGTTCTTGCTGGCGCGAAGAATTGGTGCTCGCAATTACTTTCTCAAATGGGAGATGATTGCAAAACAGTGCCATCCGTTGTATGCCAAATACCAAGAGGCCCGGGTGTCTCGCTTGAGCGAAACCATCAAGTTTTTACAGTACGACGAGAGCCACTATTTCAGCGGCATTGAGGCGGTGGTGAACCTGGTTCGCTCAGACTTGCGCACCGGGCGAAAGTTCCAGCTTGTCACCGCGATGTTCTCGCAGCAGATGGAAGACTTTGACAAAAGTGTTCTGGACAACTCGTACATCGTGTTCATCATGGGCATGGGCGATTCAAGTCCAGCCATGGTGCGTGACACGTTCGGATTGTCAGAAGACGAGATGCAGGCCATTGCGGCCAATTGTGTACGTCCTGGGACAATGTTTGCGAGGTTCAAGACCAAATCGGGCACGCTGTCCCAGGTGGTCAAGCTCAATGTATCGGGATATGAGCAGTGGGCCTTCACCACACAGGGCAGAGACCCGTCTCTTCGGTCTGCGTTGTGCAAGCTCATGCCGGTCAATGAAGCGCTGTCTTTGCTGGCGGACAACTTTCCTTCTGGTTCGGCCGACATGTACTTCAGGCAACTGCTTTCGCGCAAGGTGGGCCTTTTGGATGACGACATCAGCTTGTCTGAGATCGGCGCACAGGAGCTTTTGACCAAGCGAATTTAGTTTGCTTTTTGGCAAACAAAACCTTGACAATGCCAAAATGTTGTTCATTTATATTTTGAATTCAAGTTATAATCAAAAATGAACTGGCTGACGCGGTCTTACTCGATTGGCTGGTTTTGACCCGATAAAAACAAAAGATCGCCAAAAGAGAGTTGATTCGAGATCGCCGCTACCAGGAGGATCATTCTTAATGAACAGCATGGACATGCAAACTGAATCGTTGGAAAAAATTGACCCGAAAGGGTCTGCAGAAGACCTCAAACCCAAAGAAGGATTGTCTGTAAAAGTCTCACGTGCGCCAAAAACCGCAAAGGACATTGCCAAGGTTTCGGAAAATCCTGTTGCTATCAAGAAGAAAGTCACCAACCCCCGCGTTCGGGCGACGGTGAATTCTGCCGGCAAAGAGGTCAAAAAACGTGGTCGCCCACGCTTGTCAGCCATCAAGATGGCGCCTGGCATCAAGCCAGGCGACATACTTCCTGAGCCACGTGTTTCGGAAACAATCGACACGCGGCCCGTGATCTGGCACGACCTGCCCATGTTCGCGGCCAAGCACGGGCGAACCGGCATGGACATGATGTATGACTTTGGGTTCAACACGACCTACCAGTACAGCAGCGCCGTGAAGTCACCCACTGTGGTGCCGTTTGACGTTGAACTTTTGCTGCGCTTGTACGAAAGCTCACCGGTGTCATGCCGCTGGATCAAACCCAACCTCGTGGATTGTTTTGATGACCTGTACGGCGACATCATTGCGCCGTACTGCGACGACGAAGGTGAAGAAGCCAAGATCCGCATGGCCCTGAGCTCGCGGTTTGCCGTCCTTCTGGGGCGCAGCACCACGGTGTCTTATCGCTGGATGACGGACATGGGTGAGTCTTCGCGTCGCGTAATCAGTGTGCTGAGCAAGATCAAGGATGTCGATGAAGACCCGGTGATTCGCCGACGCAAGTTCGAGTCGGTGGCCATTGCTGCCTGGGAGCTGCGCGGGTTTGACCTTGAGCTGGTCCACCCGATTCCCGCACCAGGGCAGTTGTCCTCAAGCCGGTACAGCAACGTCAGTGAAGTGATCATTCGCCGCATCATGAAGGCCCGCGCTTCTGAGAAGGGCGGTTACGCAGGCGGCGCATTTGGATAAAAAGATGGAAACTATCACAGCACTCAAAAAACAATCGATTGACGTCTTGCTGCGCACTTACGTTTTGTCAACGAAAGTGCCAACAGATGTGGTTTATTCCGAGCACATGCCACGCTTTCAGGGGTTCGAGCCTTTTCGGGCCAACCCGGATCTGGTGTGGGGCGTGCAAGGAACCAACTCGATCAACAGTGCCGACGCGTATGCCTCCATGGACGCTCGTCACCTGCGCCGTAAGGTGTTCTTGCTGGACCTTCACTTCAAGATTGCCAACGTCACCTCGGCCAGCAGCGTGATCACGGAAGAGGCCGCCCTCAAAAGCGGTTATTACCACTTTGACCGCCTTGAATTCAATTTCCGGGCCAAGTTGTTCAAGGTTTTGCTGGGCTACATCGAAGAGTCAAAGCAGGAAGCTGCCAAAAAATTGACCATTCAGGACTTGTTGCGCGAGCAGCCCATGCTCATTCACCGTTTCATGAAAGAAACGCCTGAGTGCCGTGCTTGCCTGCACTCGGTGCAGATCAATGGTGGCGTGACCCTGCGCATGGCCACCGTTCGCAAAAACATGGCCTTTGTCGAGCGTGTTGGTGTGCGCTACCACGACGACATCAATGTGACCCTTTGATCAGTTTGCGCGACAAACCTGGGGTTCAGCCCAGGGAAGGATAGCGCCGTCGGCGAAGCCGTCGAGTCTTCTGTTTGTTGGCTGCTTGTTGCGGCATTCAACCCAGTGGTACTCGCCAACCGATTGATCTCTGGCACATGGTTGGCGCCACCTGGGCAGGGCGTCAGGGGTGGTCAAGGGGCTCATCGCCTCAACCCCCGGGCGGCGCATCAATCTGATTCGGTCCAAACACCTGGATGGACTCGTTGCCCATTAGGTGCAAGGCCGTTTCCAGATCGAAGGGGTCAAGCTCAAAGCCCGCACTGATCTTCTCGAACATGTCCTGGTTCTCTTCGTAGTGGGCCATTTTTGGGCTCTTCTGAGCCACGTCGTGAAAGGTGTGCAGATGCGTTTTTGGCACCACCAGGAAGACTGGCCGCCAGTCCACGTGGGTGGTGCCTCCGTCCAAGGCATCGAGATCTCGGGCCTTCTGGATGAACTGATACGTGGTGAAGTCCACGATCAAGCCGTCGCACTCCAACCAGGCGTGAAACGGCACCCCAATGCCTTGCTTGCCAGGTGGGCTGTACGACTGGGTTTTGTAGGTGTGGGAGATCACATCACTGTCGCCCACACCAACCCGCCACGCAGCAAACCCCACCTTGATTTGAGACTCGAAGCCGAGCTCTTGCAGCAATTTTTGGCCCAGTGCCGCGTGCAGGTAGCAATCGGCACCCAAGTTGCTGCTGGCCGCTGTGGCCAGTCGAACGAGGGCGGAACTTACTTTCTCGCAAGCCATTGTGATTTGCTGAAGGTTACTGATTTGAATTTGTTTTTTACGTTTCGCCTCACCCATTTTGTTTCCTTTTTGTGGATTCTTGAATGTTATTCTACAGTGTTAAAAATACTTTTCAAGAATCAAGCGTGAAATCATAAAAATATTGACAATCCTTTTTGATTGCGTATGATTAAATCATCGAAACAAATCAAATCTGGACGCCAAAGTGAATCTACTTTTCAAATATGTGTTTTTAATGTCGCTGTCTCTTTTGTCATTTACTGTCCAATCAAAACCTTTTGATGTGACAGGTCGGGTGGTGTATGTGGACGATGGAGATACTTTGGTTTTGCTGGTCAATGAACAAACGCAGATGAAGGTTCGCCTCTCGTCCATTGACGCGCCAGAATCGTCGCATACCAACAAACAAACCGGTCGGGTGGGGCAGCCCTACTCAGACAATTCAACTCGCTACCTGGCCTCTATGGTGAAGGGTAAGGGGGTGAATGCGCATTGCTTTGAGTCCGACCGCTATGATCGCAATGTCTGCGAGCTTTTCGTGAATGGCTACTCCGTCAACAGGGAAATGGTCAAGCATGGGTGGGCGTGGGCCAATGTGTCTGCCCAAGGGCGTTACCTTCGTGACAAGAGTTTGCTGGCCAGCCAATCGGATGCGCAGTCGCGCCGCCTGGGACTGTGGGGTGGCAATCGTCCCGTTGAGCCATGGATGTGGCGCGATGTCTGCTGGAAGCAAGGTCAATGTTCTTTCTAAGGATGATCATGTCAAAAAATACCGTCCCACAAGTCGAGGCCCCCAAGTCAGTTTGGATTTTCGACAGCAATTACCGGGTGTACAAAAAAGATGCCGATGGGAATTGTTTTGGCGGGCCTATTTGGCGCAGCCACTGGCGCGAGAAGAAAATTGTTGGCGAAACCTGACGAATGTTGCAAAGCTGATTGGTTACTTTCCAAAAGAATGATTTGTTAAACTTGACATTGAAGCCAGGGGTTTTCGAGAAATTTACGATGAATGCAAAAAATTATGAAGATTGAAGACTTAAAAACAAAAGAAGTTCGATTCATGGCTGGAATCGGTCTGGGTGCGGTAGGAACTTTGCTCGTTGTTTATTTGATGCCTGGCGCGGTTTCCGCTTACCACTGGTCGATTCTTTTGCTCGCCTTAATGGCCTCCATCGGGTTCGCGTACTTTCTTTTCTATTCCGATTACGACGACCCTGAGCCTGTGAGGTTGCGATTATTCTTGCGGCTTTATTTTTTCGCTTTGGTCACAATATTTGTCGCCCCAGGGTTTTTCCTCAATGACATGGTACAAGGCATTTCCTCAGCGGTTCCTGCTATCGCTAGACTTTTACCCGTGATCCCATTGGTTGCAGTTTTTGTGGCGATAATTGTTTCTTTTTCGGTTGGATCGAACATCAGTACCGTGTTTTTAAGACATAAATAATTTAATCAGAAGGCGATTCAATTTCTGCATTGTCATAATTGAGATCTTTTGCGCATGACTCAATCAGATTCAGCGCGAATTCTTTGATGCCTTTTTCTAAAAACATTTTTCTTTTGTTATTCGAGAACTCACCATTGTTTTTTAGGCAAATTCTGATCATCAAAGATAAGATATTGTTCTCAACATCGATTTGATCGTTCACATTTTTAAAAACATAGTCGAAATTTTTTAAAAATTCGCACTCTTTTTTAAGGTCAACTTGAAGTGATTGCTCTGCCATTTCAAGACCAAATTCGACACATTTTGTGGCGTCCCAAAAGCGATAAATTGATGGGTCGCCTTTAAATTTGAACTCATAATTAAACTCATCGATCATCATGACATCCCAATTTTTTCTTGCTTGGGCTGAAAATGATTTAAGCGCCTCTAAATATGCGGATTCATTGCGCTTCATCGCAATTGATATTGGAAGAACCAATCCCTGATCCAGCACTTCTGATTTGCACACAACTTTGTGAAATAAAAATCTTGAAAGTCGCCCGTTGCCATCCATAAAAGGATGTGTGAAAACAAATGCAAAACTGGCCAGTGAGCCGACTACCAGTGGGTTCACGTCTTGTGGCGGGTCATTGACCAAATTCATGATCTGAGCCATCAGATCAGGAATCAACGTCGGCTCTGGCGGAATGTAGGTCACAGCAAGTACGCCACCTCCAGCTCCACGTAACCAGTTCAATCGGTTACGAAACTGCACGTCGAATCTGGCTTTGTCTGTCATTGCAAGGTTTTGCAGCTGTACCAGGTAATCTTCAGTAACAGGGCTTTTGTCTTTGGCGCGTTTGAGCAGATCTGTAAAAGCTTGTGTTTTGCTGTTGCTTGGCGCTTCTCGCTCGATGGCAAACGAGCTTTCCGTCTCACTCAAATAGGACCAGCTCATCGCTCTGTCCCGCATGTTGGAATCCATTTCTCTGACAAATTCTTGAGCGCACTTCAACGTGTTTTTTGAAAGCAAATTTTTGATGGATTCGGTCTTTTTTACGGTTGGGCACCAGTGCATGTTCCCCAGCCCATTAAAGTCAATTCGCCATTTTGTATTGCGCTGCCTTCTGCCTGTCAGGTATTTTGTGTCGTCAAAAAGGTCCACGTAAGGGCCGGTTGCTGATGGAACGTCATTAATTTCTTGGCCGCTGAATTGTTCCCAAAGGTATGCCGCCATGCGGACATATTTGCTTGCAGGATGGTTTGTGACAGCGCTGACGATCTTGTCCATAGGGATGCGGCGCATCGCTTGGCAAAGAATCTGTAAGTTGATGCCTTCATGCTTCAAGGCAAACAACACGTGTTCAAGAGTGTCATGCGTCAGGGGGGCGACGGTCTCAGGGACCTCCAGGAACCCCGCTCGTTCACGAATTTTTGGCGCATTGGAGATCCGGGCTGGAACCGAGCAAGGGAAGGCGCTCAGATTCAAGTGATCCCTCAAAAATTCATACCCAACAAGGGTAAATCTCATTTTTTGCTCCGTTTTTTAAGATTTTATTCTTTTTTTTAGTTTTTTAAAGAAAAAACTCTGCAATGAACTAATTGATACAGTACCCATTGCGATACCAGAGCAGGCCCACTTGTTGGGCTTGTTGAGCGTAACTACGGCATCCACCTGATCGCCGCTGCCAAAAGCACGCACCGCTTTCTTTTGTTGGGTCAAATTTTTCGTTGTACATATACGAATCCTGGAGTGATGATGATGCTTTTGCTTGTTAATTTGCCAGTAAATATTCCATCAAAGTCATAGATGTTTCCATCTTGATCTTTTAATTCGTCGAATATTGGTCTGTCTTTATATTTGCCGATTATTTTTCCGTACATCAGATTGACAATTGGCAAATCTTTTGCTGACAGTGGCAAGGCTTCTGTTGGGGGTGCTTTTGTTTGAGTCATGAATATTTTTAAACCAGATTTTGTTTTTTTCTGAATCCAGAATATCATTTCAAAAAGAAATGTCAAATATTTGGCCTATTCTTTTGGCTGATTTTCATCAGCCTTTGAGTTCCGCCATCGCTGCACCTCGTTTTGTGCAATCCGGTAGGGTCCGGCCACCATTTCGTTTTCCTTGATGGCTTCAAGGATCTCATCGGTGACTTTGACAAATGCCGCGCGGTGCTCGGGAAGCACATTTGCCGGGATATGGTCATCTGTGTTTTCGACGATGGCCATCTTGATGGTTTGAGAGATTTCCTTGGCGTAAAGAATCTCCACCCGATCTGGTTCGCGGGACTTGTAGTTCAGCTCAAAACGCTCCACGCTGCGCTCATAGGCCTGGCAATACAGTTCACCCAGGCCAAAGCATGAGTTGTGCTCATAGAGGCTCATGGTGGCGTCTGCGTACTCGGTTTTGTCCACGTCAATCCACGAGATTGGCATCGCACCATTGGAGAGCAAGGGGATGTTGCATGCCAGCCGTGCGGTGCGTTTGTTGCAGTCTGTGAAGGGCTGCAGGTAGGGCAGGTGGGCCATTAGGAAAAACGATTTTTCCCATGGGTCTTTGATCCGGTTGGCCTTGGCGATGATTTCCTTGAAGTGCAGTTCGATGGTCACCGGGTTGGACAAGGGGATGTAGCGAGATCCGGTGATCTCCACCCCTGTGTGGCGCAGGCGGCCCTGCATGTGCCGCTCGCGCAGCAGTCCATCGCTGATGCAGGCATGGATGCAGCGAATGTCGTACTCGCTCACGCACACATCACCAGGCTGCTCGGGAAAGTGAGTGCCTTCCAGGATCATCCGAATGGTGTTGTAGTGGTTGCGCAGGATGGTGGCATCGGTGAGGCTTAGGTGCTGGGTCTGAATACCCTCTTCCAAAAAGGCGATGGTGTCGGCGTATTTGGCGTTGACGCCCTCAATGGTGGACGAGTGAAATGAGATGTCCGTCATGAACCGCCTGGCCGCCGGCTTCATCTCTTCAGAGCGCATGTCGTAGTAGCCGTGCGCGTTGATGCGGTGCAGCCGGCTAAGCTGGGACGCAGAAAGCAGGAAATCGGTGTTGGGCTTGTACTCAGCCAGGAAGTCGCTGTTGTAGCCAATCTTGCTTTGGGATGATCGGTTTTGGCGCAGCAGGTAAAGGCTTACTGCGTGCTTGAATTCAGGCGTGCCGCGGTAGGTGCTGCCTTTGAGTTCGCCCTCGCGCACCACCCAGCCCCAGCCGATGGCTGCGTTGATGTGGTTCAGGCAGGTCGCCTTCGCGGTTGAGGACAGGCCCTCAATGGACTGAATGACAAAGTTACTGGTGCAGTTCGGGTTTGCCGAAATGAAGCAGGCGATTCTGTAAATATCGCTTTCACGCCGGTTGGCTGTGGCCTGGGGGATTGCACGCATTGGCATGATCGGCTTTCCTGGGTGAGCCAAACCATTGAATCTTCTGGTTTGGCATGATAAAATTACGAAATAGACTCATTTTACAGAAATAAACATGGAAATTAGAGCATTTTCCGCAAGCGAGGTCAACCTTGATTATTCGGCAAGCATTTAAGGGCAGGAAGGATGCCAATTTTGAGGAAATGAGTGTTGCTCGCTTTCGTGAGTTGCTGCAAAGTGGTGAGTTTGACAAGCCTGTGGCCGGACGTGGTGCTGACCGTGCTGGCGCGCGGAAAACCGCGAAAAAAACGCCACCCAACGCAAATGGCCCAAAGTCACTTAACGCCTTCGGCGCATCTTCACCGCTGGTGCGTCGCGGCTGCGCGTCCAGGAGTGGTCTTGAAGAGGTATTGCACAAATCCTGTTTTGACTGGATTTTTTTGCACGAGGCCAAGCATCCCATTTTGAAGTACACGTTTCACTCGCCCAATGGGGGGCGCCGAAGCAAATCAGAGGCTGGGCGGTTCAAGGCCATGGGCGTCAGAAAAGGGGTCGTGGACATTCTCAATCCATTTTCCACAGACTGCGCCCGGGGCTTGGCCATCGAGCTCAAGGCCCCTGGTGAGAAACCCACGCCAGAGCAAGTCTTGTTTTTAGAAGCCGCCGCCCGCGACGGGTATGTGGCTCGTGTCTGCTGGACCATTGACGAGTTCATCGAGTCTGCTCAGGCATACCTCTTCGGGGCCAAACTGTGACCAGTCACCGATCGGTGACGTTCGGTTATGACGACGCCTTGTTTTCAGCGGGGCAAAAAACGCCCATCACCTGGTTTGAAGAGTTCTCCACCAACGCCCACATGCTGGTGGCCGGCAAGAGCGGTACCGGAAAGACCTTTACCCTCAAGCGCATCGTCAATCAGATGATCCGCCCGTTGCCAGGGCGAGTCCAGCCGCGGGTGTACATCTTCGATGTGGCAGGTGACATTCGATTTGAGAACGAAAGCAGGGTGCTGTTTTCCGAGTCAACGCCGTTTGGCATTAATCCGCTCAAACCGTCGCCCGACCCTCACTATGGAGGCGTCAGGAAATGCGTGCAGTCCTTCATCGACATGATCAATGAGAGTGCCCCGCGAAGCCAGTTGGGTGTACGCCAGGTGGCTTCGCTCAGAAATCTGCTCTACGAGTTGTTTGAGTCGCGCGGGTTCCGAGTTGATGATCCATCCACCTGGGCGGTGGATGATGACGGTGAGGCTGTGGCAGGGCCAGATGGGCGCATTTACCTTGATGTGCCATTTGACGAGCGGGAAGTGGCGAAGTCGGCCGCACGTGCAGAAGGCGTTGTCTTCCAGTTTTGTTCTGAGCGCAGATCCTGGTGGTGTTCCAGTCATGTGGGTGGGTTGCAGCGCTGGCCTACCAAAATCAGCGGCCGGCGGGCGCCCACACTGCCTGATGCGGCGCGGTTTTTGGCAGCCAAACTCAAAATGATGCAAGTCGGCACATCGGCTAAGTGTGTCAGGTTGCTTGAAGAGCACAACAAAAAGGTGCTGTCATGGCAGCGGCTGATTCGCCGTCACGGTGCCGCAGCCAGCACCAATGAAGATGTTGAAGCGTTGAAGATCGACATTCAAGAGTCAAGCGGCGAGCTGATCGAGACGTTCAGCAACTATGTGTTGAGCATTGACACGGGCCAGGAGCTTGAGAGCCTGATTCGGTACGAGTCTTTGGACATTCTCAAGTCATTGGCCGATCGACTTGACACGCTGGTGAGCTCTGGCATTTTTCGCGCACGACGCCCCAAGTTTGACCCGAGCGCGTCTGTGTGGACGTGTGACATTTCTCCCCTGCGCGATTCTGAGCAAAAGCTGTTTGTGTGGACGTCGCTTCAGCAAATTTTTGAGCAAGCCAAGGAAGATGGCCTGGTGGACGGTGCCAGCGAGGTGCGTACCGTGATCGTGCTGGATGAGGCCCACAAGTTTTCCAGTGAAAAAGAGGGAAACATCATCGACATCATTTCCAGAGAGGCTCGCAAATTTGGCGTCAGCCTGATCTGCGCCAGCCAGGCACCTTCGCATTTCAGTGAAGACTTCCTTGGCAACGTGGGCACCAAGATACTGCTCGGACTCGACCCGCAGTATCACGATCAAACTGTCAGAAAAATGCGGATTGATCCAAAAATTCTGGATTATGTGGTGGCCGGAAAGATTGCTGCAGTACAAATCTCAGACAAAAGAGATATGGCGCACAAATTCAAAAAAACTCGCGTCGGCAACTGAAAAACTTGACATGTCGTTTTAAGTCTGTATAGTTTTAGTTATTTGTCAAACATCATCATGCACTATATTTTATTTGCGTACATTCCGGGCATAAATACCATTTGGTACATTTACCAGATATTTATGCGAGGCTTTGACTTCGTAAGTAGATTTCATTCGCGCACACCTGCTCAGAGACTATGGATTTTAACGATGCACATCGTGTATCTGTTTTTCTTGAGTATCATGGTGATCTTCACATCGTTCCTGACAAAAATGTACATGGGTGGATTGATTGGTTATCCAAAAGAGTGGATTTCTCATGTGGGATTTTATATTGTCTATGTCGCAAACTATTCATCAAACATCGGTTTCGGTATTTTTTCGTTTCTGTTCGGTGGCATTGACAACGAATATGTCAGGGCTACGGTCAATTCATTTCAGGCGTTGAGTGCGTATGGCAACAACCTTGACAAAGGAAACTATTACGGTCTGGATCAGTATTTCAAGAACATAGGTCTTACGATGAACACGGTCAAGGACATGTCCTACACCCCCTTGCTGGTGCTGTTGTCGGGGGCTGTGTATGTGTTTTTCAGCGATGCAAACCAGGATGTTGTTCGCAGGATGGGCATTGCCAAGGATGTGGCAAAAGCACGCAATGAGCGGGAAGAACGCGAGAGGGTCGCGCATGAACAGCACATGGTCGCCGCCATGCTCAAAGTTCGTCAGCAAGCGCTGGCCACAGACGCCACCCGCAGCGTGAAGCAGTCATCTGCTGCTGCAAGTTCATTTGGAGCTTCGCCAATATGAGCGCCACCAAGCCGCCCAGGCGGGGCAGTGTTCGCGTGACAAACATGCGAGTGAGCATGACCCCTGACGCGCAGCCTGAAGAGGATGAGTCGGTGGTGGTGGTGGATCGCACCAATCCGATTCTTGGGAATCGACACATCCTGTATCGGAAAAGTGATTTACGCGAGCGTGAACGAGTCATCCAAGCCTACCAAAAAGACCTGGATGTAGACCTGGCAGGGGATGGACCTATGTCGCATGAATTGAAGGCTCTGGCAGACCGTGTGGGTGCTGGTGAGCGTATTTGCCTTGTCTGTTGGTGTAAGCCGTCACCGTGTCATGCTGACATTTTGGCAAAAAGAATTTATTTGATGGCATTTCCTACAGTAATTTAATAATTGAAAATAATGAACAAATCAATTAAATATTATGTCAATGAAGATGGTTTTATTTGCGACAACTTGATTGAGCCAATAGGTTGAAAATATATTTATAAAGACTTTAAAACACGCCGTTAAATATGGATTGTTTCACGCCGAACAGGTGATTTGTTAGGTGAGTACGGCGTATTCAATTCAGTTGAAGAATTGGTTGCTGTGAGTGAATGTGCTTAAGTTAAAATTTAATTCCAGACGAATAAGAAAGTTGAAAATGGTTTTTTTGAATAAATTGAATTGCATGGCTAAGGCTGTGTTGCCTGTAGTTATTAGTGCGGCATCTTTATTTGCTGTTTTTGGTGAAGCGATGGCTGAGCCTATTGAAATTCAAAACCAAATCGAATCCGAAACTTTGAAAAGAGTTTTGGAAACAGGTGTTGTTAAAGTTGGTGTCAGAGAAGGAGCATTACCATTTTCTGACATGAAAAATGATGTTGCAGTTGGTTTTTCTGTGGATTTGTGCAGGCAGATTTTTAAAGGAATAGAGAAGGTAACAGGTAAAAATATTACCTTTAAATTTATACCTGTTAATTCAAAAGGTCGCTTTGAAGCATTGAAAAACAATGATATTGACATTGAGTGTGGTTCCACCACGCACAGTGTGCCACGTGAATCGACTGCCTCATTTTCGCGGTCTTTTTTTATAACTGGAATTAGTTTTTCAGATCAATCTGGTGAGAGCACAGATTTTTACTCTATTTCTGGAAGGGTAGTGGTTGTTCTCGAAAAGTCTACAGCGGCAGCTATTGTTGTTCGACAGGCCAGCCTTGCAAAATCATCTAATCGTGAATTCAGCGTTTTGCAAGTAAAAACAAATGACGATGGCATTAAAGAAGTCGTCAAAAATAAGAATGCAATTTTTATGCAGGATGAAATCCTTATGGCCGGATCAATCGAAAAATTGCCTGTCAACATTAAAAAACCAAAAATAACCAAAAGTCTTTACTCAATTGAGCCTTACGCTTTAATGATGAGGAAGGGTGACGATAATTTTGTAAAGGCTATTGACTCTCAATTAATTCCAATTCTTCGCAGCGGGGAAGCTGAGATGATCATGCGTAAATGGATGCCTAAATCGAGTTTCAATATCAATAATCTCACGAAGGATAACTTTATGAGGCCATCAAATACACCATCTCCAAATTATTGAGTTGAAATAAGTTGAAATATATATCAATTTCAGTTATTTTGTCGTTTTCGATTTCGCTTGGGATTGCGAGCCTGGAAAAACCATCTCAAAAATCGGTTTACAGCCATGATCAATCGCAAATAGAAAAGAATGGCTCGCAAACATTTGGTTGTGCATTGTCAAAAATGAATTCATGGCATTACCAGTACAAAAACAAAGAAGCTAATTGTGAGGAAAATATTGACGTTAGTTACAGTCAAAACAATCAAGAATGGTTTTCAAGAAAACCAAAAGTTAGTTTTGGCGAGCACTCTTTGAGTTTTACAAATTTGTACAAATTACAAAAAAAGAATAAAAATAAAACACTTGTTTTGTAAATTATGACTTACCTTTTCTTATCAATTGCCGGTCTGTTTCTAATAAATGTAGCTTCACCTGGAGCTTCATTTTTTTTGACTGTCACCAATTCTCTAAATTACGGAAGATCAACAGGTTATAAGATTGTTTTGGGCCTTGTGGTTGCTGATATTTTATTGGCCATTGTTTGCATATTTGGAATATCTTCATTATTTTCAACCCACAACGATATTGTGATTTTTGCCGGGTTTATTGGTGGCGCATACATCGCTGGATTGGGATTGCAAATGTTTTCATTTGCAAACAAAACTCAGATTATCAAATCCAATAATTCAGCCAGTGAGATTAAGGCTTACAAGGTTGGTTTCGTAACTGGTGTTTCAAATATACAAACATTATTATTTTTTACTTCGTTATTTGCTAGTGCAGGAGTCGTATCATGGTCAAAAGCAATTGTTTCAATAGCCGCCTTATTAATAGCATCTGCTGTTGGTCGGTTTGGAATTGTAAGAGTATTTACCATTAACAATGTTTGTAAATTTTATCTGCGTTATTCATTGCTTATTCAGCGTTTATCTGGTAGTGCGTTATTTCTATTCGGGTTAAAAATATCGGTCATATCTTTTTTGCCTTATGCAGTTGATTTGATAGTTTTATTTGAATAGACATAATATGAATCCAACTTATGCGATCACATCAAACCAAAGTATTTCTGTTGACCAATACAGGAACTACCTTGCTAATACAAAAAATTTATCAAGTGGGAAAGCCAACAAATTCTCGGGGGACTTATGCAGAGTTTCCCTAGGTGACAGTGGCCTGAACTGCCGGTAATCCTTTAAATAATTTGTTGGCTGAAAAGTGTTTGGTAACAGCATTACTCAATTGGTGGTTGGGTAAATCTGCATCACAAAAGCAGCCGGTACTGACAATTGCCGTAACCAAAGTGTCAATCACCGGAATGGAAACACTATTACCGATCAATTTCATCCAACGGGCACGTGAATCGGGCAATTTAAATTCGCTAGGAAAACCTTGGATTCGGCATGCCTCTTCCTTGGAAACTTTGCGATAAAGATTTTTGTCAAAAATTTTATTTAAGAAGGTTTGTTTATATGCTTCAGGCGTTTCTGCATGAACATCCCTGAGTGCCACAAAATCGTTGGTATCGCTTGCCACCAACGTTGGGAAAGCCTCTGATCTTGGAAGAAAAATTCTGTTGATGCCATCAATTCCAGTGCTGATTTTTGTATACCTGAATTCGTAACGTGTTTCGGTGCAGGCTAAAACGCCTTGGGTTATCAAGCCTGAGATGGTTTTTTCCAAGCCAATTTTTGCAAGCCGAAGTTCACGGCACTCACGTAGCGCATCTAGCGAGACGAGACCGTTAGCTACCTTTGTCAGGATGAGAGATTCGGAACTGTTGAGTGTTGATGCCGGATTTGATATCACATCAAAAGAATATGGAACTGTTTTCAATATTCCTAGTGAGACCAAAGCAGTCAGCTCATCGGCAGAAATCGACTCATCGATTTGCTGCAGGTGTGCCAAAGACATAGGGTTGCCATCAAGTCGGCCATAAGCAGGTTTGCGTCGATTCCGTAAAAGCAACATGCAAATACGTTTTTGTCGCTCGGTTGTAGGCTTCAAATCCCATGAATGGATAGTGGTTGGCCCATTGCGTATGTCGTTGAACAAGAAAAAATCGTTCATTCCATGCGTCTTGCGGTTTCTGCGATTGTCTTGCACAAGCTCACCGAACAAGTCATGACAACTTGTAGTTGGCATGATCGCGTCTGGACTGGTTTCCAGTTGCAAAACGTCGCGTAGTTTTAGTGCACAAGGCTTGGGCGCTGGTAACTTGAACGCATTTAAATATTTTTCTCGTAGGAATCCAACAATGTACACACGAACCCGATCCTGGGGAACGCCGTAATCAGACGACGTGAGTACAAAATATTTCGCAAAATAGCCCGCATTGCGAATGCGCTGCAAAATGTAGGCCAGTGCATTCCGGTTGCGCGGATCGGCAAGGCCTTTGACGTTTTCAAAAATAAATGCTTTCGGACGCGATTGATTGAGCAAAAACAGGGTGTCATTCCAGAGTTGGCCACGGTCGTCATCAAAACCCAGATTGCGACCTGCAATAGACCAGCTTTGGCATGGCACACCGGCAGTCAACAAGTCATGTGACGGAAGTGCTTTGATGTTGGTGATGTCGCCCAAATTATGGTCATGACTGACATCAAAGTTGGTGCAATACACGTCAATCGCATCGCGATTAATTTCACTAAAATTGACACAACCCCCACCCGCTGCGTCCAGGGCAAGTCGAAAACCACCGATACCTGCGAATAAGTCGATATAAGTGAACGAGCGGGAAAGATTTGCAGACAACATAAATAGAAATTTATTTCAGCAAATAGTCGTTCGACATGTTTGGGGGTTCAATTCCCAAGTACTCACAACGGTTGGAAATGGCATCACGCAGATTCTCCTGGTGTGTGTTGGGTCTCGTTGGCGGGTGTGGACGCTGGCAAGGCCAAGACGAACAAGCTCAATTCCGACTGGGATGCCAGTTCATCGACGTTTATGCGACTGGCGATCTGGTCGGCCAGCGCCAGCACATGGGTGTTGTTGCGGTAGGCTGTCATTGCCCAGCTTGCGTCGCTGTGGATGCTGTTAATGCACTGCTTGAAGTCCTCTTTGGATGCCACAAACATTTGCCTGAGCCCGTTTTTGTGGCAGTGCCATTGGCCCATGGCAAAAATTCTTAAGGCCTCTTTGTTTCGACTGATGGATTGCAGGTTGGCGTTTTGCTCGGAGTAGGTTTGCAGATTCGCATTCGATTTGTCAAACTGCCACAGGACATGAAAGCGTGGTGTGGTCATTCCTTGGCCGATTTGTGCCTCGTCGTACATCTTGCTGCAGCTTGACCAGTTGACCTCCAGCCCGATGGACTCCACTTTGCGGCATACGCTGGCGAGCTCTTTGGCTGCGACCTGTTCTTGCGAGTAATCCTGGAAACTGTAGTGTTCGACTTGCTCGCCTTTCCAGCACACGTAGCCCGTGTGCTCTCGCGTGAGGTGTTCTTCGCCATGGAACCATGGCTGAACGTAGGTGCCGTCATTGACCGACTGGTAAAGCTTCTCCCAGATCTCCAGCCCTTGCGGGGTCAGCGCGTCTGGCCCATAGTTCACAGCAGTTTGCAGAAGTGAAAGTTCACTGGGTGTGAGGCGGTTGCCATTCTCTGTTTTGGAAAGAATCAAAATCGCTTGTTGTCGGATCTCTTCTGCGCTCATTGGTTTTCCTGGTTCCGGTTTGGGTTGATCCACTTGCCATTTTTTGTGGCTTGTGTTAAATTTCACGATGATGGTATTTTGCAAAAAAATAATCAATTAATCAAGGTTTAAACGATGGCTTTTGTTCAAGACGCTGATCCCCAGTCCCATTCGCTGTCCAAGCCCGGTGGGCTGGCGCTGATGGGCGGCAATGTGAGCAAGCAAGTTCAAGACGTGCTTGCCAAGATGACTCTGGACAAAGTGCTGATTGATGCCTGCATCCAAGAGGTTGAGTCTGAATTCCTGCGCGAGTCAGATGGGCAGGCATTGGAATACGAAGAATATGCACACCTCACGATGCAGGCGCTGTGTGCGGCCACGGTGCTGTCTCACATTGACATACCCGATCTTCAGTCCCTGATGATGGACAAGGGCAGCGATCAGCTGGCAGCCATGCTGGATGCATCCGTGAATCTTGAGCTCCTTCGCATTGGGTTTATTGACCCAGAGGACTCTGAGCTTTCGGTGGCGTTCAAGCGAATGGTGTTCATGCGCGCATGGGAAGCATCGCCGCCACACTGTTCACAGCGCAGCGATCAACTGCTTACCAAAAGTATCCTTCGCGTCATTGCTCCCGAAAACACCCAGGGGTGATGCAGTGAATATTGAAAAACTCCTAGGCCTGGACTTTGATGGCGTGCTGCATCCCAGCGCTGACTCAGTTCATTTCAATCCCAACCCCAACATGCCCATGTGGCAAGTTGAACTGGCCATGAAGACGCAAGGTCGATTTGTCTGGCTGGACAAACTTGAAGAGGCTTTGCGTGGCACCGATGTGCGCATTGCGGTGCATTCCACATGGCGCAGGCGCTTCTCCGACCAGGATATCAAACACTTGTTGGGCACGGAGCTTGGTGCGCGTCTTGTTGTGCTGGATGGTCACATTGAGAACCGCGAAACATCAACCGCCGATGAGTACATGGTTGCCGTTCTGGAGTGCCTCTCACCAAACGAGGTTCTTGTCATTGATGACCGCCCTGAATTTTTTGCCACTGGCGGCGTGTCCCGCTGGATTCATGAGCATGCCGGCGCGTTCATCTGGACCGACCCCGATCAGGGCATCAGCGATCCGGCGACGTATTCGGCCCTGGTTGCGTGGGCTCATTCGCCCGTTGAGGGTTGTGCGTGTGTTCACGGCGCTGACTTTGCGCCAGCGAATTAGTTTTAAGGAGAACCAAGATGGTTGAAGAAAGAAGTGCGTTCAAGAGTGCGATGCAGTCCCTGTCATCGCAGTTCATGGCTTTTGCCGAGCCAGAGATTTTGAAAACATCGGTGCGCAACATTGTGTTGGGCTCTGTGCTGGCTGCAGCCTCTGTGGCGGCCATGGCGCAAGGCGGCAACGATCCCGCTGTATTGTCCAAAAACTCAGCCTCGCGTTGGTCAGAAATGCTGGGCGGTGCGATGGCTGGCGAAGCGACCAAGGGTGTTTTTGGCAAGGGCGTGGCTGGTCGCGTGTTCACTGGCGTGGCCTCCGAAATGGGGCGCAATAGTGCCAAGATACTCATTGGTGGGGCGTACGGGGACTCACAGCAGCAGCAAGAGCAAGGGTCTGGACGTGGCGTGGGCGGTAGCCCATTGACTGCTCAGCAATCGGATCACCTTGACACGCTGGCGCTGAGAAGCGTATTCGCTTACGAAAAATACAAGCAAAACGAGCCCCAAGGCATGGTCAGCAGCAGTCGGTTGCGTGCAATGTCTGCGCCTTTTGTGAACCAGCGCAAGCAGTTTGATATGGCTTACCGTGCGGCCCGGTCTGCAGGGCAAGACGTTTCTGGATGGACTCCCATGGCAGCCGCCTTGAGTGCGCAAGTGGGCTCTGTATCACTGGCTCACATGGGCGAATTGGCTGACCCCATGATGGCCCGTTTGCAGCGCGAAGGGGGGCCTGGCTTTCAGGAAGTCCAACAAGCTGAGAACTTGAATGACCTGCGTCAAAAAATGAACCAGCGCCAACCCAGTAATGGCCAGGTGGCCGCAGCTCCAGGAATGTAAATCCCGCTTGGGGCTTCATCCCGGCCTTCTGTGTCTTTGTGCCCAGAAAGCTTTTCTTTGAGACTTATCACCATGGCAAGAAACCCCGAATCTTCTGTGCAAGAGACCAACAGAATCAAATCTGATGGCATGCGGTACGCGAAAAAGAACCCAGGGTCGCCCTTCAAGACAAACCCTGGATCTCGCCATGCAAGCACAATGAGCTGCTTTTTGTGCTCCGATCATAAGCCGCGCACAGAAGGCTCCAACCACAAGTTGTTTGGTCGTTCTCACTTTGTCTGCTTCAGCTGTCGCCCTGCAAAAATTATTCCTCAGTAGTCACATCTTGACCTCAAGCGCCTGGATCACCGACCCCTCTCAAGCCCATCGCACCTGGCGCGATCGATTGACCGTGGCCACACGCGAATACGCGCAGCACTCAACCTCGCTTTACGTCAGCTTGTTTGGCAAGTTTTGCCGCTGGATGGCCACCCAAGAGTGCAGCCTCGCAACGCTCAATGAGGGCAAGCTTTCCCAGTTTTGCGAAAGCTTGCAAGGCCGCCACGGCGGGCCTGCCTCCGACCGTACCCAAAGGATGTACCTTGGTGAGATCAGTCGTGTGATGGACCATCTGGTGGACATTGGGCTTCGCCAGGACAACCCGGCCAGGGCCATTGTCACGGTCATGCGCTCCAGATCTCCGCTCAAGCCTCGCGCCATCTTTGTCACCCGCCCAGACACGCGGCGCATCTACACCGATCACCTCGATGGCAAAGATCCATCTGCCATGGGCGCGGACGGCGTTCGTTCGCACGCCATGGCCATGTTGATGCTCGATACAGGGATGACCCTCAAGGAGCTGCAAAAGATCACGCTCGCCCAAGTGCGCTGGACGGATGCCGGTGACAAAGGCCAGCGACTTGAAGTCACGGCGCCTGGCCACCGCTTGCTGCAGCCCAGGACGGTTGTTCTGTCAGCGACTGGCACCAAATGGCTTGGCGCTTGGCTCGTCAAGCGTGAAAGCATGCGGGTCATCAAATTTTCGCAATACAAGGCATTTGAAGGCGTCTCCAGTGCTGCCCGCGCAGCAAAGTTGAAGGCGGCCGCGCCTCATGAGATCGCACCTCACTTGTCCAGAGTCTTTGTGATGCTGGCGGGCAAGGCCAATCGCACTCAGTCTGCGTTGCGTGAAATGAGTCTGGCCATCAATCGCATCAAGCCTGATTTGATCTATGAGGCTGCAGAGCGGGTGTTCTGGTTGGCAGCCAACCAGGACGGAGAATCCAAAGACATGAGCGAGTTGCGCTTTCGTGGCCCTCAAACCATACGCAACCTGTACGGCGCAGGGCTTTTGGCCAGAGGCTTGTCAAACGAAGAAGTCGCCTATCGGATGGGCCTTTTGTCCTTTGATCAGATCTGGGCGCTCAAGCGAACCATGCCCGGACTCGGCGGCGCCTGATTGCATTCACTGGGGCACAACACGGACGCGAACAGGCAAGCCCCAAAGTGTCGATTGCAAAACAATCGGTGTTCAGCCTACCCGGCATGATTGCCGAGGGTTCTCGCGCATTTAGATGAGCTATTCGATAAAAGCCTTTGAGTACCAACTGCTTGGGCGATTGCAGCAAGATTGCGAGTATTACCTGGGCGCGGGCGCTAGGAACACGAAGCACCTTTGGGCCCTTGATGAGGCACTTCAGATTGAAAAAATGAAGGAGCTTTACGAGATGCTTACAATCAAGCCAGAGTGGATAACGATGGACGACATCAAGGCGTATGAAGATCAGATGATTGAGTCGGTCGATCACATGGAGCAGCCGCGAGGTTGAGCGCCGAGGATTTGCGTAACCACTGTGGTTTTATCCACAGAATCAGTGGAAGAGTGTCACCGATTCGTCAAAAAAATGAGCGTTGACCCCTAGTCTTTACAAGGGCGCAGTGATGGCTTGACGCGATGCTTAAAAATTAAGCAATCAGCGCCAATCGTTGGTGCCGCTGTTGCGGGTTGAGTTGTTGTTGCGCTCGTTTTCGTAGAAGCTATTACTCAAAGCCGAGATCCTGAGGCACAGTGTGGTGCATGCGGACGAAACCCAGGTGCAGATGCTCAAGCCGGGAAGTGGCAAAGCCCACCGGGCGTACCTGTGGGCTTATGCTGCCGAGGCGTTTGAAGATACCAAGGTACCAAAGAAAAAAAGAGGGGGCGGGTGAACCAACCCCCTGAATCACAGTTAAAAAAGACCGAACCTGACTCTTCTTTCAATGCCGCCTCCAAGCAGCATGTCACTGACCCAATCCGCCAAGATTGGGCCAAACAGAACACCCGCCAAGGTGTTCTGCACGGTTTGCCATTTATTGGTGGGCAACTAAAAGCGTCCGGGCACATACCCGTCGCACCTGACATCTTGGGGCAGTCGTTTGAATATGGCTTGGTTAGCCGTTGCACTGCGGTTAAACCAGGCTAATTCCAGAAATGTCAAAAGCATTGGAATTTGTGCCATGTCTGGTGCGATGGTTTGGGCGGTGTACTGCAAAACCATCCCGAATATGGCGGTGCCAGCCATACTGGCGAGTAAGGCGTTTTTCCGTTGAGATTCCCAGTTCATGCCGTATGCAATGGCAATGGCCGCCATGTAAACCACAGAAGGTATCAATACGGATGTTTGAATGGCGTTTTCGAGGGATATTCTTCTGATGGCAATGACAAACGCCAGCAGGACAAAGAACGAGATTCTGGTAGATTTGGCGTTCTTGAGGTGCATGAACTGATGTTTGCCTGCACCCGCCTGAATGGAATAGAAAAGTAATGCCCTGATGAATTTGATCATCAGGAAATTTTAAATCTTGGTTCAGAAATTAGAAGTGGCTAATTTGGCCTTTCGAGCCTGGAATTCGCGCTGACGAACCGAGTTGCTTTTTGCGGTACCGGATCGCTTGCGACCGGCGGGCAATGTCGGCCTAGCCCACGAGCATCCTCGAACACTTTCTCTGGCCACCAAATCAAATAATCCATACGCCATTGCTGCCAAGGCATATCGTGACGCATCTTTTGGATTCAAATTTGCTGGTGTTGTGATGACAACGCTTCCCTGTGAGCCTGGTTCGCAAACAATTGATGGCGCGACACCTGATTTTTCGGGGGTGTGCACTGTCACATTGCGCATTGTCCAGGTACCAGTGGCTTTGCACGGGACTTGGGCCTGCTCGCAAAGGTCATAAAGGCTCAATGTCGTGCCTGCATGAGTTGATTCTGCAACTGATCTTACACGGGTTGGGATTGGGAAAAAAAGTGGCATTTTCATTCTTGTTATGATAACAAGAACTGAAAAGGAATGCAATGAACCATGAATTTGGAAAGCTTCTCGTCACTTGTAAAGACCTCTCTGGTTTGTTTGACCAAGGCCTTGTTTATATCGGCGGGATCGCTGTGTATTTGCATAGCGCAAACCATGAATCGACCAAGCATCTGGCCGAGGCGACGCACGATGCGGATTTTTATATTTCATTTTCAGACATGTCTGATCTTCGAGAAATTGAAGAAGTAACTCCAAACAGGCGTCTGAGTAAAAGTCAATTCATTAAAAATGGATTTGAGTTTGATATTTACACTGAAAGAATCTCAAGTCTTCGTGTCCCATACGATGATGTTCTTGCGTGTGCAGCGCAGTATGACGATATGAAAGTGGCGTGTTTGGAACATTTGTTCGTGCTGAAAATGGAGGCCTTTTTAGACCGTCAAAATTCAGCAAAAGGGGGGAAGGACGCGCGCGACATCATGCGAATTGCATCGCTTGCCAATTTGGTTTCTCGGTTTGATTCTGACTTGATCACCCCTTATTTGGATGATGCCCATTACGCTCTTTTTGATAAATTACGGAAAAGTCCTGAGGCAATTGTTTTGGCAAATGGAAATGCAGTTCAAGCAAAAGCAATTAGAAAAAATTTAGACGTTTTATTGAGCTCGATTGAAGCTTCGCAGGGTTTACCGCCTTGTGACGACGTACCAATACCAAAATATTGACATTCTCACCGGCCTGAAGGCGCGATGATTTACGGCAAATTGGGTAATTTACTGGTGGTTTTTGTTTTCTTCTTCTTCTTTCTCAGCTCTTCATGGGCAAGAATTTCCCGAATAAGTTGCCAGGCGATTGGCGGCATTTCTCTTGCTCCCGGTGAATCTACTCTGAATGTCCACTTGCGAAATGTCTCCCAGGGCGCATTCATTCTCTCGGCCATGTCTTTTTGCTGCAGGCCAAGTGTGGTCATCGCTGCGTTCAGAAAATCTTGTTGGTTCATTGTTTTTTTGTTTAGTTTGTTCACTATTATTGACACCCTCACCGGCCTAAAGGCGCGATGATTCCCGCTACCGGCAGGTCGTGCCCGACCTGGGACGGTTGCCCGTCCTTATTCACTGCGGCTTCATCGGCTTTCGCCTCCCCCGCAGTGGTGAATTCCCTCTCCAACGCCACCAACCCGCGAGCCAGGATATTCTTGGCCGCATTGGTATCACGGTCATGTTCTGAGCCGCACACGCTGCACGTCCACTGACGCACACCCAAGCCCACCAACCCTTTCGGACCAGTGCGAGCATGACAACAAGAGCATTCCTGCGTTGAATAGGCTTCATTGACTTCCCTGACCCAGCTACCGGCGCTATCGCCCTTGTACTGCAATTGAGTCCTGAACATCGACCAGCCCGCATCCAACACGGACTTAGCCATATTGGTTTTTGCAAGCCCGGACGCATTCACATTGCCAATGAAAATTGCACCGTGTTCTTTGACAAGCCGGGTACTCAGCTTGTGCAGAAAGTCTTTTCTGCGATTGGAAATCTTGGCGTGAATTGCCTTGGTGCGATCTTTGTGCGCCGCCCGTTGAGCCACCGCTAACGCGGGCTCCAGATCACGGTAGAACTGGTTGGACTCAACGGTTTGCCCATTGGACAACGCTGCCAAGTCCTTCAAGCCCAGATCAATTCCAACAGACGAAGAGCCTACCGTCTTGGCAGGCTGCTTTACGTCCACCGAGACATTCAGATACCAGCGGCCCCTAGAGTCCTCACTGAATGAGCCCGAGCGCAACTGATAGTCAGCCAGGCCGAAGCTATCCCACAACGACAACGCCTTGCCTTGGTAGTGGACCTGACCAGCCCGGTAGCTCAAGGCACTGACCTTGACCGGAATCCAGCCCAATGACCGGCGCGAGCCGTGCGACACCCGCCAACGCAGCTTGGCACGTTTGAACTGTTTGCGCCGGGTGCAGTATTCCTCAGACACCGCTTGTACGGTTTGGGAATGCAGGCTCAAACCTTCCTTGGCTGCACCTTTGGTGTAAGCCGCCATATCGTAGGCCGACATGAAGCGGTGTTCACGCGCCAAAACTTTCAGGGCCAAATCTTGAGAATAGTTCCACACCTGGTTGACCTCACGGGATTGCTCCAGCAGGTGTTTGGCGTGTTTGTCTTTGATGCGCAAACGCAGCACCCGTGTCATCACACCCAAGTCTGATTGACGCTTGGTGGACTTGGAGTGACTGCCTTTTTTCATGCTGATTGATTGTAGTTTAGAATTTGGTCTATGACAACAGAAAATGAGATTCGACACGGCAGACATTGTGTTTTTGCCATCCATGCACACTTGGTCTTTGTGACCAAGTACCGGAAACGGGTATTCACCAGCGAGTCGTTGGATATTTTGAAAGATGTGATGCAAAAGGTCTGTGATGACTTCGCGGTTGAGCTGGCTGCGTTCGAGGGCGAAGACAACCACGTTCATCTGCTGGTCAATTACCCACCTCAAATCCAACTCTCCAAACTGGTCAACAGCCTGAAGGGTGTTTCCTCCAGGATGCTTCGGCAACGCATGCCGTCCATTGCGAATCGGTACTACAAGAATGTACTTTGGAGCCCGAGCTACTTTGCGGCCTCTTGTGGTGGCGCACCGCTATCGGTGATCAAGCAGTACGTTGAACAACAAGACCGACCTTTTTAGCTGCAAAAGTCCTCGCCTTATATCCCCCACCTGAACGTGAGGGTTTTACGGCGATTTGGATAAAGTCCCAGCAGGGTAATCTGAAAGCGTATTAACCTCGAAATCGTCGTCAACACGAACAAACCTTTGGTCAGCCTGTTGCAGATCCTCTTGCGTCTTGTTCAGTATGTTCCACACAACGGAAAGTTTGCCAACCTCAGCAGCAACAACGTGAAACCCACCGTCGCGTTGAGTTGCAACGCTTATTAGCGATTCAATTCCACTGATGTCAAAAAATTCTTGCGTTGTCATGCGGTGCTTAGTGTTTAGTTGAATCTGGTTTTTGAGCCGAGCACATATTCGAGGTGCTTTTCCGTGATGATCCAGCGTCGGTTGTTTTGCTCTGCTGCGTAGCCGCCGAATGGGTCGGCCACCAGGTCATTTTCGCTACTGAGGTACTTCACCAAAAAGTCCGCCAAGGCCAGCCTCTTGTGCTTTGGCGATGACAGCACGGGCAAACATTCCGTTCAAGGAGCCATTTGAGGTGAATCATCAGGCGCGGTGTCGTCTTCAGTCCGATCGACGCTGGCCACCAGCTCATCTGGCACATCGACTTCCTCGCCCAGTCTTGAGGCAACGAAGCACCGCATTGCTGCGACCAATGGTTGTTTGTGATCCCCCCTCCAATACCCTGCAGGGCTACGGTTGTCAAATCTGTCTGCATAGATATACAGGCCGTTGCGATCGCGCAAGTCTCGGCAATATTGAATGTTTATCTTCTCCCGGTCCATGATCGGCCCGGCTTGACTCCTGTCGGTTGAGTAGTGTGGACCGGTAGGTTGACTTAATCCTTGTTGGTAAACTTTTCCATCTGGCGCATAGTCGTTTCCGTTATGCACATAGGACTTGCCAACAATCTTCGCCACTGCCCAGTCAAGCGGTTCGGCAATTAATTCAGCTGTTTTGATTTTCATTACGTTTTTCTTTCAGTTGCAAGCGGACAGTTGTGTCTATTCCGGTTCAAGGGGGCCATCTGCGGCGTCGCATCAGGCATGGCATCGTCTTGCGATTGACCGTTGTCGTAGGTTTGAAGTACCAGTTTTTGTTGGGGGTTAAGTTCCATTTTTTTCTTTTGGTGGTTGAGGTTCATAGAAGGGTTGCGAATGCTCACGATTGTAATTTAGAATGCAAAAAGCACGTTTGATTTGAAATTAAAGAAAGCTTTGTATGCCCTCTCTGTATGTTGCCCCATCCGATCTCGAAATTGCCGCCGACCCGTACAGCAACAAGGACTGGAAAGACCGCTTCGGGCGTGGGTACGAGCATCCTGGGTATGAACCCACACCAAGGCAGATAGTGATCATTGAGGCCGTCAAGCAAGCCCGTGTTGTTGAAAAGTTGATTTACACGGACGAAATCTTGAAGTCTGTGGCCAAGACTTTGATGGTTGAGGACGACCACCCCGGTATCGCCATTTTTCCTACCGAGGTGTACAAGGCCACTTTGTATGCGAAGGCACAAGAGGTGTTCCTCAAAAGAAAGGCGTTGGCCCAAGCCCTGCGATTGCAAGAGGGTGATGCTTTGGGAACACTTGTGCCCAATGATGGGCGACGCCTTACCAGCGTTCGTGTTTTGAAGGTGGATGATTCCGGCTTGACGATCTCCATCGCTGGCAACCGTGGTCCGTGTGCGCAACACGGACGCCTGGGGGTTCTGAGCATTGCGGATGCGATCAGTGAAGCCCATCGCAAAGGTGCCAGGAAACAAGACCTGGCCAGCTTCATCGCGTCGCGCAGTCACCTGCCGCAAGTGGTTGTGGTGGCTGATCCTCGTGAGCCTTTTTACAAGACTTTCGAGCAGCATGCTGGCGACAAAGAGCAAGCCATGTCGATGCGCTCGGAAGCCAACTCTTTGCGAATCAAAAGCGAATCGCGCCTTTTGGAGCCGGATTGCGAAGCGCTTGAGCAGGCCGTGTGCCAGGCGATGCTGGCCAAGTCAATTGTGCTGACCGAAAAAGCCGGTCTATTGGCAATGTCCGTCACCGGTGGCGCGGAAGTGGATGCTCAAAAAGTGGTGATTGAACGTGCTCAGCTCAATCTGGCCAGTCAAGAGGATTACCGCAACACCCGTTTCCCGAATTGGGAAGAGGGCATGGCGGAGCTTGAAAGTCACCGTCGTCTTCAGCTTGCGCAGGCCAATCAGGCCGCACCAGAGCCCGAAGTGGTGGTTTTGGGTGAAAGTGCGCAGCAGCATTTTCAAACGATCATCAACTCCATCAATGTGCTGGCGCTTCAACGCAATGATAAGTACATCGCGGAGCGGGTGCGCAAAGGTTACATGACCCCTGACAGGGCGCGAGAAATGAGAGCCGACGCCGAAAGGGCATGGGCAACCGATCGCAAGCTTGATGAGAGCACGACGCGGCGCACCTCCATGCTGGCGCGTGCGATTGCCGATCAAGACCCAAGACTACTGGTGCAGATGTGGGGCATTCCGGGGCGAGGCGTCACGGGCAGTGAGGGCTCCATCCGTGCCTTCACGGAAATCACTGGCGTGTCCATTTTCCGCCTGAGCGCAAGCGACCGGGCGCGTGCCTTGTACACCTGGGCGCAGTGGACGCCCAAGCAGATCAATGCCCACCAGCAAGAGCTCGCACTGGCGGCGGCTCGCCAGCAGGAGATTCATCAGGCCAAAGAGCTTGAAACGCAGCGCCGTGATGCCGTTGCTGCGGCCGTTCGCCACACGTTGAATACGCCAGAAGGGCTCGTCACGGTCAAGCAGTTCGTGGACGATCTTGTGACCAAGGGGTATGACACGCTGGCCAAGCAAAGGGTCGGTAACGCCACCAAAACTTTGCTTTGCGACGTTGCTGCTGGACGAGGCTTTGTGATGCCTTGCAAGGAGGCGATCGAGTACGCCAAGCACGCCAAGCACGCCACCGAGTACGCCAAGCACGCCACCGAGTACGCCAAAAATGCGACAGCGGCTGCTGAAAAGCCAAAAGAACAAGGCGAGCCGCAGGCGCAAGATCCGGTTGGTGATGCTGGCGTCCCACTGGTTGAAGACGAGAAAGGCTGACAACCGATATGGATCGTCCATTGGTTGTTCTCGATCAAAATGAAAAATTGATTGATCATTTCAATGATTTGCCTTGCCATCAGATTGGTCTTGCCAGTTGTGTGTTTGCTGTTGAAGAATTAAAAAAGCTTCACGAATCTGCTGATTTGTCGGCATTAAATAAATTAAATCAATTTAACGGTTAATTTAAGGAGTATCTACTATGACCAAAGATTTCAAATTTACAAAACTTGACGATCAGTACCAGGTTGTTCTTGCCAAGGCCTTCGTGCCAAGCGGCGTGTCATCTGACTTGCTCCGCTACTTTTTTGAGCAGGGTGTCAAGGCTCAAAAGGCATTGGAATACCTTGGCGGCCCAGCGCCCGTGGTGGTCGTGGATCTCAATGGTGGGCTCATTCAGGATGTGCGATCCAACATCAATGTTCGAGTGATTACCCTTGATCAAGATACGGAAGGTGGTGATGGCGGCAATTGTTTGGGTGAGATTGAAGGCACTGAGTGTTACATCAGCGATCGTTTCGTGGATGCCGGCGGTGGTGTGGATGTTGACGAAGTGATCCAGCAGGTCAATCAACACTGGTCTAATCACATGTCTGATTTGCTAGCGCCTGAAGAAGAGCCTGTCACTGAACCAGGAGCGCTCTATGAACCATGATAAACAACCTGTTATTGATTTCGCCGCGATTGATGCGGCTCCGAGCAACCAAAAAGGCGAGTTGCTCTGGCAGGCCGCCACCGCCTTGCGGGTGTCAGTTTCTTCGCCCCGGTTTCACGTCGCATGCAATGCCATCATGCGGGATGGGCTCAAAGCCGAGGCTGTCTTGATGGACATGGTCAAGTTTGAAGCGGCGGCTCGCCAGTCTTGGGTGGATAACGCCCTGCAGCCCTGGTGCGACCGCCATGGGCTGACGCAAAAGCAAGCGTTGTCCGTGTTGTTTGATGACTCGTCGTTTAACCCCGCTGACAAGAATCGCGACCTGGTCACGAAGGAGTCTTTGTTCGCATGGGGTGGCCAGCAAAACGACTTTGCGACCTACCTCATGGATGACTCGGCAGCCGAGATCGGTGCCGGCTGGCAGGGCGCGTTCAACGCGTGGCACGCAAAAGCGGTGGACAGCCTGGACGCATCGGACTCCACAGAAGATCCAGAGGCTGCACCGAGTGCTTGAAATGGCAACCTGTTGATTTTTATGGGGTGGTTCATGCATGTTTTGCAATATGATCATTGTATTGGCAACAAAATATGTGCATGAACTGTGAAATTTTCTTCGTTTTCATTGAACGAGTTGGGCGCGGGTGGTGTGCTGGACATGTCCAGCATCATCAACTTCAGAATGGTGTCCATGGTCGATGAATATGCCGCGACTGGCAAGGTGTCGCCGTTTCTGGCCGAGGTTGACTTCCTGTCCAAAGACAGCCTGGGCTTCACGCCACTGTTTGAATTGCAGCGTGCTTTTGAGTCGCCAAGCGGCGAGGTTGGCATGGCAGACATTGCCGAATCGATCCATCAGATTCTTGGGCGCCAGCGCCCGCCCTTGGGGGTGATGCTGTGCAGTGATGTGTGGGCCGGCCACGAAGGTGAGCCCAAATCCAGCTGGCGCCATGCACTCCTTTGCTCGTTTCACAGCAGTGACGGGCAAGTTTTTCGTCATCACATCGTGATGGAAAAGAACAAAAGCAAATTTGAATTTGAGCCATTCCAGCTTTAGTCGGATGGCGAGTATGACAAGCGATTTCTAAATTAAAGAGGTTTTTTATGAGTTTCCACGCCCGCATTGGTTCCACATCATTTCGTCTTGCACCTGGGGTTGACATTGAAAAAATACTTTCTGAACATCTGAAAGATTATGCTGATTCCATTCAGATTGATGAGGGTCTAAATGGAAAAATATCTTTATATTCAGACTTATTTATCGCCGAAGATTCTTTACGAGATCAACTGGACTTATTTATCGCCGAAGATTCTTTACGAGATCAACTGGACGTCTTCACGAAAGTAATTTCGCCTTACGTTTTGATGCCTTTCAAAATTGATTTGACCGACCTTGATAATAGTTTTGACAATCAATCGCATTTTTATGCTGGGCCGGATGAAAAGTCGGTTAACCGGTTCATCAAGCATGAGGGAATTAAAACTGCCTCAGATGCCATTAACTCCATCAAGCATCTCTTGCCCGAAGGCATTTCGGCCAAATTGATCGACCAGCTGAATCGCGCCAGCAACAGTGACCTCGTTTCGTATCAGGTGGTGGTGACTGAGATTGATGCCACGGACCAGACCGTGTTTGAGTGCTCTGCCGAAGACGGTGCCCATGCCATTGAGCAGGCGATTGATGCCCATCCAGAGTGCGAGGTGATTTCCGTCGAAGTTGCTCCTGAAATCGTCATTGACAAGGATGATGTGCGCGAGTTCATGCTGGATCGAATTGAAAACGGGTACATATCGCTTGATGAACTTCCTGCATTTTTAACCACATACGGGTTAATGGAGTCGGATGATTTTATTGAACAAATGAAAGAACAAATGAAAGCAGTTGAGTTTGGTAAATTTGCTGAATCAATTAGTAACTATCCAGTGCCTGGTTAAATTTTAATTGTTTTGAAAAGTCATGGTGACATTTGAGGTCAATATGCTGAAGATATTGGTGCCCAGTAAGGTTGTCCCGTTTGCCGACCGCATTTCTAAATTTGTCGATGAGCCTGCGCCGCGTTTCCGGGTGTTTGACAAGGGGGCAGGTGCCTTGAGCGGTACTCGGTGGTTTTGCTGGATCAGGTAAACCCCAACGGGAGCAGCCTGCGTTTTGTGCTGAACGAGGATGGCACTTGTCCTGCTGCGGTCAGTGTCCCACGATTGGGCCCTGAAATTGAGTTTTCCAGTCTGCCGGTAGTCTGTCAATCTCGTGTCACGAGGATCCTGGCAGAGATGGACCAACGCGCTGAATCAAGTTCTTTCGCGAACTGATTTGACACTTGGCCAAGGTCGCCAATCCTGACCTTGGCTCTTTTCCCCTTGACGCTTGAAAATTCGTTCAGCCATCACTTGATGTTGAATTAATTTCTGATTAGAATATATTAAACGGAATCAAAATGAAGCAAATCACAAGCCCGGACGGCACTCAGAGCGACGACTCAGCAAAGCATGTGATCGCGCTGTTTGTCATTGCCGAGGCCAAGCCGGCATGGACAACGCCGGTATTCACTTACGTTCATGTGCCTGCTCTAGATACGCTCAAAGCACTGCCTTCTTATTGGCGGGCTCAGCCGCTGGACGATGGTCGTTACGCGGTGCTTCGCTACAAGCTGGGTGAGCGGCTCGATGTGTTGGCCGATCAGCGAATGCTTGAGCTCAATGCGCTTGGGCTGGCGACTGAAATTGCCCATGTGCCGGTTGACGATGGCACAGGATGGGTTGATGACCAAGTTTGTTTTGCCGCATTGATGCAGAAGTTGGCGCAAAAAAACGAGCCAATTGAGGTTGCGCCGGATGCGCCGAGTTAAATAAAAAGGAGAGCGTCGTTGAAATCTGAAATTTACCAATGTCGCCACTGGACGCACTGCTTTGATGGATCGAAGGAAATTGCAAATGCGACTTTGCAACAGCAGTTGAGCCGCGCAACAGCGGCTTTGGAGGCTCTTGATGCCGAATACTCTGGAAGCGCCCTCCAAGAGGCTACTCCGACATGAGTTCGACATCAAACTCTTGGGAGCCTGGGGTCTACTACAGCGGCTTCATCATGCTGGACTCGCGCCGGGTGCAGGTGGACTTTGTGGTCTCGCCTGATGACGACGAGTCGCAGGCTCACCGCGACGCTGCATTTGTGGCTGCCTTGGCTCAAATGGTTCGTCTCAAGTACATCTTTCAGGATGACGGGTCAGTGGTTGGTGTGCTCGATTGCGGTGATACCTCGTACTGCGTCAATTTCAAAACCAGTGAGCCAATTTACCTCTGCAGCCACATTGAGCGGGATTCGAGTTTCTTGAAGTCTCTTGGTGAGGTGTGCGAGATGAATTACCTCGAAATTGGTCGCGTTGATCCGACCGAATCTTGCGCGCAGGTTGAATGCGTTTAATTTAAACATCATGATGAGTAACAAAATTTTGATCAGCGCCCTGGGCGCCACTGCGTTTTGTCCAGGCGGCTATCGCAACAGGTTCGTGGCCGCGATCGGCTCCAACGACCACATTCAGTGCGAAGCTTTTTGCAAGGTTCAGCTGATGGAAAAGCGCCCCAGAGCTGAAGGATCTGATTCGGACCTGTTTGTGGTGACTCAGGCCGGCGCGAAGACTGTGTTTAATTCGTTCATGCAGTCAAAAATTGACGACTTGATCGCTGACCGTGTTCACGACATGGTCAATGAAATTGCCAGCGAGCGCGTCAGTCCAAACTCCATGGAGCATGAGCCACTGTGCGAGCATTTGCAGGAGTCCCCCGGTGTCAGCTCAATGGTCATGAGCCTTTTGCTTCGCGACTTGTTCGAGTTGAGCATTGATCTTCAAACACGCCTCACCGATGCGACAGCAAAGGCAACCGAGTGGATGCCTGATGACATGGGCGGCAGCTTTGCAGCCGGGTACCAGGCTGATTTGGACGCCTGCAATGCAACATTGGAGCGTGCCCAGTCCCGTACTGGGCAAGGTCATTCTTGAGCGCCAGCATCTGGAAGACCAGTCCGAATCAGAAGATGCAGCCGATGTTGGCTGTGCCCCGGGTGACCCGGTTTGCTGATGGTGAATGTCATGAGGATTGTTTCATCTGTGCAAGTTGCACACGACGTTTGCGAGCCGACTTTGGCGGACAAAAAGTCTTTTTTCTCACCCCGGATCGAGATGCTTTACAGCCGCAAAAAAGAGATTGCGTTTAGTGCGCCAAAAACACCTTTGCTTCAGCAGGTTCGCGTTCAGCCTGAGCGCCACCATGAGGCCGAGCTTGCGGCAGGCTTGGTGGCTGCAGCTTCGGTGCCCAAGTCGCTTGTGGCCTCTGTCCCGACAAAAACGCCAATCGCTGCAACCATCCATGATATTGCAAAAGCGCAGTCCATCTCCGGCAAAAAAATTGACACTGATGTGCTTGGAGTGCTCAAGCAATGCAATTTGGTGGGCAACCAGGTGTTCTTGCCGTCGGGGACGCTGGACCGCAAGCTGTACAAGAAAGTCAATGAAGTGCTCGTTGCGCTGGGGGGTAAATGGAAGGGCGGCAAGGTTAAGGCGCACGTTTTTGAAGATGATCCAAGTGCGATGTTCGACATCGCCATCATGACTGGCGAGTTCATTCGTCCACAGGATTTCGGTTATTTTCCAACCCCTGATGATTTGGTGCGTCGGGCGCTAGAAATGGCTGAGATTGAGCCAGGCATGCGACTGCTGGAGCCAAGTGCAGGGCGGGGTGCATTTGCATTGCCCATGCTCAAGGCGGCTCAAGTGCCCGGCAATGTGACCGCATGTGAGATCCTGCCAAGCAATGCCAAGTGGCTCAAGGCGGGGGGTGTCGATGACGTTCGCATTGGTGATTTTCTGGCCATGGAGCCCGAGCCCGTGTTTGACCGGGTCATCATGAATCCTCCCTTCAATGGCGGGGTCGATGTTGATCATGTGCTGCACGCAGCCAAGTTCCTGAGCCCGACAGGGCGTTTGGTGGCCATCACTTCGGTGGGCTGGACGTTCAATTCATCTCGAAAGGCTGAAAATTTTCGGGACTTCATGGGTGACATTGATGCCGTGATGACTGACGTGCCTGCTGGCGCGTTCAAAGAGTCTGGCACCAACGTGCCAACCAAAATCATTCAGATCGAGGCCGAGAACCTGCCTTGGTACCGGGACGAGCCTGTTGAACACTAAATTCGCGCATTCCCCCTGCTAGGCGACTTAGCGGTGGGAGACTTCATGACGACTCTGCTGCACCAGCCGCATAACCAAACATTGGATCAACCATGCCAGAAATCACACCCATAGACCAGTCCACTTACCTGTTTTTCACCGGCGGCGGCAGCGACAAGGAATACCACGCACATTTGCGCGAGAAAAGGCAGTGGGGCGTGTCCCAGGGCTGGGTTGTTGACTATGCCAATGGCAAGCGCGGGCATGTCGGTCAGTCCAAGCCAAAAACGCCCAACCCACTGCCTTATGAGGCGGCCAAGAAGGTCTATGACGATCTGGTGAAGTCCAAGAAAAAGGACGGCTACACAGAAGCTGAGTCTGGGGTGCGATTCACCAACACGGACAGCGATCGCCAGTTCAGTGGCCACGTGCAACAGTTGTCTGTGCCCATCACCAAAGATGACGTGGAGCGTCTTTTGGATGACCCGAATTGGGGCGCCCAGCAAAAAGCCAATGGGGAGCGTCGCACGGTCGTCGTCAAAGATGGTGAAGTGCGAGGCATCAACAAACTTGGCCTCTATGTCAACATTCCCGAAACCTGGTGTGTTGAGTTCCGGGAGCTGGGCAATTGCAAGATGGATGGCGAGCAAATTGGTGACCAGTTTTACGCCTTCGACTTGCTGGCCACAGATCGCAGCGAGAGCATTGAGCACCTGGCATTTCGGTACCGCTTTAACCGCCTTCAGGACACACTCCTGGGCCTGTCAGAGGTGACGCCATCTCTGCACATTCTGGACTTGGCCAACGACGATGAGAGCAAGCGCGAGTTGTTGAAGCGCATGGAGTCGATGCGCCATGAGGGGGTGGTGTTCAAGCGGCTTGATGCGCCATACAAGCCTGGTCGCGACGAGAACTCCCTGAAGTTCAAGTTCAAGGAGACATCGACTTGTCAGGTGCTTGCCGTCAACCAGAAAAGGTCTGTCCAAATTGGCCTGCTTGATGACGACGGGCAAATGGTCAAGGTGGGCAATGTGACCATTCCTGCTGGCAACGAGATTCCCGGCGCGGGCGATTTGATCGAGGTGGAGTACCTCTACTACAACGGCATTGGCGGCTCGTTTGAGCAGCCTGTGTTCTTGGGCGTCAGAAATGACATCTTGCCCGCTGAGGCGGTGTTGTCCCAGGTGAAGAGATTCAAACCAGATTTTGATGCTGATGCGGAACAGGAAGATTCGATTATTGAATCTGATGCGCCAGGTAATTGAGTTCTTATTTTTTTCTGAAAGTTTTTATGTACAAAATTGTTTTATCTACTCACCTTGAAGAGAGAGCAAAGCACCAATCAGCTTGGGCAGAGGCAGTTTGCTGGTGCGCGTGAAGGCGTTGGGGAACTCGGGATGGCGGGCATCGGCAAAGAAGTCTACTGAATGGATGCGATCAGTGAGCTGGGAGAAAAGAGAACTAAGGGTTAACCCTATATTTTGCTGACATATTCAGTTCCAATTTTTTGAGAAAATTTAAAATAAATTCAAATAAATCAACAGTTTACGAGGTATATTTTACCTTAACTTCGGTGGATTGCCACGTTCGGGGCTGTGGGTTTTTAGTGCCGGAAACAGTGGAAGTTCAAGCAATAGACAGTGGTGACGACAGTTCAATGACGATTGAAATCATTTGTGAAGTACCTGAGAATCTGATCGAAAAACAATCGCCATCAGAAGAAAATACCGTTTCTGATTCTGAGGCACCGTAACCTGTTTTGAAAATTTAATCTGCAAATAAAAAAGGCTGCACCAGGCAGCCTTTTTTGATCCCGGACACTTTATTGAGCGACGGGTGCTGCTGCGGCGGCCGTGGCAAAGCTTTCCAGCGTCTTGCCACTTTCCAGTGCAGCAGCCAACCAGCGAGGCTTCAAGCCACGACCAGACCAGCTGTTGCCGTTGGTGTCACGGTATTTGATTTCGGCCTTCTTTGAGGCAGCTTTAACTTTTTTCACTTCGGATTCAGTGACTGCAAAAACCAAGTCAGATGATTTGATGCCGTAAGCCGTGATGATTTTTTGGGCTTCATCACGTTTACCGGCGTATTCCTCAGCAAGAGCGGCACGCTCTTGAGCTTGGAGTTCTGCAATCTTTGCCTGAATTTCAATGAGAGTTAACATTTGGTTTGTTCCTTAATTTTGTTGACATATTTATTCTACAGAATAAAAATGAAGTGTCAATTAAAAGATTCAAAACAATTAATTTAATTTTACTGTTTTTCTAGTTTAACGGCTACTACTTTGGCAAATCATCGAATGTTTCTTCGGCATATTGGCCAAATGATGTGACTTTGCTGCCAGGGTAGAGTCCAACATTCTTTGGGCCTGTCTTCCTATCTTGCGGTGTAAGTACCTGTGAATGACAGGCAATGTTTGCCATGGTCAGGAATCCACGATTCTCGCCAATCTCGCGAAAAATGGCACCGCTATCCACATGGTAAACATTACCAAGACGTTTGGGACCATCCCATTGAATCGAATGACCAACAAATAAGCGGTCAATACCAATTACCCCGCTGTGGTCGTTTCTTTTCAATCGGCCGCGGCTGTACAAGGCAGTATAAATGGTGTTTTTGTCATTTTCGATGATTTGCCTTTTAAATGTATTCCAGTCCATACCTTTGGGTACATCGGCATGAACAATGCCAACAACCCCTCGAACGGTTTGCACCTCGATCACAATGGGCAGGGTTTCAAACAATTTTTGGATTTCAAGAATCTCACTGTCAGAGCAATTTCTAACCCAAAAAAATCTATCCTTGTCCCACTTGCATTCAGCGAGAATTTGAAGATCTTCCGGCGAGAGGCTCAAAAAATCGAACTCGTGATTCCCCAATACTGAATGGACATAGGGTTGCTCAAGAAACGCCTTGACGCGTTTTGATTGAGGCCCCCTGTCGATCAAATCTCCGGCCACATACAGGCGGTCAATTTTTTTATTGAACGCCACATCTTTCATGCGCTGCAAGACGGAGTCGTATGCGCCATGGATGTCGCCCATCACAAAGTCACGGCCTTGCGTGTTTTGTGGGAAAACCTTGACGTGATGTGCACTCACTTTTCATCACCTGTGTCTGCGAATTCACCCCCCAGAGCATTGACCAAAGCGGGAATCATTTTGCTCATTTCGCCCGTGAGGATGGTCACGTCTGCGTCAAATGCATCTGCGTTTGAGTCTTTGCTTGCCTCGAACACGACGTCCAGAAATTTGATGCCAGCGAGGGTTCCTGCCTCGGTCATGGTGAAGGACACGCGCTCATCGAAGGTCAGGCCCAGTTTGTTGGCCCGTTTGCCCTGGCGCACGTGAGCCATGATCTCGTCGGTGATCAAGTCGTGGTTTGTGTAGCGAACCGTGGCTTTTGACTCATCGCAGGCTTTGAGCTCGCATGAGCGGTCAATGGTGAAGCAATAGCGGTCATCACCTGCCTCATTGGATCCGTCAAGCAGCCAATTTGTCATCAGCGCGGATGGCGCCACATTGGTGTTGATCGGGGCCACGCCCACACCTTCAGCGAGCTGGACAACGAGTGTGGTCACCAAGTCTGTGCGCGAGGATGTGGCGCTGTCAATGGTCAATTTCCCATTGGCTGGATCGATCCAGACGCCGATGGCACGCTTGGACGAAAAGGCATGCGGCAAGAGGGTCAGTCGCGCCTCATCCTTGTACTCGCGACGTTCTTTTTTGCCCACTTTGCGGCCTGTTTGCATTTCAACCTTGGCGCATTTGAGGTCAACCGCTTCTTCAATTGCTTTGGCCGGTACTGACCGTGTTTCCACCATCAGGCGCATGACCAAATGACCGCCCACGGCTTCCACCAGGGCGCCATGCTCCTGGCCACGAGGTGGCATCCACCCCATGCTTTTTTCCTGTGTCAGGCCACAGGGTGCAAACACGAATTTTTCAGCGCCAGCTTCAAGCAAGGCGGCGGTGAGGGGGGTGTTGGATGTGATGTTGTAGATGGTGGCGTTTTTGAACAAGGTGCATCCTTCAGCGAGCGTTGTGTGTGGTTTGAGTTTTTGGGGCTTCGTCGCGCGCAGTGGCTTGCTGGCGTATTTTTTTGTATTCGGGCAGCAACAGGCTGGCGTCCTCTTGGTGGCGCATAAGCCAGATGACCATTTGGATCAGCTCGATGGACAACGTGGGAGCGGTCACTTTGATGCTGCTGCCACGGTGTTCTTTGGAAGTGGCCTTGAATTCGGCGTTCATCGTTATCGTTGTCATCAAAATCCTTGATAGTTGAGTTACCCGGCGATTGCCAGGGGGTTGGTTGCAGAGTTCATCCCTTGGTAAAACTGCGTTGCCTTACCGTCCTTGATGCCTTGCATGGCCATGATTTGTGTCAGGGATGGTCTTTGGCTGTGACGCCTTTGATTACTTTCCCCTCTTTTTCGGGGGTGTTCCTGAGGGCCATGTACTGCGTCAACACAGGGGATGGCTCGGGCGCCAGTGATTTAATTTTTGAGTAAACAGCTGCTACCCATGACCGTGCGTAGACGTCGCGGCTTCTTTTGTCCAGCCGCAGCTTTTTTTTGCTAATGCCGTGCTGGATCAGGAGTTGCTCAAACGAGTTTTTCATGGACTTGGCCAACTGCCGGCGAAGCTGAATGAAGGCGTACTTGGCAATCTCCACCCGGCAGGATTCACCAATGAAGATGACCCTGGCGGTTGGACGATCGAGCCCACGCTCGCGTTTGTAGTGACGCTCAACTGCTTCAACGCCCAATGCTGTTCTCACCAAATCGATCAACAAAGAATCGTTCTGTGACACTTGCATGGTGCTGAGCTCAAGCACAAGCTCTTCAATGGCAGACATGGCCACATCCTGATGTGACAAGCCATGCTTTCGCATGATGGTCTCGGCTTGGTGCAGCGCCGCTGCGGCTTCGCCCGGGTTGCTTGACTCAGACAGCGCCATGATCTTCTTCAGCCGGCGCATGACGGCTTTGTTGGATTCGGATGGGTTGGCTGCTATGTTCATCGGCCTTCTCCAGCGCACTTCTGACGACCTGATACATCCAGCCTTGGGGTGAGGCCACCCTTTGCGCTTTCAAGGTACTGGCAGCCACTCAAGGCGTCGGTACGCACCAACATGCCGGAGCGACCGCCCGCCGGGTCGGTGCTGTCTCGTCCGATGTCTGTTTGCGTGGCAATGAAGGTGTTTGCAAAACCAACAACGACGGAGACCACGGCATAAAAAATCAGCAAAGACACAAAAATGGAAGCGCCTGCTTTGACGATGCCTTTCTGGATTTCGTTGGCCAATTGGTCGATCACTTGCTTTTGATCGCTCATGCGGCCTCCAGCATTTCCAAGTTGATCAATTCGGCGTAACGCATCAAGAAAATGCGTTGGGCAATGGGCGCTGGCCAAGGGTCAATCTTGTCCTTTGCGGGCTTGATGCCTGGCATGAATTCCCATTCCCATGCGTCGTCATGGTCTGGGGCGACATCGCGGTCTTCCGTGGCCAAGGCGCACAGATCAGCAATCTTGACCTCTGGCGCAAGAGGGTAGGGCAGGCCAAGCGCTGGAAACACAAACCGCTCAACGCGCTCTTCAATCCGCCTGTAGTCTGGCAAAAGTTGTTTCAGTGGGGCCGACACATCCCCTATGAACGCTTCGGCCGCATCATGCAAGAGCCCTTGCATGGCGAACTCTGGCTCAACCAGATGGGATACCAGCACACTGTGTTGCGCCACGCTGTAATGACCGCTCACATGGCCAGTGAACCTGCAAATATTGGACAGTGAGGTCGCAATTGACTCGATGTCAATTCTGTTTTTTCTCATGTCCACGAAGTCGAAGTAACTGCAGTTGAGCGTGATGATGGACGTGCGCATTTTCATCCTGGCATTAATTTAAATTTGAAAAAATACTCTAATTCAGATTATAAATTACTAAAAAAGTAAATGCAATAATTTCCGATGCGCCGGACAAAAAAATGGGACTGGCCACAAACGAACAATCCCATTTGGGTTTGCTGTGCCGAAGCCCAGAACTCAGACTTTTTGTTCTTTGTTGGCTTCTTGCGCTTCCATGAAGGCTTTTCTAAAAATCAGTGGGTTGGAGATGCCCACGATTGGCGCTTGTGGCGTACCGGCACCAGAAATGACCAGATCGCCAAAATTGAAGATGCGACCCAGAATGCCCTGGTGCACCTGGATGCTTTCCACCTTGTCTACGTGGATCTCCACGGTGCTGCGGCTGATAAACCCGAATTTGGCCACCACACGCTTGTTGGTGAAGGCCAGTTCAGTGGTCTTGTAGCGAACGTAGGCAATCAAAAAGAACGCCAGGCCCAGCCCGTAAATGAACAAGGTCAGCGCTCCGAACAGCAGCAAAGGGGCGAGTGACCACAGGCTGACTTGGCCGGTGTAGATGACGCGCTCGTTGGCGATCAGTGAGTTTTCGATGTAATTTGCCATGTTTTCCAGTAGTTTGTTTTGAAAAGTTTGCAATTTGCGAAATGGATTTTCCGGTGTTTTAAGGATTAACCCTCGGATACTGAGGTTTCTTCAGTTGCCTCAGTTTTTTCGGGCTCTTCCTCGTATTTCTCTGATTTGCTGGCCAGCACAACTTTGGCCCCCTCATCGAGCTTGATGACTTTCACGCCCGTTGCATTTCGTCCCGTCGAGCGGATGTCTTGTGAGTGCACGCGGTTGGACACGCCGTTGCTGGTGACGGCCACCACATCGTCGTTGGCATTGACAGTCAGAGCCGCCACCAAGGCGCCAGTCTTGTCCATTTCCTTGAACGCACACACACCTTGCCCGCCGCGTTCCTGCCCACGGAATTCTGACAATGGGGTGCGTTTGCCAAAGCCGTTCTCGGTCAGAACGAGCAAGTCATCGGTGCTGTCACGGTTGATTACCAGCATGGCAATGAGGCCATCGCCGTTGCGAATGCCGATCACGCCTTTGCCGCTGCGGCCGACTTCCCGCACGTCTTCAACCTCAAACCGAATGGCTTTGTTGCTCTGGGCGACCAGCACAACGTCTTGTCCCGCCTTTGCCGTGGCCGCGCTCACGATCTTGTCGCCTTCTTCCAGCGTGATGCCAATGACGCCACCTTTTCGCCCGGTGCTACGGTACTCGGTCAGAGCCGTGCGCTTGACCACCCCGCCCATGGTTGCAATGATCAGGCTTTGGGTGTCATCCTTGGCGCTGGCCACCACTGAGGCCACGATTACTTCGTCCAGCCCGTCGATCAGGTTACGGATGTGCTTCCCCTTGCCGCCCACCTCTGGGATTTGGTACGCTTTTAGTGCATAAGCCTGCCCGGAGTTGGTCAGCACGATGAGGCTGTCTTTGCTGGAGCAAGCCTCCATCAGGCTGAGCTCGTCGCCGTCTTCAATGTCCATTGCCCGCTTGCCGCGTGTGCCACGGTTCTGGCGACGCATGCTGGCCGCTGCAATGCGCTTGACGTAGCCTCTGCGGGTCATCATCAGCACCACATCTTCTTCCAAAACAAGGTCTTCGGTCGTGGTTCTGGAAATGCTGTCATCGAGCTCGGTGCGACGGTCATCGCCAAAGCGGTTGGCAATGACGTTGAGTTCTTCACTGATGATGGCGTCCATGCGTTCAGGGGACTCAATGATCGCTGTCAACTCTGCGATGTGAGCAATGATGTCCTGCATTTCCTGGCGAAGCTCGTTGATTTCCAGGCCAGTGAGTTTTTGCAGTCGCAACTCAAGAATGGCATCGGCTTGGGCTGAGTCGATGTTGAGCAGCTCCATGATGGCGCTCTTGGCCACTGCACGGTCCTGGGCCGACCGAATGGCTGCAATCGTGTCATCGAGCCGGTCAATGGCCGCGATCAGGCCTTTGATGATGTGAAGCCTCGCATTGGCTTGTTCGCGATCGAAGATGTAGCGTTTTTTCACCACATCACGGCGAAACGCGATCCATGCCAGGATCATTTCGCGAATGCTCATGCGCCGAGGGCGGGTTCCGCCTTCGAGTGCCACGCAGTTGTAGTGGAATCGTTCTTCAAGCTTGGTTTTTGCAAAAATTTGGCTCATCACCAACTCGGGAACGGCCCCACTTTTCAGTGCAATCCAGATACGCACACCTTCCTTGTTGGACTCGTCTCGAATGTCAGAGATGTCCAGAATCTTTTTTTCCTTAACCAGTTCAGAGATCTTTTCAACGACCACGGCCTTGATGACCTGAAACGGGATCTCGTCAATGACGATGGCCTCACCCCGCTGGCGCTGTTCAACATGCCATTTGGCACGCAGACTCACACGACCGCGTCCTGTCTCGAAGGCGCTCACAAACCCATCGCGATCAAAGCCGATGCCACCAGTGGGAAAGTCTGGACCAGGCATGATTTTGAGCAACTCGCTCAGTTCTGCCTGCGGGTTTTGCATCAGCACCTTGGTCACGCCAATGACTTCGCGCATGTTGTGTGGCGGGATGTCGCTTGCCATGGCCACGGCAATGCCATTCACGCCGTTGACCAGCAAATTTGGGTAGGCGATGGGCAGGACAGAGGGCTCTTGTTCGGAGCCGTCGTAGTTGCTGCGCCAGGCCACCGTGTTCTTTTTCAGCTCCTGGAAAAACGTCTCTGTTGCCACGCGGGACAAGCGCATTTCTGTGTACCGCATGGCCGCTGGCGAGTCGGCATCAATGGAGCCGAAGTTGCCTTGGCCATCAATGACGGGGATGCGAAGGGAGAATGGTTGAGCCATTCGCACTGCCGCGTCGTAGACCGAAACGTCCCCGTGAGGGTGGTACTTACCGATCACATCACCCACAGTTCGGGCCGACTTTCTGTAGGCCTTTCCAGCGAAGTTGCCGGCCTGTTGCATGGCAAACAAGATGCGACGGTGGACGGGTTTGAGGCCGTCGCGCACGTCCGGCAGGGCGCGCGAGGTGATCACGCTCATCGCGTAGTCAAGGTACGCGGTGCGCATCAACTCGTCTGTGGTTTTTTCGGTTAATTTGTCAAGATTGAGGTTCTGCATGTTGGCGCTTTTTTAAAGGTCGATGGTTGCAAATTGGGCGTTTTCTTCAACGAACACCCGGCGAGGCTCCACTTCATTGCCCATGAGCATCTCGAAAACCGCGTCATGCTCGGCCTGCGCAGGGCACTGGGCGCAATTGCCGGAGCCGATTTCGCGGATGGGCGTGGTTTCTTGCGGTTCGTCGATGGTGGTGACCAAGTTGTCTGTCTTGGGGTAGCTGATGCGTATCAAGCTGCGTGTTGCAGGGTCCATCGTGGTTTCCCAAAGTTCTTGCGGGTTCATTTCCCCGAGACCTTTGAATCGCTGGACTTCCCAGCCGTCGCCTTTCTCGCGCCGAAATACTTCCAGCGCCGCGTCGTCGCTGATCCAGTGGTGCTGAGTGCCTTTTTTGGCGCGGTACAAAGGGGGCTGAGCCACAAAGATGTGCCCGCCACTAATGAGGGATGGTGCGACTTGGTGAAACACCGTCAGGAGCAGCGTCATGATGTGTGAGCCATCCACATCGGCATCGGTCATGTTGATGATCTTGTGATAGCGCAACTTTCCTTTTTCCAAACGGGCCTTGCCGTCAGGGCCCATGGTGGCGCCAATGGCCACCAGAATGGCGGCAATTTCAGCGTTGTTCAGCACTTGGGCCGGATCGGCTCGCCACACATTAAGAGGTTTGCCTTTCAGGGGCAGAATAGCTTGGAACTTGCGGTCACGCCCTTGCTTGGCAGACCCGCCAGCGGAGTCGCCCTCCACGATGAACAATTCGGCCATGGCCGGGTCATTGGTCTGGCAGTCAGCCAGCTTGCCCGGCAATGTTCCGATGCCAGAAAGAGGTGTATCGCGCTCAACATGCGCACGCGCCTTGTCAGAGGCCAGGCGAGCGGCCTGCGCCAGCTTGGCGCGTGCAATGAGTTGTTTGGCTTCTTTCGGGTTTTCCTCAAGCCAGCGAGAAATGCCCTGGTACACCGTTTTCGAGACAACGCCGGACACAACCGTGTTGGACAGCTTGTCTTTTGTTTGGCCAGAAAAGCGCGGCGAAATCAGGTTGACGCTGATGGCGCAGAACAGGCCTTCGCGCACATCTTCAGAGGTCAGTGGCTCTTTGAGCATTTCACCCTGCTCACAGTAGCGGTTCATGGCCCGCAGGTAAGCGGTGCGAAACCCTTGGTCGTGGGTGCCGCCCTGGGGGGTGTTGATGTTGTTGGCAAAGGAAAGAATTGAGCCCGCACGCCCTGAGCACACGGTCATGGCCACCTTGGCCTCAATAGGGCCTTCCGTTGTTTCTTCTTCGTTCACGAAAAGCAATGGGGTAGCCAGCACCTTTGTCACGCCTTCGGGCACGATGGTGTCCAAAATGGACGCAAAGCTGTCGGCCTTGTACGTGTCATCAATTTGCGCTTGTGGGCATGTGAATTTGATGGTCAGGCCCGGATTCAGGTAGGCCCGCATCTTGAGGGATTTGGCGATCTGTGCCGCATCAAACTCAACTGGGCCTTCTTCGTCCTTGAAGATGGTCATGTCGGGCCAGAACCGCACGCGCGTGCCGTGCCCCTTGGAGTCGCCCACCCGAACCAGATCGGTGGTTGGCACTCCACACTTGAATGTTTGCTCAAAAATGCCGCCATCGCGGGTCACTTGAACCTCAAATTTAGAGGACAGTGCATTGACCACTGATGCGCCAACGCCGTGCAGGCCGCCTGATGTTTTGTAGGCGGAGCCGCCTGATTCGTTCTCGAACTTGCCACCTGCGTGCAGCACCGTGAGCACCAAGGTGACGGTTGGGATGAGTTTTTGGGGGTGGATGTCAACAGGGATGCCACGACCGTCATCGCAGACTTCAATGGATTGATCCGGGTGCAGGGTGACGTCAATTTGGCTGCAGTTGCCTGCCAGGTGCTCATCCCCCGAGTTGTCCACGATTTCATAAATGCAGTGGTGTAGACCGGCGCGTCCGGTGTCGCCGATGTACATGCCTGGGCGTTTGCGGACGGGGTCAAGGCCTTCAAGTACCTTGATTTGTGATGCGGAATAGGTCATTTTGATGTGGTTGAATTTTGTTGCGAAACACAGCTTAATTCTAAATTAAATGTGCATCACTTTCAAGTTTTCAGAGGCGATTCTGAACTTGTTGATAATTTTGTTCAAAGCCAAACTACGTTTCAAAATATAATTGACCAAATCCTTGAAACGAGAGAGAGCCATGTCAAACAATCCCACTGCAAGCGAGATCAACAACGCGATCAGCTTGAGTCATTCTGGACTTAGGTGCACGCTGGCCGATTTGTACAACGATGTGATGTCGCGCCCGGGCCGGGTGGGGGCTCCGCGTGTGTATTTTTCGGACTTTTTCAACCATTTTTCCATGCAGATCGAAAAGGTCAATTCGGGCTACAAGGTCAGCTGTTTGTTCAACAATCAACCGGTTGAACATTTTCAGAACAAGCGCTTCCCGGGCGGCGAGCTGATTGGATGGGTCATGCTCAATGCTGCAGGGGCATCAAACCTGGCAATCAATGAGTTTTTTCCTGGGCTCACACAAGTGAACGAGTCGTTGTTTGAGGTGGCCAGGCGCGAGCGTAATTTCCTTGCGCTAAGTCAGGCAAAAGACGGCTATCAGGTCGGGGATATGAATTTTGATCTCGGTGATGACGAAATCAATTTCTTTTTTGAGGTTGAGGTCAGCGGCAAAACGGCGTCGTTCAATTATTCAATGGGGTTTGACCAGGACGCACAAGCCTATTTCCCATTTGTAGAAGTGGTTGGCGGAACCGCCGTAAACCCTGCTGAGTTCACGTTCAAAAAATATGGCGGGATAGAGCCCATCAAAAATGATGTGGATTTGTTACTTTCTGTTTCGCACTTGAGCCTGGGCTGTGGCGAGGCCCGGGCAGCATTGTTCAATTGGCTGAACAACGAAGATGTGCCCGTCTTGGACGCGCCTTCCAATTAACGAAGATCATCATGACCCAGTATGTTTCATTCAAAACCAAAGAGATTCCCCTGAAAGAAGACGGCTCAGGCGAACTTGATTTTGAGAAGATTGGTCGGCAGGCGTGCAAAGCTTATTTTGAGAGCGGGTTGGGGTTTCGCATCACCATCTCCAAAAGCCTGAGAGAGGTCAACATGGCCGGGATCAGTGACGATTACGGCTTATGGGCCAACGCCGTAGTGGGATGTACATCTTGGACAATCGCCAAAATGGCACGTATCAAGCGCCCGTTGGCCAAAGTGATGACGAGTCCGAGCAGGAGGACGCCATTGAAGCGGCCGAGGAATGGGTCTCGAACACCTGCTCAGGTGGTGGTGTTCAATCTGATGTAGCCATGGCACTTTGGTTGAGCGGTATGGCCCAAGGCGAGCAGTATCTGCGTGCTGAAAAGGCCGGCTGTGTTGAGCGGCCGGTCAGTGCTTAGGACTCAAGTTTCAATGTCAAATCGTGCCACCATCCGTGATGGCGGCTTGGAAATTCCTCATGGTGCTTCGCCTTGGGTGGTCATGTCATTCGTTGTGCTGTGCGTCAGTTCGGGCAGGTCTTTGAAATCGATGTCTACGGTGTAGAACACGTCGCCAATGGGGTCGCCGTATTCGCTGACCCACTCAAAGTAGGCTCCGTCACCAGCACCTTGCACATTCAGATCCATCATCTCGTCATGCTCATCGGATGCATCTGGATTGACCACTGTTTTAAGAGTTGTCACGCTGTCTGCTGAAGTATGGTCGTAGCGCAGAGCCAAGTCTTTGGCCGTTTTTGTCAGGCTGGTGGTCATGACGTGATCCATTTTGTTGAGTTGGTTGAGAAGGACTTACTCTTTGGTCATGATGAGTTCGGAAGGTTTGCAGCTTTTGGATTGCGTCCAGGCGGTGTATTTGTTTTGAGCCAGCAGATCGGACAGTTGGCCGCCGACCGTCTTGGTGCCCAGTGCGTCAAGACTCAAGCGCGAGCCATACAGCACTTTAACAGCCTTGACCAACTCAAATGCCGTAAGTGCTGTCAAGTGCTGTCAGCTGCTTGAAATCAGGCATCGCTCATTTCCGGTTGCATGTCGGGTGATTTGACGTTGCGAGCAGCCAGTCGAATTTTTTTCAGACTGTCCACGCAAGTAAGGTTTGCTTTTTGCCCTGTCAGCTGCGCAAGCAAAAGGGCTTGCTCGGTGGCGTTGGGTTGCTCGGCGCCTTGCCATTGGCAGGCTGTTCGCAGCCATATCGGCCAAAGCGTGTTGCTTGAGATCATGTTTTGTTATAAAATTAATGTGTAATATGCAATGATTATATGAGTCAACAGTGCTGCAAGCAAGGATTGGCTCGGGTGACCAAGCCATCAGTCCGATTCTTGGCTGTTGGCCGTTCTTGCCGGCCTGGAGGCCCTGCAGGCGGCCTGTGAAGCCTTGCAGCAAGACGACATGACCAGCGAGACCGCTGATGACGATGCTGCGCCAGTGCCCGCAGTGGGCTGAACAAAGGAAACACCATGCCATCCAAACAAACTGAGTCAAGCTCTTGCGCGCTGAGCACCGAAACGTGCAAGGTATGTGGTGCCTTGCCAGGCCAGGTTTGTGCGCTTAAAAAAGCTGCGCTTCAAAAGACGATAGATACTTCGCAGACTGGAAAGAAAAAGGCTGGCTAACGGGTCAGAAATAACACCACAACTGCCCAGGCATGGCCCGGTGTTATTGAGCCAGTAGACCAGTGCGAGGCGAGCGCCAGCCATGTCAAATACTTTGGCTCTGCGGATTAAGGTGTTTAAGCTGGCGAGTAACCTTGCGCTGGGTAACCTTGGCAACCTTCCACTTGATTAAAAGACCTTTGGTAACCATACTTTTGGTAACCATATCGATAGAAGCAATGGCTTTGTCCACAAATTTCATTAAAAAATCAACTTTTAAAAACTTGACTTCCCAGTTTTTCCATGCCTTCCGATATTTGATTCTCATCTGGGTGGTAATACATCTCTGCGGTAATGACCGGACTGGAGTGGCCCAGCATTTTTGAGGCATTTTCCAGACTCATCGCGCCAGTGTTGATGGAGATGGAGGCGCCTGAGTGCCTGAACCAGTGCGGGGTGATGTTGCTGAGCCTGGTGGCCAGCAATTCCCTGTGAACATCGTCATCCAGGTCTGGCAGAACCAACCGGTCGCGCACATGGGCTGCCGCGTCTTTTGCCAGGATGCACACTTCACGGTAAATCAGGTCGGGGTCGATGGGGGTGTCCTGCTCGGACTTGGCGCGACGCAGCCGGCCAATGCACGGTGTGGTGTCGTCGGTCTCGGGCAAGGCGATCATGCCCAGCGACTGGCGATACACCATGAGTTCCTTCATCACCCATGGTGCCACTGGCAGCACTTGTTCCTTGCCGCCTTTGCGGGTGATTTTCACGCCCCAGCGAATGCCATCATGGCGGAAGTCGCACATTCGCATCCGGGCCATTTCAGCCCGCCTGCCCCATAAGCCAAAGAGCATGGCCGCGATCCACCGCCGGCGAATCAGCGTGTGTTTGTTGAGTGGCTCGTCCTTGGTGGCCAGCTGTTGGGCCACAGTCTGCATCATGGCCTGAATGGCCTCGATTGGAAAATTGCGATCTGTTTGCCGCTGCATCCGGTTGCTCGAACCTTTGACTCGCTTGATCGGATTGGCCCCCACGTAAGCCTTTTTGGTGGATGGGTCAGGGCGCATCAGGTGCTCATAGAGCGCGTGAAGGATGGACAGGGCTTGGTTGACGCTGGATGCCTTGAGCTTGAGGGTCGTGTAGCTTTGCAGTAGCGTCGTCAGCACAGAGTCATCGTGCCCTGCCGCCAAGGTTGCAAACGGTTGGTCTTTTTTGCCGTATTTCGAGAGGATCTCGCGCGGCACCAGCAACGGCGTCAATGCCTCGCCAGTTTTGAGCTTGCCCGCCAGGTGCGCTTCGTACAGGAGCACATCCATTTCGGATGCATCGCGAATCAGAAAGTTCAGGTCGCCCACTGGTGTGCCGTGCGAGGCCTTGGATGCTCGCACCGTTTCAAGAAAAATGCGAAAACGCATCACTTCTTTCTGGTACGACCGAAGTGTCTGCGCGTTTCTTAGGCTCACAAACCCGAGCCAGCCAGCCAGTGCGCGGGCGTCATCGAAAACATCCGATGAAGCCCCACTGAGCCCCGCGACAAGTGCGTCGCATGGGATTGATGGCAGGGCCAAAGAGGTGGTCAATTGGTTCAATTGGCAGATCTTTCGTTGTTTAGGAACCATTGCCGAATATGTGAACCCGTCGTGCTGGAATTGATAGAGCCTTTCCATGAGGGCGTCCTCGCTCCGATTGGTCGCTCCGGCCAGCACGTCCGCATTGATGGCGGCCATGAGCTTGTCTTTGCGACTTTTCGGCCAGTCGTCGCTGTCACTGGTGAATTGCTCAACATGGTCTTTGATGTTGGACTCGAACCGCTCAAGGCTGAACGACTGGATGCCGTCGCATTTATCAGCAGCCTCCAATTTTTCAGCCCAGTACCGATGGTCGATTTTATAGGACTTGTCGTTGCGCCTCGCACGTCCATTTCTTTTCGAAAAACATAGTGTCCATGTCGCCCGTGTAGCAAAGGTGTCCCGGCTAGGTGATCAGGTCAAAGTGCATGACCATCGTTCCGGGACTGCTAAATCGAAGGTGACGATTCACCCCTTCATCCCGGATGATTTCCAGGTCGTGGTTGGCAATGTCTCTTTTGAATCGTTCGATGCTCAGCATCGTGGTCTTTGTGTTTTGGTTGGCGTTTATTCTTCCAGTTGAACTTTGACGTTGTTTTGGGCCTCGTAAATCCGCCATTCTTCAGGCAGCGAGCAGTTCGCTGGCGCGTTTTTGAACATGGGGCCAATCTGGTCATTCGTGTACTCCGAAAGGTCGCACCCAATTCGGGTCACGAAGAACTGTTTTTCCGGGAAGATGGACACGTAGCGCAAAAAATCCTGAACTGATTTTTCGATGTCAAACAAGCCGATCACGTTGAGGTGGCGGTCTTTGGTCGGAATGGCATAGGATTTTCCGGTCGGTCCAACGCCGCAGCCGTATTTGGCCCGAAAGTTAACCCTGGCAACTTTCGCCGCACCAGCCCCGTGACGACCGGCCAGATTCGAGCCGAAAACCCATATCCAATCGCCATTTGGAATCGTGTGATCTTGGTGATACCTGGGAATGGTTGCAATTTTTTGCGCCATTTCTTTACTTGAAAAATTGATTCATTTAAATTTGTTTAGAAAGTCTATTTTAGAATAAAAATAATGGTTGTCAATATTTTCTTGAATGACGCGTAGGAAAACGCATTTGATTCTTGGGGTTTAGCCTGTTTGTCCTGGGATGGGCTGCGCGTACGCCCAGTCATCTTCTGAATGCATGGCCACGGTGGCGTTGTCGGCGCCAGCCATGTCGATTGCCTTGCTCAGATTGGCAACGTAACGAATGGTTTGCATGTGTACGCCAGCCAGGGCCTGTCCAGGTGTCCATGCGGCGCTGCTGGCGATCGTGCCCTTGATGTACTGGCTCATGCCCTCAGCAAAGTCCCTGTCGGTTTTTCCGCCTTTTCTGACCACGAAATCTTCTGCCTCTTTGTGCTCGCCCGCCAGTGCAAAGACGGCGTCACGCACATCGCTGGACTCAGGTGCTGCTGCCTTGATTTGATTCGCATCCAGCCCAGTGGATTCGTGCAGGGCGAAGTAGAAATTTTGCCAACCGGTTTGCAGCTGCGCCTGTTGGGTTGCTTCTTTTGCAATGTTGACTGCTTCGTCCACAGGAAGGTATGTCGCTTGCTTGCCGTCAATGATCAAGGTGATGGCTTCTTTTGAGCCTCTTGTCATCGCCAGGGCCAGTGCCGCAGCACGTTGACTAAGGGCAGATGACTGCAACGTGTTGCCAGATCTAATCGTGGTCGATGGTGCAGCGTCTCGTTGTTCCTGCTTGAACTTCTTTTCCAGCGCCTCGGCCAACTTGCGGCCATCGGTTGTGTTCCGAATGTGTGCCTGTGTTTCCATAGGCAAGGATTGAGTGTTGTGGCCATTCCATTGGGCCCGCCCGCGGGTGGACAGGTTGTAATAGATGGAGATGCCTTCTCGAATCTTGAGCTGGCGCTGATGGCCATTGAGCCGAATCCCTGAGATCTTTTGCTTGCTCCACTGAGCAGCTTCCTTCATCAATGCGGCCGCACCGCTGATCGCCGCGGCCGGATCTCTCGCGTCCTTGATGCCAAGTGACTTGGCTGTGTTGGGCTCCATTTGGGCAAGGCCCACACTGACCACCCCATTGCGGCCCATGCCGTCACGGGGGATCCATGCGGTCTCGGCGTGGATGACGGCATACAGGTCTTTCCATGTCAGCCCCACCGTTTCAAGATTTTGATCCTGCGCTGTTTTCTTGGTCAACCGGATGCGGGACGCCTCATCCATCACTTGCACCTCTTTGCCCCGGTAGGTGACACTGACAAACCTTATTTCCACCTCGTCAGCCTGCTCTTGAGGCAGCGCTTCAATCTGGGTGACCTTCCCGGAAAATTCCCGGTTTTTGGTGGTCAAACTCTGGTTTTGTTCGGGGCTTGAAAGACTCGTCATGATGGCGGCACCACCTGCGAGCAGGCTGGCATAAAGCACCAGTTTTTTTAGTGCGTAGGGTTTGTCACCGTACAGGTTGACTTGTACGGGGCCGCTGACCGCCTTGCGTTTAAACGCTTCAACGCGTTGGTCAATTGCTGTCACTTGGAGCCTCGTTTTCCTTTGACTTGACACCCCCAATCGTCCAGTAATTGGCCGATTCCAGGTTGTCCCCACTCATTTCGGTCACCTCGGCCACCAGAAGGCCGCCAGACTCGATTTGCGACATCAGTGCCTGAAAATCCACTGAGCCATGTGTGCCTTGAAGCTCAATGAACTCGTCAACGCCATCAGCGCTGCGCCAGGCAATGATCGGGTCTCTTGTGAAGCTGAGACTGACCGGGCTTCGCCCTGGGCGCTCAACAATGGCCAGGACAACTTCGGCGCCCGCATAGATCACTGCGCACGGGATAGAGCCAGAATTCAGATCGGTGTGTTTTGAGCTTGAGGTGTTCAATTTTTGCTGCCTAATGTTGCTGAACAAGGGTGTTGAAGCTTGACAAATGGATCGGGCAGGGCGTTCAACCCTGGCGTGAACCAATCTTCAAGCTGGTAAACGCTCACGCCTCGCATGATCACGTCGGGGGCCAGTTCAAGTGCCATATCGGCACTCAGGTCAAGCACCTCGATTTCGCCATCGGCACACATCCAGCCCCAAGGCGTTGACGTCAGCTGCTCAAGTGTTTGGGCTTCGCTCAAGTCCAACGCGGTGGCTGGCGCATTTGCATCGCACCGATCTGGCCGGTGATCAACCAGGATGCAAGTCGCGTTCTGTGCGCCTGTGAGCGTCTGGTTGACGCGCAGGACGCAGCAGCTGACTTTGATGGCGTTTGGAGGGGTGATCATTTTGTGCGAATTGTAAGTTTAATGTGAAATACAAAAATCGCCAAACCAATGACCTGGTGGCCGACGGCTACGCGATCCATCTCGACGGTGTCAGCACCTTGGGTGATGACATGAAAAATCAGCATTAAAAGTAACAGGTGAAGCCATGGCAAAAGAATACAAAGGCGACACAACTGTTGGCGACCCCGAAGCGCAGGTGGAAGTGCCTGGCCTGGGCGACCGGGGTCCGCGCATGCTCAGCCGCCAGGCCTTGGCCGGGGTGATTGAGCCCCGGGTGGAAGAAATTTTTAGCTTGGTGCACCAGGTGATGCGTGATTCGGGCTATGAAGAAATGCTCTCCAGCGGCATTGTGCTCACCGGTGGCATCACAACAGACTCGGGCAAGCCAAAAAGTGGTCGTTAGACTTTGTACTGGTACAGAAAACTACAAAAACCGGCTCCACTTAACCCGAGCTGTGGACGTCGAAGTTCCACCACATCCGCCTGATTTCATGCAAGGAATCCCACCTGGCGTGAAACCTGTTGTCGAACCTGCTGCCTTGCTCAGGTCAATGGTCGTACTACTGCCCCAATCCGTTGCATCCGAGTCGGTCACACCGGCTTGGTTGGCTACCATCACTGCTCCCACAATGGTGGTGCTGCCATTGGTATCAAGCAGGCCTCCTGCCACCACGTTGCCGCGAATGTCATTGGAAGACCCTACAGAAATATTGCCCCCAGTAAAAACGCCTGGTGAACTGTAGCCGCCAGCCATCAGGGCTGTGCTGCCCAAAGCACTTGGCACATAAGCACCAGACACGCACAAGTCCGTTGGATATAAGCCGCTGAGACGATAATCCAACGATATGCTGTAGGGTGAAGCGTTACGAGCGTCTGTACACACAGGTGTGTAGCCTGCGTAGTTAGGCGAGAACACTTTCATGCCGCCTGACGTGGATATTTCACCACTGGCCAGAAAGGTATTGATATAACTACCGTTACCGACCACCAAGTTGCCTGAGAACCAAGCTGTGCCAGGTGCCATGGATTTCCCGCTGACAGTCCAGTTCTTCGTACTGGAGTTGTATTCAAAACATCCGTTGTATTCGCTTTGACCTTGGCAAATCGTGCGGTATGGCGTGGTGGGCTGAGTACAAACGCCGCGGGCATTAACTTCCTCACACAGATAGTCTTTGTTGCCTCGGGCCAATGAGACATCTCTCCAATCGTAAGCATAGTTACCCAGGAAATAAGTGCCATCAACAATGCCACTGACATTGCGCACCGTGACCTTGCGTTTGCCGTCGGAATCAATTTCAAAAACATAATTGGCTGCATCTTTGAGCAAATACACATCTACCGTGACCGCTGATGTGATCACAGGATTTACAGTTGCCAAAAAAACCGGGGAATAAGGCACATTTAAAGATGTGTTCTGTGTCACGTGTTGGTCGTAACTGGCATTGGGTATGCGCGATAGACTGCCTTTTACTTGGCCGTCGTGGACACTGGTTTGCGTACCAAAGGTGAGATTGCCTGCGGTCAATAATGTGCCAACAACCCCAGTGCCGTTGTATGTGCCGTTTAAGGTCACGTTACCCAGCGCGGTAAGGTTTTGCACGGCCCCGTTGCCATAGAGTGTCACATTGCTCCCGGAATTGATGGTGCTGCTGCTGTTGGGCGCGGTGTAGGTCACAGTGCCGTTGGCGTTGATGGTTTTAGCAGCATGTCCACTGGTCCAGATGACATTCCCTTCAGTGTTTAGAACACTGGTGACGCTCGCATCGCCGCCACTGACCTTGACATTGCCTTTTGCATTAACCACACTGGCTGTTGCAGTGCCACCTGAAATGATGACGTTACTGTTGGTGTAAACGGTGGTGGCTGATGTTGCGCCGCCGCTCAAAATAACATCGCCTATCGCAGAAATATCACTGTTAATTTTGGCAGAGTCACTCACTGTAACTGCACCTCGGGAGCATACCCGCTCGACTTTAATGGCACTACTGATCTTGATATCACCCGTAGCACACAGTGAGTTCACGCCCTCAACACTGCCGCGCATGTCCACATCACCGGTGACCATCAAATCGGCAGCAGTGCCGCCAATGATCTTGATGCTGCCAGTGAGCTTGAGATTGGAGTTGATGTTCACAATGCCACCGTTGACCATTGGCAGTGGTGTGCCAGGCGTTGGGGGCGTGCCGGGCGTAACGTCGTAAACCGCTTGGAAGACTGAGGCGGCTTGAACGCTGCGGCCAATAATGTTCACCGTGACACGGTAAACCCCACCCGATCTTGCTTCACTGTTCACTACTGCGGCTGTGATGTCAGTTGCTCCCACTATTTTGAGGTCGCCAGCGCTTAGGGCTGCCAGTGCGGCAGCATCCAGACCCACAAGGTAGCGCTGCACAATTTGCGCCCCCTCAAGTGAGCGGGCATTGGCTTGTGTGGCGGTGTTGAGTGTCAGTTGCTGGGACTGTGCGCTTTTAAGCGACATCAGGCCCGATGCAGTCACGCCCAGTGCAGCAATGCCAAGCAGCGACACCATGATGACGGCCACAACCCCTTGCTGTGAATGATGTGAATGATCTGACGCAGTATTCATAAAAATCAATCGGTGATGTTGAAATTGCAAAATTGCGCACCGGTCTGAAGCCCCCCCAGACTCAAGCGGGTTTGAAGGGTTATGCGCAAGCCTGGCGTTGTGGTGTCAGCACCGATGTAGCAAGAAGGTGTTTTTGGCGCAAGGGTAATTTGCAGCTTTGGAACGTTGGTGGCTACTGTTTGAGCCACCAAAGCAGTATTTGCAAACAGCACTGTGGGGTCTGGCGAAGTGCAGGGACTAACGAGCGGGATTATTTCAATAATGCCTGTTTCATTGGTCGCGCCAGCGTTGGCTGTTGCGCGGTAGCGCATGGCCGCACATTCGGTGACATCGCCGGTTGGCGTTGAATTCACCCACCGCCAGCCCAAAGAATTAATGGGTGTTCCAGTGCTGATCAGATCGGTATTCAGAGTCGGGGTCTCAATCCCAAAGCCTGCACGCTGCAAATCGTATTGCAGGGAAACGATGGCCAGTGCAATCTGGCCGTCTTGTACGCTGCGCTGACGCAATCCAGGCTCGCTGGGCGTTCCCTCAACTTGTCGTGCCATAGACAGGTAAAGCGAAATCATGCCCAGCACGCCAAGCAGGCCAATGGTCATGCCAATCATCAGCTCAATCAGTGTAAAACCCGCTTGAGGCGTGCGGTAGCAGCGGCGCTGTGTGAGGAGATGGTCTGTCATGTGCTGCTGCAGCTCGTGGGTTCGTTGTTTGCCACATCACCCTCACGCACAATGATCGGTCCCATGCTGGCAAGGGGTGCGCTAGCACAACCGACCAGCGTGACAGTGGAACGCGAAACACTCGTATCATTGATAGTCAAAGCAGTATTCGATGCGTAGCAAAGCGTAGTGACGGTGATAGATATCGCCGGTGCTGTGCCGCCGCCAGTGGCAAGCCCTGTCAGATTGATTTCCTGCGGATTAGTCCAATCTGACTTGACGTTACCATCAGCATCACACATCGCGTCATGGGGCGTGTTGAGCAAAAGCTGACGCAGTTCGCCAGCCACCAACTGCTGACCCCCGGCGGTGCGTTGCGCCACAGTAGCCTTGCCCGTGACATACATCGGCCCCAAGCCCATGATCATCACCAGCAGTGTGGCAATCATGGCATCAATCATGGCTCCGCCTTGTTGGCGACGTGCGGCTTGCGTTTTGTGAATTCGTTTCATAACCATGTGAAGTCTGTTGATACACCGCCTCGGATCAGCCGCACTTGCGCGGGCTGGCTGCATGCTGTGGTGTTGAGGGTGAGTGCGATGGAGCGCCCTCTGTTGTCAAGTGCCATGCAACTCCAACTTGTTGCCGGTGAGGTGCCGGGATTGACCACTTGCATGGCGCTGCCGCCGGCCAGCTTGGCTTGCCAGCGTGCAGCAGGGCCACTGTCATCGCAGGTTGTGGGTAAGCTAATTGTTGTGTCGATATCAAGTGTGAAGACACGCAACACGCTATCAGTGCCCAGGCACATCAGCGCGACGGCGACGCCATTGTCACTGGCACTTATATTGCCCACAGCAGCAGCGCGAGCTTTTTGAAATGCAGCGTGCAGTTGCTCACGCGCTTCACGACGTTGTGCATTGGCGATAAAGTCACTCCCAATGTAAGACCCCATTCCTGCAAGGATGGCCATGATGGCCACAATCACCATGACCTCAATCAGGGTAAACCCAAGTTGTCTCTTACACGGATAGGTTAAAGTCATAGCCACGAGCCACCCCCTTGAGGACAACCCGACGTGGTGCGAACGTTTGCCTGCGTTAGCAAAATATTGCATCCATTTAACGCACTTTTACCAACGGCTCTGACCGTAAACGCCTCGGCGGACGAGGCTGAAATCAGAAAGTCAAAAAACTTGTCATCTGAGGGTTGCCATGATGAAAGTGCCGTCTTGGTGCCAGCTGTTGTTGTGGTGATGCCGGGGTAGGCCAGTGTGCGTTGAAACACGTTTTCCACATGAACAGCAAGCACTGCAAGGTCAGCCTGCGCTGTGCGCATGCGCTGCTTGTTCAGATAACTGGTGTAGGAAGGCACGGCAATAGCCGCCAAGATGGCAATGATGGCTACCACAATCATCAACTCGATCAGCGTGAAACCCAGCTTGGGGGTTGCGCAGCATCGCTGACGCGCTTTTAACCGAATACTTATATTTTTGTGCATTGAAGCCCTAACTCCAGTCAATCATTCTATTCACATCTGCAGGGTGAAGCCGAATACAGCGTGACTTGCGAATTCTCAATAATTAAATTGCTACTTTGACATCGATACATGACACTGAACATCCCCCATTTGGGGGGTATGTTTTGTTGATCCAATGCTTTGCACATGCAGTTTCCTTTAGTTTTTTTAGCCTGCATTCCTAAATCGGCCGCGCCAACGCGCCACCACCAAAGCATCTTCTTTGCTGGCTGTGCCCAAAGATTCTGCGTTTTCGATCAACCGCTGTAACGCTTCCCAAACGCCATCGCTCACCACTTTGTCGGCTTCAAGGGCCGCCAGTGCGGCAGCAAGCTCCTGAGCCACTTTGGCCGAGGCAATTGTTTCCCGTGCCAACTCATCTTTGCACTCCGCCAGTTGGCTGCGTGCCTCGTTGATTTGCACATAGGCGTCATCCAGGCGCTTGGCACCATCCTTGATGTCTTGGCGAAAACCATCTGTGGCCAGGGCGTTTGCCCGGGTGTTCGCATCGAGCCGGCTTCGCTCTTGTGCAATGGTCTCTTCCAGCACGACTTGGCGCTGTTGCAACGCCAAGCTGCTGTCTTGAAGCGCCTTCACTTGCGCAGTCAGTGCGGTACTGGAATTGAGCAGGTTGAGTTCGTTGTGCTCAAGGCGGACCTTCTCCATGGCCCAGAGCTCTTTTTCACGACGCCAATCCATTGCGTTTTGGGCAATGCTTGCAGTCAATTCGGTGATCGTGGCTTGCAAGCTGGCCACCATGTTTTGTGACTGGTTGAGGTCATTTTCTTTTGCCTGAAGATCCGCAACTGCTTGCGCGTGACGCTTTGCTGCAGATGATTCCAATTTCTCATGGATGCGCGTCAGTTCTTGCAGTCTCGTCTGTGTGTCAGCGAGCTGCTCGCTGGCCTGCTTCAATAGCGAAGTGGAGGCGTCAATGGCCATTGACCACATTTGCTCAATGAGATGATTGGCCCCGCGCTTCAATCCTTCTGGAATGTTGGCGTGATTGGCGGACAGTTTAGCCGCCAAGGTGGCGTACCAAGCATTCACATCAGCCTTTACAAAGCCGGCGCTTCCCCAGCGACCGACTTCCAGGACGTTTTTGCTGTTTGGCGAAATGCCACGCATGGCCAAAGAGTCTGCCACCATGCAGTTGTACTGGGTGCGCGACTCAAACTGAGGCTTGAGGCTCTGAATGGCTTGGGCGTATTCAGGAGAGCCTGTGGGCAAGTTGGCGCACGCCTGAAAGATCATTTCATTGAAGCCAAACACCTGCGATTGAGTCGAATCTGCATCTTCGGTTATGGCAGCGTCGGTTGCCAGGGTTGAGTTGCCGATGTTCAGATCAGTGTCCGGCGATTCTGCTTGAGCCTCTGTCTCGCGAATGTGAAATGGAGTTGCTGGCTTGACATCCTCCCCGCCCTTAAGGACGGGGATTCCAAAACCATTAAACACTTTCATGATGAATCAGTTTCCCATAAGTTTTTTGACGGCTTCGAGAAGAGATTCCGACTTGAACGATTTTTTCATCCAGGCGCTCACACCGGCATTTTTGGCCAGGTCTTTTTTCTGCTGGTCTTCTTCGGTTGTGAGCATCATGATTTTGATGAAGCGGTAGTCGGGCAGATTTCGCACTTTGGCTGCGAACTCAGGCCCATTCATGAGTGGCATGTTGTAGTCGCAAATGATCATCCCGGCGCGTTTTTTGGCCGCATTGAGTTTGTCCAGGGCGACTTTCCCATTTTCTGCATCAATGACCTCATAGCCATTTGCGGACAGGATGTTTGAGAGCATCAAACGGGTGGCAATTGAGTCATCAACGACAAGAATCTGATTACGTTTCATTTTGTGCTGTTTGTTAATTAATTTAATGCCCAATCTGGGTGATTTATTGAGTCCATTGTAATAACCTTACTGTATGCCTCAATAATTGAACCCGCTTCAATGAGATGACCGGCTGGGCCTCCTAATGCAAAAGGACGCAGTCTGTCAGTTGCGCCATGTCGTATGACAGCAAAATGATTGGCCTTGGTGGCATTGGCCGTTAATTCAAATGCCTTTGTAATTCCGGTGTAAAGCGAGACGGCAATTGCAAGATCATTTTGTTTGCTTTCCATTAAAGATTTTTCTTTGGCACATTCTGAAATAATTTTTCCACACAGTAAAATACGGCTACAGTTATCTGTATTCTTATTTTTTTCTAGCAATTCAAAAAAATCGACTTTTGGTACAGAACAGCACCAAGTCCAATTGGTTTGGCAGTCATACACATAGAGGAAAACAGAATCAATGCCAATATTTTTTGAATTCAACACACAAGGTTTCCAACCTGTTGCATTCATGATTGTTTCGGCAGTTTTAACTCTGGCTGCCAAAAAATCTGATTCGATAAAAGATTTATTCATGGCACTGGCGACTTTCTAATGGATTCTTGAAAAAATTTCGGGTTCTGTGGTTTGCGCTGAAAAGGTGCGACCATCGTTCCTGCAAAAAGCTCATGTACATGTGAGCGGGCAGGGCGGTGCCGTACAGGCCAATGGCCCATGCGTCATTGACCTCCACCAGAGCGGTCTCGCCGCTTGACAACACACCGAAGTCCAGGGCGTAGGGGTGATCAAGGGCAAGGTCATTGACGCAGGACTGAACCACCTCGATGTTGGGCACTGGTGCGTTGTCGTCCTCGCCTTGGTCGTACCTGGCCTGTCCAATGATGCAGCCCTTGGCCACGTAGTAACGCCACTCTGAGCGCCACTCAACAGGATCGCTGGTGTAGACCTGGGCAGCAGGGGACATGCTCATGAACAGGTCGTATTGTTCCTGGTCATGTTCTGAATACTGTTCCCGAGCCTTCATCGTGTCAAAGACAAATCCGGTGAAAAGCTTGGTTTGAACGGGCTTGACGAACACATGGCCGATCACTTGTCCAGCCTGTAGCGTTTGAACCGATCTGCAGAGGTATTCGCGCACCTGCGGTGGGTAGCTCATATTTGCCGGCTCTGTGATGTGTGCCAGTCGCATGGCTGCGCGCACAAATTCAACACTGCCTACGGGCAACGCACCCTCATTCAAGACGCGAGCATGCTGGCGCAGGGTGTTGGCCGTGCATGTGACCACCGGAATGTCATTGGACAGCATGATGGCTCGGCGCACGGTACGTGTTTCGTGGCTGGATGGGTCTTGCAAAACGACGATCAAAGAGGCACCCCTTTAATTTGTTGATGTTGGGCCAATTCCAACTCAAGCCTGAGCTGGGAAAGGGATTCTGGCAAGCCAATCACTGCAAATGCACTCAGCGAGCGGGCGAGGGTGTCATCCATGACAACCGGGCATTTGGGATGACTTTTCCGATTTCGCTCATTTCCTTGTAATTACCCATTTGCGACTCTTTAACGACAAAAACAGAGCCTATTTTTTCGAATGAATAGCTTTTCATGTTGGCCTCAATTGTTTCCTAAAAAACCGTTTATTGCAAAAAGTTTATCAGTCAAATTGCACAGTGTCAAGTTATTTACAATTTACGTGTAAAACGTAACAAAATTGATTTTGCGCTTGACTTCTATAAGTGATTACTCGTATAATCACGTTCAACACCGGAAAGTACGGCGGCCTTCTCGTGGTGGTTCGCCAGGCGGATGGTTGGCGGCAACAACTATCGAAAACGGTAATTTAAAAGGATCCCATGAGCTTACTTGCCCACTCTACTTTTGCAGCACCCCGTTTTGAGGCTGAAAGCTTGCGCTTAAAGTTTTGGCTCAGCTGGAAATCAAAAATGCCAAAAAAATCCGCGATGAAACCATTTGCTCTTAAAAAAACCGTTCTGGACATGCTCGGTGAAAACGCCTTGAACCGAATTGCCTTGGCAACAAGCCAATCTTGACCGATTAAAAACCATGAGTGCCAAACTACATTTTCGCTATGGGTCCATGAATGTTGGAAAGTCAACCCAGCTTTTGCAAATTGCCTATAACTACAAAGAGGTCGGCCGCAAGGCGGCCATCTACACGGCGGGCATTGATGACCGTTACGGCAAAGGGTTTGTGACGTCCAGGCTTGGTGCCAGTGCGCCAGCCTTTTTATTCGATGCAGAAACGGATTTTCAAAACGAAGTGAAGTCCCTTGCTGGGTATTGCTGCTTGCTGATTGACGAGGCGCAGTTTTTAACGCCACAGCAGGTACGTCAATTGCACCGTGTTGTGCATGTCCACAATTTGCCAGTCATTTGCTTTGGGCTGCGCACAGACTTTCTTGGCGAGCCCTTCCCTGGTTCTATTTACCTGCTGGCGCTTGCCGAGGATCTTCATGAAATGAAGGCTGTGTGCGCATGCGGCTCCAAATCAACGATGAACGCCAGGTTCGATGTCGCTGGCACTCGCGTGATCGATGGGCCACAAATCCTCATTGGTGGACACGACTCATACAAGCAAGTTTGTGCAAGATGCTTTTATGGATAAGCAAAATAGGGACTTTTATACAATCCATCGGTTTGCCTAGTGCGCCAGACTTCTCTGACAATCTAGACGAGTCGGCTGCACTGACAAGATTGCGCGCCATGACAGAGTTGCTTACTGGTAGACGCTACACCATTGCCTCACTAATTTGCGACATTATTGAAAACGCCGGTAAGATATGAAAAGAGTGCATTTGAATGACGTCATGATTTGCTGGATTCCAGGTGGAAAAGTCATGCTTGTTGATTACCCAGATCGTAGTCATGAACTGAGCCATATTGAAAAACAGGAGCAATCCCATTACATGACTTTCGGCGGTTGCAATATGGAAGTTCAGAAAATGGATTTTGAGCACAAAAAAACTGCTGCGCTAATTTGTGCAATGCAAATGATTGTTCGGGAAAAATGCGACCCCATGGTTGTTCATAAAGCCCTGCTCCCAATCATTGAGTATGAAGATGCCTTTTCTGATGATGTGCCTGGTGTGGACGCATACAGGTGGTAGCATGCTGAATCATCCTAACGATCTGCTTTGAATCCTGCGCCAGCTTAATGCAGAGTCGGATGGGTTAAAAGCCACAAGCAGTCGAACCGCCCTGCCCTACGTCAAAGCCATTCAGTCTTTGGCGCTGAAGGCCTACGACCAAGGGCTGGCCATCCAGATGGATTCAATTCAGGCCTGCAGGGATATGTTTGCGGTGGATTCGGATAGCTGAAATCAGTGCTTCGTTGGGGTTGGGTGACATGTTGAATCTAATTCTAATTTTTGGACAAATCCAATTTCAATACAAACCCTGAATTGAACTTTCCGTTCTCAAAATTCAGTTCAGAAGGAACTTTGGCCGTACGGCGATTTAATGTATATCCAGCCGGGTTTGCCACCACCCTGCACTTCCCAACGGTGTAATCGGATAAGTCGTGTGTGTGGCCATGAACCCAAAGATCGGCACCCGTCACCAGTTCGGTCAAGTCACTTGAAAACGCTGGGTTCAAGGGATTATTCATGAACCTTGGGTGCACAGAAAATGGGTGTGGTGCATGATGGCTGATGACAACTGTTGGGCCTGAAAACGGTTTTGCCAGTTCTCGTTCAAGCCAGGCTCGAGACTCCAAATGCAGACTCAGCGCATGTTGTGGACTGAACAAATCCTTGCCTTTTCTGATCAACACATGATCACTCAGGCTTTGTTTGGCGTTCATCATGGCGCGTGTTTGGGTGAGCAGTGGCATGAGTTTGTAATCGGTCCACAGCGTTGCGCCAAGGAATCGCACCCCGCCCAGTGTCACCGACTCATTTTCCAAAAAATGGAATTGGCCATGACTGCGCGCGGCTGCATCGTGCAACCTGGTTCTTACCGACCCCATCTCATGGGCGTAGAACTCATGGTTGCCTGCCACATAAATCACCGGCGCGGGCCAATCCGCAAAGATCTGATGCGCTCGCCACCCATTTGCAATGTCGCCAGCCAGGATCAATGCATCAGTGCCGGCCTGGTGTGCTATTAACCGCTCGCCAGGCCAAATGCCTTGCAAATGCTCCAGGTGCAAGTCAGAGGTAATTTGGAGATTCATAAAAACACCCCGTCCTCGATATGTTCGTGCTTTGTCCGTTTTGACATTTTTAGAAACCAGTTTTTTAGTGATTTAATTTTACATGAGACTCAATTTCGCAATGAAATACCTTGCAATTTGGCGACGCTGGCAATAAAATAGATCAGAACATCAGTCCATCATTTGGGCTTCTGAAATTAAATTTGACAGTAAGTATTTAATTTTTCTAAGATATTTTTCACATTGCAATTTGTTAACCATCAGTCAAGATAACAACCAACAAACATGGTCACATCAAAAACACTTCATCACATGGCCACCAACCCTCAGGCCATGATGCGCTTTCAGGCTACAGACCAACTGCCGCAGGTTCTGAGTGCCAAGGGGCCTCTGGTCACATTGCTGAGGGCCATCTCCCCCAGAGACCTGTCTCGGTGCACAGGTGTCACGATAGACGAGCGCCTTGGGTATTCGGGTAGCAGAATGTTCCGTTATGGGACTCAGGCCTTGCAGTGGATCGCCCCAGAAGGTGAGCAATACCATTCCTGGCCTGCTGAATCATGGCGAAAAAAGCGCTTTGACACCACCTTGTATCTGGAGGACTTTGTCGCATGCTGCGCGTCATATCCGGCCAACATGCTCAGTGGCTATCCTCGGCAGACCAGACCAACTCGCAGGGCGACCATCAAGTCGGTCAATGAGATGGCTGACGATGGGCTCCAGGTGTTGACCGGGCCGGTATCGCCTCATCAGGAGCACGAGTTCTTTTTGGGCGGCATCGCACTTGAAAACACAATGGCTCGTTATGCAGAAAAACCAGAAGATGCAGATCCTCAACTCATTGGGAATGCCCCGCAAGGCTAAATCATGATGAATAGCATCATCCCAAACATTCGCATCTCGGACTACCCGCAACTCGCCATGATTTGCTGGAACCGAAATCAAGAAGGCTTCGTTCTTGAAGACGAAGCTCTTGCTTTGTATGAGCGAAACTGGATTTGGATTGATAAAAATGACCTTAACGAGTCAGAAAAGAATTTAATCAATAAATTGGTTAAGGCTTACGGGAATGGAGTTCTTCTTGTTTAAAAGACCGCATCACAAAAAAATCGAAAAGATATTAAATCTTATCGATGTAGATGTTTTAACAAAAACAAATTGCTACTTTGGCGGAGGAACCGCCATTTCCCTTTTGCTGGAAGAATACAGAGAATCTGTTGATATTGATTTTTTATGTGCATCAATCGAAGGTTACTCGCACCTTCGACGCATAGTGAATGAAAACGATTTCGGCATTCTGTTTAAAGAAAAGCCAATATTGCGACGCGGCATTCGCTCAGATCGTTACGGCATCCGATCCTCAATCGATATTGATGGAACGCCAATCAAAATTGAATTTGTCAGCGAAGGCCGCATCCAGGTGGCCAGTGACCAAACGATTTGCGGCATTCCCGCGCTTTCAAAAACAGACATGTTTGCAGAAAAACTGCTGGCAAATGCCGATCGTTGGGCAGATCGGTCTGTCCTTAGCCGCGACATCATTGATCTTTCAATGATGATTGATGCATGGGGCGGGATCCCTGCAGACGCCCTGGAAAAAACAACCCGTGTTTACGGCGACAGCATTCATTTGGCGCTGGCCAAGGCTACATTGCTGATGGAAGATTCCGACTATATGAACAAGTGTCTGCTTGGCATGCAGATGGACATTTCTTTCGCAGAACAAATACGGTCTAGTTTAGGCATTTCTCTTAACAACTCTCAGCCCGAAGACTCGTCGGATTATTAGCCGGATGGTTTTGAAAAGATGTCGGCGCAACGTAAATGACCCAGATGTCAATCAATAACAAGTCTATGTCAATTAAAAATGCACATCTGTCAGGTGAAATGGAAATTGAGTCAACCGTTTGCCCCGAATTTAATTAAACACATTTAATTGATCCTTGCTGGCGAAATGTCAGGTTTGACAAAATCCCAATTCATCGCACTTTGCAAGTCCAAATTTCCAGACGAGGTGGCGTTTGTCAAGAAAATGGAATCGTTGACCGCACATGCGCAAATGCAAATCGAGCAAGCGCAGGCCCAACTCAAGCCGGGACAAAGCTTATCCATTGCCTACCCCGTTGAAATCCAGAGCGGACTGCTGCACTAAGCAGTCAAACAATTCAAAAAAACATTGACTTCACTTTAATTTATTCTAAAATAAACTACTATTGTAAATAAATTAACGAAATAAAAATGAACCATCAATTAGCTTTGATCGAATCTAATTTCGATACGATTCCAAGTCCTGGCAGCGTCAAAGGCGCCATGAAAGCAGCCAAAGCAGGATCTCGTGACCTCTGGCAGGTTAATGTTGACGCGCTGCATGTCATTGAAGGATTCAACCCGCGCGTGATGAATGCTGAATATGAGGCACACATTCGCAGCCTGTGTGATTCCATCAAATCCGAGGGGTACTACCAGAACCAGCCCATGGCAGGCTACGCATCCAAGCTCAATGGCGAGCCCATCGTCTACATCTATGGTGGCCACTCTCGTCTGGCAGCTGTAAAGCTGGCCAACATCGAATTGGCGGTCGAGGGGCAGCGCATTGAACGAGTTCCTGTCGTTGTCAGTCAGGAAGGCTTGTCCCGAGAGGATATGACGGTGGCTTTGCTTCGTGATAACGGCGGTCGCAGCCTGACCTATTACGAGTCGGCGATCGTTTGCAAGCGACTGGTGCGTTTTGGGCTTGAGCTGTCCGAAATCTCCAAACGGTTGGGGTTTTCCGTCCCAACGATCAAAAATCGTCTGGCGCTGATGGCTGCCCCTTCAAAGTTCCGTGAGTTGGTAGCTAATGGCCACTTGGCCGCGACATTAGCCATCGAATTGCTTGACCAGCACGGCGAAAATGCACTCAGCGTGCTTGAGGCCTCGCAGGAAGTCGCCGCCAGTCAAGGCAAGGACAAGGTGCGCAAGTCGCACACTGACCTGGCTACCTTTTCGCGGGTGCGCATCATCAAGAAGTCGGCCCCACGGCTGTACGAGGCTGCTGGCCAGGTGTTGCAAGATCCTGCCTTTGCATCATTGTCTGAGCAGACCCAAGATTTGCTCAAAAACTTGCTGTCGGAAATCTCTATCGAACAAAGCGCAGTCACTGGTCAAAAAGACCTTGTGGACATCGCCGAGACCAAACCATAAGCCTCTCGAAAATGTGTGGATCGGTGCCACCGTCTGTAATCAAGCAGAAGCCGATCGCGACATTCCCAAACTGGTGGCCACGCCAGCCGCCAAGCGGTTTTTGAGCATGGAGCCGCTGCTTGGGTTGGTTCCACGCTTGGTTCTATGTCAGCGCATCAGTCTGCGCATTCGTCATCACATGAGCGTGCTGGACTTGATTCCAACTCTGACAGTTAGGCTTTCGCTGTCTGATGGAACTGTCAGTTCAGCCACATGCGTCCATGTGTGCGTAGCGCGTCCTTCCGCGCTGCCGCTCATGTGATGGTGCTACCAGAGCCTGTCAGGCCGTAGCGTTACTGCTGCACGAACCGCCATAACGCTCGAATGTGCTCCCGTAAGATTTTCAATCAGCCATCACCTCAGCGTGCCGGGCTTGATTCCGGCTTGTGCTGCATGAGTCCGACCCATGTTGTTCATTGGCTGGCTGGCTTACAAAGTCCAGTGCCTGCACACTCCACTCTTGCTGTGGCGCGTGTCCTTCCACGCTGCCGCTGAGGTGATGGCGCCCGATGATCGGATCTTTCAGTCATTAGCACCATCAAGATTTCGATCTGTGCGTTTCCAAAACGCCGCCCAATGAGCCTTAATTCAAATCGAAATCTTGATGGCCCCGCAAAAGCGAGACACCAAGTCTGCATTCTTTGGACGCGAGGTGCTGCAGCCCAGATCACACGCCCTCCGGTTGCCCGGACAGTGGGGGAAGATGACGACTCAAGGCCGATTACCCACCGAAAAGTTCCGACCTTGCGGTTTCGCTGGAATTTCACCGGCTCATCAGGGAACTTGTTTCCTTATTTTCTCTTTACCATTATACTGTGTTGCGAAACTAAATCAATGAAAATTTACCATGAAGTTCGACATCAGCAGTGAAAAAGCACAGTCTATGGCCAATGTGCTCAGGAAGAAGATTGAGACCTTGTCTGAGCCTGTGACACATGATGACGCGCTTGGTTTGCTGGCAAGGATGTTTGACCAGCCAGACTGGGCGACGTTTTCCGAGTTGCTCAAAGCCACCGAGGTAACACCGGCCCAAGTTAAAGTTGAAACACCGTTTGATCTGTACTGCGGCGCGTTTGCACTGGATGAATACGGCGACAGTCCAGAATGGGTCAAGATCAAAATCGACCAGGCTTTTGTGAACAGGGTGCTTGAGCTTCAAGCGACTTGCATCAACAACCAGCTCAGCCACACCGCAAACGACGGCAGTGATCTGGCGCATGACTGGGAATCAGAAGACGACTATCGCCTTCAAGGCATTGACATTGAAGTTTCAAAAACAGATTTTTGGTTAAAAGCTTATCCCAAACATGCGAACTACGCCATTAAGTCGTGGATGTTCCAGATCTCCGATCTGGTGGCTGCCTGCCAAGGCAATCTAGACATTGGCAGAACAATGCTTTGGCACAACGGTGATCTTTTTTATGCCACTGCTGGGAACCCCAAGAGTTGCTTCTTGAAATTCATCCAGACATGGATGATTCAAATGACGCGTCCGACCAGGCGCCATCGGCCGCATAAAGACCGGCGACCCACTTTCCAGTATTATTTAAAAAGCACCTTCATGGCCTCCATCATCAATCAATTATCCGAGCTCAGCAAAGACGCAATGCGCGCCCTTTGGGGCCTGAAAACAACGGAAGATGGGACAAAGGGCTCTACATTGGCGACCCATCGGACATCGCCAAACACTGACCTTCAGCCTGCCGACATCAGGAAAGAGATAGAGGGAATCGTGCAGCAGATCAAAACCCAGGCGCCCTCTCTCTGCACGATGAAAGCGAGGATTCGGAGGTTGGCCAAGCACTCTCTCCTTCTGCCTCATAAAGACCCGAAAGACCGTCATGCAAACCCCACCTTCTGATCAGGCGTCCTACTCCCCTCAAGAGCATGAATTCCCCATCCCCAAGGAAACCTTTGAAGGGTTGGCCTTCGGCACCAGAGTGATCAAACTTTTTGCAGAGCCACAGACGCAGTACCTTGTGTTTGCTAAGGGGTTTGATGCCATCAGCGACCCCCGCTGCAACCATGTGATTGGGTCCGGTTTCAAGTTTGCGCATGCCTGCATCAGTGCGAACAATTATTTGGTGCTTAATGCGGTAAAGCCAGCAGACTTTTGGCCAAGGCTGGAAGGTTGCACTTTCACCAAAGAGGTTGAGTCTGGTAATGCCGCTTTGCAACACGTGTGTCGTGATGATCAAGGGCGCGAGTTGTCCAGGGCAGATGGTCGTGAAGAATCAGCCAAATTGGCGCTTCATCGCGTGTTGGCGGGTCGCAAAGATTTGACGATGAATGAATTTGCGGCCATCAGCGTGCCGGTTCAGGTTACCCCTGGTGGACGGCGTACCTATGGGCTCGTGTTTAACGATGAGCAAGGTCAATCCAGTCTTCGCAGGATGCTCAAAAACGGCGTCAAAAACAACCCTTTACTACAGGCTTCGGCAAAGGCTGAGCTCGAAAAGGCGGGGGGTATCAAAGATGTGACTCAGGCAAAGGGGCGAGTGTTTCGTGATGCAGCCCCTTTCACGTCAGAGCAAAAATCCCAAAATGCCATGTTTGAGGCTTTTGTGGCGTCGGTGCAAAAAACTGTTCTATCCGCGAAATTTAACGCCGATGTTTTCACGCACGCACTGAAATCAAGCGATGGTCAGTGGGTTGCAAACGTCATTGTTCACGCATCACACGTTAGCAAATCAGATGCCTTGCTGTTGGCGTATGCCAACGAGGGCCACATGGTCAATGAGGAAGATGCAGACGCGGCGCCTGAGCACGATCAACCTGCCATGGGTTGATGCGCGCAAATGAAAACCATTGAAACACCAGTGGCTGGCTATAGCGGCTCTCTCGGACTGGCGTCCAGCGCCAAGCCTATAGGCACTTTTGCTTATGCGCAAACTTGCGGAATGGGGCAATTGAGTGAAAATTTTTACAAAAAAAAATTCAAATCAAAATCGGCTGTCAATTCAACATCCACCACAAAAAAACAGCATCGAGATCTGAACTCAAGGCGTTGGTTCTGGCGTCGCCGCTGGGTGTGAATCGTCGCTCCGGTGCGCGTTGGCCGTAACAATTTGGGTGTCTTCTGCGATGACCCTGTTGATTTTGTCAATGGCATCCTCGCGCAGTTTGATTGCCCCTTTAATGATGGACTCCACTGTGGTGTTTTGCGTCAGAAGTCTGAGTATGTCGGTGTCGTTTTGCAAATAACCTTTGGTCACATCACCTTGCTCATATAACGGCGACAGGTGCATACTGCTTCTGTCCATTGAATCCAGCATCGCATGCCAGGATAAAAGCTCTGACGGCTTGTAGCCATCCTGAAGCAAACGAATCACCGATGAGGCATCAGCAATGTTCTCCATTTCAGCGATCAAGCCCGCCCTAAGATCCAAAGGAATTTCAGGCTGGTCATTGATGTGGGCGATTTCATGCCAAAGCAGTGCCTTCATCACAAATTCTTTGTTCCGGGCGTTGGAACCGTATTTTTCAACCACATCCTTGAAGCCTGCGTTGGTGAACATGACCGTCTTGCTGTCCGGGTGGGCCAGTGCCGTTGCCATTTTCGATTCACCATGGCCCATCACCACATTGACGCCTTCAATTACACCCAAATGATCAAGATTGGAAAACTCGTACCCACCAGCTTTAGAAAGCTGGTTGAGAGAGTCAGTTTTGGACTCAATGCTGACGCCATTGAAGGCCATGGGTTTGAGGTAGTCCGACATTGATTTGTCGCGATTGATGAAGTTTGAAACCGCATCAACGAAGTCAATGCCACGGGCACTTTTTGGTGCGGCCGCCGTGTTGCAAGATCCCATTTGGCCGTGATAGTAGTCCCCTACCGCAGAGATGAATTTCGCATTCAGGCCATTCATCGTGCTGGCATCGAACACAGACGGCTCAGGCGAAAGGTGCTTGGTGCTGGCAACCCAGTCTTCAGCCTCTTTCACCTCAAGGGCCACGGCCGTCACCAGGCCGCGAATGCCATTGGCTGAATTGGCATCACCCACCTCAGGGAAACACTTGCTGATGGCCTCCAAGTCCCAATTGTGCTCATACCTGGTAACCGCATGGATCAATCGCCATCCTGAGGCCAGCCCAACGTCCTTGGCCACCTCTTTAGACAGTTTGATGGAGTCGGCGTTACTGAGGTAGTTGGTTTGCTTGCCATTGATCGAAATCGTGATCGGGTTGATGCTTGGCTCGTGAGACACCATCTGCGCTGCTGCAGGGCTTATGGCCTGAGTCGACATGACACCCACTAGCGCCAACTGAACAGCTGTGCGAAGCAGCTTTTTGCCATCCCAGCCACTGCCCTCTGATTCTGGCGCCACCACCTCAACTGGGGCGATTTTGGCCCGTTGGGAGAACAGGTCCAGGACGTTTTTCAGGCGATCGTCACTCATGATCGAAAAACGCCACAGGCGTTTGTGTTGTCAGATCGATGTCAGCGTCAATGTTGTCCGAGTCAAACACGGGAAGGCCGAGGGTTTTTTTCTGTTCAAGAAGGATGTGAGCGTGAGCTACTGGCAAGTCGAGCACCTCTGTTGCCCCATCGGCGCAGACCCAACCCAGATCGGCAAATGAGTCAAGCAGCTTTACCGGCCGCCTGCCTGGGCGCTGCTCGATGACCAGAAGGCACATTTGTTTAATTAAATTCTATGCGAAATTGACGTTATTATTGCATTAAAACAGGTGATTTTTGATGGTCAAAATTCTTGCCCGCATTAAGTTTTTGTTTGAGGCGAACTTGCGCCTTGACGCCACCACGTTTGTAGGAAAATTCACCTATGTCCCGGTGCACGATGGCATGGCACACCTGGTGCCCGATGTGAAGTGGAACAAGGTGGGCACACCCGCTCCAGCGTGCGAGTGCGTGATGGCCACGTTTGATCTCAATGACGCCCGCAAGAAAAAACACACGGATTCCCTTCAATGTCATCTGCATCAGGCCAAGTGTTTTAGCCGGTGTATTTTTGGCAAAAACGACATCAAATGGTACGGTGCGCATGTTGTCCGAGAGGATGTTGAACACATCCGTTTCAGACAAAGTTCCGATGTCATCAATCAAAAAATCAACATCTGAGTGATCTTGCCACTCTCCACGAGACAGTGAGCCAATCGGTCAGTTTCTGAACATCAAAGCCAGTCAGGAATTTGCGACGTCCTTGTACAGCTTTGGCGCTGGTCTCGTTGCAGAAATTCCAGACCGTGTTCACATCCCTGGCCATCGCCCGCAGGCGTGCTGCGTGCTTGTCCTTGATGCGAACTTTGAGGGTCTTGATCATTCCAGCCATGGTGTACTGGTATTTTATTCAGCCCACATCAGACCATCAACACCCTTGTGCAGCTGACGCTGCACACGCTGTGCCTCCCCGCACTGAAGGGCGAGGCTTCACGCGCATTTGGGTGGAATTTTCCTGATAGGTTGGTGGGCATAAACATTTCATGCACAGTTGCAAAATGTTGTTGTTTTAAATTACACTATGTTTTCAAAACCAAAACGTGCGCGTCCACACGTCAGCTCATGTCATTTCGCTCCATCACCGAGATTCTTGCGCCATTGATCCAAGCGCAAACCCAGCCCGAAGACGGCATGCGCACGCTCAGCGCCAAATTCCTGCGTCAAACCACCATGTCCTCATGGCTACGGCGCCGACTCATGGGCAAACACCTACGCCGGCAACCCCCCAATCAGGCTCTTCACAGCACGCCAAGGCGGCTTTGACATCCCAGTGCGGCCACACCAACTTCCCACACCTTCTCGATCGATCGGCAAATAAGTCCCTCTCAAAGCGGCCGATATACATATTCCCGTATATCACAAACACCCCCCCCTCACGGCCTGACCCCATGTCTCACACAAATCAGTTCCTCGTCAAAACAGGTTTTGGCCAGAACAATCTGTTTGGTCATACCTCCTGGTCGGAATTGAATACTGGTCAGACAAATCACCTGGTCAAATTTCTATTTTGGTCAAAATCTATTCTGGACGGGATTTGGATTCAGTGTGCGCTGGGCAGGGAAAGGGGGACCGGGCGAGATGCATGCTTGTGATATACAGGTTTAATTGATTCTCAGATGTTTTGAGTTGATGCCACGACGACACTTTTAAAGTTACTCACCAAAGAAGAGTTGAGAGTTGGCTCGATGGCTCGGTTTGCCCGCCTTCAGGAATGCCCAGTCCGGTTAAAGTCGGCAGGTCTGTGCGCTGGCGCGAGTCTTGACGCCTACCAAGTGAGTGCAGAAAAGTACAACCATTTGCTAAAAATGCTTGGGGAAGGCGGCACGCTGGCCACACTGACAGTTCAACCAGCTAATTCAGCGCGATAAGAAATGCGGCAAACAGTTTTTTGTGCGCCGTAGAGGTGATGCCTGATTTCTCAAAACTCCTTCGCAACGAATCGAGTTTGATAGCCGCTTGGTAAGCCGCAAGAAGCTCAGCTTGCTTTTGAGGCGCCATCAACGCAAACCCGCTCATCACTCGATCAAAATCTTCACCAGCCTTGTCAATTGAAGCAGCAGTCGGCTCTGGCAATGGGGCCACCTCAGCTGGCGCAGTTTGCGCCACGTCGGCCACTTGGACTTGCTCATCACCCCACCCCTGGGTGATCGCCGTCCGGTAAATTGCCCCGTAATTGGGCGCAGCCTTGCCCGACTGGATCAGCTTGTCTGCGTACACGTTGGCCCGGTCAATGCACAACTTGACCTGCTCATGGGTGCGTCCCTCCAGGTAGGTCTGCCTGACCCTTGCCGTGATGCCCACCCTCGCCTTTGCAAAGCAATCCTCCAGCATGTCATTGGGCACAGTGTTGAAGTCCACGAAAGGCAATGATTTCTGGCGGCGCCAACTCACCTTGAAATACAGGCCGACAACCACCTTCCTTTGACGGTCCAGGATGGGCTCGACATCAATGTCTGACAACGGGCTCTCGTTGATTTTCTTGCACGGGCCGGAGATGAGCCGCACATTGAGCTTTTTGAACAATGGATATTCGTCTTTTTCGATCCCCATGTAGTCCCGAAACTTGGCCAACTCCATGTACGGCGTGCGCCCTACCCCCACATAGTCCCGGCACAGCTTGTACACAATGGCCTCGTACTTGCCACTGAAGTGGTTGAAGATCGACCAGTTGATGTCCAGAAAAATGGAGTTTGTTTTGTCCAGCCCCTGGATGCTGCTCATGATCAGCTCGGGCAGCTTGAATCCGATGGTTTTCGATGTTACCTGCCACTCGGATATGAAGCCGGCTCCACGCAAAATGCTCGAACCATCCTTGGCCAAGAGGTTGCACACGATGGGCTCTTTGCGAATGGCCTCCAGATCTTCTCGCAGCACCTCTCTGGCAATTTCGTATCCCAGCTTTTCCTCAATGACCGCGATCGGCATTGAGAAGAACCCGGAATGGTCACTGGCGAGCCCCTTCTCGTAGATTTCCCGGTAGGCCCTGAGCATCAACAACCAGTATTTGTATTGCCTCAGATTGATCTTGTGCTGGATGTGCACCAATTCTTGCGGCGTTTTGATGTTGGGACGACCGCCATGGGTCACACGCGATTTTTGCGACTTTGGCTTGATGGGTGGGGGCGTCATTTTTTAAAAATTGGTGCAGAAATTGGTGCTGATTGGATTGTCGCAGTCCATTACGAGTTAGGGGCATTTTCTTGCGGAAACAGCAACTTCTTGGCGTCAGATGGCCATCTTCAGGGGGGGTCAATTTGGGCACCCATCAGAACAGATCCCTACTTTTTGGGTACCTATGTGCTGACACGGGGTCAATTTGGGCACCTTGGGGGGTTTTTCTGAGTACCTATGCGGTCCCAACAAGTGAAACAACGGACTGGAAATGTCTCAAAGCCTGTTTTCATGAGGGCAAACAAGGTGCAAACAGATGGCAAAACCACGGATTTACCCAAGGGGGTCAATCTGGGCACCTGTTTTGAGTGACGGGGTCAATCTGTGTACCTACAGGGGGGCTATTTGTGCACCTTCAGCGCATAGAGGGGGTCAATCTGGGTACCCAAAGGGGGTCAATTTGTGCACCAGTCGAACGATAAGTGCATGATTTGTAAGGAGATTTCGCCACCCTAAAGGTATTAAAGCTGCTTAATACAAAAGAGCAGTAACTCAATCATCGGAGACGTTTGAGTGCGCGCGATTGAGCTTGCTGCTCTTTTCAGAACTGACTGGGGGCTTTGCTTTCAGCGTTCTCGTCTTTACCGACCACCTCGGTGAGCATGTAGCCGCGGTTCTCAAACGCAGCCAGCAAGGTTTGGCGGGGCACATCCATAGATTCGATGATGATATCCTCGTCCACGCCAGCTTCCACCAGACGGCAGCAGAGGCTTTGCATCGCCACGCGGGCAAGGTCATAGGGTATGGGCCACGCCTTGAGGGGCTCAATGCTGGTGTCGATGCTCTTGTGCATCTCACAAGTGCCGGAATTGATGTGTGACTGCAATCGGTCAATGAATGCGCCAGGGATCTTGACGCCTTCCAGTGAGGGTGAAATCTCGGACAGCCCAAATTCCCCTTCTGCATCGGTTGGCGCATCAGTCGTTTTCTCGCGTGTGATGTAGAACGGCGCCGGTGTGCCTGGCATGTGCCCCTTGAGCACGAGTCCAAGGCAGTGACTGGATGTGGGTGCGTAGTCACGAAGCTGCTGAACCGTGATGTCGCCGCTTGGGGAAAAATAGGCAATGGCCGTGGCCCCAACCTGTTCAACCAGCAGGTCAAACCCCTGACAGAGATTACGCAACGATGCGTTACTAGCTGTTCCCGGGTGATTTGCGGCAATCATCTTGGCAAGGTGCCTTGTGTTCGCCGCATCCCTGTCAAAACTATGCCGCGACGCCGCTGGTCGCCTGCTGTTTTCAACAAGTCGCGAATTTGCAGGAAATCCCAACATCGATTCCCTTTGTCCTGAACCATTTTTGGTCATTTTTTATTATAAAAAACTTTTAGCGCATTGAAAGAAGAATGAATAACCACCATGCTGTCAGTGCGCTAGGACACCAATGTCGTTGATTTGTGAAGATTTCCCTTGTCATGGGTCAATGCTTTAAAAAATCAACTTGACGGCAACGTGACTGAGTAAATTATAATTTGCAAAACACTCACTTTACAAAATTTCTTTAAGGATTGACTATGCCTTCATTCGACGTTGAGGTGGTCAGAACCGCCATGGGCTTCGCCACCATTCATGTGGCAAACGCACGCAACCTGGCCCACGCCCAGCAACTGGCAGTGGAAAAGGCTAACGACATGGAGATCTCCACCAAAGAGTCCTTCATCGAACCGGTCGATGGCTGGGTTCCAGCAGACTTGGACAATCCGATTCACAAGGATGTGTTTTTTCTGATGCCAACTTTTATCGACGAGACTGCCAATGGCGATGAGCCATTGGCATTTCTGATCAAGATTCCCGTGTCTGAATTCATGTACTTTCAGAACAGGAACAAACCCCTGTTGCCTGAGCAGTGGCGTGCACTAAAGCAAATTGGCTTGCGAGCAGATGGCACCTTGAACGATGTCCCTGGTTTTTTTGACGCGGACAAAGATACTTACATATCAGGCATTGATTTAGTTTTATCCAAAACTACTGACACTACAGGCATATATTCCTCAAATAACAACGAGAGATCTATTTTTGGGGATTGCATCACCATAACAGATGATGACACATGCATGCATTTCATCACGGATGAATATTTTAATAAAAGCGAATCCTCTTATTCATTTGCTTATAAAGCTCATCGCGGTCGGTACGTCGAAGATATTTGCTCAAGCTATATCAACGAAGGATCAATATTTATTGACATGGCCAAAGAAAAAATGCCATTGCTGATTGATTCAAGTTACTTGCCAGCCATCAAAGAATATGTCAATCATGGGCTGTCATCCACGCAAGCAGCCAGCGTCCTGATGAATGAATTCACCATGGCCACCATGAAGGCCAATCAATCGCTTCAGGAGTGGATCGGCGCCACACTGGCCAAGGATTTTACCGATGTCGTCATGGGCCTCAAGGAAAGCGACCGCGTCGTGTTTCCAGGGGCCTTTAAGAAGGCAATGAACATGGTGGAAAACACATCCTCTGACGACATTGAATCACCAGCACCCTGAAGGAAAAACCATGGCTTACATCTACAACAAAGACGCCGGCACGATCGCTGATTCCGAAGATGGACAACTGATTGCCACCATGTCGGACTCGGCCACACCAGAGCAAGGCCTGGCACTGGTCAATGCCTACAACCTGTTGAATGCGCCCATAAAAATCGTGTTGCACCACCCAGAAATGGGCACATTGAAATCTTGTGTGTTGTCCGGGCTACCTGCGTTGGACCCATCACTGCCGCCAGACGCTGAATCCCCAGCGCCCTGAATGTCAACTCAAAAATGTAATCTTTAAATTACTTTTTGAATCAAAAGTAATCTTTAAATTACTTTTGTGATAAATTATGGACATGGACTCATACGATCATTTAGACCCCTTTGTCGAGGTCATTGTTAAAACTCGCAAAAACAGAGGGTTGACCCAAGCTGAACTCGCAGCTGCAGCCGGCATCAGTCGCAGAGCCATTGTGATGATCGAAGGTGGAGGTGATTGCACCTTGAGCACAGTTCGCCGACTTCATGCAGTATTGGACATCCACATGAAGCCCACCCATGCGTCACGTCCGACACTCGATGATATGGATGAGCAAAATTCACGGGATATGTTTGGAGGACCCTCACCTTGAAGCTGGACGTGTATGTCGATAACGTCTTGACCGGGACACTCGATCAGGTTGACCTTACCCAGTATGTCTTCTCGTATCAGGGTGGAGTGGATCCAAAAAAAATGGTATCCCTTCTCATGCCGGTCAGAACCCAGAGCTGGGTTCATCGATTCCTTCACCCGGTGTTTCAAGTGAGTCTTCCCGAAGGTGTATTGCGCCAACTACTGACAAAAAATTATTCCAAACAGTTTCCCCGTTTCGGGGACACCGAGCTACTGGCTGTTGTGGGATCTCATTTGATTGGGCGCATCAAGATCGCGGCACATGGGTCCCCATTAAATGTGGACAGCCCTCATGAAAATTTAACGGATCTGCTGAGTTACAGCACCCAGGAGATGATCGATCACTACATAGGCGAACACGCTCAGTATTCAGGCGTTTCTGGCGGGTTCCCGAAATTTTTGGCCAAGAGCCCGGCGACAGGACTGGATTCTGATGGGAAGAGCACGTTGCGGTTTGATCACTGGATCGTTAAGGCAAACGATGCTGATCGTCCACACCTGGTCTTGAATGAATACTTTGGGTTGAGTGTTGTTAAGAAGATGGGGTTGCCCACGCCTGAATTTGTACTTTCTGATGATGGCAACAGGCTGGCCATCAAAAGATTTGACATCACTGAGGCTGGCAGGCATCTTGGGTTTGAAGACATGTGCGCATTGATGGCGCTCAATGCCGCCGACAAGTTTGGAGGATCGGTCGAACGTATTGTGAAAATCCTCAACGACTTTTGCCCGGCGGAGACAAGAGAAGTATCAATCGGCCAGTTTTATGCCCAGTATGTGGCCTGCATGGCCATTCGCAATGGTGATGCCCACCTGAAGAATTTTGGCCTGCTTTACACAAATTTTGATGATGTACACCTCTCGCCGGCATACGACATGCTTAGCATGGCGGCCTATGCGCCGCGAGCCCAAAATGGCGATGCCCTGGATGATCCAGCATTGAATTTTGGCGGTGTGAGGCGATGGTTCACTGAAAAAACAATCAAGAGCTTTGCCGCTCGCTGCCTCATCTCCAGTACCGAACAAAAACGTGTGTCTGATCGATTGTGTGCAGCGATGCAGCATGTCGCCTATGAAATCTGCGGAAAAGCCGAACAGATGGCATCATTTCGCCCAACGGCCAGACGAATGCTTGAGCTTTGGTCTCACGGATTGCGAATTCACAGCAATGAGGTTTCAAACCAAATGATTGAGTTGATGCAGCGTGTTGAGCACTTGGATGACCCCGATGATCTCATGGCCGAACAAAGCGCCTCACCCTAGCGCTTGCAAGCTATCGGCATGGTCATTTTCAATTAAAAGAAAACTTGAATTTGATCGAATTCAAAAGTAAAAGCCTAAAAAATTACCAGAACCTTAAAAAATATTCCTTGCAAAATAATTCTTTATTAAAACGCAAATAATGCTGGCCATTGTCTTCGCTACATGACGAAGATTTCGTTTCTAGGATTACTCTATTAAAAATAATTTATTGACACGTCAAAACTTGACAAGCATATTATTTTTTTATAGAATGACGGAAAGGTAAAAAATCATGACAACAACAATTGAAAAATCTACTGCCTGGTGTATTTCTGTTCATAACGCCTATTTTCCGTCTTCTGCCGGACTGAAAGAGTCTTTTCTTTCTCCAAATACAAAACTGGTCACCGAATCAAAAATGGCCCTCATCTCCAATCCGATTCTGGCCCAGCAGTTCATTGATGCGGTTATGCCCGTGATGCGCAAACGCCATGGGAAACAAGTCCAGTTGAGCATGGTGTGCGCACCAAGCAGCCAAAGCGCCAAACGCAGCTTTGACGACAGCAACATCAGCACCAGGATCGAGAGAAACAACTTCGCCCCCAACATCGGGGTTTAATGGCTTTGCGCAGGAAACGACAACAACCCAATGCCTTGGGAGCGGGTCGATCCGCCACTGTATTGGCCGCAATTTGGGAATTTTGTTATCGCTGACCGCCACCTGCCAGATGGAACAAGGCAGCACATGATTCCTGGCCATGTTGATTCAGGTCGCGTGTTTAACAACTTCCAGATCATTGGCGAAGCCGATTGCCTGATGCCCCTTACAGCAGCAACAAGAGCCACCTTTTTCAGCACCCATTGGCGCCGCGCATAACTGATTATTTAACCAGCAGGCGATTCTGCTGTTGATGTTGCGTCGTCATCAGACCCGTCTGACTCAGCCATTTGGCGTGGCATGCCACGATCCACATAGTCGGCCCAATACGGCGTTTTTCTGAGCGACTGGAGATGAGCCTCGTCCAGTGGCACTTTGTAGCATCCGCCGTCCAAAAAGCTGTTGTAGACACCAGACTCGAATTTGATGCCAACAGTGCTGCCGCTCGGGTCATAACTGAACGAAGCGCCCTTCACCCCTGGCGCCACCCTCAACAGCGTGCCAATGAGGGCTTCGACGTTATCTCGTGCTTTTTCCTGATCGTCGTTCAGTCCTTTGAGCGATTTTTCGCACAAAAGCATGTGCACGGCAGACAACGCGTGCAGTTCCTCGTTGATCACAAGCGCCTCACTCGTGGTGATGCGAGCCTCCTTGTACAGAATGCCCACCCATTGACCTTGCCCAGGCGGCAATGATTTGAGCTTCACGTCAACGCGCGCCTCAATCTCCTTCTGGACTTGCGGGTGGGTGCCCCAGATTCGAGGCTCCTGGGTCTGGAAAAGCCGAAGCTGCTCCACTTCATTAGCAGGCAGACTGATTGACCGTACACCAGGCTGACCATAATCCCATTCGGGATGAAAACCATGAAGCTCCAGCCTGAGCCACATGATCCGGCTGACTTCGTAGCCAAATTCAGTGGGGAAATGGAAAACCACCTCGCGATCATTTTCAAACAGGCTTGGGCAGTCTTTCATGAGGCGGTTCACCGCATAATCGACATCACTGGCTGAACAGGCAGAGGCCAGGTACTCAGCCTTGATCGCATCGGATCTGCTGAACTCGGCATCAAAAGTGCCATCGTTGTGAGTGGCTGACATGTTGTTCTTCATTAGGTTAGTTAGCAGGCGCGTTGTCGCTTGCACCAGATTGCTGCTCCGCTTCGTCGCTTGACGGCGTCATCTCGGCAATGACCCGCTCCACCATGGCCGAATTGCGATCGGGCATGGGTGTGGCCGCGATCTTCACCAAATCGCGGATGTTGCCGTAGATGCTCAAGCTTTCCTTGGCCCTTGAGAATCCGGTGAAAAGCATGTTCTGGTTCATGAAGTCAGCCGAGCCCGGCGTCACCGCCATGATGACGTGCTTGTATTCGCTGCCCTGAGCGGAATGAACAGTCAACGCATACGCCCAGTCCAAGGAAGCCATCTCGCCGCCAGGAAAATCAATGTGTCGGCCGTCATCGAGCGCCAGCCGCACCCATTGCGGCGAGCCCATGCGGGTGTTGTAGGGGTTCATGCTGTAACCAATGATGGTGCCCGTGTCGCCATTGACCACGCGCTCTTTGCGTGCGGGGCCATCTTTGCTCCGTCCGCAATGGCTCAAGTCAAATGGATCGGCATCATCGTTTCCCACGTGGGTTGGCGCTGCGACCGCTGGAGCCTGTGCCCGCAGCTCTTCAATGTTCAACCCGATGGGAAAAGGACCGTTACTGGCCAGCAAATTACCTATGACACGTCCAACTTCTTCCTGCCCCTCTGGCTGATCAATGGTCAGGTTCCGACGAATCAAAATTCGGTCACCCATTGACAGGGTGGTGCCTGGCAGCTTTTGGCCATTGGGATTGATCACGCTGCGAAGCACCGTGTTGGCGTATGTGGTGTTCCAGTCGGCAACGTCCTTGGCACCATTGCGCTTGGGCATCACCAGCAAAGTGTGCTCAATACCGTCTTTCAGCACAGCTTCAATGTACTCACGCATCATCCCTGGAAAACCCTCGGTAGCCCCCGGTAAGTCGTGGAAGCAAACGGCTTCGCGGTCTTTAACGATCAACTTTCCGGCTCCAACCTCTTTCACGACCTCCAAAATGCCACCGCTGTTGCGGTAGGTTTTTTCCAAGTGGACATGGTTTACTTGGGGAAATTCAACCAAGTCGAGCATGAAGCGACCAGGAGAAATAGACGGCAGCTGGCCAGCGTGCCCAGGCTGATCTGCGGTTGGTCTGCGACCAGGGTCACCTAGAAAAATGACATGAGCATTGGCGCTGATGGCCTTGAGCAGCGCATCTGCAAGCTGCAGGCCATTCATCGTGGACTCATCGATCACCAAGACATCGCACGACAATGGGTTTTCCTGATTGACCTGAAAGCCATCCTCAACACCGCCTTGAAGCAATGAATTGATGGTGGACGCCGTGTGCCCAAGTGACTTGACCCGTCCAGACAAGACCTTGGCGGCCTTGCCTGTGGGCGCTGCAAACAAGAATTCACGCGACTTCAAAAGGTACACAGCCGCCTCAATGATCGAGGTCTTGCCTGTGCCCGGGCCACCGCTCAGGACATGCAGCCGGGTTGGCGAAGTGAGAATGGACGCCACCGCATTCAACTGCAGGTCATCAAAGCCGTCCACAAACGCTGGGTTGATTTTCTCAGCTTCTTTGCGCAGCTTTTTCTTGACATCCTCAGCCGATCTGGAGGTGAGTGGCTCGCTGGAGGCCAATAATTTGGACAAGCTTTTGGCAAGGGACTTCTCGGCAGCAAAGAGCGCGGGCGTGTACAGCCGCTTGTTCACTGGATCGATGACCACCATTTGCTCACGCAGCGCATGGTTGAGCGCATTCTGCGCGTTCACGCTGGGATCAACCTTTTGAATGGCGTCCACAAAGTCACGAGGCTTGAGAAAGACATGGCCCCGACGCTGGCAGGCATGATCCACCGCATATTCAGACAAAGCTGACAAACGCATAGGTGAGTCTTTTGGAATGCCTACAAAACGGGCAATGATCTCGGCCATGCCAAAGCCATACCCAGGAGCCTCGCCAATGGGCTTGTAAGGATTGGTCACCAACTTCGTCCATGAGGCCTCCACCAGGTCGGTGATTTCTGGCACCTGTTCGGATGAGTCCTTGGGCAAAATCTCATCGAGCAAGTAGGCAGCCAGTGACTTGGCGACACTTTCCCGAAATCCTTGTTGTCCACCCAGGCGCAGCATCAAGTTGCGGGTCAGCACCAAGTGTTTGGCTGCAGCTTGCGGGTCATGCCCTGCCTCTTGATTTTTCTGGCTGACAAGAGACATCAGGTCGATCGTCCATGGCGAGTGCAAAAGCTGGTCACGCAATGCAGCAAGACAAACCATTTTTGACTCGGCGATTTCCTTGTCCGAAGGGTAATCCATGCCTGACTGCTCGGCACGTTCAATGAGATCAGCTTTGTCTTTCTCAATCAGATCCTGGATGTACTTACCAGCCTTGACTGGCCCCACTCCCTTGAAGCTTTTAACGAAGTACCGCTCAATGGCCTGCACATCAACACTGATCACCGGCTCGTAAGCTGTGACCTCAATGGCATCCCCATGGCGGGATGACTTCATGCCCCCCACAAAGCGGTATTCCAATCCCTCTGTCAGCCCACTCAAAATGCCACCGGTCAGACGAACCTCTTCGCGCTCTGACGTCCACAAAGTACCGACGGCCCAGTCGTTGAAAACACGCACCGTGCCGAGCACACCAGTGACTTCCTCTGGCGCAGCCGATTCGGGTTCATCACCACCACGGCCAGAGCCTACGAATTCGTCACCAAAATCTGAATCCCAACCGTTCTCGTTTGACTCAGCGGCCTGGGCAGCCGCACGGGCTCGCAGTCTCTCCATTGGAGAAAGTTGTGGAGCAGCAGGAGCTGCTTGTGGAGGCACTGCACTGACGGCCACTTGCTGTGGGGCTGAAATGGTCGCAGGGGCAGCAGGTTCAGGCTCAGTCACCAACGCGGGCGGCTGCAAAGACGCGGTTTGCGCAGACGCCAAAGCAGATGGCTGAACAGCAATTGGAGCGGGCGCTGGTGCAATGTTCTTGCGCAGACCTTGACGCATGCGGTCAAGAGCTGACAAGCGAGTCGTCCCCGCCGGCAGCGATGCAATGGGCAAGACCGGGTTGACCAATTCAGCCGGGGCAGGCGCTGCTTGTGGCGGCACGACGCTGGGCGCCACGGCAACTTGAACAAGTTGAGGGGCAGGTGTTGGCGCAGCAGCTTGCGAAGCCGCAACCTGTGCAGCAAGTCGCTTGCGCGCCGCTTCCATGAAATTGGGGGTGGCAGCCTGGTGCCGGGGCGCCACGGGTTGCGCACTGGATTCAACCGGCGCAGCCAAGGGCGCTTGCTCAGGCTGAGATGGCTGAACGGGTGCAGCAGCAGGTCGAGCACCACGACGGCCCATCAACATTGCCTGCATTCTCTCTTGCGGAGAGGGCTGTTTTGCGAGTGATTGATTGGATGTGGCCATGATGATGCTTGATTTAAGTCCGAAAAGCACATTTTATTCGGAAAGAATACAAGAAAAAACTTTATTTACACGGTCATCAGGCAGGAGCTCATGCTGGCTGCAAGCCCGGTAAATGTCAAATTTAATTCCAAAAACAACTTTTTATTGATAAGATATGTGACAACCCGGTCACCTCCCTTCCGGGCGCTTGGTTTCAAAATTGGCCAAGCATTTGGCCCAGGGCGGTCTCTCGCCCTGGGCAATTTTTTAACCAGAAACGGAAACAGCGTCAAAGCACATGCAAGCCAAACGATGGAAGATCGCCCTGAAGGAGTCCAACTGCCCCGCCATGGTGGATGCCAACGACGCAGAGACCACTGCTGCAGGCGACTTGTGCTTCTTCGATAAGAAACAAAGGCTGATCAGAGCCATCTCCCATGGCGCATGGCTTGATTGCGAACTGGTCAATGATCCATACAGATGCTCGGCATCACCCATCGAGACAACCTGGCGGGCCGTGCATAGCACCAATGTGCAGACCAAGGTTCCAGCTTGAACGCGACCCACATCCTTGCTGTTGTTCTTTCATCAGGTCTTGAGGCGAACTCAGACGCCATACTTCTCATCCCGGCTCGCGCGGGCCGATTCCCCGTCTCCCTGATGTTGAACGATGAGCACATCATGTGGTTGTGCTCGGATCAGGTCGTGGAAATTGCCGATCTGCCAAGCCCCTACAAAGAAGCCATGATGAACCGCATCAGGGCCCATGGCGTGCTGCTTTACGAGATCGAACAGCTGCTTGAGCTCGGCGCACAAGCCGAACCAGAGGCTAGGCTTCAGGCGGCTTGATCTGCGCGGCCATCAGTGGCGTTATCAGCGCAAGGATTTTTTTCATGCAAATCCTTTAACCGACGAACCTCTCGAATGATGCTGTAACGAACCTCATTTGGCAAATTTGCAGCGCCTCGGTGCTGTCGAATGCGGGACAGGTCGGCATCGTTGAAGGTGTAGAGCCGGATCAGATCATCTTTGGCATCGGGCAGTGCCAACAGGCTTTTGCGCTCAGTGGCGGACAGGATCGAACGGCGTGGCATGCAGTTTCCTTCTTCTTGAAAACGAGGGATTTTGAGAGGCCGCACCAGACCACCGACGTGACACGCGAAATCAAGGCGTTGCGATTCTCGAAAATAGTTCTTGAAATGTTATTCTCGATCCCTTATCATTGCAATGAGTTTCGATAAAGAAAGGTGCACCATGCGACCCTCACTCGTGCTTGACCTCAAGCGAAGTGCCGTCCGTGAAGCGGCAAGCCGCTTTCGCGTGGCGAATCCTCGCATCTTCGGCTCGGTGCTGCATGGCACCGACCGGGACGGCAGCGACCTCGATCTGTTGGTCGATGCACTGCCTGGTGCCACGTTATTGGATTTGGGCGATTTGCAAGACGAACTGCAATCGCTTCTCGGTGTTCACGTTGATTTGCTGACACCATGCGATTTGCCGCCGAAGTTCCGAGCCAAGGTGCTTGCGGAGGCGCAACCGGTATGACTGAGAACCGTCTTCCTGATTACATCGACCACATACAGCAGGCCGCAGCGGATGCATGCAGCTTCGTGGAGGGTCTGGGCAAAGACGATTTCCTTGCCGACAAGCGCACTCAGCAAGCTGTCATCATGAACTTCATCATCATCGGCGAGGCCGCCACGAAGGTAATGGACGGCTACACCAAGTTCACGGAGGCGCACCCCGAAGTACCGTGGCGCAGCATGCGAAACATGCGCAATCGCATGGCCCACGGTTATTTCGACATCAACCTCGATGTGGTGTGGGAGACGGTACAAGAGTGGCTGCCGACATTGCTCAAACAACTGCCTGCCGTGCGCCAGGAAGCCGACGATGAAGACCGTAACGACGAAGGAATGGAACCATGACCAACGACAACAAGCCGCCGATGTTCGGCCCCTCTACCGTGATCGACCAGGCCACCTATGAGCCACGTTCTGGCAAGTCAGCCATGATGAACGAGCTGATGGCCGAGCTTGCCTTCGAGCGCATGACCCGCGAGGTCGAGGTAGCCATCCGGGATGCCGACGATCCCAATGCCAAGTTTTACACCAACGAAGAAGTCATACAGGCGATGCAAGAACGCATCGACCGGGCGCGAGACAAGCCATGCTGATCGGCTATGCCCGTGTCTCGACGCAAGATCAAAACCTAGAGTTGCAGCGCGAAGCCTTGACCAAGGCCGGGTGTCAGAAAGTCTTTGAGGACAAGGTGAGCGGTACGCGAGCCGACCGCCCCGGCTTAGGAAAGGCGCAGGAGATGCTGCGCGAGGGAGACACCCTCGTGGTTTTGAAGCTGGATCGCCTGGGGCGCAGTGTCAAACAATTGGTTGATCTGGTCGGCGAACTGCACAAGCAGGGCGTCCAGTTCAAGAGCTTGACTGACGCCATCGACACCGGCACGCCCTCTGGCCGGTTCTTCTTCCACGTCATGGCCAGCCTCGCCGAAATGGAGCGTGAGCTAATCATCGAACGTACCCGCGCCGGGTTGGATGTCGCCCGGCAGCTTGGCCGCAAAGGCGGTCGCAAGCCCAAGATGACCGAGAGCAAGATCGAATCCGCCAAGAAGCTGCTGGCCAGCGGCGTGCCCGCCAAGGACGTGGCCAAGAACCTCGGCGTGTCCGTTCCTACGCTGTACCGCTGGGTGCCGGCCTCGGCACAGGCTTAGCGTACTTTAACAAACGGTCGGCCAAAGATGGGTCGTTGCACAGCATCCGCACGGCCTCCTGGTGCATGCGAAAGCTCTGGTAGTCCTGCGGCTCGTGGTGGCCGATCTTGAACAGCATGGCTCAAACACCGGCTTGGGCATTGCGCACACGAGCGGCATAGTGCTTCCACCAGGCGGAAACCTCTGCCTCAAGGTGGACTCAGCGGCGGCACAGTGATTTTTGCAGCGCTCAAAACCTTCATCGCCACAAGCTCGTTGTGGACAAGGGCTTGATACCGATAGTTCAACCTTGGTGTGTCAGAGTGGTAGGAGCCAATGGCCCGCCACGTATTGCCGTATTTGAAGACTTTTTTGGAGTACATCCATGCACCAACGTACAGAGACACACACTCATCGAGCAAGTCTTTTGGGGCCACGCCCTTTTTCAACAGGTCATTGAAATGCACGCTGTTGGTTCGCAACAGTCCGACATCAATGCTGCGATTCTTGTTGGTGGTCACCGGCGGTGATTTGGCGTTTGACTCAACGCGCAGCATGGCCACCAGCACGTCTTGATTGACTCGGTGGAACTGGGCCGCCTCAACAACACACATCTGCGCCCTGGCCGACAGCCACGGCAAGTCCCTGGCAGGCACCGTTTTGATGAGATTGGAGATCTCACCCTCTTGGGCAAAGCACAACACAGGAAGCCATGCAACAGCTGCAATCGTCCGCCGCCACATGGCTCAGATGCTTTCCATCACCGATCGCTTCAGGTCGGCCTGACGAGGTACCTGAAACAGCCGGGCTTGCATGTGGGCAAAGACACTGGCACTGCCCCCGACAGCAATGATGCCGCCTGTGATGGTGGTGGCATCATCATCAGCCTTGGCAAATCGCCCACGGGCCTTGATTCGACTGAGGTCGGCGCCCTGCCCTGTGCCCAACGAAGTCACCTTGCCTTCGATGTAAACGTCAGAGGCCTCCAGCACGCCCTGGAACTCGCCGCCTTTGGCAATGATCACACTGCCTGTTGCGCACGTCACTTTGCCGCGCAGCGCCCCAAGGATGACCATCCCGCCCGGAAGGTCTAAGGTGTACGCGTCAATCTTTGCGCCAGCTGGCACCACGAAACAGATTTGCTCGTCCTTGAAACTCATTTGCAATGCGTTTCGTGCCAATGGATCGGCATAGGTTGAGGAAACACTTTTGACGCGCGATTCGCCACCGAACGCCGTGGTGGACTCAACCACTGAATTGGAATCGGTCATGGTTCACTCTTTCTGATGCTCACAAATTGGTTTGTTGTCGAATAAGACTGGTTCGATGGGTTGGTCGTCTTCAAGATTTCGCCCGATGGCAATGTGGATCCCACCGGAAAAACCACCAGCCGGTCACCCACAAACACATCCACCGAGTCTGCCTTGACGGAAATGACCTGCCAGTGCGCCAGCGCGTTGGCCTGGCCCGTGTCGGTGGCTGCGTTGAGGCTCTTCTCAGACATGAACCCAAGCAGTAACCCGGACAAGAACAGCATCAGCCCGATCACGGAAAAAATGATGTACTGGCGCAGTTTGACGCGGCGATCAAACTCCTTGATGACACCCTCTTGCAAATCATGGTTTCCCAGGCATGCAAAAGGCGCATTGGGGATGTGCGCCGAGGCCATTTCATCGAGCTCTCCAAACCCGCGAAGCACGATGTCCTCAGCGTCCATGATGGCCGCAACCACCTGATCTGGAGAAAACACAGGACCGCCTCCACGAGGCAACGCACCCGCGTTCAGTGCGCCTTGATGCGCTTGAACGTCAGTGGGTTTTTTCTGGATTTGCATGGTTTGACGGCACTTTTTCTTGACTGCTTAACATTTCGATTTAGAATACATTATAGAATTAAAATATCAAACCTCAACACATAAAACCACCATGCCACCAAAATTCATCACAAAAGGAATGGCATCAACCCACCGCATGAGCACCCTGGCGCTTCTCACGTCCGGCCTCGTGTGCGGGCTTGCAATCGGCTACACAACGGTGTTTTTCAGAATCAGCGACCTCGGGCAAGAAAATGCCCAGTTGGCAAAACTGGCGAGCAGTCAAAACGCAGAAATTGCAAAGCTGCGCCTTGAAATGTACGAATCTGCCGAAGTGGCCAAAAAGCAAATCCTTGCATTGACCCCCACGTTGGCGGCATCCTCAATTCAAATACAGGCCGCACCCGTGGTGCCCGTGGTGGTGGCCGCCGCTCCCCCGCCTGCAGCCAAACCAGTCAAGCCAACGCCACCACCCAAAGCACCAGAGAAAAAGGTTGCTCAGGCAAAGCCCGCACCTACACCTGCCCCGACAAAACCAGAATCCACCAAGACAACTGCGCAAAAGGCGGCAGAGTTCGCTGGCGCAGCTGAGCCGAAACACACCAATCCCGCACCAACACCAACACCGCCGGCCACCGGAATTGAGCCCGCTGATCAGATCAAGGTCACATTCAAGCAAGCCAACCTGGCTGGCATGGACAGCGCCAGCGTGACATTCAAAACAGGACTGAAAGTGCCGGTCGGAGAGACCTTCCCCAGTGGTGAAAAGCTCCTGTCAGTGTCTCCCTCTGAACGAAAAATCGTCACCAGCAGGCGCGTGATCATTTTGCTGCCTGATGAGCAAGGCGCTAAAAAATGATCACCAAGGAAAGCATCAGCAAGGTTCTGGAAAGAGCCGACATTGTTGAAGAAATCGGCAGGCGTATGCCTTTGCGAAAAGCAGGCACCAGCATGGTTGGTTTGTGCCCCTTCCATGGCGAAAAAACACCTTCTTTTCATGTCAGCCCCCACCGCCAGAGGTACCACTGTTTCGGCTGTGGCGCTGCAGGTGACGTGATCGAATTCCTGATGCAGCACGACGGCATGGAATTTGCTGATGCCGTTGAGGATTTAGGCGGCAAGCTGGGCATCGCACTCACGCACGAGGATGCGTCGCAAAACCGCGCACCTCAAATCAGCCACGCCAAGCAAGACAGTCTGTCAGACATCTGCGAACGTGCAGCACAGTTCTACAACCACTGCTTCAAGCACACCCCGGAGGTGATTGAGTACGCCAAAAAGCGCAAGCTCTCACAGGAAGTGATTGACCTCTACGCGATTGGCTACGCCCCTTTTGCCGCCGATGGTTTGGCCGAATGCTTCCCTGACTACGACAAAAACCAGCAAATCATGGATGCAGGGCTGGTAGGCCAGCAAGAAGGCGACACACGCCGCTATGACCGGTTTCGGGACCGCTTGATGTTCCCCATCCGAAACACCAAAGGCCGCATCATCGGTTTTGGCGGGCGGGTGATCAATGACAACAACCCAAAGGCACCCAAGTACCTCAACAGCCCGGAAACCGAGATTTTTTCGAAGCACAAGGTTCTGTACGGGCTGCACGAAGGGCGTGCTGGCATCATGCGCCAAAAAATGGCCTATGTGGTGGAGGGCTACATGGACGTTGTGGCCATGGCCATGCACGGCATCAACAATGCGGTGGCAGCCATGGGCACCGCCCTCACCTCGGATCACGTGCGTGTTCTGACAAGGTTCAGCCCCAACGTATGCTTCATTTTTGACGGCGACAAGGCGGGTAAATCAGCCGCATGGAAGTCGGCCGTGACGGTGCTGCCCTTGCTCAGCCCTGGCCTGAATTTCAACTTCCTCACGCTGCCCAATGGGCTAGACCCGGACGAGTACCTCGGCGATCACGGAAAAGATGCCTTCAATGCCTTGGTGACAACACGGGCTCAAAGCTTGTCCGAATTCACTTTTGAGTACCTCAAAAATGAATTCGGCAAAGACGGGGAACTGAGCACACTTGAATCCAAGGCCAATTTCCTTCGAGAGGCCAGCGCCCTGTGCGCGCAAATACCAGCCGACAATCCGCTGCGCACCCTCATGCTCGATGAGGTGAACCGGTTATCCGGCATTGCCACGCAACCACGTGCTGCGCCTGTAGCGGCGTTATCACCCGCAGATCGCCTGCGTCAACGCATCAGCGGCACAAGTGGTGGCCAGGCCTTTGAACCCAAAAAAAAACGCGTGTGGCTTTCAGACGAAGAGTTCAAGGCCAACTTGCAATCGCAAAAAGCCTCGGGGCTCAAAAAACCTTTCCCAGCTTGGAATGGCAACGCCCCAAAGATGGCCCCACCCCTGCCCGATCAGAGCTTGTGGGCAAGGATCACTGATGCCATCAAGCTGGCGCCTCAAAAGGCCTATGACGTTGGGCCCAACATCACCTACATGCTCAACAGCGACAACCAGCAAGAACTTAACCTCTTGCTGGCTTTTGATGCACTGGAGCGCCTTGATGAATTTTGCAATCCGCCAAACGCTCAGGAAGATGAACGCCAGGCTGCCTGCGATTTCCTTGACAACGCGCCTATCATCATCGCCAAGCTTCGCCGACGGGCACTCGACTTGCACCTAAAAACACTGCGGGACACAGGCCAAATCACCGACGAGGACTATGTCAGTGAAGTCTTGAAAAACGCCAATTAACCAACCGGAAACCAGCCATGCACTACTTCAAAATTGACGGCAACCCTGTGGATGCGTACACCATCTGCCTTGCCCACGCCCAGCTCGAAAGCGACTACAACGTGAAACGCCCATTATTCCCACCTCACCAGAATCAAACACTTTGTATTTGAAAGAAATGATTCTTTAACAGGGTGCGCGGAAATCCTCTCCATTAAGGGGGAGGATGAATAGCGCGGACACCGAAGGTGTCCCGGTTGTCGGCTATTCGGGTGTTTGCTGTTGTTCGATGTATTGGCGAATGATCGCTATCGGAGCGCCACCACACGAGGCTGCAAAATAAGACGGCGACCACAGCGCGTTACCCCACAGCTTTTTGGCAACGCTTGGATATTGCTGTTGTTTGATTAGGACGGTTTTCAGCCACACACCCAGGTCACCACCATTTGTTCGTTTTGAGGAATGTCCGCCGTTTGCCCAGGGTCTTGCAACCGACGCTGCACTTCGGACATCTCCATGCGTTTTTGGACGTTGCGAGACTCCACCTCGCCGGCAAGCCTTTGGTAAGCCTCGTTGGGGGTCATCAATGCCTGATCCTGCACTGTGGCGAAATGGCTCACCGCAGCCATCCACACCGCGTACTCCTGGGTGCCAGACGACCCCATCTCGTAAGCAATGCACCGGCTGTACTCGTCAATGAGCTCGCGCCTGTCCATCACCTCTTGCGGCGTTTGAACACGCTTGAGATCTCGAACCATGTCCATGGTTGACCTGCCCTCACCAGAAGCATCAAAGGCACTGATGCCGTGACGCGCCAGCAGCGTGAAAAAGTTGTTGTTCATGGCCTGGTAGGCCGCGTGCGTTTTGGGGAAGGTGGCCTGCAAAGAATTCACCGTGGCAAGGGCTTGCTCCAGTGCCATCTGGTGAATCTGTTTGGCCGCCTGAATGACACCTTCTTCGGTACCCCCGGGCGCGAACCCCTCAAACCTTTGAACAAAGTGCTGAATCTCATGAAGAAGCATGCTGCGAATGTGTGCCTCGCCATACCCCACTGACTTCAATGAGATCACAGCCACAGTGTTGCCGCACGGCGTCTTGCGCGTCTCAAATGCAGCATCACTTTTCTGCTCAGGGCACACCGTCACAGCAATGTTTTTCGCCTCGGGGTAAGCGGAAAACAAGGCTGGATGATGAAACACCAGGTCAAGCGGCAAAGAGTTCAATCCCTGGAACACAAAATCTGGCGTGCTGATGGACTTGGCGGGCTCAAAATTACCAATCAAGTCATCCTGCCCGTGTCCTGCATCGATCTTGTCCATCAGGTCTTTTGGCAGCGTCTCACACAAAAAGCTCCGAGGCACCCCACGCAGGGACAGCAAATCCTCGGTGCTCTGTGCGTTGTGCGGCACCAGCAAAACCTCATAAGTGCCCTGTTTGTTCACCCGGTAGGTGAGGCTCTGAACGGCCGTGTTGGCGGGCATCCCACCGTGACTCAAGCCTTTGAGCAAGTCCATATCCACTCTGGCCACAGAGTCATCGATCTCATAACGCCACCGCCCATCCGAGCCACAGAACCAGCCGTACGCCTGCCACGTGGAAGTTGCATCACGGACATCTTCCCTGGCCTTGGCCAATGCCCCATGGTCAGCGTCAACAGCCCTCTCGCCTGCAAAACTCATGGCCACATCAATCATCCTGTGCGCCACATCCTGTCCATTGAAAGTGATGATGACCCGATCGCCCTGAACATCTTGGGTTGACTCCGGGCTGGCTTGCTGACGCTGATCAGGCGTCATGTGCAGCCTGGCCTGGACGTTGCGAGACTCCACCTCGCCGGCCAATCTGGAATAGGCCTGCATGGAATCTTCAATTCTTGGGGTGGGCCCAACGCTCTCCAGCGCAGCCGCCGCAAACTCAAACCTGATTCGGTTGATTGGTGACTTGTCTTTTATGAACGCCTCATCTGCCGCCCTGTACGCGGCGCGGGCCTCGTCCTCACGAGCCTGGCGGGCATGGCGCTCAAGCGCCTGGCTCATGTCCCTGTAGTCACCGCCCTTGGCAAACCCCTCAATGTCCTGGATGGCGTGCTGAACCTCATGCATGAGCACCGAGAGCAAGTCATCCAAGTCCAGATTGGCATTGATCTTGATGCCATCTGCGCTGAACGAGGCCGACTTGTCACCCTTCATGCCCTCGATCCCGGTCACCTGCAAGGCCGCCAGCTGAGGGTAGGCTGCAAACAACGTCGGGTGATACAACACATCGCCCAGACTGGCGCTGCTGTTGGCGCGAATGGCCTTGGGCGCATCACATACCTCAACCCTGGATGCTTCCAGCTTTTTAAGACGGAACTCCTTCAGCAGGTTGTCTTGCATGGCCTGCGCCTGTTCAAGCGTGATGCGGCCTCTCGCCAAATCACGTCTGATGTCGGAGATCTTCTCGCCGCCTATCCGATCGAGTTGCTGCACCTCCTGCAACAGTGACGTTTTCTTTTGAAGAAGACTGACTTGCAAACGAGCCTGATCGTCACTGATCTCAAAACGCCACATCCCATCATCACCTCGAAACCACATGGTGCGCTTGCGAACCTCTTGCGGGTCATTGCCACGCGCCAGCAATTGTTTGGCCAGCTTCAGTTCACGCACGAGGCTGCTTTGAGCGTTCACCCCCGCAAAGCTGAACAGCGGCACCCCATCGGTGGTCAATTTCTCGCGCATCTCATTGGTGATCTGAATGGACAAAAACTCACCAGACTGCTCAACCCGGGTCTTGAAGCCCAACTTTCTAAGCTGATCGTTGGCCACATTGGGCACCAGCTCTTCGTAAAACTTCGCCATGCCTTTGTCGGGTAACGTCGCCTTATCGATCTCGCCACGACCAGCGCTGGCAATGATCTTGTTGGCAAATGATTTCCCAAAACGGTCAGACAAAGCCCCCTCACTCATCGTTTCATGCGTGACAGAATTGCCATAACTCACCAACTCAAACTCAAACTGGCCATCCTCTCTCTTTGACCAGGACACTTTTTTAAAGGAGTCCCCCGCCCCCACCGCCTCGCTGATCAGATCGGCTGTTGCGAACGAAATTTGATCGTGCTGTTGGGATGCGGCCATGACCAGCAAACGCTTGATGCACAACCCAACCCAGGACGATGTTTTGGTCACAAATGGGCCATTAGGCACCACGTCTGCGACTCCCGCCTTGTAGCCAGCGGAGTCAAACCCATGCCGGCGCCCAGTCTGGGCCCAGTCACTTTGAATCTCCTGAACAAGCAATGTTTTTTTGCCCGCCTGGTAAACATCCGACACGCGCATGTGTGCCACCACGTTGGCATCCGGCCAGTGAATCGACTGGAATCCCAAAGTCCGGTCCTGCAGCTTGAACTCATGAAACTTCAACTCCACCATTCTGATGATCTGACTGGGGGGCTTTGGGTAAAGGTCAGCCTCATCTGGCCACGCCAACAAATCGGGGTAGGGACCCAACTCTTTGGGGCCATAACTGACAGAAAAAGTCTTGGTTTGAGGCGACCGGGTGACCTTGACCATGACTGGATCAAATTTCCGCTCGCCACCCGGGATGGTCAAAAGCACCTCCCGGTAGTTTTCACCCATGTCCATGGTGTTTTCTTCATACAGAATCGATTGCGGCGTGAAGACTTTTTTCTTGTTTTGTGAAACCGTATAAGAATCACCTTTGGCCATCAACGACTGCATCAATCTGTAGACCGCTCCCAAATCGTCAAAATCACCAGGAAGCGATTGCCACTTATCTTGCGCCATCGACACCAACTGGAAAACAGGGGATTTTTCTACATCTTCATTGCGCAACCGCTCGATGAGCTGAACACCATGCTCATCCAAAAAGTGAAGCACATCCCCTTTATCGAGCTTGCCAGGCGTCATCTCAAGCCACTCGCGCAGTCCGGTGGCGTTGATTTCCTCGTCTTTGACCAGCCCAACCTTGGTCAGTCCCTTCAAGTGGTCAAGCCAGGCCGTGGCTGCACCTGACGTGATCTTTGCCAGTGAAATTTCCTTGGCCAAGGCGCTGTAAATGCCCAGTCTGGAATTTTTTGACGACGCCTTGGGCACACTCATCAAAATATCGTCCGAATCCTTATCGAACTCCCCGTTGTTGCCCGTCGCACTTTTGACCTGGTACGGGTAAAAAGCCACCCAGTCGTCACGAAGCTGGCCGCCGTCAGTGGTGCTGTCACGCACCACAATGCCATCATGGCCCAATGCGATCAATGACGCCTTCATGCGCGCCATGGATCCGTAAGTGACCAGAGCATCTTCCAGATCCTCATAGTCCTGAACCTCAAAAGGGTTCTCAATGGCAAGGTACACCGGGTAGATGACAGGCTCGCCCTTTCGCATTTCCGCAAACACTTCAGCCGTGGATTCGGCGCTGCCAGGCTCGTAATTCGAGTCACTTGCATCTGACACGGGGGCGGCAAACCAAGCCCCCAACTCGCCCGCCCAAGAGGGGTTCCCCGCCTTGCGGCTGCGCCCCATCTGAAACTGCGTGAAGGATTGGCTTGAACCGTGAAACGCGATCAACGGCAGGCCCGAATTGCTTCTCACTTTGGATGCACCAAACCACCTCTTGAATGGCTCAGTTCTAACTTGAGGACGATCAAATCGGTCAAGCTGCGCCATGGACTGACGAAGGGGCCGCCCGGTGTGCAGCGCACGCGTGTCGGCCAAACGCTTGGCAACCTCTGCCACAGCCTTCACTGCCACCCGGTATGGCGCAAAGACCGGGCTGGACTGCGGGTCAAACTGCCCACCGGTCACCATGGTGCTTCTGGCCAGGTGTTTGAGGATCGTCTCGCGAGCAACAGGGTCAATGCCCTTGGTGCCGGTCTGGAAGGACTCTTGTCCACGGAAATGCGCCAGCACTTCACCGAATCCTGCATTCCACTGGTCACTTTGCAAGTTCTCAGCATCGTTCAGCCTGCCAACACCGTCCTGCACATCAGGATGGTCGCCATCATAGAAATCGACGGGCAATGCAGGGTTGTAGGTCACACCCGTGTCCTGGTCGGTCAACAGTGTGGACAACACGTCCTGATCCAAATGCGCTGGCAAGTTATCCAGCCAAACCCCGGAAGGCGATCGCTTCAACCCATTGGGCGAGTAGAACTCTCCAGTGCCCGATGAAAACTCGACATCCATGGGATGCACTCTGATCTCAAGGACGGTAGTGTTTTTCCCATGCTTGGGCTTGGCGTGCGGCAAAGTCGCACCACGAGAAGGGGCCAGCCAAGCCGGGCCCTTGAGTACACCATCCCGGTTGATCAACTCAGCATTGGTCGCACTTGTGCCATGAAAAAGCACGATCATGCCGTCCGCAGTGATGTCCAGGCGCTGGCCAGCCAGTCGAACTTCTTTGGCCAGATCCTGCGCCGCGATGACTGTTTTTTGAAAATTGTCCATGCTCAAAATCCTGGTTGAGGCGCCGATTTGGCCTCTTCACTGTCCTGTTGAACCTGCTCATTGTTCACGCCCAACGCCTGGCCCAACAACGCGCAAAGTTGATCCTGTAGCGCCGTGTCGTGACAGGCATCTGGCAAATCCCCATCGGCGATTGGCCTGTACGAATCCACATCCACATGTTCGTTGTTAGCGAAGCGACGCAAAAAAGCCGCCGGAGGCAGCGGTCCATCAAAATCACACAACACCCCGTTGAGACGCACAGCGGCATGATCGGCGGCGTTCGAGCCCGTTCTGGTCACCACCACCACATCGCCCCCGATGACGCTTTGCAACGCATTGGCAAACACCACACAGCCACCATCAAAAGGGCCACAATCGGCCGCGTCAATGATGGCTTGGTAGATCTGATCTCTGAAGGGACGAATCGCCTTTTGAAAACTCTGGGACTGTCCCGTCACAGGGTGATCCTTGAAGCGCGGGTGCGCCTTGACGATTGCGGATTCGTCTGCAATCACGACTTGCTTTGACGTGGGTACACCAGGGCCTTGGTGTGGCACCACCCATGCGCCAGCCCAAGGGTGATTTTGGGCAACGAACTGGGTCACCACACGCCCAAATCGCTGAATGTTGTTGCGGCTGACCTTTGGCATGATGTAGCCGGGCATCACTCGTTTTAACTTCGCAAACTCATCCTTGGCAAAAGCCAGGAGTGTCTCCATGTTTGCCGGCTCAGTGAGGTCCACCACACGCGACGGTGCCAGACCGATGTCCCACGCCGTACGGTGATCAGCATAGTACCGACGCATGGCCACACTGCGTGGGAAATAGGCGTAAATGCCATCACCAGCCTCGCCAGTTGCGGGGGTCAACACCTGCGTGCTGTCTTGACCGCGTTGCACCCACAACAGATCTGAGCCAGACTTACCCATGTGCATCGTCCTGCTTGGCCGACTCATTCAGAGCGCAAGTGTCCACATCGGGGTCAACAATGTGGATCTGCTCAGGATTGAACACGATCCAGACGTTGTCATCGGGCACGTGAATGGCGTCAAAGCCCAGTTTTTTCAGATTGGCCGGGGTCTGATCAAGCATCATGGAACAAGGCGTGTCATCGCTGTAGCGGATGATCTCCCAAACCCTGCGAGACTGTATCTGAGCACTCAAAACCCTTGGGGCACCGTCTTTTCTGACCTTGGAGAATGAGCATGCTGACGCCATGTCGCCGGCCAGGAATATGCCACGTTCATTGGGTTTGAACTCGGAAAATGCCACGCTTGTGCCATGGTAAAGAGTCCGTGGCTCTCCTTGCTTGTCGCACACCCAGCGCAAAGGCACTTGCCTGGCCATCACCGGGTCACCCAAGGCATTGACTTTCTCGCCCGTGGGCTCGAATCCGAAGGCTGCGTAAAAGGTTTCCAGGCGGCGCTGGTTCGTCTTGCTGTCCAAAGCACTCGCACACAACACCATGTCCACACCGGCGGCGTCCGCCTGGGCCAGCAATTCGGTCATGGCGGCCTTGGCATGGCCTTGCCCGCGGCTCTTGATCGGGGTGCGCAAGCTGGCCAGATGAATCGCCCCACTTTCACGCACATCGAGCGCCAAGGTGCATGGGCCGACCTTGAAGGACCTGATCACGTTGCCCTTGCCTGCTGGCGGCAAAGAAAAATCAAATGCAACACGGTCTGACGCACCGTCAGGGCTGACCGGATCAAACAGCACAACCACCTCGGACTCAGGCGTGTCCATGGTCAAGTGGGGGTGTTTTTGCTGGCGCTGCCAATGGTCAAATGCCAATCTTGCCTGCACGTTGCGAGACTCCACCTCGCCGGCCATTAACTGATACAGGCAAGCACTGGAGCCGTACTGGTTGGCCAGCGCAAGCTTGGCCTGATACTCTGAAGAATGCCATTCCTGCAAGAACTTGGCGTACTGGTCTTCTCCCTCTTGGGTGCGCTCTTCACCCCAATACTGCTCGTACGGTGGCGGTGACATGGCCTGGGTCATTTTGTTGGCTCGCTCAATCAGCAAGGGGCGCAGCCGTGGGTTAAGCCACGCCTTCGCACCCGGCACACTGCCCGTGGCAAACCCTTCAATTCGCCCGACGGCGTGTTGAACCTCGTGCATCAACACCGACAAGTCAAGGTGCATCCTGCCCTCGTTGTCAGGCATCACGCCCAACACAATTTGCTCAAACTCGGCGTACCCAGAGTACTCGCCACCGCTGCGCCCGACCTCCAGCACCACAGGCATCTGCCTGAGTTGTGGATAGGCATCGAAAAGCGGCTGGTGATAGAGCACATCCTCCAACACCGCGTTGTGAACGAAGCCGTCAGGGGCGCCATCAAGGCCCAGCGCCGTGAGTTTGCGAGGCAGCGCGAGGTGGTCACTGATCTCCACCCTCCAGCGACCGTCCAGCCCGTTGAACCATCCGGTTTGCTGGCGCACCTGGTTGGCATCAACGCCTTGGCGCAGCAACGCAATCGCAGAGGCAAGCGGGGCAATGAGCCCGTCTTGGGCCTTGACACCGGCAAAGCTGGCCATGACCTCAGCCTGCTCCAGCTGCTGCGGCCTGCGCTGGCCATAGTCCTCATCGTCATCATCCGGGTCAAATTTTGGGTACCGCACCATGAAACCATATTGCAGGTGGGCATCCTCAAACCCAAGTCGGGTGTAAAAATTCCTGCTTCGCTCGCCGTCCGGGCGCAAAAACAGGCCAAGACGAAGCTTGTCCAAGACCTCACCCAACTGGTTCATAAACTCGGTACCGGCGCCTGTACCGGGCGTAACAGCGAACAAGTCTGTCAGTTCAATGCCAGTGGTCATGCCGAACGGCTGCCATGGGGAAAACTCAGCAATGATCCCTTTGCTTTTACCCACCTGATTGAGCAAAGCCGTGGCAAATGCCACCACATCGTCGTAAGGTGCCTGTGGCCCGTCCTCGTGTCGCTCCCAATAGTCCAGGAACGTGTCCACTCGAGCCATCACATTGAGTGGCGTTGAGGCCACGGCATCTGAGCTCCAAACCGGCATCACCTGTTCTGGTGAAAAAACCCTGTATTCGGGCTCCAGTGCAGTCTCGCCGTTGCCAGCATGAATAGCCCCGTCGTAGCCCGCATTTTTAAGGAACGCGACCACCTCGGAATCATCAAACAAGCGATAAGCATCCACATAAAACAGTGCCAGCTTTTCAGGGTGAGCCTGCAAAAGCTGCTGGAGCGACTCAAACCCCTCGCCCTCGTCCAGCCACGCCTGGGTGTTCATGATGTCGGCCTCAAATCGCAGTGCAATGTCCATCGCCTGGGGTGTGCCCAGCGTGTTCATCAACACAGTCATGTCAATGAACGAGTCCTCGGGCTGATTCACGAATGGGCGAGACATCACCAAGTGGGCGGCCATCACACGTGGGGCTAAATCACCACTTTTGACATCATCCAGGTGATTGGGGTGTTGCGCGTAAGTGCAGGCCGCGCGGGCCGACCCAAACGACAAACTGTCAAAGCGCGACTTCAGCCACTGACCATCACCAGAGTGCTCACCACGGTAAACCGTCAATGGTTCCCCCTTCTCGGTGAGCAACAACCGTTGCGATTGGCTGAACAAGGCCACGCCAGCCCCCACCGCCTCACGCAACGCATCTGTGATCTCAAACCCCGGCTGGCGCGTGCCGGTCACCCCTGCGGGCACCACCGTGTCACCCCGGGTTGGCTGCGCGATCGACGCGGCAATTGAGCGGCTCGTCCAGCTGCTGTTGTGAACCCCGCCATCCTCGAACATCACAGTCCACTTTTGCTGGCCCGCACCGTCATCCATGCTGACCACTCCCTGTGTCAAAGGGATTGACCCTGCACCCAACTTTTTGAGCACATCTCGCACCACGCTGGGCACGATCTGGTCATAAAAAACTTGGATGTTCGTGTCCGCATCTTCTATCTCGAATCGATTGAGAACCTGCTCGCCTGTGACAAAAGCCACCCGGTCAAACCCTTCTTCAACGGCCAGGGCAATGACCCTCTTGACGGCCAGTGCAACCCAGTCCTGCGGGCTTGTCACAAAGGGCGCCGCAATGTCAGTGGTATTTTTGGCAAGCTCTTTGGCCCAATCCGACTGGATTTCGTGAACCATCAACACCCGCTTGCCCAGCGCGTCCATGCGCTCGTCCACCCGCAAATGCGCCAGCACATTGGGGGTGCCAACCCAGTGCAATGAATGGAAATCACGCCCCACACGTTGCTCAGGCGCACTTTGGCGATAGACCTTCGCCTGCTCGATGGCATCTTGGGGGTCATTGGCCGGAAAATTGCCAACAGGCTCTCCATCCGCATCGAGCACCTGCCAGGCATCATCCCTGTAGGGCTTGGTCTGCCAGCCCAACACACTGACAACTGGGGGCATGGTGAGCAAGATTTCACGGTAGTTTTCGCCGCCATCGGGCTTGTACGCCTCATAGGCCGCCTCGGTGCGAACCACATCTTTCACCTGCACACCGTTGGCCTGAACAAACGCTACCAAGTCGGCTTGCACCAGACGCGTGCGGCCGCACATGGCCAACCACTGCTCCAGCCCACTCCACTGCAAATCCTCATCCTTGACACCAAGGCGAGGGGCATTGGCCACAATCCACTGACGCCACTGAACGGCTGGTGCCGCTTCAAGCCGCTTGGGCGCGCAGGCAAGCGCCCTCTCCAGCCTGCTGAAGTACCACGCCCGGGGCTGGTCACCGAAAACTTGTTGAACCGCCCTGGACGGCTGTGGGCGCCCGGACATGAGCTTTTGCAACACACCCGCATCAAGCGAGACAGGTGTGGCCGGCTTGTCCTGCAGCCACCCAAGAGCACCTCTGACCTGGGCATCCAAAACAGGATCAACCGTCAAGGCCGGGATCTCATTGATCGACGACCAAAGGCTTGTACGAATCAATGCGGCTTGGGCCACACACGACTGGTAAGCATCCACGACATGATCTGGATTGCGAAATGCCTTGAGCTTCTCGGACACGCCAAAGTGAGCCGCAAGATCAGTCATGGAAATGGCCTTGGCCAGGCGGCTCGCCAGGCGGATACGCGCATCGTCGGTGCCCGTCACAGCCCAGTCCATGTCCACCAGATCTTGCGCATAACAGGTGCGCAATTCATCCTCAAACCGAAGAAACTCCGCGTCCAGCCGATAGGGGCCAAACGGCCCACGCCCGGTGACGTTCACATCCTTGACCACCAGTGCTCGCTGACCCTGCTCCACGTCTTCTTTGGTGTGCACCCGCGCCAGCACCAAGTCATCACCTGGCAACAGGCCTCGGGCAGCGGGGTCAAGCCTGACCTCGTGGCTGGCCACGCCCTCATCAAAACGCGTTGTTTTGAAGTCCAGCCCGGTTTTCGCAAAAGCGATCAAAGCGTCGGTGGCGATCGGGTGCTGGCCAGCCGCCTGAAGCAGCGCCTGCAGCCCGGACGACTTCACGGCATCGGCTTGGCCTGTGGATCCGAGCAACCGAGCACCATTGGCATCAATCCATGCCAGCCACTGTGCCGCTGGCGCCGCATTGAGCTTGCCCGGGGCACTCTTGACCAAGATCGAAAGAGGTGACTCAACCGGCTCTTGATCAGTAGCCTCTGGCGTGAACGACAAGCCCTGTCGGGCAAGCACCGTGGACAAAGCCACTTGCTCGTCTGCGCTCAGCCGCTGTCGAATCTCATTGATCCGCTCTGGAGAGTCAAGCTGAGCCATCGCGTAGGCCAGATCAACCAGCTGCTGTACATCCTGGGGGAACCCTGCGAGATCTTGCCCCTGCACGGACTTGAGAATGGACTGGCGAAGCACCTGAACAACCTCATCCAGCCATAAAGAGGCCGAGCCGCGAAGGGCCTGCGCATTGGGACGAACACCCAGCGCCACAGCCTCTTCAACCGCATACGCGAAAAACTCTTCGTCTTGCACACGCGAACTCACTTTGGCCTGGGCCAAACGCAGAATGGCCCGGTCATGGATTCTTCGCTCAACCCCGCCCATTGGCGAGTTTGACCAATCCTTGACCTGGTTGACCAGATGGCTCCATCGCTCTGAGTCCATTGCGGATTTTCCCCAGCGGTGCGTCACTTCATGCAGGAACACCGCAGACTCATTGCCATCACTGATGCGGTCGGCCAACAAAAACATCGTCCTGTTGTCGCCCGCCATGAATGCTTGCGCCCCCATCCCAACGATGCTGTGAAGTGCCGACTGGGCCATGTCGTACCGCTCAAGCTGCGCATTGCCTTGCTCGAAATCGATCACACCCATGTTGACCTGAGTGAGGATGCTTGACACAAACAGGCCACGCTGAAAGGCTGGCGTGTCAAACATCCGCTCCAGTGCGTCGTCGTCGCGCACCACGTAGCCTGAGATGGCAGCACGGTCAATGGCCTCTTGCTTGTTGGCAAACACCATGTGACCGCTAAACCCTTTGGCATCAAAGCTTTGCAGTCGCCACTTGCCAAGCTCTGCTGGCGAGCTTGCGTCACGCAGGATCATTTGCCAAGCGTTGCGCGTGTCATGCTTAACCACCGCACAGTCGGCCACATCACCAATGGCATCCAGGGCCAGTTGCTTTTGCTGCTCCAGCTGCGCGAGGTACTCGGAAAAAGCATCATCGTTGATCAGTTGGGCGATGGATCGACGCCCAACCTGCGGGGTCTGCTCGGCACTCAGGCTGACTGATGTCGTGACCACAAGGCGGCCGGCAAGCTCATTGGCACGAAGCGCTTCGTGCCCAATGATCTGGGCAATGGCCGCCCTTGTTTGCTCGATGGTTGACATGACGATGCCCAAATTCTGATTGGAATGTTTTTATTTTACATGAGAGTGTTGATTTGAAATGAAAAATTGTTGCTCCTATTGAGCCGCGCCCTTGGGGTTGAGCCTGGACATTTGACACTTGATCAAAACACCAATGTTGCGGAAACGGCTGACGACACTGAAGGACAGCGAGCAGCGATTAGAACTAAGGATGCAAAGATTTCAAAGCTCACTGCTAAATTGGCAGAAGCCGACCGCAGGGCTGGAGCAGCAGAGCGGCGAATGGCTGACTTGGAAGACACAATTTTCAAGGCCAACCGCTCTAGAGACCGGATGAAAGAAAAGGCCGGTTACGAAACACGACAAGTTCTGCATGAAGCATTTTGGCAACAGCGGGCAACATTGGGCCAACGGGACACTGACAAGATCGAAGCATTCTTGCGAGACTACCTGGATGCGCCGGAGCTGGTTCTGTGCGAAGTGCAGGAACATTGCAACCAAGCAACTGGCTTCCCCTGCTGGTTCTTCGCATACCGCAAAACGCCTGCGGCAAGAAACTTGTGAACAAAGAAACTCTTTTTTAGGAATTCCAGCTTGCGCTGCCGTTCTCAGGCACATGGAATGCTGGCGCATTCATCATCATCCATTGGCTCCGTTAAATTCAATGCATTCAGAATAGTTTGTGCATGATTTAAATCACCCGAGGTCAATTGGTCATCAGGCAAATCAAGATCATCCTCGTCCGGGATCCAGCCATCTTTAAAGCTGCGCAAATCTGCAAGTGCCCAAGCTGGTCTCATGACCCGAATTCGGGAAGAAGGCGTCTCCAAACTGACGCGAGGATTGGGCTCGAATGCGCGATTCTGGCTGATGGTAGTGAACCACTGCGTAGATCTTGGAAAAAGGTCTACACCATGGAGAAGAACCAGACTTGGGCGATCCTCAATGGCGACTTGGATAGAACGAGGAATTTGCGTTGTCCAACCATTGCGATGCAAAACGCTGGCGCCACAAAGCGTAGCACTGGGATACAAGTGCAACACGGCCGCCAACGTCTGCTCGCTGGGATCCATGGATGCACCTGCACACTTGAAGTAGATGCCCGCTTTGGGTCCAGCTAATTTGATGTACCCGCGCTTGGCCCAGCGGGACATCATGACTTTGGCGGAATTGTGCTCAATGCCAGTATTGAGACAAAAAAGCTTTAGGTCGAAAACATCAGGAAGCTTTTGCAGGCGCTCAATGAGCGTGGTTCTTTTCAGCATTTTGGCGACTCGTGTTGAACGTCTTTTTGCTCGATGAGTTCGATTTCATCGTGCAGGGTTTGTAGCTCTGCACGAACATAATCAACCATCTGATTGACACCATCGGGGTAAATCACATTCCAAAGTGCATCTGGCAGCCATAGCTTTAAGTCTGGGTCGGCTTTGTTAATGATCAGTTGCCGATCAATTTTCAGAAACTCCAAGAGAGCCTTGTGTGGGGCGAGACCATTGAGTGGGGTGTAGGCACTGATGTTGTGCTGGAACTGCATGCAGATTTGCTCACGATCCAGGTCGGTGTTGGTCTGAGTGCCAATCCACCAAAGATCGTAGATGTCACGCCACTTCAAATGAGGGCGCGTAGCGAATGCCACCAATTTGTCAGCATAGGCTGTGGTGAGCTTGGCAGCTGGCACCGGATAGGAGATGATGCCTGAAAGATCGCCAAGCGCAAACGGAGTCTTGAGCTCGGTCGGATAGTTATTCAGGTAGCCATCCTCAGTCTTCCAGAACTCGACCTTGACCATGGCGTTGCCAACAATCCTGGGGTGGCTGACAGAAAGATTGAAAACTTGCATCCGGTCTTCGTTTTTCGTTCGATCTTTCAACTGGACGGTAAATTCGGGATCGAACCTGCGAAATTTGGATTCCACATGCTTGGTCGCTTTTGCAACCACCTGATTGACGTCTTTGGCTGTACGAGACAACAAAAAATCAAGGTCCTCAGAGTAGCGTGGCGATCGCCAGGACAGGTGCAGGCTCGTGCCACCGTGAAAGGCCATTTCGCCAGGCTTCCATTTGACTTCTCGCATCAAAGAATCCAAAAACAAGGCGTGAGCAGCCTGAGCCCACTTGTTCGCCAAGTGTTGCGTGATGGCTTGTTTGCGTGTGGTCTTAGGTAGCATGTTAAATAATAGTTAACTTAGATGTTAATCATTATATGCAACAAAAGCCGTTTCAGAAGCAGGAATGGAAGTGTGATGGGGTTTCAAGAACTTGTGACCCGCAAACCCGGATGGGGAAATGGGCAAACAATTTCAACCCTCAAACTTCGCAACGCCGAAGCAAGACTGGAAATACATCATGGACTTTTCGTTCCTGAAGGCGCTTGCCGCGTCAGTTCGCGGCCAGGTTTCAAGCCTTAAAAACCAATCCCAAAAACTGCATGCTTGTGCAAATGATGTCTTCGGGCAGCCATATCTATGGAAACGAATTGCGAAAGAAAAATGGAGAATTTCCCTCAAGAAATGGTGATGCGCTTAAATGATTTGGCTCGCAAGATCAGTTTGGTAAGTGCAAGCCAGGGGATTTTGTTTAACAGGGTGCGCGGAAATCCTCTCCGTTAAGGGGGAGGATGAATAGCGCGGACACCGAAATTTGGCGAAAACACAATTATTTGCAATGGCAGAACAGAAATGAATGAGCACGCTTGGCATAGCCAGTCGGTTCGTCACCCCGCTATTCGTAAATGTGGAGCCTGGCGCAATCACCGTGTCTGGCAAAACAAGCCTATTTTCTGAATCAGTTAGCAGCTAAACAGAAACTTCCAAAAGCAAAGCTACCCACAAGTAGCCTTGCATAGGCATGGAAGAACGGCAGCGCGTCAAGCAGGAACAGGCGCGTTGTCCATCTGATGCGAATCCACGTTGGAATCTTCACTCACAGAACTCAGCCCCGCGCCAGCCGCTGCAGCTTCCAGGCGAGCCCCGGCACTCAAAAGACGAGCTCGCAACCCATTGGGGTCTCTGGAGGCTGCCATGCGCTCAGCTTTGGCCGCATTTTGGTCAGCAACCATCTTCTGAGCTTCCTGAAACGCAGGTGTAGATTGGCTGGCAGTCACTTTTTGTGCGTCACTGGCGGCAAGTTCGCTCAGACTGGAAAACCCACTGACCTTCATGCGGTAATCCTGCACATTGCTCACAGCCTGCGCGCTCTCTTTGACAAACTGCGCCTGCTCAGGCGTGAGGTTGCTCATGTCAACAGGCTTGACCGGCGTGGATTCTGGCGCGTCAATGTCAATGGCCGCGATCAAATCACTTGACGACCGCTGAGGCGCTGGCACAGTGGCTTCGGGCACTGTGCCCTTGATAGGTGCAGAGTCGAGCGCACCTTCGCTGGATTGAGGGGCTTCAGGCTTCACACCTTCTGCTGCCGCCTGAAGATTGGCCACGGCCCGCGCCTGAAACTTTTCACGATCAGCGGCAATGGAAGGGTATTGTTTTTCCAGACTATCAAGATTGGTTTGAATTTGATCAGAAGTCCAGATGCGATGAATGGGCACATGTATGTCAGACAACTGAACGTGTGACTTCCATGCGCCTTCAAACACCTCATTTGACTTCTCAATTAATGTCGCAGACGATAAGCTATTTTTATTAAACTCAACAAACGCTGCCTTGATGGCTTCCTTATCCAGCAGATCGGTTGTCGCCGACAAATCTTCAAGCTGTTGCATTGACAACGACTTGATGTCGATCTTGGCATTTCGGGTTGGCACCGATTCAAACGCGTGGCGGATTTCACGCTCAAGCTGGGCATTTCTTCCCCTGAAAAAATCAATCGCATCAGCATACCCATTCATCGCCGCAGGAATTAGTTTTTCAGCGTCTCCTGCAGCCTCGCCATTAGCAAAGCTGATGGTGGAGAATAAAGCGGCCTCAATCTTGTCCAGTCCGGCCACCAGCATGGAATCATTGAGCATCTTGACATCTTTCTGGTGCTTGTCCAGTGGCGCGATGGCAGCAGCCATGTCGTCGACCGACTCTCCAGCCATCTTTGCCGATTCGGCCAACTGTTGGCCGGTTTTGGCGTTGGATGCCTGGTTGGCTGCCTCATCCAGTTTTTCGGCGGTTTTCAAAAAACCCAGCTTCATGGCAATCGCACGAAGAATGCGCATCAAGCCGGACAACAGGTTGCTCACGGGGCGCACCTTGTCGTCAGGCAGGTTGGCCGCCGAGTCCCCCACTTTTTTCATGGTGGATCTCACACGGTTGACCGATTGCAAAAACGGACTTGGTGCAGCAGACAAGTCGTCCGCACCTGGCTTGGCCTTGGCACCTGGCTCCAAAGGAGCATCGTTCAATGGGCCAGTGGGTTCGATCCTGTCAAGAAGATCGTCTTTTTTGGTTGCAGCGTTCATGGTGTGTCCTTAAAAATTTTGAATCCGAATTAGGCAATGACCATCAGGGGTAAAGATCGGCCGGCGGGGTGTAACCGCGTTTGAAGTTGGCGTTGTCAATATCCATACCACAGCTCATTTGATGGAGAGCGGTTGGATACCCCAACTCTTTGCCCGCACTCACAGCCAAAACATAAGGTGATTTGTCGGGTGATTTTTCCAAACCGCCCTCAGCAAGGAATTTGTCGTACCTGAGCCCAGCCCGCTCAACAAACCAGTCTCTAAACTCTTTTGTAAGCACAGGATTTTCTGTGTCACCCACCAGCTCCAAAAGACGTTGCGGGAATTTAAGGTGGTATTTCTCAACTACCACGTCATAGTTGTTGGCCACTTCGGAGTGGTTGTTCAGTCGCAACTTTAATGCCTCGAACAAGGCCGCGTTGTACGCAATCTGGATGAAGTAGTTTCGATCAAACTTGCGCTTGATCGTCGTGCCGTTGCCAACCCAACGCGCATCATCGAAGCTGTTGCCGATGCTGTAGCTGCGCACGGCCAAATTCTTGATTTTTTCAACCAGTTCAGGGTTTTCAATCAGCGGGTTTTGCGGATCAAGGGCGGCCAGCTGGTTGGCCAGGGCGTAACGCAACGCGAGGTTGGCGGCATTGGACTCTTCCAACTCTTTCTTTTGTGCCTCAACCTCGATGAGTTGTCGCTCCAGATTTTCCGCTCGAATCTGCCACTGCTGCTGAGCGTGTTGCCATGCAACAGCAGTGCGATTTGCCTGGTTGACCTGGTGGTCGGTGATAAATCCATCCCATGCGCTCATGAATTACTCCAAAAAATTTTTGTAAGTTAATTTTATTTTTTATTTGAGTTTCCAGCGCCTTGGCGACCACCGCCACCGCCACCGCCAACGCCACCTGCAGCACTCTTGCCCGCTACATCAGCCACCTTCATTCCACCACTCATCCGCTCAGACGCCTGAGAGCCAAAACGTCCACCCATGGCAAAAACGCTGTGCGCTTTGCTCTCTGTGTCGCGGCCAATTTGTGATTTTCCAACACTGCCAACCCAGCCAATCACGTCATCCGACAAGTCCATGATCAAGTTAAACAGCCCTTGGATGATGGTGTTGAGCAGAAGGAAATAGATGAAGCTGAATCCAATCACTGAAAACAAACCAGTCACCGAATTGCCCTGAGCGTTATTCATGGCCGGAATGAAAAGCCAGGTCACAGCAGAACCCAACAGCACAACCAGTCCACTGGCAGCAAAGAATCCGACCACCATCAGGATCGGCTTGAAAAGCAGCAAGAGCAAATAAAGGTAGCCGCGCTCGCTTCGCTGCCCCATACCTTCGCCATCAGGCTGCAAGTGGGCAAATGACCACAGTGGTGCGGCCGCAATGGCCTCCACAACCACAGAGACATACTGGATCAATGCACTCACCCAGTTGATGAATGGCACAAGGGGGATATAAAGCGACAAGAGTGCACCAACAGCAAGCATCATCCCACCCAGCATGGGAGCCAGCTGAAGGACGTTTTGTGCTATATTTTTCAGCCAGCCTATTGGCTTGACAATCCAACTGGCGGCCTCAATGGCAGCGCCAGTCGCTTTACTTAACAAAGATCCATTTTTGTTTTCGCCGGGTTCACCCACGGCTGAACTGACGAACAAAATGGTTTCACCAATACCCATCATGTAATCACCCAAATTCTTGGCAGAAATAATGGGATCGATCACCGGCATCGACCCAGTAGAAGGAACTCCACCTGACGTCAGAGTCTTACCCACAAGAACCTCGACGATTGTTTGCCCCATGCTGACATTGCCCGTGCTTGAAGTGAACGCTCCACCAGAATCCGTTGGAGCAGCTTTGGGAGATTGGGCGTCCGCATACGCCTTTTGAAAACGCGAAACATCAACCGATTGAGCCGTTGTTACGGTTCTGTTATTCGGCTCCAAAACCACAAAATCCACAGCGTCAGAAGCTCTTGCAATTGCAGAACTCATTTCGGCAAAGGTTGAGTAAAAAGCACCTGCACCCATGAACCCATATTTTTTCATGTTCAATTCAGCCGCATCCGTAAGTGCCCTTGTTGCTTTAGCAGTACCAGATGCTCCAGCGGCATCAGCAGACGCTTTGACAATGCCCGTAAAGGAATTAGCGATCGCAGTCAAATTAGCCCGAGGGAAAAGAACAGCACCAGCACTTTTATTTGCTTGCGCAACAAGGATTGCGTTAGTCCAGTTTCTTGCCAAAACTCTTACGGCTGATTCAAACGCCGGGTAGTTGTTTTTGTATCTCAAAAATGAAGACTTTGCGATGTCTTCATAGTTCACAGACGCAACGGTGAATCCAAATGACCATGACGACACTGAATAATTTTTTTTCTGAATACCAACTCCTAGGCAGGCCAACGGATCGAGATTGTTTCCATAGACAGTACCAGCAGAATCTGCAGCATCCACCATTGTGGAAAGCGCCTTGGCAGTCAGCGTTAACTCAGGCGGCGCCAACGTCGGCGAGCCGTATGCGGCCTTGGCTTGCTCGTGATCAATTAGGCATAACTCTTGCAAAAAAATTGCATTTGCCAACGTGTCAACTGTTTTCCTGTCTCCAACTGCAGGGGTTTTCATGGTCACCAGAGGGGTGAAACTGCTTGCTGCTCGAATTGCTTCAAGATACGCATAATTGCCAAACGTGATGCCCCACGAGGTGGCCAAGATCATGATCACCTGCGACAAAGAAAAGCCACCAAACGCGGGCACCAGCGTCCCAATACCGGTGACCATCCGAATGGGCATCCAGATCGCGCTCATTCGCTTGCCCAGCACCTCGCCTTCGTACGCTGACTGCACCACGCCCGAGCCCACCCCGTAAGTCGCCCAGGACACGCCAGCGGCAAACACCACCACGTTGAAGGCCAAAAACACCACCCCAAACAAGGTGGTTGCGCCACCCACAGTAGACATCGGGTTGCTGTAAATGGAGCCAAACAAGTTCTCCATGATGGAGGTGGCAATGTCGCTTTGGATGGCTGTTTCATTGGCCGTTTGAATGGCTGAAATCGTGGCGTTTGGCGAAAAACCAGTCTGGGCGAATGCCACGGCATCAAGCAGCAACAGGCCGAACAAACCCAAAAACCATCTGGACAGTGACTTGAAGCGAGTGGGGTTAAATTTCATACGAACCTTTAAAAATTTCAAGCGCCAGGCGCGTCAAGCGTCAAGCTGTCGTTATCCCAAGCTTCTGTGTCTGAGCCATCCAGACAAAACGCATGGGTGTACAAGCTCACAAACTGGTCAATCTGCTCGCCCGCCCAGTCGGTCATGCTTTGCGTGAAAGTGCGTGCGGTCACAGCCTCTTGCGGCATCAGCTCCCGCAATGCCTGGGACACCTCGGATGCATTGGCTTCACGAAAGCCCTCATCACCCATGACCATAGCATTGACAATGCCCGTCTCCGGGTCCATGAACAAAAAATCGTCAGTGAAGTAAAGATCAGGGTCAACGTGCGGCATTGCTTTCTCCTGCTTGTGGCTCATCGCGCATCACCAATACAGACTTCTCGCTCAGCCCGTCTGGCAGCAGCACGTCGTCAAAAAACACGTCAGACGGTGCCAGTGCGTTTTTGTTGTGCAGATCCTCAAACTCGCGAGCGCGGTCAAGGATGGCCTCAGACCAGTTGTTCAGGTGGTCAATGTGCTCTGGACTGGACAGGCACGCCCAGTCCAGTGTCTGCGCCAACGTCTTGATCTCAAACCCATACACATAGGCCGCTTTGGACACGGGCTCATACCCCATCAACATGCCGCTGGTGTAGGCGGAGCTCAGCTGGTTAAGGTGAGCTTGCGAGCGACTGGCTTGAACCAGCGCGTCTTTACCAATTTCCAGTGGGTCGCTCATGCGTGCGCCCCGGCAGGAGTTGGCGCCTCGTACAGCGCCAAAGCCCGATCGTTATAAGGGTCGCCGTTGTCAATGGCCGCCTGGATCGCTCTTTTGTGCAAGTGGCGAACCAGTGTGTCCACACCAACGCTGGCCAGCACATCATTGGTCACCACAGCGATTTGCTTGCCAGTGGGCAAGGCCGCACTCCAGATTTTGGTTTTTGACTTTGACGCCTGGGCAATAATCTGTTTGGACAAGGCATCTACCGCATCGTCTTTTGCAGATTGAGGGAAAAGCTCTGACGCAGCATCACCACCGCGTTTGCGAATGGCATCAGCCCACTTGCGCATCTCTTCGCGCACATGGCGAAGCATGTCTTTTTGAACCAGAAAAGTGCCATCTGCATTGAGGTCAGCCGCAATGAGCAACAGAGACTGACCAGCGTCCATCGGATCGGCCTGGGCAAATGAGCCGTCAGGCAGCTCATCAAATGGCTTGGGCGGCAGGGCCATCACGTCGGTGACGGTTTCCTGCTTCGCCTTCTCAATGTCACTGGCCACCCGGGGCGAACGCATTCGATCACGCAGCAAGTCAGCAGGTGATTTTGAAGGCGGCACCACCAAAACCTCAGGGGTTGCGGGGATTGCATCTGACAAGAATGGGTCAACAAAGGTGCTCATGGCATGACGAAAAGTGATTTTTTGCAAGTCGTAGTTTACAGTTCAACATAAACTAATTTTTTGCAATTTAAATCATTTTGCCATGACTAAGCCGCGCGCGTCAATGAACAGGCAGTTGGCGGGCAAACCGAGTGGCAAAACGCCCGATTTAAGGCTGATTCATCTCGCCAGGCGACGAATCGTCATCGTCCGCGCAAATCGGCCCCGACAAACTTCGGGGGGCAAAAATGGCTTCCTCGTCGTTGCCTGTGGGGGACATGAGCACATCTTGGCCATCCACCGTATCAGACAGGCTGAAGCCTTTGCCACGGAGGTGGCGGGCCAGATGAAGTTCGGCATAGGCCCGAGAAGTTGTCACCCAGTCGCCTGGGCGGATCTCGTCGCCCGCGACCGCGCGGTAAATCTCCATTTCACCGGCCGGGTACCTGTCGTCTTGCAACGTATCGGAAATTCGCCACCACCGGACCGCATCCGTGGCGTCACTGGTAAGCAAGTTGGCATTTCGCTGCACCCATTGCCGAACATCTAAAGGAACATCCTCGGGCGACAAATAGACGCCCTCAAGCAACTCATCCGAAGGTTTGGACAGCTTGACTTTGGGTTTGCCGTACCAGTCACCTGTCATGTCAAACAGCTTTTTGCGCACTTGAGCGGCACTTTGGGCAATGGCATCCCACTCCAGTCCGTCACGCACACCTCGTTGACGCAATGGCGCAAAGCCACTTTCAATGCCTGCAAGTTGTGCTTGCAGCTGCTTGACCGTGGCCTGCGTCATCACTGGCGCTGGGCCGATCGGTGCAGTGCCACGAGTTGAGGCATTTTTTCCTGGCGCAGCGTGGTGCCTGCCAGCACACCTGCAATGATGTTGGCCTGCTGCATGCGCTCCAGAACGAGGTTTTGCTGGTAAATCTGATAGGCCTGCATCTGCACTTGCTCAAGCAGCAATTGACGGTCATCTGCCGCCACCATGCGCACAATCCAATCCTTGTTCTTGAATCGACGATTGGCCTCAAGCACCATCAACTCCATCTGGCTGATGCCGTTGGTCTGCCAGCTTGGATAAGTCGAATTGAGCCACCCACGGATGTAGTTTGCGTCTTGCCCAGCCAGCCACTGGTTGACCTGTGACAGGTTTTTCCTGTCGGCAATCAGCAGGGCCTCCTGGTCACGTAAGGGCTTTGTCGTGACCGACATGACCGCATCGTAGGCATCACGCATGGCCATGTAATTCCGCCCTGATGTTGAATCCACTTCCTTGTCACGCAGGCTGCGCAAATCCACAGGCGTTTCCATGTTGCGAATGAACGCGGCCACAGCCGTGCGCTCAGCCGAGTCTACGGGCGAGATGGAGTAGTGACGCACCACACCGCCGGTGGCCACGTTGGCCGCTGTTTGAGGCCCGTCAAACAGTGTTTCCGCCTTGGTGTCGGCATCGGGCAGTCCGCTTTGGGGTAATGTCAACAATGTTGTGAATCTGGCGCCCGCGCACAACCGCTTGCGCTCGGCGCCCGACGCGTACGAACTGCACGCTCCAGCCGCCGCTTTGGCCGCCACCACCTCTGGCATGGGCATGGGGGTCTTGCCTTCACTTGCAGCAATCACGTCAAGCATTTCTGCGCTGGCGCCGTTTTTTCTGGCTGGACGGCTACTGCCACCACCACCACGGCCAGAACCCATCTGGCGAGTGACTTCTTCAGTAGGGGTGGTCCTGGCCGATGCAGTCAAGCTGCAAGGGTTTGGAAGTGTGTACTTTGAATCAATCTTGATCTTTTCCTGCTCAGCAGCGTTTTTGATGGCCGATTCGCTGATGATCTTTGCACTCTCGCTGGTGGCTGTGGTGGTGGCTGTTGACATGCCCTGGATGGCGCCAACAATGGCCGTATTGCCAGCGGTGATGGCGGCCTGTATCGTGCCGGCCTGCGCGCTGGTGGCGCAATTCAGACAATAAACAGACACAGGGCCAGCAAAACCATCTTTGGAAGCGACGACAAACAGTGATGCCGCCAAAGAGGCAAGTAGCGTGATTTTTTTATACTTCACAGGGGTAAATTGAAACATTAGAAAATACTCCCAATTCGGTTCCAGATCGATAACGATTCAGCAGGAGCAGCCGCCGGCGGAGCAGCCGGCGGAGCAACCGCCGGCGCAGGGGCATTCACAGTGTTCGAGACCGCATTTGTGGCGGCCGTAAATGCCTGGTCACCATTGATCACCTGCCCTGCTGCGCCCGTGGTGCTGACACTTGGGGTCACGGAGTTGGTGGTCACAGCCACGTTTTTCTTCATGACATTGCATGCATCATTGGCCAGATTTTTGATCAGGATTTGACTGACAGTGGAGATGAATCCACCACCAAAAGTAGGGATGGTCGAGTTGACGTTCTGGATCACCCTATCGACACAAGACTTGGCTTTTTGAACCGCATCTGCGGTGTTCGTGCTGGCCATGTCAACCGCTGCCTTTTGCGCATCTTTCTTGTTTTGCACAGCCACCTGAACCGGATCGCAGTCAGCCGCCAGCTGGGCGTGAAGGGGCGTTATGAGGGGTAGGCTGAGACAGACCACCGCGATGGACTTCCAATAATTTTGTCGCATGAAATTCAACTCCTTCAAAACCCTCTTGGGCCACACGTAATGATTCAGTGATTTGATCTGCCGTGGGCGCTGACTGGTTGGTAAAACGGGCCCTCACCTCTGCACAGAACAAGTCCGTGATGCGGCGAATGGCGCCTTGCATCCAGGACACATGCAGGTCAGTTGTGGAAAACTTTCTGTCTCGGGCATGAACATAGTCGGCAATGCTTCTGGCCGATCGCGAGGCAATTTCCGGCGTGATGCCATCCACATCCTCACCCAACATGTAAACGCTCCAGTATGAACCATGAAGCGAGATGCCAACGCGCTCAGCAATGATTTCTTTAGAGTTGGCTGGCTGGTAAACGGCATGGCTGATGGCCTCGGCGGCCGTCACGATCAATGGGTCAGCACTGGCCTCGGAAATGACCTCTGGCCAGTCAATGGAGTCATCACGCTCCCAAGCCGTGCCCACCAGACCCACCACAGCCTCCATGCTCTGAGCCATGACGTAGGGATTGGGGTTGTCGTGACCGAACACAGCCGCCACCGCGTGCGCCACAGAATCGGCATGGACAACCAGATTGCGAAGTGCCGTGATGCGCTCTTCACTGGGGGCGTTCGAGCCGGGCTTTTTGTACACCGCCTCAAGCAAACGAGTCAGGGCACGAATCGAGGCAATTTCCTTGCGATCATGGCGTTGAGCCAAGTCTTGCTCCTGTGTGGCCTGAACCCTTTTGCGCAGCCTGTCTTCAGCTGTTTGCAATGGCGCAGGGCCGGAATACGACTGAGCAGGGCTGGGTGCAATGGGTCGTGTGAACACCCCCGGCATTGGTGCTGGCTTGAGTGCTGGCGCACTGGCCTCGGGCTCCACCAGTGTTTGCGGGGCAATGCTGCCCTCAACCTGCGCGTGCTCGCCAGCGTTATCTGACACCTGAGGTGCACCGGCTGTTGACACCACGCCGCGGCGCAAATGCGAGCGAAAACGCTCCATTGGACTGAGTTTTGTTTGTTCTTGAGTGGACATTTTAACCTTAACCGAATCAACCAGGAATGAACACACCGCCTGTTTCAGCCTCGATGTCCAGAGTGGGAAGGATCTTCCCTAGCAACATTTGCTGCCCCTCTTCGGACTGAAAATAAGAAGCCATCTTGGACGCGTTGATGACGATCGGCTCCGCGTGATCTTTGACTTTAGGGCGATCTTCTGCGTGTTGGGCGCACACAATATCCAGCGCCCGGTTCATGATGGACGCCCTGATCAAGCCCTCTGGCGTTGAATCAATGGCAGCCATGCCGCGGCGCACACCAAGAATGCCACGTCCAATCTGAGGCGGTTCAATCCCAAGCACATCATTGCTGTCACGAGCCCACACAGCAGCAGAAATAGCCCTGGCAGTGGCGATGAACGCTGGCAACAAAACCGCCGGGGAGAACGCCACAATAGACGGCATAGGAACGATGCCGCCGTCTTCGGCAACTTCAAAGAAAGTGATCTTCTGAAGGTCGGCTTGGGCAGCCAACACTCTTTGAACAGGAATTGCCCGCATGATCAGATCTGCTGAAATACATTGTCTTGAAGCTCTTCGCCCCCGCCATCCAGTTCAGCGGCATCCAACTGGGCGAATCCTGCCATCAACACTTCGGACGCAACCTCGTCTATCACTGCGAAGCAAGAAACAGCCGAACCGGCAGAAGGCAGCTCGTCACCCTTCAGTGAATCCAGAATGCCTTCCGGGTCAAGACGAATGCGCGCCACAACCTTGCGAGGGTTCGCATCAGGAATCAGGTAAGCGATGCAATCGTGGCCAGATGGTGTGTCCAACCAGTTGGCACTGGCCTCAATGTCCATCGGCGTTTCCGTGGGGTGCTTTTTCAGAAAAAACACATCCTGAATCGACTGCTTGAACATCGAAATCATGAGCGAGTGCATGCCCTGACGCCCAAAAAAATCCAAATCTGGGTCATCAAGTACGATGGCTGGATCGTTGTTTTGCATGGCGACCTCTTTATTGGCAAGCGATCATCAGCGACCGCAGCATGTTTGTTTTCTGGCGCCCGAACTCATCAGGCGTCAATGACAGGTCACTCATGACCCGCTTTTCGCTTTCGCCGTTGAGGAAAATCCGGTCAAACAGCGATTTCGCAGGTGGCGTCAGCCGAGTTGAGGATGCGAGCATTCGCGTCGCAAACGCAGAATTGGCAGGCGCCGAAGAAGCGTGAGCCTGGTTCATGGCAACTCCAGTCAAGTGTTGGTAGGCTGGAGGTTTTGCTCTGCGCCATCGCGCTCACCGCGCTCGAACATGGCAAAGACTTCTTCCTCAGCCGCCTGGCAAGCCACCTGTGAAGGCATCATCCCCGCACGGACGCTTTCGATGACTTGCAAAGCAGTCTTGGCGCCGGCTGTGTCGCTGATCAACAGCGCTGCGCGGTCAGCGACCTCTTCAGCAGGCAGTACGCCAGCACCAGCCCAGCGCAAAAGCGTGCGCACGGTGCGAAAATCATCTCGGCTAAGGGTTGGGGTCGTCATGTTTCACTCCAAAAGTTCTTGATTTTTGATTTAACCGCTTTGCGGTTCAACGTATATTTAGTTCAATAATAAGCTATTTTTCGGAATTAAGCAATTGAGGAACCATCTGCTGCAACATTTGATTCACTTTTTCCTTGAGCTTCTCTGGACGAGCTGAGCCATCAGCCACCATCGCCAGCGCCCTCTCCCACTTCGCAGTCAGAGCCACATCCTTGATCACATCAGGCAACCCCTGAAGGATGGCTGAGCCTTCCACTGAGGTTTTCAACTCAATGGTTTTCCCCCGTTTTGTCCTCACAAGAAAGCCACGTTTCACAAAAGATTCAATGATCACGCCCCTGGTTCGACTGGTGCCAATACCAGTGATCTTTTTGAGCATTTCGCGGTCTTCCGGGGTCTTTGCAAACTTGTGCGCCGACAGCATATCACCCATCAGGGTGGCCTCTGTGTAGTGCGACGGCGGCTTGGTTTGGGCCGTCTCCATCCTGGCAGATGCGACATTAAGCACCTGGCCAATCTTGTACTGTGTTGCGTTGATCATCAGCAGATTTCCTTAATGTCGTCTTCGGGTTGATCCTTGTCGCGGTCGGCCTCAGCCTGCTCGCCTGCTTGCTGGGTCTGGGTTTGTCCTTCCACCTCGCGCCAGCCAAGACGCACATCCTGGCGACCAGCAGCCTGGAATTGATCCTGTCCAAACGCCCCCTCGATCTTGTGACTTCGGTACACATAGTCGGGGTAGAACTGGGAAATGAAGCGGCGAGCCACCACGCGAAAGACATTCATCTCATCGGTTGTTGCATCCTTTGGGATGTCGCCGGTGGGCACGATGGCAAAGTGCTCATCGAGCTTGTTGTCATTAAACGCAGGCGACATGAGCTTGGGGTCTGCCCCGGGCGCTTGCTTAGGGAAAACCTTGTCCAGCGCACGCAACAGCTGAGGCGCATTGGCGTGCATGCTCACCGGCAAGAATTTGCAATCGGTTCCGATGTAGCTGATGGCCTTGTGCTTTTGGTACAGCGCCTTGGCGCACTCGCCCACTTCATCAAGTGTCAAACCCAGCTCCTTGGAGGCGGCAGCCTGCAGTGAACTGAGTGAAAACGGCAACGGCGGCTTCTCGGAATGCTGCGTGATCTTTGCCGTGGTGCAAAACCCAGGCGCACCGGAGGCAATGCGCTGAACCATTTGTCTGGCCAGCTGCTCACTGATGATGCGCCCCTCTGTGTCAAATCCGGGCTCACCCTCGGAGCCTTCACGCTTGTACCAGCGCATGACCATGCCGTCTTGAAGAACAATCACGGGCACGTAGTATTTCTGCGGGACAAAATTGGCAATCGTCTGACACCGAACATCGACCATGGCCAGCACAGGGGTCTGCACACGACCAGCAGAAATCCGGGGGTTTTGGTGCTGCACCTGCCCAACCATGGACAGATTCATGCCCCAGCAAAAATCGAGGTACTCGCGCACAGAGGCGGCGAGGCTTTTGAGCACCCAGAAAGAGTCCGAGTTTTTTTGCAAACCGGCCTTGACGGCCTTGGCAATGTCTTGAGGCAAGTTGCTGGCAATGCCAAAACGCCACACCATCGGCTTAGTGCCATAGGGGTCAATGTTGAGGTGTTCAAGCAGCTCATCCACAATGAGCTGGCCTTCACGGTCAACGTCCCCTGCATTGACGATCTCGGTGGCATTTTTGAGCACCTTGACGGCCAACTCATAGGGGCGAAACAACTTGCCCGGCTTGCCCTTGGCGTCGAGTTCGCGGCGCGGAACCTTGATCATCTTGGCAGGCAAGATTGGCAAAAACTCCTTGTACCGGTTGAACTCGAAACCACGCTCAATCTTGGCGTGGGCTTCCGAGAGGTACTCACCAGGACGAACGGTTTGCAGCAGATGACCCGCCAGCGGCAGGATCACGTCCCCGTTAGAAAGCTTGAGCACCCCTGATGGATCACGCGACGACGTGACATTGAATGCCAGACACAAGCCCGCAGCAAGATCCTTGCCGGCGCTTGGTTTTTCTACAATCCAGACTTTCATCGCAAAAATTAAGTTAATTTCGAAAATCTAATTATCGGGCAAAATATTGGTCAATGGCAAACGCTCGATACCTCCACCAAACTTACAGGTAAAAAATGACAAATTTTGCTTATCGGGCTACCGAAGAAGATGTGAAAAACGTGCTGAACAGCAATCCAATCGTGCAAACAGCATCTGACAGCAAGTCCATTGAGGCGCTTGCCAGCAATGTGTTTGGCATGCTGGACTTCGATCTGATCGAAAAAGAAGCCCTTTACGGATACTCGCTAGAAGAACAAACCGACTATGCCAACGACGAGATTGCAAGACAACTGCGCGTCATGGGCGTACTGGCTCCGCTCCCTGAAGTCCATCTCAACGGCAAAACAGCGATTGGCAAGATGCTCGACGCCGCACTGCCGGCCACCAGCGGCTACGAAAAAGGATTCCGGGACGCGCTTGAGTCAGTGTCCCTTGCCTTAAACCGGAACTGCACACCTGCTGCGCTGCACGACGCTGTGCAAACCGCCTTGGATGCCTACGGCAACTCAGCCAACAACACAGGACACCCCGCAATGAACCAAATCCCCGAAGGCCAACTGCTTGCCAATGGCTGGCTACCGGCCAACGAATTCACCCAAAACCTTTTCCCCGGGGCTGTTTTCATGAAGCGCCTCGGCGGGCCATCCACGCCGTTCGTCTCGTTTGATTTCACCCTGGCAACAACAGACACGGGCCAATGGATACCCATCCACGGCAGCGTGAAAATGCCACCCGAGGCCACGCCAGAGGACGCAGCCATGGCACTGACAAGCTATTGGAAAAATCTGCCAGATGTGGACAAGCGACGCTGGGAGCCGCAGGCCCTGAACCACTATTACATTGTTCCAGCCTGGAGCGACCAAGCCGGACAGTGCCGCATCGTGTGCCGAACCTTTGCGGGAAAAATTGATGGCGCGGCCTCATACCGTGCCACACCAGAACTGTGGAAAGAGGCAGGCATCATGAACAGCCGAGGCGAAATTGTCTGCCTCGATGACCCGATCGCGTTTGCTGAAATGAAACTCGACGAGCCCTTGATGGCTGGTGTTCAATACAGCTTTCCAGTCAACCCGCCCGCCCCGGTCGCCGCAGACACCACAGACGATCAGCCAGGACCAACACCAGGAGAAACACCTTGAGCCCAACACCAGAATCACCACAAAAGCCACACCCTTACGTCATAACCCGCGGCGCCGGTAAAGCTGGACTGGAATTGCACTCCCCAACCATTCAAGCCGTCAATGAGGAGTTCATCATTCGGCGTCGGCAATTCAAGAAAAACAAATTGCGCTGGAGGGTCTCCAACCCCAAACGATCCGATCGCAGTCTGGGTTGGAGTTCTAGTTCTTCATCAAGGGTGGTGGTGACCGGGGGCTTACCTTCAACCCCCACTCACTGAGGCAAAATAAATTGACGACCAGCATATTCCTGGTAGTGGCGAGCCGAAACCAATTCAAAACCCCAGGCCCAGTTGTGAGAGTTGCGTCAAGTTGCGAGATTGGCAGCCACTCTTCAACCCCCACTCGCGTGGGGCGCACCTGCACTGTTCGGCGCAATCAAGCTGGGGAAGCCTTCAACCCCCACTGGCGTGGGGCGCACTGCAGCATGGAAGCGTTGAGTGTGACGCAGGATCTTCAACCCCCACTCGCGTGGGGCGCACCGACACCCGGCATCGCACAGGACAGGCCCAGCCTTCAACCCCCACTCGCGTGGGGCGCACTGCAGCCTTGGATTTGTGAATTGCAGATTCTTTCTTCAACCCCCACTCGCGTGGGGCGCACCCTACCACCAGGCGCTACCCACGCACATTGAGCCTTCAACCCCCACTCGCGTGGGGCGCACCAAACAACACCTGTTAAATCAGCCGAATTTCGCCTTCAACCCCCACTCGCGTGGGGCGCACTGCAGCCTTGGATTTGTGAATTGCAGATTTTTTCTTCAACCCCCACTCGCGTGGGGCGCACCCTACCACCAGGCGCTACCCACGCACATTGAGCCTTCAACCCCCACTCGCGTGGGGCGCACAGCCACCCAGCGCGAAGTCCTGACCAAGACCCCCTTCAACCCCCACTCGCGTGGGGCGCACAGCGACCATGCCGCCCAAGCCTGAGCCATTGTTCTTCAACCCCCACTCGCGTGGGGCGCACTACTTCTGCGCCACGGTAGGGCAGATGACAGAGCTTCAACCCCCACTCGCGTGGGGCGCACACCATCACCTAAGCTGTTGTTTTTCATTGCTTTTCCAATAACACACCTTCAAACGAAGGCCATCGCGAACACAACGTGGCATTCACAAGGTCTAGATTCGACTCTCAATTCAGATTCTTTTCTTTGAAAAATTCAAAGATCGCACGTTGACTCGCAGTGTTAATGAGCAAAAACAACCAGTGCAGATCCACTGGTTGTGTGTTTGTGCAGACTATGCCAAGACAGGCATCCCGAAGCCAAAACGACGGCCCCGACCTGCACCGATATTCCAAAATTCTTGTGCAGCACAAGGATCCATCTGAACCACCTCGGCCTCCAGCTCAAAAAAAGGCAGTTCTATCCGAGACACGCGACCATCAATGACCTTTTGGCCAACGCCCACACCCTGGTCAATCACCTGGAATTGCAGCAGCGACACGCCAGTGCGCTCAAACACACGATTGATCGCTTGATCAACATCCTGCTTTGAGCGTGGCTGGGCATCACGAAATGGCGCCAGACACACCCTGATTTTGCGCGCGATGCCTTGCCTCAAAGGGCATGGGTTTTGCTGGCCGGCAGCCCGCAGGGCGGCACTTCGCACCGTCACCAACCCCGCATTACGTCGGTACAAAAATGATGCATCGTGGTTCATCCGGCCCATGTTCTCACGCCTCAGAATGCGATCAAACTGACTCCACACCATCTGGTGCAGGGCATACATGTCGGTCACATTGTCGGGCACAGCCAGAGAAAAATCCCGGGCCGCACCCATGCTCAATCCACTCATGCTGCCTCGGTGCAAACGGCAGGTGCTGGCACAACATCGGCTGGAATGCGAAACTCGGCTGGCGTCCAGCAGTAAGACTTCTCACCCCAGTAAGGGGCATTCCAGCGACCAATTTTGGCAACAGAGCCTTCAATCAGCTGCACCGGGGTATTGCGTCGCATCCAGAGCGTCTGCGCATCATCGCAAGGGGTGACCCGAAACAAGCTGCCATCGTCATAGGGGCGAAGCGTGCCCATGCCCATGCGCGTTTTCACGCCCACAGCCTTGACGTGAGACAAAAACTCGCTCACTGCGTCAATGTCACCGACGCACCAGGCCCGCAAGCCCTGCGCATGTTCTTTTGTGACAAACAGTTGGCCGTTTTTGGCGTAGCCGCGCTGCAAGTCAATCGTGGAGCCGCCCTTTTCCGTGATCCAGCCATCGGCAACACCTTCAAGCATGCGTTCTGCTGGGGTTTTTTGCGTCATGTACTGGCGGCTCTGACCCATCCAGCCCACCGCATGGAAAATGGACGCTTTCCAAACCCACTGACCATCATCAAACTCGTGCCTGTCCAGCGGCAAATCCACGATCAGATCGGCATAGGTTTGCTCGGATGTGTCATCGCGCTGCATGGCCATCTGAACCGCGCTCCAAGCAAGCAAGCCGTCCAGGTGGAGCCCACCTGAAGGCGGGCTCCAAGGGCCCATCAGGGCGCAATCGATTTGAAGCCCTTGCATGTTCAGGCTCCTGCCAATGCTTCTTGCTTGGCGGCGGCTTTGGCGGCTTTTTTCTGCGCTGCCTTTTCCTTTTTCTCCGCATCAAGACGTTCTTGATCTTCTTTGGAGATCACTGGGGTGCAGGGGTACACAAATTCCAGCACCCCAGGATCGCAAGCAGCTTCAAGTTCAGAAGCGGCTGCGGCCAAAAACTCTGCAATGCGAGGGTTCTCACTCATAACCGCAGTTGGGGCATGGCCATAGAACATCGTGTCAGTGATGACTTGACCCGATTCGATCAATGCCAAGTCGGGGGCAAACGCACCGCGACCGCGCGCACCGCCACCGCCCAGGGTGTTGCGATTGACCCAGGCGTGCAGGGCTTGCAAGAACAGGCCAACCTGAGCCGGTGTGACGTTGGTCAAAGAGGCGCTGAAATACAGAGGCGTGCCTGCAATCATGCATTCGGTCTCGATGAAGTTGTTCAGGTCATCGATCTTGACTTTTGCCACCGCGGCCGTCTTGACGGGCTTCTCGCCAATGCTTGCCAGAGCGATGGACTCGTCGCGAGCGGCCTGGATTTCGGCCTTGTTGTCTTGCTTTTCGCTGCGCTGCACGATTTTTTTGGACATGTGGTCGTTGTAGGCCTGCTCCAGGTCATCGACGACGTTACGGGATGGCAGACGCTCGAAATCGTCACGTGGGGCCGACAAAGACTGCACCAGCAAGTCACGCGGAAAGACATTGATGGCGCTGCCGTGCACGCTTGCAGGGAACATGGATTTAGTGCTTTCCAAAATGGGCAGCAAGTCGTTTTCCATCCGAAAACGCGAGTCAAACATGCTGCTGCCGCCACCGAAGAGACCAGCAAAGATGTGGTCCTTGGCGGCTTTGGCTTCCTGGAAAGTGGAGCCACCCTTGTTGATTGAAGTGCGAGAAGCTGCGCCACGCACGATGGACAAGTACAGGTCGCGGCTGATTTTTTTGTTAACCGCGCCATCTTGGGCGGCGATCAGGGCGGATGCGGCAACTTGCTTTTCAAGCACGGCCAGCAGCACATCTGCGGCGGCCCGGCGCAGCAAACCACGCACGCTATTGGCCGTGATCATGGGGCATTCCATCACCTCAGAGTTGGCAATGAAACGGGTCTTCATGTGCGTGCCTTTGCCGCCGGCGGCGGTTTGGTGAGTCAGGCTCGACAGGCGTAAGACGCCGCGAATGGTCACATTGGTACGAGTGGAATTTGTCATGGTGTGTTCACACGATTTGTTAAAGATGAATAAATATTACCATCACAAAAATGTTTGTCAAATGTTTTTTCATCACAAAAATGGTTGCCAAGACAAAAAGTGCGTGCTAAGATCATTTTCATCACATTTTTAAATGTTTACCGGTTTTACATCATAAGGCAGCACATGACACCTGAAGCAACACCTGATACAGCGCCAGCGCAAGTGATGCGAGTCGCATCAGCACGACAAAACATCTTGCAATTCGCTCATGCCGGTCAAACCCGTCTGGCCGGCATGAGCGCGTATGAAGTTCGACAACACCTCAAGAGCGCGTTTGAATCGCTGGGCATGGATCCCATGAAAATGGCAGTGGTGCAAAGCGACCGTGCGCTGAGCATCTACCCGCAAACCCCAGAGCAGAGCGAGCTGGTCAAGACGCGTGCGATTGGGCTGATGCAGGCTGTGGCCAATGTGGCTGGCGAGTTGCTGGAGGTGGAACACAAATGCGTTACCCCCCGCATTTCCTCAGACGCTGACGCATGGCTGCACCGCATCCCCAAAATCACGGTGTGCACCAAGAAAACAAAAGACTGGGCACCGTGGCGCGCAGAGAAGCTCACCGACGACCTCAAAGAACAACTCACCCAAGCCATCTCCGATGGCATCACCGCGTCCCTGGCGCCATGGGGCAATTGCGCCATCTTGGGCAAGATCATCCTGGTTGACGAGGGTCGCCCCATGGTGATCAGCCACGCCACCGGCCCCCGAATGCTGGTTCGCCTTGGCGTCAAATTCATCACAAAGTGGTCGGTCGAAGGCGCCATTTTTGTGGGTGAACACACTTATTTGGGCAACGGCCGTGTCATGCGTCTTGCTCCCATCGCAAAAACAACCGACATTCAATGAGGTCCACCACCATGTCCAATTCAGCCATCCTTGAAGCCACCCATCCCAGCACAACAGCGCAGGCCGCACCGCGCCTGAGCAGCATCAGCTCAAGCCGCCTCTACCGCATCGAAGCGGATCTGCCTGCCATTGGTTCGCCGGTGAAAAAACCATGTGTTTGCACCATGTGTGGCACACATTTGGAGCCGGGCGATCTGGCCATTTACGAAGACAAGGACACGTTTGGCAACGGGTTCAACAACAAGCCAGACCTCAGGATCAAGAGCAATATGATCTGCGGTGACTGCGAAGGTCTGTGGAAGCCAGCGATGCTGGGCTACTATTCCAAAAGCGTGGCCATTAAGGGTCAAGGGGTGTATCCGCTTCAAAAAGGCGAAGACATTGCCCCTCTCATTTTGACCCCGCCCACAGCACCTTATGTGGCCGTGTGGAACACACGCCAACTGGCGCACATGATCTGGCGCACCTCCGTTCAGATGCCCCACCCCGCGCTCATTACCGTGCGCATCGACGACGACATCATGACGATCAATCGCGATCGGGTCATAAACGGTGTGCGGGCGTGGCAATACGCCAAACGACGCGCCAAAGAGTGCAAATTCAAAATGCTCGAACCCGCCTTTCTCTGCTACAAGATGAACTTGGCCGAGGTGGGCTTGATTTTCTCGAATGTGGCTGCGTTCTTGCAAAAAGACGGGCCTGACAGCGCCAAAGCCCTGGCCACCTTGCGCGAACTTTCCATTGCAGACTGGTGGGCACTGGGCCCCGTGCGCGGGCTCGACATGGATGCCCCCGCAACATGGCCAAAACTGATGCCCATGAAAGTGGATCTGAATTCCAAAAAAGTTGATGCCGAAGAAGCCAAGGAATAAACCATGCCATCAGTAACCACCCGCGTGCTCGATGAGATGCGCATTGAAGGATGGATCGAAACCAACAACAGCAAGGTGGCAGCATCGGCCAAAAAACGCGTTGTGGAGATCTTGATGCGCCGCGATGTGCAAGCCCCGGCGCCTCACGACACATCCAAGGGCATCAACACCAATTTTTGGATGAGTGCATCAGATGACTCTCGCATCACCAGCTTTGCCAACCTCACAGGCATGAGCCAGGGCGAAGTGATTGCCAATTTGTTGTTTGAAGAGTTTGAGAAGTGGAAAAAACAGCGCGATGCAAAACCAGCGATCGCCGCTGTGGCTTGCACCAACCCGGTGGCACAGTTGTTGGAAAAAGCACTGGCCGCCAAGGGACGCAAAGTTCGTGCAGAACAAGCCATGCTGACCAACACTTTGCACCAGTTCATTGGCAAGCCTGCGTTTGACCACGAAGTGCTGATGGCCGAGGCCGGCACCGGTGTGGGAAAGACAGTCGCTTACCTCGCTGGTGTGCACGAGTTTCTCGGGCGAACCGTGTCCACTTTGGCCATGGTCGCCGTGCCCTCTTTCGCACTGATGAACCAAGTGCTGCGCGAATGGCGCAACTTGCAAGAAGGTCTTGGCTCAGACCTCAAATCCACTGCCCTCATGGGTCAGGGCGAGTTTGTCAGCAGCACCGCATTGACCTATTTTCTGGACGAGTGCACGAACACAACGGGGCGTTACCCCAATGTGCCCACAGAAGACCTCGAAGCCATGCAAACATGGCTCAGCGAACAAGGTCCATGCGCCAGTGATGCGCTTATCCCTCATTTGTGGACGGTGGGCGGACTGCGCCATGCCTGCCCCAACCTCACGCAAAATCAAATCAAAGAGATCACGCTGGCCAAGCGCCTGACTGACGATGATGCAGGCTACCTGGCGTACCGGATGCAATGGAGCGACATCCCCTATTCACGCGTCGTGTTTTGCACCCATGCGATGCTGGCCAACCTGACCAAGCGCCGCCTGATCGAGCAGGCCCGTGACATGAAGGGCGACGAGGAATTGGCAGAGACCATCAAGGAATGGAAAAGCCGCGCCAAAGACCGCGCCAACATGAGCAGCGAAGAAAAAGAAGAAGCTTTTCGCGCATGGAAAGCATCTTCACCCGAAGAACGCGAACCCAAGCTCTACGAACTCACAAACGCCCTCTTCGCGGAGCGCGATTTGCAAGCTGGCACACAGATCCTGCCCAACATTGATCTGTTGGTGGTGGATGAAGGCCACGCCCTGGAAGATGCGTTCGCAGCAGCTTTCAGCAGTGACATCTCGCTCAAGAGCGTGCTGGGCGACATCAAATCGCTGCACAGCAACCACCCCGATGTTTTCAGCACGCGCCCTTTGTCAATGCTGGAGGATTTGGTCAAGCTCGCCAGCGAGCGGCGCAACGCATCGCCAGACGAGGTGGTGAACATCGATCCACGGCACGAAGGCATCCTCTCCAATCTCACCGACATCATTCGGCTGGCGCTGACCCCTTTGCCCAAATGCGGCAAACACAAAGCCCAATCAGCAAGGGAGTCTGGCGTGTACAAAGGCTTGGCCAACATCGCCAGAACCTTTGAAGTCGCGGTGGAGTCCTCCAAGTCAGCCAGCAGTGGCGCAGCAGGCCTGGCTGCACTCATGCACTGGTCACCGATCAAAGCGTTTCCACGCATCCATGTGGGACGCTTGAACTGCTCACGCGAGTTGCACTACCTCTGGTCCAACGTGGCCAGCGCCAGCATCGTGATCTCCGGCACCGTGTACGAGAGCATCCCGATCTCCAGCTGCGAAACAACCCGGCGTTCGCTTGCGATCCCGTTCAACAAGCTGGTGACGATGCAGCCCATTCACGCCCAGTGGCAAATCGATCCAGTCACGATGTGCATGATCACCACCAGCCACCGACCTGACAGCACCATCCGCTTTTGCCGGCCCAAGGCCAGACACGACTCAGCCAACTCGGCCGCTTACGTCCAGGCTCAAAAAACATGGCACGAAGACATCAGCCGCTACATCTTGGACGCTCACAAAAGCGCCAAAGGCGGCATGCTGGTGCTGGCCACCTCGTTTGCAGACGTCAAGCTGCAGGTGGCGGGACTGGAGAGCTTGCCCGACACCGTCTTGGCACAAAGCCCCGAGGTGAGCCTGGCCAGCCTTCGCCTGCGTTTTCTGGATTTGACGGCCAAGGGTCAGCGCCCTGTACTCATCGCCGTGGGCTCGGCCTGGACAGGCTTTGACATCTATGACGAAAAGATGCCCGATGCTCTGACCGATCTGGTGATCATGAATGCGCCTTTTGGAGTCATCAAACGCACGCTCAGTCGCATGCTCAAAATGAACCAAAAATCTGGCAATTTCGAGATTTCTTACCAAGTGCTGGTGCTTGTACGGCAGGCCATCGGGCGACTCATCCGAAGCCCCGACACCCCCCACAACCGCCGCATTCACTGGCTTGATGCGCGAATTCACCACAGCAGCATGAGCGGGATACTTTCATCGGTCAAACGGTTCCTGGGCAAGTACAAACAACTCAACGTGGGATAGGTCTCAATGTGTTTGTACTACTTTACAAAGTACCTAATCGGTACTAAAATAAGCAGTACCTACACACTCAGGAGTCGCCTTGAAAATCGAAACAAACCGCTTGTCAGGCAGTCAGCTGGCCTGGGCCGTAGCCAAATGCAGGGGGTATGCCCCATGCAAGCGGGAAAAACGTAACTGGAGCATGGCCACTGTGCGCGCCCCAGAAAAGCAGTTCTCCTGGACACTGCTCAACGAGCAGGAATATTCGCTCAACTTTCGCACATTCGCACCAGAGTCGGATTGGGCGCAAGGCGGCCCCATTCTCGACAAGGCGGGCATCACCACGGGGCCGTGGACGACCAGCCCGGCCATGGCGCACTACGGCTCACACGACACCGTTTCCAGCACCAACCCTCGTCATGTTGGCAAAGACCAGCTTGAAGCGGGAATGCGATGCCTCGTGTTTCGGCACTTTGGCGACGAGATGGACATTCCCAAGGAACTGTCATGAGCACACACAAGCTGGTCTTTGCGCTGGCGCAAAAAGAAGCTATTGCCAGGCATCACGCGAGAACAATTTGAGGCAGCCATGAAGATTGGCTTTGATGCGGCATGGAAAATAAAACCCGGCATTGCGCCTGTCTAAAAGAAAGCAAAAGAGATCTATGACCCCACTCATCACCGAAATGGTCCGCCTCGCAGACTCACCAGAAAGTTTGACCTGGTTTGACATTGGACGTGCGCCCGAAGAAGGTTTCGACTTTGAAGTCGATGGCGATCAACTCACTCACCTGCCCTTTCCAAAAATGGCTGTGTGCGGCATCGATGCAAATGGCCACAAATTCATGCTGATGCTCATCGCAGGCGAGTCAAGCGTCAGCGTTGCAGGGTTTGTGTTGTGGAACAAACTCAAATACGAGGCAATCGACGCGTTTGCGTATATTGACACACCCGAAGGGGTGCGATTGCTGCCCGGCCAAGGCACCCTTAAAAAGCAAGACTGCATGAATGCCATGTCCATCATCGGCATGCTTCTATCGTCGCTGAACACGGGCGCCACAGCCTATCGGCCAGCGATCAAAACCAATAGCCACATCAACAAACGCCGTCTGGCCAAAGGCCAATCAGCCATCATTTTTAGCTGGCACACCGTGGTGGTGGACGCAAAAACAGCGCCCCAGGATGGGCTGGGTGGCACACATGCCAGCCCGCGACAACACGAACGCCGCGGGCATTGGCGAGTCACGTCAAGTGGCAAGAAAGTATGGGTGCGCAACTGCATGGTGGGCGACCCAGCCTTGGGCAGCGTGTTCCATGACTATCAGGTAAAACAAAATTTCTCAATGGCAGGAGCTCAACGCTGAGGCACCAAGCCTGTTGCCGGGCATTCTCGGGCGCACTCGGTGTGACGTTCGTGCAGCTCGAATTGCAGCAAGCTTCATTACATGGATTGGCAGCAGTGCAGGAGCCTCGTTCATCGAAATGGCAAGATCATGAATTGGCCACTACACGTATGCAGAGGCTGCGTATTTGGCCACGTGGGCATTGGTAAATCGACGCCAATGCATGTGAACGGCCGACTGGTGACCAGGCCAGTTGCGCGGCAATCCCAGCCTTTTCGTCTCGGGAATATCGGGGACGGGCTCAACCGATTGGCGTGATGTTTGCTTGGGATTGCAATTGAATTTCATGAAGAGCGCGTTCAATGACCATCCTGTCAGAAACATCTTTGGATCTGGTTGTCATCTTCGTTTTCAGCAAACCTTCTAGGTTGACAGTTTTGACAGGGGTGTTGTCAATGTAAATAACTTGAGAGTATTTCCCAAGTGTTTGGAATGTTTCACCGCAAGCGTTAAACATAATATCAACAACAAATTCGTCAGCAACACGAATATTTCCATGGTCATCTGATTCAACATCGATAAACCAATTTGGGTCAATATCTCTAGATACTTGATCCGGCAAAACAAGAAGCGCTTTTTTTATTTTCTCACCGCACTCGAAAGTCGGCGGGACTAATATATCAATATCCGTTGTGGCCCTGATATATCCATGAGCAAATAAAGAATATCCGCCAATCAAAAGATACGGGACATTGTGCTCATTAAGAGAGTTAATTAAATTTTTCAAATCAGCAGCCGTTGCGCTTCTGCAGTTTTTTGAATCATCATCCATGTCGCGACCTCGCAAGTTCTGCCATTTTTTTCGCCAAACAGCGGTCTTGATGCTCGTTGGCTTCCTGATGTGACTTGAAGTGGTAAACCCCTTTTGGAATGCCGCCACCAGTCATATCCAAAGATTGGTGCATAGCATCATTGACCATGCAGCCTTGTTTAAGCAACTCACCACAGGCATCAAAAGTCACTGCTTGTTGCGACCTTTTCCCAACAATTCTTGACATTGCACTCAAATGGCCTTGCGTATATCCGACATTACTCATGTCCATCAAATCAACCCCAGTACAATAAAGCATTAATTTTTTAATTTTATCAAATTAATTTACTAATGTCAATAACAAATATAGTCAATAGACATTTCTTTATTAATTGATCGATTTCAAAAACAAAAAACATTTGCAAAAACCATTTTCACCGTAAAATAAAAAATGTCATTTTTACGGTGAAAACGTGTTCGCACCCAAATCATCCGCACAGCTGCGCCAGTACATTGATGCTTCATCAATCTACTCGGCACTCCAAGATGCGACCTGAACATCAATCACATCACTGTCAATATTCTTTGCTATATTCTTTGCTATTTTCAGAATGTAACCAGTGCATTCAAACCAATTTTCAACATATTCAGGCAAGCCATGTTTGAAAATTGGTTCCGCTTTCACAATCAAAACAAAAAAGCAATCTCGGTGCCCTTGGTGCTATAAATGACATCATTACCATTACGCAGTATCCAGCGACCATCGCCGCGATCAACTTCGTACACAAACTCTTTGCTTGTTTTCAAAAAAATAATTCCTGTGTAATAGGTCACTCAAACCGGCTCTGGAAAAGCCACAGCCTGATCCTCGCCATCGTGCTCATTCAAAGCCTCAGCCTCAGCCGCTGGCGCATTCGAAGCTTGTTCGGCACCATCGGCCTGAGCGACTTGCGCCTCGGACACTTCAGACTGCGCCACAGAGCTGGCACTGGTGGCGGCCGCTGCCGCTTCGATTTGTTGCCGAGTCTGAGCGTGCATTTCAGCGATCCCACGGCGGCGCTCGGCCATCACTTCACGAATGGCAGCTCTTGCCATCTGCTTGTGCTGCGAGGTTGCGGCGTAAAGCTCAAGCCCCGTGTACTTGCTGATCAACTCCACCACCCGCTCGATCTGACCGGGCGTCTTGGCCGTGATCGAGATCACCGCCGCCTTGACCTCCTTGCCTTGCTTGGCAAGGGCCGCTACACCAAAAATATCGTCCGTGCGCGTCACATGCAAGTTGGAAACCGCGGCAATAACAGCGGCTGGCAGCTTGGCAATCTCCTTCTTGGATGTGTGCATCTTGATGGTCACACGGTCTGTGTCCTGAGCTTTGGTGACATCAGGGCCATACAGTTTTTGTGCGCAGGCGTTCTGCCCAGAAGACAGGGCACCACGAATGCGCCTGGCATCTTTGGGCGAGCACGAAAATGCGATGAGCTGGCCTGGAAGAATCGCCATCACAGCGTCGCGCTTGATCACGCCGGTGTTGGTCGTGATCACCGCCATGGCTGACTTGAAGCTCGTGTCCACAATCTGGATCGCGCTGCGGTCATGGTGTTCGTCAAAAACATTGTTGGGAATATCGCCTTGCGTGCCATCGTCAAACACCACTGGGGTGGCTATGGGCTTGATAAACTTTTCAAGTGCACCAGCGTCAGCAATCCTCACCGGCAGGTAAGCCGGGTCAATGCGATCCATGTCGGATGGCAACTGAATCACACGGTGGCGCTGACCAGTGTCGTCCGTGTAGTTGATGGCGGTGCCCTTGTTGACGGCCGCCGACCATTCCGCTGCCAGGTACATGTTGCCAGTCAGCACGTTGGCCGTACGGTTCCTGCGACCACTGGGGGCAAGCTCAAACAGGTTACGATTCATCTCCTGCGAGACACCAAACAAACCAGGTGAAAAATACGGGCCGTAATGGGTGACCAGCAAACTGTTGGTGATCTCACCCACCCGAACCTCGCCGCCCACAGAACTCATCAGTGAGCGCATGGTGTAGGTTCTGGCTCGCTCATCCCCCGTTGTGACGGTGGTGATGCGCCACTTGCCGGCGTCCATCAAATCAGCGTCATTTTCCGGTGGCTTCACATCGGTGATGATCATGGCGTAGGCTGGCGCAAACTCATTGACGCCTTCTTTATCTTGAATGACGATTCGACTACCAGGCACCAACTTTTCCAAGTTGTTTTTGAACCAGTCGTACTTGATGTAGGTGCGCTTGGCCGCCGCGTGGTTGACGATCGAGGCGTTGTACTCTTGCTCACCCGTGGCCATGTGGGCCAGACGGGTCAGGCCGTGGTAGGCGTCCACAAGTTTCTTGACCAAATCAGGATGGACTGCAGGCACCTCTTTGGTCACATTGGTCACCCTGTTTTCCACCGACTTCATGACCAGGTAGCCCTTGTCTTTGAGGCGCTCAATGGAAATTTTGGCGGCTTCCAGAACCGCGTCATATTTGAGCGGGTTGAGGGTCTCAACCCATGCAATTTTCCTGGCCATGACGGGCGCATCAAACGCACTGATCATGCCTACATCTGCAGAATCATCACCGAAGAACATGACCTCGCTTTCGGTACGCGCCCGAACATTGAGCTCGTGTGGACGCAATGGGTTCTCGCCATCGAGCTCAGCCCGCACCAAGATCTCATCAAACCGAGCGTACAAGTCGTCATAGACCATGCGCTGCTGAGACACCAACAACATGGGAATAAACATCGTCAAACGGTTCACGATGTCGGGCGACTGGTCAATTTCATGCTCGGTGATGCCAAGGCGTCGACTGATCAATGGGTTGTCCAAAAGGAAGCCGCGCACGGCGCTCTTACCCACCACGTTGAACATGTCGGTGACGCCTTTGAGAAGCATGGCGTTGTCACGGCTGGAGCGCACATTCGCACTCATCCGAGCCAGCTTCCTGTTTTGCATCATGAGGTAACGCACCTCGCCAAAAATGCCAGACGATGCGGTTGTGATCAAGGGTGACGACACCTGGTCAAAACGGTTGACCCGCCCAAGCAACTGAACGCGCACCACTGGATCTTCGGGAATTTGGTGCTCAATAAGGTGACGACGACGCTGATCAATGAAGCGTGGGCTGGCATGCATTGACACACCAGCGGCCACAGCTCGGTTGATGATCAACGCGTCAATGTCGCCACTGTTGAAGCCTCGAATGGTGGCTTTGACCGCGCGCTTGCTGGTCACGCGGGGCACCAGGCGGTGAAGGTTACTTCCCTCAACAGGCATGAGCATGTTTTTGCGACCGGTCAACTCGCTTACCCGGGCGCCAGCTTCACGCATCTTGCGGGCCATCACGTCAATGCCCACAATTTCAATGGCTGGCACGGCGTTGATCTTCTCCATCATCTCCTGCAAGCCCTTGGCATATATCGCACGTGCTGCCGCAGGTATGTCATCCATGTCAAGGATGGAAACCTCTTTGTACACACGCTGCTTGCGCTTGACACCAACCACAGGCTCGATCTCTTCCTCGATCTCGGTGGCTTGCAGCACATCAGCAATCAAAACATCGGTTTGAGCCGTCACTGGCTGTGGGACCAGTGCTGCCTCGGTGACATCTTCCAGAGGGTCATCTGCTGCTGGCGCAGGCACATCAGCTGCCACAGGCACTGGCACGGGCACTGCTGCATCAGCTGCATCATCATCGTCTTCGACGATATCGCTCTCTGCTGGCGCATCTTCTTCAACATCATCGAGCGTCAACACCTGCACCTTGACCATGCTCAACCGTTTGAGCACCACCAGGCGCAGCATGTCACGCAAGGTGGGGGCTGCAATTTCGATGTCCTGATTGGCTGCATCGGACGCCAGCGGGCCAAGGCGATCCAGCCGGTCTTTTTTCATCTCTTCAACCAGCTGGTTGACCAAGCTCTCACTGGTGGCATCTGTGACGATCACAGGCTTGAAGCCGCGCTCCAAAGACTTGATTGCGATGTTGGCCACGTTCTCTGAATTCAAGGCGCCCTGAACCGATTTCATGACCTGGTAGATGACGCTGCCGCCGCCAAAACTGGAGGAAAAGATGTTGGCCTTGACAGAGCGGGCACGCACGTCACGCGCCGCTTTGATCCGATTGACAGAATCGGCATTGGAGCGAATGAACACTTGCTGCATCTCGCCGCTGATGAAGGCTGCAGAGCCCAGCACATCGGCCACTTTGTCAGACACCATTTCGTTGCGAGCGATGTTGACCTCATCAATGACCATCTCGACTTCCAGCTTGGAGAGGTCGTGTTCACGGCGAATGAGTGCCCCTTCGGCGCTGAGCATGGTGGAGAAGATTTCGGAAAAACTGTCTCCACCTTTGCGCATGGTCTCGGTCAGTGTGGCCACGGACACGGACGCGGGCAAGGCGCGTTGGTAAATGTGCAAGTTGTCGTGGGTTTTGGCCCAGGTGGCAGAGGCGAATTGGACGTGCTTTGCAAGCGAGGCCATCTCGGACACATGGGTGGCGATGTTGGAATCAGAGCCGGCAGCGATGTGGGCCTCGTCAAAAATCAGCAGGGCGTTGGACAACTGCCCTTTGATCCATTGCGCCTTGATGCTGTCCTTGCCCGAGATTTGTGAATAGGTCAAAAACGCAATGTTTGATTGGGTCTGCTCAAGCGACAAGTTCTCATCCAGAATTTGACGCATGTAATCTGGCTTGGCACCGGTGGCCAACAAGCGTGGGGCACCACCAGGGCCATCGTCCACAGTGATCTCGCCGTCGGCATTGACCACCAGCGGACGGAAACGGTCCCATTCGCCGATGTCATTGAGGTCGCGTGCAAGGTCTGAGAACAGGTTGGCACGGTCGGTCACGAACACCACGTTCATGCCCCGTTTGTTTGCCCATGTGGCCACCGATGCGAGTGCCCGGCCCTTGCCAAGGCCTGTGTCATCGGCCAGGATGGAAGAACGGTCCACCAAATAGCGCGAAATCATGATGGCAGATGCGTCAATTTGCTCTGGCGAAAAGCGCTGCGCCATGGTTTGATGCCCCATGCCCAGTTCGCGACTGACAAAATCATCCACCGGGCCATACACCTGTTCCAGCCTGGTGAGGTAACTCTGTGCGGAAGCCTGCAGATTCGATGGCGACATCGTGCGGGCTTCACCAAGTTTGGAAAACGACACGTATGGCTTTTGGTAACCCTCGTTGGCCATGGCCCGTTCGATCTGCACAGATTTGCTCTGCGCTTCACGAAGGTCAACGGCAGCGATGATCTCATCGACGTGGGTCTTGACCTCGTTCCAGCTGCTGATGACGCCAATGCCGTGTTCAAGCCAGCCTTTTACCCGCTCTTGCTGGGCAACCGCCTGCACATCATCTGCAGGGATGTTGCGAACAACAAACACACGCAGACCGCGCGTCGCACCGGCTTTTCTGGAAAGAATGGGGGCTGTTTCAAAGAGGTCGTCTACCGTGTGGTTTCGGGCCAGCGTCTGTAAAAACCTGGCAGAAAGATTTGCAAGTTTTCCCGAACCAGAGTCATCGTCACTGGAGAACACCAGGATGGCGCGGGCACCAACTGACAAAGATCTGACCGCTTGCAGGGCAATGCGGTATTCGTCGCGGCCGGGCAGCGGATCCATGTTGAAGAACATGGCATCAGCACCTGTCTCAGCCACTGGCGAATAGCCAGACACCCACGACACATCTTCACGATCCGTGCGAAAAACATCAAAGTCACGCCCGCTTTGGCATGCGCGGATGTGCGTGCCTTCTGGCAAAAAGGCGAATGACGCGCCGTCATAGGCCTGGGGGTAAAGCACGGTCTTGCCCGTGGTATCACCCAAAAGCCGTTGCGCAGCCACATTGAGGGGCTGAGGAATCGCGCTCAAGCCACGTGCAGCACCCATGTAGGGTGGCAAATAGTCGTACAACCGGGCCATCGGGCCGTAGGCATCCACAGCCACATCGTGCCGGGCCGCCACATGACGGATCAGGGCAGCGTCAATGGCGGAAAACAGAAGCTCATTGATGTCTGACTTGAACACCTCAACTTGTTTTGGATCTGTCCCAATGGTTTCGTACTGGGCAGCAAAAATGGCGTCGCGCCAGGTGACATAGTCTTCACTGTGCTGGACCTCACCCGCATCCATGCTGCTCACAAAACCACTGGCCAGCTCCAGCACGATGCGCTTGAGAGACTCGTCTTGAGGAACAGCCTGGCCCGGTGCGTTGAGACGCAACACCTCGGTGGGAGACTGGGGTGACTCCATGCGTCGCTGGCCGTTGACCAGAAGCACGAAACGACCAGACGGGCTCTCATACACCAGGTTCGACTGCGCATTGCGTCCCAGACGACGCATGCCTTTGAGGTCAAGGTCAACGCGCTCGTTTTTGTTCTGGTCAGAACTGGTTGACTGAGAAATCAGGTACTCGGACTGAGCCATATCCACCAGCTGGGCTCGCGGGAACACGCGGCGCAACGAGTCAACAGTCAAACGCTCATCAGGGTTGACGCGGCGCACCAGGTAACGCTTGTTTGGCACGCGGTTAAAGTTCAACAAGTTCACGCACTTGGTGGTCTTGGGGTTGATGGTGGAGAGCCCCATCACAAAGACGTGCGTCACACCGTTGATGCTTGCCAGCTTGAGCTTTGCACCCTCTTCATCGCGTAAATCGAACCACTTGGCCATGAGGCACCCCTTTAAAAATATCAACTGTCAGATGTTTCAATCCACTCTTTAAAGAGGCGAATTTGGAACATTTGGCAGGTGATGGATCAAAAAAAAACCGCCCAGGCACTGGCCATAGGCGGTTTGATCAGGCCAACCACAAGGCTGGCCATCTCACACTCAGGCCTGAGGCGCTGCAGCTGCGGCCGCCTGGTTCAGGTCAACACCGTCATCGCCGCCCGCTTCACCATCGGCTGGCGCTTGGTGCTTGGCGAAGACGTCGAGCACGGACATGGCGGTGGACATGATCAGTTCGTCGCGCTCGGAGAAATCCCAGAACTCGTTCTTGGTGCCCACCAGTTGTTTGACACCCATGGGCAGGTAACCTGCGCCGCTCTTGTCAACGTAAACATCGGTGCCGTCCGCGTTCATGTAAACCGGGATGATGTAGTTGTCTTGCTTCTTGTCCAGGTCTGCTGGGTAGGCATTCAAAGAATCCTTGCCCTTGTCGGTCTGGTTGTACTTGGAATGAGGCTCGCGGTAAAACGTGCTCATGGCGATCACTGGGTTAAGGGCTGGATCTTTGTGCAACTGGCCTTGCAAGCGCAGTGCGTTCAAGATACCCATGACCTTGCCACCCAGAGAGTCGGTCAGGTCAAAATTGACCACCACATCGGGCTGTGCAGGGTCATCATCACGCAAGCGAACGATGCCGATCATTCCCTTGTCTTTTGCGGCCAACGTGGCCAAATCAACTTTGGATGGGTCAATGCCTTTTTCGCGCAATTCCTTGGCCTTGCCGCCATTGACTTCTTCGCGCACACTGACGTACGCCACACGACCACTCACATCGGGGTAAGTGACCGATTGTTTGACGCCGCCAGCATCTTTGTATGAATTGATGAAACCAACGCGATCACCGTGACCCAGACGTGTGTAGATGGTGGGGCGTTGGTTTGTGTTTTTTTGACTGAATGAACCGATTGCCATGAAAGACTCCTAAATTGTGAAAATTGACAACAACATCGCAGCATCCTGGATGTGGTTCAGAGCTGCTGCGATGTCAAACCTGCTCCGCCCACATAAACGAAAAACCTATGTCTAAGCCATCTGCTCAGCTGCCTCTTGTTCTGGCTGAGCCGCATCGACTGAAACCGCCTCACCCGTCTCGTCCACAAGCGCTTGAGCTTGCAAACTGCGACGAATCTCTTCCAACGAGTAGTGCTCGTTGATGTAGGCGGCCATCTGCGCCTTGATACCCGCATCTGGGCTGGCAACAATCCGCTCCGCAACCAGCGCATCTGCATCCATCCCAAGACTCGCAGCCAGGGCGAACACCTTGGCCGAATCCAGGTCATATTTGCGAAATGGCTTGAGATCAATGTTTTGACTGCGCAGGAAAGCGGCCATCAAATCAGCGTTGTACTCGGCTTTTTTGCCTTCGCATGCAACCAATTGCGTGTCATCAAAAAGCTTGGTGATCAACTCGCGATCCATCAGTTTTTGCGCACTGACAGTCAATACGCGGTGTCCATTATCAAAGGTGATCTTGTTAGAACCCAAACGCAAACCCTCAATAGGCTGCAGCAAGAACTTGCGCACCTCGTCAGCACGTTTTTTTGCCGCATCAGCCAGGGCCGACAACGATGCAAAAGTCTCTGCTGCCTCAGCGTATTTGCTGGTGTACTCATCAAGACCTTCGACTTCTTGCTTGCTGATGTACCGTGGCACTTCGCCGTTGAGCACGCAATTCCAGTAGAAATCACCCGCCTCAACAACCATTTGGCCAACGTCCTGATCCCAACCAAGCACATCGTCCTTGAGGGACCAATTGGCCCAGTCGAATTGAGACAGCATCATGCCGGCGATGGGCACATTGTTTTCGGCACAAAGGATAGCACCCTGGGTCAGCTGACAGGCGTACTGAAAGGCGATCTCGTCGCTTTCCTCAACTTTGGATGGCGCTTTGTAGTCAATCAACCAGCGGTGCATTTCACCGGGGGTAGGCACAACAATGAGTTGGCCGTCGTCATTCATCATGGGACGCATGGGCATGAGCACCATGTCGTCTGGGCTGTATCTCATCCAAGGACGAGAACCCTTGGCGTTTTTCAATGCGTCGTAAGACGACATCTCGCGAACGGCTGAATATTTGCTCCAGAAGCGTTGGGCGTGAGCTTCTTCGTTTTCATGCCCGCGACGAAGGTGGCAAGTGCTCTCAAGAGGCGCCTTGCGCATGAGCTTGCCCAAAACGATGTCATGTGCGGAAGCCTGGTGGTCAGCACGCTCACCCGCCATGTTCCTGACCAGAACACCGATCTCCGAGCCACCAAAACCATTGAGGCGGATCGCATGCCACACAGCAGCTTCGCCATGGGCGTTGACCACATCTTCAATCCAGCCGCGAGCATCTGCATCCGCAATCATGTCGCGCTGAGGAAGCGCGTCAACCAACTCCCACACACTTTTGACGATGTGCTGTTGTGATTCGTTAAATTTTTGCAAATGACTCATGTTTCGTAATTTATATGCAAAAACAAGGAAAGTCAAGGATTCTGAAAAATATATTTTTGAACGCACCAAGGCATGCAGCGGCCTGCTGCACCAACCCAGTCGGTTGTCGCGTGTGAAAACTCAGAAAGCGCCTGCACGCGGGGTGCAGGGCGAATCAATGCCAGATCAGGTTTTCTGTCCCGACCCTTCGATCTCTTGAAGCAAAGCGTCAATGTCATCCGCATCAGGCACGGTTTGCCCGGTGGGCAGCGGCGTGGTCTGATTTGCCACAAGCCTTTCAACCAGCGCGGTTGAGTGGCCCGGGTTGGTGCTGCCAAGGGCAGCCTCAAGGTTGCTCAAACTGACCTTGGTGCGCTCTGTGAAACCCACCACCGTACCACCTTTGGCAGAGAGTTCCGAGGTGGCTGATTCAAGGGCTTGACCGATCCAATTGGCCTTGGGGGGCTGAATGAATTCAAAATCTGACGCCTTTTTGGAATTTTGCTCCACCACAACAGCTTGTTTTTCAACCGGTGGCGTCATCAAAGACGTGAGGTCCAGCTCGAACGACCGCTTGACCACCGCATCAAAATCACGATGCAGACAGGCGATCATCGCCAATGGATCCGCAGGCGCTGCAGGTGCAGATCCACCGTCCAAGTCGGCCGCTGCTGGCGCTGGGCTGGGTGCCAACGATGCAGACAAACCAGCGCCAGAGAGGCGGTCAATGGTGGCAATGGAGTCACTGGTGCCAGACTGATCAACAGCAGCCACCGCCAACACCGACGATGCTGGCTTGCGAATCAATGGCTTGTCATCATTCAAAAACGAGAACTCATCATCCTCATCAAAAATCGACAAATCCTTGGCGCCAGCACCCGTGCCCGAGCCCTGCTCAATTTTTGAACCGTCCACTTTGACTTCTTTGACGGCCGAGTCCATCACCTTCACCGGAGGTGCCTTGACCTGAACCGGATCAACCACGGGTTGCACCGGCTCGCGCGTGGCTTGTGCCTGAACATGGCTGGCGCTCTTGTCCGCGTCCCCGCCGCCTGATGCTCGACTGGCCTCGCCCTTTTGCGCGCCATCCTGCAGTGCCTGGTAGGCCGCCATGAACAACTGCGCAGCTCTGCGGGCACCATCAACGGAACTGCTCATTGACCCTGCGGAGGCCGCCACGGCCTCAATCATGCTGGTCGCACGCTCATGCTGCTCGCGATAGGTCTGCTCTTCTACAAAAGCCAGAATGTCCGGCGTTGGCCGCTCGCCAGACAACAAATCCTTGAGCCGCTGACCCTTGACTTCTTTGGAGTTGGCAATGTCCACCGGCACCGACATGGCCTCGATTTCGTCAGCCGTGTAACTGCGAACCTGCAAGAACCGATTGATGTGGAATTCCTGAGTCGGGTTCTTCTCCAAAAACGCACCAACGTAAAAGCTGATAATCTTGAACGTGTCGCCCATCGCGTTGAGCACCGCCATGCCAGGCTTGAGTTTTTGCAAATTCTCAAGGGTCGCACGCGGGATTTCCTCCACGCTGATGTCAAACGTCTTTTTGAAGCCAAAACTGCTCCTGTGCTCGTAGTCTTTGCGAACCGCGGCGTTGGCCTTGCCCAGGTACTTCTGGATCATCTCGTTGGTCTTGTTCGCATCATCAATGCGCATAAAGATCTTGATCACCTGGTTGGCCAGCATGGCCCCGGCCTCGGCCGCCCGGCTTCCCTCGGTCAGTTTTTCAATGTCCTGGGCAGCTGCGATCATGCAAAACCCCAGGCTTCGGGCCTGGGCGAACATGACTGCGATGCCGTCAGCAAAGTAGTACCCAAGCTCGTCGAGCGCCACGATGTACGGGTAGTTGGCTTCTGTGGCCTTGGATTCCATGATTTGACGGCGATTGCCCTCAATCTCGGCACCCAGGTTCTTGCCCATCATCACCCGCAAACTAGCCACTGTGAGCTTGCCAAGCGACTCGGCTTCTTGGGCTGATTTTTCCAGCGAAGGGATCAACAGCACCAAAATCCGGTTGTTGAGGGTCACATCCACCATGTCAATTTCACTGAATTTATCTGTGAAGATGTGCCCATAAGTTTTATCCAGCAGGTTCAACGCCGGGTTGAGTTGGGTGGCCCGGTAGCCGTGCTGGTCGTAGGTGGTGGCATCCTGATCCATCGGTTCAGGCTTGCCGCCGGCAGCAGGAGTCTTTGGCAAGGCACCATGCTTTTTCAGGGCACGTTCAAATTTGAAGCCGGGCAGCCCGACCTCCAGGTACGCCTTCAGGCCCTCAAACGCTTCTGGCCACAGTCCGTCCTCGGACCGCTTGGACAAGTTGTAGCCCTTGGCGTAAAGCTCTTCAAGCTTGGTCAGGGCGAGGTAGTCCACAAAAGAGCGAATGGAGATTTCCATGCCCTCGTGGTCACGCAGCCAGCACAACGCGGGCACCAGGCCACGCCAGCAGTTGAGCGCCTTTTCCTGCCAGTTTTTGGCATCTCCGTCCACCTTGGGCAACAAGTTGGCACCCATTTGGATGATCGTGTCAGCATCAGCTGTACTGAACGGATTGGTTTTGTTGGTGCGCCTGCGCCTGCTGTTGCGCACTTGCTCAGGGGACTTGCCGGCCAACAGAAAATTGAGCGACAACAAATCATCATCACGGCCAAAAAATCGGGCCAGGTTGAAGGTGTCCAGCGGCAGCTTGTTGTCGGCCTTGCCGTCTGCAACAAAAAAACCAGATCCCCAGCACAGGGCGTTGAAGAAAATACCTTTGAGCAACTCACTTTTGCCAGAACCAGTGGAGCCCAGCACCAGCATGTGCTTTCTGGCGTCATCATCGGCAAACCAGCATTCCTTGAACTTGTCCGTGAGGGACTCAAAAGGCAGGCGCAGGAGCTTGTCTTTCTCATATTCCATGTTGCCTAGGTACAAAATGCCATTGCCACTCTTTTTCCGTAAGGGGTCATGTGCTGAGGGCGGATAGCGCAACGGCAAGGTGTTTGACACGTTGCGCGAGGCCACAAACATGGCAATCAACACAGGTATCGACAAGATCATCAAAACCGGCATGGCGATCGTGAACACCAGAACCATGCCGGCCATGAATGCCAGATGGGTCTTGTCCGACAGGTACTCAGCCGCACGGTCTCCCCACGGGCGGACGTCCACCACCTGCATGGATTTGACAATTTCAAAAGGACTCGCCATGGCGGGCTTTCTTACTGATTAAAGGGATGGCTTGGCGAAAGCTCGATGTCTACGCCAACCTCAACAGCCTTGCTGACCAAAGAAGGAGACTCGTACAGAGTACGCAGCACACACAAACTGACCACCACAGGGACGACGCAGCCAAAACGCGCCTCAAAAGCTTGCCTTACATTGCCCGCTTTCAGGTCAATCGTTTTGGCAATCGAACACAGAGGCGAATCCTCAAAGCCAGGACGGTGGGCGCCGGAAAAAATCCAGTCGTTGAGTGATTTTTCCAGCATGATTGGGTCAAATCGATCCCCTTTGCGCAAAGAATGATCTCGATTTTGCTGCTCAGCCAACGCGGCCTGCACCACCAAATCTGTCATCATCAAGGCCTTGGGGAACACTTTCCCAACATTGGCCGCCTGCTTTCTAGTGATCTCAGTCAGTGGCGACTCGCTGTACACAAGCGCCAGGGCCAGCGCTTGTGAATCGGCAGGCGATCCGGGCTCAAATGGCCCCAGGGCGTCCATCAACCTGACGGTGATACTACGGCTAATCCCGCCGGTGGAGGTCGCTGCATCAATCATGTTCTTGACCATCTCACGAGCCGTGAATATAGACGCATTGGCCACATCGAACGCGTCTTGCAGATCCTTTGGAACTTGTTTTACAAAGTAAGCCATGTTCTATCCTTATTTTTGAGCCGCAATTGAATTGGTAGGCGGAGTTATGCCAGCCGGGTAATTGGTCTTGACCCAGTTAAGCAAACCTTCGATGTTGGTGGCGCCCTTGGCCAGCTTGCCTTTGGCAGACACGAATGTGGGGGTGCTGTCAAAACGTAGGGCCACAAAAGTTGCATTGTTTTTGCGCACCTGCTCACGTCCACCCGGGCAGGCTGGCGCCACCTTGCCTTTGATGGCGTCGTCCCAGGCTTTGGCCACGTCCTTGGCACAAAAAATGCCCGCGACAGCATCTTCTGAGCCTTTTTGGAACGCCACAGGCACGATCAGCGGGTTAAACACCAAGTTGAGCTCTTTCATCTTTGCCTCAAAAGCACGACACGACGGGCAGTTGGGGTCTGAGAAAATCACAAAAGGGTCACCCTCATTGGTGCGCGATACGCCAGACTCACCCACCACGGTTTTGAGCATCTCCAGCTCGGATGGACTCAGCTGGTCAACACCGCCGGGTTGCGACAAATCCAATGCTGATGTCGGCGCATCCAACGGGATCGATCCAGACATTTGCACAGGAACCTGGTCCGCGTATTTCCATGCGCTAAAACCAATGCCGCCGACCAAGACCACAAAACCCAAAAGAATGGTGATGCCCACAACTTTGAGCAACAAGCCCCATGGCAAAGGCTTCTCAGAAGAGAACATCGCCTCACAAAACTGCTGGTACTGTGGCAGTGCAAGCACGTCCTTCACACGTGCATCAGCTCGCAAATTGACAGGCTCCCTAAAAAATTCAAACGGTGTGGAGATGTCACTCTCAATTTTGCGAAACGTCAGGTATGACTCTGCCCCATTGCGCTCCAAATACACATTGGCGCATGGTGTCAAAGCAGAATCACCGATCACAGAATATGGATCAATGATCGTGATCAGATCCAGACGGGAGCCAACTTCTCTTTCTGGGTCTGGCGACAGCTTGATGGCCACGTAATCACCAAAGTACTTGACCTTGAGAAATTGAACGAAAGGTGTGACGGGTGTTGTTTTGAAAATTGACTTGATCATTTTTTTACTCGTTTCCAGATTCCGTGCCAGTGCCGCGGGATAGGCCAACCTCTTCAGCAATCGCTTGAAGCTCTTTGCTGTGCATCGCATCTTCCCTGTTCTGCGCCTTTTTGATGGTTGTCAATTCGTACTCATTCATGTCTGCCTTGCCTTCACGCTGCTGCGCGAGCGAGACGGCCTGCCTGACAGACTGCGCCGCGATCGCCATCTCTCTTTGCACCGCATCGTCTTGAATTTGCTTGTACTTCTCGTTGGAGGCAGTCCATGTCTTGAGCTCTTTCCACCAGTCATCTGAATCGTCATAACACTGCTGGTAGCGCGTGAACTCGGTGTTGAGTCCTTCCACGGACGTGCCCACGGCGATGTTGGCCTCAAACCGCCCGTCAGGACGCATCACCAACGGCAGGCGGCCTGCCTTGGCCGTTCTGACCTCGTAGTCAACCTGGGAAAAAACAGCAGAAGCCTCCACTGGCGGCGTTGACCGACCAACCGTGTTGAGCACGTAAAAAAGAATCCGGTCTTGCGGCTTGAGCCAGATGAAATCCGTGTGGGTGGCCTTGCCTGTAAGCTTGGCTTTGATGAAAAGAGTGAACAGGTACGAGTATTCCCAATGGTGCACAGAGAACAGTTTTTTGGCCATGGGGTTGGCCCGGTACTTGTCATAGATCCACTGCGCCACACTCAAGTTTGGCAACCCATTGGCTTGACCGGCACAGCTGCAATTGAGTGCTTTGGTTGCTTCCTGGTAATCCTTTTTACCCTCCCGCTCGCCAAAAGCGTGGGCGCACAAGAGTGCAAAAAGCACTTTGCCTTGTGAGCTGAACCGGTCTGGGAAGCAAAGGCTTTGGTACTTGGGCGCATCTTCCAAAAGGTCAACGACCTGGTAGCCCAACATCTTTGACCAACGCCGCCCACCACGAAGTTTGTGCTCGCCGTTGACCTTTTCTCCACCTCTGAAGTACACGGTGGCCCGGTCCAGATTGAGAATGTTCTTCTCGACCATCGGACGACGGTCAATCTTCTCATGCATCCAGATATCTTCTGGAAACGTCTGCCTGCGCCACAGTGGAAGCTCGTTTTTCACCAGTTTGGGGCCCAAGTGAAGCACGGGAATGATGGCGTGAAAAACCTGTGAGATTTCCTTGGCTGCTTCCATTGGTGACATTTTTCGACGGATCGAAACGCGTCCTCCCTTGAAGAAGAAAAGTGAACCGATGTAAGCCGCCGACAACAGGGAAATGAAAAATGCCATGGGCTTGAGGCATGCATTGGCATACGCCAAGTAATTGCTCAGCTTGATCTGCTGAGGGTGCTCTCTGAAAAACACATAGGCGTCACTGATTTGTTGCCACTTGTCTGCATTGATCATCGCCCAGGGCGTGCCCATGTACCACAGGGCTGGCGAGGTGTAGTAAACGATTTTGTGAGACGACAAAAACCAGATCAAAGTCGTCAGGATGGCAATTGCAATGAATATCCCACCGATGACTTCAAGCGCACTTTCGTGTTTTTCACCCTTTTGTTTGCGACTCGATGCCATGAATTACCCCAGGTACTTTGTCCAAAAATCAGGCATCGAATAAAAATCCTTTGCACTGATCAGTTTGCGGCCTCTAAGCTGCGCCTCGAACAAGGCGAACTTGAACGACTGAGCCAATCCCAAAATCACCAGGCTGCCGCCAATGGGCATGATCATGAACAGCAACCACAAGGGCGCCAGAAACAAAGCCACCAGCACCACAATGAGCGAGACAAGCGACACGCCTATGGCCACGAGCTTGGTTCGAGAACAAGCTTTGATTTGCAAATCGAGTTCGGCCTGAGTCCACTCGTTGATCTCATACATCACCTCAAACCTTGCGGATGGGTCGTCGATGCTGCGGGCGTCATCGGGCGGAAACACCTCGTTGGGATCGCGGTCCGGGATCATCTCTTTCACTTTAGCAAGGGCCACACCCAGGTTTTTCCTTGTAGATGAGAGTGAATCTGCGGCCCGGCGGAACGGCCCCAGCGGACTCACGTATTCAAGCAGTGTGCGTTTTCTTTTTTCAGTCATGTTTTTTGACGGCAAGCCCCTCGGTGTGAAGTGCTGCGGTGATTCGGTCAAGCGCATCCGGGCACATGAATTTGCTCAAGTGCACCGCACGCGTAAGCGAGTCCACATGCGACTTGAGGATTGGCATCTTGTCGATAAACTGTGGCGAGTATTCATAAAGAAATGCAGTCAATCTGCGAAGCATGACCGGCGTCATGGCAGGGACCATCAAGCGGTCAATTTTTCCGGCAAGCCTCGCAAATACCTTTGGCTGCCCACCAGGTATCCATTCGAGCAGCGATATTTCAGCCTGACGGATATAGGGGTTGCGAGGAATTTGTCCAGCATCATTGAATACTGTCTGACAAACCTCACTGTCAAAGTGGGCTTTTAACAAAATCAGGGTTTTTGACATCAATTACAAGCACTTATTTTGCAAAAAAACGTATCATTAGAATTAGAGCACGGCATCTACAAGATGCGACCTCATAGGCTAACTACCATTTTAGCCTACTTTATTTCATACAACACTCCAATTTAGAATGAAAATACTTCCTCGCCTTCGGCACTTGCAGCGACAGGGTTTTGAATTCGACGGATTGCATGGAATGTCTTGCAGTGCTTTGTGCATGGCAAGACTCAAAAACGGCAGCGAAAGCCCCCCTGTCGATCCCACGAATATTGACCATCTTTTCTACATTAATGAAAACGATGCGATCCAATTCTTCTTCGCTATACGGGGTGAGCGCAAACTCAATGCGTTCAACACGCTGCTGGCCTCTGATGTCTTTTTGCGAGCTCGCTCCAAACAGATCGAGATGGACAAGAGCACCAACTCCTTGCCCTGCCCCGCCGTGGTGCTTGAGCAAGACATTCGAGAGCATCATCAGTTTTTGATCGACAGTGCAATGACCCTTCTTGATCGTGGCCAGGTCTCGGCGCGTCACATGGGCGAATTCGAGACGATGACCGGCGTGGCTCCAGCAAACATTCAAACCATCAAAATGGATTTGGGCGAACCACAACCTGCGCCTCCCGCATCTTGACTCAACAAGGCGACTGGTTCAGGCCAGCATGGTGGTACATGCAACGGTCGGCACCATCGACCTCATTGATGAAGTCACCCCATGCCTTGGCACTTCTCAGAGCGTCTATTGGGTGCAAAGCGTCAGAGTGCATGAATTCACATGCGCGCACCATCAGCGTGGGTGAAATCTGATTGCCAAGGCAAAGGTCAAGAAATTCATCAAAGTACTCGCCCAGCGCCATGTGACGCTCGTCACGAAGATACTGGCCAAGCGTGCCCTGACGGGAAAAATCGGTCAGGTCTTCGATTGGCACAAGCATAGGTCGCTCTGAATCAATGCCGTCGATCCACGCGTACGCGCAATCGTTCAGAACGACACATTGGCAAAACACCTCGATGGCCACCACATCCGGGCGCTTCCCAAGGCTGTACACAGCCTTGCAAAGTTCAATGTCTGTTCTCACCGCCAACTCACATTGGGGCTGGCATGCTGACTTTCTGGGCCTGCTGCTCGGCAAAGCGCTCAGAAAACTGGGCTGACACATCGCGAACAATGTTTTGAGCCTGAGCAGACCATGCGGCCAGGGTCGTCTTGGCATCCTGGCTCAGGATGGCGGCTTGCAACGCCAGTGGGATTTTTTGCTCACTCATGACTTGACGCGCGCTGTCTGCCACAGAACGCAGCTGCTGGAGCCCTTGCACGGTCATGGGAATAGGCTGCACATGACCAGACTTCTCCAACACCTCCTGATTGGCCCGGCGACGCGCCTCATCAGAGCTTGCACTGAGTGTGTTGGCCACCAGGGTCTTTGTGGTTGGTTGAGGCATGTCCATGGTGCGTCCTTTAATTTGCATTGAAGATCAATTGCTAAAAATAATTTTACGCCAATATGAGTTTTTTACATGCCTGTGCTTGAAATTTTCTTTTATTTCTATAAAATAGTGTTTGGCGCAATTAAATAACACCAACTTTCAAAGGGTTCTCATGAGCGACGATACCAAAACACAACTGATTCCTGAACAATCTCCCGTCTACATCGGCGCCGGTGTCTTGATAGAAGGCAAAATCACCCACAAAGGCGGCACGAACGAACGTGTTGTGATCCTGGGTGAATTCAAGGGTGACATCGACTGGAACGGGATCATTCAAGTCCCGCACGGCGGCACACTCAGCTCCACCAACACGATTAATTGCCGCGAACTGGTGGTGGCTGGCAGCGTGATTGGAAAGAGCATCGTGACTGGCGTTTTGCACCTCCGCAAGAGTGCGAATGTGCAGGTTGAAGAAGCCTTGTTGCCTCCTGGCGGCCTGGAGCAAGAACGTGGCTCTTTCTTTGTGGGCAGCTTGCGCATGACCGCAGAGCACCCCTTCTTTGACGACGCCCAAAGCGAAAGTCAAGACGATGCATGGCTGGAGCAAGCCACTCGCCCCACAAGCACCGCCATGGCATCTGTTGTCGCTGCAGCGGCAGCGATCACTGCCATGCCAACAGCAGTGTTTTCTGCCGGTTTCGACGACGTCCCCACAATGGACTGAGCACATGCGCAGCACAAAAATCGCTCGATTTTCGGCAATCACTCTTGCGCTTGCCCTGTCCGCTCCCTTGGCGTCAGTTCATGCGGCAAGTCCCGTAAAGAATGACGCTTGCTTGAAGCTTCTAATTGAACTCGGCAGCAACATCTCTTAGCGCGCGCGAGCGGCTCAAAGAATTGATTCAACGTCAAAAGGAAGCCGCCGCACGCATCCAGGCACCCAGAGTGTTTGTGCCAGCAGTCCATGTTGCTGCCGCTTCAACGTCCGCACCCCCACCAAATCCACGGTCAGCACCGATTTCAACAACACTGCTCAAGCGAGCCCCATTGGCCGAGCAGCCTGTGTCCACTCAGCCGAAATTTGCCGGCCTGGCACTGAAGCGTCCGTTTGTCACGCCTGCCCCTCATGTGCAGTTGCCAATGACATTTGAGCAACCGGCCGCAACACCAGCAGTGGCGCCCTCGCCTGCCGCGCGGCCCATTGCTTCGCCAACACATGTCGCGCCACCCTCAACCAGAGTGACACCGGTGGGTACGGCGCCTGTCGTCAAAAAGAAGCCTGCCAAAACCAAAAAGGCTGCAACGCCACCCGATCAAAAAGCCATGAAAGCGCTGCAACTTGAGCGTCCAGAGCACGCGTTGCTGTGCGTCCCGACCAGCTACATGGATTGCCGCGACGTTAAATCATCAACAGGAGGCATAAAAGATGAAGTGCCAACTTTGCTGCTTCTGAGAAAAACAGGCCAAATAAAGGCCTTTGATGCTCAAAAGAATGAGGTTCATGCGCATCCGTACGGCAGTTTGTATGACGCACCATGGCCGAGCCACTGGAAACGCATCACCAACCTGCGCATCGAACTTGAAGACGAGGATGGAGAACTGCTTTACATGAGCGCATTTGGCGCATGGGGCTATCGAACACAAGATCCAACGGGCACCGTGCTTGTTCACGCCATCATCCGCACCATGGGCAACAAGCGTTTTTTGAATGCGGTTGAGCAAGTCCCTGTTGACGCCTGTGGTGCTGTTTACCCAAGATACACATCACCAGGCTCCAGCACCAGCGAGGTTGGCGTGCGTCAATTGGTCAATCTGGTTTTGGCCGACGAGGATGCCGTCCATTGGTGCAAACACGAGCTGGTCAAGCAAACCCTGCTGAGTGAAGAACAAATGCTGACCATTGCCAATGCCAGCATTGAGGACGACGCAGCACCGTTTGCGTCCCTCGAAGAAATGATCCTGGCGCTGCACCAGCCCGATTCACCGACCGAAGGCAAAAATGCTGGAAAGGCCGCCAGAGCCATTGGCATTGCAGGCGTATGCCATGTGGCCAGGCGAAACAACGAACGCACCCCACATGTCAAAAGTGCCATCGCCATCGCACCTTCGACACTGCGACGCGTGATCGACTCCCAGCCCGAGGCGTTGACCAGCGACCAGGTCGAAGTGGTTGACAAGATCTGCACAGCTTTCAGAAAACCAGCACCACTGACATCTTTGCTGTCGGGGGATGTGGGCACTGGCAAGACATTGGCCTTTGCCATCCCTTGCGTTGCTGCCCACTTGAGCGGCGCTCGCGTCGCCCTGCTCTCGCCCACCGAAATTTTGGCCAATCAGGTCTTCAACAACCTGTCCCGCCGATTCCCGTTTGCAAAAATTGAGCGCGTCAGCACCGGCAAAAAAATTATGGATGACACCGCCATCCTGGTGGGCACATCCGGCCTGTCCAGCGTGGCCACCAAGCAAGGCTATAAACCCGATGTCGTGGTCATTGATGAGCAGCACAAACTCTCCACAGAAGTGCGCGCTGCACTGTGCCAGCCGTGGACGCATTTGATCGAGGCCTCTGCCACCCCCATTCCACGATCACTGGCATCGAGCCTGTTCGCAGGGATGGAAGTGTTCAACTTGCGCCGAGCACCAGTCACACGCGACATCACCAGCGTGCTCCTTGATGAAAAAGGACGCGCCGAAGTGTCCAGATCCCTGAGACAGGTCATTGCCGCTGGCGACCGTGCAGCGTTCATATACCCGCTGGTTGAAAGCGACGCCAACTCCACGCTGGGCAGTGTAAGCAACGCGGCGGCCGTGTTGAGCGAGCACTTTCCCAACCAGGTGGGCATCCTGCATGGAAAAATGAAACCTGTTGACCTCAACGAGTCACTGGACCAGTTCCGCCGTGGCGACAAACAGATCATGGTGGCCAGCACGGTGATGGAAACCGGCATTGATGTCCCCGACATCCGCCTTTTGGTCGTGCGCGATGCCGACCGTTTTGGAGCAGCCCAGCTTCACCAGTTGCGAGGTCGATTGGCACGAAACGGCGGTAAGGCGCTGTTTGCGATGCTGGTGAGCTCCCTGGAAGCACTTGCCCCAGAAACACACGAGCGTCTGTCCATGGTCGCCCAAACCATGGATGGCTACGCCTTGGCCGAAGCCGACATGCGCCAACGTGGCATTGGTGACCTGACCGGTGATGCTCAAAGCGGCAACGTCATGACACCTTTCAGGTTGATCAATCTCACCATCGACGATTTCGAACACTAAAAAACCAAGTGGTGATTGAATCACCACCCCCAAAAAATCACAGAATAGTTTTAAATCTTTTATCTAAAGTTTCGGTGTTCATTTTGACAGCCAAATCGGGCGCGAAGCCTTGATTTATGTGGCCTCCAAGAGTAGCTGTAGGGGGTCAAGTTGCAGGGCTTGTGCAAAAAAGCGTTGCACGTGTAGATCGATGGTCTGCATCACCAAGGTGACGTTATCGCCCAGCACCGGCTCAAGCTCATCAAGAGCGCCCACCATCAACGCACGAAAGCAACCCCACAGCCTAGAGGCGAAATCGATCTGGATGGTATTACCCACGATTGCCCGTCTCATCTGCGAAACGCCACTGGCTTCGTGCTGCTGTTTGGCAATGACCAGCAAGCAAAACCGTATCGCCGTCAGATGGATGGAGGCGACATAGCAGGCATAGTGACGTGCCTGCTCCTGGAGAAATCCCAGGTGCTGCTTGGACTCCTTGAAATAGACCTCAATGGCCCAGCGCATGGCATAAAGTTCCAGCATCTTTTGGACATCGAGTTTGATATCGGTCGTCAGAAACACGCACCAGTCATGTTTGCCTGGCTGCGCTTTGTCTGAGTCAGCCACGCCACGCACAAACAGCAAACGCACCTTGATCCAGCGCTGTGCATCATCCTTGGGGTCGTTCAAATTGAGATCAACCACCATGGTCTTGAATTGGTAGGGCTGGCCTGCGACCTTCTCCCATTGCCCGCGTACCGCAGACTGGTACAAAGTGCACACATCCATCTCTTTGCAAACCACCTTGTCGGGCATGCACAGGCTGTGGCGGTATTTCATCTTGTTCTTCTTCATACGCACGATCGCTGTGAGCAGCGCATCGTCTGCCATGGCAATCATGGGCTTGGTACCAAACCAGGCATCTGCAAGTAAATACTGCGCATCGATACCCGCTCGCTGGGCTCTGGCAATCATGGCGCGCGCCATCTCTGGCTTGGTTTGACCCACCGCTGCCCGGTGACGAACGGCTGCGATGCTGCGCCCATCTTTGAAGGGAGTTGGCAAGCCCACTACATTGGTTTTACCTGTGAACAGTTCACTGTCAATGGGCACAAAGCCCTCAGCACACGATACCCCCAAGGTCAACACCTGCTGCCCCATGACATGGCGTCCTGTGGTGTGGTCAAAGTGGCTCGATACACCGGGCATCTTTTTACCAGAGCGGATTTTGATGGTGTCATCCAGCACGAAGGCTCTGACACTGCCTGGTTTCGCCAATTGCTGTACCGCTTTACAGGCAACGCGCAAATGCAGGGCGCGCCAGTTCCAGTCTTCGCGGTTCATGGCTTCATACAAAACATCTTTGCCTGCGGCGCAAAACGTGCGCAGCGAATCCCTGGCAAACAGACTCACAGAACTCGATTTCAACCAAACCCACATCGTCAGGCAATACAGCACCGCGTTGACCTCAACGCCAGAGCGCTTGTGAAAGCCGCAGCGCTGCAAGAGTGTCTTCATGCCGACTTGTTTCCACAAGTCGGCAAAGAGGTTGTCAATGAGGCGGTCGCTGTTGCGAAGAAAATCCGAAGTCAGCGCTGGAAATGCGCAGGCGGTTGTGTCATGATTCACCGTGGCTTTTACTCTTGGTTATTGGACGTTTGCAAGACAACCAATTTTACCAGTTTAAAGGCCATTTATCGTTTTAAATCATAGACTTGTGTCGTCTTTTGAACCCCGAAACTTTAGTTTTATCAAAACGATTTTTTACTTCATCAAAAAAATCCTCAAGTCTTACACTAGAAGGATGGATGCTTTATTTACAAAAGACGACCAGCTGAGCAATATAAAAAATGCCAAATCGTATGATGGATTTTTTAGATTGGCATTTTGGATGGACGCCCCCGAAGGGGTTGAACCTGCCCTTGTGATTATTCACAATCGCGGGCTTTCATTTTCGACGGTCATTCTTGACGATTCAATCGATGACTTGAATCTGAACCGATTTCAAATTCCATCACAAGATATTGAGAAATATTTCCGCTATCTTTCTGATTCGATTTGTCCGCCGGAAATGAAAGCCAATTTCCATGTGATTCAGAAATACCTGATCGACAAGGGATTGCCGATGGCCGGACCATTGACCTACGCACGCACCGCATGGCTCATGTACCACAAGGGTATGTGCTGCCAGGATGCCATGGACAAAAGCCAAAAAACGGAAGAGTGGATGATCGATTGGGTCAAGAAAAGCATCTCCACACTGGAGAGTGTGGCTCCCTGGATGCAAACAGGCGACTCGCCGTCCTGAAACTGCGAGTCTGCCGAAGACTCAGGGCTGCATTTGCATTGGCACAGAACTGGCGTTGTGCTGCTCTACTTCCTGACGAACACGCAGCGCACCACTGCGAAATGACTCAAAAAGCTGCTCGGGGCTTTCAACTTTCACCCCAAACACTTTCTCGCTGAGCCAGTCGCCGATTTTCGAGACGGCACCGGCCACTTGCCAAAAAATCCCTGCCGGCTTTTCCGTCACATCCAGGCGCCCTTCCATCCAAAGCGAGAACGCATGTGCAGCGCACTCATTGTGGTCAATGCACTGGTCTGCGGCATGCTTCATCCCCAACCCCAGCAAAACAGATTTGGTTTTGTCATTCAAGGGCGATCCGGGGCCGAACTCCAAACGCATGTTGCGCCGCTCATGGTCACGTAGCAGGTTCTCGCTGGCGAAGTGCCACATTTCGTGCCGTCCTGCCCGGTCCAGGTTCTGCGCACGCAAAGACAATGTGATACCACGGTTGAGGTATTGACCGGATACCTCAGTGCCCTGAGAAATGTCGTACAGCTTGTTGACAAAGCTGATGGTTCGGGCATTGCCTATCATCACTTTGCATTCATTCAAAATGGCGACACGCTCCTGTGTGCGCTCCGGGTCTTCAAACCTGAAGCCATAAGGCAAAACACCTTCGCGGGAATACAGAGGCTGAGGCTTGATCAATTCAGCCCTTGCTTTCTCAGTCATCTCGAACCCAAGCACTTCAACGTTCTTGTTTTGCTTGGTGTGAACTGAAATCACGTGGGGTTTTTCCCCTGATTTGCCCAGGGCCTTCTCGGCGATCTTTCGAACGATCGTGTCATAAAAAGTGGCCAGGTCATCGGTTTGCGTCTCCTCGCTACGGTCCCATCCATTGCGCATTCCGCTGTTGATCCATGCCACCTGTTTGCAGCTTGGATCTAGTGCCGCCTCGTGAAGCAAGTCGCGCAGCACAACACCGGCCCATTGCTCTGTGTTGCTCACAAACGGCGCTTTTGGATAGCCAATCCCCCAATTAGTTCTTCGCCCTCTTTGCGCCCAGTCGCTCTGTACTTCCTGGATAAAGAACACCCCGTCTTCACTTTTGACAAACCGGCTGTGAGCCATCAGGTTTTTGCCATGTTTGTCAATGATGGCGGAGTGGTGGTGGTGCTTGAAATCGTACATGTCAGGCCGTACTTTCGAAATCATCTTGTAGCGAAGCTCAAGACGATCCACCAGGCCAGGATCTTCCAGCAACGGCCCGGGGTTAAACCCGAGATCCTCGATTTGGAACATCAGATCTTCCATTTCATCGTCGGCCCGCATCGCCTCAGAGCTCAAGATGTAGAGCCGCTCGGTGTACTTTCCAGCAACACTGGTGTAGCCTGCATATATGGGATGCTCCAAATCAACCCGCTTGATAAGTGGCATCCTGGACTGAATTCGTTTCTGCAGTTGCTCTTTTGTCACCTTGTCCGTGGGCTCAAGGGTTTCCAAATAGTCAAGAATCTGACAGTCATCAATCTCTGCTTGCTTGACGCCTTTTTGGTTGAAGGCCTTGATGATCCCAATCCACTGGGCCGGCGCTGCCCGCGGCTGCTTCATCTCTTTGAGCAACAACAACAACTTGCTGAACATGGGATCCGGGTAAAGCTCATCGTTCCCAGTGATCGGGTTCAAATTCAGGTAATCGACTTTATCCATAAATGTCCAAAAAGTAGGTTGTTTTCGTAGCCACTATTATCAGACAAGTGCTTAGAATGCGGGCAATTCTTTTTTGATGCCGCCATGACTGAAATGAAGCCTTGCAAGGGCATTGGTCAAGTAGGCAAGCCGGTCTGTGGAAGTTTGAAGCGCTTCTCCTGTCAAATCAATGGGTAAGCGCCAATTTCATTAGAGTTACCAAAAACTGACAGTCGCCTTCAATCGGCGCATTTGAGTGGTGATTGAATCACCACTCTTAAAAGCAATCAAGTGGTGATCGGATCACCACCCCGCAAGAACTCAGCGATCAATGCCTCAAGCTCAGCCCGTCGATCTTTGTGAAGACCGTCAAGGACAATAGCGGCACCCCGGGCTTTGTAAGTGATCACGGCACTCGTGCCGTCAATTCCAGACAGGGTGACCGGCGCAGACTTGAACACAGGATCTACTTCTGCAGCGTCCATCATCTGCTTGAACGCTTTGGCCGCCGACACGATGCCGCCATTCTGACGAAACTCAATGATCTCGTTGGCAACAGCCAAAACCGCATCAGGGTTTTTCTGAAGGGCGTTTGAAAGCCTGTAGCCCCAGGCAAATTGAATGTCCAGCGGATTTTGAAAAGCCGCAATGATGCGGTCTGGCAGGCGGGCGAGGGCGATAAGCTTGCTCACGCTGGAGTGGTCAAGCCCCAACTCGGAAGCCATCTTTCTCAATGAGACGTACAAACCCGAGTTGAGTGCTTCTGCATACATCTTGCCAAGCTCAAATGGGCGAGGGTCCGCACGCAGCCGGTTCTCTCGCTCCATCTGCACAAACAAATCTCGGTCACTGACTTCTTCAATGAACGCCAGAACAGGCAGGTTCAACTGCAGACAGGCACGGTGGCGACGGTGTCCAAAGACGATCTCAAATTTGGTGTCGCCTGCAATCGGCCTGACCTTGATGGGCTGAGTGTTGCCACCAGAACTTTCAATCTCTGCAAGGAACTCACTGAATTCAGTACCAGCAAAGCTCAACTCGTGACGGTTGGCCCACTTGCTGGGCACAACATCCATGGGCAGGATTCGCCTTGTGATCAGGGCTCCGTCATAGGCCTCAATGGCCGACTTGAGTCGCTTATTTTCGTTGTACACATCACGGTCCTGGTAGACCTGGTTGACGTGCATCCCAATGGCGGTACGAACTGGCCGGGCTGGCGCTGCCTGCATCGCATCAGCAGCGGGCGAGGCAACATCAGACAAGTCCACGCGGTCAAGTCTGGAGCGAAGAGAAGGGCTGCTCATTTGGCACCTCCGTCAAGCGGCGCCCAGGCTTGCACGATCTGGCGCTCCACCTGGGTAACCATGGACTCATAGGCATCAAATGCCCGCCGGTAAGTTCTTGGATTGACCATGCTTGGCTCCAGATCGTAGACGGTGCCAAATTCTGCACTGGCCGCCGAGGTGGCAGAGGTTTTGGGTATTTCAGATGACATCACCATGTCAGAGTAGGCGGCCTGAATCCACTTCTTGACCGCACCGGAAGATGTGTCGTTGGCATCCACGCGGCTCAACAGGACGTTCACAAAAGCAAACTCCTTACTGGCCGATCGGTCTGCAATGAGTGTGCCCATGAGCTCATTGATGAGTGACCAGAATTGACCGCTGGACAAGAAATCAAGGTGACTGGGTGGCAGCGGCATGATCAAGCCATCACTGGCCAGCATGGCGTTGATAGTGGTGTAACTCAATGAGGGCGGGGTATCAATGACCACAATGTCAAATTGAACCTTTGAGTTTTTGATGCCATCGCGCAAGACGTTCCAGAACTCGAACTCTGGATTTTCCTTTTGACGAGAGGGCAGGGCGAACTCAGCCGAGTAAAGTGCCAGATTGGAGGCAATGATTTTGATGCCCGGCCAGTACGTGTCTTGCACCGCGTAGTCAATGGAGGTTTCTTCACCAAGGAACAAGGGCAGCAAGGATCGATCCACGCCATCACTCACCCCGTCGCGCACATCAACCGCAGGAAGCATACCGAAAAGATTCGTCAAAGAAGACTGTGCGTCTGTATCTATGACCAACACTTTATGACCCCTAAGTGCCAGGCCCTGGGCCAGAGCGACAGCAGTAGAGGTCTTGGTTGCACCGCCTTTGAAGTTTACCACCGACATCACGAATGGCAGGCTGGAACTCGGGCGCATCATTTGCGGGCGGGTTTCCATGCACCAGGCTGCCACATCTTTGACGGTGAAGCGCCGGCGTGCGCTGTCTTCGGTGCGCCCATTTGGCAAGTCACCCCGACGGATCAGGTAGTCAAAGCGGCCTTTGTCCAACTCGCAAAAAGCCATCAGCTGGGCAGATGAGTAAGTGGGGGCTGACTTGATTGAGTCCGGCGCAAGCATGTCATCGCGCACCCGGCCAATGGTGCGCAACACCCGATTTTCGACTTCAATGAGGTCAGCCAAAGTGACACGGGGCTTCTTCTTGACTGATGCTTGTTTGCTCGGTGGCATGGTTTCTCCTGTTAGACGCGAATTTCAATGATACACCACATTATCCGCGTCTTAGTCAATTCAACAGACGTAGAGTGCGCTTCCAATCAGACTCACTTCTTTTGATGGCTTACTGCTTTTTTCCACTGTTTAAAACGCGCAAAACCGTTTAGAAAGAATTTCATTAAGCCAAGTAGATTCATCACGCTTTTTCGCGCTCTGGCGCGTTTTAAGCATGCTTTTCAAGGCTAAATTGCATAAAACAATTGATTTCATACCTCGCAAAAACGCACAAAGACTTGCAAGGCAGGCTGTTTGAGTTTTATCGAATGATTCCAATTGTTTGCAATTTCTTTTCGTAAATAAGGTACACTTTAAAAGTCTTTAACTCACTAAAACTCAAAATGAAAAATTCGCGTGTTGCCCTGGCCATTGATGCCGGGTTCGGAATGATGAAATTCTCCAAAAAAGAAGATGGAAACATCGTCTTTGATTGCTTCCCTTCCATGGCCATCGATGTCACCAAGACGGCAGATGGCAGTGCCCTGAGCTCGATCGGCGCTGACCGTGATGTGATCGATGTCACTTACGACGGCCGCGAATACCGTGTCGGCAAAGACATTCGCACCGAAATGGTCGGCAATGATTTCGGCCGCGACATGACCGACAGCTACTACGACAGTGCGGTGTACCACGCACTGATGCGCGGGGCATTGGCATATATGGGCGAGCAGACCATTCATACACTTTGCCTTGGTTTGCCAATGAACCATTACATGGCGCCAGGGCGTGCAGAAAAGCTCAAAACAGAATACACCGGCAGTATTCAAATCCGACCAGGTGTGAATGTTCATATTGAAAACGTGGTGATTCAACCTCAGCCATTTGGTGCTTATGCCGGGCTTGGCGCAAAGGTGAAAGAAATCAACAAAGTGCTGGCTGAAAAAGACTATGCATTGATTGAAAAACCATCTGATTTGAAAGAAATGACGGTTTTGGTGGTTGATCCAGGTGAATTCACATTGGATTGGCTATTGATGACAGAAACTGGCCCAATCATGAAAGTATCCAATGCGATTGGGGATGCTGGTCGCCACCGGATCATTCGTGAGATTCATCGGCTGATTGCTGAAAAAATGAGCCGCCCAATTGGCACGAGTTATTTTGGGGATATTGATCGCTCACTTCGCAGCGGCAAACCATTGCGAATTGCTGGTCAGAAATTTGATTTTTCAGACAAAGACTTTCAGGATCTGATTGAAAAAACAATTGATGATCCAATCCGCCAGTTATTTGAAGGCTTGCGCGGCAGTGATGATCGAATTGATCTCGCCGTTGTCATGGGCGGATCACCCAATGATGTTGCAAATGCCATCAAACGTGCTCGCCCATGGTTGCCAGTATTTTGTGGAAAACCAGATGATGGCCAGAATTCAAGTATTTTCGGGAATCTTTCCGGCTTCCAGAAATGGGCTCAGGTTCAAGATAAAAACCAAGAATAAACATGTCTAAAATACTCACTGTCAATTTGAGAATCAGAGAAGATATTGACCCTGATTTGTACAGAGTGATCTCGGAAATACCCAAAGGAAAAGGGCGCTCCGAGTACATCAGACGGTTGCTCAGCCAGGTGAAGATCCCTCGCAAGCGCAATGATGATGCACACAACCATCGCAAACCGGCTGAACAAACCCAGCCAGTCAAGACGGTTGAAAAATTCACGCCGGCCGCAGTGGTGGCGCCAGCACCAAAACCTGTGGCAACCATCAAGCCCGAATCGGCCCATCAATCCAGCAACTTCGAGAATGACTTTGTGTCTGGATTGGGCGGCGTTCCCAAGCGGTGACGAAAAATTGTCAAAAAATAACCGCGGTGGTTACGAAACGTAAAATCTCATAACAATGGTGGTTATCAGATGACAAAAATCTTAATGGTGGTGGTTAGCAAATGAATTTTCTGATAACAGAACTGGTTACGAGTCTGGAAAAGTTTTAATGGAGCTGGTTACGGCGTGCGAACTCTTTTAATGATGGTGGTTAAATAAACCAAAAATCAATAACAGAGGTGTTAACATAGGGCAAAAAGTCTTAATGGTTGTGGTTACGGAACCTATTTATTAATAACAGTGGTGCTTACGAAGCCGTAAATATCTTAATGATGGTGGTTAGCATCGCCGGGGTTCTCATAATCAAGGTGTTTATGGAAGGCAGGAAGTCATAACGACCCTGTTTACCATGCACCCACTTTGGTAATGATGGTGGTTACATGTGCTTAATTTTTAAGCACAATATACCCAGTCATGCGGGATTTTGAGGATATTTCTGATCAGAGCCATCTTTTTGAACAAACACCATTCCCACCCAGATTAACGCCACACACCAGATAAAAACCGATCAGAACAGTAATCCGCAAAGAATAGGAAGAGCCAAAATGGAAAAAAAAGACATTCAGGACATCACAAAAAAGAATTACACGCGCGAATATAAACGCATGCTGGCAGAGGCCCACGCCAAACGATGGGACGGCACAGAAGATTTCCACGCCGACATCACAGCAGTTGACCTGGCAAATGACCTCTTCGAGAATCATAAAAAGCACAAAACCAGCACACTCGCACTTCGACGTGCCGCACTCATATACGTTCTCAAAAGCAAGAACGATCCAGCACGAACCGAAGCCGCTCTCAACATACTCATCGACCCTGACTACCGAGCCAAGTTACTTGAAAGCGGCGGGGCCGGCAGAAAGAATAGTCGCCAGCCAGGAAGAATGATCCCGGTAGAAGATTTTCAAATCATCATGAACAAATTACTGAATATGGGACGCTGGGGCGCAGCCACACAGTATTTCCTCATAGCCAGTATCGCCTCCGGTGCCAGACCCATTGAATGGATTCAGGCCAAATGGATTGACAAAGCAAAAGGCGTATTAAGACTACAAACTGCAAAAGTTAAAAACATCAACGCATGGAATAACGTACCAGCCATGTTATTTAGCGAACCAGACATTGACAACGACCTGGAAGATTCCATCGACATTGCCAATATGTCAAACCAAGATGTGGCCCGAATTGAATTCGAGCGACGACTTTCACTGGCAGGTAATCTCACCTTTGAAGAAAATGTTGAACTTCGCCAGAATCGTTATGGTGAAGGCGTTGAACTATTTCGAGATGTTCAAATCGAAGAACGATTCATCAATAACGTAGACGCACAGCTGACCAAGATCAATGAGTTCTTCGATTCGTGCTCTGAAGAATTTAATTCTCAAACCATGCCAATCGAAATGAAGCGCAAGTATTTCGAGAACATTTACTTTGACCGGTGTAGAAATGCCATATACCGAGCTTGCCAGAAAGCATTTGGAAGCGAAAACAAAATGTATTCCCTGGTAGATGCCAGAAGTACATTTGCAGCCTGCCGCAAATTAACGCAAGGGCTTGAAAAAACCGCTATGGAAATGGGCCACTCCGGCGTCACCACCACGCGCGACAAGTACGCCCCAATGGCCAAGGCCTGGGCGGTGTACCGGCACACCGGCCAGCTGCCCGTCAGCACCCAAGCTCAGAACATGGCGGCAGCAGAGTCCATGTCAGACATGGGAACAGCGCCAGCTGTGGGCAATGCATCTTGAAAACATCCGAAATACTTCTGCAAGACGCCACAACCATTTTGCGCAAGCTCGCAAGCGACGAAGGATCCACAGACGCAAACCCCTGGTTCTATCGTGGCCAAAAGCTCCTGATGAGCTTGTTGCCAATCGTGATTTCGCAAGAGCAGTCCGGGAAAGATGTCAGCCCGTCATCGGCAATCAGGAGGCTTGTACCCATGATAGGTATGGTTACTACATCATCGTAGCAAGGGGCCTTCGCGGGGCTGCAAAGTCAATTCAGCCTGGCTGTTAACCTGGTGGCCGCGGGTTCGATGCCTGTCGGTCGCCTCTTTTTGGAACAAGCCCAACCTCCAGCCCAAAAATGGCCACGACCTTGTTCAGCGTCTCAACCGTGGGGTTGCCTTTGCCAGACACAATCTGACGCAAGGCGGCCACACTGATCCCGCGGTGCCTGGCAAACTCCGGCTGTGTCAAACCACTGATTTTTTGCATGCGCTTGACCGCATCCGGCACAGAAATGGTGTTGTCCAGAACAGCCTGGTACATCTCATCCCTGATCGCAATGTCCCGATCGTGGATGCGGTGTTTAACCCGTTTGTCCATTGCAATCCAAGTTTTGTTCATCTGGCGTTGCGCCACCCAGACCAAGCAAGACGCTCAGGCCCCACGCCCCCTGATGCGCATCATGGGCGTGCTGATGACCCTTGTCTTTTCTGGGTCGGGCTTGTTTTCCGTGTTCACCGAATACTCGCCTGCGCGCAGCACGCGGCTTGGAATGACGGAGCCTATGTTTGGCGAGGCAGCTGTCAGTTTTGGCATCACGATCGCCATTTTTGGCCTGATGCCTCTATCCTTATGCGCACGAACCCCCAGGGCAGCGGGGATATTCGCAAGCACTTGCGCCATCCTCGCACTGGCACACCTATTCTGGTCGTTGCAGTCGCTCAGACCATGACGCCATGCGGCTCAATGACCCAATCGAATCCTGCAAACCCAACGGGCGTCGCGGCCTCTGGATCGGAAACACGAATGGCCCGCACATTGAATGGGTGAGGGCACGAGCCGAACCTCAGTGTCATCTGCAACGCCTGGGGTTCGCTCGGCATGTCTGGTGCCCCAATAGAACCTTCAAGCACACTGATCGCCGTTGGTGTTGCCTTGATCACCTCCCACGGGCATCCATTGATGGTCACCACAAAGAAGATTTGATCAGCGCTGCGGCTGCGGTGGTTTTTTCTCACAGCCTGCAAATTTCGTGGTGGCGCAAAGGGCAGGGGCTTTGATTTTCCAACCAGGCGCCCAAGCAGCGTGCGCGGGCTCTTTGGGAAGTTGCTGTCCAACCAAATTTTCTTGAAGCCACCCAGTGGCACATGCTCGCAAGCACTTGTTCCCTGGTCGCATCCTCAGGCAGCCCGTTGATCCGGCGATAGGCGGCCACATCCAGATCCGACATGTTCGCAATGCTTGTCGGCAAGCACTTGGGCATAAGCATCCAGGTGGGCGCGCATTTCAACAATACTGAAAAGGTTCATCGGCTATACCAAAAAGAGAAAAATTCCGTGAAACAATTGTTTCACGGGGCAACTCATAACACGTTGATTTTATTGGAAAACATCATGTTTATTTGCAAAAACCAAGTGTTTCACGGCCAATTTTTAGCAAATTCGCAAGTCACTTGGTATATGCTACACGATATACAGGTATATACCAAATGCGAAAAGAACCAAAATCCAGACCCGCGTACACACTCTTGAGCCTAAGGGTTGCTCTGGTGCAGTCTTGCCCGGAAAAAGGCCTGAAGCCACCCAGCCACATCACATTGAAGAACTGGAGTGCCCAGGGCCTGTTTGAAAGTTGCGCGACGCTTGGTTCGGCGACCAAGGCGGCGCTAAAGAAGATGGCGACCAACCCGGCGGCGTATGCACTTGCTCAGCAGCACGAGGCAATCGCGGCACAGTCCGATCGCAGCGAGAACACGAGGCCTGCGCCCCGCAGCAGCACCAGGCTCAGCGAGACTGCGCCGGCCGTGGAGTCTCGGTTGAGTGCCATCGAGCAGCAGATCGCATCTTTGGCCAGGGTACTGGGGCAGGGGAGTCCAGCCGCGTCTGGGTTGCGCGCTGGCGGCCAGCCTGGCACTGCGGGCACCGGACAAGATCAGGATCGTTTGATTCAGGCGGTCGCGCAGCTGGACTCTGTTCGCAAACACATGATGGTCCGACTGGACAACGAGATGGTGCTGATCCGTCGCCACAACGATGGCCAGTCGGACGCGCCGTCCAAACAGCACTCAGCCACCAACGAGCTGGACTTGCACCGGATCCTGTCCAAACTCAACCAGCTCAGCAGCATTGAGTCACGCGTGTCCAACATGGAAGACAACATTGAGAAGCTGCTCAAGCTTGTCACGTCGAGGAACTGAAAATCCTGGCTGCAGTCTGTCATGGAATTTTTGTGCGAAAAAGTTCTTTGTATAGAAAGGGAGTTAGAGGGAGTCCATCTTTAACAGGATTTCTTCTGGATTGGGTCAGATGCCTGAATCCTTGAAAAACCAAAAAATTTTTTCAAAAAACACACCCAAACCCCCTCGACCAGAAAAGTGTGCGAAAAAGTTCTTTGTATAGAAAGGGAGTTAGAGGGAGTCCATCTTTAGCAGGATTTCTTCTGGATTGGGTCAGAACAAGGATTCCTGACACGACGACCAAAATTTCAAATTTTTTTTTGAAAACCGTCAAACAGCCGCAAAACACTTGGTCATAAATCAGATTTACTCAAAATACGACCAACTTTTCTTCAAAAACTTGTTCATAAATCTACGTTAGTCAAAATATAAACAGATTTACGCAAGAAACTTGTTCATAAACATAGTAAGTTAACTTTATAAACAAGTTTTGCACTGATGTATATAAAATTGCAAAACACAGGTTGTATTCAAAACGCAAAAGGCTATACTTGCGGGCATGCGTACACCACCACCACCACCAGGCTCGATCAAAAAAACAGGCATGCCAACAACCTCGGTTGCGCGTGCGATCAAATTTGACGATGAGCAACAAGCGGTCATTGACTGCCAAGACTCACTGGTCGTGGCCGAGGCATTTGCTGGCGCGGGGAAAACAACCACTGCCATCGGTTATGCCCACGCTCGTCCATTGGCCAAGATACTTTATATCTGCCTGAACAAAGCCAACCAGGTCGAAGCGTCGGCACGGTTTGGCCCCAATGTGGAGTGCAGAACATCACACTCAATGGCTTACGCGGCAGTGGGTCACAAATTCAGAGAGCAGCTGGTGGGATCCTGGAAGACACGTGTTTTCCAAACAGAGCTGCGCATCACCGATTCACGCCTGGCTTCCGCCACGCAAGCTGTACTGGGTCAGTTCTTCAGTTCGCGCGACACAAGCATTGATGAGCGGCATGCCCTTGCTGTGGCCAATCAGTACAACTTGGTTGGTCCCGAAGTGGTCAGTGTTGTGTCTCTGGCCCGTCTGGCGTGGACAAAAATGATGAAGCCCGGTGATGCCATCTCCATTCCTCACGATGCGTATTTGAAGCTGTGGTCGCTGTCCAAGCCTCAACTCACCAAGTACAGCCACATCATCCTGGATGAGGCCCAGGACACCAACCCAGTGACCGCCGGCATCATTGAATCCCAGCGTCATGCCAACAGGTTGCTCATTGGTGACCGTCACCAGTCCATTTACCTTTTTCGCGGCGCCTTGAATGCGATGGAGCAATTTGCTGCCAGCGGCGCCACGGTGCTGAAAATGCCAAGAACATGGCGCTTTGGCAAAGGCATCGCCGAGCAGGCCAACATCCTGTTGGGGTTCTTCAAGTCCGAAGGCACAGAGATCATCGGCGCAGGCCCAGCAGGTGCGAAACCTGCTGGCAGCGGCATCAAAGCGGTGTTGTCCAGAACCAATGCCGGTCTGTATGAGCAGGCTGCTCATGTGCTGGGCAAAGGCACACATTGGGTGGGTGGTATTGAGAACTATCGCCTGGACATGCTGTTGTCCACACACCAGCTCATGATGGGTAAGCGCAGTGAGATCACAGATCCTGTGATTCGCAGCTACCCAAGCTGGAGCGCCTACATGAATGACGCCGAAGCATCTCGTGACCCAGAGGCTCGCATGCTGATCAACCTCAACAAGGAATACCAAAAAGGGATTCCCATGTTGGTTGAGTCTTTCAAACGCAACGCCCTGCCAACCCAGGAGGGTGCCAAGCTGGTGCTGACCACCGCCCACAAAGCCAAAGGCATGGATTGGGACACGGTCAAGATTGGCGACGACTTCAAATGTCTGAACGATGCCCTGGTCGACAGACTGGCCAACCCATGGGATGCGCTGGAGCCTGCAGTGGCTCAGGAAATCAATTTGCTGTACGTGGCCATGACACGAGCAAAACACACGCTTGAGTTGAACAAGGAAACCAAAGAGTTCATGGCCAAGCTCCCTCAGCACGTTGAAGACCTGATGCTGGCCACGGCCAGAGAAGACGACGCAGCGGCCGCACCGATCTCCCCAGCCTAGCAGGAATTGGCTCCTGCTTTATTTTTCATTTCATTCACCACATCCAACGGAGCACCTCATGCCAACCATCCACATCATCACGACCGTGAACAACGAACAAGGAAACACCATTTTTCAGGGCACATTCGGCACTGCGACGCCTTCTTCAGTGGAAGGTCAGGCGCCAGCATTCACTTTTGATGACACCTTAAAAGGCATCTATTTGCTTGACATGATGTCTGACCCTGTGGCCCGTAAAGCGGCCGGTGTGGACATGCTTGCTGACAGCAAGATTGCCGAATTGACCGTTTCTGAAAATGCCATGCCCGCTTTGAAGGCCACGCTGATTGCAGGCCTTGCCAAGCGTTGGGATCTGTCTTACCAGATGGTGTCCGGCAATGTGTCTGGCATGACCCGCAATGCAGCGTTAATGGAGCAGGCGATGGTCGCTCGCACCACAAATAGTGCCATTGAGCGCCTGGGATTTGCCAATTCGCCACTGATGCAACTGCAAGGCGACGTGACTTTTCAGAATGCAGTGGTTGAATGGGGTCGTATTAACGCTGTTCAGGCATTGGGCAATGGCCCAATGAGTGACATCCGGGTGCAGATGGGTGACAGTGGCCTCGCAGGCGGCCGTCAGTCGGCGACTAACGACGCCAGTTATGCGCACAGCAAAGCGACTGTGGCCATGTCGGTGTATGGTGATGAAGATCAAGCGCGTGAAGTGATGGCCGCCCTGTCCACCCTGAATGCTGATGTGCTGCAATCTTTGCAGCTGGTCAATGACAGCAGCGCTGTTTTTACGGCTGAAGTGGAGTTCTCTTATGAGCCCCGCCCAGCATTGCAAGCAACCGAAGCACCTGTGGCGGATGTCACCCAACTGATTGAAGTCGCACCAGCCGCACAACCACTCCAGGAAGAAGAGCGTGCTTCAGACACAGTGGGCTATGTCGCGGCCACTTTTCTCGAAGGGGTAGAGCCCCTGGGTGCTGAGTCCACTGAGACTGACGACAGCGAACCAATCGTTCCAGCACCTTGAGATCCATCAGCGTAGCGTGACACACAGCGCCGTTTCCGGGCAGTTTGAGCAAAATTAAATTGTCATGGGCGGCACACTGTTATGATTGCAAACTAAAGTGGACCCCGGATTTAAGACAAAAATTTAAGATGGTCTGACATCCAGGAAATCCCAGAATCATGAGTGAAACGAAGAAACGCAAAGTCCACACGCCAGAGTACAAAGCCAAGGTAGCGCTGGA
>Ga0210044_10000019_pt1 | contig 213634 bp, 275 predicted proteins | sample CryGey13umfilter_2_FD_183959 | JGI IMG/M metagenome (GOLD analysis project Ga0210044, IMG submission 183959) | Groundwater microbial communities from aquifer in Utah, USA - Crystal Geyser 4/9/14 3 um filter (SPAdes) (version 2) | ecosystem: Environmental > Aquatic > Deep subsurface >... | reverse complement strand
CTCGCTTAAAGCCCAACTTCTAATAGCTAAATTCCTCTTTTCCGACATGTACTAACAAGAGAATGCTTATTTATAAATATTCTTGGTGTCTTATTCAAAGTTCAATTTAGAGTTTGTCGCTCTGCTATGAATCCACTTACCAAGTGCAGTAGCATCAAAACTTTTCTCGAAGAAAACATTTGCCTTATATGTCTTCCAACCACCATCGCCCCCCTTTGCAACAAACCTAATCATATCACTAGAGTCCAACCACCCACCCTCTTTAACATGTATTTCAGAGATGTTACCATATGGATAAGAAAAGAAACTGTTCTTCTCAGAGATAAATTGGATACCCCCATCATAAATCTGGAATGTACCCCCCCCCATACTCATATCCATTGGATGGATCAGCGGCACCAGTATTAGAATAATCCCGAATCGATTTGCCAGTCCAATTAGGTTTCACTTCTTTTTTTTGGGCATAATTGCCATTTCCATTATTATACACATCAACCCGAGTTCTGCCTTTTTTAGCTTGTTCACTATTTATCAATGTTTGTCCGCCAATATCGACAGCTCTTCCAACTCTAGAATCATCAATCTCTGGAGCAACCGTACGTGCAGCAAGCCCCAAGAGTTCCCCATCAGTCATCTCACATCCAGCGGTCAATCCAGCTAATCCAATACTTAAACCAAGTGAACCAGCACGAACTCTAGAAAAAACCCTCTCAGTCAGACCGCTTACTGCACTTCTGAGTATAACTATACAGGTTTTCAATATATTTAAATCTTGCTGTCATTATAAAAGAGCACTAATAACAGCATAAATTTATAATAACACCTAATAACTAATTATATGAACAAACGTGGAGGTTTAATAATATCTGCTGCAATAATAATTATTGCGCTTATCATCGGATTCTCATTTGGTCTTTCCTTTGGAAGCGATAAAGAGAAAATTGAAGAATTAGAATTAGATTTGCAACAAAAAGATGCTAGAATCTCAACTCTTGAAAACCAAATAGTGGATTTACAAAATCCTTCTGAGGAATTTACTTGCCCAGAACAAGAAATATTGGATTGCATGCCTCCAATAGCCATAGAAAATCAAAACTATTGTTCAGGGCAATATTTAATTTGGATATCAGAAAATTGTGACATTGCTATAGTCTTCTAAGCATACACATCCATACTTCCAGCAGACCAATACCCAATATTGTCAAGAATATTCCTATCACTTTCATTTCTTTCCTGCTCATGTTCCTCTTCTTGAGATGGTTCAATTGGAATATTACAACCAACACAACTATCCATTAATATCTCTAGCTTATCTTGCCCAATCTAAATATCATAACAACATAGTAAATTTACCTTTCTAATTTATATCCCCTCTTATTTTGCTCATTTTCTGAATAGCATTTCATAAACCAGACTAAATTTAAAACTATCTAAACAATCTTTAACGGTTTTCCAAAGAAATCCTCAACGATTTTATTCAATTCAATTAATCTTCTCTTATTTCGTCCTAACAATGCTGCCTTATTCCTCCCACCCGCAGTAAGAATATAGCAATCCTCTTTAGCTTCCAAACTTTTAAACTCAACAGGGTTCACAATACTTTTGATAAATTTTTCAACATCTTCAGTCAAAGGAATTATCTTAACTCTCTTCCCAAATCTCATCTGAAGCTCTTTGATATTTTTAGCACCGAGACCAATTGCCTTTGAGACAAAGGCTTTAGGCACAGCAAAAAAGATTATGTTATTATATACAAAGCAATCACTTGTTCTAACATTAGAAATCCTATTAAGAGAATTAATATACCTCATCTTCTGCATTGTTATTGTTCCGCCCATCTTATTTTCCCAAACTAAAAACCTCACAAAGGAAATCCAACTCCAGCTTCTGTGCAGCTTCCTCTTTTGAAACATCTAGAACATCAAAATCCATCTTATTTTTTCTCAAAACTTCAAGAGTTTCTTGTCTGACATCACTGGGAACAAAAACCAAATCTATCTTTTTAGAATTCTTCACCATTTGCTTGACACCAAAATAAACCTTCCCATTGTTAATAGACTTCTTCAGTTCTATCACCATCTTAAAATTTCTTTATTTATCAAGTTTATAAACTTATGTTTAATAATTTTCCAACGTTAAAGAGAATCTATCATTTCTTTTTTTCCAACTTCTTGTTAACTAAGGGGCCTGTAACTTTTACTAACAAACCAGGCAATCCAGTTCCAACAGGCACAGGCTGATTCAACATTATGTTTTCAATTACAGACGATAACTCATCTCTTGCACCCTGTATCGTTGCGTTGATAAATTGTTTGTCTGGAGTCTCAAATGCCGCTCTCGCAAAAATGCTAGATTTATGAGAAATAATTCCCATCCTTGTAACACCCCTAACCACGCCATTAGATGTCATAGCATCTGCAATTAAATCCAAATGCCTTTCATTAATGTCAAGACCTTGTCCTTCCAGAACCTTATCTATTTCCACAATAATAGCCTCCCTAGCAGACTCTATACCAAAGACTTCTGCAGTTTCATGGATGTCGTTGGTGGTAATCTTATCAGGATTAATGCCTTTTATCTCCATAACATCTTTAAGATTAGAACCAGCAGTCAGAACAACATAATCGCTTCCTCTTTTAGCAACAATAACTTGTGAAATTCCCTTAACGCCTGAAATAATTGTTTTCTTCAACTTTTCCTTAAATTTATACAACCCCTTGAAATCCAAATCTGCAACTTTCAAAACAATTTTCATATCTCTTGCTTTTGCTTCATAACCTTTTTCCACAAGCCTGTCAACAATCTTCTGTATCCCAACATGAACACTTCTTAATGATTGGTTGTCCAAATCAATTTCAATCTTGTTTCCTGTAAAGTCAATCTTAATTTTTCTGGCTATCTCTTCAAGTGTAACTTCTTTAATTTTTTCAGCAATTACTTTAGCATCCTTCTCATTATTATTTTCTCTATCAAGATATATTTCCATTAGTGGAGTAGAAGGGTTCTTTCTTGCATCAAATATTTCAATCAACCTTGGAAGACCTTGTGTAACTTGCATTTCCGCAACACCTGCGGAATGGAAAACGTTTAGAACCATTTGCGTAGATGCTTCACCAAAACTTTGTGCTGTAATAACCCCAATTGCCTCACCAGGAGGAACTTTAGAATTAAGGTGTATTCCAGCAACATCAATACCATCTCCACCAGCCTCAAACTGAATGATATTTTCAGAAGCATCCCTTACAGTTCCATCGTATTCAACCTTTAAGTCCTGTAATGCAGAAACCAATCTCCTATACAAATAACCGGATTTAGGTGTTCTTAATGCAGTATCCATCAGACCATCTCTTCCAGTCATTGCCCCAAAGAAAAATTCTGTAGGCTTTAATCCCCCGAAGTATGATGACTTGATGAATCCTCTAGCTTCGCTTCCCAAATCATTCTTCTCAAAGAATGAAAGTGTTCTCCCTGTATAACCTATGTCAATTCTCTTATTCCACAACGATTGCTGACCCACACTACACCCAATTTGTGTAACTGCCATCATATTACCTGCAGCACCCGGTTTAATCATCTTGTAAACATTGCTATCTGTAGGCAACGTTGCTTTAACAACATCTCCTGCCTTTGAACTAACTTCATTCAAAATCTGAGAAATCTTAACTTCCATAGACTCTTCAGCATTCTTTCCTGGGATCAAAGGCAATGTTCCATCTTTCTTATCTCTTATTGCTTTTTGGGTTTTTGCTTTTGCGTCATCAATAAGTTTTAGAGTTTCTTCTTTAACTTTATCAGAAACATTAACATCATGCAATGATAATGTATAGCCTCTGCTTGTCAAATATGTTGTTCCAAGCTTAAATGCTCTGGCTATTGCTTCAACAGCTTCTTTTTTCCCCATGGCTTTGTCAATGGCCTTGACCATTTCTCCACCTTCAACACCAAATGAATTGTCTCCTAAAATCTCCCGAGGAACTTTAAGATTTGCTTCTTTAGGAAGAATTTGGGAAAATAAATCAGCTCCTGCAACACTCTTTGTCTTAGAATTATTGATTATTCCAACAGAAAACAACAATTGATCTGCTTCAGCTTTATCAAACATCTCTTGTCCAATCAGATAATTTCCAGTAACTGCATCTGCAATGCATCCAACAAGATTTGTATTATTTTTAGACGATATAATATTATTATTAATATCAAGCAATATTTTAGATTCTGCTCTTGCCTCTTCGGTCTGAGGTGAATGAATGTTCATTTCGTCTCCGTCAAAGTCTGCATTATAAGGTGCAGCCGCCGCAGGATGCAACTTAAATGTTCTGTCAGGCAAAACTTTAACATAATGAGCCATCAAGCTTTGCTTGTGCAAACTAGGATGCCTATTGAATAACACAATATCTCCGTCTTGAATATGTCTTTCAACCAAGTATCCTGGCTGAATTTCATTACATAACTCTTCTTTCAATTCTTCACTTACTCTTTTCTTTCTTCCATCAGGTCTGATAACATAATTTGCACCAGGATGTTCCTGTCCCTTCCTTATTAATTTCTTTAATTGTTCAAAATTTTCTGAGGTAACAGGTTCAGGAACGGTTAATATCCTGGCTATTTCATAAGGAATCCCGACCTCATTAATTGCTAAATACGGATCAGGAGATATAACAGTTCTCGAGGAGAAATTAACTCTTTTTCCTGCAAGGTTCTTTCTGATTCTTCCTTCTTTTCCTTTAATTCTTTCAGTAATTGTTTTTAAAGGCTGTCCACTCCTATGTCTTGCAGGAGGAATTCTTGTTATATTATTATCAAAGAATGTTGTTATATGATACTGAAGCAAATCCCATAAATCTTCTATAATAACTTCCGGAGCACCAGCGTTTAGGTTTTCCCAAAGCCTTTGGTTACTTCTAATTATATCAGATAACTTATGCGTTAAATCATCTTCGCTTCTTTCTCCAGACTCCAAGGTAATGGATGTTCGAACAGTAACACTAGGAACAAGAAGCTGGCTTAATATGGCCCATTCAGGCCTACATGTTCTCGGATTAACTCCAATCTTCTTCATTTCTTCATCAGTTATCTTAACAAGGTGATCTCTGATTTCCGTCGGGAATATCCTTCTTTTACCCATCATAAATGAGCTAGGCTTCTCAAGTCTGACTTTTTCCTGAGTATAACTACAATGAGGGCATTGTTTCTTGTCTCTGGCCTTCTTAGATCTGTCAACTAGATTCATTCCCTTAATTTTTTCGTCAGAAAGCAACAACTTCCCACAATTATGACAGAAGCTCCTTAAGAACAATTCAACTAATGGGACATATTTAATATGAAGTACAGGTCTGGCCAATTCTATATGTCCGGGGTGTCCAGGACATTCCTTAACTCTTTTTCCACACGTTCTGCACTTAACGCCAGGATCTATTGCTCCAAGCCTCAAATCCATTAAACCACCATCAACAGGAAATCCATCAATATCATAAAGTTCAGGCGTAACTATTTTTGCAGAGCTTATTCTCTTAACTCTCTCAGGACTGACTAAACTGAATGCCAACGCCCTAACTTGTTTTCTTATATATTCTTCTTTCATTTGTCAAATTTATTTTTTAATTCGAATGAAGTTGATATGTGCAATCCAAGCAACTCGTCTACTAACAATTTGAATGCATATGAGACTTCAACAGGAAATGCTTCTATTCCGCCACAGTTTGAACATACAATCTTATTCCTTATTACATCTTCATAACCTACGCCACCACACTTAGTACAAAGATACATTGTAGTCTTATCAGAGTCATATCTTTCTTTCAATAGCAAGGATGCTCCATGCCCTACTAAGGCTTGTTGCTCCATTTCTCCCAACCTTAATGCTCCTCCTCTTGCTCTTCCCTCTATAGGCTGTCTTGTAAGCAATGCAACTTTTCCTGAAGCCCTGGCATGAATTCTATTATTCACCATATACTTAAGTTTCAAATAATACATATTTCCGATGTAAATTCTGACATCCATTCTCCTTCCAGTGATACCATTGTACATAACTTCTTTTCCATCGTAACTGAATCCTAATCTCCTAAGTTGTTCCTCAAAATAATCAACTTTATCCCCACAGAAAGCAGTACCATCAATTATTTTTCCTGTCAATGCGCCTGTCTTTCCGGCAAGAAGTTCAATCAAATAACCTATACTCTTTCTACCTGGAATGTTGTGGGGATTAAATATCAAATCAGGCCTTATACCCGATGCAGTAAATGGAATATCTTCAGATTTAGCAATCATTCCTATAACTCCCTTTTGTCCGTGCGGAGCAGAATACTTGTCTCCGGGTTCCGGAATTCTCAAGTCCCTAAGTCTAACCTGGGCAATCTTATTACCTTCACCATCAACGGTAACGAAAACAGCATCAACCGTTCCACTTTCCTCTTGTCTAACTGGTGTGCTTCCTTCCTTCTTAGACTGCAAACTGATATCCTTAGCCTCAGACAAGAATTTTGGAGGTGTAGTTTTACCAATAATAACATCTCCTGAGTTAACGGCTGCTTCAACAAACGCAATACCGTCATCTTCCAAATATTTATAGGACTCCTCCGTTCTATATCCCGAAACATCTTTGTCTGGCACTACTATTTCATCCTTCAACCCACCAGCATAATGCCGTTCAGTAGACTTGTAAGGTCTAAAGTAAGTACTCCTCCCCATACCTCTATCAACACTCGCCTTATTCAGAACAATGGCGTCCTCAACATTATAACCCTCATAAGGCATTACAGCAACAACAAGATTCTGGCCCGCTGGATAAATATCAAGAGTATCATAAATAAAACTCCTAACAATAGGCTTTTGAGGATAATGAAGAATGGAAACATCTGTATCTAATCTAGTCAAATAATTAGCTGCATAGATACCAAGACTTTGCTTCAACGTCTTGCTTCCCTTGTTCAATCTGGATGATTGGTCGTGGTTACAGAACGGAACCAATCCAGTGATTAACCCAAAAATATCGATTATGTCAACTTCAAGATGTGTACTTTTTTCAGTAATGTCATCTTTTTCAAGAGCGACCAAGGCATCTTCCTCTTCTGATGCATCAACATATTCAATAATCCCTCTGTCAATCAAATCCTGCCAAGTTGATTCTCCTTCTTCTAGTTCTTTTTCAACTTCCTCAGTCAATTTACTTTTTCCATCTTCAACCACAATCAATGGCCTGAGAACCCTTCCAATTTCAGTCGATATAACTACTTCTCCCGCAGTTCCAAAACTTCTAACACTCAAATCACCGGGTAATCCACCCTTTCTCCTTAATTTTCTAACTTCGGCAACAAAATCCTTATTGTTTTTAACAGCACCAATATATCTACCATTAAAGAACACATCAAACTCGCCATCCTCGTTCAATCCAGCATCCTTAAACTTCTTTAAGGAGCTATTCTCATCAAACTCGATTGCAATGGATATTCTAGCCAGTATAGAAAGATTTTTTCTTAAACCAATTTCAGTACCCTCTGGGGTTTCAGTAGGGCAGAATCTTCCATAATGTGTCGGATGTAATGTTCTTGCCTTCAGATTTCCTTGCTCACCTGGCAGTGTAGAAGAAACTCTTTGCAAATGACTCAACATATCAAGATAGTTACTTTTCTGCATATTTTGCGTAACTCCGGTTCTTTCACCAATCCAACTACCTGTTGCAATCGCACTCTCAATTCTATGACTGAATAAAGTACTCTTAGCTATTGTTTTTATCGAATAGAATTTCTTTCTTTTGACAACTTTCTGCAATGAGTATTGTATATCTTTAATAAGAATGTTCAAGTTAACTCTAAATAAGTCAGCAAGCAAATCTCCTGAAAGCTTAACCCTTTTGTTTGCATAATGGTCCTTGTCTGTTCTTATATTATCATCATCCTTTGCCTTCAAATATTGTTTCAACAATTTACATAATGTTAACGCCTTCTCAGTTCTATTGTTCTTTTCCAATCCGATGTGAGGAAGGAAAAATGAGTCAATTCTCTGCTTTACCCTATCCAGAATCTCTTTCTTTGTACCTTGAATTCCAGACTTTTCAGCTATAAACATTAAGGCATCTTCCGTGCTCTGAATACTGGCATACTCATAAAAGTTTACAATAACACAATTATCCTCAACATCAATATTCTTAGCGATTTCTGATTCATTAGTCATCCCAAGAGCCTTAATTAAAACAATCGCAGGAATATTTCTCAATCTGCTAAATGTTACTTCTAAAATACCTTCGTTTGTCTCAGAAATAGTTGTTGGAATCCTATAAGGCCCTCTTTGTGAAAATAATCTGGATGTTAAACCAAGCCTTCCATATTCGATAAATGGCTGGTTTGGGGCTAAATCCTCAGTCATTATCATAATTCTCTCATTCCCATTTATTATGAAATATCCACCAGGATCTAACGGATCCATATAGTTGTCCCTTAATTCATCTTTACTCATTCCACTAGTATTACATGCAGCGCTTCTAACAATAATAGGGATTCTGCCTATCTCAACTTCTGCACTATCTGACTGTTCACCATAATTAACATTTAATTCAACATAAACTGGAGCAGAATAGGTTATAGTTCTCAATCGAGCTTCGGTAGGAGTTATTTTAGTGACACTTCCATCAGCTTCAATAACATTCGGTTTTTCTAATCTTATTTTTCCAAGCTTAATTTCCACATCTTCGTTATTAATATTATCATTAATTTCCTTAACAATCTGTTGCATCCTATTCCCAATGAAATCGTTGAAAGACCTAATATTAGACTCAACTAAGGAATGTTCTTCAAGATATTTTTCAACTAATAGATGTTTTTTATTTGCCATCATACAACAACCCTAAAATACCCCCTTATTTTATCGCCAAATTTTCTTTCAATCTTAACAACATCGCCCCTTTCACAATTCTCAGGAAGACCTTTGTCATCGATTTTTATCTTTGGTAATTGAGAAACTGAAATGTTGAGATTTTTAGTTAACTTCCTTACCTCTTCTGGCTTCAATTTTATGTGTTTTGGCTGTAAGATATGCATTGGGCAAATTTGCTTTAATGACTAAGCGATAACAAATGATGTTGTAAATATGCCTTTATAAAGCTTTCTACAAAAAATCCCAAATGGCCCCGAAGGGATTCCTGAAGTGAACTCCTGAGCTTCAGGGACTGGGGAGCTTTGCTCCACAGGATGTTCAAATCCCAAATGGCCCCGAAGGGATTTGAACCCTCGACACCTGGCTTAAAAGGCCAGTGCTCTGACCAAACTGAGCTACGGAGCCACACAATAAATAGAATTAATTGATTTTTAAAGCTTAAGGTTTTTAAAGCATTGTTTAATAAGTCCTTTTTAGCCCATACTTTTTAAACAGAAATTTCTCTTGTCTGTTCAAGATTAAATTCTGTCTTTACCCCAATTCGTTTATTTCTTGAATTATAACACAAAATTTAATGATAATAACTTTAATTCGATTGTTAATTTAAAAATAGATTCTTTATCAATTAGTGGAGATGAAGTTATTGATTTAATAATTTCTGCAACTGGAGAATTAAGTAGTAGGTCAAAACAGATAACTGAAGATAATTTAATTTCTATTTTTAAGAAATTAAAAGATTTAGAAGCAGTAGTAGAAATAAATCCCTCTGAAATGGAACAAGATTAATAAAATTAAGAGTTCTCTATAATCTCTTGTTCTGCTTTTGTTATTCCATATAATTTATAGATTTCTTCATCAATTTCATAATCAACATTTTTAATCTGTTGTTCTGATTTTCCTTTTTTATAGAATTGCACTATTCTTTCAACGAGTTCTTTGATTTTAAGTGTTATCTTTATTATTTAATAAGAAAAACAATGTTTTTATACATTCTATTCTTAAGATGAGTATGTTTGAAGAAACCAGAATTAAAAAGAGAGTGGAAATTGAAGGGTTCATAAATCTCATCAAAAAGTACAAAAGAGAATAGATTGAATGTACTCATCACACCTTTTTTAGATTAAGTAAAAAACAAAGGAAAATCTATACTTGTGATGAATTAAGAAATATATTGCTTCAAGAAAAGCCATTTTTAGTAGGTTTTCAATATAATGAAAATTATGCTGTATTTTACAAATATAGAGGTAAAAATTTTAAAATGATAGTTGCTTTTAATGATAGAAAGATTAAAATAGTTACTTTTTATTTTATAGAAGAATGGCAAATACCCAAGCTATAAAACCAAGACATCTGGAAGGAAAAGGAGAAATGGATTACGATTATGTAAATGATATTCTGTTTTTTAAAGTTAGTGAAAGGGAATATGCTTTTTCTGTTGAGTTTCAGAACATGGTTATAGACATTGATGAGGAGAATTTTATAGTAGGAATACAAATTTTTGAGGCGTCCAAGTTTTTAAGAATGTCTAAAGTTAATTTAAGAGAAATTCCAAGATGGAAGTTTAATGCAAAACTTGACAATAATACAATTGAAATTCGCCTTGATTATCAATTAAAAGTAAGAAACAGAATATTTGAAAAAAATCCCATAATTATACAAGAAAACAAGTCTGAAAGTTTGAAGCCACAGGTTGTGAGGACGATTTAAGTTTATTTCAGACTCCCCTTATCTGAAATTACTGAAATTATCTTCTTTAATTTTATATTCATCTCAAACTCTCCTCAATAATTTTAATCTCTTCTTTCGTCAATCCATAAAGTTTATAGATTTCTTGGTCAATTTCATAATCAACATTTTTAATGTCCTGCTCTGATTTCCCTTCTTTGTGAAATTGCATTATTCTTTCAACGAGTTCTTTGATTTTTTTGGCTTGGATTGAAGAAGGGAGTTTTATTGGGAATCTGTTTAAATCAACTCTCTTTAATTGTGGTGTAGAATCCTTATTGGTTACTGCGAAGTTCCAATAATAACTCTGCATTAATTTTGAATTTAATATTGCACAAAGAATTTTCAATTTTCCTTTGTCGTTCTTTTCGTTAGTATAAACAAAGTATACTGATTGTTCTGGATAAGTTGAACTTCCGTCAAAAGAGGAGATTATTTTATTTCCAGTTTTACGCAAAAATACTTTATTCTTTTTGCTTAATTTTTCTTTGTCCTGAGTGCCTCCTGCAAGGTTTGATTTTTTAAAATCAAAATAATAATTTCCCAGCATTCTATATCTGAGGATATTTCTCCCCTTAAAAACTTTAATTTGTTCGCCAGATTTATTTTCTGTTACTTTTCCTTGCTTAGCTATAAAACCTACTTTTGTTTTAAACTTTTCAGATAACTCAAAAACATCTGTTTCTTCTTTTATTCTATCAAATATATTTTTAAGTTCTGTGTCAACTATAGTCCAAGATAGATTTTCAGATTTAAGATATTCCTCTTTTGAGATTTCCTTAAATTCTGTGCTGGGATATACTGCAATTTTTATTTTTGATTTTTTGTTAGGAACTTTGTTTTGTATAGCAAATATCATATTATCACTAATAACTCCCTCAAACTCTGGTCTGAACCAAAGGGATTTGATTGTTCTATTGGTTAATATTTCTTTTCTTAAATTCTTAAATTGTAGGTTGTTTGCTAATCTGTCTGGAACAATAAACCCAAAGTATCCTTCTTTTTTGATTAGTTCTAAACCTCTCCAGACAAACATCTCAAATAAATTCGGTCTATATTTGTCACAAGGATATTTTTTTAGAAGATACTCTAACTCGCCGATAGATAGTTCTGCACTTTTTTATTTTCCCTTAACGGATACCCATGGAGGATTCCCAATAACAATATCAAAGCCACCTTCTCTAAAAACATCTGGAAATTGGGCATTCCAATTAAACGCCTTATCAAAACGAGAATCTGAAATTAAGCTGTTTCCATTTCTAATATTGCCCTTCATATTCGGCAATATTCGTCTTCTCGTTTCTCTTGTTTCTTCTTCTAATATTTTTAATAAAAGATTGAGCTGTGTTAATTCTACTGCTTTTTCATCTAAATCAACGCCATAAATGCAATTAAGCAAAATAGTCGCCTTTTGTCCTAAACTTAATCTTCCTTTGAAGTCTTTGAATGAATCCCATTTCTTTGAGCTTTCTCCATTTCTTAACCTCTCTTCAATTATTTTCTTTAATTCTTCAAAGGCGTCTAAAAGAAAAGAGCCAGAGCCACAAGCAGGGTCAATAACTTTTATATCTAAAATCTCATCTAAAGTTTTGTTTTTTGTGTATTCTACGAGAGTATTATCTAAAATATAATCAACAACATATTTAGGGGTGTAATAGATACCCATCTTTTTTCTTTTCCCACTCACTAAATCTAACTTAACTCTTTTTTCTGTTCCTCTTAAAACAACTCCTAAATACTGCTCATAAATACTCCCCAATAAATCAACGGGAATCTCATCAAACATATACCTCTCTTGATGGTCTTGAGTTCCATAGTATAATCCTTTGATGACTTTAATCAAACTTTTCTCATCAAAAAATCCTTCTTTTTCTAATAATCCTTCTGCAAATAATTTAGAGTTATATTCTTTATCAAAAATTTTAAATTGAATTAGCAATAAAGCCCAGAGATTTTTATCCGTTCTTCCGTTCTGGACATCATCAACCTTTTTTAATAAAAACTCTTTTTCCTCTAACCCTCTATCTTCAACGGAACGCATAAAAATTAATCTATCTATTAGAATCTGAACAAGCTCATCAATTTGAGAATCCTCTAAATAATTTCTTTTACTCTTCAAATCTTTAGATAACCATTCCCTATATTGAAGCAAATCAGTTAAAATAGATTTATCAATAGGTTTTATTAATTTCTTATCTACATTATCAAGAAGTTTATTTATTTCTTCTTTTTCAAAACTTTCTCTTGATAATAACCATAATCTATCAAAATCTTTAATGAAATTTTCACAATCTAACCGCAATAACCTTTATCATCCTTCAATAAATTTTTATCTATATTTTTTATATTAGATAGTGCGTGATAAACTCTTATCTGTTTAAAGTTAGTTAAAACTGAAAATTTAATATTCTTATGGTGTGCATAAGAAACAGCTTGTTTTCCTTCTTTTTCTTCAAGTCTAACATTAGTTTTCTTTGCTTCAACAACTAATTTATTTTGATTTCCTATTTTGATAAGATAATCTGCTCTACCTTTCAAAACCCTATATTCTTTTGAAATTTCCTCTCTTTTCCAACCCAATGCTTCTAACAATGGCTCTATAAACTGAAACTTAATATCTTCTTCAGGCATACTATCAAGTTTTTCTTTAGGATAAGATTGGAATTTTTTAACTATTTTTTCTACTTCTGATTTTGCTATTTCCTTATCCATTTAAAGGGCAATAAAAGAATCTATAAAAACTTAACTCAAAGGACTTTTTAAACAGGAACTACTTATTAAACAAAGCCGGTTTTTAATAAGATTACTTAAACGCCTTATCAACCATCTCTTTAATCATATCTTCATTCAAAGCTCCAGAATGTCTATCCACTTGCTTTCCGTCTTTGAACAGGATTGTCGTAGGTATGCTCATTACCTGGAATCTCTGAGCTAATTCCTGATTGCCATCAACATTTACCTTACCAAATTTAACGTCCTTAATGCTTTCAGAAGCTTTCTCAAAATGAGGCTTCATTATCTTGCAAGGTCCACACCAATCAGCGTAGAAGTCAACAACAGCACCCTTCTTAACGAACCCATCAAAACTCTCTTTATTTAAATCTTTAACAGCCATAAAAGGTATTAAGAAAAAGTGTTTTTAAACTTTTTGTCACCCCATTATCTAAAAGTTTCTCATCGTGAATTGTTTATATTCTTCTTTTCTCTATAAGATAAAAATGTCAGACCGGTTCCAACAACCCCTAAAACCCCTGCAATAAATACAGAATAATCTGCAACATCTCTTATATCAGCACCGCCTCGAAATATTCTTTGCTGTGAGCTGTCAATATTAATGTTTCTTCTGAGTGATTCAGACGCAAAATAAATTATTCCTGCAAGAGTAACAGCTGCTGATGCATACCTTATAACTTCCCTCATCAGAATAATTGGAATAAAAAGTATAAATAATTATATGTGCTCTATGTCCTTAGGACACTTTCTTTTTAACATGTTTAAGGCATTTCTCACAATAAAAAATATCATACATCAATCCTTCAACTTCAATTCCTACCTGATGTTTAAAAGAATGTTCGCAATTCATTACTCCCCACACCCACCCCTAGTAGTTTGCTTACAAAAAGTGCAAACCATTTCACAATTACCAGTTCTTTTAGCAGGCCCGCCACACAACGGACATGTCAAACCTTCATTACCATAATCATCCAACGCTTTTTGCTCCTCCGAAGGTTTTTCCATTTGCTTAATTTCAAACTCAACCTTTCCCTTACTAGTTCCAAAGTTATTCAACATAAACTGGGCAACATAATCCACAATAGAGGATGCAGACCTTATTATAATTCCTCGTGCGTCTAATTCACCACCTTCAACATTTTTTGCAAAACCAGATGGCTCAAATTTTTGATGTCTAAATCTCTTAAACAATGTATCAACACTAACACCATACTGTAAATTAAATGAAACAGACCTTGCCCACGCATCCATCAATCCCCTGATAGTAGAACCTTCCTTAGCCATTGTTACAAATATTTCTCCAGGGCTTCCATCATCGTAAAGCCCAACAGTCAAATAACCTTTATGCCCTGCTAAATCAAATCTATGAGTTATACTCTTTCTGGTTTGAGGCAAATCCTTCTGCCTTTTTCCAATAAGATTATCAACTTTAACTCTCTCCCCTTCAGTCTTCTTAGTATTCAACGGCTGACTTCTCTTGCTATTTTCCCTATAAATTGCAACAGCCTTCAACCCCTGCTCCCACGCATAAATATATGCATCCATTATTTCATCAACACTCGAACTTTCCGGCATGTTAACAGTCTTGCTTATCGCTCCAGATATAAACGGCTGAACAGCAGCCATCATTCTTATATGGCCCTTGTAATTAATATTCCTAGTCCCATTAGCCGGTTTGAAAGCGCAATCAAAAATTGGTAAATGCTCTGCTTTTACAATAGAACCCTCAATAGTATCATTCTTATCAATATAATCTATAACACTATTAATCTCATTTTCAGAATATCCTAAATTCTCCAAAGCCAACTTAACACCCCTATTAACTATTTTCAACATCCCCCCTCCAGAAAGAACTTTGTATTTAACAAGCGCGATATCTGGTTCGATTCCAGTAGTGTCACAATCCATCATAAATGCAATTGTCCCAGTAGGTGCAAGAACAGTTACTTGTGCATTCCTAAACCCCTCTTTCTCTCCTATATTGTACGCGTCACTCCAACAATCCCATGCTACATTAACTAATTCTCTTAAATTACCAGGAATCTTCTCCACATCTATATCTTTAACATGTTCTCTCTGCATTTCAATAACCTTCAACATAGACTCTTTATTATCTTCGTACCCTGCAAAGGGTCCAACTAATCCAGCCAACTTTGCACTAGTCTTATATGCCTCTCCGCCCATTATAGCAGTGATTGCTGCAGCTACTGCCCTTCCCTCATCAGAATCATAAGGCAATCCGTAACTCATCAACAAAGCACCCAAATTTGCATAACCCAATCCCAAGGTTCTGAATCTATGAGACATCTCAGCAATCTTAGCAGCAGGGTAACTTGCACCATCAACAATTAAATCCATTACAATGATATAAGTTCTAACAACTTCTCTAAACTTCTCAACATCAAATCCATCTTTAGTCCTGAACTTCATTAAATTTATGGAAGCAAGATTACAGGCAGTATCATCCAAAAACATATACTCTGAACAGTTGTGAATTGTTATACCATTTGCAACAAAGGTATGGGTCAGAGGCTCCGTAAGATCATAAACTTTTTCTATACCCAAATAGTTCAGTGACTTAACAGAATCTACTGGTTTGTCTTTGTAAGTTCCAACACTCTCATTCATTTTTTTCAGCTTTTCAGCTTTATACGACTCAGGCATAAATCCTATCAACTTCTCAAATTTGATTCTCCCTTCTCGTGACACTCTCAGAGAATGCATTTCTTTGACATCGTATTCTTTTATTCCTCCCTTTCCATCAGGAAGCAACGCTTTGTTTTTACCCGCCCGCCTATTTTCATACAATTTGCTTTTTATTCCAAATCCAAGCAGAAGCATTTGTACATCCTTAAGCATTTGCAGACTTGTTGAATCAAGAGAAATATATTGAGACTTTTCTCCATAATTTGCAACAGTTCCATCGGCAGTAAACAGTCCTTGTAAGATATGCTTTTGTTCCCCAAGAGTTAGTCCGAAAATTTTTTCAGAAACACATTTCTTATGTCCTGGAAGAGCCAAATCAACAAATTCCCCTATTTTATTTAATAAACTGTTATTTGTAATTGTGAATTTTCCCGAGGTATTTGTAATCTGGACAACAGCCGAAGAATTCTTATGTGTAATTCTTTCGTAGTTTGAAGAAACATAATCTGCAATTTTCTCTAAGACAGGCATTTCCCTTTCTTTGTCCATGGTAATTTGAACACCTCTTGTATTGCTTATATTTCCTCCGCAACCATCTCCGAGATAAAGTCCAAGAAGCTGATAAAATATTTTATCTTTCACATTTGCCACTTCAGCAACCTGCACTCCAGGTAGAAGAACAAAATCATTTTTTGTCAATTCATATGCGGGAACAAAGCCCCTATTGGCAGTAAACACTTTATGGTCTGCAGTAAGTTTCAACTCATAGCCGTTCTTAGTCTTCAACAAATATACCGGTTTCACCCCTGTAACAAATGAGCCATTTATCCTTGATTTATTAATCAGCCCAGTATTGGCCAGTATGGTGCTTTCTTTATCTAAAATTGAATCAATTCTTGCCCATCTTCCGTCTTCTAGAAGAACCTTTGTATCTCCAGTCACACAAGGATTACTAGCGTTTATCTTTCCAGAATTTTTACATGTATGGTATTTATTGATAATCGTATCACACTGTATCCCAGGATCCCCACATATATGAGTTCCTTCTGCAATCGCATGCATCAAATCCCTTGCATTATGGCTCTCACATTTCTTTCCCGACGTAACTTCCTTGGTCCACCACACCCCATCTTTTTTAACTGTCTCCATGAATTCATCGCTTACCCTAACAGACATGTTACAGTTTTGGAAGGCAACGCTTCCATATGCAGACCCGTTCAAACCCCCGTCATACCCCTGCTCGATTAATGCCCACGCTTTCTTCTCTTCTGTCTGTTTGGAATTTATAAATTCAAGAACATCAGGATGATCTATATTCAAGATTTCCATTTTTGCCGCCCTTCTTGTCTTCCCCCCAGACTTAATGACACCTGCGTAAGCATCATATGCCTTGATAAAGCTAACAGGTCCTGAAGGTTTTCCTCCTCCAGTCAATCTTTCTTTAGAACTTCTCAGATTGGATCTATTGCTTCCAGTCCCGCTTCCTGCCTTAAACAAATTAGCTTCAGCAACTTGTATTGCCATTATAGATTCCATATTATCTTCAACACCTTGAATGAAACAGGCAGAACATTGAGGCCTATTCATTGTTTTTTTAGCTGGAATAACTGTCTTATTTTCAAAATCCCAAACATAAGCTGAAACACCACCAGCAGCAGGGTCATAATCCTGTATTCCAACATTAAACCAGACTGGAGAATTAAACACACACATCTGATTCAAACAAATCGCAGCAATCTCATCTTTTAGAATTAAACTCTGCTTTTCATCAAAATATCCTTGCTTATATGCTTGTTGCCCCATCCAGCTACTAACCCTGTTTATCAATTTTTCTATAGAATCTTCTCTCTCGCCCTTTTCCATATTGCCCCAGAAATATTTGCTTGCAACAACTTTCATAGCTAATTGGCTCCAAAAATCAGGTCTCTTCACATTTGGTTGTGTGAAAACAACCTTTCCCCTATCATCTGTAACTTCTACATTTTCTCTTACCCAATTAATCGGTTCTCCATTAATCCCAAATTCAAAAGGACTCTTGCCTTCATGAGAAAAATACCTATTAAGTTCAAATCTAGCATCTAAGCCACCCCCACCCTTCATCTCAATATCTGTGCTTATCAATCCATCATCAACTAAATTCCTTTCTTCACTCATTTTTTAACAAGCTCCCTTATTTCCTTTTTAAAATCACTTAAGTCGGCAAAGTCTCTATAGACTGATGCAAATCTTATGTAAGCTACTTTATCAGTCTTTTTCAACTCCCTCATAACATGCTCTCCAATATGGGCGGACTTAACTTCTCCACCTCTTCTTCTAATCCCCTCTTCAATTTTTGTTAACATCTTTTCTACTTTTTCGGCGCTAACAGGCCTTTTTTCACATGCCTTTTCTATGCTTGTTCTCACCTTAACCCTATTAAACTCTTCTCTCCGACCTCCTTTTTTTATAACTTTTATGGGGTTCGATTCTATCTTTTCATGTGTGGTAAATCTATTCCTACACTTTAGACATTCACGCCTTCTTCGTGTAAACTCACCAGTATCCCGCTTGTCCGTGACCTTAGTTTCATCGTTTGAGCAATACGGACATATCATTTTTCCTCTTTTTGTAATTTCTGAGTTACTACAACATATTGTGCTAAAAAAATAAAAAACCACAACAAATTGTATGTAACAACACACAGAAAATTTTTTAGTATTTAAACTTTCTTGTCCTCGAGAATACAATTTAGAAGAATTTATAAACTAAAGTTCGTTTATCCAAACATGGCAGGCGAATTTATGTCCAGTTATTATTCGCAACTTGGTATTCCACTCGGTATTCCTCTTTGGCTAGTTGCTGTGGCATTAATCTGGTCCTTAATCTGGAAAGGTCTTGCCCTATGGAAGTCTGCCAAAAAGAATTCAAAAATATGGTTTGTAATTATCTTAATAGTCAACACACTTGGTATTTTAGAAATATTATACTATCTCCTATTCTCAGAAATAAAGTTAGATGAACCTAAAAGGAAACGTAAAAGAACCACTCCCAAAAGAATACCTAGAAAGAAGTCAAGAAGAACCAGAAGATAGTAATTCTGCCAATCCTTTCTCTAATCCTTTCGCTAGCTTTCTAGGAATTACCATACTATCTCTTGCAAGATTGTCATCATCAGTAGGCGTTACAAAAGTTATTTTTACATGAGGGTGATTAGGAGGGTCGAAATTATCTAATTCACACTCCCTAAACTTATACAACTCACGAATATGGTATAATACATTATTTCCCTTCAATAATTCCTCAACCTTCTTGATATCACACCCCATATACAAACATCATCTCCCTGCATATCATATATTATATACGTGTCTGTCATACTTCCTATTTGTCATTCTCATATTTAAACATCTATACCTGCATCATATCAAAATAATTATATACTTCTCTTTTCTCAAATAAACATGCAAACTAAATTCAAAAGACACCAAACAGTTAAACTTCTAATTGATCCAGACCAGGAATTCGTTGAACCTTATCTCGAACCTCCAAAACAAATTAAAAAAGGAATGACTGGAAAAATAAATGTCATATTACCGAACGGCCAATATCATGTTGAAATAATTGAATTGGGAAAAACGATTGCATATGTTATGGTTGATGAAGACCAGTTGGAGTTAGTTGACGCATCAACACCAGACACGCATCAGGAACCCCCGGAAGACTGGGCTGAAAATACAAAATAGTTACTTCTTCTTTCTCTTTTTATTGTTCTTTAACCGCAACTTTCTTTCTCTTCGCATCTTTCTTACTATCTTTCTCATTTTTCCTCCTTCTTTATTCAGTCCAGAAAAAACAGTCTTTTAAAACTATTGCAGAATCAGAACATTACCTCTTCCTTTATTCTTCTTATTAAATTTCTATTCTCCAAATCAGTTATCATTAAACTAACCTTTGCTTCCGAATAAGGTAATTCTTTTCTCAACTCTAACTGATTAATTCTCCCACCCTTTTTTCAATAATTTCAATCATCTTTTTCAAATCGTCACCCAAGTCTTCTTCCCCCGGTTTCTTTAATACGCCCTTTTTGTAAAGATAATATGAGACAATCAAAATGACAATAATCAAAACAATCCATAAAAACCAATAACTTTCATCATTCCCAAATTCGAATCCCGGATTAAAGTCATCAATTATTTTATCTGAATAAGGAAAGACCACCAAATCAACATTAGCTCCATTTATCAGCTCAACTTCTTCATCCCCACAAATTCTATTTTACCTCCAAATCTCTGCCCTGATGAAATAAGTGCCAGGTTCTGTTTCAAAATAATATAGGCCATCTTCAGATAACTTAGATTCTATAACACTCCCATCATCATTCAGGAGTTTTACCAATGAATCTTCGACGAGTTGCAAATCAGCCCCATAAATTCCCTCGGCTATTGTTGCGGCATCAACCGCCCTAGCTGCAAAAATCAGTATCAGAATAATAACAAAAAATCTCGGAAACCTCATTAAACTACCTAGAAAAAAGCATTAATAAATCTTTATTTAACTTCTAAATTGCATCTAGAAATTTCAGACAATTCACTTATTTCAAGAACTCCATAACGGATTTCTCCGTTAATCTTCCACGCAGGGAAACTTGCTAAATTTTCACAAGCAACGGACTCTCCAGAATCACAATTTAGAAGTGCGTCAAAATAACCCATTGCTGTTTCACCAATTAACCCTCTTTGTCGGTCACAATAATAACAATCATCTACTACATAAAGCACAACCTGCTTCTCATTTAAACACTGCATTAACCTTATTTTTTGCTCTTCCCCGGCAACATAACCGACGGTTTTAGAGAACCAGTCACTAAAAAAATACAACCCGAATAGCAAAACAACTAGAATCGCAAACGTCATAATTGTTCTAGTCCTCGCTTTCATTATATTCCCAGGAAAAACAAATTTTTAACCCTTTCCATAACTTTAAATATCATAAATATTTAATCTAGTGATGGCCCTATCAGCATTAATCTGGATAATCATCATTGTTATATCACTTTTAGTAATACTACTAATTTATTACTTCAATAGGTTCATAGTCCTTGGAAATAGGATTGATAATTCTTTATCTCAGATAGATGTCCAGCTAAGAAAAAGAGCAGACCTAGTTCCAAACCTAATCAATACCGTAAAGGGATATGCCAAGCACGAAAAGGGCATAATGAAAGAAGTAACAGAAGCTAGAAAAGCCCTATTGTCTGCAAAAACATTTGAAAAAAGAGCAAAGGCGGGAGCAGAGCTCCAAAGCGCATTGAAGTCTATATTTGCAGTTGCCGAAGGATATCCGGACTTGAAGGCTAACCAGAACTTCCTGCATTTACAACAAGAATTAGCAGCAATAGAAGACAAAATAGCATATTCAAGACAGTTTTATAACGATTCTATACTATCTTACAACAATGCCACAAAGGTATTTCCTGGAGTGGTATTTGCTTCTCTTTATGGAAAGAAACCTAAGCCGTACCTGGAAATTCCTCAAGAAACAAAAGCAGTTCCCAAGGTAGAGTTCTAAAATGAGGATTTCTCCTTTACTTATTAAATCAAGCATTCAGGACAGCAAGGTAGCAACAATTTCTCCGACTTCAAAGACAGCAACCAAGAAGATAATTAACACAATTGATCCCACAAAAGACCTCAATATTCTTGAATATGGACCGGGAACTGGAGCACTAACTATTCCATTACTGAAAAAAATATCCCCAGAATCTAAAATCTTAGCAATAGAGAGAAATCAAAGACTGTATAACCATCTTTCAAATGTAGAAGATGGAAGGTTAAAATTAATTAAGGGGGATGTGTTGAATCTACCCCAAATATTAAGGGGCTTAAATTTAAGAGAAGAATTTAACATAATTCTTTCGGGAATCCCTTTTTCTTTTTTACCTGAGGCAAAGGCTGAAAAAATTTTAGAACAAACGGAAAAGTCATTAACAAGAGAGGGGAAGTTCATCGCTTACCAATTCTCTCCAAAACTGAAATCTTTATTATCAACTAAATTTTCTTCTATACAAGAATCAAAAACACTATTAAACATCCCTCCCTTGCGCATTTACGTATGTCAAAAAAACCCAAAAAACTAAGATGAAAAATTCAAAAGTCGTTCTCCTATCCATAATCGCTTTAATCTGCATAATATTGACATTTACAATAGATTGGCTCTTTATTATTCCAGCAGTAGCAATAATGTTCTACAATTGGAAATTGTTGAAGGAATAATTACTCAACACTAAAATCAAAATCTTCATCCAGGCCTAATTCACTATCTAGATTCCCTGTTTCATCCAATGCATCATTTAAATCAGTATCCAAATTTCCTGACTCTTGCTCATTTCCACCAGTACCAGTTCCACCAGTACCACCCTGAGAAATAAAATACAAGCCTATCAATATTAATGCAACCTTGAGCATTCAAAAGTTCAAACAAACCTCACACTAAAGTGCGGGGTAAAATACAAGAACTTTTTGATTGTAACAATGATCGCCTTTCTCGACAACCCCCTCTGATTCATAGGAACAAAAGGAAGGAATCTTTTATAAAACTTTCCCAGACAAGTTTTAAATATGCCTCAGACTTCTATTAAACATGGACAGGCTATCATTCCACGACCAAATCAGAAACAACAAAATAAAGTCACTTGCCTTAATCATAGTCATTTTCATATTCTTCCTAATTCTTGGATACATAATCTCAATCATCTTAGACCCTGGATTCTTTTTCATAATAATGATAATTTCAATTGTTTTTTCAATTTCATATATCTTAATAAGCTATTACAATTCAGATAAGATTGCCTTGGCATCTGTAAAGGCAAAGCCTGCTTCAAGAACACAACACAGAAAATTTTATCACGCAGCAGAAGGAATGTCTCTCGCATCAGGTTTGCCAATGCCCAAACTATATGTGATGGAATCAAAACAGATAAATGCATTTGCGTCTGGCAGGAGCCCAGAACATGCAGTCATTTGTGTAACTTCTGGTTGTCTAGAAAAATTAGATAAACAAGAGCTAGAAGGGGTGATTGCCCATGAGATGTCCCATATAGCAAACTTCGATATAAGATATATGACATTAACAGCAGTGATGATTGGGATGATTTCTATAATAGCCCAAATTTTCCTAAGAAGTTTATGGTTCTCAAGCACGAGAGATAAAGATAACAAAGCAGGAGCAATTCTTTTATTAATAGGAATTCTCTTTGCCATTTTAGCCCCAATTGTTACGCAACTGGTATCGCTTTCTATTTCAAGAAAAAGAGAGTACTTAGCAGATTCAACCGCAGTTAAATTCACCCGCTATCCCCCCGGATTAAAAAAAGCCCTACAAAAGATTAAGGATGAACACACAACAAAAGAAGAAATGCATAAAACACCAAAAGCCGTTGCTCCATTGTTCATATCAGATCCATTTAAACGTAAAATATCCGGCTTATTTGCCACACATCCCCCGATAGATTCTAGAATAAGCAGACTAGGGAGGATGTAAAAACTTATAAACATCACTGCCCTATGAAAGACATGAATATGGTCATTAGATTCACCAAGGCACTTATTATCATCAAGTGAGCCTTGGCTTTCTTTCTACCCTTTCAAGATGGCCAACAAACAATCCTCCAATTTAGAATCAATTCCCCCAGGTGCAGCCCAGCAAGCCTGTATAAAATCCGTTTTAAATCTAAGGAATCCGGCGCTAAGAAAAAGAATGATTTCTTTCATAAAAAGAAATTTGATTCCTGATTGCCAGAGAGTTGCACCAAATTGCCTAAAAGCGCATCTTTTAAATGAAGCAAAATCTCTAAAGTTACCAAAAAGAAAAATAGAAGAATTAAAATCCTTATTTAAATCCAAAATAGGATACGATGGTTATTACTTGGATTCAGGAAAGCTAAAAAGGACAAGTTAGTTTTTATCTAAGAAGTCTCTGATGAACTTTTTATGGGTTTCTCTTTCTCTTCTAACACCCTCAACTTTCCATACGCCTTCAACTTTGGATTTTCCAAGCTTAAATTCAGTTCCAGTAATTTTTTCCTTAAGTTTTCCTGAAATTAAAATTTCATTTTTTGCCTCAGTTGCTAATCTTTTTGTTGAACTCATTATATTCCCAACAGAAACAAACTTAAGTTTCCCTTCTTTCTTCTCGGCAATAATTTCTCCAAGACCCGCACCTATGCTATAATTAATCTGATTAGAGTGTTTCATGTTATAAATATTAATTATATCTTCAATTTCTTTTGCAACTTTAACCGTTAAGGTAGAATTGTCTTTTTCATTTGTCAAATGGGGGGCAAAAAGCATAATCCTGTGCGTTCCATCATAGCTAACACCTGCTTTGTAAGACTTAGCCCTTTGAATTATGTTAGACAAAATCTCGCTATTATTATCTATATCTAAAACTAAGAATCCAGCCTCGACTTTGTGACCTGAGGAAACTAGGCTATTCCCAGGAACAGACTTTTTCTTTGCCCTTCTAAGCAACGCCATTTCTTTAGCAATTCCTTTCCTATAATGGACCATTAATATTGCTAAAGCCAGCATAAAAACTAAAAAAATCCATATCGCAAGATTGTTTCCCCAAACAAAATCAAACCCGCCTCCTCCAACTCCTATTACTCTTCCTGTAAGGGGCGTGGTTCCTAAACTAAACTCCTCCCCAGACTTCTTAACTTCTACTTGATAATTACCATCAGGAGCACTTAACCGATAACTTGCAGTTTCTCCTGGTCCAACTTCAATCTGCTTTACAATATTTTCACTACCAACAGTCACCTCAATAGGACCGGAATAGGCTACATTCCCAATATTAGTCACAAACAATGTTCCATTAGCCAGTTTAAAAACTAAATCATTAATCTCTTCTAAATAAATTAATTTATTTGTAACTGTTTCCCCTACAGAAACTTCAATTTTCCAATATCCTGGCTGAAACCCAGTCTCTGTTTCAAAAATGAATTCTTCCCCAGCCTTTATTACATTCTGAGAATATGAATTCCTATCAGGGTCAATTATATTTAGAGATAAATCCCCAACCATTTCTAATCCAGCTTGGTCAAGCATTTTGGCTTTAATACTAATATCTTTTCCAGGAATTATATCTCCTTCTTGAACTTCTAGCTCAATCGATTTGAGAGTTTGTCTAACAGAAACTTCCAAGTCAAATGTGCCCTTATTTGTTAAGACACCATTTCTGTCTTCTTCATAACTGAAAAAATGTATTCGCAAAGCCCCCGAAATATCTTCAGGTATGGTAAAGTTAGCTGCAAAGTTTCCATCTCTTACAATGAAGGGAAGTGTCAAATTTGTTGGAGAAATTTCAACATCAACAATACCATTAACAGGCTCTCCATTTATTTTTGTGGCAGTCCCATCAAGATTGACTCTTTCGCCAGGTTCAAAAATTCTCTTTGCACTACTAACTCCCATCGCAATTCTTCTACTAACCTGAAATCTTTGGCTTTCTACCTCCTCATAATCAAAAGTTGCTTTAACATAACACTCGTCTTGGTCTAATAGGTTAAGAGAATTTCCAAAAACAAAATTGACTTCCTCGTTAAACTCTTCTTCAGGGTCCAAACTCAAATAGCTCCTAAAAATCTCATAACTTGAATTACCACAGAATATATTCGTAATCAAAAACCCTTCTGAAGGACTACTTGCACGAACAATAATATCCATATTCAGCTCATCTCCGAAATTATACAAACTGTCTGGCTGTTCCAACGAAATTTCAGCCGAAACCATAGGAATCAATACCATCACTAACAACAATAAAATCACTCTTTTCATGTTTATCCTAATCAGACTTTCTATATAAACCTTACTCGGCTAGAGTGCAATCTTTTATAAATCATCCAGGCTTATTAAGAATATGGACAATCCAATCGAAATAGACAATGAGAAGCTCATCAAAAAATTTGGAGCACACGGAATTGAGAATCTTAGTCAGGCTCCTAACTTCTACACATTTCAAACAGGAGTCTTAGCATCCCATCGCGATTTAGATAAATTCCTTTTAGCCTTAAAAAAAGGCGAAAAATGTGCCATTCTTTCCGGAGTAAACGCTTCAGGAAGCCTACATCTGGGTCATAAGGCTGTGTTTGACACAAATCTATTCTTCCAGAAGAAATATAATCTTCCAGTTTTCATTCCAATTTCAGATGATGAAAGCTATCTTTCTGGAAAGATTTCCAGCCAGGAGGAGGCCCTGGAAAATGCCAAACAACTAGCAAAAGAATTAATTGCTTATGGTTTTAATCCTAAAAAGACTTTCTTTATCATAGATCAAATTTATACTAACATCTACAATCTAGCTATTAAATTATCAAAAAAAATCACGCTATCGGAAGTTAAAGCAACTTACGGATACAAAAACGATGACAATCCTGGCTTGTATTTTTACCCTGCAGTCCAGGCAGCCCACATCCTATTTCCGCAGGTAAAGAAAGGTATCAAGAATGTTTTAGTTCCAATTGGTCCCGATGAAGATGCGCATGCAAGAATTGCCAGAGACATAGCACCCCGGTTTAACTATAACAAATCTGCAATATTACATTCAAAATTCCTTCCAGGAATCGACGGAAAAAAGATGTCGAAATCAAAAAACAACGCAATCTTTTTGAACGATTCAGAAAAAGAAATCAAGAAAAAAATAAATAAAGCGTTTTCAGGTGGACAAAAAACTATCCAGGAACATAAAGAGAAAGGCGGAAACCCAGATGTAGATGTCTCATTCATCTATCTGAAGAATCTTTTCCTATCAGAAAATGAATCTAAAAAAATATACAAAGATTACAAATCCGGAAAATTACTAACCGGAGAATTAAAAGCTCTTTTCACAAAGCACGTCCTAAAATTCATGAAAGAATTCCAAGACAATCTTAAAAAAGTCAAGCAAAAGGATGTTGATAAGGCTATTTTAGTTAATTCTTAGAATCAATTATTTCTACAGGGTTTAATCCAAGCCCCTCAATTTCCCCAGGGCTATCAACTCTAGTTTGCTCATGAAATTTATGTGCAACCAATGGGCCATATGAACCAACACCAATCATCAATCCGACATGAGAATATCTTCCCCTATCTGCATAATCACTTCCAGGAAATTCAAGCCCTACAACCATTCCTGGTTGTAAAATCCCCTTATCTGCCATTTGCCACATACTCGAATCTTCAAACTGGCTAACAACTCTGTTCACATCTCCCAGACCCCATGCATTTGCAACCTCGTAATTCTTGTCAAACATTTGTTCTGCCGCAAGTCTCACGTATCTTGCACAATAATCTGCAGGAACTTTTATATTGCTAAACACGGGAACATCTAATTTTCTGCCATCAACATAAACCTTCCTCGAATCATCAATAACTCTCCCTAAAGGGGTCTTAAATGCTATTCTTCTTGCAGTCTTATCCGGAAGTTTTCCAAGCGCTTTTTCAACCAAACCTGTTTTTTTGTCTATCCTCATGCTACACCCCTATAATTGTGCCTTTCTGCTAGAGCATGATAATCAACTTTATCTTCCTTAGCTCTTCTAATCTCTTCATCAACACATTTTTTCAATTTTATCTGCTCAACTAAATGACTAGCCCCATCAACATTTCCGAAATCATCCCCTATTAAAGCACTAAGACCGTTTAAATTGCCACCCACAGATAAAACTCTATATGTATCATTATCACCAGGTTTTAAAACCCATCTTACTTCACTAAATCCATCTTTATGCAAAATAGCATCATACCCCTTAAGTCCAGCCATGGTCATTATAGCCTCTCTCTTAACACTATTAACGGCATTAACCAATCCAGCAACCATCTTTCCAGCCCTAGAGTCTCCACTATACTGAACAATTTCAGGCATCTCATGAAGTCCTGAATCCTCTATTTCATAGTCTCTTTTCATTTTATCTTGATATAGCATCCTCCTAGGCTTCTCTCTCTTGATTTTGTTCCTGTCTTCTTGAATCTCCACTAAATTCATCTGCAGCAAACTTATGTCCTGCCAAATAGAAAGTCGAAACTATTGGAGCCTTAAACATTAAAGGAATGCCTGAAAAATTGTAAGGTGTAGGGACTCCTGTTACTATTAGCTCTACTTCTAACCCCGTAAGAAAATTTCCTAAGGATAGATTTCCATCTGCCTGATTAAGGGCGTCAAATGTTCTATATCCAGCAACACCAGGAGCCTGATTAATCAAAGCGCCCACTATCTCATTCCTATCAGACTCGAAACCATGTCTTTTTGATTCCAGTTTTTCCCATTCTTTATCAAAGTCTGCCATCCAAATTTTTAGAAAATTTCCTTTTTAAACTTTTGTATTGTTCCTATTTAGGGATAGTGACATCTTAATAAAAATCGTAACTCAAATTTTATATAACCCTTTTTCCTACATCATACATGAAAATAATCACATTACACTGCGATTACATTCGCTTTAAGGCACTAAAAAAAGCAATAAAAGATGCAGAACCAACATCTAAAGAAGAAGTGGAAGTAAAAGAACCTTTAGTTGTTCTAACGGCAATAGAAAAAGGAGATTCCGAGGAAACAATAAGAGAACTAGTTTCAGCGATAGAAAAAACAGCCAAGGATGTAAAGACAAATATAGTTGTCATATATCCTTATGCCCATTTATCCTCTAATCTTGCCAGCCCCTCAATAGCCCAAGATTATCTGAAAAAAGCAGAATCCTTGCTAAAAAAATCAGAGTCAATAAATAAAGTTGAAAGAGCACCATTCGGCTACTACAAATCTTTCGAACTAAAATGTAAGGGTCACCCTCTTTCAGAGTTATCCAAGGAATTTACACCATCAGAAACTCAAAAGGGAAAACTCGTTGAAGAAAGCTATGATATTAAGCAATTGTTAAGAGAAATTTCGAAATCCAAGCTCGACACCTCAAAATTGAAAGATAACGACCATAGAATACTAGGACAAAAATTAGACTTATTCTCCTTCAATGAAGTAGCCCCAGGAATGCCTTTCTGGCATGATTCAGGATTTTACATATACATGAAAATAAAGGAGTTTATGTCTTATTTGTTAAACAAATACAATTACCAAATTGTTTCAACACCTCAAATTCTAGATTCAAAGTTATTTAAGGTTTCAGGACACTGGCAGCATTACAGGGAACATATGTTTATGACAGAATACGATGGCAGACCTTTCGGAGTAAAACCAATGAATTGTCCTGGAGGAATGTTAATCTATAAAACATCTCCAAGAAGTTACAAGGATTTACCAATAAGATTGGCAGAATTTGGCTTTGACCATAGGCAAGAATTATCAGGCGTCCTAGCAGGCCTTTTTAGAGTAAATGCATTCACCCAAGATGACGCGCATATTTTCTGCACTAAAGAACAAATCGCCCAGGAAGTTTCACACATGTTGGAAATGATTGACATCATATACAAAAAGACATTTGGTTTTGAATATAAGTTTGAACTATCAACTCGCCCAGAAAAGTTTATGGGAGAAAAAAAGAACTGGACTGAATCTGAAAAAATATTACTTGGAGTCCTAAAAAAATCAAAAGCGAAATATAAAATCAATAAGGGCGATGGAGCATTTTACGGCCCTAAGATAGATTTGCATATCACAGATTCATTAGGAAGGGAATGGCAATGTGCTACAATTCAACTAGACATGCAAATGCCTAAAAGATTCGAATTAACTTATACAGACGATAAAGGTAAGCAACAAACGCCCTATGTAATCCACCGAGCTATATTAGGTTCTGTTGAAAGATTCATAGGAGTTTTATTAGAACATCTCTCCGGCAACTTACCATTATGGATTTCACCAAGACAAGTTAGAATAATAAATTTCACAGAAAGAAATGAAAAAGCCGCGAGAAAGCTAGCAGAAGATTTGCAAACCAGCATTCCTGGGTTAAGAGTTGACCTAGACCTGGATTCAGATACAGTCCAATCAAAAATAAGAAAAGCAGAATTAATGAAAGTTAACTACATTATAGTAATCGGAGATAAAGAAGAAAAGGCTAAGACTTTAGCAGTTAGGCCACGTGGCGGAAAGCCAAAGTTCGGAGTCAAGTCGGGTTCATTTATCAAAGATTTACAAAAAGAGCTACATAAAAACTTATAAGTCTAATTTATTACAATAATCAATGGCCCTAGAAGAGGAAAGAAGCGATGATGAAGAATTCTCGCATATCCCTCCACAACTAGTAATTGGTTCAAACAGGGAGAAACTCCATATTTCTTATCACTATAAACTCAATAGTTTATTCTGGCGAACAATTAGTTCAAATCCAGGCAATCTTGTCCAATTAATCGGGAACATGGTAGACTAAAAGCCTATTGATGAGAAGATTGATTTTGTGGTAACAGATACCAGATGGGTGGGTGTTGCAACAAGATTAGAAGAAACAGGAAGATACACTCCAGTGTATAGATAATCTTATAAAGTTTATATTATAAAAATAAACATACAAAAGAGAAAATGAAAATTCAGCCATATATAGAAAAACTCAATTCGTCCCAAGCATACAAAGACTTCGAGCAAAAACATTCTGACGCCTTTCTAATAGCAGGCTTTTTTGTTCTAGATTTAGAATCGGGACAAAATATAAGCCAAATTGATTATTACATCCCTAGTCAGAATAAAGTTGCAGCGTTTAATATGATGTCAGATGGACAAACAGATGTCAAGATTTTGGAAATGCTCACAAAGAAAACTCCTGAAAAATTAGAGATTGCAACAAACATAGACCTGGAAGCCTTAAAAGGCATCTTAGAGGATGAAATGAAGAACAGAAACATGAGTGAGGAAATTAAGAAGATAATAGCAATCGTTCAGACAGTTGAAGGTAAAAAGGTATGGAATGTTAATTGTGTCTTGTCAGGAATGGAGATTCTCAAGGCACATATTGAGGATTCTTCTAAAACAGTATTAAGAATGGAGAAAGCATCTGTCTTGGATTACATAAAGAAAATCCCAATGCAACAACAAGCTCAGAAACCAAAAAAGGAAGATATTGACAAACAGCTTCAACAATTGGATAAAATGAAAGAAGCCTTGCAAAAAGAAAAGATTAAGTTAGATAAGAAACAACCTAAGAAGAAATAATTTTATTCGGGTCTTCTTTTTACCAATTCATCAATATAATTTTTTACTATGCGTGAGGCTTTTCCTCCATATTATCTACTAGTCCTCCTCCGCCCCCACAACATCTTAGTATAACCTTTCTTCTCAACATCCATCTTTTTCAAATCAAGCCTTTCAAAAATTTCTAAAATCTTTCTTCTCGCCCTTTTTACCTCATTCTCTTTACATAAAATTTCTATCTCAATAAACCATCCTAATCCCTTAATTTGATTTAGTTCAATATTAACTCCGTCTTTAGTCTTGTAGAGTTCAGTCTTTTTCTCCTTATACATCCATTTTTCAAACCCAAAATCATCTAATAAATCAAAGAACCCCGATAAATCCGAAACATGAAATTCAATCTCTTTCTTTGCATGTACGCCATGTTTGTAAGAAAGCCATTGTTTAAAATTAACTTCCACTTCCTTGCCTTTATCTCTTATCCTCAAACTCTTCTTCGGATACTTCTCCTTAGCATCTAATGCATAATAACTATCAGTCTTTTTTTCTTTACCAGAGTATTTTGCAATTTTTCTAATCCTGGCTCTAACCTTGTTAACATTGTGCACTTTTATCTTAGCTTCAACTTCAATCCAACTCATCACATCATTAAGAAAAATAAATTTATAAGTCTATTGGCAATCTAACACATCACTGACTTGTTCACAAATAAATTCATCCCCTTCTCCAATTTGTACTATTTTGCCTAGAGAAACTCCTTGATAGTCTTCTAAGGTAAATCCACTAGTTTTGGAGTCTAAAGTGTATTTTCTAATTTCTAATGGGCCCGTTAAATTGTTTGTTTGGGTATAGACAAATGTATCACCATCAGATTTATGCAATATAATCTTAAGCTCTGAAAGAACCTCATTATCAGGACCTCTTTCTGCACTCACATTGATTTCTGTTAAAGCTTCAGAATCATCATAGCCCTTGACACAATTGACAGGATTAACATTCAAATTCAAACAAGCAGTGCTTCCTTCTAATCCGGAACCACCTTCAGAAAGAAAAGGGCCAAGAAAAGCCCATATTATTCCTATCGCAATAATAACCAATAAAATCAACAAAACGGTAGTTATAACCCCACTCAATCCTCTTTTACTCATTTTAAAATCAATTAGTAGAACCACAAGAAACTGGCAATCTGCTTTCCGGAATCTTGCAGGTTATAGGAGTATCTCCTGGTTGTGTAACTGCTGCCACATTCACCTCGTCCACATTAGAAAGAGCGGGATTAAATGTAACCAAACCAGTCTGTAATTCAGGCAATGGCAAACCTCCTCCGTTGGCAATCCAACTAACTACCTGGGTCTGATCGTTTGTAGTGTCATAGAAGACAACACTGACATCACTCAGAGTACCAGCACCAGCATTCCTTATGAAGTTAACAGTATAGGCACCATTTCCATTATCGGTACAACTCAATGGCTCAACATTCAATGTCAAACAATCACCAGAAATTCTTTCTCCAACTTCTTCAATCGGAGGCCTTATAGCAGACCAAATGATTCCAATAGCTACAAGCACTAAAAGGATTATAAGAATAATCGTGACAACACCACTCAACCCCCTTCTTTTCATACCCTTCTTAATTAATTTTTATTTATAAATCTTTTTATTTATGTCCAAACCAAAATTCATGTTTACCTTTATTCATTCCAGAATATCTGCAAAAACCAAATCTCTCAAATTGAATTATTTCCCTTTCTGAAATATCTTTTATTCCAGCATCAGCAAATCCTTCAATCCAATTACCTTCAGGCATTAATACTCTTGCTTCAACAGGCTTAGAAACCCAATGCACCTTTGGAACTTTCCTATTTTCAACAGAAGTTGTTTTTGTTTTCTCTTTCATCTTTATGTTAAATAGGTTAATCAACCTCACTTCCTTTCTCTTATTTTTATCAAAATCATCTTTAGTAACGTAAAACACATTACCAACTGGAACGCTTCTTTTATCTTCTTTATCTGGATGCAAGGGCACTTTTATCTCTCTTTCTCCTTCGCTATTCTTCACGTCAATCTTTATAGGGTTCCAAACAAAATTATACCTGTTTGCATACAAGTCCATTATCTTTCTGTTTAAAGAATAAAGGGAGTCAATTGGAACTGTTAAATTTCTTTTGTTTAATCCGATTTCTTTAACAAATTGTTTTATTGCCAGCCCTGTAATTCCTCTTTTATGTAAACTCTGTATGCTCCATGTTCTCGGATCATCCCATCCAAAATATTTTCCTGACATTACTTCCTTTTGAGATTTCGATTTTGATATCTTCCCCTCAACACCCGAGATTTTTACTAAACCTGTGTGTATTGTTTGAGGGTGTTTCCAACCAAATATATCCCAAATATATTTTTCAACTTCTGTTTCCATCATTAATTCATTTCCTCTTATTATGTGAGTTACTCCGAGCAGATGGTCGTCAACAGCCCAGGTCATTTCCAGAGTAGGCCACACTCTGTATTTATTCCCAACTCTTGGATGCTTTCTATCAGAAATTTTAAACAAAACTCTGTCTCTAAATGCAGGATTTTTATGCATCATATCTGTCTTTAATCTTAATGTGGCATGCCCTTCATCCAACTTAAACATCTCCTTCCATCTTTCCAACTGCAAGCCATAAGGAAAATACCGGCATCCACATTCAACACCTTTAGACCTATTATCTCTAACTTCATCAATACTACAATGACAAACATATGCTTTTTTCTTTTTTATCAATTTAACAGCATGTTCATAATAAATTTTCAGCCTGTCAGACTTATACACAACATCATCATACTGAACTCCTAATATATCAAAAGCCTCTTTTATCAAATCATAACTTTCTTTTACAGGTTGTTTCTCCTGACTTCCAATTGTATCATCATAAACCAAATATAACTTCCCCTTATATCTCTCAGCATACAACGCATTTAATAGCATAGTCTTTGCATTCCCGATATGTAATGCTCCCGATGGGAAAGGGGCAATTCTCAATGTTACCTTTCCCTTGACCTCAGACTTGGGTAGCTCTGGTAATTCGTTGCTTTTTTCCTCTCTTTTCTTAACAACTTTCTTATATTCTTTAAACTTCTTCTCTCTTTCTTCAGGTTTCATGTCATTAACACTTTTAACAATCTCATTTATCTTAGGCATAACCTGTTCAATCTGATTCTTTTTCAAACCATGTTGGAACAACTTAGGCATTACCCTTTCAGCATCAGCTTTCTTATGCTCAATCGCATTTTGAAGAGCATATGCCATAATCTCCTTTTCTAACATCTATATAGATAAAAATGGAATTATTTAAATCTTGACAAGAGAAAGGTTTAAAAGTGCTTAACCTCAAGAATTGACATGGCAGAAATGGATATCGTTGATAGGAGTGGTGTCCCAACAGGGGAAACCATTACAAGAGAAGATGCCCATAAGGCAGGCTTCAAGGGGTATCTCCCACACGGACATGTGATAATTTATGACACATTTGGAAATGTTTTAGTTCAAAAAAGGACACAGAAGAAATTTTTACCATGGCATGAACTTCCAATTCACGGAGGACACTTAGATGTTAATGATAGGGTAGTTCGATCAGACCCTTACTCTCTTTCTTACAAAAAAGGAGCATTGAGGGAAGCTAATGACGAATTAAAGATAAAATTAAAAGAAGAGGATTTAACACCGGTAATTCGGAGAGGATTTAGAAAAGTATCAAGGGATTTAGATTTCACGGAAGATTGTGGATTTCCAAATCGTATGTATCTTGCAATCTTCACAGCTAGGTACGACTCCGAAAAACATGGGGAAATTAACCCCAACAAAACAGAGGTTGAATGGGCTGAATTTAAACCATTGGAATATGTGGTGTCTCATCTCGTGCAAGATGAAAAACAAGAAGCACAAGGAATTCCACCCCGGCATTTGTTAGAACCTTTCAAAAGATATGGCTCCAGGGTTTTGCTAAAAAGAGTCATAAAGCCCGATGTCCAGAGAATAAGAAGCTCAATAGATAGTCACGCTTCCACAAATTACGGAGAATCCCTGGTTAAAAGATTTGTCAAGGTTTTCAGATCAGCTCTTTAATATGATTAGACATTCAACTTCTCGTGATGCAGAACAAGTTTCAGGAATTATAGAACGATTAACAATAGATAGATGGTCAAGAACCAAAAACGGATTTGTAGAATATCCACCTCCTTCTCTAGAAGAATTAAGAAGCCAGTTAGAAAGCCCATATTCATTAGTTCATGAATTAGATGGAGAAGTCAGAGGATTCTTAACAGCTCTAGACAGAGAAATGCTTAATCCAAAAGATTCAATAATAGCAAGAGTAAAAAGAAATCCAGGTCCATTAATCTATGCAGATAGACTGGGAATCAAGCCAGAATATCAAAGACGAGGAATCGGATTAAGATTAAATAAACACTTAATCGATAATGTAAACACTACAGTTTACGGAGCGACAATAACTTTTCCATTCAAAAATACAGAAATTCAAAGAATCTTGGACTTTCTTTATTTCGAAAAAGTAGATAGCGTTCACATTAACAACGGGCTAATATTTGGAATTTACAAATTCAACCCTATGCAACTCCAAAATGTTTGTCCTTAACCTTTTTAGGTTTTTTCTTGCCCAATAGCCCATATGACATATAAACTATTGGTGTATCCAGAACAGCAACAGCCACTTTCAAAACTCAGACGGACAGGATAAACTGAATTAAAGGCTATGTTCCGGGTATAATTCCGTAAAATGCGATTCCTATAAATATCGCAGAATCAAGAAGTTGAGAACTAATTGTGCTCACATTATTTCTAATCCATAATTTCTTTCCTTTATACTTTTCTTTTAATTTATGGAATGTCCATACATCCCAGCTCTGGCTCACTATATAGGTCACCATAGAACCTAAAACAATTCTGGGCGTAAATCCAAACACAACATTCAATGCTTCATGAACGCCCTGGCTTAACTCCAATACGCTAGACTTAATTAATATTAGCGCAATAATCAATACAAATATTTGGGCGAGAAATGTCATCCACACAACTTTCCTAGCCTCTTTCTTTCCTCAATGCTTTGCTATTATGTCCATGGCGAGAAATATGGAAGCATATATCGGGACTGCCAAACTAGTAGTTATACCAAAAACACTAACAAGCTGAGGTGCAAAAATATTAGCAACAACAATAAAGACAGGAGGTATAATTAAGAGCCATTCTTTACCGAGTTTAACAGCAGCAAGAGTCATAACAAAAGAAATTAGAATAACTGATAAAACAATAACTTGTTTATCATTTTTAATACTTCTTATCTCTCTCTAGTTCCCTAATCCTCTTATCCATCTCTCTCATCCTGTCAATCAAATCATTAATTTTATATTCGTTATCATCAATCTTGAAGTCCATTCTATTTAAAGCAGATCTTAATTTTTCTCTTTTGGAATCTCTGGCATCTCTTAATCCAGATGTAATAGGTCCTGGACTTGGATTAACGTTTCCAGTAGAGTTCCCAGCACCAGCTAAATCACCCAAAAAGCCAAGCCCATTTGCACTGGAATTATTTTCTGAATCCCGAGAACTTAAATCAACAACCTCTCCAGTTTCATATTCTTCTTTAACAGCAGTTTTACTCTGATTCCTCGTAAGGTCAACAACTCCCTTGTTTTTTCCAAACCAACCCATGGAATTAACTGGAAAAAGATTTATTTAAATCTTATTGAAACAAAGGTATTAAAAACCAAAGGCAATATATAAGAAAAGGAGTAAAAAAGAGAAATGCCAACCGATATTCACAAATTAATAGCCGCAATTAGCCCAGACGTATATTGTGATGGAAAATCAAGAAAAGCAGTGAAAGATATAATCAAAAAAGGCCTGCAGGATAAGAAAAATGACAAAGTCTATCTCCAAGCTGCAAAAAAAGCAATACCCATAGAATCACAAAAACTCTATTCTTACGATAAGGCAAAACATAATCCCTTCAAAATGTTTGGTTACAAAAATCCAACTGTCAAGTACCAATTATCTTATGATTCCGCAGCAGAAGGTCTTGAACCAGTCTATTTTTGGGTATTTGATTTTACAAGAAGCATTGGATTAAAACCTGTAAAGATAGTTGACACATTTGCATCTTCTCCAGGCTCAGGCCACTTTTCAGAACTTCAAGGGAAAGCAACCAGAATGCAAGAAGAAGCCATAAAAATGCTTGGCTCTGTCAATACATTAATCAAATCAATCTTAAACATCATCTATGATTTGAGAGACTTTGAAATAAGACTTAAACTTTACAAAAATTATAGAGAAGGGGATGAAAATAAGAAGAGGTCGGCATTGCTATCATTAAAACAGATTTGGATGGACACTGTTGACGCTGTAAAAAGAGGAACAACATCTATAAAAGGCCTTGCACAAAATTTTGATTATGTAACTCTAATTGATGCATTTATGGCTGCAGAAAGCTTAGATGATGTATCAAAATCTGCAGAAAAAGGAGGCCTAGATTTAAACGACAGGGTTCGTAGAATTTTACAACAAAGAGTAGGTGAATTTTTTGATTGGATAGAATTATCAGAGAAAGAATTAACTAAAAGATTTGAGATAGAAAAATCATATCTAAGGAGCCAGTATAACACAATCAAACTTTATTCAAGATGGATTAAACCTTATTTAGTTGCAGCAAAAAAGCTTGAACAGTCTGAATATGAAGATGCTGATTTGGTAACAGGTTTCAACACGGTAATTCTTCAACTAGTCTTGAGAGTGGAAGGAAAATATGATGTTGAATCAGAAGTTATAGATACCGGCGTCCTACCAGCAGATTTTAAAAGAATGCTGGAAAAAAAGAAAATAAGGAAATACACGCCTTTCTTTATTTTAGATTTAAAATTTAGAAGCATTCCTCAAAAAGTCGGGCAACATTACGCATTCGGAGGACGAGCAGATTTAACCTTCAAAAGTTACGCTTTAAATGAGGATGAGTTAAAGATTTTTGATAAACAACTTGAAAAAGATGATGTTAATTCAGCAATGGAAGCCATAACAGGTCTTGCTGACGAAAGCCTTAAACAACTTGAAGAGGACATAGCCCACTATTTAGGAGAGGATGTGGAAAAAAAGGAAAAAGAAGAAAAGAAATCCGAAGATTCCAATCCATTCATATCATTATTTTCAGGATTTCTAGGAACCGAAAAAAAGATAGACCATCCATTATACATCAGACCAGATAATGAACATGAAAAAGTGGTTAGAAGTGAGGCAGCAATAACTGCCATGGAAAAATGCTTCTTAATTTTTGACGTTTACAAGAAATCCCATGGAATGATGTCCCACGACACACCATACGAGCCACTGTAAGGTTTATTAATTTTGAAAACCCTTAATTTTATGCCGAAAATCAAAAAAATAAGAGATGTTGAATCAAACATAAAAAAGATTGGGGAAGAAAATAAGAGGGACAAATCAGATCTCGAAGAAGATATAGAACAATCGGAGGTAGAGAATTTTTCAGACTTTCTAGCATCAGAAGGAGAAATAACTCCTGTTCTTGATTCCGAACAACCCCAAACATGGGAAGAAATTAACGTAATTGAGAAACGGCAAGAGACAACCCTTCCAAGAGACCAGGAGTCAAGACCCACATATATTCAACATAGAGAGGAAAGCGCGGATGTCAAATATCTTCAACAGACATCATCAGCATCTGTTTCTCCAAATCTAAGACAGGAAAACATTCCAATGTCCCAACCAGCCTTTCGCCAACAAACACATTCAGAATCCAAGCTATTACAAAAAGATATTAGGGACGATTATTCAACCAAAATTGAATCTTCAAGAGGAGGAAAAAAGAAGAGATATGCCTGGGAATAAGTTTATATAAATCCCTAGCCAGTAACTAATATGGTCAGTTATGAAAATTTCTATGGGGGTGGTAATTACTCACTATCAAGCGATTATGGGGAATTATATTTAGGGATAGAAACAAAATACCCTTCATCCACTTTCGGAATTCCAACAGATATTAGAACCGCGAACCAGTTAGACGCGGTTTCCAAGAAAATATTTACAGGAGCAAAAACAATAGAAGTGTCAGGAGTTCAAGCAGGAACATTTGAATCCTTGCCAGACCAGCATCTTGAAGAAATAGACAGGCTTAGGAAATTAACTGGGGTTGATTTAACATTCCATGGACCAGTTCTTGAGCCAACTGGAATTACAAAAGAAGGATGGGATGAATCTCATCGGGTAATGGCAGAAAGGCAAATGTGGTCTTCTGTCGATAGAGCTCAAAAGATTGATCCAAATGGAAATGTGGTGATGACCTTCCATGCGAGCGCTGTCAATCTTGAACCAGAAGTTAAAGTTTTCAACAAAGATACTGGAGAATGGGAAACAAAAGAAATAGCAGTAATAAATAACGAAGGCAGGTTTAACCGATTTAAACTTACACCTGATTATTTCACAGGGGAAATGTCAACTCCAAAAGCAGAGCTAGATAAACAAAACGCAGATGCCTGGTTCAGGGAATTGCAAAACGCAAACTTCCACGCTTATGCTGGAATGAACGATTATAAGAGAGCATTAACGGAAATGAAACAGACAAGAATAATTAAGGATTCTTCAGGAAAAGACGTAACAGAACAAGGTCTGCAAGAGTTATATGGGCAATATGTTAAAGGGACTGCTGAAAAAAACCTGGCAAAACTTCCAAAGGAAACAAAAGAAGTCGTAACAAGAGTCATGCAAGACTTCACACATGGAGACATTTATTTAAGAGATTCATACCAAGCGTTACAAAATTTATACAATCTAGCATATGAACAAGCAAAGAAGGATAATAGAGAATCAGACTTGGATAAACTAAAAGAGTTCAGAAAAGAGATTGCTCCCAAACTAAATTATCTCCAAGACCCTGGAAAAATAAAAGAATTTGGTCAGGAAATCATTAACGGAATAAATGTTTTAAGAAGAATCTCTCCTCCCCAAAGAGTAAGGCCATTAAAAGATTTTATGATTGACAAATCCGGAGAGACGTTTGGAAATGTTGCTTATAATGCCTATAAAAAATACAAAAATAATTCTCCAATAATTAGTATCGAGAACCCTCCGGCAGGTACTGGAATCTATAGGGCAGAAGATATGGAAGACATGATCAAAAAATCAAAAAAAGTCTTCGTGGATAGGGCCATTAGCGAGTTGGGATTGAATGAAAAAGAAGCTCAGAAACAAGCAGACAAATTGATTGGTGCGACATGGGATGTAGGACACATAAATATGTTAAGAAAATATGGGGCAAGCAAGCAACAATTATTAGAACAAACAAAGAAAATAGCCCCCTATGTAAAACACATCCATCTATCAGATAACTTCGGTATGGGACACACGGAATTACCAATGGGAATGGGAAATGTTCCAATAAAAGAAGAGATGGAAATTCTTGAAAAATATGGAAAAAAGATTAAGGAATTGAAGAAAGTTGCAGAAACAGGAAATTGGTATGGTCCACAAGCATTCGGAAACCTAACACCATTATCTCAAACTTTATCAGCATTTGGTTCTCCTGTTTATTCAATGAAGATGGGTCCATATTGGAATCAAGTAGAAAATATGTCTGGAGGGTATTTTGCAGGAAGAGGGATGAATCCAGACGTACATCATTCATATTTCGGAGCAGGCTATACGACGCTTCCAATTGAACTTGGGGGACAAATGGTTGGACAAAGCAGGTTATCCGGAACACCAAACCAATAAAGATTTAGTAAATCTTTATAAACAAAATTCCCTTAGGAATATCAACTAAGAGGTGATGAATGGCAAAGAAATCTAAGAAGAAATCAAGTAAAAAAAAGAAGACTACAAAAAAAGCAGAAGGAAAGGAAAAGAAAGAAGTAAAGCAGCCAACACCAGAGCTAAAACTAGCAAAGAAAAAATTATCTCAAAAAAAGAAGATTATAAAACCAAGGAAACTAACTCCTAAAACAGAGAGACAAATTGCAGAAGAATTTGCAATAAAAGTTCATGAGAAATTTGCAGAGCTTGTGAAAGCAACAATTCTTTTCGGTTCCCAAGCAAAAAAGACACAATCTCCCGGTTCGGACATAGATATTATAATTTTAATCGATGATGCCGCAATCGATTGGGACATGGAGCTGATTTCATGGTATAGGGAAGAATTAGGGAAGATAATCGCAAGAAATGATTCATCAATTGACTTACATATAAACACCATTAAACTTACAACATGGTGGAAGGACTTAATGCACGGGGATCCTGTTGTGATTAATATCTTAAGATATGGGGAAGCATTAATTGATTTAGGTGGATTTTTCAATCCATTAAAAGCTCTTCTTTTGCAAGGAAAAATACATTCAACACCCGAAGCCGTGTTTGAATCTCTTCAAAGAGCTCCATTGCATTTAACAAGAAGCAGAGGTGCAGAAATGAGTGCTATTGAAGGTGTCTATTGGTGCATGGTTGATTCCGCCCAGGCAGCCCTAATGACTCTTGGATATCTTCCACCTTCTCCAGAACACATTCCAGGAATGTTAAAAGAAGCATTTGTGGGAAAAAATATGCTTCATATGGACATGATTAGGTGGCTTCACGACATCCAGGTTTTACATAAGAATATTGTTCATGGAGCTGTAAAAGACATCAAGGGTTCTGAAATAGACGACTGGCAGGACAAAGGAAAGAAGTTCATGGTAAAAATGACCTCAATCGTAGATAAAATTATAGAATCAAGAAAAAAATAATCAATCAAGTTTTCCAGCATCTGCTAGGTATATCAACTGTCTTGCTGTTTCCCAATTATTGCCTTTAGCAAGTTCTACTAACTTCTCTCTAGCATAGTCTATAACACTACCTGCTTTTTTAGCAGCCTCTTCATAAGCTTTCTCAGCCTTACCTATAATTCCTCTCTTGTTGTTTTCAAAGTAAGTATGAATATTAACAGCACCTTCAAGAACAGCTAACTGTCCAGCACCTTCGTAAGCAGCTCTTACTGATTCAGAAGCACCATCAAATGCTTTCTTAGCATCTTGTTCTCCTTTATGTACTGCAATCATCTTGACTACTTGTTCTCTTTGCTTTGAATCAAGCGCATCAAAGTCTTTATCAGCATCTTCCAGTAATCTCCAAACCTGATATTTGCCAAGCATATCTTCTTTATCTCTTCCTTTTGCTAGCTTAACCATCTCTTCTGTTCCAGCGATTTTTTTTAAATCAGCATCTGGAACACCATCAACGATATCCTCTGGAGCTTTTCTAAGTAATTTAGCAGACTCTTCTCCATAACCTCTTGCTATACCATATCCTCTATTGATAGCATCAGAACTTAAGTCCTTAGGATCTATATCACCCCAATCATCGTTAGCCTCTTGAAGTCTAACCTTAGCATAATCTCTTTCCCTCTTTTCAGCATCCGCTCTCTTTAAATCATCCTTCTTATCTTTTTGTATTTCTAGACCCTCATAAAGAACTCTAGCTAATCCAATGAACTCCTTATGAGGAGCGTTTTTTCTTTCTATCATGATAAATTCCGGAATCCAACCTTTATAAATCTTTCTATTTTGTCTAAACTATCTAATAGTAACAATATTAGAATATGTCTAAAAGCTCCTCGTCACCCTTTTCTTGGCCAACATCCCTCTGTTTTTTCCTTTCTTCCTCCCTTTTAGCTTCGGCTTCCCTAGAATTACTTTCCTCAACTTCCAACATTACCTCTGCCTCTAAAGCAGCATCAGCCAAATCATCAATATCATCCATTTCTCCTATAACTTCTTCCTTGTCAGCAGAATCCTCAACTCCATCACCTGTCCCATCATCCTTTGTATTACCAACCTCCTTAACATCCTCAAAGCTATCAAAAGGAATAACTACTTCTTCCTTTTTATTTTTTAAATCATCTGAGCTAACAGGAATCGCATCATTCAGTTCAGGAATCTTCTCTTTTTCCACAAATCCCGGAGAATACTCATCCTCATCCAACGCTCTTAATATCGCTTCTTCCTCGCTCATATCTTGTTTCATGGTTACAGGAATCGAACTAGGATTTTCAACCTCTTTAACCTCTTCATCTTCCAACATTACCTCTGCTTCATCCATTCTATCATCATCTGCCTCCTCATTTCCAATCTTTCCCTCAACTCCATCACCTGTCCCATCATCCTTTGTATTACCAACCTCCTCAACTTCTTCCTTGTCAGCAGAATCCTCAACTCTTTTTATCACTTCAGAAACTTTCTTCGCAGCATCTGCATTCACAGAAATACTATCAATTCCTGCTTTTACAAGAAACTTAACCATCTCAGGCTTGCTTCCAGCCTGCCCACAAATCGAGGTTTCAATACCTTTCTGTTTGCAAACCTTAATCACATAACCTAAACTTCTCAAAACAGCAGGGTGCATCTCATTATGCAAATTCTGAACTTCTGGATTGTTCCTATCAACAGCTAAAGTGTATTGGGTTAAATCATTAGTACCAAAGCTAATGAATTTAATTCCTAAATCACATAACTCTTTGATTATCCAAACAGAGGCAGGAGTCTCAACCATTATCCCAAACTTAACATTTTCAGGCATCTTAACTTTATCATAAATCCTTTTTGCTTCTTTAACTTCTTCAACGCTAATCACTTGTGGCAACATAATTCCAAACTTCTTTCTAGGCATTTCGTCAGCAACCTCCTTAACCCCTTTAAATTCAGCTTCCAATAAATCTTCATTCTTTAAGCTAAACCTTATACCATGGTCTCCTAACATTGGATTACCTTCAACTTCTTTTGGTGCGCCCTCAAGGTTTTTATATTCATCACTTCTAACATCTGAACTTCTCATCCATATTTCATCAAAGTGACCAGCCATTGTTTTTAATCCATCGTGTATCATTGAAATATATTCCTCAATCTTTCCTTTTTTCAAATACCAAACAGGGTGCGTTCCCTTCTCGGCAATCATTCCTTCTAATCTAACTAAACCAATTCCTTTTGCCTTTGATTTAGCAGCCCTCTCAGCATAGTCAGGCAAATCAACAATCACCTTAATATTGGTTTTTGTTTCAACAATCGCCTTTATCTCCACTCTTCTTTCTTCCACCCTACCTTCAATAACCCTTCCTGTAAATCCATCGACACTAACAACATCTCCATCTTTCAGTTTTTCTGTTGCAACTCTTGTCCCAACAACGGCAGGAATGCCCATTTCTCTCGAAACAATAGCTGCATGTGATGTAACACCACCTTCATCAGTAACAATTCCTGCAGCCTTCTGCATGGCAACAACCATATCAGGATTAGTCATTTTAGTAACAAGAACATCCCCCCTCCTTATCTTACCCAGTTCTTCTAAATTATGAATAATTTTAACAACGCCAGACGCAACTCCTGGACTGGCACCCAAACCAGAGAACAAAACATTTCCACCTATCTCTCCCTCACTTTGCTTAGTTTTCGTCGTTACTGGGCGACTTTGAACAATATAAAATTCTTCTTTTTCAATTGCAAATTCAACATCTTGCGGTTTCTTATAATGTTCCTCTAATTGTAATGCAAACTGAGCAAGCCTCTTTCTTTCATACTGACTTAAAACCTCTCTCTTACTTTTCTCCTCCGTTAATTTAACTTCTCCAACCTTGCCAGAAGAATTTCTAACTAAGGCAATCTTCTTATCAGAAACTTTTTTCTCAATAGTTTCAAAATCATTTCTTGGATTTACAATGTAATGGTCTGGTAATATTTTTCCAGAAACAATCCCTTCTCCTAAACCAAAAACAGCCTCAATTATAACATTTCCATCATCCTTTAAGGGATTTTTAGAAAACATAACTCCTGATTTTTCAGAATCAATCATCTTTTGGATAACAACTGCCAAATATGCCTTATTATGTTCAAAACCTTTTTTCTGACGATAAAATGTCGCTCTCGGCGTAAACAAAGACGAGAAACATCTCCTAACTTTTTCTAATAATTCTTCATCACCTTTAACAGATAAAAATGTTTCTTGCTGTCCTGCAAAACTTGCATCAGCCAAATCTTCTGTTGTTGCACTGCTTCTGACAGCAACAAAAGGCCTTTCGTGTGATGTCCTTAAAATATCAGATGCCCCTAAACTTGCTCCTTCAACTTTATTATCATCCAAAACTGAATAAGCTTCAATAATCTCATCCCTCAAATCATCAGGCAACTTGCTTCCCTCAATCAAATCCCTAATTTTTCTAGTTGCTTTGTTCAATTCAGCGGTATTATCTACATCCAATTCATCCAGGATTCTGGAAATATCATTAGCAATCCCTGACTTTTCTATGAAATATTTGTAGGCATCAGCAGTAATCACAAATCCAGGAGGAACGGGAAATTTATTTCTATACATCTCTGCTAAACTTGCCCCCTTCCCACCAGCAATATCTACATTTTTATTATTCAACTCAGAGAACCACCTAATTAAATCATCTCTTTTTACCATCCCATATTAAAAAAGTCAGAGTTAATAAAGATTTATACGAAACTAACCATAGCTTTCGCAAAAAGCAAGAAAGCCAGAGTCCAAATCCAAAACATTGGTAATCCAAGAAATATACTCAATATTAAGGTAAAGCTAGATAATAAATCTAAAAAACTCAATATATCCCCAGTAAGAGCAAATAATCCCTTCATGAATAGCAATCCTGCAGAAAATAAAATTAAAGGCAGAAAAGGCTCAAAACCAAATATCATTATTAAAAACGTAAATCCAGCAATCAAATCTATTGCACCCAATACCTTAACTATCATCCAAATCCCAGAAATGTTGGCTTTAATAAGATTTGCCTACTAGTCACCCATATTTGTCCAAGTAGCTGTCAAAACACCCTCAACCAATAAGCCTATTCCTAACAATGGTGATATTGTTCCAACAACATCCCCTCCAATAACAAATCCTGTAATTCCATAACTTCCCACAAGAAACATAACTCCTGCTATGAAAAAAAGTACGGCTGCAATCTGTCTCACTAATTTCATTGGTACTGGTTGGCCAACACTATCAGGGCCCCCCCAACCAAAACTAATATTGCTCCAACATAACCAAAAATCCTGTTCAAGTCGTTTAATGCCGTATCCATGCTCTCTGTAACAACCAATCCGGTTAAGAATAATCCCGAATTCAATAATACTGCAAATCCAAAGAACAAGAATACAACTCCCGCAATTTTCAATCCTTTCTTCATACCTTATCCAAGAATTTTAAGTTTATTAGCTTTTCTAATAATCTAAGGTGAACAATTTATGTATTTCATCAGTTGTTAAAACCTTGTCAAAAATATAAAATTCATCTATGGTCACGTCAAAACTTAGATAACCTCCATCATTTTTCAACACTCCAGAAAATGCTGCATTTTCATCAGTATAAGTTCCAGTAAGAGCACCACAAGATTGAGTTAAATCAACACCTTCATCAGCGTATAATGTTACTTGTTTAGTACTGTCAACAGTAATCACAATGTGATGCCAATTCCCAGAAGTAATTGAGTCAGTAGCATAATTAATAGCCCTGCAAACATTTATGCCGTCTCCCATATAGAAATCTATATCACCGCTGTTCGAAGTTCCAAATTGTACCTGGGCATATCTGCCATGACTGGCAAGCCCATTACCTTTTTTGAACAAAGCTCCGGCCACATCACTCTTTCTATAAACCCACATAGAAATACTATATCCAGAAGACAAATCAACAGAGTTCCAATTACCAAGGCCCATAAAGGTTCCAACATTTCCATCAAAATCCAATCCATTACCTAATTTAGCAGGAACTAAAGAGGCCCCACCATACAAAGTTCCGTCTAATCCATTACCGCTCAAATCAACAGGATTCCCTCCATTCACATCATCAAAATTCATGCCAAAAAGCATGCTGTTATATATCCAAGAATTCACTTGTATGGGAACAATCATATCATCCGTTTGGCCAATTGTATCCTCAACAGTGAGCTTAACTTCATATGTGTCAACAATTGTGAACATATGGCTAGCAGTTTTTTCCGTTGTCGTATAATCAACTATTCCATCATTTTCCCAATCCCACCTATATTCAACAATTGTTCCATCAGGATCATATGATGAAGATGCATCAAACACAACTTCTGTATTAACCTCTGGATTGGGAGGACTAAAACCAAAGTCTGAGATTGGAGCCTGATTTCCTCCTGAATCTTCTCCTTGTACTATGATACTAACGGAACCTGAAGCAATAGAATCAAGAGCGCCCCCACTCTTCTGATAAGTCACCTCAAAATCTGAGTTGAAAAAATCCCCCGACTTAATCTCTCCACTACTACATTGAAGTTTTACAAGACATTTTGAACCAGGTTCAAACTGAGATTGGCAATCAATAGGGTCATAAACTACATTAAATCCGGATGAACACTCCAAAAGACCTCCATCCAACCTAGGATTAATTAATTCAAATTGGGTTATTCTCAAGGTATAACCTCCCCCGTTACCAAGTTCAAAGACAATTTCATCAACTTCAGAATCAACAACTCCGAAGCTACTTATAGTAAATGGCGGCGAAACAACAGAAGTGGTGCTAGTCAAAGACCCCGAACTAAAAACCCCAAAATATGCTAGAACTCCGACAGCAACAAGAACAGCCAATATCGTCCATCCATAAGTCATTAAAAATTCTATTGATGCCTGTCCTCTCGTCTTCCTAGATTTAGCAATCAAAAGTATTCCTATTCCTAACAAAATTAAACCAGCAATAGCATCGCCAGGTCCAGGATTATCATATCCAGGAGATAAACTAATCTTTGAAAATGGTCCAATAAGATAAACTCCCGGAATAGAATTAACCATAAGTATCAAACTCAAAACCAGTATCACAAGTCCGATATAAAGATAATCTTTTTTATGCCCACTCATGCTAAATTTAATAATCCATAGTTTATTAGCTTTATCATTCCCCTATATAACCACCTTTCTGCAATTCCCAAAGCACCCTATATGGTCCCCTCTTTCTAATTAAATTCTTATGCTTTCCAATCTGGACTATCTTCCCATTCTCCATAACAATTATTTTGTCAGTTTGCATTATCGTAGACAAACGATGAGCTATGATTATAGACGTTCTGCCTTCCATCAATCTAAACAAATCTTTTTGAATCTCATGTTCTGTCATCGAATCTAATGAAGATGTTGCCTCATCCAACACAAGAATCTTTTTATTAGCCAATAAAGCCCTCGCTATAGAAACTCTCTGCCTCTCTCCTCCAGATAATTTAACTCCCCTCTCTCCTACAATCGTGTTTTCTTTTTTAGGTAAATTTTGAACAAACCTATCTAATTGAGCAAATTTCATAGCCCTCAGAACATCTTTCCTTGATGCCTTAGGATTTGAAAACCTAATATTATTATATATGGTATCATCAAATAAGATTGCTTCTTGGGGAACAATGCTTAACTCTCCCCTCAATGATTCTTGCTTGAAATCTCTTATATCTTTACCATCAATCAATATCTTCCCAGAATTCACATCGAATAATCTGTAAAGCAATTTCACCAAAGTTGTCTTTCCACAACCAGAATGCCCAACTAGAGCAACCTTCTCATTCTTCTTTATAGACAAATTAAATTTCCCAAACAACAGCCTCTTTCCATAATTGAATTCAACATCTCTAAATTCAATTTCTCCTTTCTTAACTTCTAGATTTCTGGCATTTTTCTTGTCTTTAATATCATTTTCAACCTTAGAATATTGTGAAAGGGACTCAAAATCAGCCATGCTTCTATAAAATCCTCTCAACCCTCCAACAAATCCATACAAGGGCCCAAAGATATTTCCATAAGCTGTGTATATGAAAACAAGTGTTCCAATACTAATCTCTCCCTGAAGAACCCTAAGAATAGGGAAGAAAACAAGGAAGAATGCACCAAGTCCCGTAATTAAAGTATGTCCTGAAGACAACCATTCATTATACCACCACGAATTAAACATCTTCTTCTTAGTGTCTAAACTAAGATTCTTGTATTTGTTTTTAATCATAGACTCTTTTCCGAAATACTTGATTGAATCTATATTAGTAAAGATATCGCCCATATTTGCCTTCTCGAAATCTTCAGCATTATTGAAATCTATATTCGCCTTCCTTTGCTTCTGCAGGAAGTAATAACTATATACCACAAATACAAACGCAATTACCACAATTACGCCAGCGGTTGCTAAGTCGAAATAGATAAGAGATGCCCCAACCAAAATCAATTCAAACACAAGAGGAAGTGTATTGAATATTATAAAATCGGTTACCCTTTCAATCGCACTCGCCCCCCTAGTCATTCTCGAAATCATACTTCCCGTTTTATGAGTTGTATGGAATCCATGAGACAAATGCACTATATGGTCAAAGAATTTCTTTTTAAAGTCAAATATGACTTCTGTTTCAAGTCTGTGAGTAAATCTAAGTTGAACCCATTTGAAACCAACTCTTATAGCAATTATAGCAAGATAACTTATAGCTACAACAACAAGAATATCTACAAAAGAATTTCTCAACAATTCTCCAGCAGCAAACTCATTCCCCCTATCTACTATAACCTTGAAAAGAAACTTATCCGCGACATGAGTGACCGCATTAATAAGGACGAATAGGATTATTGCAAAAAGAAACCATTTATACTTTTTAACAAGACCCCAATACAACTTGAAGTTTTCCTTGAAATTTATCCTCTTAGCTTCTATTACTCTTACCATCTTAAAATTTATATATTGGTTCTCCCTTGTATTTTATGCCAGATTCTGAAACTCTCTGTAGCTGTAAGGCAGGATTCCTAATCAAATACAAATCTGAATTTGATGAAGATGAAGACATCACAAACTCAGATAGTCCCGAATCTGAGGAAGAAAAATAAAATCACTACTTAAAATTTTCTACTTCTTCTCAAGAGTGAGCTTTGTTTTACAAGGTAACTTTGATTTCACCGTAGACATTGCAACCCTTGCCACCCTTAAGTCGGATTCATTATCCACTCCAACAAGAAAGACTTCTTTCCCAGGAGAGACAATTGCAGCCCGACCCTCGATAACTCCAAAACTATGCTTCATACCAGAAGAAAGCCTGTCAGCTCCGGCACCCGCAGCAGTTTTGTTGTTCCTTAAGATATGGTGTGGAAAAATCTTTATTTCAAAATAATACCTTCCAGGAATCTTTTTCTCTAGGGATTTATTCAATAATTGCCTGCAAGATTCTAAGGCATTATCTCTTATTTGGACTTTCTCCTTAGACACAAGCTTCAAAATATTCTTGAATTTTCCTTCGTTATAAGCCCTAATATTCCCCATATTATACTTAACAATCTTATTGTTAGGGACTTGCTTAATGTAACTCTTTCCCTTAATCTTAGATTTCCTGGTATAAGGCCTTACTTTCTTCTTTGAATACGCTGATGCTTTTCTTAATGATGCCATTTTATTTTACCTCCCTCATACTGGGCAATAGTTTTATCGGAAACAAAACCCCCAATATCAGGATGTGAAAATCTTCTCACATTTTGCAAGTGTGAAATTGGAGCCTCATTAGTGCTCACAGCGTAATCAATACCTGGACTTTCCTGGGTGTTCACAAAATTGTAATTCTTACTTTGATCAAGTTCTCTTAGTTGAATCCTATTACTCATATCCTTCGCCAACTCTCCAACTGAGGTTATTTCATCGTTTAAGGTCATAACTCCACGACTTACCCTACTCATTTCACTTCTACCTCCATTGTTATCGCCTGTCCGGGCAATCCTTTTTCAAAAATAGCCCTTACCAAACCATTATTGCCATGAGCATCTGATATTTTTCCCCTTATCTCTTTCTTTCCAGGACTCTTCCAGATAACTTCCCTACCTTTCATTTTTTTGGCTTCTTCCCTATTTTTCAATCCTAAGTCTAATAGGAAGTGTCTTTCATGAATTGTATGTCTTCCCCGTCTGAATTGAACTACTATTCCTTTCATATTCCGTCTAGAAAATTTAGCTTTTTAAACCTTATTCTTTATAGAACCGTTAACACAGCCCATAATCGACCTCAAACTAGACATTGTTTCTTCTCTTTTTTTGTAATTCCTTATCTTCCTCGCAAGCTCTCTTGGAGATATGATTATTTTTTCTTCTTCAGATGTAGTCACTTCATTATACCTCTCTCTTAATTCATCAAACAAACCTGCCGCAGTCATAGCAGAATATTGCATCCCAATTGGACATATTTATTGGTTTCTAGTCCAATAGCCTTCTCATCTTCCAATTCTAGCCCATGAAATCTTGCAAAAGACGCTGCAAGATAATGTATATCTCTGCTAAAATCATTCTTATCAGAACCGTAAATTTCATCCCTATATTGCCGAGCAATTTTGTTAACACATTTGCCTACAACCATAAATTTCCATAGAAGAGGGGCTTTAAAAGCTTTACATCATCAATTCAAATTGGCCAAACTCTTTCTTCAAAATCTCAAAAACCTTAGAATCTAAGTTAATCCTTAATCTGTCCTTAGTCTCACTAATAGCTTTTTCTAAGGCCTTCTTATCACCCTTAACTAATCCATTTGATATTTTCCTAATCTCTTTATCAACAACAAAAATTCCTGAATCCGTCACTACAAGTTCGGCCTTGCCTTTCTTTCCGTTAATTTGAATAACGCTTTTTTCAATAGCAACAAGTTCCTTTCTCTGATTATATTCAACTACCCCATTAATTAATTCACTAGCATCTCTACTCAGTCTATGGACATCACTTGGAGTAACCTTCTTCCCCTTTGCTTTTTTCTTAACTTCGGCAACTCTCTTCAAAACATCAAGGAATCTATTTTCAACTCTACCCTTCTTAACAAGCTCTTTCTCAAAGTCCTTGATTAGCATTTCTTGACTCTTATTTCCGAAGGTGTTTTTTAATAACTTGAATACTTCAGTATGAATCCTTTCAGCTTCCTGATCTCTCAAATTTAATTCTAATTTTTCTCTGATGGTTTTCAAACCCTTAATATAATTCTCAAAGTTTTTGTAAACATTGTCAACTTCCTTTCCAGATATCTCTTTCATCTTTCCATGTTCATAATCTTTCCACATCTTCATTGTCTTGTCTAAAAAATTCCAGTCCTTCAAACTCATAACTTTCTCCTTATTTACAAGAACTTCTTTAACTTCTGCAGCAAGAACTTTTGGAACTGGAGGTGCTCTTCCAGTAAGCATCAATAAAGCCTGGGTTGGTGTAACGACACCCCAAAATATGTCAACAAAAGAATCCATTAATCTTCTTTTAAATAATGTCTCTGTCCTATCCCCCTCTTTCATGAACATATCTACAGCCTCAGGACTCGGTTTTATCTTACCCATCTTCAGAAGAAGCTTCCAAGGCAAGAAAGTTCCCCTATCATACAATGGAACTCCATCCCTGATAAATGTGAACATAACCGGGTTAGCATCTTTAACATTATTCCAGAAGTCTGTCAAAAGATAAACTTGCACATTCAGCACATTTTTTACACCAGCAAGTGCAGTCGCCTCCCTGATATAGTCATAAACAATACCTCTTAATTTTTCCAATAACTGGAGTCTCGGCATTCTCTTAACATCAGTATCATCTATAATCACGACAGTATCAACGTCAGAATCTTTTCCTGCGTTCCCTGTAACCAGACTCCCAAAAATTCCATAAGTTGCAACATATTTCTCGAATTTTCTCAATACAAGTGCCTTGTGTATAGTTGCAAGCCTCACCATTCCCAAGAATCCTGTGTCATGTAAAGGCATACTTCTTCCAATTGCATCAATAAATTCAGGCTTGGAATCTAATCCGTAATTCCAAACATCGACAGGTGTCTTAATATGTATCCATAACTCTTGCTTACTTTCTTTCACAAGTTTCAAAATTTCAGGCTTAATCTTTTTAGGTATGTCCTTAAATTTTTCTTCAGGGACTAAAAACATCAAATGTAAAGGTTTTCTATTAACTTCCTCTGGCAATAGCCCTCCATCCTCTTCAAAAAGTTTATATGAATCTTCAGGAAGAACTCCAAGGGCAATTGTGAATGGAAATTTCTTAACAACTTTCTTCTTAAAATCTTCCAACTTCCCTTTAATTTTTCCAATTTCCTTTTCAGGATTTTCTATCCCCTTTTTCATGTTGGGATCATATTCCAAAGGATTAGAAATATGTCCCGCCAAACTTCTTGAATCTTTTTTGTCTTCCATATTTATTTTACTCATCCCTATTATTTAAAGCTTAAGGATGCTTTTTAAAGCTAGGGATTAGTATGATTTATATATCTCCCATTCCTGACATCTAAAAGATGGGTGTTAAACAAAAATATCTCCCTGAGTTTGTATACGGCGGTATAGATGGGTCCATCACAACATTCGCGGTCGTTGCAGGAGCCATAGGGGCATCGTTATCAGCAGGGGTCGTTCTTATCTTAGGATTTGCAAATCTTTTCGCAGATGGATTTTCAATGGCAATATCAAATTATCTTTCAACTAAGGCACATATGGAATTGCACAAAAATCATAAACATAAAAAGGAAGTGAAAAACCCTTTTAAGACAGGAGTAGCAACATTTGTAGCCTTCGTTACAATCGGTTTCATACCCTTGTTATCTTTTGTCCTTGCATTGTTCATACCTTCTTTAGAAACAAGCAAATTCACGTACTCAATAATTTTAACTGCACTTGCCTTCTTATTTGTTGGAGCGGTAAAGGGATTAATTGTCAAAAAGTCAGTTCCAAGATCCGCAACCGAAACATTGATAATAGGAGGCATTGCAGCAGCCCTTGCATATGTAGTAGGATATCTTCTAAGAGGATTAGCAGGATAATGGAATTCATAGATCTCCAATATGAAGATGATAATTATTTAATCTGTGAAGTGTGTGGTAAAACTCTTGAACCTCAGAAATGTAAACTTAAGTGTGAGTGTGGTTATTTTCGTTCCTGTTCTGACTTGTTCTAACAATTTTTAATGCCCTTTTCCTCGAGACAACGTCAACATTTGCTATTCTGCTATTTCCTGTTTCTCTCCTTTCAAATTCTACAACATCAACCAAACAAGGACTATCATGATAAAATTGATTAGTCCCATCCTATTGGTTTCATCTCCTTCTATCTGTTCCCCGCATGAATCACATTCAATTCCGTCATCTACAGGAGAAAAATAACTCTTAACTCTACCAATTAATCTATTAATCAACCCATGCTCTCCTCTTTGGATTCCTTCTAGAACAATTTCTTCTTTTTCCCCATAATTTTGTTTCAGGTAACTTTGTGTTTCCCTTCTTGCAAAGTTTGGAACGAAATTAACTGTATGTTCGTTAGAGGCGGGCATTTGCCTAATCCCATCAAAAAAATAATTTCCCACTTCATCTACGAATACCATATTCAGAAGCCATTGTTTCGTCCTTTTCTAATGCATCCCTATTATTCCCAATATTATAAAAAACACCAGCATTTGCTTCCTCAGCCTCTTCTTGCTTTTCCCTTAAGTCGACACTCATAATGGCCCCACGCAGAATCGAACTGCGGACTGCTCGGTGTAAACGAGCCATTTTACCACTAGACTATGGGGCCTCTAACAAATAACAAATATGCGCTTTTTAAACTTAATCAACACTTTTATAAAATCGCCATTTCTCATAAATCCATGCGGTGTTAATTTAGTGGTAGAATAGCGCGTTGCCAACAATGAGAATCTACGATTCTCAAGCTTTCACCTTGCGAAGATGAGGGCAAGGTAAAAACGCGCAGACCGGGGTTCGATTCCCCGACACCGCATAATTATTTCTAAGGTGCCTCAAAACATCATCAACATCCAAAATCTCAAACATACACTTTTTGATAATTTTTTCATAAAACATTTATTACCCATGGGAATATTAATCAAAAACAGAGTTGTTCAATATATGGAATATTAGAAAATCTGGTGTTAGTGTCGCTCAGATAATAGGCGACCAAAGAAATTCGCTTCACCCATATATAAGAAACCTCTTAGGTGCAGTGATACTATTTGAAAAAGATTTTAACTAACTCCTTAAATATTTCCTGCCTTGTGGACTTTTCTCAAATCTTGCTCTAACATATCTATCAACATAAGAATCCCTAGTTGTTCTATCTAATTCTTTGTCTTTCTCAGATTTAGCATCAAACTCTTCCTTCCCCTTAAATCTCCATAGGCCATATACATTTCCGATAATACTTTTTATATCATCCATACCAACACTATCCAGTCCTTTTGGTTTCATCATTTCGTTTACCCTTTAATAAACCGCAAAAATCAGTTTAAATAATTTATCTAAGATTAATCCATTCCCGCATAAGGGCTAGCAGGCATCTGCTTGCTACCAGAACTTATGAGAACATCATCAATTCTCAAAATCATAACAGCAACTTCAGATGCAGAATTAATTGCCAGAGTCTTAACCTTTAAGGGTTCAACAATTCCCGCTTCAAAACAATTTTCTATTTTATTATTAAACAAGTTAAGGCCATCTCTTTCCATTCCATCCTCATGTCTCTTCTTCAATTCAGTCAAAATATCTATTGGATCAAGTCCAGCATTCTCTGCTAAAGTTTCAGGAATAAATTCAAGAGCGTTAGCAAATTCTTCAACAGCTAACTGTTCTCTACCCCCCAATGTTCTGGAATACTGCCTCAATCTTTTTGCCAGCTCAATTTCAATAGCGCCACCCCCTGTAACAACTTTCCCAGACTTAACTGCTGCTATCACATCACCTAAACCATCTTTAACAGCCCTCTCAATTTCATCAACGACATGTCCTGTTGATGCCTTAACTAGAATTGTAACAGCCCTAGGGTTTTCACATCCTCTAACATAAATCATCCCATCATCATTTTTCTTAATTTCCTCAACCATTTTGGATTTACCAAAATTATTATCATTAACACCTTCAATATTACTTACAATTTTCCCGCCTGTCGCCCTGGATAATTTTTCCATATCACTTTTAGCGGTTCTTCTACAAGCCATTATTCCTGCTTTTGCCAAATAATATTGTGCGACATCATCAATTCCTTTTTGACAAAAGATAACATTGGTACCAGACATAATAATACGGTCAGTTATTTCCTTCAAATATCTTTCTTCAGATTCAATAAAACTCTGTAACTGCTCTGGCGAGGATACTGAAATTTTTGCCTCTGCTTCAGGACTTTTTAATTCTAAGGGAAAATCAATCAATGCAATTCTAGCATCTTCAACTCTTTTTGGCATGGAATCATTAGCAACCTCCTTATCCAAGACAATCCCCTGAATCAATTCGCTGTTTCCAATTTCATCTCCTTTTATCTTCTCTATTTTTATATCATCCACCTCCACTTCCCTCCCAGAAGACACCTGATCTACCGAACTAACAATTAAATCTGCTAACTTTTCCCTATTTCCCTCTGCACCTTTCCCAGTCATCGCAGTAACAGCAATTTTTCTTAAAACATCTCTGGAATCCACGTCAATTCCCATACCATTCAAAATTTCCTTAGCCTTTTCAGCAGCTAATCTATAACCTTTAGCAATCACAGTGGGGTGTATTTTCTTGTCCAACAGATTCTCCGCATTCTCCAATAATTTACCAGCCAACATAGCTACAGTTGTAGTTCCATCTCCTACTTCTTCCTCCTGAGTTTTAGCTATCTCAACAACCATTTTAGCGGCCGGATGGTCTATTTCCATTTCTTCCAATATAGTAACCCCATCATTTGTAACCACAATATTTCCAACACTGTCTACAAGCATCTTATCCATGCCCTTAGGGCCTAGGGTTGTCCTAACAACCTCTGAAACAACCCTGGCTGCAAGAATGTTATTCCTTTGGGCATCTTTCCCGAGCGTCCTCTGAACGTTCTCAGGAAGAATATAAATGGGCTTATCATTACTCATACTAATTCCCCCCAAACCCTATTTTTAAGGATTTATACTCTTGAGAATAATATAGCCAATTTTTCCATAAAATCCAATAGGCTTTGTTAAAAAAGTAGCGTTAGTTAAAAAAGTCTATTTCATAATTGAAACAACTAAACCCATTAAAGTTAAGCCTAAAACGGCTATTGTTAGACCAATTTGCCATTTCATATTTTTTATTTGACTTTTCCTTTCTTTTAACTGATTTACAAAGGCCCAACCTTTAAGAGTTATTTTATAAAATTTTTCTTCATTACCTTTACTAACAATATTCTCAGTTCTCATATAACCTCCATTAATTAAATCATCTAAATCTGCAACTCCATTGTTTAAACTATAAATAAATTTTTCATTATAACAGGTTTTAGTTCGCTTTGCGAGTTTTTGCAATAGCTCTAATTCTTCTCTCATATAAATTATGGTATCGATACACTTATATAATTTATCATGGCACCTATTGATATGAAGATTGTGAAAGTTAAGAATAAAAAAGTAGGCTAAAAAGAAGACTTATTTAACAAAGCCAATCCAATAAAAACCTTTAAATCTCCATTAAAATCTCCATCTGTATGGCAGAAGAAAGACCTTTATTTGGTTTAATAAAGCAAATAGAAGAGGATGCTCTAGCAAGAGAGGTAATAAGCCCAGTTTTCCAATCGGAGAACTTTGTAAGCCAGAGCCTCTAAAACAGCCTTTTAAGCATTTATCTACTCCACCACAATTTTAATATAACATATATTCTTTAATAATAGATGATAATAGAGGGTAGATGTTCAAGAAGATAGCTGTTGGGGACGTCATGACGAGAAAGTTCATTTCTGTATCACCTGATACGAATCTTTTAGCCTGCACAAAGCAGTTTGTTAAGCAAAAAGTCAATTCCCTGTTAGTCACAAAAAAAGACAAACTTCTAGGAATCATAACCCAAAGAGACATATTATGGACAATAACAAAAAAGTCAAATATCGATTTAAATAAGGTGAAGGCAATCGATATAGCTACAAGAAAAGTCGCTATAACAAAGCCCTCCTCTGACGTAAACGAGGCCATTAAAAAAATGAAAAAAGTAGGCTTTAGAAGGCTTCCTGTAATGTCAAAAGGAAGAGTTGTAGGCATTATAACCTTAAAAGACATCCTGGCAATTGACCCTTCCATTTATACCAGCTTTGGAGAGGTTTTTTCAATAAGAGAAGAATCTCGGAAGCTCAAAAAACTATCCCTTGATTCTTCGCAAAGCGATGGAATGTGCGAAGAATGTGGTGAATACTCAGAATTATTAAGAGTAGAAGACAGATTTTTATGCCCTGCCTGCAGGGAAAATTTATATTAGCTTTTATAAAGTCAGGATTTGACTAAATTTATGAGAAATAGGACAAAATTGTTTGAACTAGGAACGATTTTAGCACTAACTGTAACCATGGGGTTTGTGCTTCCAGACAAGCAAATAACTCTAAACATAATTGATTCTCCTACAAAAACCAAAAAGCAACTTTGTTCTGAGTTAATGAATATTGGGGAAGAAGCAAGCATTAGTTTCCTACAAGGAAACTTGTTGCAAATATATGGACCGGGAACAGATTATCCTGGAGCACGTTTCGCGTATAGGTCCCTTTCAGAAGAAATCTATTCCACCTCAGAAATTATTGAAGGCAATAAAAGAGCTGATAGAATAACTATTCTAGAAAACTGATAACATTTATATACAATCTTTTCCAATCTAATTAATAAAAGATGGCTGAGAAAGACACAGTACTTAAGGAAGTTTTCAAACATAAAGGAATTGGAGATATCAGAGAATTCTATAATTTTATGTATCGCTGGCTTGGGGCAGAGGACTTCAGCATAACCGAAAAACAATATAACGAAAAGATAAACGGTGATGTAAAAGATTTAGAAATAAAATGGGAATCAAAAAAGGAGCTGACGGATTACTTTAGGGCTGAAATAGAAATGGTCACAAAGGTAAGAGGCATGAAGACAATAGAAATAGAAGTGGATGGGAAAAGACTAAAAACCAACGAATTCCAGGAACTCGAAATAACATTTAAGGCAGTTCTTGTCAAAGATTATTCAAGCAAGTGGGAACATTCAGGATTACAAAAATTCTTCAAGGAACTTTATCAAAAATATATTATTCCTTCAAGAACTGAGGCAATGGAAATTAAGACCATGAAATATGTTCAGGATTTGAAGAACGATATAAAGAAATTCTTTGATTTAGAAGCAAGAAAATAAGATAGAACATATATTTTTATATACTGCCCATAATTTCAATTCTAATGAAAAAATTGGCGATTGTAACGCTCTTATTATTGCTTAATTTAGCCGTAATATCTGCCCTGGATATAGAGGCCCAAGGTACAGAAATCAGCAATATTTTAATTAAAGAGCTAAATGAGTCTGCAGTATACAAGCTTAAAATCACAAACAACGATTTAACTAGCACAGAGTTTAAAATATTCAGCTATGTTGGAGTAGAAATTAATCCCGAAGAGTTTAGGATTCCATATGAAGTTACTAATGAGATAATGATAACTGCCACCCCTTCTAGAAAGGTTATGGAAGAGAATGAAGGATGGTTTTCTTTTGAATACAGAATCGCAGGAAAACAGCCAGGGACCTACAGGAATTCCTTAAGATTAAAAATAGTCTCACTATCGGAACTTCTTGAATTTCAACCATTAATTATTCTTCCAGATGATGAAACAGCAACATTAGTGATAAAAAACAAGGAAGAAAGAGAAATTAAAGATATCTCTCTCCAATTGGAATCGAGATTCTTCGAATATTCAGAAACAATATCCCTAAATCCACAAGAACAAATTGAACTGGAAATACCGATAACTAAAGATATAAGAGACCTTGAGGCTGACGATTACAATTATCAAATATCTCTTTCATATCTAGGAGCAGAATCTCTAACAGAAGCGGAAATAAATTATCTTGAAAAAGATGGAATAATTTCAGCACAGGCTACATCCGGAATAATAAGCAGAACAACAATAACCGAGAAAACAAATGCAGGAAATGTACCAACAATCGCAACAATAACTCAAACTAAAAATGTATTAACAAGGTTATTTACAACCCACTCTGAAATCCCTCAAACTACTGAAAGGTCAGGACTACTAGTTGAATACACATGGTCTAGAAGTCTAAAACCAAATGAGTCTATCAGAATAACGACAACCACTAACTACACAATCCCTCTTTTAATAATCATATTGGTAATTCTTGTGATAGTTGTGGCGAAATTCTATATCAGGTCAAATCTAATTCTCAAAAAGAGAATCTCTTTTGTCAAAACAAAAGGCGGAGAATTTGCACTCAAGGTAAGAGTAAAAGCAAGAGCAAGAAAGAGACTGGAAGACATCAAAATAACAGATAGAATTCCCGGAATGACGAAAATACACGAAAAATTTGGAACAAAACCAGATAAGATTGATGAGAAATCTAGAACAGTTCATTGGAATATTTCCAGGTTGAACGCAGGGGAGGAAAGAACATTTTCTTATCTAATCTATTCAAAGATAAAAGTTGTTGGAACATTCGAGCTTCCTGTAGCAACAGCATCATATAAATTTAACAACACACCATATGTAACACAATCCAACAAAACAAGCTTTGCTGCAGAAGGGAGTTAAAGATTTAAGAACACTCCCTTTCTCAGATTTGCATGACAAGAAAACCTTTTGAAGAACAAACCTTCGAAGAACAAACCGCAGAAATTGAAGAAGGATTGAGAATCACACAGAGTTCAATCACAAAAGCATATATGATATCTGGAGATGGACTTTACGATTTAAATGACCAAGACGTGTCAGAAGCAAGGGCTGGAATACTACAAATTTGAAATACTTTAATGGATAGAATTCATTCAGATTTCTGTAGTGCCTTATCTCAGGAAGCTAAGAAATATAATCCAAATTAGACAGCACAACCTTTTAAAACCCTTTCAATCTAATTAAACCATCCCCTCATAGCTCAACGGTAGAGCACTCGGCTGTAGAGGATTAGCGTGGACATTCCCTCGGGAAAAGGATGAAACGCAAGCAGTGTGTGTTCGTTAGAACATTGCAGAACCCGAGTTACCCAAGTTCGACTCTTGGTGAGGGGATTTTTATAATTCTTTCTCAATTCTATCTAATAATTCCTGATATTTAACAACCGTTGTCTCTTTTCTTTCTACAGCGATTGCAACAGCATGACTTCCAATTTCTGCTGCATCAAAGATATTTGCTTCTGCCGCCAAAGCAAGAGCGATTCCCGCCTTCAATGTATCTCCAGCCCCCATCGTGTCTTCAACATTTCTGGCATAACTTGGAATAATCTTGCATTCCCAACCATCATAGCAAATTAACCCCTTATCTTTCAAAGTTACAATAACATTCTCGCATCCAGATTTTTCCCTGACTCTTTTAGCAATTTCCTCAAAATCATTAATGTCTCCTATCATTTCCTTAGCTTCTTTCAAATTGGGGCAAAAAAGAAAAGAGCCTTTAAATTTATTGCTATTAACCGGCTTTGGGTCTACCATAACTTTGATATTATTTCTTTTGGCATACGCAATAATACTTTCACTTAAATTCCCTCTAAACAATCTTTTATTATAATCAGATAATAGGATAACCTTAGGATTTTTTTCTTTTATATTTTCTAAGATTTGTTTCTTGGATTCTTCTGACAAATCGTTTAAATCCTGTTCTCCATGATCGACTCTTGCCATATATTCACCATCGTTGGTTAATACTCTTCTCTTAACAATGGTGTCTCCTTCCCTGACAAAAAAGGGAACTATTCCGTTTTTTTCACAAATACCCTTAACAATTTCGGAATTACTGTCATTTCCAACAGCAGTGTAAAAAACACAACTCCCGCCTAAAGATGCCACATTTGCAGCAGAATTGCCTCCTCCCCCTAAAAACAAACTTTCCTTTTGAACTGTTATCAATGGCTTCCCATCTTTATCAGGATTATGCCCTCTGGGTTTTCCATAAACATAACTATCTATCACAACATCCCCCAGGACAACAACGCTATTCTCATTAAACCGATTAACAATCTCTTTTAACCTCTCATTATTCATTGAAATCAAACAAATTGTTTCTTTAAATGATTATCTGCTTTAGAATAACCATATAATTAATTACTATATAATTACAACAAAAGAAAGATTTAAATATGAGTTTTTTCTCGAATTTTTATGAAAGAATAAGTCAACGCCAAGTTGGCAAAAAGGATAGAAAAGTTGAGGAAGAACTTAACTCAGCTAAACAGTCAATGTAAGATCGTTATTGTCCTCAAATAATTCATCTATTTCATTCTTAACATCTACAACAAACCTAACCTCTTCTACTCCCCTCCCAGACATCCTAGCATTATCAACTCTCAATGTATAAGTTGTTCCAACTTTAATGTCTCCGATTTCTATATAATGTAGAGTAACTCCAGATTCAGAATCCTTAAACTCAATAGCATCATCATCACCATACACAGTTAACTTAACATCGTCTGCAAGTATCAATCCTTGATTAACAATCTCTATATCAAAATTCAAGTATCTTCCAGCCTTAGTTGCAACAACATCTGTAATCTTTAAATCTGCCAGACCAGGATCCTCATAAATTCTATTTATTTCTCTCCATATGTAGTCATCAACTTCCTGTTCGCAATTCAAGGTAGAATATAAAATACTTTTTGGATTATTATTATGGTCAAATCCCAGAACATGCAAGCCTTCATGAAGTGCAATGTGAGGTGTATCACATTTATCATCCCTATACAAAGACATTTGCCCTGCAAAAATTACCGAATAAAGAGTTGTATTGATAACTTCCGTTGGCCCTCCCTCTCCAGCGACAAAATGCCCCTCTCCTTCAGGCTCTGGAGCATCTTCCGAACAAAGAACCTTTATCTGAGCTGAATTTCCCTCTCTAATAAATCTTAAAACAGTATTATCCTCAATCGTGTCAAAGGCTTCATCCACCTCTCTCTTTTTCTTATCATCACATTCATCCGCTACATTGTAACTTATCTGTCTATCTGCAAATCTCATGTTTGGGTAGAATTGCCCACTTTCCGTAAAGTTGCCAGTGTCATAATCTACGTTTCTCCTTATACTGTCATCTCCACCGTTTCCAATAGGTTTTAGTTCTTGAATGCTTCCAGGAAGATTTTGGTACAAAAACCATAAAGATCCAATAAGTATAGCTATTAAAACAACCAACACAACAGCCCCTGCAAGTCCTCCATTCTTATTCATTTTTGAAACAACAAACCGAGATATATAAATCTAATTCTTATTACTTAACAATTACCTTACCAAACATGCTAGGCATAAGATGATCGTGATATGCTCATTCTCCAACTTCATTAAATGTAAACTGATAACTTTCCTCAAATCCAAGCCCCTTGCATGCGTCAAATGTTTCATCTTTTTCCTGTGTCCCACACTTTTTTATGTCTGATTCTGGATAGACTGTATAGGTAGGGTGCATAGCACTTGCAGGCCAGCTCACTCTTGATTGTTTATTAACCCATGTAACGCTATCACCAACACCAACTTCTAGCTCCTTAAGGCTAAACCAAGAATCAGTTACTTCTATAACATTTCCACTTCTAACAATAGGGTTTCCTGCTCCTTGCACATCTTTAACATCAACCTCTTGCCCTTCAACTGCTTGAGGTTCGCCCGACTTAATAACAGCATATCCGCCTAGAGCCAGAACTACCAAAACACCAACAATAATCAAAGCAGGGGCAACTCCTTTTCGATTCATACCAACCCCTAAAAATACTATTTTATAAAATTTATGAAAGTAAAATCAAAGCCTTTTCTTTCTGTCCATCCAGGCAACAAATCCTATCGCAACCATATACAAGACAAATCCAATTTCAGGTATTATAATCGAAAGACTAAACCAACCAGGGTAATTTCTTTTCTCAAAAATCCTCCATGTAGCAATTATTCCAAGGACTAATAATGCAATCCATCCAGCTATTGGAAACAATATTAGGAAAATCCAAGCCCAATGAAATCCCCCTAACTGAAGAATCATAGCAAGATTAGCAATTGGAATCCATGCAAGCCAAGGATATTTATGTTTTAATTTCCTCGCAATAGTCATCCAAGCCCACGCACCATAAATATAAAGTGCAGCAACCACCAAAATTGCAAATACAATTCCTAGGGCAATCAAAGCACCTAAAATCCCACCTGCAATAATTTCTTTCCCAGAGAATCCAGCCAACGTTGTCCAATTCATGATTTATCTAAGAAATTATATCTTTTAAACCTTACTTAACCATCTTCACAATCTTCTTAACGGCCTCAACAAATCTCCTTGCTTCATCCTCAGTATTATAAAAGTAAAATGAAGCTCTAACACATCCCTCCATCTCATGTTTGTTAAACCATGAATGAACGCAATGTGCTCCCCCTCTGACATAGAACCCAGCCCCATCCAACATCTTAGCAGCAATTAATGGTTTCATTCCAGGCACATTAAATGAAAAGATCCCATTCCTTAATTCGGCATCTTCCGGCCCAATAATACTAACAATCATCCTCAATTCCTCTGTTAAAATTTTATTCAATCTTCTTTCATACCCCTCTATATTTTTCATTCCAATCTTTCTCAAATACCTACAGGCCACCCCCAAACCAATGATTCCAGAATAATCCTGCAATCCTGCTTCAAATCTCTGAGGAATCTCTTCTGGTTTATAATCTTCATATGTAGAATCATAAACAGTTCCTCCTCCAACAATAAAAGAATCCAGGTTCTCCAATAACTCTTTCTTAGCATACAAAACTCCCGTTCCTGATGGTGCTAACATCTTATGTCCCGAAAAAGCCATGTAATCAACATCCAATGATTTAACATCAATCTTTTTATGAGGTACGCTTTGACAAGCATCTAGTAATACAGGAACATTTTTCCTATGCGCAACCCGGATTATATCTTTAATAGGGTTTTCAACACCATCCAAATTAGAAATATGAACAACACTAACTATCTTTGTATTTTTTGAAAAACATTTCTCAAAAGCCTTCAGATTAAATGTATTATCAGCCTTGGATTCACAAACTTTAACTTTAATCCCTTTCTTTTTCAACTTCAACCAAGGAAGTAAATTAGAATTATGCTCCTTATCAGAAATAATAACTTCATCCCCCCTCTTCAATTTTAATCCATTAGCAACTAAATTAATTGCCTCCGTAGCATTCTTTGTAAACACAATTTCTTTATCACTCAAAGCATTAATCAACCTCTTTACTTCTCTTCTAGCATTAGCCACTTCATCCCCAACTCTCTTAGAAATCTTATGTTCACTCCTCCCCCCACATCCAGGATATTGCAAATAATATTCATTCATCTTTTCTATTACAGACTTAGGTCTAAGAGACATGCACGCATTATCAAAATACACCCCTTTCATGTTTTCCAGAATAGGAAAATCTTTCCTTGCTTTTTCAGGATTGAATCCAAACATACTATTTAAAAGAAATTGGGGTTTTTAATATTTTATCAATTCATGAATTGCCTTCAAAATTTCTCCATTAACTATTTTTATTTCATCTGTATTCTAACAATAATCATGTCCAATCCCAGGCGTTAGGATAAATTTCTTTGGTTCGTTGGCATTATCATATATTTCCTTCACGTACTTTGGAAGGCAGGTGGTATCTAATTCTCTTGCTATAAAAATTACAGGAACCTCTATTTTTCTTGCATCCTCGACAACATCATACTGAAGTGAATCCTCAATATGGAAAAATTTTACCCTATATTTTCTATTTTTATTTTTATCATTAGGTAAATCTCTTGTTGACATCTTAAACCCCTTTTCTTTCCACTCTTCAATTATCTTTCCAGATTTAGTTTGGTTTGACGAAGGCATAATCCCCAAAACCATGGAAATTCTTTTATCCCTTGTAGCCTATAAAAACGCAACTTGTCCACCTCTGCTATGTCCACCAATAAGAATTTTCCTGTAATTCTTTTTGATTTTCATGAAATCAATAACTCTTCTTATGTCTTCCAGGTATTGGGTAGTTGTGTAATCATCAATCTCCTCTTCATTTTCCCATGTTCCTATAGGGTCAAATCTTATTACATCATATCAATTTCGGCTTAAAACTTTAGCCAATTCTACCAGATGAGCATAATCCTTAGAATCTAAAAACCCAGGACAAAGAACAGCAAGCCTGTCAACTTCTTCCTCTGAATAATGAACCGTCTCTACAATCTCCCCTTTTGGAGAACCCATTTTAACTTCTTCCATATTTTTATTCATCATAACTGCCTATCAATCACTGTCTTAAACGTCTTGAAAGGTTTTGGTCCGACTATAACCTCATCCCCAATAAAGAATGTCGGTGTTCCCTGAATGCCCGCATCAATCCCTGCCTGGTGGTCTGCTCTAATTTCGTCCTCATATCTTTCGCTTTCAAGACATTCATTGAATTGTTCGGAATCCAAATCAATATCATTAGCAATTCTAACAAAATCCAGATAATTCAACATCTCTTGCTCCTCAAATAACCTATCATGATATTCCTCATATTTCCCTTGTTCCAAAGCACAATTAGCAGCCAAAGCAGATTCATAACTCAATTCATGCTCTAATAAAATACTCTTAAATTGTAAATTAACCCTACCATTATAATATTCCAAAACTTCATCAACAATACTTTCTGCTTGTTTAGTATAGGGACATCTATAACACCCAAACTCTATTATTGTTAATTCAGCCTCAGGATTCCCAAAAATATAATCATCCTCTTCAACTACTGGTAAGATTACTTCTCCATGGATACTTCCAATAATCTTCGATGTACCACTATTGCTTCCCGTTGGGTTTAATAAACAAAAGCCATCAGAATCAGGACCATTACAATTCCCATATAAATAATAGTTATACAATCCTACTCCCGTAGCATAAGCACTCCAGATAAATAATACCAATACAATCCACGAAATCAATTTATAATAATTATAGAAAAATCGAGCAAGAGCAGGAGATCTTTTCATCAATTTCCCTGTCAAATCTGATTTTATCCTATCATCCAATCCCAATTGACATCGCCTAAATGTAACTGTCCTAAACATACAATCCAAACTTTCACTAGCAAGCTGCCTATACTTCACACTAAATAATCCTAAAATTGCAAATACAGGCAGAGCAATTATACACAATACCATTCTAGCATTAATAAAAAAGACTATTTAATAATGTTTGTGAAACTGGTTCCACAACTTTTATATACAAAATTCCCTTTCTTACAACATGAAAAAGAAACAGGGTGATGCGTCTGGCTTGTTTATCCCTGGTGGTTTGATTTTAGGGATGGGCCTTGGGTTCCTATACGACCAATTAGTTGCAGGAATGTTTATAGGACTAGGAGCAGGATTTATCTTAATGGCTCGGGTACAGCTAACAAGGAAAAAATGATTTCAATAGAATCAATAATCTGGTACTTATTTTTGATAGACAGCATTGTAGCGGCTATAACAATTCTATTTTTCTCTAAATGGTATAAAAAGAATCTAGGAAAAGGATTCGTAAAACATTTCTCTGCTTCAAAAGGGTGGGCTATCTTGTATCTTCTATTAATCTTATGGGTTGGCTCAGCATTGTATAGATTAGGTATCCTCGGATTCTAGCAATCACTCTTTTCATAACCCTTGTCAACAGCTTCCTGGTCTGAATCAAAACAGACAATATTTTCTAATTTTACAGTTTTAGCATATCTACAATCACAGGGATAATATTTATCAGAATTAATGCTCCCAACATATTCAGCACTAGGACATCCAATTTCAATACATCCATTTCCATTATCAACTCTTTCATTATCAGATTCCGTAGAATACCCAATGAACAAAGCCAACGCAACAACCAAAATCCCTAAAATAACGAACAGGAAAATAATCTTTTTATCCATAAACTGAAAGGGAAATCAAGTATAATAACTTTCCTAAACCCCGCATCCGCCACTCTTAATCGTCCAACCAATTAATACTCCTATAATTAAAGCAACAATCAACCAGGGCAACATCTTCTGAAATGATTTCTTCATACCTTTATTTACAAATCAAATATTATAAATCTAACTAAATCTTCTTTTTCCTCAACAAATTAGCATTCCCCACAACAGTGACACTAGAAAGAGCCATCGCTATCTCAGCAATCGCAGGATTTAGAAATCCTGCTACGGCGATTGGTATTGCAATAACATTATATCCAAAAGCCCAGAATAAATTCTGCTTTATTTTTTTGAACGTGGCTTTTGATAAATTGATAGCTCCCACAACTCCTTGTAAGGAACCCTTAACAAGAACAATATCTCCTGCCTCTATTGCAATATCCGTCCCGGTACCCATAGCAATCCCGACATTTGCCTGTTTTAATGCAGGAGCATCATTAACACCATCTCCTACAAATGCCACCATTCCTTTTTCTTGTAATTCTTCTACTTTTCTAACTTTATCTTCCGGAAGAACGTTAGCAATAACTTCATCAATCCCAACCTTCTTAGCAATGGCCCTAGCAGTTGCTTCATTGTCTCCTGTAATCATAACTGTCTTATATCCCGAATCATGCAGTTCCTTTATTGCTTCCTTGGAATCTTCCTTAACATCATCCGCAACCGAAATAACACCAATCGCCTCCTTATTTTCAGCAACAATCATAGTTGTTTGCCCTTTAGATTCGTATTCCTTAACTTTCTTCTCAAGTTTATCTAGTTTAACCTTGTTCTCATCCATCAAAGTCCTATTTCCTATCAAAATCTTCTTCTTTCCAATAACTCCTGTAACTCCTCTGCCTCTTAATATCTTAAACCCTGAAACCTCTTTATACTTCTTCAAGCCGGCTTTTTCCACAATTGCATGAGAAATAGGATGTTCGCTCTGCTTTTCTATGGATGCAACAACCTCCATCAGATAATTCTCTTTTACTAGTGAATAAATATCAACAACTTCAGGCTTCCCCTTTGTAATTGTTCCTGTTTTATCAAACATCACTATTTTTACCTCTTTCATAGTCTGAATTGCCTCTCCCTTTCTGATTAATATCCCTCTTTTAGCTCCTATTCCAGAGCCAACCATTAACGCTGTTGGGGTTGCTAAACCAAGAGCACAAGGACAAGCTATGACTAAAACAGAAATAGCAACACCAATAGCCCGACTCAAATCTCCCGTATAATAATACCATCCTACAAAGGTTAATATTGTCAATCCTAAAATCACAGGAACAAACACATTAGTTATCTTATCAGAAAATGCCTGAATTGGAATCTTGCTTCCTTGAGCATTCTCAACAAGTTTAATCACATTAGATAAAAAAGTATCTCTTCCTATTTTCTCTGCCTTTACTTCTAAAATACCATCCTGATTAACAGTTGCTCCTATAACCTTGTCTCCAAGAACTTTATCAATAGGAACTGATTCTCCAGTAACACTGCTCTCATCAATACTGCTTTCTCCTTTAACAATAATTCCATCTGTCGGGATTTTCTCTCCTGGTTTAACAATCATAATATCTCCCACCTTAACTTCTGAAATATCAATCCCTATTTCCTTTCCATTTCTAATAATTCTTGCCTTCTTAGCACCCAATTCCAACAATTTTTTAATTTCTTGCCCTGCCTGCCCTCTTGCCTTTACTTCAACATACTTTCCAGTAATGAAGAAAGTCATTATCATAGCTGAGATACCAGAAAAGTCCTGCGTGATGCCAAATAAAGCCAGTATTCCTGTAAGCCAAGCAATAACAGTTCCCAAGCCGATTAGTGAATCCATGTTGAAATAGAAACTAATATATCCTTTCAAACCGCCCTTTAATGTTTGCCAGCCAAGAATAAAAATAACAGGAAAGCTCAATATAAGCAAAACAATAACTATAATATTCTCCTCAAACAGCCTTAGACCAAAAAGCCTTTCAGAAAACATGACAAACATTATCACAATTGTAATAGGCCATGCAATCCACATCTTCCTCTTCCATGATTTTATTTCTTTTTCATCCACACTGCCATGTTCATGTCCTGTGTGTTTACCATGATTCATCCCGCCCCTCATATCGTGCCCATCATGATTCATCTTGTGATTATCGTCTCTCTCCCCACCACCCATAGTATTGCGATAATTATTTTCTTTATCGTCTTTACCATAATTTTCATAATCAATATTAGCAATCTTATAATTTCCAACCTTAGAAACTGCTTTCCTCAAATCCTCTTCCTTTACTTTTCCTGATAACTCCAAATATCCTTTCTTAACAACTAAATTAACATTAGCATCTTTAACTCCTTTAACCTTTTTCAAACTCTTTCCCAGGTTGGCAGCACATGAAGCACAATGCATTCCTTCTATATCTATTATCGCTTTTTTCATCTTATCATTAATATCCGAAACTATAAAAATCAAACCCTCTCAATCACCATCTTCAGTTTTTCTGAAACTTCTTCTGCAATCCCTTTTAATCCCTCATTTTCAATCATCTCCATAGCCTCCATTGGATTCACAGCCGAGACATTTACACCATTATTCTCATAAATAATAACATTACAAGGCAATAAAAGCCCAATCTCTTTTTCAGCTTCTAAAGCCTTAAAGGCAAAAGGAGGATTACAAGCTCCAAGAATCTTGTATTTACCATAATCTTTATCCAGCTTCTTCTTTAATACAGCAGAAACATCAATCTCTGTAAGAACACCAAATCCCTCTTTCTCTAGCTCCTGCCTAACTTTCTTCTCTGCCTCCTCAAATCCTAAATTCGTTTTCTTAGAAAATCCAATCATCTTACTATTAACTCCTTGCCCGATTCCTGCCAGGCATTCATTCCCCCTTCTAAATCATATACATCATAACCCCTCTCTGCTAACTGCTCTGCAACAATTCCTGACATTCTTCCCGAACGGCAGTAAATTGCAATCTTCTTATCCTTGGGAAGCTTATCTATATAAGAGTCCAGATTATCCCAATCTTCAACAACTAAATCAGTCCCTTCTATCTCTCCATAATACGGCTCATGTACTTGTAAAACAAATGCAGCATCTATTAGATTAGCAAACTCCTCACTATTAACAGAAACAATCTGATTATCAAAATCAACAAAGGTTACGCCAACAGCCATAATAATAATTGCTCCTAATATCAAATAAACAAGATTCTTTTTCATTTTCTCTTTCTCTTTTTTGGTTTTTCATTTAGCTTCCTGATAAACCAGATAATTAATAAGACTAACAGGGTAGTGACTGCCAGTTGTATAATAATCCTAAACCAATTAAATCCATACATTCCATAGCCTCCCATCATTCCATAACTATTATCTTCTGTCCTTCCCATCATAACGTCCATCATACTTCCAGAAAACTCATCATGCTCTCCGCAATAAAACGCTAGAGCCATATTGATATGAGCCTGTCTTAATGATTCAGAACCTTCTCCCCCCATCTTTTCATCCATTATCTCATGTAACTCTCCAGGATGCATCTGCTCCATGTAATAATCTCCCAAAACCTCCAACTGATTCTCTGTCAGCTCATCACAGGATATTTTCTGTATGATTATTTCTTCTGCTTCCTCAAAAGTTTCCTCCCCATGAGCCATTACTCCCCCTATCAAGAGAACAAACATCAAAACCAGGATTACTTTTTTCATGCTATTATTTATGAATTCTAATATATATTGGTTATTGTGAAACTAGTTTCACAAGTTAATCCAAGGGGCTTCTAACATTAATCATGTTCCCAGAAGCATGCAGGGAAATCATTGTAGTTTCAGGGCTCTTATGCCCCAATAGTACCTGAACGTCATTCACCGCATATCCATTTTCAATCAAATGAGTGACAAAGCTATGCCTTAACATATGTGGATGAACCCTTTCAATCTCTGCTTTCCTTCCAGCTTTCTTCAAAATTGTCTGCAGACTACTTTGTGAGGAAATAAACTCGTGTCTTAAATCTTCTTTGAACAAGATTAATACCCAAATCTTCTTTCATAATCTTTATGGTCTATCCATTCAAGAATTATGGATAAAACACAAACTTCCCCATTTGCAACAGAATAAATCAATCTCCAACCTTTGGGCAAGTCATATTTCCATAAATTATCAATGATATATTTTTCAATGTAAACTTTCAGGATTAATCTTTTTTGTATTCTTATTCCACAAAAAGCGTTTTCTTCTAAATCATTTAATGCTCTATTTATCCACTCGTAAAGTTTTTTATCTTCTGTTTTTGAATCTTTAAGTCTCTCAAAACTTTCTTTCAATTTTTCTTCAGCAAATTTTATTTGCGATTTCATCTTGATAAATAGGATTTAGAAAGATATTTTCTTACTAATTCTGGATTCCAAATCCAAACAACCCAACCCTCTTTGTCTTGTGTTATTTTTCCAGATTCTAGTAAGTAGTCAAATATCACGCAAAAAGTCTGATAAATCATCTTTCTAGGCAGAGCTTCCCAGAGAGATTTTTTCTTATATTCTCCAGAGTTATCTCTAATAAATTCCTCAACCATTAGAATAGTATCTAATTGTGGATAGTGCAAAATGTTTTTTCTTAATGTTTCTTGTGGCATGGGTATACATACTTGTATAACTATAAAAATCTTTCGGTTTCTTGAAAATCTCTTTTTTTCCGAAAAAGAAAACAAAAATACACAACAACTTCTCTAATACATTGCCCGCCCTGAAAAGTGATTTTAACTCTCCGCTCCTCACTTCGTTGTGGTGCTCGGTGCCGTCTTGCAGACTTTCGCTACGCTCACCCAGACATAACCGCGATTCATTTCAATTAAAGTGAACTCTGAAACCCCCGACCACCGCCCCTAAATAGCAGATTGTCGCCTCAAAAATAAAGGAAAAAACTTCTTTTATCCGACCGACGAGAAAAACAACAAAATGCTTCGCACTTTTTCTAACAATGGTTAAGAGGTTCGTTATCACTCACCCAAATTTTTCATTTAATCTGAGAGGTTTTTAGTCCTTCGGACAAATAGTCGGCTCACGCCGAGAATTATTTTTTCTTTTCTATCTTATTCAATCTTTTTTTTATTTTAATAATTTCTTCGTCTTCCTCAAGATTGAATATTTTTTCAAGAATAAGCAAACCAATAAAGACCAATACAAAAGTAAATGCAAAACCTTCTAAACTTAATCTTTTTATTTGAGCAAAATCTAAATCTAAAAAAATTCCGTGAACAATCATTAAAACTGATGCAACTACAGAAAATGCAAAAGTTGATAATATTTTTCTTTGAAATCTCTTTTTCATAAAAACACAATCTCTTTTTGTTTTAAATATCTTTTTATATCCTCTTTTCATAAAAATATTATGAAGAAGTTGTCTTTAGTTTTATTACTTGTAGGATTTGTTTTTCTATTTTTATCTGTTGATATAATTTTTACAGGAGCAGTTATCGGAACTAATATAGAAATCAAGAATATTTTATTTTTTGTTTTTAGCTTAACTTTCTTTATGGCTTCTCTTATTTTATTTGTTGTAAATAAATCTCTTGAATCTTTAGTTATTCCAACAGGAACTTTAGAAGCAGACCAAAAAAGAGTTGGAACCGTTATGAGAAGCCACTCCCATACAAAAGAACCAAAACCTTATGTTCTTGTTAGTGGGGAAATTCAAAGAGATGAAAGAGGGCGACCAGAAAAGGAATCACAGCAATATTCAATTTACAAAGAATTAAGAGAACACTATGGATTAAAACCATCTGATTTTATTATTGAAGGAAAATCGAGAGATACTTTAGAGAATTTTTTATATTCGATAAAAAAGTTGAAAAGAAAAAAAAGTTAATCATATGAAAATCGCAACAAATCCAACGCAATATTGGAAATTTAAATTATTTGAAAGAGAAGCAAAGAGAGAAGGGCTTGTTGATGATTCTTTTAAAGTTGAGCCACTTTATACTTCCGAATCTCCAAAAGAATTTGTTTATGGAGTTTTGGCTTATGTTAAGGATTATATTAGAGTAAAATCTGTTGGTTCTTTGGAAAAAGCAAAAAACCAAAGAACTGGAAATTTTGGAAATTTCTTAAAAAATATGTTAAGCACTTCTGAAGAAGAGGAATAATCTTCTTTTAGAAAAAGAAGCAAAATAAGAACTCCTCATTTTCTTTTTAGAAAAAAGAAACAAAAAAAGCGCGCGTCTCTCTAATACATAGCCCACCCAAAAAAATATTATTTCAAAATCGTATAAAACGACATTCTCAAAAACTTTGATTCGCTAAAAAACTTTCAGTTTTTGGTGCCCCAAAAATCTACTATTTTTTAGGGTTTTCCCTTCGGCATCGTTGCACTAAAATGTAATCCCTGCAAGTATTCGGACGAAACTAACCGGGTTTAAATAAAATAAAGTTGAGAACCCTAATGGAAAACCTTTTAATATTTTAATGTTTATCAAAAAAATATGGATACCATTCAAGTTTTTAACAAGATTAGAGATTTGCCTTATCATTGTCCAGAATCATCAGAAGAGGTGGATTATAGATGTTGGGGAAAAATCAAAAAAGAGGCTAAGAGTGTTAAAGTTTTTGGGGATGCTACTCTCTTGTTTCCTATTTTAGTTGTAGAAAGTTTTGTGAAGAACTGAATTTAAGCTATTTGTTTTTCTAATTCACTTTTCTCTCTTAATTTATTTAAACCCCGACTTAATGCTGATTTTATTGTACCGCCAGGTTTTCCCAATAATCTGGCAGTTTCGGATAAAGAGTATCCTCTAAAATAGATAACTGTTATTACTTCTCTAGGAGTTTCAGGTAATGAAGTTATACCCTTCTCCAGGTCTAACCTTTCCTCTTCTGAAATTGAGGTTGTTCGTTCTGGTGTTGCATATCTTGAGAAATCTATGTTGTTTACATAGTGAATATTATTTCTCGACTTGACTTTTCTTAGATAGTCTATTGCTGTGTTTTTATAAATCGCAGTTGCCCATTTTATGAAGGTTCTCGAGGAGTCGTATTGACTCATTTTTTCCCACATCTTTATTGTAGCCTCTTGGTGAATGTCATCTGCTTTGTCCTTAGAATGTACGAAATTTAAACATAATTTGTAAAAATATGGCGAATAAATCTGCATTATTCTATCAAATGCTTCATCATCTCCTTCAACAACTCTTTGGGCTAATTGGGCTAATTCTTTATCAGTCATCAATTCCAAGCTTTCTTTTTTAGCTACCATTTAGGTGTTTACATTCTATCATTTCTCGAATTTAGACTTTTTATATCCTCCTATGGCTTTTTATGTCAAGGTTACCTGAGCATCCAAAAGTTCAAACACGTAAGAATTTTTTGATTCTAGATATTGGTATTTCCATGGCTTTAGGAGAATCCCAAAGCTTAAAAATAATCTGTTTCTCTGAAGAGTATGAAGATAAAATCATCAAAGCCGATTGGCAAGATAGTGAAAGGCGATAAAATGAAGGTGAATGGAAAGGAACTGGTGGTGGATGCTCATTATGTTTTTGAGGATTATAAGACCACTAAGGAGATGCTGATAGAGCTTTATGACCCTAAGGCAAAGGAAGATGCAGGAGATTTTCAGCTGAGGTATTTTGATGACCAAGTTGAAGATACAATTAAGTTTTATGAATTGAAAGTGATTGTTTATGAAGATGTTGAGATTAAGAGTTTGGAATGGTAAAGAAGACACCTAGAAAAAATTGGCATTTAGGATTTTTTTTTGGATTTTTTGATATTTATGGCATTCCTGGATTGATTCATGGAAAGACTGGTCAGATGGCTTGGCTTGTTTAGGCGGTATGATTTATTTTCTTTTTTCCAGTTAAGAAATAATCCATAAGATTTTTAACTACAATTTATTTTATTATTGTATGAAGAAGAAAGAAAAAGAGATTTATATTGGGATTATTGTTGTCTTAATTCTTATTATTCTTATAATTAGTTTAGTTTTTATTGGAGTAAAGAGAGGTAAAAGAGGAAAAGATAATAATGGGGCAAATCCTCCAATAGTTGAAGGACAGAGAGAAGATTGGCAAGTAGTTCCTGTTTCAGGAGCCAAATGTGGAAATGGAGAAGAATATGTAATGGGTTTTTCGGCAGGACCTGCTAAGATTAATGGGAAGCCCAATAATAGATTGGTGATTTGGCTTCCGGGAGGAGGAGATACAATGGTTGACAAAGATGGTAAGTTCAGAACAAATGTAGGCTTCACATTAGGATTGATTAATCCTCCAAAACAATTTAATGAAGATAATAGTTTTATCTTTTTAGACCATCCTGATAATAATGATTTTGTTAAAGATGCTAATTGGGTTATTCTTCCTTATTGTACTCAAGATTTTCATTCTGGAAGATTGACAGAGCCAATAGAATATGATTTCACCGGAGAGACTGGAATGGTTAAAAGTTATGAGAATTTGATTAATAATAAGATTAATTTTCAAGAGATAGAAAAAAATTATCCGTATGTTAGAACAGTGACTCATGAAGAAGATGGAAGAATAATAATTGATAAATTGTACATAAGTATTATTCATGATGGTGGTATCAATATAGAACTTGGACTGGACAAGACTTTTGAGTTGCTCAAAGAGAGAGATTTTGATTTGGATAGAGCCGAAATTATAATGGCTGGAAGCTCTGCAGGAAGTTTTGGAACTTGGTATAATGCTTGGAGAGTTGGAGATATCTTGTACAAACATCCCGGTGCTAAATTTACCATAATTCCAGAATCTGGAAGTCCCATTACAAGGGGGTGGAATGGGGAAGAGCTAGTTGTTGAAAATGATAAGATTGGGGGTGTAAATTATAGATTGTCTTATTATGATAATGTGATTCCTTGTAAGTTTTCTGGAGGAGAATATTTAGGGGGAGGAAATTGTAAGGATATACTAGATTTGATAGACCATTATCATGAAAGATGGCCAGGCATGGATTTTACAATTATGCCTGTTGCAAATAAAGAGGATTTGGTTTTAGTTGGAGGATTAGGGGACCAAAATGATCCAGGATTTGATGCTAAATTGCTTAAACTATGTCAAACTATCCATAGATATTCTCAATATATTTCAAAGATTGATGAAGTATATCCATATACACTTTGGCAGTATAAAGATATTGGAAGCAAAGAGGCTAGAGTTCATGGTTTGACAAATTCTCTGCTTACTGTTAAGATGGTGAGCCCTAATGACCAACAGAGTGATGAATATGGGATATTGAAAATGATAAATGATGTAGCTACTAGGAAATTGAAGTGGAATGAACAAGTGCCACATATTGAATATACTCTGAATGTTGTGCGGAATCCTAAGAGCAAGGTTTCTACTGTAGAATCTAGGCCGAACTATCTCCAGGAATGTAATGTTCCATGGCCTAATCAGGATAGACCCAGTTGAAGTTTTATTGAAAAATCAAGGGCATAATTAAGTTTAAAAATCGATTCTGATATGGACTTATATGAAGATTGGAGATATAGATATAGAGTTTTTGGGGCACTCAGGATTTTTGATAAGAAACAGAAAGAGGATTGTTATAGACCCCTACAAGATTAAAGATATCGGGAAAGTGGATTTGATTTTAATAACACATGGACATTATGACCATTGTAGTATTGAAGATATAGAAAAGTTGGTTGAACCTGGGACTGTTGTGGTGTGTACTGCGGATGTTCAAAGTAAAATATTAAAGATAGAAGGAATTGATTTGCAGATTGTGGAAGCAGGATATAAATTAGATTTAGACGAAATAAGGATTGAAGCAGTGCCGGCTTACAATATAAGAAAAGATTATCATCCTAAGGAAGAGGGCTGGATAGGCTTTGTTATAAAAATAGGCAATAATGTTTTTTATCATGCAGGAGATAGCGATTTTATTCCTGAGATGCATAAACTTACAGGACATGGGAAACAGGGTAATAAGTTTGTAGCTTTATTGCCTGTTTCGGGGAAGTATGTTATGACTGCAGAGCAAGCGGCTGAGGCCGCCAGTGTTTTGAGTCCTGATTTGGCGATACCTATGCATTATGGTGCGGGTGTTGCTGGAACTTTAAAAGATGCTGAAAGGTTTATTGCATTGTGCAAGGAAAAAAATATCAAGGCCATTATTATGGAGAAGTTGGAATGATTGAAATAGGAAGCGAAAGAAGGTTTTTTTGATTTTGTCAAAAATTTAACTGATAAAGATAAAATTGTTTTGATAAGCCATGTTGATTTAGAGGGGATTATTTCGGCTAAAGTAGTGAATAGTGTTGTTGATGCAGATTTTATTCCTGCTATAAATCTCGTTAGAAAAAATGGAAAGAGAGTAATCAATGCCTTTTTTCCAAAAAGCTCTTCATATCAATTGAGAAATTGTTGCGATGGCTCAATTAATCTGAGAAAAGCACTAAATAAAAAGTAGTCCCAATGTGGCGAACCACACGGGACAGTTATTAATATTAATATATTTTCAAACTTTAAAAATCCTTCGGTAGCCTGATTTTTTGAAAATAACGGAACTCCTCATTTTCTTTTTAGAAAAAAGAAACAAAAAAAGCGCGCGTCTCTCTAATACATAGCCCACCCAAAAAAATATTATTTCAAAATCGTATAAAACGACATTCTCAAAAACTTTGATTCGCTAAAAAACTTTCAGTTTTTGGCGCCCCAAAAATCTACTATTTTTTAGGGTTTTCCCTTCGGCATCGTTGCACTAAATTTTAGTCCTACGGGGCATTTACAACTCAAGCCACGCTGCGCTCTCACTCCAAACATTCCCTATAGATATTCGGGTGGTGCGACATATGTGTCTGCCAATCTTCTACTGAAGTTCCTTCTGGATGAGTACATTTATCTCCAGCATCTTCTGCAACAACGTTTCCAGTTACCCCATGCTGAAAAGCATAAATCATATTAGGAAAGAAGGTCATAACAATTATTACAATTAACAGAATAGCAATTAAAATATACAAAATAGCTTTCTTCATTTACAACAACCTCCTTTCATCTTTTTCATTTTCTTCTTATGCTTTAACATGAATCTAATCCCAGCAACATTCGCCAGCAAACCAACACCTAAAAACCATGCTTGATATTCCATCAATACAGTTGCCAATCCAGCAGCTCCAAGAAAAGGGAGCATGTTCAATAAAAAGTGACTACAGCAAGCCAGCATCCCTCCGGCAGAAACAGCCCCTGTTCCTGCAACAATACCATTAATCTGTGCTGTGTGTTTTATGGAAGCAAATAGTCCAACCTGCCATCCAAATCCAATAGCCAAGGGAAATACCAAAAACCAAAGACTTCTAAGATTAATAAACGCGAATTCCATACCTTGAAAAGCAGAAACTACAGCAAGATAAAAAACTAGTAATCCTGCTCCCGCTAACAATCCATATAATATTGAGTTATCTTTTTCCATTTTAAGCATACTTCTCATCAATTATTTTTTGTATTTCATCTAAATGATTCATGCCAACTTCCTCAGCTATTGCTTCAGCGAAATACTCTTTCAAATACGGATTACCATGACCCTCTAAGATTTCTCCAATACATTCACCACACGGATGTTTTCCATTCACAATATCGCTCAAACAATCACATGTTGCTCCCTCTCCATGTCCTGGTGTCTTTTCAATACAATAGGTACATGGCTTTTTTAAACAACATCTATACCTGCTCTGCTCCAATAACTCTTCTTGTATGTCTGTCTTCAAAGAAATGTGAAATTCTTTTTTTTCTTCCATACTCATGTCACTCAGATTCATTGAATGACTATTGGGTAGATAGCTAACAAACAAAACAATAACCAGAGCGAATATCACAATCCAGTAGGTTTGTTTTTCATATCTCATACTCTCACGAACTCTCTAATCACTTGACCATCTTTAATTGCATAAATTACCCAGTCTCCCCTCTTCACACCAGGCATACCCGGGCTTCCAGAAGGCATACCCGGCAACGCAATACCGTCAATATCCGGTTTCTCAGCTAATAACTTTTCAATAACCTCAATTGGAATGTGCCCTTCAACAAAATAATCTCCAATCACTGCTGTATGACAGCTTCTCATATTTGCAGGAATACCAAACTCATCTTTAACCTTTGCCAAAGTTCCATCATCTGCAATTGTATTAACATCAAATCCCACTCTCTCTAAATATCCTCCGTGCCCCACACAACATCCGCATGTAGGTGATTTATACATTGTTACTTGTGCAGATGCAGTTCCAACCGCATTACCTGTAATCCCTCCACCAATCACAAAAAACGCTCCAACTAATAAAATAGCAATACCAATAAAAATAAACAATCCTTTCATCTTAACAACCCCCTACCATGCCACTTCCATAAGCAGATGCAGATCTTGATGTAGTTTCAGCGGCTTGCGAAGCAACATCAACATTTCCTGTTTGGAATGTCATCCACAAAACAGCTATGAAAAGAACTGCAATCACAACCCACAACAAAGTGCTCTTTTTTACTTTCATCTTTTCCCTCCTTTCATATTTAGATTCTTAACCAATAATGATATTCCCAACACAAGGGTAGCAATAATTAAAATTTGTATAATAAAACCAAATAAGCCTCCAGAAAACCCAAGACCCATCGTACTATAACCATGTCCAGCTTCTTCATGAGGCCCACAAGCCAGAACTCCAGGCATCAGCATCAAACCAGCAGTCAAAAATTTTAACATCCTCCGACCATGCCTCCACTTCCTTGTCCCTTCTCAATTCCTCTGTAGGCATTACTACCGAGATTGATATAGTTAAACTCAATCCCATTATCTTTTAATGCCTGTGCCTTAGCTTCCATTATTCCAGGGAAAAACAAAGTTTTCCATTTAGCCAGTTCCGTAAGAATTTCATCATCACCCATCTCAGGATGATTGATTAACAAGTACTTTGCCAATCCCCTCATAGCATAACTATGGGCACATCCGCAAGCTCTCTCTCCATTACTAAATATAATAGATTCGGCTCCACAACAATACTCGCAACTGATAGAACCGGCTATATTAATATAATGAGTCATCTGTTCCTCATTTAACTGCGTATCCTCATATTCACTCATCTTATTAATAGTAGCATCTGCCAACCTAGGGTCATTAGGTGAAATATCATCATAACTAATTCCTAGCTCTTCTCCATATATGCTAGGCATGCCAGTAGGAATAACATCAGAAGCAGAAACTGTTCTTATACCTGTAGATAATCCAGGAGAATACATTCTTCCCACGTTAAATGAGATTAATAACGCAAGTACACAGATAACAACAATCTGTGCCACAAACTCCTTATTCATTTTTTCAGTCATGCGTTTTCCAGGAATCGATTTTATTTAAGCGCTTTTGTGAAACTAGTTTCACACAGTGAAACCCTTGCTTTGTTAAGATTTTCTAAATCTTATGAGGCTAGTTTCACGCCCCAGTTTCATGAAAATTCATAAACTTCTTAAAGCCTGTTTCCAAGTAAAATCAATGGAAAATAAGAAAGTTGGGTACTTAATTATCGGAATCGCAATCGTAATAATATTTATAATATTTTTATTTAATAACACAATGAGAGACATAGTCGACGCAACTTGTTCAACAGAACATGGAACATCATGTCCAATGTATCAGTCGATAGACCAGCAAACCTATCTTTCTTTTGCAATTGCAGCCTTACTAGTCATAATAGGTCTGGTCTTAGTGTTCTCAAAACCACAAGAAAGAATAATTGTAAAGAAAGTAAAAGAAAAACAAAAACCTAAGAAATACGACTTAAAGGGGTTAAAACCCGAGGAAAAGAAAGTATTTAATCTCGTTAAGGAAAAAAAAGCAATCTTTCAAGCAGATTTAATCGAACAAACAGGATTCGGAAAGGCAAAAATGACGAGGGTAATTGATAGATTAGAAGGTCACAAGTTAGTAGAAAGAAAGAGGAGAGGAATGACTAACGTAGTTGTATTAAAGGAATGAAACCAAAATACCCATTCTATATAGGCATAGCAATATTAGCGATTCTGCTAGTCACTTATTTTATAAAAATTCAAACAGAATCAGGACAGAATTATATAATTAAAACAAAACTCCTTTCTCTCTTAATATTCTATAATCCCGTGATTCTTACAATTTACATCATAATAGCGTTTATCTTAATTTGGTTTGGAATTAAACATAAAATAGAAATAATATGAATGAAATAATAAACGTTTGGAAAACTGTATTCAAGAAGCCGGGATATGCAATATTAACAATAATAATAGCTTTAATCTTTTACATATTAAATGTGATAATTCAAAATTATCAAACTCTCTCCTCATTTTTAAAAAACTACGGCTTGCTGTCTGGAATAATCTATTTGTTTAATGGATCAATTGATTTCCATAAATCAACCTTGCTTCATTCTTATATTTCCCTGGTTCTCTCGTCGTTATTAATAGGCATCTTAATCTCCTTAATAACTTTTAAAATAAAAAATGCTAAACACAAGTCCAAAAAGACAGGGGTATTAAGTTCAGTCGGAATATTTATCGCCCTTCTTGCCCCAGGATGTGCAGCATGCGGAATTGGATTGATAGCTGTCTTAGGAATAGGAGGAATTTTCATATCATTACTCCCATTTAAAGGCCTAGAAATCTCGGTCCTGGCAATCATAATCATAGGATTCGCAATATTTAAAATATCGAAGGATTTAACAATTTGTGAGGTATGTACTATTCAACAAATGAAAGGGGGTAAAAACAATGAAAGAAGAACAAAATAACGATAGCGGAACAATAAAAATCAGGAAAGACGCTTTGTGGAAATACTCCACTTTTGTCCTGCTAGCTGTCCTTGTTATCGGCGGAGTTGCATTTATACTGCCAAATAACCCTAGCCCGACAGGCAATGTGGTTAAAGATAATAGCGGAAGAGGGGCTACTTACAATATAGAAGTTACGGAAGATGACAATTTCCTTCAGGGAAGTATGAATTCTGACGTGTTTGTAGTGGAATACTCTGACTTTGAATGTCCTTTCTGTCAGAGGGCTTATCTAGGAGCTGTTAGCCAGATTAAGGCGGAATATAGTGATAAGGTTGCAATTGTCTACAAGCAGTTTCCTTTGACAAGCATCCATCCAGATGCTCAGAAGGCTGCAGAAGCATCTGAATGTGCTGCAGACCAGGGAATGTTTGTGGAAATGCATAACATACTCTTTGAGCAGGGAGTTGCAGGTGGTGTTGATACATTCAAGGAATACGCTGTACAACTTGGATTAAACACAGAGAAATTCAACGAATGCCTTGATTCAGGAGAAAAAGTTGCAAATGTCAAGGAAGACATGAGTGAAGCGCAGGCAAAAGGCGGAAGAGGTACACCTTACTTCTTGATTGCTTCAGGCAATACCGGAGAAGGAACAGTTGTAAGTGGTGCACAACCCTTTGAAGTATTTAATCAAATCATTCAGTCAAAACTTTAATTTTTTTTTGAGAGTTTTAATTTAGGACTCTCTAATTTTCTTTTTTTAATTAATTACACTATTCTGGGAGCATAAGGATAACTGTCTTGATAGAGGCATAATGGCTTGCATTCTCCTTATTATATCAAAAAGTTCTTGTGTTTTACTCCACACTAAAGTGTGGGGTTTGTTTGAACTTTTGGATGCTCAGGTAACCTTGACATAAACAAAACAGTAAATGAAAATTTTTCCTATTGCAGAACAGCAGAACCAGAATACAAAAACTGAAAGAGATATGATTGTGACTAATGCAATCATTTAGGAGAGTTTATGGATGCTGATGATTTCCACAAGATATCAAGACAACCTTAATTATCTTTGATTCAGGTGCAAGTTATCCGAGATTACAGAATTTCCAAACTATAAAGAGGTATGATTTATAGACCTATTTAACAAATGGCTTATATGCAGGGGATTATACCTCTTTGGGCAGATTATAATGAAATCAATGAAACGAGAACTATGGGATTCCTGAAGAAATCAACACATAGGATTATAAATATGTAACAATCTAGCACAGAAACTTCTCCGTCTTATTAGGAAGTGCTGAATTATAGTAATAACTATAAACTTTCTGGCATTAAGATAGAAATGTCTCATTTAGATAAATACAAAAAACACGGTCTCGGATTTACTCAGGTATTTTGGGGTAACGGAAAAGGCAAGTCCACATCATCGTTTGGCACAGCATTAAGAGCCGTAGGTAACGGATATAATGTGCATTTGGTCCAATTTATGAAGAATGGTGCTGACAGTTTAGAACAACAAATTCCTGGCGAAATCCAGGCATTAGAAAAATTTCCAGAGTTCTCATATAGGAGATTTGGCTCTGATGGATGGGTCATAAAAAAACCAACTGAAAACCAAATTAAGGCATGCCAAACAGCTTTAAACCATGTTAAAGAATCCTTAAACAAATATCAAATTGTAATTGCAGACGAAATTCTTTATGCCGTCCAGCTCGGTCTGTTAAAGGAAAAAGAAATAATAGAACTAATAGAAGACAAGCCTCGGGGTTCCGAACTCATCCTTACAGGAAGTCATAAACCATTCCCAAAAATCTTCGAAAAAGCAGATTTAGTAACTGAAATCAAGAAAATCAAGCACCCCTTTGATTCCGGCTTTTTAGCTAGGAAGGGCATTGAATACTAATATAGTTAATTATTTAAATTTAGATTAGTTAGGATTAGTATGAGAAAGAGGCAGATTTCCGTGATTCTGATTTTATTGATTTTAGTACTTCCCGGCGTTGCATTTGCTGAAGGCGTATCACTAAAATCTTCTCTTAAAACATCCATATTGCCACCAAACCTTAAAGATAACAATATACGAGAAGTCATTCCGGTCACACCGGTTTCACCTCCAAAAGATGAAAGAAAACATATTCCAGATATAAGGAGTTTAATAGATTCAGACAAAATAACCAAAGACACACTGGTTAAAAGAAAGATTATATCGGATTCAATCAAGTCTACTGAATCTGAAAGATTCACAGGAAATGTTAAGATATATGAAAACAATCGGCTAATCAACTCAGAGCATTATATAGAAGGACTAAATCTTGATGAATCCTTGGTAGAAGAGATAAAGGAACTTCCACAAGAACTAATAAAAGAATGTCAAACCATTTCCAGCCCAGGAATATACAAATTGGAAAACACAGTTTACTCTGATTCAACATGCTTTAATATAGAATCAGATAAGGTAATACTAGACTGCAGGGGCAATGAAATAATCTACTCAATGAAAAGCCAGGGATATGCTGTGGAATCTAATGGAAACAAAATTTTTGCATTAAAAAATTGCGAGATTTCTCAGATAGATGACGAGGTTAAAAATTCTCCTGCAATCAGTATTAATGTTGGTAAAAACATTATCCTTCTGAATAATGTGATTAAAACCAATGCCCTAAATAGCCAGGGAATAATCTTGAAAGATACAGCCAATACTTTATTATTTGGAAATGAAATAGAAACTTCAGGAGACCAAAGCGAAGCTATTCTATCAATATGGGCAAAAAACCTCCTTGTGAAAAAGAATGATATCATCACAACCGGTGACTTAAGCCATGGGATATCCATTACCTCCCTCTTGAAAAGCACAATAGATTCAAATAAACTCCTAACATCTGGAGAATCATCAAATTCAATAAACCTCCAATCCTCAGATGAGAGCCGTTATATAAACAACAAGATAAAAACTCGGGGCGAGGATTCCAGTTCATTTTTAGTTCGCGAATCTAAAGAGAGTTTCTTCAGAGGGAATCATGTGTATGAATCTTCAGGAGATGCATTTAAATTCATCGGCGCCGAATCTGCATCGCAAGAAAAAAGCAAGCTGATAGGGAATAATTTGGAAAATATCCAGGGTGAAGATTTGAACTTAATGGGTGCAACCCCCAAATCTGAAATAGTTTTAATAGGGCAAGGTGTGGAAAAATATTCTCTTCCTCCAGAAGGAGGATTATATGTTACTATTAGAAAACCAACTCATGGGCAAATCCAATTCCTTGAACCCATAATTGGTTCAGGAGACAATGGTTCAAGCACAGTAAAAATCCAGGATAACTTTTTCGAAATTGATTCGAATATTGCTCCAAACTTAAACAAACCAGCAATAGTAACTTTTGTTAACATTCCTGAGTTTAATAATCCAGTAATCCTAAGAAACTCAGAGACTTGCGGACCTCCTGATTGTGAAGCTCTAACTCCTTTAAATCAATCAAATGTTAGCATAAGAGTATCTAGATGGAGCAATTACAGAATCGGAGAAAGACCAATAGAAGAACCAGAAGAAATTTTAGAGGATCAAGCATCTTCTTTAGGTGGAGGTAATGGAAAGGGATGTAGCACAGTTTGGATTTGTGAAGAATGGAGTGCTTGTTCTGAAGGACAACAAACAAGAACATGCGAAAAACAGGTTGAAGCTTGTTATGCTTCAGAATCATCCAAACCCGTAGAAACACAATCTTGCACACTATCAGAAACAACAGAATTTTCTGAACAATCACAAAATCCTATAGCAAGAATAACCGGTGCGGTAGTCGGTTTTAGCAAAGAATCACCAGGAATAGCAATAATTATCTTTCTGGCACTATTAGCAGGAGCATACCTTATAGTAGCTTTTTTCAGAAATAAAAACTTCGGCAAGAAAAAATAATTTTATGGACTTGCCGGGAGTCGAACCCAAACCTCACGACTGCCAGCCGCACGTACTACCCCTATACTACAAGCCCTTTAAACAATTAGAATCTATCACTTTTTATAACTTATCAGAGTTCAGACAAAGCAGGCTCTTGATTCTCAAGTTCCCAGAAAGAACACTTCCCCCTTCTTCTTAAAGCCTTCTCGACTCTTGCTCTATCCTCTCTATTTCCAGGAAATCCATTATATTTTCCGTTCTTAACCGGAGCAACTCTAACCACTCTATTCCCCCTATAGGTATAATCGTCATTAATCTTATATCCAATAACAATTGTCTTTTTTCCAGCATTTTCATAATACAAAACATCTCTCCCCCCCACATTGATAGTTCTCTCTTTTCCAGAAAGCATTTGCTCCCAAGTTCCGTCATTCTTACTATGATTCATAAAATATCAGAAAATTACTCCCTTTTAAACCTTTTCAAAGTCTTTTCTTGCTCTGAACAACATCTTCCCTCTTTCCTTTCAATGAGAAAACAATTGCAATTATTAATGGAATTAAGAAAGAAACCCACCCTATTGCTAAAGCCCATTGTGGATACCCTCCATAGGGTGTCGTTATATCGGTATAAAATTGGTAACCTAATAAAATTATCAACGCAATTGGTATTACATATTTAATAGCATAATCCCACCACCCTCTAATATTACATCCACACTGCTTGTTCACAAATAGTCTAATCTTTTTAGGACCAAAGTACCATCCAATAACAACCGCTTCTAATAGCCCTGCTGTAACAAGCCCATAATTATTAATGAAATAATCTACAATGTCTAGGAAATACAATCCAGCACCTGTAACAAAAATTATTCCTAACAAAAATGAGATTAAACAAGTAAAGAATGCAATCTTAGGTCTATTCGGTTTCTTATATCTATCCCCAATTGTTGTATTAACAGCCTCAACAATTGAAAATGCAGAATCAATTCCTAAAGCAAATAAAGCTAAAAAGAAAAGCAGAGAAAAGAACCACGCGGAAGGAAGTAGTGAAAGAGCTTCAGGAAATACAACAAAAGCCAACCCAGGTCCAGATGTTGCAACATCGGCAACCGCAACACCTTCTGTCGTCGCCATATAACCCAAAATTGCAAACACGACAAAACCTGCAAACAGACTCATCGCCGCATCAGATATGGCAGTTATGTAGGTATCACCCCTAACATTCTGGTTCTTAGAATTAAAACTTGCATAAGCAGTCATAATACCAAATCCAATACTTAAAGTAAAGAATATTTGAGCAACAGCGGCAATCCATATATCTGGATCCATTAATGCAGATAAATCAGGTTGGAGATAAGCTATAATTCCTTCAAATGCCCCAGGCAAAAATATTCCTCTAATGAAAAGAACAAGCATTAGTATCAATGGAAGTGGCATACTAATCATAACTACCTTTCCCACACTATCGACACCTTTTCTAACAATAAAATAAATTGCAACCCATATCACAAAAAGAGCAATCAATAATGGTATGTTAATTCCCCCAATGCTACTCACACTATCTGTTAATCCAAGAACAGTTGTGTGGAAATAACCATCAGCATTACCAACCCAGGGCAATTCAGAAGAAAATGAATTTAGCATGTATATTAGAGTCCACGCCATAATCACTGCATAATACAAGACAATAATAAAACCAGACAGGACAGCAAGAACTCCAATTCCACCTAACTTATGATGTATCTTTCTAAATGAATCAACAGCCCCCCTCTGAAACTTCTGACCAAGAGCAAATTCTAACATCAACAATGGAATTCCGATAACAAATAGTGCAATCAAATAAGGGATCAAAAATGCACCCCCGCCAAATTTATAAGTCATATATGGAAACCGCCACACATTTCCCAAACCAACAGCACTTCCAATAGCTGCAAACAAAAATACAGTTCTGGATTTCCACCTCTCTCTTCCCATGCCAATTACTAAGAATTTTAATATTTAAATCTTATTCATCCAAGTGCTTTTTAAGGAACTGATATACCACACTTAAAGAAACAAACATCAATATTCCTGCCAAAACAATCAAAACCGGAAACAACAATATTTACAATCTTAACAGACTCTTAACACTTATTCTTTTTTCAATAATACGGGCATCATTTCCAATTAAAAACCATGCGAATCTTGACAACCCCATTATAAAACCAACCAAGATTACCGAGTAATCAAGGCTTTGCAGGTAAACTTCCTTGTAATTTGCAGTTGCAAATACAAACCTAGAAATCAGCCCCATGAATAATGAAACCCAATAAAATCTGGGATTAGAGGAATCCTTTATAGTCTTAATCATCGAATCCTTGCTTACCTCTCCTTCTCTTTTCGGAGAAACTAATAAAATAACTGCAAAAAATCCAAGAACATCAAAAGCTAAACTTATCTTCAAGGGAAGGATTATATCAATGGTGGTGAAAAACGGAAGAGATATAATCAAAAATATGCTTATCAGAGAAACATAAGCACCCATCTTGCTCATGACCCTTGTGAAATCTTTTTCCCTTTTCATCTGTATTAATGTATCATGCATAAAGGCAGGGCCAATTCCAGAAGCGAATGCAAAAGAAGTAGACAAAAATACCATCCCTAAAACAAAAAATGGAAGAGAATCAGTTATTACAAATAAGAAAGTAGAAAAAATCATCAACAGTTTAGCCAAAACAAGTGTTTTTTTATGGCCAAATCTATCTGCAAAATATCCGCTAGAAATTTCAAATACAAATGATGCCAGATAACCTGCAGCAGAATAGATTCCAATTTGCTGTGCAGTTGTACTCGGTAAAGTCAAAAAATAAATGGCAAGAATGGGAATAAACTATCTTCTCTGACTAAGCACAAACAAAAAGAATTTTTGTATATTTCCTTTAACGCTCTTTTGCATTATCCAAGAAGCAAATTATAACTATTAAACCTTAAGTTTCTCTAAAATCGCCTCAGTAACATTCTTTATCCCAATCCCCCCATCAACTCTAACAACCCTGCCCTTATAATGTTCCAATACGGGTTTCGTATCCCTTTCATAAATCTCTAATCTTTTCCTGATTGCCTCTTCAGTATCATCTTTTCTCTTTATTAATCCTGAGCCACAATCATCACATATATTTTCAACTTTTGGTTTATGTTTTACAGCATTAAACAAAGCCCCACAATTAGGACAATTCAATCTGTTTAGAATCCTTTGTATTGTTCTTTCCTCATCAACATGGATTTCGACAACTTTGTCAATTTCCGTAATCTCATCAAGCATTTCAGCTTGTTTCAAATTTCTAGGAAACCCATCTAATATGAAACCATTATCAGTGTCATCTTCCTTAAATCTCTCTTTCAATATCCTAATCATCCCCTCATCCGGATATAACATCCCTTGATTCATATAAGAATCAATTTCTTCCTTTAACTCGCCTTCAACATTCCTCAATAAATCACCTGTAGAAATATGTGGAATCTCGAGCTTTTTAGAAATTATTTTTGCTTGCGTCCCTTTTCCTGACGCCTGTGGTCCCATGAATAACAATCTCATCGCGCATAAATCCTCTCAATAACAACATCTTCCAGAGGCCTATCTAATGGACTTCCAGTTGTTTGGACTTTTCCAATCTTATCAACAACACCCATTCCAGAAATAACTTCTCCAAAAACAGGATGCTTGCCATCTAAGAAGTTATTATCAACAAGATTAATGAAAAACTGACTTCCTCCGGTATTTGCCCCAGCATTAGCCATGGAAATAGTACCTCTTAAGTTTCCTTTTCCATTAAATTCATCTTCAATTGTATATCCTGGCCCCCCAGCACCCCATAAATTTTTCTTGGAGTCATCCTTCGTGTATGGGTCTCCTCCTTGAATCATGAAACCATTAATAACCCTGTGAAACTTAACCCCATCATAATATCCTTCGTTTACTAAATCAACAAAATTTCCTGTTGTTACAGGCATGTCCGAATAAAGGGCCAAAACAATGTCGCCATAATTAGTTTCCAAAACTACTTCCTGGCCTTTATCAACACCCACAACATTCCCTGTCAAGGGAATTGTTAGGTTAGGAACAATAAATATCAGGGCAATCACTATCAAAACACTAACATAAAAAAATATTTTATTCATCTTTTCCTCCTAGGCTCTCTTTCCGTCTCTAATGAAAGCTGATTTAAGGTCAGACCAAAATAAGCAGCACACCCATCTCTCATTCTAGGATTATCAGCACACTCTCTTGCATATTCACATCGATTAGCCTGGATACAAATATCTCTCGCATTCTCTCTCAACAAAACGCCTTTAATTTCGATGTAGGTCATATCATCAAAAATAAAATGCTCTTTTTAAAGATTTTCCTATTAATCAAATCAATCTTCTTTAGTTAACATATCCATAAGTCTTGATACTTCTTCCGCAGGTCAGCAAACAGTCATTCTTAATATCAAAAAGTTCTTGTGTTTTACTCCACACTAAAGTGTGGGGCTTGTTTGAACTTTTGGATGCTCAAGGTTGCATTCATCCATGCACTAAAGTATATGGTTTTCTGCATCGGCAACCTTGACATAAAAAATTTCTCCGATGATTTATAAAGAAAGTTCATAGATTAAACTTATGGAACTGGCAAAGCCTACAGAGCCGGAGTTTAATAGGGAAAAATTTGTATTGTTAAGCAGGGATGAGAAAATTGAATTTATAGAAAGAGGATTGAATTTTCTTATTAAGATGTTAAAGGCATAGTTTTAATAATTTAGTTATCTCTTGTAATGGAAGTACGCCGTCGCCAGGAATCGAACCTGGATATCCAAAGGAAACTTGCTCTCCAAGCAAGCGGGCTACCACTACCCAACGACGGCTTAGGATTATTGAGAATTGAGAGTTTTAAAGGGTTGCGATTAACTCTTTCAATCCTTTCCAAGCAGATTTTGATAACTTATCCTTTATCTCTTTTGGAGATTTACAATCGCTTATATCAACTTTTTCTTGTTTTAGGATTTGGCCTTTGTCCACATGACCATTAATCCGGTGTAATGTGTATCCAGACTCCTTGGCTTTTGCTTTCCAGGCCTGCTCGTGTGCTTTATATCCTGGGAAATTTGGAAGATATGAAAGATGGATGTTGATTATTTTGTCCTTGTATTTTTCTAGTAATTCCGGGGATTTTATGATTTTGTTATAGTCTGCCAAGATAATTAAATCAGGATTTATATTATCTAATTTTTCCTTTATTGATAAGTCATATTCTTTTCTACTATTAAAATTTTTATCTTCTATAATTATACAAGGAAAATCTAACTTGGAGGGGTTTGGATTATTTGTTATTATTAATGAGGGATTTAGTTGTCCTATTAATTTGGGGCTTGAGGATGTCAATATTACTAGAGTCATGTTTTTTCCAGCATAGATATATTTAAATTGTTTTAGCTTCAAGGACTACTATGGAATCCATAAAAGAGGCAGACCCTGAAGTTTTTGGGTATATGAATCAGGAACTGGAAAGACAGAAATCCGTGTTAAATATGATTCCTTCTGAAAATTATGTTTCTCCTGCTGTTCTGGAGGCTTGTGGGTCTGTATTGATGAACAAGTATTCTGAAGGTTATCCCTTTAAGAGATATTATCAAGGGAATGAGCATGTTGATAATATAGAGAAGATTGCTATTGACAGAGCCAAGAAATTATTTGGAGCAGAACACGCTAATGTTCAGCCATTATCTGGGAGTCCGGCAAATGCTGCTGTTTTTCTTGCTTTTTTGAAGCCGGGCGAGAAGTTTATGGGTCTGGATTTAGCTTGTGGAGGGCATTTAACGCATGGAAGCAAGGTTAATTTTTCAGGGAAAATCTATCAAGCAGTTAGTTATGGTGTTGATAAAGAAACTGAGTTATTAGATTATGGCAAGATTAGAGAAATAGCTTTACGAGAAAAGCCAAGGTTAATCATATCTGGATTAACTGCTTATCCAAGAAATATTGACTTTAAAAGATTCCAGAAAATTGCGGAAGAAGTTGACGCAATTCATTTAGCAGATATTTCCCATATTTCTGGTTTAATTGCTGGAGGTGTTCTAGAAAATCCCGTGCCTTATACTGATGTTGTTATGACAACCACCCATAAGACTCTTAGAGGTCCTAGGGGTGGATTAATATTATGCAAGGAAAAATATGCTAAAGACATTGATAGGGCTGTTTTCCCCGGAATGCAGGGAGGCCCCCATAATAATAATACGGCTGGGAAAGCAATCGCCTTCAAGGACGCAATGCAACCAGAATTCAAGGAATATTCGCAACAAATAATCAAAAACGCAAAAGCTCTTGCTTCGACTTTGATGGATGAGGGCATAAAGTTAGTAACAAACGGAACTGATAACCATCTTTTATTAATTGATTTGCGTCCGTTTGGAATTGGGCTTGGTAGGGAAGTTGTTGTTGCATTAGAAGAATCTGGAATCTGTTGTAATGCCAATAGTGTTCCATATGATGAAAGCACTCCATTCAAACCATCCGGACTGCGTTTAGGAACGCCTGTTTTAACAACCCGTGGAATGAAGGAAAAAGAGATGGAGGAGATTGGAAAGTGGATGGCTGATGTTATTAAAGCTAGGGAAAGCAAAGAGTTGAAGGGCATAATAAGGGGGAAAATAAGGAATTTGTGCGAAAGGTTTCCCTATTATTAATTTGAGTTTTTTTCACTTATGTTTTCCAGAGAGGAAGTTCTTAGAACTGTTCTTTGTTCTCTATGTTCCATGAACCTGTCTATTGCATAATCAGTAATTCCCGCGAAGGTTATGGCTACTGAAAGATATGCAACTGCTCGCTTTTCTGTCGGTTTGTACATCCTTAGAATATAATCTTTCGTTGTTTTTATATCTAATTTCTAATTTGTCTGTTTATAAATCTTTCACTAAATTTTTATAAAGCTCATTTGTAAGGTACCCTCATGAAGAGAATGAAATTTGATTCTAACGGAAAGTTGATTGGCGTTGATGGAAGTCTGGAAAATTATCAGAAAAAGGAAAAAGTTGGAAGTGAAAACAGAGAGTTAAGAACTTCCTCGTCCTTGCTTTTTTTACAGAAGGATTCAGATAAAGGGGATAAAATGGAGGACATTTTTGAGAAAGATTACTGGAGCTTACATGGAAAACAGGCATTAAAGCCATTAAAGTTCACAAATGGAAAGACGCAGGAAGATGTTGTTAGGGAAATTGTAGAACTTATCCAGAAAGGAACCAGAATAGTATTCTTGCATGGAACTTGTGGAACTGGAAAGAGTGCCATTGCATTAAATATTGCTCGTTCTCTTGGCAGTGCAAGTGTTGTTGTTCCTGTTAAAGCCCTCCAAAAACAATATGAGGAGGATTACATGCATAAACTTCATTTAAGAAACAAATCAGGAAGAAAAATGAAGATTGCAATGATTACAGGCAGAGATAATCACGATTCGTTATACTTTCCTGGAAAGTCATGTGCAGACCCCCTATTGCCTGAGAATATTAAGTTAACTGACAAAAATCAGGATAAATTGATGGAATACTATTCTAGCAACCCGTTATTACAAAATAAGGATTTTCCAGACATACAAGATTTAAAGAGAATATCTATCGCACCTACAAACCCTTATTGGAGTCCTATTTTACCTGCCGATTTGGATTTGAGACAGATGAAAGCCAACAAGATGAAATATAAGGGATGTGACGGAAAACAATATATCTTTTACCATAGAAAACCCGGATGTTCTTATTATGACCAATACCTTTCATATAAAGAAGCAGACGTTATTATTTTTAATTCCGCTAAATACCTTGCTGAATTGTCTTTAGGCAGAAAACCAATGACGGATGTAGAGATAATCGATGAAGCTGATGATTTTCTGGATTCTTTGTTCGAACAAGGAGAAATTAATCTGAATAGACTTGAGAATTCCCTAAAACACATTGTTCCGGATAAACCTGAAACAAGAGAACATCTAAAGAGAATTCTTGAATTGCTTGGTCTGGAAATAAAAAATAAAATTGTTTTAGGAGTAGACGAAGAACAAGTTTTCCACATCAGGGAAACAAAGATAGCAGACATCTTGGGAATGTTAATTGGAGATTCTGATTTGGAAGCTGAAATATTGATTGATGAAATGAATTACGCTAACTCTGCTTTGGAGGCCGCGAAGAATTTTGGTAATACATTAGATGACGTATATGTAACATTTAGAAAAGAAGAAGATAATCATTTTGTCAGGCTTGTTAGTATTAATTTGACTCCAAAGTTCAGTGATTTGCTTAACAAAACAAAATCTTTAGTTTTCATGTCCGGAACATTACATTCTCCCAGGATAATAAAGGAGCTTTTTAGATTGGAAGATTATAAGATTGTTGAAGCAGAAACAATAACAATGGGGCAGTTAGACATTGTTAAGACAGGAAAGGAATTCGATTGTAAATATTCTAATTTTAGTTCGAATAGGAAATCCCGTCAAGATTACTTGGAATCTTTAAAGGCTTGTATCATTAAGGCAGAGAAACCAACGTTAATTCACGTTAATGCTTTTAGGGATCTTCCTAATGAAGAGGAAATTGCCAAATTTGATTTGTATGGCGTAATGAATCATGAAAAACTAATCCAGTTGCAGAGGGATGATAAAGAAGGAAGAGCGATAATAGGATTTAAACAAGGCCTTTCAGAGAGGTTATTTAGTACTAAATGTTCGAGAGGAGTAGACTTTCCGGGGGATACTTGTAAATCTATTGTATTCACCAAATATCCAAATCCAAATGTTAAAGACACTTTCTGGAAGATTTTACAAAAAACAAATCCCGGAATCTATTGGGAATTTTACAGAGATAAAGCAAGAAGAGAATTTATACAAAGAATCTTCAGAGCCTTACGTTCTCCGGAAGATCACGTTTTTATTCTTTCTCCGGATACAAGAGTACTAGATGCTGTCAGGGAAATGCAGGAACAGTCAATCAATTAATTCTCTGTCAAAGATGTCTGCGATGTCTTTGGTGATTTCTTCGGGAATTCTTTCCCCGTTTATTACAAAGACTTTTTCTCCTTTTTCTGATAGCAAGTCTTTTGCTTTTAGGAGATTGTCTCTAAGTTTTTTCATGAACCCTACATCTGCCTCAAACTTGTGTTCCTTTCCTCTTATAGAAACATCTTCACCCATCATTCTTCTTTTTGCTTCTTCTACAGACACATCAATGATAAATGTCATATCAGGAACAGGCAAGTGAGATTGTTTCTCAATTAATTCTTCCATATCCATGCCTTGTGTTGCTTGGTAGATTATTGTTGATAACTTATATCTATCTGAAATTACAAAATGTCCCTTCTCTAGATTTGGAAGGATAATCTCTTCCGCTTGTTGCGTCCTATCTGCTATGAAAGAATCTGCAAGTTTTTCTGCCTGCGAATACGGATTTGAATCTTGATGCAATATATCCCTGATGTTGACATTCTTATATGGATTTCTTGTTAAAATTATATGATGATATTTACTTTTGCTAAAAATATGATATGCGAGGTTCTTTATTTGTGTTGATTTCCCAGAGCCATCAATACCCTCTACTACAATAAACATTCCTTTTCTATTTTTTTTAATTGCTTGCGGTCTTTTTTCATATGTTGAAAATGTGTATCCGAGATTTTCACCTTCAAAATCCCGTCTCTTAATTTCAAGCCAATCATCCCCTTTTATCTCAGGGAAGAAAGCATCCCCTTCAAAGTTTCTGTGTACGTGAGTAATTTCGAGTTTATCTGCCAACGGCAATGCCTGTTCGTAAATTGATTGCCCGCCGATGATAAATGCCTTATCTGATATTTCATGTGCTTTCTTTATCGCTTCATCCAATGAATGAGTTGTTATAGCATCTGGATGATTATAACTCTGCTGGTTTGTTAATATTATTGATGTTCTCCCAGGCAATGGACTACCAAGCATTTCAAGGATTGATTCAAAAGTCTTTCTACCCATAATCATGGGATGGCCAAATGTTAGTTCCTTAAATCTTTTCAAATCCTCTTTCAAATGCCACGGCAGTTTATTACCTTGCCCAATAACATTATTCTTCGCAATTCCTGCAATAATAACAAGCTCTTTTGACATAGTTTTATCTTAAAAGAGAGTTATTTAAGGATTATGGCTTTAAAATATAGAACCTCTTATTCCCCAAAGAAAGAAAGGAAGGCTTACCTGAATTATTAAGTAGATAATGAGAATCCAAACCCACCAGCTTAACCCCTTCTTTTTCTTTCTCCTTTCGCCTTGAATGTATCCATATTCAAGCGGGTCTTCCACTCTTGGATGTTTGTGCATATAAAGTTTATAGAAGATTATTGCGAGAATACTAAGTGTTCCATCAATTATTCCTGCTGCTGCGAGGATTCTGTAATAAAATTCTCCGAGGATGGTGAATGAATTATCTATGTAGATTATAGGAAGGAGAAGAATGACTACTAAGGCCATGAAAACGTAATTTAGATAGACTATCAAGTCAAGATAATTTTCCTTGTGCATTGCTTTGTAGAGGATGTTTCCATGAAGTGCCACAAAACCCAGCAAGAAGTATGTAATGTATATATCCCATATTAATCCTTCATCAAGAATTTCCCAGATTCCGAATAGGGATGTTATGAAACTTAACACAATTAACAAGAAGAGTGTGTTTGAGAAAAATTCCAGCTCGTTGAATGTTCCTTCTTTTTCGTCCCCCCATATAAATGCAAGGGAAATAAGAGAATGCAAAGCAACCATTCCAAGAGTTGTTATTACTCTCCAGGTAACTTCATTAAAGATTCCTATAAGAACAGTTACAACAGCAACTGACGCAGAAATAATCAAGCTCCCTATCAGATTGAATAGAAAGAACTTTTTGAACTCTGTTAAATCCATCTTTTAATATGCTTTGAGTATTTATAAATCCAATTAATTCGGAAGGGGCGGAGGAGAGCCAGGTCCGGAAACTCCCGACAGAACGTTGGAGATTCCTCCATCATTGCCCATAATGATGAATATTGCACCGATTATAATTATCAATAGAATTATTATAATCAGTATCCAAACCCATGCTTTTCCTTTGTTATTCATTTTATGGTGTCGGTGGAGGTCCTGGTTGTTCTTTTTCATATCCCAGATGACAGCTCTCAGAAACTTTGATTACAAAACCTGCTCCGATTAAGTCATTATCAATTTTTTCGTTCAAATCCCAGGCAATCCATTCCTTCTCTACAGGTTGCCAGAAATATAGATTTTCTATCTCGCAGGTTCCTTTCATTTCGTTAAATGATAACCTGTCATCTTCTAAATCATCATCCCATACCATGAATGGTTGGAATGTTAGGAAATTCCATCCCTCAAACAGGTTTATTTGGCTCTCCTCGAGATATTGCTCTCTTTTGGTAACTGAACTTTTGTAGGTTAGCCATTTGTCAGAGGCCCCAGAATCTATGTAAATCCATTTTGAATAAAATCTGGCTGCTGGATTTTCATCGTCATCTATGTATTTCATGTATTTTTCGGGATTGTTTTTCAGTTCTTCTTGAGTAATATAATCACTTAGTTCGTGGATGTAGTAATATTCTGCTAAAACATCATCCTTGCATAGCTCTCTTTCATCTGAATAGTAGCATTCTTCAAGGCTTGTCCGGGAGGGAACAAGATTCCATCCTTCTGATATCGTTAGTTTCTGCATAAATCAGAACTGCTTGTTGTAGCCGTCAGTGCAGTCAACCGTATAATAGGCGGCTTCGTCAAAACCTATTGATTTTGTTGTTTCTGAATCGCCCTCCCTGTTAAAGGAGAATTTAACATGACTTAATGCTTTGTTTTCATTTCTTGTAAAGAAATCGTCGTTTTTTACAATGCCTTCATAGTCATTAAGCTTCCAGTAGCCGTAGAAGAACTGGTTTTCCTGTTCGATTTTTGTTAGTTCCATAGAAACTTTTTGTCCGTTAATCATTACGTCATCTTTTTCTCCTATCTCGAATACTTTTTCGTAATATTCGCACACCCCATTGTCAGCTACAAGATTTTTTGTTTCAACTTTTTCTATTTCATGTATTGATGTTACTAGACTTAGTAAAAGAACAAATGTAATTGCAGAGGAAATTAAAATTTTCTTTTTCATTATTTTAATAAATATATAAACTTATTTCCCTGTAGAATGAAATCCTCCAGTGCCTCTTTCAGTATCCGATAACTCGCTCTCCACAAAATTAGCCTGATTCACTGGAGTCAAAATCCCTTGAGCAATCCTATTGTGTTTTTCTATCTTGTAAGGTTCTTTATTGCTATTGTGCAAAACAATTCCGACTTCCCCCCTATAATCAGAGTCTATGATTCCTGCTACCTTATGGATTCCTTTTATTGCCATTCCACTTCTATCCTCAATCCTTACATAATATTCCGGAGGAATCTCAAAGGCTACACCTGTAGGAACTATAGTGGTTGTTCCAGGTTCCAAAACAATATCTTTCAAGGCATAAATATCAAATCCCGCAGACCCTGATGTTGCATGAATGGGGGCTTTTGCATCTGGATGAAGCTTCTTGATTTTTATTTCCATGAGTATCTCTAACGGCCGGATTATATAAAGATTATTACTGAAATATTTTTATACCATCCAGTTTTCCCATAAGATGGATTTTAATCATGAGATTTATGGATTAAGAGGAGAGGCATTGGCGAGAGGAGAGTTTATTAATGATGATTCTATTTTGGAGGTTGTGGCCAAAGCAAACTCGGAATTTAGGTCCGGAGAAACTTCTGTTTTAGGGATAGGCTCTTCCGATATCAACTTAGGGGGTAGAATAGATTACTCTCTAGTTGTAAACAATGGGAGATATACCCTTGTAGAAACAACTTCCAGCAAGAATGGATTTGAAAAAAGAATAGGTTATTACTTTATGAAAGATGCTGGTTCTGTTCATTTTAGAAAAGCAATATCCCAAACAGCCGAAGCGATTGAACCCATCGGAGTAGACCAAGAAGATGTTGAAGATGCATTATACCATGCTAGAAGCTCCGTAGGTATTTCACAATAAAACTTATATATTCCTTCAATAATAGAAAAATATGGAAAAGGGGGAGAGGCATCCTGAAAAGCAATACCTAGACCTTCTAAGAGACATCAGGGATAATGGTGCTGAGCAGGTTGATTTAAAGACTAAAGTCAAAACATACAGCCGGTTGGGAAAACAATTGAGATTTGACTTATCTAAAGGGTTCCCATTATTAACAACAAAAAAAGTGTATTGGAATGGTGTTTTACATGAACTATTTTGGTTTCTTAAGGGTATGAATAATATCAAATATCTTGTGGATAACAATGTCCATATTTGGGATGATTATCCGTATAAATTGTATAAGATGAAATCTGACAAGGGTGAATTGCCGGAGATGACTAAGGAAGAATTTATTTCCAGGATTAAAAATGATGATGAGTTTGCTCAGAAACATGGTGTTTTGAAACATATTTATGGAGAGTTATGGAGAAGTTGGCCTGCTAATGATGGCAGAAAAATAGACCAATTACAATGGGTTTTAAATGAAGTCAAACAAGATCCTCACTGCCATAATGCTATTGTAAATTCATGGAATCCGCCTTACTTGTACGATATGGCAAAACCTGAAGAGGCATGTAGATTCCCAATCTGTCACAACATGTATCAGGTAAGCGTTAGTAATGGCAAATTGTCATTGCATTTATATCAAAGGTCTGCAGATGTTTTTCTTGGAGTGCCATTTAATATTGCTTCTTACGCTTTGCTTACACATATCCTAGCACATCTTGCCGGATATGAACCTGGAGAGTTTATTCATACTTTTGGAGATGTTCACATATATGAAAATCACTTTAATCAGGTAAATGAACAAATTTCAAGAGAACCATTACCCTTTGCTAAACTTAAGATAAGTCCTGAAGCAACATCTCTTGAAAATATAAAACCAGAACACATCATCCTGGAAAACTATCAATCGCACGGAACGATTAAAGCACCATTAACAGTTATCGGTGGTTATGTCGAAGAGCACGAAAGGAAAAAGGATTAGTTTCCCTCGATGTATCTTTTAATCTCTGACAACGGACTTATTAAATTAGGATTAACTGTCCCTGTTTTTTCTGCCAATCTCTCTATCGATTCAAGGTCAAACCAATCATAATGGCCTATCTTCCTAGGCTCCATTATTTTCGGCTGCCATCTATTATTGTTGTAAAATAAGTAAATGCTAGGAAATCTCCTTCAGGAGAAGTTGTTCTATAAGTGCCTATAAATCTATCAAGTCTAACTGTTATGTCAAGGTTGCCGATGCAGAAAACCATATACTTTAGTGCATGAATGAATGCAACCTTGAGCATCCAAAAGTTCAAACAAGCCCCACACTTTAATGGAATAAAACACAAGAACTTTTTGATATCAAGTTCTTCTTTTAGTTCTCTAATTCCACACTTCCTTGGAGTTTCTCCCGATTTAACCTTCCCACCAGACGAACCTACTCTTAAATCACCGAATTTTTATATCATAAATTAGAAGGAGGCTATCAAACTCATCTCTCGGAAGAACCGAAGCTATCAATCCCATCCAATATCATTTTGACAAGCATATAAAAGAATTGTTGTTTTACTCTTTCATCTCAATCTTTATCTGAACGCTTCTAGGAATATTGAGATGCATTATAGGATGCAAAACTCTATCTTCAGCAGGTAAATCTATAATCCTCTTATGAACTCTCATTTCAAATCTGTCAAAAGTAGCAGTTCCATCACCGCAAGGACTCTTTCTTGTGGTAACTTTCATCTTTTTTGTAGGCAGCGGAACAGGACCCCTCATTATAACTCCAGTTCTGTCAGCGATTTCTTTAATCATTCCCACTATCTCATTCAATGCCTTTATGTCTACGCTATTGAGTTTAATCCTTACTCTAGCCATGATTTGATTAGAAAAAATTGCTTTTTAAATCTTCTCATAGCAACATATATAAAACAGAGCCCATTTCTTTAACCAAGGAAAAGAGGAATGGTCCTTGAAACGATTTTCATTGAATTAAGTTTGATAATAATTATAGCCGTAGCCGTTTCAGCCGTTATGAGACTCTTGAGACAGCCCTTAATCATAGGATATATTATCACAGGGATACTTGTCGGAGCTTCTTTCCTAAATCTCGTTGATTCTTCAGAAACAATCACAATTTTCTCTAAAATTGGAATTACATTCTTGTTGTTCTTGGTTGGGTTGAACTTAAATCCAAGAGTCATCAAGGAAGTTGGAGCAGTTTCATTGATAACTGGAGTGGGTCAAGTCTTATTCACATCAATCGCAGGGTTCTTTATTGCAAGAGGCCTTGGTTTTGAATTAATTCCTGCCTTATACATATCCCTAGCATTCACATTCAGTAGTACAATTATAATCACTAAATTATTATCGGATAAAAGAGACCTTGAAACTTTATACGGAAAAATTTCAGTTGGTTTTCTTATCGTTCAAGACTTCATAGCGATTTTTGTTTTAATGGGCATCTCTGCATTCTCCGAAAACGCAGTGATCTCAGAAGTTCTTTCCACAACATTAATGATTGGACTAGCATTAATCATGGGCTTGTTCTTAATTGGGATGTATGTTCTACCTTATATTACAAAAAAGATGGCTCACTCTCAAGAGCTTCTTTTGCTTTTTGCCATAGGCTGGTGTTTTGCAGTTGCTGCAGCATTTTCTTATTTCAACTTTTCAATGGAAATGGGGGCATTATTAGCAGGTATATCTCTTTCCCTATCTCCATACAGATATGAGATATCTTCAAAGATGAGTCCATTAAGAGACTTCTTTGTTGTATTGTTCTTCATATGGCTTGGCTCTCAGATGGTTTTAGGAAATGTAATAGACCAGATAGTTCCAATAATAATATTCTCTGTGTTCATATTATTAGGCAACCCAATAATTGTTCTAGCAATCATGGGTATGATGAGGTATACAAAGAGAAACAGCTTCTTAGCAGGATTAACAGTAGCACAAATAAGCGAATTTTCGCTAATATTGATAGCATTAGGAGTGACCATCGGACACATCCCATCAGAAATTCTATCCTTCGCAACTGCAGTCGGACTTATCACAATAGCCGGCTCAACTTATTTCATCAAATACAATGAAAAGTTGTACCACATACTAGCACAATCATTAAGCATATTCGAAAGAAGGAACCTAAGGGAAATGCCCAAATCATTTGGAAAGAATGCCTTAAGAGATTATGAAATAATACTATTTGGTTATAACAGAATAGGATTCAATCTGCTTAAGAGTTTCAATAAATCCAAGAAGAAGTTTCTAGTTGTTGATTACAATCCAACAGTCATAACTGATTTGTCTGCAAGAGGAATCCCTGCCTTTTATGGTGATGCACATGATACAGAGCTTCTTGATAGACTAAACCTAGATAAAGTTAAGCTCGTAGTTTCAACAATTCCTGCTAAACATGTTAATCTGCACATACTCCAGAAATTGTCAAAGCACAATGTTTCGTTTGTCCCAACATCGCACTCAATCAAAGATAGCTTTGACTTATACAAAGCAGGAGCAGTTTATGTTATAATGCCACACTTCCTTGGAGGAGCACACATTGCAAATCTGCTATCAAAACACAATTACCTTCCAAAGAAGCTTAAGAAGGAAGGACAAGACCATCTTAAGGAATTGAAAGAAAGATCAGACGAAGGTCACGAACATCCCAATAAAGATAGCCACGGAAGATAAATTATTTTTCTGAAGGCTCTGGAACAGGAACAGGTGAATCTTCACTATGGAACAAATTAACAATCGTATCCAAAAGTCTAAGGATTAATTCTAATGCAATTATAAATATTAGATAATAAAAGACAATGCTAAAGAAAGCGGGAATCTCTGTAACGAATGACAAAATTCTATCTATTGTGAAGAATGTTGGAGACAACAAAAATATGGAAAGAATGGTGAATGGGAATAACTTTGCTAGATCTTTTGAAAGATCTTCAGAATAGTAAGAAAGAATTCTTATCGCTGCAACAACTGCTGCTGCAATTGTTATTATTTGTTGAGCCCTTTGTTCAGATGCAAGTACCAAGATTATGAATGCCAAAATCGCAAACCAAAAGAAAATCAGAAAAGGCAAGATAACAATGTATTCCAGAAAATTAAATGCCGAAGCAACAATCTTATTCAAGAAGGGATGAGTCGTTCTGTTATATCTCTTTAAGTTAAGTTCTATTATGTCTTTCTTAGAAAGGTTTCTATAAAAGTGCCACGTAAATATGGAATAAATAGCTATAAGAAAAGCAAAGATAATCAGATTTATGATTGGCTGTATTTCCGCAGGGATAGGTGAAATGAACTGATTGTATCCTGCCAGGAAACCCTCTTTTATTGATTCCAATGACATAACTTCTTTAAGAAATCAAGATTTATAAAACTTAACAAAAACAACAAAAAGGTTAGAAGCTCGATCTGCCTTACTTCTTCTTAGTAGCTTTCTTCTTTGCAGGTTTTGCTCTTGCCATTTAATTCACCTCCTTTGGCTTAATCCATATTGCTTCTGTATTTATTAAGCTATTGTCGTCCCTGAATTAGAGTTTATTTTCTGCAGGAAAGTTTAAAAACCATTTAGATATCTGAGAAAAGTGAAAGGAGGGCACTAACATGGAAGAGGAAGAAGAAGAACACGAAGACGACGAAGAAGACATGGAGGACGACAAGGACGAAGACGACGAAGAGGAAGAGGACTCCGATGAAGACGACGAAGAGGAAGAGGACGAATAAGTTTTGAGTCCTTAAATTTATTTTTGTTAAAGTTTATATATTCTGTTTCTATTTTCTTTTTATGATTGATATCCAAATTATCAGAAAAGACCCTGATTTAGTAAAAGAGAACATAAAGAGGAAGCTCCAATATGATAAACTAAAGCTTGTGGATGAGTTTACCAAAAAAGATGCCAAATGGCGAAAGCTGAAAAGGAATAACGACCTTCTAAGGACTAATAGGAATAAAGTTTCTAAGGAAATCTCAGAGGCCAAGAAACAAAAGAAAGATATTAAAAGCCTATTAAAGAAAGCCAAAGTAATTCCGGATAAAATAACCAATAACGAAAAGGAAATGAACAAAATTAGAGAAGACTTGGATTCTTTATTGGTTCAGATTCCTAATATCATGCATCCTGACGTTCCTAAAGGGAAGAGTGATAAAGATAACAAAGTCCGGGAAATAATGGGAAAGCCTCCTAAGTTTTCCTTCAAACCAAAAAACCATATTAAGCTTGGAGAGATGAATGGCTGGTTAGATTTCGATGCATCAGCAGAAACATCAGGAAAAGGATTCTATTTTATGAAAGGAGATTTAGCATTATTAAATCAGGCGTTGATAAATTACGCAAGAGATTTCATGGTTAAGGCAGGGTACGAATATGTCGAACCTCCCTTAATGATCCGTCAGGATATATTAAAAGGTGTTTACACCAAAGCCGAGATTGATCAAATGGCTTATAAGATCCAGGATGAAGATTTGTATTTAATTGCAACATCTGAACATCCATTAATTGGAATGTATTTTGATAAGATGTTAAATCATACTCAGCTTCCTATAAAGTTGACTGCTTACTCAATGTGTTTTAGAAAAGAAATAGGAAGCCACGGGATAAATGAAAAAGGACTATATAGAACGCATCAATTCAATAAACAAGAGATGGTTGTCATCTGCCATCCAAAAGATTCCTGGAAGTATTATGATGAATTGTTAAAATTAAGCAAAGATTTATTCAAAAAACTGAAGTTACCTATCAGAGAGAATGAATCTTGCACTGGAGACTTGTCAGACTTAAAGGCAAGAGGAGCAGACTTAGAAGTTTGGCGTCCAATAGAAAAGATCTATCAAGAAATAACATCTGTAACTAACATGACTGATGCTCAGGCGAGACTATTAGGAATCCGGTTCGTAGATAAGGATAATCAGAAGATGTATCCCCACACATTAAATAATACTGCTATCGCAACATCAAGGGCGTTAGTGGCAATTCTGGAGAATTTCCAGCAAAAAGATGGATGTGTAAAGGTTCCAAAAGCTCTGCAAAAATATTTAGGGAAAACCAAGATAGGTGGGAAGAAATAGATTTGTATTAATTATTAAGTGACATGCTTGATAAAATTTAAAAACGGTTCATTTGTGTTTCTGAAATGGTTAGTGAACAGATAATTATCCCATATGATTCAGAAAAACATCCAATATCTCACGAAACTGCAGAGAGGGTATCTGGATTATCAAGAGGCGCAAAATTTGAAAGATTGTACGATGCATTCATAGTATTTGAAGGAATTAAAGAAAAAGCAGATTGGAATTGCGTTTGGTATTAATCTAATTGCTAACGCATTATGGAGTTTCCTATTTTTTGGACAACAAGAGATATTGCGGGCATTTTATGACCTCTTATTGATTTAGGTTTCAATTATATTCATGTTAGTATTCACATTCAAAATTGATAAAAAAGCAGGATGGATGTTAGTTCCGTACTTTCTATGGGCATCATTCGCAACAATACTAAACTACCTTAGCTACCTTAGAAATGTATTTATCTAATTTATCTATTAGCATCCATAATAAGATGTATTCCACTAACCAATGCCCAGATCCAAGCGATTAGTATCATAAAGATACCAATTCCAATCACACTTAATATTGTACCGATAACCAATAAAATAACTTGCCAGATACCCTGCTTAGTTTTTCCACCAATAATACTTCCCAAACCGGGAACAATTATGTTTAAGATTAATGAGATAATTGCAATTTCCATCGTAGGTCTTCTTCTTCCTCTTACCGTCATGGCCATCGAATCTACTGTCCTTTCTGCCGTCCTTCCAATATCAGAGGCAGTCCTTTGCATAACATTAACAGCATAACCTGAGCCTCTTCCAGAACCCTTCTTAGAACTCTTCTTTGGCATCTTTTTTGCAGTTTTGACCATTGGTTTCTTTGTGTTCTTCTTCATATTCTTTTTGCCAGTTTTCTTGGACATATTTTTCGCGCCCTTCTTAAAACTCTTCTTTTTCGCAACCATATCATATCTAAGATTATTTCTTATTTAAATCTTTTTGATTTTTGAGATGTTCAATTATTGTTAAAATTACCCCAACAACTATGGCAACAATCGCAAGCCATCCTGCTAGTTGAGTTATAGCTAATGGAAGAAACAATATTCTTAAGGTGCCATCAACCATTCCAAACCCTACTGCCAAGCCTATTAAAAGTCCGGCAACCCACAAAACAAACCTTATCACTGAATGAATAAAATCATCTTCGTACTTCATACTAGTTAATATCTTAATTTAAATTTAAATGTTTCCATTAGCACTTACAGTCAATTGAATTTTTCTTTCTACTCCACCAAAAATAATCGGGCCACCCATACACCTATAACACATGTTATCTCTGGGATCCCTCACTCCTGAATTTTCAAGAGCTTTAAACATGCCTTCCAAAGACAGGTAATGAACCTCTGCTCCAATTTCTCTACTTATTTCCTCTAAGGTTCTGTTTCTCCTCTCCTTTCTATTAACAGAAACAAAATTATCTAAAGGAGGCATATCAGTACCATCAACACATCCACTGGGCCTACCAAACTCATCATAAATCCCAATTCGGGGAGAATAACTTAAGACATGTATCTTTTGCACACCAACCTCATTCAGCAATTTGATTGCATATTTAATATTATTTCCCCTAACTATACTATCATCAATTAATGCAACAATTTTTCCCCTTAATAATTCAGCGTTTTTTCTCAATAAATGCAAGTTTGATTTTATTGAATCGCTTCTTTCAACTTCATCGGGACCCATAAAAGATCTTCTCTTCTGTGTTTTCATAAATGCCTGCACAGATTCAACACCCCATTCGTGAGCCAAGGCAACAGCTGCAGCCCTAGGACATCGGGGAACATAAGTTACAAATTGAACACCGGGCAACTTAATCTCTTTCGCCATTTGCCTTCCCATTTGGGCTCTAACCCTTCCTACTGTAACTTCGTCCAGAGTTGATTCCTCATTTGCTATATACAACATCTCAAATACACAACCTTTTCTTTCCTCGTCAGGTAAAACCTTTCCTTTACTAAACTTTCCATTGGAACTTACTGAATAAATTGTTCCAGGATGTAAATTGCCAAATATCCTATTAGCACCATTTTTCTTCAAGGCCCAATCCTCCGAGCCCGCTATAACTGCTCCATCTTTCATAGCGTGATAACCTGGGCGCACCCCAAACCGGTCTCTTGCTATTACAATATCACCGACCTTGCAATTCTCCTTAGACACCGCCGCCAGAGTGTAGGTTCCAGGAACATTGCGAATTAATTGTTCAGGCCCATGATTTACTAAATATCTTAATAATCTTTCAGAATCACAATCAGTTGTTAAAAGAGACTCGTCAATCCCTGATAAAAATACTTCATCTACTTGTCCATTATGCACAATCGCTCCATCAACATTCTCCATAGTCATGAAGATTCCGTGATCTTCTACAATCGTATCAGGTCCTGCAATTATATGGGGATGTGCATCATAAAGGACTAAGTCTTTTCTTCCTCTAGTAGCATACCTGTTATGAGCTCCAAAATAATCATATTCTCTAACTGGAATCAAACTTTCAAAAAAATCGTTCAACCCATCCAAATCAAAAACATCACCTATGGGGCCCACCCATTTAACTGCATCTATTCTATTTCTCAAATGGGAAACTGCAAACATCCCGCCAGCCTCTCTTCCCCTATGCTCAAGATCCTTAATAATACGATAGGTATCATGAAGTGTTGGAGCGACGCACCAACCACAATTATGTCTCACCCCCATAAACCAACCTAGAATATTTTTTTCTTAAATATATTGGTTATCAAAAATATATTTAATACCGCCAACTCCAATAACCATCCCTATAATATCTATCCCTCTGATAATAATATGGGTGATAAGAAGTTTTGTAGGTTTTAGTATAATAATGGTCTGAATAATATGGCCTGGCGTTGTAATACCCCCAATAATTAGAAACTCTGGCTGTATGATATCCAGGACTTGTTGACTTGTAATAATGAACATTACCATAGGGCGAATCCCTTGTATACTTCACTTCTGTTCTGCCCCAGGGATCAACATGCTTTTCATACTTATAGTCATAGCTATCCCAGTAATGGTGTGCTGAAACTACTGACAAAGAGAAAACTAGTGCTATAATTAACAATATGGAAAATAGTATCTTCTTCATGCAATTCCCTGGATAAAAGGATATTTAAGGATAATTGTGATTGAAAATAATCGTAAAGAAAGCTTTAAAAATAGAATTCAGTTAACAAATGCGTGCCTCAATAGTTAAGTGGTTATAACACTGGCCTGTCGCGCCGGAGACAAAAAATTTGAACCCTTCACGGTGGGAGAGATGGGGCTGAAAAGCCCGTCAAGGGGGGAGCAAAAGACCACACAAGCCCTGGTAGTTTAGTGGCTAAAACATGGCCCTGTCGCGGCCAAGTCCCGGGTTCGATTCCCGGTCAGGGCGTCCTTGATTAAGGACTCTGCATTCCCCTATAGTTTTTTAGCAAGATTGGAAAAAGCTAAAGAACTTCAAAAAACAACTGGGAAAAAAGATTTGAACTTGTTAGCATATGAGTTCATAGAAAGATGTGTCAGACTATCTAAGATTTGTGATGTCTTGAATCTAAATCTCTGAAATACTATTTATCGACGCTGAAGAAAGCAAAATTAATCAAAAATTGGTTATGGTGTTTGGGAAATTACCTGAGAATGTGACAAAAAGAAGTTCAAAAAAACAACTGGAGTAAATATGTCGGAAGATATAGTTGCTCAGACAGAATAATAGAATGGCTAAATAAAAAGCAAGGGCATTGACAATTTTAATATTGAATTCCCTGCGAAGCAAGACTATTTGTTTTCCGAAGGAAAACCCAAGCCCTCCCAATCTATCCCGTCAATTACGTTTAAACAAAATTAAACCCAACCCATTAGACTATTTTTCCGTCCGTTTAAGCGGAACCTCAAGAATCACCTGATTCTTGATGGCACTCAAGAATTCAAACAACAACTAGAAAATTCTTGATGCGAGAGAAAGGGCTTGAGAATTGGACTATTTATCAATTTAACATCCAACCTTCGGCACAGATAAACTTCTTTTAATTATTCCAGATAAAAGAACTTTCAGCACCAAATCATTCCAACATTTTAACTAATTCTTCAGTTGAGTAAACTTTAATTCTATCCTGGTTTCTAAGATTCTTATCATTGCTCCATATTGCACAATTTAATTTCAAAGCCAGAGCAAAGTAATAAAAATCGTTTTCATCAGGAGAAATTTCTTTTGCCAACTCAACTTTTTCCTCATAATCTTTTTTAGGGACAACATCAACTAGCTCTTTCAAATTTTCAAAAACTTCAAAGAATTCGTACTCTGTTCTATGCATTTTTCCCAAAAGTTCTTTTTCGTACTTCTCAAACTCTTCAAATATAAATTCTGGAGCATAAAAATTGAAGAAAGGATTTAGCAAAATCTCAATAGTCTTTCCTTCTTTAAGAAGGGCGGCAAACAGAACATTTGCATCTACAATAAGATTCATTTTTCATGTCTCTTCCTTAAAGATTTGTTTAATTCACTCCCTAAGCGAATTGTGTCTTCTTCAGTTAATTCGCTGTCTTTTGTGAATTCTCTAAATTTTCTAAGAAGAAAAATTCTCCTTTTTATTGCTTCTCTCGCTATAACGCTCCAGTTTATCTCTGGAAATTTCTCCATCTCTTTCTTAATATCTTCCGGAACGGACAATGTTATGTTTACCATTTTATTATTTTGCGTAATATGTGTAATATGTGTAAGTATTTAAAGTTTACGATAAGTAATCCGCGCTGAAAGTTGGAGAAATCCAGTTTTTCTGCGAAAGAAACATTCTCGGAAAGAATGAGATTTTTATCTTTTATTGGATATTAAGCGTCCAGCTTGCTGGCTCGGGCTGACTTACGAAAAGTCCCCGAGTTTTGAAACCTCAAGAACAAAGTTCTTGATGGCATCCAAGAATTCAAAACAGCAACTAGATAATTCTTGGTGTGTGTCCGAAAAACAGCTTCGAGTATGATTGGCAGGTTATTGTTTGGATAGGGACGAGTTTTTTGCTTCTTTTTTCCTAAAAAAGAAGGCGGGTTTTTTATTCTCCCCAATATTTACTTGCCTCTTGTAATCTCTTCATATGGTGATCTAACATAGATTCTTTTATTTCTGGAGATCTTGCCATATCTTCATAAAGCCATCTTATTCCATGAATCAAACCTAAAATACGTTCTGGAAGAATGTTTGCAATTTCCTGATCTGACAGATCATTATGTGCCCTATATCGATTAACTAATTCGGCTAACTGCTCAGGATCTCCACGAGTAAGTTTGGCGAGGTCGCCTTCCTTAGTGCCCCATCTGACATTTCCAAAATCAATTAATCCGGTTAATCTTTCATTTTGATACAATAAATTTCCTGGATTTATATCTCCATGCACTACTACCGAGGCGGGATTTGGCTTTGCACCAGTCCTTAAAGCGTGATAAGTATCAATTACAAAGGGTATATTCGCTTGCATAGCTCCATCAAGAGAAGTTTTTGGATTTTGCACTTTATCTCTGATTGCTTTAAGTCTTTGTCCAAGCCATCCATTTTCATCATAAGATTCTGGTACTGGCACACTATCTCTTCCAGTCAAATCATTAATAGCTTCATGATAACGTGCGATTGCTTCAATAACTTTCTCTCTGCCAACAGGACTTACTTTTTTAGTTTCACCAGGCAGACGTCCATAAGTATCATATGTTTTGCCTTCCAGGGTTACAGGTCTTACTCCTGCTGAGGTTGATTTAAAGTGAGGGGTATCAAGGTAAAAGCCAATTTCATGCAAGCGATCTGTAACTGCATACTCGATATTCTTCCTTCTTAAATCAAAGGCAGATGACTCACCTTTTCTTGCTCTTATATTAAAATCTCCATTGTCCGTCAAAATCCTAAAATTATAGTTGGTAAGCCCTCCTCGTTCAGGTTCTGGGTTTCCTTGTATTGTCCCAAGCCCATAAACGTCAGCTACACCCTGCAATTCGCTATGTGTAAATTGAATGTTACCATCGTCGTAAACCATACCATCAAAATGATTAGAAATCATCTCTTCGCCCTCTTATCACTAGCACCATAAGAACCAGGCAAAGTTTTCCTTCTTAAAACTGCCTCATTTAACCCTGTACTTCCTGTATGTCCTGCTTGCCTAGCCATGTAATCTTCAAGAGTTCTCTCAAATTCTTTTATTGTGAATGGAAGACCATGCTTTGGAAGCTCCTTGGATGCGTAAGCACAAGCCATCTCAAGCCCTTTAATGTATCTTCTTGGAAACTGAAGCATTCCGTTTATTGAGCTTCTTAACCCTTCAATAGAATCTGTATTTGGAAGAGGCCTTGTCCCGTATACCAAATTTAGAGCATGTATTTGACTATCTGGAGCAAAACTGGTTAAAAAACCATAAAGCCTTTTTGCACCGTTGTATAATTCCTTTCCTATCCTTGCAGGAGATTTTCTGATAAAATATAACTCTTTTAGAAAGGGGTCATCATTCCAATCTCCGCTAACTTGTTCGTCTTCTCTGTCAGCTAGAGCTATTAAATCTTCATGTGTGGCATTAATTAAATCATATGCAGGAACTAAAATGTTTTTTGCATCTCTAGATAAGGTAAATCTTTGTGAGTCTAAATCGGCTCTACTTCTCCACTTTATTTTTTCATTTGCTTCTTCTGTCATGAAAATTCAATAAATTAGAGCTTTAAAAACCTTTGCTTAAGTTATTATTAGTTAATAGTAACAGATGTGAGAAGTTCTAAAGCCTTTTAATTATCTTCCTCATAAAGGAATCTTTTGCTCTTGAGTATTCTTTTGCCGAATAAGCTGATTCTGTTTTTACTCTCTCATATTCTTTTGCAATTTTCGGATGTCTTTTTAGATAAGAATCTAGTTTTTTATCAAGAGTTGCGTAATCCCCTTCATTAATAACCACCACTTCCATCTCTTGACCTTTATACCTTTCAGTAAACTGGGCAAACCCATAATTTAGTTGTTTAATACCTCTAAAATGATTGATAAGTGCAACAAGAGTTTTATCAAACTGGCTCCTTTTTGGGTAAACTCCAAACTCAATGTCGCCCTTTCCAGATATTCCGAGGGCTGTAGCCCCCTTGTGGATGGATTTAACTCCAATAGGTTTGAGGATTTTATCTAATTTCTTTTGATACTCTTTTGCAATTTTTTTATAACTGGAGTTATAAGGCTTTATTTTTACAGGCTTGTTACCCTTCTTTTCAAAGTATTCTTCTGGGAATTCAGGAGGAAGTTTCATTCAATCATCTAGAAACACACAATTAAAAACTTTCTCTATAATCTCCAAAATCTCCGATTTTGGCTATCTGTCGCCATCGGCGACCGAGCCCCTATCCTATTATCTCCTGTCGATTACATTTAAGCTTAATTAACTAGAGATTGCTTCTTCCAGTGGCTTAAATGTAACGAGAAGCGTGTTTTTTCGTATTTGCTTTAGCAAACCTGTAAGGCACATTTCAATTTTGTTTAATTACTCCAGATAAAAGAACTTTCAAGACTATTTTAAAACCAACATTTAAAATGTAAGGAACCTTATCTCGCCTATGAGAATAATATTTGAAGTAAGAGACAAAAATGGCAAACTTATCAGACTTACTACAAAACAACATTTGCATATTATGAAAAAGCATCCCTATATGCACAAATATTTAGAAGAGGTAAAAGAAACATTGCAAAAACCCGATAAAATAACTTCTTTTTCTTTAAACCCAGATATTTACTATTTCTATAAAGGTTACAAGCACTTGGAAAAATCAAACAAATTTGTGCTTGTAATAGCAAAATACTTAAACGGAGAAGGATACATTATATCAACCTATTTGGAGAAGAATATAAGATGAAAGAACACGAAACATACGATTGGTATTATGATGAAGATGCTGATTTCTTAGAGGTATCCTTCGAAGAGTCAGCAGAATCAGGAACAACTGAAGAGCCAGAAGAAGGGGTTTTTGTAACAAGGGATGGTGACACAAACAGAGTCGCGAATGTTGGCATTTTATCATTCAAAAAAAGGCCCGAAGTTTTAAAAAAAATCTTGCTTTCATTAGGCAAAAGACTTCCACTTGAGATAAGCGTTCCTTCTAAGTAATAACTTGAAAGTTAGGTCAAATATCATCTTTTGACTAACAAAAGCAATTTGGAAAAGTGAGGCATTTACCGCTTAGTGGATATTAACCGACTAACCTGTTAGCTCATGCTGACTACGAGAGTCCACGAGTTTTGAAACCTTAAGAACAAAGTTCTTGATGGCACTCAAGAATTCAAACAACAACTAGAAAATTCTTGATGCGAGGGAAAGGGCTTGAGAATTGGACTATTTATCAATTTAACATCCAACCTTCGGCACAGATAAACTTCTTTTAATTATTCCTTTCTAAGCGTGCTTTCAGCGACAATTTTCATTAGTCAGAAATATTGACCTTTGCAGGCAGGAGTATCTTAATATTTTCCATTCCGCCTCTTTTAAGAAAATTGAAGACCTTATATCCTTTTAATTCATTGGTCTCCTTGTCATGGGCTTCAAACAAATCATTCTCTACTTCATCAAAATAAGAGGCTGATGGCTCACCTATAGTTATCTCTAATGTATCTGCTTCTTTGTCATAAAACATGCTTATCTCTTTCCTTGTCATCTTCTCATAATCTTCCTTATAAGGAAGGACGTTATTACAAACCCTTTACCATTTAAATACTTAACTCCAACAAGCAAATAGGCTTTTTCTTCCTTAATGTGCTTATAATAATTAGTCATATACGGATGCAAAGAAGCAGGCGAAGTAATGTGGGTCCATCTCCCTTTCGTCAAATATATCTTCCTGCCTGTCTTGTCAGTTATTTCAAAAACAAAAGTCATGAAAACCTTAAGTATTGAACAATTTTAAATCTTGACTTTTGTAATCCGCGCTGAAAGTAAGGTCAGATTTAGGTTCGAACGAAGAGAACAATTGCGGAGTAATTGAGAAATCTGCCGCTTAGTGAATATTAAGCGTCCAGCTTGCTGGCTCGGGCTGTGCACGGAGCACCTCGAGTAGTCTGGCTTTACAAAAAGTTTGATATTGAACGTAATTGCATGGTATTGTACAACTATTGGTTTGAAGTCGGCGAGAGTTTTTGCCTTCTAGAAAGCATTAATTCAAGGGATTCTAAACTAATTAAAGATTTATCTTTCAAGAACCAATTGCACACACCGAGCTAAAGCAGAATGAATTCAGTCAAAGGGTTCTCGGAGTCTTAAATCTCAATCACCATCCCCTTCTTCCCAACATTAAAAACTCTTGTCCCGTAAATTGTCTCTTCAATTCCAGAACCCTCATGAATATGCCCATGTATCAAAACAGAGGGTTTAAACTTCTTAATAGCCTGCCTTATTGATTTACTTCCTTCCACGCCTGAAAATTCACTCTTCCCTCCTGCGGGATGCATATGAGTTAGCATCACTTTTTTCTCTATGCCTTTTAAGCCAGAATGCGCTTTTTCCAGAACCTCCATCAGCTCATTTTCAGAAAGAGTTGTATGAGGCCCTACATCAGTAGCTCCGCCCGCTCCAAAAAAACCAACACCCCCATATGACGCAGAGTAACCATGTATATTCTTCATACCATAGACACGAGCGAGAAAATCAACAGTAGCAAAACTATCCCAATTCCCTGGTAACATCAAAACCTTCTGCCCCTTATCATTAAATGGCTTTATCAATCCCTTAGTATCCACAAACCCTGTCAAATCTCCGCATAGAACAACCAAATCTACTTTTTCCCTCTCAGCTCTATTAGCCAGTGCCTCTGCAGCACGGCTATCTCCATGTAAATCACTGGCAGCCAACACTTTCAGTTTTCTCATTCTATTCTATAAACATCATCCTTTTAACTTTTACCTCTATTCAATAAATCCACTCTGATTAAGTAACACAAATTAACTACTCCCCTAGATAACAAAACCACAGAAAGATTTAAAAGCAATATACCGATTGAAATATATATAATACAAGGTATATAATAAAATGAAAGACAATTTCGATGTATTTTTCAGAAGAAAACCTGCTCTAATGCTTGTAGCCTTAAAGAAGTTAAACAGAGCAAGATACGGTAGTATATTAGCAAAGGAAGTTGACTGCACATACTCCCACGCCGTTAAAATCCTTCAGACTTTAGAGAAACTAGGCTTAGTAGTTTTTGAGAAAAAAGGAAGAATAAAACTAATCAAACTGACAAAAAAAGGTGTTGAAGTAGCCAACAACATAGAAAACATTAAAAAAACAATTAACTGATAATCAATAAGACGCAAAGCGTCCAATTTCAAAATGAACGAGGTGATTCCAACAACTTTAGAATTCCTAGGAACTTTTCTTATTGGTATTGCTGTCTTAAGAGTACATATAAAACTGGGTAAGGAACATAAAATAGATAAAAAAGTTCTAAAAGCAATAAGAAGAGAAGAAATCTTAACACTTATTGGACTAATCTTAATTACGATAAGTTTTATCTTACATTTCTTCTAACCCAATGCCCTTCTCAGACTTTCATCAGTTATAGTTATTATATCATAATTTTTTATTTTCTCAGACTTTATCCATTTATAATCAGCATGTTCCCAGTTTAACTGAATTTCAGGATTTTCTTTAAGCTATACTAAAACAGGAAAAATTACCCGAGATCTATCAACACAATCATGCAATTCAGAAAAATCTCCGACTTTAATCTTCTCAATAATCTCCCCCAATTCCAGCCTCCTCTCTTAATTCTTCCAATGCTTTTTCCTCCACAGATTTCTCTTCATCAATAAATCCTCCAACCCAATTCCATTTCCCACAAAAAGCGATTACTTTATCACTTCTTTTAATATTAATACATCGTTATCAAACTTAACAAAACAAACTACTGCAACAGATTTTTTACTACTACCCTAATCTATCCGCTCGTCTTCAAACCTGGGCAATGATTCAAACTCTTTTAGAATTTCCTGTACACTCATCCTATATTCCCTACCTTTTCCATAAATGAATCCAGACCTTCAACATGTGAAACCCCTGCTTTAATTAAGATTCCACGTAATCTTGAATCCAGTTTCATTCCAAGCTCCTGACATATCCCTTTAACAAACATATACAATTTCTTTCCCTTCTTGTCAAAATCAGTTAAAATACAAACCCTATCTTTCTTGCCTAATTCCTCTGCAATCTTTTCCAATCTCTCCCTTATAGGGATTCCAGTAACATGCACTGCATAAACTCTCTGGAACCCAAGTTTAGCGAGAGATAGGACATCCTTCTTGCCCTCAACAAGAATCACATAATCCTTATACTTCTCAAGTTCCAATTTCAATTTTGGGTTAAATTTCATCTCGTTAGCTAGAAAGAGAATTATTTAAATTGAATCATAAAGCTTTTTAAACTGATTAAATATAAACCCAGTATGGCTCCGTAGCTCAGTTTGGTCAGAGCACTGGACTCTTAATCCAGGTGTCGTGGGTTCAAATCCCATCGGGGCCACTACCTATACTCTCTCCAAGTATGATCGCACTTTGTACACCTATAAAACTTTGTCTCCGATTCATCCGCTGCTCGCGTCTGCATTGTCCAGAAATAAGCCTTGCCATGCTTACATTCTGAGCACTTCATTTCAACAATAGGGTATGTATTCAACTTCTTCTCATCAATAACCTTAATCTCTTCCCTTTTAGCAATATCCTTAGAAGTCTGTATTTTTATTCTTCCCTTAGGCCTATAATTACATTTAGCACATACGGCTTTTTTCTTGTCTGTAACAAGAATAATACTCCCACATTTTGGACAAAATTCCATCTTAAAATTATTCGTTTTTACTATGGAAACAAGTTTATTAATGTTTCGCTACCTGCAAAAACCTCTTTGTTCAGCAGGTCTGCTCCCTTCAAAGAAAATCAGTTTTATCCAACCAAGCCCAGGAATTTTAGCAATGCCCTTTCCTAAAACATTGCTGGGATAAATATTCCTCTCAGCAGCTAACTGGCCAAAATTATTATCTCCTTTAGTCTCGAAAGCAGTCTCGTTCTTCTCGACAATTCTATGAATTAAAGGATTATTAAAACCAGCCTCAAAAACAATAATATCTCCTAATTCTCTATCTCCTCGATTCCACAAAAGAATAATATCTCCCTTATCCAGACCATTCTTAAAACTATAATCCTGAAAGTCTTCTTTAGTAATATTCTGTCTTTCATACCATAATTCATTTTCTGCCCACCAATCATCAACATGCACTCCGATACCAACTTTCAATAGCCCTCTTGCGATTCCCCCATCGTTCCAAGAAGGAGTTGCGTGTGTAACCACTTCATCTATAGATAAATTAATTGGAAATGTCGGTTTCCCGCCTAACTCAAGAACCTTATCATCAACCTTATCAGCAATTTCTAGAAACTTCATCCCTGGCTTGATAATGGATTTCGCATAACTAACAACCTCAGCAGCAATTTTTCCTGCCTGCTTTATTTTTCCTTCATTCATATTAACCCTAAGAAAGACTATTTTTAAGATAAACCTTTCAAAAATTCTTATTTTATCTAACTTCTCAATAGTAACAAAAGCAAAGGTTTAAAAATCCACAATAATGCTAGTCATTATGAGTAAAATAAAAAGTAGTCTTAAAATTCAGAGAATAAAAAGAGATCAAGAACTCGGAAGTCTTGTGCAGATTAGTTACGACCCTAATCAGCCAGTAGTTCATTTATGGACAAAAGATATTAATAGCATAAGGGCTGCTTATGCAGAAATGCTAAATGTCAAAGACCAAAAAAAAATAGGGGACAGAGAATACATGCATTTCCTTTACAATATGAAAAAAGCAGGTTTTGATGAATTTGCCTTTGATGATGAAAGAGCAATTAATGGGCTTGTCGCCACTAGAGAAGCGATTAGGAATAAAAGATGAGAGATACTTATAAATTTCCTGTAAAATTAGCAAGAGCCAGAATCTCCTATAAAGAACCTGGAGAGTCTAATTACAGACTTCCATCGCATCAAAGGTTGGCTGAAATAGAAAGAGAACTTATAATGATTCTCAAAGATGAAAAGTTCATGGAAGAAATAAATGAAGAAATAAGGAGAGATGCCTGATAAGAAACGAAATTATTTCAAGGTTGCTTGAGCATCCAAAAGTTCAAATACATAAAAACTTTTTGAGAGAAAATTTATGCAGAGAAAGATTTCTTAGATGCTGTTAAATATATAATAAAGAAAAGCAAGCTATTCTATCTTCAGCAATTTTCTCAACTTACTCTCATCAAAGCCAACGATTATTTCTCCACCAACATCAATAACAGGTACTCCCTGTTGCCCTGATTTCTTTATCATCTCCTGAGCAGCTTTCTGATCTTCACCAACATTTTTATTAGTAAACTTGACTTTATGTTCTTTCATAAATTCTTTTGCTTTATGGCACCATGGACATGAAACCGTGCTGTATATTATTACTTTCATGTTCTAATTAAAAAAATATTCTTTATAAATTTTCAGTGAACTAAGTTAACCTCCTTTTTAGCTTATTCATTTCTCTTTTTTCTATGAGGTATTTCAGGAATGCAGGAAGAAAACCAGTTATAACAAAATTTCCTAAATCAAGTATGCCGATATATTTTCCAAGACTAACCACCAAGGGTGTTTTTTTGCCCTGATATGGCATAAGATTGTTTTTATCCTCCATGGCGGTTATATTTTTAACAACAACCTTTGCCTGTCTTTCAGCATTCTGGGCTGTTTTTTCTTCTAACCTATCAGTAATGTCGCCAGCCGCGAAAATATTCTTCGCTCCAATTAACTGCAGATGCTCGTTTACTATAATTTGAGCTTTTTCATTTAAACTTTTGGAGAAATTAGGTCTGATAAATTCATAATTGGGTGTAATTCCCGTACAAAGAAAAACCATGTCTGGCTTTAATTTATTTCCTTTATCTGTTAAAAAGAAATTCTCTTCCTTTTTGATAACTCTCTCGCCATAAATTATTTTTACCCCTTTCTTTTTCAAGAAGCGTTCTGTATGTTTGATAGCTTTCTCATGATTTCTTTCAATTAATTTTTCTTTTGAATGAACTATCTTTATTTTTTTATCCCTGTAATGCGTACATATCTCTGCGGCCAACTCAACACCAACCAACCCCCCACCAACTATAAGAATCTCCTTTGCCTTACGCAAATCATTATAACATTCTCTAAGATTTTCGGCTCTTGTTACCTTAATTATATCTTTCTCTTTAAATGGAGCATTATAACTTGATCCGGAACAAATAACCAAATAATCAAAATGAATTTGTTTATTATCCTCAAGAGTTACATAATCCTTGGTTATCGTTTTGACACATCCAACAATTATTTTTGCTTTCTTGAGATAATGCGTATGTAGAAGTTGTATTTTTTTAATATGTTCGGGCTCAACAATTGTCCTCAAAATTCCTGGAGTAAATTCAAAATAATCTTTAGAATCTATTAAAGTGACATTAAATTTATCTTCTAACTCTCTTGCAATGTGTGAGCCTGCGAAACCCCCACCTATAACAACTATCTCTTTCATATTAAAAATCAAAAAGTTTTTATGTATTTGAACTTTTGGATGCTCAAGCAACCTTGAAATAAAAAAGAAAAATAAATTTTTTAACGAACCTCGCTTACCGCCAATTCTCCAGGACCTGTCCATGCTAAACTAATTAAAGCAGCAATTGATATGTAATGGAAGAATGCTGTAGCAGAACTAATTCCTTCATTGGGAATAGTCACGGTCAAAACAGCCACTACCAATATAATAGCAAGAGGCCATGCAGTATATTTGACTTTGTATCCAACAAGTATTAATGCTCCGAAGATTAATTCAGAAAGCAATAACAGCCATCCAAAAAAAGTCGCTGCCGGAAATCCAATATTTCCTAACATGCCAATTATTCCAGAAGGATTTTTAAGTTTGCTGAAACCCATTATTACAAACAACAAACCAACAGTCATCCTTATTAAGGTATGTCCATACATGTGATATTGCGAGCGTGCATCATCGTGTTTTGCGTGTCTTTCTTTCATCTTATTTTCCCCCTTTCATCTATTTTACCAAATACAGCAAAAAATCTCAGACAACATATTTAAAGTTTTAGTAAACTCTGTTAATGGTTCATTAGGTTCGCTCAGTTAACTAAAGATATATAAAGTCTATTTTATTTAACTTATTATGGAAGAAAAAGACAACAAGGGTATTGATGTAAATGTAATAGAAAAACATTTCAGAGAAATTTTGGATAAGGGCTTAAAGATTGATATTAAAGACCCTAACTTTATTGAAACCCCAAAAAGAGTAGCAAGAGCTTACAAAGAGATTTTTGCTGGTTTGAATCATACAGAAGAAGAAATAAAAAATATTTTCAAAAAATGTTTTCCAACTAATTATAAGGGCATAGTATTTGAAAAAAAAATAACTGTTTTTTCAATGTGTCCTCACCATTTCCTTCCTATTAGATATGATGTTTCAGTTGGGTATATCCCTGATGGCTGTGGGCTTGGTTTGAGCAAATTAGTTAGAATAATTGAACTATTAGCAAAAAGACCTGAATTGCAGGAAACATTTACTCAAGAAATCGTCGAGTTAATTGAAAAGCATATGCATACCTTGGGAGCAATCTGTATGGTAAAGGGAGAGCATTACTGTATGCAAATGCGAGGGGTAAAACAAAAAGATGTTTCAACGATAACAAGTGCAGCCAATGGTGTTTTCTTGAATAAACCAGAGATGGAATTAAAATTTTATGAATCAATAAGGAGCAGTTAAAATGTTGAAAAACAAGGTCGCAATTATAACAGGAGGAAGTGAGGGCATTGGTTTTGGAATAGCTTCTGCTTTGGCATCTCAAGGAACTCATGTTTACCTGGTTGCAAGAACAGAAGAAAAGTTAAAAAAAGCAAAGAATGAAATCATAGGGCGGGGCGGGAAAGCCGAAATTAGACCTGCCGATATTACAGATATTGAATCTATGAAAGAGATTATCGAGAATGTTTATAAAGACAATGGTCATTTAGATATATTTGTTAATAATGCAGGGGCATGGAAAAGTCAATCTCTTGACACACCATTTGCAGATATTTGGAAACTTGTAGAGTTTAACATGAAAGCACCTTTTGAATTGACTCATTATTTAGCTAGCAGATTTAGAAGCGAAAAACACAATACCCTAAAAGTATTAACTGTCGTTTCTCAGGCAGCACTTCAGGTTATGGACAGTGGTCTCGGCTACGGACCTGCGAAGATGGGGCTAGTTGCAGAACTATTCCATTTAGAAAATGAATTGAGACGGAAAAAAATAGAAAATATTAAGTTTTATAGATTATATCCAAACACAGTTGCCACAGAAAAGATGATGGATGCAATTAGAAATAATCAAGTTCAAAATCCTGTTAATTTGGAATCTGTCGTTGATGTCGCAATAGATTTACTTTCCGATAAAACGCCAACGAGAGACATTAGAATTGGTTATTATCCTAGAAACGGAATTGTCAGAACATATCTCCCTTCAAACCCTGATGATTTTTATCATCAAACAAAAACAACTGAGGAAGTTGTAGATTCAAGTTTCACTCCAAAAGATTTATTAAAATAAACCTTAAAGAATAAAATGAAATTTACTAGACGATTTAAATTTGATGCGTCTCACACTCTTCCGCAAGAATTTGGTGTGAAAGAAACCAGGATGCACGGACATACTTATAAGATTGAAATAACAATTAATTGTCCAGTTATTAATGGGAGAGCAATAGACCTTGATAAACTTAAAAAAACAGTTCAAGAAGAAGTTATAGACAAACTAGATCATAATCATTTAAATGATTATTTCGAGGTTCCAAGTGCTGAGAACATAGCCGTTTGGATATGGAATCAATTAAAAGAAAAACTACAAGATATTTATGAGGTAAAATTATATGAAACAGAAAACCATTGGGTAACTTATGGAGGAGAATAAAACTTTCCGCATCCACACTAATCACAATTATTTTTAATTAGGAAATCCTCCCCTAAAAGCAAATTCTTTAACATGTTTTCTCTCACTTGGCTTCTCTGACTTCTGTATTCTTTCATGTAAGTCCTCAACATTTCCCTGTGTTCCTACGGCAAGCATTGCTTCAACATTGTAATCATCTGGAACGTTTAAGATTTTTCTTGCTTTTTCATAATCAAAACCAGCCAGACCATGAGCAATAAAGTTTTTCATTCTTGCCTGCAAAGCCAAGGACATCCATGCAGAACCAGTGTCAAAACTATGTGTAACATTCGGTTTATTCTCATCGTTTGTTTTTTTAGAGAGGGCAACTATTAATGCTCCAGCGTCTTTCGTCCACATTTGATTAAATTCCCCCAATAAACTAAAAAAATTACTCCAATTTTCATCACCATTAATTGCATATAAAAATCTCCATGGTTGAACATTAAACGAGCTTGGCGCCCACCGAGCTGCCTCAAATAAGGACATCAAATCATTTTCAGTAAAATCTCTTTTACTAATGGCTCTTGGACTCCATCTTTTGATAAAAATTCCATCTACATCGTGTTCAGATTTTCTTTCATTTTTAATATTATATGGTCTTGTCATATTGTTCCTAACTAAACATCTTTTATAAATGTTTAGTGAACCTTGTTAACTTTTTCCTTAACAGAGTTTACGGACATTAAAAAATAAGAAATGATTAATTTATCTGGAGGTGCAGAATGGACAAGATAAAAAAGTTCTTGCGTGTTTGAACTTTTGGATGCTCAAGGTTGCATTCATCCATACAGTAAAGTGCATGGTTTTCTGCATCGGCAACCTTGACATAAAAATTTGCGAAGGATATTCGAACGCAGAAGCAACAAAATGCTGCAAAAAATACAATGGGTGTTACTATGATGAACGCATAAGATTACATTATGCAGAAGGACATATGAAAAAACATTTGAAAAAGTTAAGAATGTATAATTCTAATCTACCTTAACTGCATGTTTAATTATCTCAAGATTACAGCCTTTATGAGCATTACAGAAATCCTCGCATTTTTGTGCTAATTGTTCCTCTTTGTAAAAAAATCCACATATTGTACACTTAAAATAATTTTTACCTTTAACAGTTTTTTCTTCAACCATTTTAATCACACTACTACTTCTGGGACTTTAACCTCTTTGCAGTTATGCAGTTCTCCATCAATCATCTCCCCACATATTTCACAATGTAACCTTTTCTTTTTTATAACCTCTAATACTCTCAATATTTCTTTTGTTACATTGCTTTTATTTTTTACAATTCGATTACAAGAAACTTTTACTTCTTCTAAAGCTTTTGGATGCATCTTTATCCTTTCAACTCTTTTCCCAGCAATATACTGTGAAATCGCAGCTTTAGTCAAGCCCATCATTAAAGCAATGTTATCATAACTAATTTTGTGTTCCCTAGAAAAACACATAGCCATTTCCCTTCTTATTGCTGGAATAATATACCAGACCTCTATTTCTTGTGGTAGTGTATGCATATTATTAGATAGAATAGAACAATTATAAAGTTATTGTTGTAAACAGAGTTCACAGATAATTTATAACCTGCTTTAAGATTGAAGAGGGATGAACAAAAGAAAATTAGACTGGATTAAGTTTATATCACTAATGTTAATTATAGTCGTTATACTGATTCTTATTCGGGTGTTTGAAGCTGGAAGATTTTTATCCCCCTCACTTCTAAGAGAAACAATAACCGGGTATGGTGTCGCGGCACCCATTATTTTTATCATCATTTATATTTTAGCTACATTGTTCTTCCTCCCAGGCACACCCTTAACTATCTCAAGTGGCCTGATATTTGGCAGTTTTTTAGGAACTGTTTACACAGTTATTGGTGCGACTATCGGAGCTACACTTTCTTTTATCATCTCGCGCTATTTAGGAAAATCATTTGTGGAAAAAATTCTAAAAAACAAATATAAAAAATTATATTCATACGATAAAAAAATAGAGGAAAACGGGCTTTTAGTCGTGCTTTTCTTACGGCTTGTTCCGTTATTTCCTTTCAATGGACTTAATTTTGCATTGGGGTTAACTAAACTAAAAAAAAGAGATTTTATCATTGGAACAGCTTTTGGAATAATACCCGGTAGTTTTGTGCTAGCATTTTTCGGAAATTCCTTGGCAGAATTAAATATTATGAAAATAGTTATAGCAGTATTATTATTTGTCTTGTTGGCATTCACGCCAATTTTATACAAAAAATTCAAAAAAAGGTGAATCTTAGCTCTTCTTTAGTGCCAAATACAAAATATATGAAACAAAAGATATTCCAACCAAAATTAAAATAATTGAAAGGTAGGGTTGAATCAAAAAGCCGAAGAAACTAAGAAGAAAAACTATCGGCATCATCCCTATGAAAGTAATAAGAGCAAATGTAAGCACATTCAGGCTTGTTAATCCAGCAGCATAACTTACAATGTCAAACGAAACATGAGGCATCAATCTTGTGATGAGAATTATCTTAGCGATATTTCTTTCTTTTTTGCCTTTTATTTTCTGATAAAATTTATTTCTCTCTAATCTTTTAGATATGTAATCTCCTAAGAAAAACCTTGCGATAAGAAATGCTAAAACTGCTCCAATAGTTGCTCCGATTAGAGTATACAACATCCCAAGAAAAGGGCCAAAAAATATTCCTCCAATAATCGCCAAGGGCGAGGAAGGAATAGGTGAGATAAGAATTGCAAGAATCATCAAAATAATGTATACAAATGGAGCAACATTCCCGGAACTTTCTATTATTCTCTCCACGTCGTTGTAGATATTGTTAATTTGGGGAAACAAAAACACAACTGCAATTAACAAAGCCACTAAAGCTATTAGTTTTACATATTTTCTTACTTTGTTCATAGTAACGAATATAACACCCTCAACAACTTCTTAGAAAAGCTTGTTAGTTTTTCAGAATATAATTTAGTTATTGCTTTCTTATTTATCCTTGAGGCCGTTGGATAAGGATATATTTTGTTGAAAACAGATTTCACGCTTAGTCCAGAACCCATGGCTAAGCCCAATTCCTGAAATATCTCCCCAGCGTTCGGGGAAATCAAACTTCCCCCGAGAATTTTATTAGTTTTGTTTATATAAATGATTAATTTGCCTCCAGAGTTGTCAACTATTCCTCTATCTACATCTTCATAATCTTGAATTAATTTTTTGTATTTTACATTTCTTTTTTTGAGTTCTTCCTCGTTTAATCCAAATGTCGCTATTTCCGGATCTGTGTAAGTAACCCATGAAAAATTATCGTATGAGAGTTTCTTCTTAAAGGGAGAGAAAAAGTTATTCAAAATTACAGAGGCATGCAGTTCAGTAGCGTGAGTAAACTGATACCCGCCTGCAATATCACCGCAAAGATAAATTTTTCTATTCGTTGTCTGCAAATATTCGTTGACTTTTATTTTTCTTTTGTTCTCTGTAAGTTCAACTCCAGTGTTTTCCAGCCCTCTTGGAATATTTAACTCTCTTCCTGTAGCTAAGAGAACAGCATCGAAGTTTATTTTTACTATTTTTTCGGACTTTGTCTTGGCGGCAAGAGAATTTTCTGATTGGAAGGAGGTTGGCTCACAATTCATGTGAATATGCATCCCTTCCTTAAGCAATTGTTCATAAAGAATATTAGAAATTTCAGGATTTTCTTTGGGCAAAAAGTGAGAACCTCTTTGAATGATAGTAACATTTGAACCCAATCTTAGAAAGGCCTGTCCAAGTTCAACTCCGATTGGTCCCCCACCAATAATGACTAATTTTTCTGGAAGATTATTCAAATCAAAAATAGTTTCATTTGTATATATGTTCTTTATTTTTTCAATGCCCCTAATTTTTGGAATTAATGGTTTAGAACCTGTCGCGAGTACGATTTTCTTTCCCTCGTAAGTTTTGCCATTAACTTTAATTCTATTCTTTCCAACGAACTCCGCTTCTCCAAGTTCAACATCCATTCCCTGTTTTCTGAACCATCTGGCATTTTCATGCTCTCGAATAATGTCCTGTTTTTGTTTTATATATTCAATAACTTTCTCCATATTCAAATTTCCTTTTACCGAAAGACCAAACTCTTCAGACAATTTCGCATTGTGAATTATCTTAGCAATATGAATCAACGCCTTGCTTGGAACACATCCAAAATTGAGGCAGTCACCACCAATATTTTTATCAGATTTGTCTATAAGTAGAACTTCAAATCCTGCTTTGTTCATAAAGCCAGCTATGTTTAATCCACCAGAACCTGCACCCACCGCTATTATGTCGTATAATTTCATCTTATTTATTTCCTAATAGTTCTTTAATTATTTCCTTATGTCTGGGAAAAGGCCTTTCAACTTTCCACTTTTTCTTCAATCTCTGGAATAATTTATCAGAATCAATCTTCAACTCATTTGCCCTAATCCAATTTCTCGATTTTGTATATGAAATCTTTTCAAAAGCATCAAAATCACCTCCATCTTTCAATGGTTTTCTCATCCTTTCCTCAAAAAGAGGCTTCATTTCATACTTCCAATTTTTTGTCATACTATTATTAAGAAAAAAGAGGTTTTAAGGTTGTTGATTTTATCACAAAAAAGCAATTCCTCTCAATCTTGTGGTGGGTGGTCGGGGGATTTAAAAATCTGCACTTATTGAATATAATGTATACGATTAAGAAAAGTCCCGAGCTTGCGAGGGATTTGGGTGAAGCGAGGTGCAACCGAACGAAACCCTTTAAGCCCGGTTAGTTTCTTTTTACGAAATAAAAATTGATTTTTAGCACGAAATCCCGAAAGCAGAAAATCAGAGTTTTTGAAAATGCCGTTTGCATTAATCTGGGATAATATTTTTTTCTCCTGTCCTATAGGAAAGACGTACCCTTCTTTGCTTCTTTCTTTTTAAAAAAGAATATGGAATAATCTTTTCTTGGGAGATGTTTTATTTTTCTTGTTCAATTTAAACAAATCCTCTTTCAAGACCATTATCTGCCGATCAATATCTCTAATTAATTCTTTAAATTTTTTTATTCTAATTTTATAATCTGCCTCAGACATTTTTCTTGTTTTAAAATAATCTTTTTGCGTGTTTTTCAATAGATTGTTAATTACCTTTTTTCGGGTATGAAGATTACTGAATTTTATTCTCATTTTTAGCTTTTTTAAATTTGTCTTAAAAATTAAAAGCAAGACTAAAGTAACAGAAAAAATAATTAAAAGTTTTAACCAATTATTTGCAAAAAAATTCTTTATTGTTTTTGAAGTAGCATTGTAAAAAGAGTTTAAAGCAGTTTGACTTGATTGAATTTCAGAGACTCGGTCATAACCAAGGTTAATTAATTTTAAAGTATCTTCAAATCTTTCTTCATCAAAAGACTGAATAAGAGCGTTATATTCTTCTTCCATCTCAGAAAGATTTGTTTCTTTACTTATCTCCTCAAATGTTTCTTTAAAAATCCTTAATTCATCATGAGATTTTATAGCCTTTTCTTTTATAGAATTTATATCGGAGGCATACTTAATAACTAAATCATAATTTGCATTTCCTTTCTTTTCTTCTAGTGATAACTGTGCTGAGTAAAGTTGTAATGCCTCTTGATAAGTTTCATTTACTCTACTCACTGGAATCCCCATTTCAATCATCTCAAAGATATTTTTTTCTACCTGGTTTAAGGCTTCTTTTGCCTGAATAGATTCATTACTTAATGCTGAAACTTGATTTATAAAAATTATTGTAAAAAACAGAAAAAGAAGAATTATTTTTTTATTTAATATTTTTATCTCTTTCCCCATGTTCTTACTCCTTTGGAACTTTTAAGGATATTCCCCAACTTTTTGAGGCTGTTTTAGCTTCAAGAGTTGCAAGTTTTTCCTCAATTTCAGAGAGTTTTTTATTAAAACTTTCCATTTTTAATTCGAATGTTCTTGTTTCAAGTTTTTTCTTTTTCATATAATCCGATTGAAGCTCTTTTATAAGATCTATAATTCTGTTTTTTTCAGTTATGAGCAATTTGTTCTTAGATGTAAATCCTAATATATGGACTCTTTTTGTTTCTAATTCTATAAGCTCTTCAACAGTTTGTGAAAGTTTTTTATTATATTCTTTCATTGTATTTTCATATTCTTCCATACTCATTTTTTTATCTTTAAAACATTCTTTTTGAAGAATCCTTATCAGCTCATTCAGTATTTTTTCTTCATCTTTAAGCTCTTTAATTCTGATTTTAATTTTTCTTAATTTCTTTATTTTATAACTCCCAAAAGAAAAAATTACTAAAAATAAAGCTCCGAGCGAAAGCTCCCCGGGATATTCTTTTAAATAATAACTTAATTTTCCAAACTCTCCTTTGACTTCTAAAGCATAGGTTAACTGGGTATCTTTAACTCTGCTATAAGCTTGTTCAAATTCTTTTCTTTCTATTGAAAGTTTTGCAAGTTTTAATAATCTCGCAGATTGAGAAACATCAATTCCCTTTTCTTCTGCTGAACTAATTAAACTTTCCAATTCTTCAATTATTTTTACTGAATCTAGAGCATAATTAATCTGCTCTTTTATGATGTTGTAGTTGTCTCTTACTAATTCTAAATTAAATGTTCCCATGGCCTCATAAGATTCATTTAATAAATTCTCTAAGTACTGAGAAGATAAATTAATTTCTTCTAATTTTTTTATTAACTCTTCCAACTCTTTTAACATTTCTTTAGCTCTTTCTACTGATAATTCATGTATCTCCAAAGTTATTTTTTTAGAATCTGTATAATCTTTTGTTCCTTTTTTCCCTTTCATTGTTATTGTTAATTCTTGCTTCCCAAGTTCAACATATGTTGGAGAGGTTATTATTAGTGTTATTGTTATTTCTTGTTTTGGGTCTAAATAAGAGACTTTTTTCGGATTAATCTCAATATATTTTGCTATTTTCCCTGAAACTGAAAAGGTTAAATCTTTTAATGATTCATTTTTGTCTTTATTTCCAAAAATAATTTTAACCTCATTTTGTTCTCCTCTTATTAACTGAAAGTCCGCTCTTGTTTCAATTGATTCTGATTTTGCTCCGTTACCACCGCCCCCGCCCCCACCGCCCCCGCTTGATGAATCTGAAGAGTCACCGGAAGATTCTGTGCAGTCGGGGTCAGCTCCAACACCACACGAAGTAACGCAGATATTATCGCTTTCTGAATAACATGCAAAAATTAGTTGTCCTGTCTGATTTAGTGTTGTTTGATTGCCTGAATTAATTATAATCTCAAAGTCTCCTGTTGAGTTATCATAACCCCATGAGTAAATTGTTAGGTTAAATGTTCCTTTCTGGGCTGAAGTTAGAGTAGAAGAATTCAATTCAAGTGTCAGATTATTGTACTGTTTTGAGTTATCAGTTAGAGAATCGTAAAAGTTTGTCTGATTCCCCACCACAATATCCGAAATCCATGAAGGAAGAGTCCAGTTAAAAGAAACATTTCTCGCTGTATTGTCCTCGGTTCCATCTCCGCCAATATTTCTTGTATAAGCGCCAAGAGTTATATTTTGCTCTTTAAGGAAAAATGTCGGGACGGAATCCGGGTCAGGATATTCCATTTTCTGGAATAAAAGAGGATTTGGAGGGGAGATTATTATTGTCGTTGAGACTGTTTCCGATTTGTTGTTAGTTACTGAATCATTAATGTCTGCAGTTAATTTTATAGTTGGTGTTTCTGTTAATGGAGAGCTTACGGAAGGGAATGAGGCAGAAATTGTAAGATTTCCATTTGATGAAGCATTCACGATTGTAGTGCTGTCAAAAGACAATCCTCTTTCGTTTGAAGCCCATGTCGTCTGACTCCAATAAGCCCCACTAAAACCAGTATATGTGTTTGTGAAAGTAACAGAACAGTTATTATTGCTATATTCTGCATCACCCGTATTAGTAATAGTTATGTTTCCTATTTTCTTGTCTTCAAAAAATCCGGTAACTTCTTCTAAACTTGAAGGAGAAACACTCCATGTGCAGTCCCATTCTGAGGCGAATGTTTGGTTTGTTGATTGATTTGCGTTTCCTAATGAATCATTTGCCCAGATATTATAGGCATAATTTTGCTCTGATGAAACGAGGAGTATCGTTGTATTGTAGTTTCCGTCACTGTCTGGAGAAAGCATTGTTGAGTTTGCCCATCCTGAGCCATTGTAGTATTGTAGAATTACTGTGTCTATTGACATTCTATCATCAGCCACTGTTGAGTTGAATGTTAAGTTTGTGTTTGGGTCTACGCTATCGCTGGAGTTAGGGCTATAAACTATGTTTGAAAATGAAGGGCCTTGTATGTCTACATAAAAGCTTCTGTTTGACGAGCTATTTGTATTGCTTGAGCCGTCTGTGCAGGATATACTCCAGTTATGTGAGCCGTGGGAAATACTTGATGCTTGAAGATTTGTTAGCGTGTTATTTTGAGTTGTCGCGTTTTCTGTTTGGTATGTTGAATCTATATAAAGGGAGCAATTAATGTCTCCCGTGAAATCTTCTATTGCCGTGAAATTGAAGTTTATTGTTTGCGATGATGTGTTGTATTCACTTACTGGCTCATTCAAAGTGATTATGGGGGGGGTGATATCTGCCTGTTCTTCGCTGCCGAAACTTATTGTTGGTTCATTGGTCATCCATTGCCTCACTCTTGCATTATCAAACTCATGTGTTCCAGAATAAAATGGCCAGCCCACATGAAGTGTTGATTCTGTTGAGTATGATGAGTCATAAGCATTTGTCCAAGAGCTCCCATTATTAGTGCTGTAATCATAAAATGCTCCTCCGGCTGATTTCATTTGAATACGAACATCATATGATTCATTCACATCCCATGTATGTCCTGCCAAATTGCCCCTGAAGTTCGCATCTTCATATACTATTTGTGTTATAGAAGTGTCACTGCCACTGCCTCCATTGTTGTAATATGCATAAACAAAATTAGCATAGCTTACTCCTGTGCCATCGTCTTTCCACCCCATCATTAACGCATCCCACACAGCATTATTGCTCCTCCACCAATAATCAAACTCAAAAGATAAATTAGAACGAGTAAAAGAATTATCTGAATAAACTGCTTTATCCCACACGTCATTTGTATCTCTGGCGAACCAAAGACTTCCATCATGTTCTGTTATTTCATCCCCGCCTGCTTGGTCAATTTCTGTCCAGATATTTGTATCAATAGTTCCATCATCAAAATCATCAAACAATAGAAATGTTGCTGTGCCATTTGAAGTAGTATTTACATTAGCGTTGTTGTAATACATATAGATTGTTGTATTATCTGATGCTTTTAATGAATCCACTTCTACCCATGCTGTGACGCTTGTGCTGTTTACTATCTCCTGCAACCAATAATCTAAAGGGCTATTACTGCTGTTTGTAAATCTTAAGTCACTAAAATCTACTTGCATATCACTATCATAAGCTATATTGATTTTTGTTTGATAATTTGTCTGTGCAGAATCCGTATTACTAATATTAATCTCCTGCCTTTTTGCCCAGTCAGTATCCCACCAAGCAGCACTAACAAAACTAATACTGAATAAAATAAGACATAAAATTATTTGCAATTTTAATAAGCTGTTTTTCATTTTTTATTTTTAAAATTTAGTTGTTTTAAATTATCAATTACAAGAGATTTTACAAATTCTGTTGTTTTAACTCCAATAGAATCAGATGTTCCCAAATCAAAATCTCCCCGAGAATCATTAACAAATGTTGAGGCATAAACCAAAGATATAATTGAAAAAACAATGATTGCTGAAAATAAAAGATTCCTTTTCAAATTAATTATTTTCCTTTTTTTATTCTGCCTCTTTTCTTTTTTCATATTGTTAATTTTGCTGATTAAATACTACTCCACAATAATCTCCCTTTTTATGTTAATATTCAAATCCAAAACAGAAAAAAATAATTCGTAATCTCCCGCTTCTTCAAACCTATAATCAATTAGCTCTTCTATTTTAATAATCCCCATCCCAGAATTTTTGTCTTTATTTAAAACATCATTTAGATTAAAAGTTTTTGTTATTATTGGCTCATTGTTTTTTGTTAATAGTATCAACCCGTAAACTGCTTCTTCAGTTCCTATGTAAGTTACAACTATATCGCCCCTAAAGGGGTCTCCTATCTTGAAATTGTTTTCTATATCCAAAACAATATTAAAACCACCTTCTACATCCCGAACAACATTTCCAGTTAAACTGATAAATCCCCAATTAGCAATATTTGGAATGCCTGTTACAACACCTGAAACAAGATAGACGACTATTATAAGCGAAAAGATGGTTGTTGCATAAAGTGTTACCTCTATTTTTTCCATACAAAAAAGATGCTTTTGTTCTTTAAAAAGTTATTTGCAATCTCTCGAAAGACTTAAAAATATGTTATTATTATTATTATTATTATTGTTATGCAAAATGGTGAAAAAAAGAGGGATTAGTAAGAAAAAGAAGTCATCTGAAAAGGAAATTGTTTTGAAAGGTAAGAAAGCTGATAAAAAGATTAATTCTGATAAACAAAAAAAATCTATGTCTCACCCTGTTAAGAAAGAGAAAGTTATTAAAAAAGGAAAAAACCTTAAACAAAAAAAAATTCGAGAAAAGAAAAAAGAATTTTTAATAGATAAAAAATATTCCACTAAAAGATTGGAAAAAGTAGTTAAAAATCTTAAAAAAGGATTTTCTGAAAAAGAACTGCAAAAACAAGAAAAAGAGAAAACTAAAAAACCCGATGAAAAATTTATGCAAACAGGAATTAAAGGTTTTGATGAATTATTTGAAAAAGGCATGGGAATTCCTAATGGGAAAGCAGTTTTAGTAGAAGGGGGTCCTGGAAGTGGAAAGACAGTTTTTTGTTTAGCGACAACAAATAAATTATGCAAACGGGGGAGGAAATGTCTTTATATGAGTTTTGAGGAATCTGAAGACCAACTAGTTGACCACATGGAAACTTTTGGATGGAATGCTAAAGAATATGTTAAAAAGGGCTTATTAAGAATTTCAAGATTTGATGCAATTGATATTTCAAGAAGTATTGAAGCATTATTAAGTGCTGCTAAAAAAGAGCTTTTAATTGATATTGAACCCATGTTTTTTCCAGATGATTTTGAGCCAGACTTTGTTGTTATTGATTCTTTAACTTCCATAGCCAGTGCTTTTTCAGGAGAGGAATCAAGATTCAGAATTTATATGGAGCAATTATTTAGATATTTGGAGAAAAATAAAATCACAAATTTTTTAATAAGAGAGGTTTCATCTCCATCCCATGTTGGAACAACATTCAAGGAACAAGGAGAGGCTGTTTCTTTTTTAAGTGATGGGATTGTTATTATTTACAATGTTATATATGATTCAGGGGAAAGAGCTTCTGCAATTGAAATTTTAAAGATGAGGGGAGCAAGCTTTAAAAAAAGAATTGTTGAAATGAAAATTATGAATAAAAAAGGTGTAGAAGTAAATCCTAATAAAATATTAAAAAAAAGTCGTAAAAGCAATTTTAGTTTGACTTAATTAATTGTAAAAAATTGCGTCTATTTCTGTAGATTTCATGAAAAAAGATGATTTCTAAATTAATTTGAAACGAAGTTTCACAAGTTGTCCGAAGGACGGCGGTTAATCCTCCTTGCTGGGGCAGGTGGTTAGGAGTATTGAAACATCATCTTTAACTCTCTTCTAATTCCAAAGTTTAATACTCTAGAACATCTTGATTATATGAAGTTCTGACGAAGTCGGAATTTAGGAGTTTTTCGCAGGAAAATCCAAGATAATCGCTGTTATCACCCCGGAGGTGATAGCCAAGAGCCTGCAAAGCGTGGCTCGAACGAAGTGAGGGCGTAGCGTGGTGCGGAATGAAATGGAGCGAGTTGAGAATGAGCAAGTACATTGGAATCCAGTTTAATCGATTTTTTTTTCGATATAAATTTCAATTCTTTTATTTCTTAAAATGATGCTCCTTGCCCTAAAGGGCAAGGCTTCTAAGCGTGAGGCCTATCCGGATTCCTTACGTACTCTTTTGCCTGCTCAACCTGTATAAATCCAAGGCTTGAAGCAAACTTTCCTGAACTCCATAAATTCCCTCTTGATACAATAAACCAATTAATTCTTTCGGTTTTTTCGTGTTAATTTACCATTGGGAGAACAATTAAGCCACTGAAGAATTTAATCGGTCTGCTATATCTTGGCCTTACTTTCGGATTATCCCTGAAGAACAATCTTGCAGACACTCCTTTCAATATTTGCAATGCATAAGCAGGACTTGTGCTTAGGCTTATCCCAACGATGCAATGCACATGCTCTGGCTGGACATTCAGCTCCAGAATTTTTATTTCAGGCATAGCTCCAGCTCTTCTGATGCAGGCACCTATTAAAGCTCTCTGCTCTTCCTTGCGGAACATCTTATACCTGTATTTCGTGCACCACTCAAAGTGCCACACCGATATTTAGAATCTATGACCCCTCCTTTCATATTTCCCTATTAATGCTTGCTAATCAATACTTGTGTTTCCATTTTTATCTCCTCCGCAAAATTTAAAAAGTAGTTTAGGAGAATAAGAAGATGAGCTTTTTTGATGATGACCCTTTCGAGAGCATATTTGAAGAATTCTTTAGCCCGGGAAGAAGAGTTAATAGAAAGGGGCAGTTTATTAGGAGCGAGGAAGATGAGAGAGTAAGTGATTTCATAGAGTCAGGAAATGAAATTTACCTTGTATTTGAGCTTCCAGGTTATAACGAAGAAGATATAATGATTATGGCAAATAAAGGAGAATTAGAAATAAAAGTTCAAAAGAAATCTGAGGAGGTTCAAAGCTACTTAAGTCAGAAGTTAAAACAAGGGTTGGTAATGAAAAGAACACTTCCCAAGTTTGTAGATACTAAGAAGTTTTCACACACCATGAAAAACGGCATTTTGGAAATAAAATTTAAGAAGAAATAAAATGAAAGAAAGCTATATTCAACTTGAGATAAGAGAAGCTCTTCAGGAAGACATAGATAAAGGTGTAGCCAGATTATCTTCTAATTCTATGGATAAACTTGGTGTAACCTCTGGAGATATATTGGAAATAAGAGGCAAAAATTCTACTGCGGTCAAGATTTTGAGAGCAATAAATGGCCAAGAGTCAGAAACAATAAGACTTGATGGAACAACAAGATCTAATATTGGCTCTTCTATTGGAGAAAAGATATCTGTAAGAAAAGTCCAAATTTCTGAGGCTAAAAGCATTACACTATCTCCTCTACAAGAGGTGAGATTCTCAGATGATCCTACAGAATATTTTCATTCAAAACTTCTTCATAAGCCGTTATTTCAGGGTCAAAAAACAATTATAGATGTGTTTGGAACAAGACTCGGATATGTAATATCGAAGACCAACCCAAAAGACTATGTTATTGTGACTCCCGCTACCAAGATAATTGTTTCTGACAAACCTTTCGCAGGAGATATAAAGGCAACGGGTGTAACTTATGAAGATGTTGGCGGTTTAAAGGAAGAGGTTGAATTAATAAGAGAAATGGTTGAGCTTCCTATGAAGCATCCTGAAGTATTTCAAAAATTGGGCGTGGGATCACCTAAGGGAGTTCTATTAACAGGGCCTCCTGGGACGGGCAAGACTCTTCTTGCTAAGGCTGTGGCAAGTGAGACCGATTCTGCATTCTTCTCCATAGCAGGACCTGAAATAATGTCCAAATATTATGGAGAATCTGAGAAACACATAAGGGAAATATTTGATCAGGCAGAAAAGAATGCACCTGCAATAGTCTTTATTGATGAAATTGATTCCATTGCCCCTAAACGGGGGGAGGGAACAGACCAAACTGAAAAAAGAATTGTTGCTCAACTCTTGACTTTAATGGATGGCTTGAAATCAAGAGGTCAAGTCGTGGTTATGGCAGCCACTAATAGACCTGATGATATTGATGAAGCTCTAAGGAGACCTGGGAGATTCGATAGAGAAATTAAGATAAATCCTCCTGATGAGACAGGTAGAAAAGAGATATTAAGGATTCATACGAGAGGAATGCCCTTGGATAAGGATGTAAACTTTGATGAAATAGCCAATAGGACTATGGGTTATACCGGAGCAGATATAGAAGTCTTATGTAAGGAGGCCGCATTGAAGTCAATCAAGCCTTATTTTAGCCAGTTGAAAAATCTCCAAGAAAAAGTTCCTACCCAAATATTAGATAAGATAAAAGTTTCCAAGGGACATTTTATAGATGCTATGAAACACGTAGAGCCCTCTGCCATGAGAGAAGTTTTAATCAATAAGCCAAATGTCAGATGGGAAGATATTGGTGGTCTAGAAAATGTCAAAGAAAAATTGAGAGAGCTGATAGAACTTCCGTTAATTAGACCAGACTTGTTTGTCGCAGCCGGGATAAAACCAAGTAAAGGAATACTTTTGTCTGGGCCTCCTGGGACGGGCAAGACTCTTCTTGCTAAGGCTGTAGCTACAGAATCAAATGCTAATTTTATTTCTGTAAAGGGTCCAGAACTTATCAGTAAATGGGTCGGAGAATCTGAGAAAAGAGTCAGGGAAATATTCAAGAAAGCAAGACAAGTTGCTCCAGCAATAATCTTCTTTGACGAGTTTGACAGCATTTCTAAACACAGGGGCTCTTCCATGAATGATTCTACTGACAGAGTTGTAAATCAGCTACTTACTGAATTGGACGGGATAGAAAACTTAGAGAAAGTTATTGTTGTTGCAGCGACAAACAGGAAGGACCTTATTGAACCTTCTCTATTAAGACCTGGTAGAATTGAGGCACATGTAGAACTTTCAAACCCGGACAAGAACACAAGAAAGAAAATATTTGAGATTCATACGAGAGGAATGCCCTTGGATAAGAGCGTGGATATGGGGGAATATTTGGACAAGACAGATGGATGGACTGGAGCAGATATAGAATCTATGTGTAGGAATGCTGGAATATTAGCAATAAAGAGATATTATAAAACTGGCAAAAAAGGAGATAAAATCAGGATTATGAAAAAAGATTTTGATGAAGCCTTAAAAATTGTTACTGAATCAATAGGAAAGCCATTAAAAGAAGAAAAGAAAGACAACAAGAAACAGGCAAAGAAATAGATGCCTGTAATCTCGACGATTTTTATAAATCAAAACCAGGAGTCAGAAGGCTCTGCCCAGATATCAAAGAGTCCAAACAGAAAGATTTAAATATGTTAATATGATATTAATACCAAGTTAATATGGTAAAAGCAATAGTAAATATATCAGATGAAGCGAACAGGATTTTTAACATTCTGAAAGCGAAGCATGGGCTTAAAGATAAGTCAGAGGCGATTAATTTAATGGCTGTTGAGTATGGAGAGGAATTACTTGAACCTGAATTAAGGCCTGAATTTATTGAGAAAATGTTAAAAATTAAGGAAGAAAAAGCTATTCATGTGGGAAGCGTTGATAATTTAAGGAAATTAATAGAGATTAATTAAATGAAATGCCCTATTTACATGGAATTAGAAGAAGTATTTCAAATAATATCTGCGGGCAGAAAAGAAGGGAAGAAAGAGATAATAATTGGGATAGATGTTAATATTAAAAATCAGAATCTAGAAGAATTGCCATATATCTGGATAGACCTAGAAAATAATATTATTAAAATGACAACAGATGGCACAGACCTCATAGATAATTTAGAAGTTTTATCTGAGGAATTACACAAATTGGGAATACTTAGATTTGAAGTGAATTCCCATTTGCATGAAGGGGAGAGTCATGATAAAGATATTAGCTTCCAAGTAAAAGATGATAAAAAAATTTCAGCAGTGATTTCATATTTTATTAAAAAATCTAAAGCTAATTTGGATTATTCTTTTAAATAAAAAGGATATAATTTACCTCGACAAAATATATAAAGAACGGAGATTTATATCGAATATAAGATTGGGAGTTCAACTAACCGATTGAACGCGGTTGAGGCGTAATACCCTTTACATCTCTATTAAACCTAAAGTAAAGGGTAAGATTTAAATAATCGTGACATCTCTATTTCTCATGGCTTACATTTATAAGAAAATAGTGAAAGGGAAACCATACTACTACCTGAGGGTTTCCAAACGCGTTAAAGGCAAAATAGTGGTTAAAGATATTGCCTATCTTGGGAGCAATCCTAATGACATAAAAGAAAGACTTAAGGAAATTCCAGAAAAATATAAGGGTGAAATTAGAAAAACATATAGGAAAATAAAGAAATCGATCGAATCGGAACATTATCTAAATAAAATTAAGAAAAGCAAACTTAAAGAAGACCTATTTATTGATAAAAAATTGTTATTAGAGATTGAGGCAAATAAGCTACACTTCAACACTGAATTTCTTAAATTAGACACTAAAACAAAAAATGAAATTTATCACCAATTTCTTATTGATTTTGCATATAACACGACCTCCCTAGAAGGAAATACGATAACCTTAGAGGAAGCTCATAAATTGCTTACAGAAAATCTCACTCCAAAGGATAGAACATTAAGAGAAATCCATGATTTAAAGAATACTGAAAAGGTATTTTTCGATTTGATAAACAAGAAAGGCAAGATTACCCATAACCTAATCATAAAAACTCATGATGAATTGATGTTAAATATTGATAAACGTAAAGGCTACAGAACTCACGACATCAGAGTCTTCAAATCCCGTTTTGATGCCTCTCCAGGAGAATATGTCAAAACTGATATGGATTTGCTACTTAGATGGTATGAAGATAATCTAAAGAAACTGCACCCTTTAGTGCTTGCAGTAATGTTCCATCATAAATTTGAGAGAATACACCCATTCGGGGATGGTAATGGGAGAACAGGAAGAATGCTTATGAATTATATTTTGCTTCAATCCAAATATCCCCCAATAATAGTAAGAAAAGTGAGAAGAAATGATTATCTAAATGCATTAGCTGATGCTGATAAGTCTAATCTAACTGATATGGATAAAAAACATTACAAGAAGCTTATTAAATTCATATCAGAAGAGTTTGTTGATGGTTACTGGAATATGTTTTTAGTTTAGATTTGAGAAACGTCTGCCTCTACACTTTATTAAAAAGTACCTAATATTGAATTTTGTAGGGGTACAAATATATAGTAGCTAATAATTAGAGGATCAAGGAAGTGTCTACAAAAAAGAAAAAATAGGGTTTTGTGGGCACCCAATAAGACTCAACAATAAATTATTTATATCATCGATACTATCGACCTATAACAGCTAATAAACCACGACCCTATGTTTAGGGTGGTGAATCAAACTTTCTATCAAAGTTTCGGTTGGGGCGTATACCTATTCTGTTGTATCCAACTGTACAACATTTGGCACAGATAAAGCTATATATCTAGTTGTCCTAGATAAATTATGACTGATGAGCTAATAATGAAGGCCTTTGAATCAGTAGGCATACCTAAAATGCAAACCAAAGTTTATTTAGATTTATTGAAAAATAAAGAATCGTCTGCGACACAGGTTTCAAAAAGAACAAGGATGCACAGGGCTAATGTCTATGATACATTGAATAAGCTTAAGGAAAGAAATCTTGTTTATTTGTCCACTAAAGAAGGAAAGCAGATATTTGTTGCATTGCCTACAGATATGATTCTTAATGAAGAAAAAGATAAGCTAGAGAAACTTAAATCGGCAATGGATTATATAAAAACAACTTATGTATCTGGACAAACTCCAAAGGTATATACTCTTGAAGGATTAAATGCAGTAAAAAGTATTTTATTTAGCCTTTTAGATAAAAAATCAGATGTTTGGATTTATGGGCTTGCAGAAAATGAAAATATAATCAATGTTTTAAATGACAGATTAATGCATTCTTTCCATATTGAAAGGATAAAAAAACATATTGAACTTAAACTCTTATTCTATAAGCTTCCTATTGAAGAAATAAAAACTCTTAGCAGTCTAAAATTTACAGAAGCAAAACTTTTGCCAAAAACTCAGCAATCAAAAACTTCTCAAATAACCCAGATAGTTTATGATGGGTTTGTTTATATTACTCTTTGGATTAATCCCATTTATACAATTGTAATAGAAAACGATGTTATTGCGAAAGAATATCTTGATTTATACCGCATTCTTTGGGATTACTCTAAGAAGGTAGTGTGATTTTTTATTGCCAGTTAAACACTCTCGAGATTACTTAATTTTAAGGGTTAAAGAACCAGCCTTTTGCTCAATTATTAGTCATAAATATTATTTCTATGTCCTGTTTTTAGAATTTGTATTGTATTTTGTTCAATTAAGTCTATCCTCATACAACTATTATGAAGAGCTACTGCTCTACCATATATACTTGATTAACTGTAGTATATTACAAGGGAGGCAAAAATAAAATGAAAAATAAACAAAGAATGAAGAATGACTTGGCAACTGATAATCGGAGAGAAGCTGTAGATAGAACGCTGAGCAATAACCGGAATAGGAATGATGCATTAACTCAAGAGAGAAGATTTGAGTCGGATAAAACTCTGAACAAGAATAGAGCTAGAAACGATGAAATAACTACTAAGAGAAGAGAGATAAGGGATGCAAACAGTCCCAAAGGGGTTTTAGCAATATTTTTATTAATATTAATTGTTTTGGTAATTGGTTCTTATTTCATTTTTATCTTTTAAATTAAAATGATAAAAGTAAAAAATGAACACGTCTTTCCAAAAGATGGGGGCTGGATGGTCAGACATGAAGGAATGAAAAAAACTTTTAGATTTTTTGAAATTAAAGAAGATGCAATGGAATATGCTGGAATAATGGCTATTAATAATGGTAGTTTTGTCGTCACTCATAAATATAATGGACAATTTAAGGAATTTAGAAAGGGAAATGAGATAATTGCAAGGATACATGAAAAAATTCCAAGGATAACTGATATCATTGAGATAAAACACCCTATTGTTAACAATACACAACCTATTGTTGAGACAATAACTCCCATTTAGAAGAAGGCTCTTGAGACATGAGGGTAAGTAGTCAATAACCTATTTTTATGCCTCATAGAGTCTATTTTCCAAATTAGAAAAAATATAGAACTTAACACAGCAGGAGTTCATAGAATTAGTTTATAATTAAATAAAGATAAAATGACAAAAATAAAAAATAATGTAGAAAAACTGAATACCTTAATCAAAGAAGGTAAAATCTTAGAGGCATTTGAAAAATATTATGATGAAAGTGTAGTTATCCAAGTTAATGGAAATCCATCTATAACTGGAAAAGAGCAGAACAGAAAAAGAGAGATGATTTTCTTGCAAGAAATAGAAAAATTAAACAGTGCCGTAATAAATTCAGTTACTTTTGGAGGAGATGAAGATAATGTTGCAATGACAGAATGGGCAATAAATATTGAAAATAAAGACGGAAAAAAGAAAACAATTTATCGTGTAAATGTTCAACATTGGAAAGATGATAAAATAATAAATGAAAAATTGTATTTTTGCGGAGATCAAAAATTCTAGAGTATGACATCATACAGCACAGCCATATATAGTATGATAACTTTAATGCAACGGAGGATAAAATGAATAAAAAAGGACTTATTGGGCAATTGATAGTAATTGTACTTGCAGTAGTCGGGGGATATTTCTTGCTTAAATATTTTGGAGTATTTTAATGAAACAATCAAAAGAAGATAAATTGGATGAGATAACCGAATGTATAAATCAAAAAGATAGTTTATACCATATCCATAAAAAAGATGCAGCCCGTTTTGAAGACGAAAGCAAAAAAGAAGGAAAAGGAACAATACCTATAATGACTTATGGTGAATATGTGATTTATTTAAAGGCCGATTCCTCTATCCCTAATATACCTTTATCTAAATTCAATTATACTTCTGGAACTTTTGAGAAGAAATGGGGTCCAGAACATAAGACTATTGTTTTAACACCCAATCATTCGAGCATTAGAAAAGTTGAGATAGAAATTCAAGGTATAGATATTCATAAGATGGAATTGTTGCCTGATAAAACTGGAGATGTAATTGAAGATACAGCCAAGATAAAAATAACAAGACATTATAGATTTGCTAAGGGTGATTCTGAAAATAAAGGCGATTCAATTTCTGCTTCTCCTGGCAAAACTAATGCTAGATAATTATTAATTTTACATCTTAAACATGTCCTGTTTTTATAATAAAAAGTATCAATGTATACAACAAGTATGTCTAAATACAGCATCGTTATATATATCTTTTTTTCTTTAAATAAGCATAAAATGGTGACTAAATATGTTCAGTTCTAATATGTGTACAGTATGCAATGAGTCTATTTCAGACCCTGTGTGTAGATGTTGTTATATTAGACAAATCGAAACTATCTTGAACGACTTAAATCTGCATGAACTGATTGAAGAAGTTATCTTAAACGAGGTAAAAAACAGATTTCCTGAGGGGACTCTAAATAACACAGAATGTATATTGTGTAGAAAAGATAACGTAGTTATTTGCCGTTATTGTTTTTCTATTATCTTAACAGGCATATTAAGAGAATTATGTTTTTCTGAAGAGATGATTGAGAATTTTGGATACAATGAAATATATGAAGGGAATGTTTTTCAAAAATGAACTACTCACCACCTACTTCATAGCAAGCTGCGGGGTAAATCCTAGAAGAAAATGTAAATGATCGAGGTTAATGATAGATTTAAAGACTAAACTTATTGGAGTTGAGTGGCAAAGAAAGTTTTTTACTAAAGAATTATTGAAAACTTCTAAAATAAAGATAAGATACTTGCCATATGCTTCGGTTCCTCAAGGAGTAATTATAGTTGGAGACAGAGTTGCTACAATGATGTGAAAGCCTGAGCCAGTTGCTTTTGTTATTCAATCAAACCAAATAGCTGAGGTATATAAAAACTTCTTTTGGGATTTAGGGAACCAAGCCAAGAGATAGATGCCAGCAATCTCGACAAAATATATAAAGAACTGGGATTTGTATCGAATATAAGATAGAGAGTTTGACTAACCGATTGAACGCGGTTGGGGCGTTAACGCATTACATAAGTTTAAATACACACTCCAGTTGCCTTTGTTGTAGTTTGAGTCTAAGACTAGCGACCTTTTTCTTTATCTATTAAATAATGGCATATAACAGAAGATTCCGTGGAAGTGGAAGGTCAAAGGAAATTGGTTGTTCATGTGGTGGAACTGCTAAGCTTTCTTCAAGGAAGAACTATCCATATGGAAAAAAATCAGATAGTGTGACTTCCTGGTTTTATAAGTGTAAATCTTGTGGTGCATTAACTTTTAATTAGGAGAAAGGAGGTAAAAATGAGACAACAAAGAAATAACAAAAAAGGCTTTTCGGGCAATAGGTCTGGTGGAAGAAGCTTTGGAGGTAATAGGCGTGGTGGAGGCGGTGGAGGTCGGAGTGGTTTTGGAGGAGGTTCAAGAAGCAACTTTGGAGGTCCAAGAGAAATGCACAAAACTACATGTTCAGAATGTAAACAAGAATGTGAAGTGCCTTTCAAACCAACCCAAGGAAAGCCAGTTTATTGTAAGGAATGCTATTCCAAGCATAAAGATTAATTTTTAGCATTTGCAAAATTATAAAGTTTTAGTTAATTGCAGTTGTGCTATTGCATACTTTTAAAAAGAGACTCTTTGTAGGATTTTATGGAAAAAGTATGCATTAGGACTTACATTGATGTGAATAGAATGGTTATGGATGGAAGGGCTATTGACTTAGATTCCACTTTGCTCTCCGCGGCTGTGGAAAATGTGAGAGATAGTGAAAGAGATACTGCTTTGGTTTTGAGGTATGATCATCAAGGCGGGGAAGAATTTTTAGCAAGAGAGACAGAAAAAATCTTTGAAGTTGCACAAGAGAGCAATTCTACAAGAGGTTTTCAGGTTAATGCTTATACCGGTGAGGAGTTGCCTACTTTAGCAGTTGTTGGAGAGTTTAGGGCAGAAGTTTATAGGTACTGACAGCAATATTTATAAAATCAGTTTCATATTTCCAGTCATGAAAAGGAGTATGATTTTACTCGCAAGTATTTTTGTTATTTTCCTTAGCACGAGCCTAGTCTCAGCAGAATGTAATCTAGATGCTTCATTAATTAACCAGGACCCTTATCCAGCAATTCCGGGAGATTATGTGAAGTTAGTTTTTCAGTTAGAAGGTATTGAGGATGCATCTTGCGGGGTTGTTAAATTTGAGTTATTAGAAAATTATCCAATAACATTTGACCCGGGAATTTCACACACTACAATAGTAAGAGGAGGAACTTATCAAAGAGATTATAATTCATACTTGAGCATTCCATATAGGATAAGAATCGATAGCGATGCGCTTGATGGAGAAACACCAATCGAAGTAAGATACAGTTCAGGTCAAGAAAATCCATTGTTTAAAAATTTAGAAACTTTTTATTTAGAAATTGAAGACGCCAAGGCAGATTTTGAAATCCATGTAGACAAATATTCATATATGACAAAGGAATTAACAATTGAAATTTTGAACATTGCTAAAAGTGATGTGGAAGCTCTTACATTAGAAATACCCAATCAAGAAGGAGTAAATATTATTGGAACCAACAGAGTAATCGTTGGTGATTTAGATTCCAATGAATACACCATCGCCGACTTCAAGGCAGATTTAAATTCAAACGAGATAACCATTAACGTATTCTATTCTGATAGCACTGGAGCCAGAAGAAGTGTCGTTAAGAACGTTAATTTCGATTCAACTCTCTTTGAATCTACTGCTGATAGTAACGGATCATCCACTATCTATATAATTATAATAATAGTTATAATCGCCTTAGTTATTTGGTGGTTTTATAGAAGAAGAAAAAAGAAACAGCATAAACACCATCGTGCTCATTAATTTATTCGTATCTTAAAGCATCAACCGGATTCACTTGTGACGCATTAACTGCAGGCCAAACCCCTGATACGGCTCCGGTTACTGTTGCAAAAATTACACATGCAACAAACAACCATGCTGGAAAACTTGGCTGGAGAAAACTATACCCATAAAATCCGAGTAGAAGTCCTCCAAGATAAGATAAAAACCATCCGAGCAAAATCCCCGCCACTCCCCCCATAAATCCTAAAAAGCCAGACTCAAACAAGAATATTCCAAACACATCGGAATTTCTGGCCCCAATACTCTTTATTATTCCGATTTCTTTTGTCCTTTCCAACACGGAAGTTATCATCGTGTTTGCTGTATTAATCGCCGAAACAGCCACAGAAATTAACGCAATGAAAACAATAAACAAAATTATCACATCAAGTGTATTAGAAAATCCGTCAATTAAATCATCAAATGACTGTACAAAAAAGTCTTCTTTTCCTTTTTCAAGATTCCTTGCATTTCTTAATTCTCTTTCAATTCTTTCTTTTACAGTTTCTATATTGTCCAAATCAACTTGCGCAATCATCCAAAGATAAGTCAAATTTTCATCTGAATATAACTCCTCCATATAATCGTTACTCATATAAGCTTGAGAATCATCTTGGGGATTACCAACCTCTTCAAAAAAACCAACAACCTTGATATTTTCTCCATTAATCTCGATATTTTGGTTCAATCTAATAGCTTTTGGAAATATTTTATTATCAACTCCATAATTATGCCCTAAGACAACCTCTTTCCCTCCGGATCTAACCTGTCTTCCCCTTTCAACTTCTATATTGGACGTGTCCATAATCAACGGATTTTTAGGATCATAACTAATCAGAAGAGTGTACAATCTTTTCTCCTGTGCTTTTACTTCTACTGTTTTAAAATAAGAGCCTGTTGCTCCATAAACCCCTGAAACTCCTTGTACTGCCTCTAGGTCTTCATCATCAAATTCAACATTGCTTGAGAACATTTGAAGCGTTCCCCCCTTAGGCTGAATAATTAATTTATCTGCCGAAGAGCTTTCTGTTAAATCCTCTATATATCCATAAAGCCCTAATCCAAAGCTAACAAATATGAATATAGTAGCTATACCAAGAAAGATAGAAAGAATTGTAAAAAAACTTCTTGCTTTTTGTTTGTTCAAATTTCTCAAGGAATATTTTACTGTTTGTCGCGAAATCATCCTCTTAACGCCTCCACTGGACTTTGTTTAGTCGCACCCATAGCTGGAACTATTCCTGCAACAGCCCCAATCAAAAAACTACCAATCAAGGTAACCAATATTAATATAAAATTAATAGAAATCCTCGTGTCTGCACCAATCAAGTTGTTTATCTGCCATATTCCTAGTGTTCCAATAGTAACCCCAAATATAATCCCCAATATTCCTCCAACAAGACCTAAAAAGCCAGACTCAACCAAAAACATCAAAAAGATATGGCTGTTTCTAGCCCCAATGGCTTTCATTATTCCAATTTCTTTCTTCCTCTCAACAACAGAAGTAGCCATAGTATTAACAATGCCTATTGCACCAACAACAATAGATATTGATGCAATAATTATAATAAAAATCTGAATTGATGTTAATATGCTATTAACTTGGTCAAGTAAAGCATCTGGTGTTGATACAACAAAGTCCTCTTCCCCCTCCTTAACATCTCTCCTATTCCTCATAAGTTTTTCTATATCTTCCTTAGCTTTTTCCACTAAATCCTTACCTTTAACTTTAACGGCAATAATATCAACTTCGTCCCCATATCCTGCGAGATCCTCTAAATCTTGGTCCATCATCATGATTGCATTATCAATAAAAAAACTTCCTTTCCTTTCAAGAACGCCAATAACAAGAAATTTATCTCCTCCAATGAGCAGGTTTTTTCCCACTGTAACTTCCCTATCAAATCCATTTTTGTCAGGATCTTCATAATTGCTTCCAACAATTACTTTCCCTAAATCTCCTCTTTTCAATAATCTACCACTCTGAGACTCCAGATCCATAACCTCATATTGGTCTCTCGCAGAATCAGCCTCTATACTAACCACACCCCCAAAAACAAGTTTATCATTATACTCAACTTCAAGAAATTCTATATTTCTAGTTACTGCAAACTCTATCGTAGAAAGCCTTTCAATTGCTTCAGCATCCTCTTTGTCTAATGGATTAACAACCGTAGAACCGGGAGGACCATAATTCAACCCACCTGCTTGAACAGTTATAGTTTGCGTTGAACTCACCCCAAACTGTGCTCCAACCACCTCCTTAAATCCATTTCCAAGAGTAACCAATGCGATTACGACAACAATGCCTATAAAAATTCCAAGAAGAGTGAGCCAACCCCTAATACCTCTTCTTTTTAAATTTTTTAAAGAGAAAGAAAAATAGTTTACCATTTATTTCACTCTTTTCTTAGTTATTTTTTCTATCTTCCCATCCTTAAGCCAATAAACAGTGCGCGCGTGTTCTTTTGCCAAATCAGGGTCGTGTGTAACCATTATTACAGTTTTTCCCTCAGCATGCAACTCCTCCAAAAACCCCATAACGGTTTCCCCTGTCTTGCTGTCAAGATTTCCGGTTGGTTCATCTGCTAAAATCACCTCTGGATCGTTTGCTAAGCTCCTGGCTATTGCAACTCTCTGTTGTTGTCCCCCAGATAATTGATTGGGATAAAAGTCCATTCTATCCCCCAAGCCAATCTTCTTAAGAATTTTTTCAGCAACCTGCTTCATTTCCCAAATGGGGATGCCTTGAAAGTCCATCGGAAGCATCACATTTTCCCTAACAGTTAAATTAGGAATAAGATTAAACTGTTGGAATATAAAACCAATCTTCTTTCCCCTTAATTCAGCCAAATCTGATTCAGAAAGGTGAGAAATATCCTTGCCATCCAAATAAATAGAACCCTTGGTAGGAACATCAAGACTCCCAATCAAATTCATAGACGTGCTCTTCCCAGAACCAGATGGCCCCATTATTGCTACAAAGTCACCTTTCTTTATCTTTAAGTCTATCCCGTCAACTGCCTTAACCATATTTTTCTCGCCAATTCTATAAAACTTAGCTACATCCTTCAGATGGATTATCACCTCATTTTTCATATTCTGAAAAACAAAACTAATTATTTAAAGCTTATCTGCCCAGAAATTTATTTAAACAGGAGATAAATCGATTAATTATAAGAAAAAACGAAATAATAATGTGGGCCTTAATCAACTCAATTGGAACAACGCTCTACATAATACTAATAGCTTCTTTTATGTATTTTCTTGAGAACGTCCTAAATACCAAGACATCGATTTTCATACCCGTTGTTATGCTTATGCTCCTAGTCTTTTCGGTAGCACTTGTTGGAGCCCTCATTTTTGGAAGACCTGCCATCTGGTACTTAGAAGGAAAAAAGAAAGAAGGAATTTCTCTTTTCATATCCACACGTGTAATCTTCCTGATGGCATTAATAATTATTTTCCTTTCTTGTCCTGATTTAGCGTTGATTTATAAAATCTAAAATTCTTAATAGAGAATGAAAACCATCAAGGTAAAAAACAAATATCAAACTTATACGTATAAATTAACAGAACCAGTTGGAAAAAATTTCAATTCAGAATTTAAGCCAGAATTATCTCCAAAACAAATGCTTAAACTTGGCGTTTTTGGCGGAGATTATTTTCTCGGTAAGAATTATAAAGAATTCCCAAAAGACTGGTTCAAAAATTCCTGGCTGTCCCCATCCGGAAAAAATCCAGAGTACAATTATTTCAAAATCTCCGCATCACAACCCTTGAGCGCATGGAAGAAAAAAGGCTGGATTCGCAAACAAGATCCATTTGGATGGTTTCATTGGTATTGCCGTTATTATCTAGGAAGAAGATCAGAAGATGATGAAAGACAGATTAAACGCTGGAAAGCTATATTCAGACATGTAGCACAGATAAAGAAAAACTGCAAGCCTAAGGACTTAAAATGCCGGCTAAAACAAAGACAAGCAGTCTTACACTGGGCTTACGACTCAAGGAAACTATGAAAACAGAAAAAGCAACATTTGGCATGGGGTGTTTTTGGAGCCCCCAATTACTCTTTGACAAAACACCGGGAGTAATCAAGACAGTAGTCGGATTCATGGATGGAAATAAAAAGCGTTTTCCAAATCCAACATATCAACAAGTATGTGATAACCCAACAGGATATGCAGAAGTAACCCAAATCACATTTAATCCTAAAAAAATATCTTATGAAAAACTCTTAGATATCTTCTGGAAAAATCATAACCCCACAACAAAAAATAGACAAGGATTAGATATAGGAGTTCAATATAGATCTGTAATCTTTTACCACAACAAAAAACAAAAAGAACTAGCAGAAAAAACAAAAAAAGAACAACAAAAAATCGGGAGTAAAAAGAAATCATTTTTCGGAGGGAAGAAAGTGGTAACTGAAATAGAACCTGCTGGTAAATTCATAAAGGCCGACGAACATCATCAAAAATACCTCGAAAAACATGGGAAGATTAGTTGCTAAAACAATTTTGTATCAAAGCAACAATCAATATCTATCCCAAATGCTCTCTTTAACTTGCCATCTTTAACAGGGGGTACAGCGGCAATCATCTTCCTGCTTCCTTTAGTAAAAAATCTACGGTAACATAATAAGGGCATAGATCCTACACCATTTAAACATGCAACCACCCCGACATAAGATTCATTAATTCTATGTGCATACCATGTAGATTTTCCATCCATTAAGAGTAATTTCCTTAATCTTTCCTTTCCACCTTCATAAACCATATTAATGCATCGAAAAAGGGTTCAAAAATTTTACATTCACAATCTTTTTAAACCTAATTTCCCACACCAAAGGATGGAACAAAAGTATGAACTTCAGATGAAAAAAGAGGAAACTATTGATACCTTAAGGGATGAATTAGTTAAACAGAGACAATCCCTAAAAAGGAGAATTAAGAGACTAGATGACCAGGAAAATCGGAACCAGCTCATGGAGTCCTTAAGAAAAATACATGACATATCTGCATCTCTAATCCCTTTACAAGAATCCCTAAACCTTGTCTGGAAAAGAACTCAACAAATAGAAGAAGAAATTAAAGAAGTCCTGGACAGGCTCTCGTAATATTTATATACTATAAAATATACATTAGAGCATGGCAATGACATCCATTGAACTATTCGCACTGATTATTTCTGCCCTGATTGTGGTAAAAATCCTATTCCTGTTCTTTAATAAAGAATCCTGGTTCAAGTTTGTGAAAACTCTTTATACTAAAAACAATTCCATATCATGGTTACTTGGAATCTCATCTCTAATTGTCTTATATTTTCTGCTTAAAACCATGACTATTGTACAGGTATTTGCAGCAAACTTGTTCTTTGCACTCTTAATGGGCATGGTATTGGTAACATACGGAACTGAATTCGTGAAGATGGCCGATAAGATTATGAAGCGTAAACTTCCGGCAGCAGTATTGGTAAATATCATAATCTGGCTTGTACTGGCCATATGGGCATTAGTAATTCTTTTCACTTGATTCTATAACCTTTTAAATCCTTAATTATAGTTCTTTTAAATAGCCCGGATTGAGCAATGGTAGCTCGCGTGGCTCGAACCCACGTTTCCTCTGGATATCCAGGTTCGATTCCTGGTCCGGGCGTAACCCCATCATGCGATAATAAAGGGATGTAGATTATACCAGTTTTATACAAGATGGTTCTAGAAAAGCCCATATGAACTTTTTTGTTACCATAAGAGTATAGAAAAGCTTATAAAGTTCTGAGAATAATCAAATGTATGAAAAGAAGCAAGAACTCCAAATTAAAAAATGTAAATGTGAATGAATTAGAAAGAACCCTTAATAAATGTCTAGTATGGTTTTATGCTTATCCAAGAAGCAAAATAGGTCTTACAAACTTGGCTAAGTCAATAAATTCATCTAAAACAGCCACAAAACAAATCGTAGAGGACTTAGTTCAAATACAGTTCTTAACCAAAGAAATTGTTGGGAGAGCATGGCTTTTATCAGCTAATCAGAAACACCCTTATTTCATCACTAAGAAAATCCCTTATAATTTAAGTACCATATATGAATCTGGAATATTAGATGCAGTTTACCAAGCAGTTCCATCAGCAAGGGCAATTATTCTATTTGGAAGTTACAGATGGGGAACAGATATAGAAGATAGTGATATAGACATAGGGGTGGAAGTTGTAGATAATGAAGAACTGTTGATACATAGGTTAGGAATTATTGAACAACTTGGGTATAGAAAAAAAGTCCCTGTCAATCTACACATATTTTCGCGTAATAAAATAGATTTAAATCTTTTTGTAAATATTGCTAATGGAATTGTATTGGATGGATTCCTTGAGGTAAGAATATGAGCAGTAGAATAAAACATCAAGATAAGAAAAATGCCATTAGTATTATAAATGCTTCCGAAAGACAAATGCAGTTCACACTTAAGCAAGATGTAACTGATGAATCTGCCTTTAACATTATACGGAACATTTACGAGTGCTTCCGTATGCTTGGTGATGCGGTTCTAGTATCTAAAGGATTTGCCTCAATAGATCATGTAGAACAGATAAAAGAACTTGAAAAGATACCTGCCAAAACAGAGAGGCCGATAAGTCTTGTAAACAGCCTGAGAAAATTAAGACATAACATCAATTACTATGGATATATTGCAAAAAAACTGAAGCTGAAGATGCCATTTCTATCGCACACGCCTGTTTCAATCCATTGCTAAAGGAAATCAAAAAGTTCTTGTGTTTTACTCCACACTAAAGTGTGGGGTTTGTTTGAACTTTTGGATGCTCAAGGTTGCATTCATTCATGCACTAAAGTAACTGGTTTTCTGCACCGGCAACCTTGACATAAAAAAAGGACTTGAAAAAGAGAAAGCAAGAGAAATCCTTGGTGGAAAATCAGAAGCAGGATTTCCAATTCTATATGGGAATCCAAAGCAGCGATTAGAACAACTTAAAGGCTACGGAGGAAAAAGAATAGAAGAATTAAGAAATAAGTTAAAGGAAGAAGTAGCAAAACAAAAAAATTCTAAACATTGATCTCATCTCGACAATCCTTAAAAATCCTAATCGCTCAAAAAAATTTGTACATAACTTGTATAATAAAATTCCGGAGATAATATAAACAATAGTTTCTTAGAACATCAATGAAAACATCAGACATCATATGTTCCATAATCATCCTTGTTCTCCTTGCTACAATAATATTTAATCGGACTCAACAACTATGTTTTCCTGAAAAATGCTTTGAAATAGAAAAAGCAATAACGTCCGAAGAAAGAGCCATGGGACTGATGTTCCGGGAATATCTGCCTGAAAACTCCGGAATGTTATTCATTTTTCCTGAATCAGGCATTTACCAATTCTGGATGAAAAATACATTAATTCCTTTAGATATAATCTGGCTTAACGAAAATTACAAAGTAGTTCAAATAGAACATGTAGAGCCATGTCAATCAAATCCTTGCCCTATCTACAATCCAGAAAAAGAGGCAAAATATGTCCTAGAAGTTAATTCCAGACTAACAGACAAGTATAGCATACAAGTCGAAAGCCAAGCTAAGTTAAAATAAAAAAGAAAAAGTAAAATTAGGATAAAAAATAAATCTAGTGCTTTGCCATGCTGAACACGTGCTTCAAAGCCACAACTATTGTAGCAGGCACAAATATCAACAATAGGGCGTCAACTACCATAACCAACTGGTCAACTGCACTAAGTGCACCACGTCCAAACGCGCTAACGATAACTAGAATAGCACCCGACATCAAGAAAGGAGTAGTTTCGTCTTCACTTATGTTCAAGAATCCCACAATCAAACCAATCACAACAAGAATCCATGTCCATGTTTGGTCAATGTATCCAAGGAATCCAAGAATTAAAGCTAAGATAACTCCGATTAAGAAAGACCAGCCACCTATGCCCTTGCTCTTTTTCTTTGGCATTTTTTAACCTCCTTTATATGCTCTATTATATATTTTCCAGTTTAAATATGTTTTGTCATGCTTTCTCAACTCTAACACCCTGTTCACCGTCTTCTAAAATATAACCTTTTTCTTTAATCCTAACCCTTAAAATATCAGCCTTAGCGTAATCTTTTTCCTTTCTTAATTTCTCCCTTTCTAAAACCAGTTTCATTATTTCTCTTGGAATTTTCAACTCATCTTGTTTCATTTCCTTGATTCCTAAACCAAGAACGCTATCAAATTTTTCTAACAATTTTATTTTCTTTTCTGGAGAAAAATCGAAATCGTCTAAAACATTCCAGAAAACTTTCAACGCACCAGCAGTATTCAAATCATCATTCAGATTTTTCAAAAACTCCTTATCATACTGCTTAGTTCTATCTATCCCTTTCCTGGAATCTTGCCTAAGTTCGATAACCTTTCTATTAATCTTAAGATAAGCATTCCTTGCAGCATCAAGGTTTTCAAAACTAAATTTTAAAGGCTTCATATAATGAGTCATTAAAAACAAATACCTCAAATGCTCGGGCTTATAGTTTCTTTTCTCCAATTTGTCTAACGTTAAGGCCTTGCCCTTACTTTTACTCATCTTCTCATCACTAGACAAAAGCCACCTTCCATGCAACCAGTAATTAACAAACTTCTTACCTGTAATTGCTTCACTTTGCGCTATCTCATTAGTATGATGAACTGGAATATGCTCTTCCCCACCTGTATGGATATCAAATCTGTTTCCAAGATACTTCATGGACATTGCCGAACATTCCAAATGCCATCCGGGAAATCCTAAACCCCAAGGTGAATCCCACTCTTGTTCTCTGGATTCCAAAGAAAACTTCCAGAGAGCAAAATCAGTTTTATGCTTTTTTTCACCAACTTTAATCCTCTTTCCAGCTTTAAGCTTATCAACTTTTAAATTAGCCAATTTTCCATACCCTTTAAACTTTGTAGAATCAAAATAAATTCCATCATTAGTTTTATACGTGAACCCTTTCTTCTCCAATTTTTTAATCAGATTAATCTGTTCTTTAATATGGTTACTCGCCCAGACCCATTTCCAAGGAGCTAGAATATTCATCTTCCTTAAATCTTTTTCAAAAGCCCTAAAATAAAATTTTGCAATCTCCTCTGCCTTCTTTCCTTCCTTTTCTGCTGCCTTTTCCATTTTATCCTCTCCAGTATCTGCATCACTAGTTAAATGACCAACATCGGTAACATTAATCACATGTTTAATTTTTAGTCCATTGTACATTAAAGTTCTCACCAAAATATCAGCAAAAAAATAACTTCTCAGATTACCTATATGTTGATACCAATAAACCGTAGGCCCACAAGAATAAATTCTAACTGGGCTACTAATCGGCTTAAACACCTCCTTCCTATTAGTCAGCGTGTTATACAACTTTATCATCTCATTAAATAGAAAAAGGAAGTTTTAAGCGTTTCTAATCTTTAATTCTAGAAAGATTCCATTCTCCCAACTTTCTATTTATAATACGTGCCTCATTAATTTCATATCCTGCTTCCCTAAGATTCTGCTTGGCGGGAGCTAAAAGCCCATTAACGTCAACCTCATACCTCAGTCTAATAATTTTCCTGGCAGGATTTATGGTGACCTTGAAATCCGGCAGCTCTATAGGCTCATAAGTTGAATAAAATCCAAAACTTTCATCATTATGGTCCCTAGAACTAATAATTTCTCTCATCCAGCCAGCAATCTCTTTAGAGTTCGGCGCATCATAACTGTCCTTTCTTTTTAAGAACTCATTCCAAAGAAAAACGGAATGGATGTAAAGTTGATCTCCCCTGTCCAAACTTTCCAGAGCAGCAAAATTAATATTTACTGGTTTATTTCTGCCAGAAACAGAAATTCTGTCGTATCCTATAATTCTCATTACACCTGAATAATTTCTGTCCTCCGGGTTCATCTTCACTTCCCCCCGTATTCTCGCAATTTCTTTCCATTTTATTAAACCTTAACAACAAACAAAAAAGACCCTATTTAAATCTTTCCTACAAAATCCTTAATTTCCCTATAAGTTTTCAATAACATAAACCCTTCCCGCAATTTAGCAGCCCCTTTAAAGCCTTTTAAAAATTCCACCCCAAGACGTTTAATCCAATTAATATCTGCAACATCATAATCCTTAGCTAGTTCCAAGTATTTCTTAAACTCATTTAACTTTTCTTCCTTAGTGATTTTATTTTCCTTCCCTGTTTTCAAATATCTCTGAATTTCCCTAAAAATCAATGGATTCCCAATTGCCGCCCTTGCAACCATTGCCCCATCACAAATATCTAACATCTTATCAACATCTTCTCCAGATTTAATATCTCCATTTCCAATCACAGGAATCCCCACCTCTCTCTTAACCTTTTTAATCCATTTCCAATCAGCCTTTACTGAAGAACCTTGATTAGCAAGTCTTGCATGCACAGTTAAAGCCGAAGTGCCTGCTTTCTCAATCTCCTTAGCAATTTTCATAACATTATTCTTCTTAAAACCTAATCTAATCTTGGCCGTTACAATTTTATTATCCAGAATCTCAATCATTTCCTTAATCTTGCCGGGATTCTTAAGCAAATAACTTCCAGCCTCATTCCCGGTAATCCTAAGACTAGGACACCCACAATTAATGTCAATCAAATCGTAATCCTTTAAATTCATCTTAGCCAATTCCTTAAACTCTTCAGCATTATTCCCTGTCACTTGTAATCCAATTGGCTTGTCATTAGAATTTGTCATCATCAATTTCTTAGTTTTAGGATTTTCATGCAAAATCGCAGAAATATAAATCATCTCGGTATATGCCATACCCACATACTTCCTACACAATTGCCTATAAGCCAAATCAGTAACATCTATCATTGGTGCCAAAAATACGGGATTTCTAATTCTAAGGTTTCCTATTTTAAACATGCCAATCACAACCATTAACTTTTTATAATCCTTATCATAGTTAAAACCATGGAAAAAGACATTGACAAAATAGAAAAAAATCCCGAAACAGATATTGTAATTAGAATTGATGACTTTGGTGGAAGACCTGGATTAACAATCAGGGAATTTGTCAAAAGTGAAAGATACACTGGATTCACAAAAGCAGGCACTAGAATCCCTGCTGATAAGTTCGAAACGTTCAAGGCTGCAATCAACAGCATCCAGGCAGATGATTTTAAGGTTGAAGAAGAAAACCTTGAAGAAAACCAGCAACAAACTCTAAATCCTAAAGAAAACTCTGAAAAAAAAGAGATGTGATTTTCAAAAACCCAAAATTTCCACAAGCATCTCCAGAAATATGCACTTTCCATCTCTCTAAATTCCAAATTTGCCAATATTCGTTAAAAGTCTGTTATTTGAAATTTTTTGCTTCACAAAAAACTCTTCGTTCGATTAATTTTAGTTATTACCACCCAACCCAGATGGCAGAGCTAATCATCTCTTTAAAACTAAAGAAAGTTCCCCAATCGATGCTTCTTCATTCAAATCAAAACTCAACTTTGCAACATGAAGATTGCCATGTCTTCTTATTTTCATTAACTGCATTTGTCCATAGAATGGGTCTTTCGGATTTGTTTCTCTATTAAATTTTTTTACATAAACAATGACGGTAGTTTTCAACTCAAGGGGACGCTGCGCTTCAAAATCAAAGATTTTGACCCTCACATAACAAGAATTATATAAAATAATTTTCTTTCCAAGTCAACTAATTTTCTTCCTTGTAAAGATTGTTCGCAATATAATCCGTGTCTGAAATATTCGTGAAATAAACTTAAAGGATTTTCTCCTTGAATTACTGCTGTTTGATTTATTGGTAAATAAATTCCAGAAGAATTTGGATTTAATCCTTTTTGTGTTGCAAACTCATTCCATTGAGTTTCCGGAATTTGTTGTAAAGAAGTTTGTTCAGGTTTATAGCCCAGTAAATCTTGATAAAATTGATTAGGGAAATCTAAGAGTGTTCTTATTTGTGGGGCTTGTATTTGAACTTGCTCCATTTTTGTTTTTTGGTAGAAACCGCACGAGGTGATTTCCACCCCTCAAGAAATTGAGGCGATGCTTGTTTAAATAATTTTTTGTTTTTCGTCGGTTTTAGTGCGCGTCCTATTGGATGGGAGAAAAAATATTATCTCCTATTTCATTATCATCCAAAGTACCACATCGATATTCAGAATCTATGGTCTCTCCTTTCATATTTCCCTATTAATGCTCGCTAATCAGTACTTGTGTTTCCATTTTTATCTCTTCCCAAAGATTTATTTAGAACTAGAGAGTTATCACTACACCTTTGAATGCAATGAGCTAACATCCAACACACATCATAATCATTTCAGAAATAATTGAATTCATCAACTTGAAAGCCAAGGATTTCTTGCGAAAAAGTTTAAATAGCCCAAAAAATCCAATGAAATATGGCCGTAAAGGGAATAATAGGGATAGATATTGGCTCTGAATACTTACACGTATCTGGCTTGGATAATGACGGAAATCTAGTTTATAGTCCAAATTCAAGAATGCATTTTGGCAGACCAGAAGAAGCGATGTCAGGCCTTCTAAGAAAAATGGTTTCTGATGGAGTTGATGAAAAAGATTACAGATTTTCATTCACAGGAAGTGGTGGGCAAATATTTGCCTCTTCTCTAGATGTTCCTTTTTTCCATGATACCGTAACCATTCCCACAGGAGCACGCTTTCTAAATTCCAAAACTAAATATATTTTACACATAGGTTCAAGAGACCCTTACTTTTTTGAAATAGGGGGCCTGGGACATGTAGGAAAATTATTGACAGTTGTCTATGATAATGGAACTGGAACAAAATGTGGAGGGGGCTCTGGAACACTGATTAGCAAAACCGTAAGAAGGTATTTAGAAAAGCAAATCCCTCCCGGTTTGGATTCACAAGAAAGAATGCAAGCAATGTACGAATTAGCACAACAAACAGCCTTCAAATTTAAAAAACAACTTAACATAGGTGGAAGATGTGGTGTCGTAATACAATCAGATATGGTTCATCAACAAAATGAAGGGGAATCTGTTCCAAACATTTTAAACGGGATGTTTAGAAGAATTGCAGAAAACTACGTAACTGATGTAATAAGAACAAGACAGCTAGAACAAGGCCAGACAATGGCAACTGGAGGTGTATTTGGCAATCCCCTTATACTAAAATATTTAGAAGAATCAACAGGCCTAACTATTGTAAGAGATCCTAATTATCAAAAAGTTGGGGCAATCGGAGCAGCCCTAAAAGCCGGGGAAATTAATTCACCGGCAGGATTAAAAAAAACTCGATTAACAATAGCAGCGGATGCTGAAAGAAGCAAAATAAGATTCGCTCAACCATTATCAGAAGGTCTAGATAAGATAAATTTTTTCGAAGAATCAGAAAAATATGAAAAACATGGAGACCTAAAAATTTATCCAGAAAATCTCAACGATAAAACAGAAGTTGTCATGGGTGTTGATGGTGGCTCAACAACAACAAAAATAGTAATTGCGAGAAGAGACTTAGAAACCATAGCCGAATCGATAAAACTTACTAATGGGAGACCTCTTGAAACAATCCAAGAAATGTTTAGAGAAGTTCAACAAACAATAGGACAAAGAATAGAAATACAAGGTGTTTGTTATACAGGTTCATCCGGAGGATTTTATCACCAATTATTTACAAATCCTGGAGAACCTCAGACAGACACAAGAAAAGATGAAATAACATGCCATGCATTAGGTGTAAGTCAATTCAATCCAAATGTGGATACGATATTTGAATTAGGAGGACAAGATGCCAAATTCACAAGATTCAATCCGGATGGAACTGTAAAAAGTTCAAAAATGAATTTAAGTTGTATGGCTGGAACAGGACAAACAATGGAAAACATGATGAAAATGGTTGGATTAGATTATCAAACATTCGAACAAGCAGCTCTAGCATCCAAAAGGACTCCAATAGTAGATGACACCTGCGGAATTTTCACTGAAGCTGGAATATCCAGACTAATATCTTTGGGATTTCCTAAAGAAGAGATTGCGGCTGCAATATCTTTTGGTTTTATCGGAGGATATGCAAATAAATTCGTTGGGAATGAACCAGTTGGAAAAGTCATATCCGCCCAAGGAGGTCCTTTCAACAACAAAGCAAATCTTGCATCCTTAGCCATTCATTCCGGAAAAACAATTAACGCATTCCCACATAGACAATTATTTGGGGCATATGGCGCCGCAATAGCTGCAAATCAACATCTTGAGAAGTTAGAAAATGGGGAGCTTTAAAGGTCTTGAAGTAGCAGATAGCCAATTTGAAAGGAGAACTTCAAATTGTAGTGAAGAAGTTTGTAACAGTTGTGGAGCAAGAGATTGTCTATTAAATGTTTTTCAATTGGGAGAAGATACCGTCTTGGTTGGAGGGTTATGCCCAAAAGGAAATACTGCTGGAAAAACAGATAAAGCTCCAAACTACGTAACAGCGTACAAAAACATACTAAATAGAAAATTAGGAGAAATAACAGTTCCTCTAAATGAGCAATCTGGAGAAAAAGTTCTAATTCCAAGAAGCCTAACATTTCTTAATGAAACAGGAGTTTTCCAAACAGCCCTATACCACCATTTAGGATTTGATGTTTCCGTGTCGCCCGAATCAGACGACGAAATAGCAGACTTGGGAAGGAAACACGCACACCCAGAATCGTGCTTCCCTGTAATCTTAGCTCATGGTCATGCTGCACACCTAGCCAGACATTTAAATGGAAAAGACAAAATACTATTGGCAAACAGCATAGGTTCGTTTGAACCCCCTAATAACAGAATGAAATTCTGCCCATATGTTGCAGGGATAGGACACTTAATCAGAGGAAGTCTCGGATTGGATGAAAATACAACATTACTACCAGACCTAAAATACAACGACCCTGCATATCCTATGGATGAATCTATCGGTAAGGACTTAAGAAGAGTTTTTGGAAAAAGATTCAAAAAAAGACAGATAAAAGAAGCAGTAGGAAGAGCGAATGAAATGCAACAAGGGTTTCTGGAAGATGTAAGGCAAAAAGGAGAAAGGATTTTAGAAACTCTCATATCAAATGAGGAAGACATATTCTTAGGAGTCGGAAGGGGATATACTCTATTAGATCCAAAAGCAAGTTCAAGAGTAGACGAACTGTTCGCAAATTCAGGATTACATTTTATGCCAATGTTCTTCCTAGAACCTGATAAAACAGATTTAACTGACATCGCAAGAAACATGTATTGGCTCCAAGGAACTAGTATGATTAGAGCAAACCTAAAAGCAGTTCAACAGCCAGGAATGTATGTAGTCAGAGCAACTAACTTCAACTGCGGACCAGATTCATTAATATTAATGCACGAACAACAGTTAGCAGAAAAAACGAATAATCCAAGGCTACAATTAGAAACAGATGGACATAACAGTAATGCCCAGTTTGGAACAAGAATATCTGCATTTAATGAAGTAATAAAGCAAAGAAAATCTGAAATTAAAATACCATTAGAACAAATCAAGTCAAGATTGCCTAAACTAAATGGCCTGAAAGATAGAAAATTAGGGATTCCTTATATGGGTCCTTCATCAAGTGTAGTGGCTGCAACACTTCGTTCGGCCGATTTTGACGCCGAAGTAATGCCTACTCGCACGGAATTATCACAAGAATTTGCGGAAACATATGTAACGACTAACACTTGTAAACCTTTTGCATTCCAAGTCGGAGATCATCTGGCTTGGCTAACTAATTTAAGGGAATCCCAGGATCCCAATGAAACAGCAGCAGTATTATTGCCAAGAGCTAAAGGGCCATGCAGATTTGGGCAATATTCTGTTATACTAAGAAACATTTTAGACAGAGAAGGATTTGATAAAGTTCCTATATTCGACCCGGGAAGCGAAGCAGACTATCAGGTTGACACATTAGATGATAACGCATTAAAACAAAGAGCTGCAACAGTATACAAGGGTGTCTTCTCATCAGATGTGTTACACAGTGCATTATTGAGAACAAGACCTTACGAGACAACGCCTGGAAGAGCAGAAGAAGTCTATGGGGAAGCCCAACAAGGACTTATTTCATTAATAGAAACAAATCCTTCATTAAAACAAGTTAAAAAATTCTTAGAACAAAAAGCACAAGACTTCGCAGGAATAGAAAGAATCGATGAAAGATTCCCTAGAGTTTTAATGATGGGAGAGATATTTGTAAGATGTCACGAAGCAGCAAACCAAGATTCCGTCAAGATGCTCGAACAACATGGATTAGAAGTCATACTAGATCCTACATCAGCATGGTTTGATTATGTCAATGAAAACTCGGTTAAAAGATTTAAAAACGAAGGACAATGGAAGAATTTCGCAACGTCGGCAATAAAAAGAGTTTATATGAAAGCCGTAGCTAAAACATTATACAAACCATTTTCTGAAATCCTGGCAGGAAGAGAATTCCACAACCCCTTTAGCCACATACGTCAATTAGAAAGAGATGTGATATTCACACCAGAATTAGAAGGAGAATCTCCAGTTAGTATAGGTACTGTATACGCATTCATAAATGGAGAACTAGATGTTGACGGAATTTATCACGTTGGCCCATTAGGATGCATGCAAGAAACGGTAGCCACATCCAGAACACAGCCACTATTAAGAGATGCTAGAGGAAATGCGTATGACAAAGAAATATTCCCTGTTATGGACGCTGTATTCGGTGAATCCGAGCAACCAAATTTAGATTCTCAAATCGCACTATTCGCAGAAAACTGTAGAATTAGATCTACATATAAGAGTGACCCCGGTGGGATTCCTGAAGTGAACTCTTGAGCTTCAGGGACTAGGGAGCTTTGCTCCACAGGATGTTCAAATCCCAAATGGCCCCGGTGGGATTTGAACCCATGACATCTGGATTAAGAATCCAGTGCTCTGACCAAACTGAACTACGGAGTCATTTCCAATTAAAATTTAATTGCTTTAAAAAACTTTAGAAATTAACGATACTCTCTCCAAGTATGATCGCACTTTGTACACCTATAAAACTTTGTCTCCGATTCATCCGCTGCTCGCGTCTGCATTGTCCAGAAATAAGCCTTGCCATGCTTACATTCTGAGCACTTCATTTCAACAATAGGGTATGTATTCAACTTCTTCTCATCAATAACCTTAATCTCTTCCCTTTTAGCAATATCCTTAGAAGTCTGTATTTTTATTCTTCCCTTAGGCCTATAATTACATTTAGCACATACGGCTTTTTTCTTGTCTGTAACAAGAATAATACTCCCACATTTTGGACAAAATTCCATCTTAAAATTATTCGTTTTTACTATGGAAACAAGTTTATTAATGTTTCGCTACCTGCAAAAACCTCTTTGTTCAGCAGGTCTGCTTCCCTCAAAAAATATCAGCTTAGCCCATCCCAATGCTGGAACCCTCAAAACAGCCCTTCCTATCAGATTATTCGGATTAATCTCCCTTTCCACATCTAACTGCGTAGGATTATGATCTCCTTTAGTAGAATAATTCCCATCAAACTCAACAACCCTATGAATTAAGGGATTTCTATAATTAGCATTAAACACGATAATATCCCCTTCTTCAACAATTCCCCTATCCCATATCAGAATAATATCTCCTTTGTTCAAACCACTATTAAACGGAAATTCCTCAAAATCTCCTTTCTCGATATCATTATCTTCATACCATAATTTCTTTTCCTGCCACCAACTATCAAAATTACTTCCATGATACATGCTACAACTTTCAACAACAACTAAAGGCAATCCGCTTCCCGTAATCAAACTCAGAACAGGAAAAAACACAAACTTAATTATAACAAACGCAAGAATCAAACTTATCAACCAAGACTGCCAGCTGTCCTCATTCAAAAACTTCCAAAACTTCTTCCAAGATTCTTTGACATTCATTCGAACAAATAGAAAATACCTTATTTAAAACTTAGGAATGATTAAGAAATAATAAATCCTCGTCTAGCAAAATTATTCATGACATCGATTCTATAATGGGGCATCTTAGCAGCAACGCCTGGCTCCAAACCATCTAAATTAGGATGTATCTGCTGAACACATTCCACTTTCCCGTCAATTACAAAACCAATTCCCCTATAGTCAACACCTTTATCTTCCCAATCAACAGGAAAAATCCCCCCATTATGAAAAGTCTCATAAGGTCTATCTGTATCTACATTGAATCTATTATCTGCCATATTTTATCTAGAAAAATTCGTTTTTAAATCTTTACCAAAAATCACCGAAATATTTAAATAGTCCAGTATATACCATTCAGTATATACTAAATAAACATACAGAAAACAATAACTATGAAAGATATATTTGACGCAAAGATTTTATGCGAAAAATGCAACAAACCAATGATAAGGAAAATAGTCGACAAACCTGGTGCTGCATTAAGGGCAATGAAATGTGAAACCTGTAAATCTATCATTTACCATCCAACTGATTTAGAAAAGTACAAACAATTCAACTCATTAAAGGGAAAGACTTATAATGTCAAGTTGAGAGTAGTAGGAAACAGCCATGCCATCAGCATACCAAAAGAAATTATTTCGTTCATTCAAGAACAGGGAAAGATGATGGATGATATGGTAAGACTTTGTTTTGATGATATGAAAAGGATTACATTAAGATTTGGAGACAGAAAAAGATGGAAGGAATAAAACTCAAAGTAATGGAAGCACTCCAGGAAGATGCATACAAAGGCATTGCTAGAATAGACACAGAAATTATGCAAGCCCTTGGATTAAGAAGAGGGGATATTATTTCTATAAAAGGTGAAAGAGAAACAGTCGCTATTATTGATCGATCTTATCCTGCAGATGTAGGAGAAGGAATAATCAGAATTGACGGGTTAATTAGAAGAAACGCAAGAACATCTATAGGTGAACAAGTCTCTGTTTCAAAAGCAAAAGTAAAACCTGCAAAGAAAGTCACAATTGCACCTGCTCAAAAGGGAGTTATGGTACAAGGTGAACCAGAAATGTTCAAAAATGGCTTATTAGGAAGAGCAGCTACAAAAGGAGATATCTTATCTCTTGGAGGAGTGCAAAGAAGAAGAGATTTAATGGGAGAAGACATGCCAGACATCTTCGGAGACTTAAATGAATTATTTGGCAACATTGGTAGATTTTCGGGATTTCAACAAATAAAATTCATGGTCATATCAACAGTACCATCACAACCCGTTGTAATAACAGAAAATACTAATGTTATTGTTAGTCCAAAAGCTGTTGAAATTTCAGATGAAGCAATCCCGGATGTAACATATGAAGACATTGGTGGGTTAACAGAAGAAATAAAGAAAATTAGAGAAATGGTTGAATTGCCATTAAAACATCCAGAAGTATTTGATAAACTAGGAGTAGAACCGCCAAAAGGAGTTCTATTACATGGACCTCCTGGAACGGGCAAGACATTACTGGCTAAGGCGGTTGCAAATGAATCAGAAGCAAACTTCATTCTATTAAATGGTCCAGAAATTATGAGTAAATTCTATGGAGAGTCAGAAAAGAAAGTCAGAGAAATATTTGAAGATGCAGAAAAGTCTGCCCCATCTATAATCTTCATCGACGAAATAGATGCAATTGCACCGAAAAGAGAAGACGTGCAAGGAGAAGTTGAAAGACGTGTGGTCTCACAACTATTAACTATGATGGACGGACTGCAATCAAGAGGAAGAGTAATAGTCATAGGAGCAACAAACAGAGTCAATTCCATAGACCCTGCATTAAGAAGACCAGGAAGATTTGATAGGGAATTAGAAATCTCAGTTCCAGACAAAGCAGGTCGACTAAATATTCTAAAAATCCATACGAGAAACATGCCATTAAGAAAAAATGTTAAATTAGAAAAATTAGCGGCAAAAACACACGGCTTCGTTGGAGCAGACATATCGGCATTGGCAAAAGAAGCTGCAATGAATGTTCTAAGAAAATTACTTCCAGACATAAAAATGGACCAGGAAGAAGAAATATCTCAAGACCTATTAGATAAAATGGTAATTGGTATAGAAGATTTTGAATCTGCCCTTAGAATTGTCAGACCATCTGCAATGAGAGAGATTCTAGTAGAAACACCAAATATCGGTTGGAATGATATAGGCGGATTAGAAAAAATAAAACAAGACCTTAAGGAAGCAGTGGAATGGCCAATAAAATACACAGAAAGTTTTGAAAGACTCGGAATCAAACCACCAAAAGGAATCTTATTGTATGGCTCTCCTGGAACGGGCAAGACATTACTGGCTAAAGCAGTTGCTAAAGAGTCCGAAGCCAATTTCATCCAGGTTAAAGGTCCTTCTCTATTATCTATGTGGGTCGGAAAATCCGAAGAAGGAGTCAGAAAAGTATTCGAAAGGGCAAGACAAGTGGCTCCTTGTATAATATTCTTTGATGAAATTGATGCATTAGCTGGAAAAAGAGGCCAAGAATCAGGAACAAAGGTTACTGAAAGAGTCTTGAATCAAATGTTGGCAGAAATGGATGGAATAGAAGACATGAAGGGTGTAATAGTTGTAGCTGCAACAAATCGTCCAGACCTTCTTGATTCAGCACTATTAAGACCGGGAAGATTTGACAGAATCCTTTTAGTAGATATCCCAGACAAAGAATCCAGAAAGAAAATATTAGAAATTCACACAAAGAACATTCCATTAGATAAATCTGTTAAAATGGATATCTTATTAAAGAAAACAGAGGGATTTGTAGGGGCAGACATAGAAAGTCTTGCAAGAGAGGCGGCAATGACAGCATTAAGAAGAAATATGGATGCTAAAACTGTATCCATGAAAGATTTTGATGAAGCATTAAAGAGAGTCAAACCATCTGTATCGGATAACACAGCACAAAGATACAAGAAGATGGAAGACCAGTACTTGCAAAAAGCAAAACAAGGAATTGTTGGACCAATATACACAGGTTAATCATGCTCATCATAAGATGAAACCACCTCTTTTCATGAAATTATGGATATGAGCAAAAAACTTTAGTTTGTCAAGAGCCATATCAAAAAGTTCTTGTGTTTTACCCCATTAAAGTGTGGGGTTTGTTTGAACTTTTGGATGCTCAAGCAACCTTGACATAATAATGTGTATGGCATATCTGGTTCTTAAGCACTGCCGAGAACAAATCGCACACACCTAACTAAAGTAGGAGGGGTAAGGTTAAAGGATTCTCTGATTCTTAATTCCTTAGAGGAGGGCTTCTATATCAACTAAAAAAGGATTTTTCAGGGGGTCTAAGCTTTCTGGAATCCTTCTCTGATATACTCATTAATTTCATGTGCAGTATAATTAGAATTCCAATTGAAAGCAGATTGTTCTTTAGCTATGGCAAAGAAAGAGTCACTACTTGCATCCTCTCCAAGGAAAACATGATAGCTCTCTATACCCCTATCCGGGTCTACAAAAGAAGTAGTTTCATTAACACTCCCTACATCGTCAACGTGAGCTAACCAGTCATCAAAAGTCATTGCCTTATTAAATTTCCCAATATAAAACCACGCATCAGGAAACACATCCCAATACCTATTATCCCTAAACACAAAGTGTGCTGAGTAATCATCAGTACTATGTTTCATCTGAACAACTCTATTCTTGTCGTTGGTTGCATCAAGATATCTTCGTTCAAACACATTATCATGCACAAAAACAGTTTTATCAGTATAATTATAATCTGCCTCATAACAACATGTGCCAAGAGGAATACCTGCCCCATAGACTATGTTATTTCTCACAGTAGTATTTTTATGTCCATCATGTGGTCCGCTTAACTCAAGCCCTATATCCTTAACTTCAGAATTTGCAACTATATTTCCTTCAACAACAAAATTGTTAGTATGGGCAGTTTCAAGACCAATTCCACCTCTTGAATCTGTTCCAGAAGTAAAAGTAGCATTCAAAACAACATTATTCTTCCATGTGCCATTAATCCCTCCTGGAACAGGCGTACTAGAGGTTCTCCCAACATGATTGCTTATTGCCTGAAAAATAAAGTTATCCTCTATAATTCCTCCAGGTCTTGCTTGTATTCCAGAAGCAGAAGGTCTAGCAATAATATTTCCTCTCGCAACAACATCCCTTGTGTCAGATGTAATATAGACATTGTGATTAAATTGTGTAGCATCGGGTGATATACCACTACTTCCATCCAACCAAGCATCAGTGCTGATATCTGTGCCCCCTCCAACTTGACTAGTCTGTAAATCTTTTATATCAATAACTTTCGGATGAGTATTAAAATCAGAACTAAACTTCATTACACCAAAATGCCAACCAACATTAATATTATTATTTGGAAACAAAGCATCTAAAGAATCTTCAATAACCTGGGCAACATCATTCATACTACTAACAGAAGTAAAATCTAATCCATCAACCTCGGAATAATCACCATTAATCCAAATCCTAAATTGTCCATCCTTTACTGTTCCCCAGGCAGCAGAATCATTCTGCACAACATAAAGCAGATATTCAAACTCTTCATTCCATCCATTATGGTCAAACACATTCTCTTCTAACAAAACCCCCCTTGCATCATCTATAAAAATACCCTGTGCATGCCCTTCATCTGCACTATATGATTTCTCAATTATGGACCTTCTAAGGGTAAAATTCTTCACCACTCCAGCACTTATTTGATTCCCCGCATAAATAGACTTGCAATCCTCCACTAAAAACATCTTTCCTGGGCTAAGCCTATCTATAAACATCCCCCCTCCTGCATTAAAATCGTTAGAATTGGGGTCTTTTTTGGAGTTATAAACTTCCAAACCCTTCAAAACAACAAAGTCGATATTCTTGTTAATATCCCTAACACTAAAAACACTCCCAGAATAATTAGTAATTAAAGGTCTATAGGGTGAATCTCCATAAGAAGAAATAACTAATGGCTCATCATACCCTCTGCCACTCTTATCAGGTCTAGAAGGACTATAAGGAAGAGGCTTTTCCCTTTCAATCCTTTCATCATTCCAAACATCTCCCCTCTTCAACAAAAGCCAATCAGGGCTATTTTCACTTAAGTTACTATAACCATGAGCAATTGTCTTTACAGGACCATCTGTTCCATTCCACTCACCTGACAAACCGCTCCAACTATCATCTCCAGAAGAAGATGAAACATAGATTATTTTAGAATCACTAGAAGCATCAAGCATAGTCCAGCCATAATCTACAAGACTTTCCTGTCCGTTAGGACCATAGCAACCCATAAAGACTCCTGCACTTCCACCATCATCTTCAAAATCAATTAAGCCATCTCCATCATTATCTTCTCCATCATTACACTCATTTGCCTGTGAAACGATTTCTATTTCACAAACACTATTACAACCATCTCCGTTAATTAAATTACCATCATCACACTGCTCACCACTTTCTAAAATTCCATTTCCACACTCTTCTCCTCCACTTCCTCCTCCATCACCTCCTCCACCGCCTCCACCTCCGTCTTCTCCTCCCCCGCCTCCTCCACCGCCTCCACCTCCACCGCCTCCTCCACCGCCTCCACCTCCACCGCCACCATTTCCTCCATTTGGCTCTTCTCTTAAAACACATTCAACGCTTTTCCCAGAATAATCACAAGCTCCACCATCAACAATTCCTGCAACATCTACACTATCTCCTTCTCCTATGTCTGCAATAGCATTTCCAGTGAAATCAAAACTTTGAGCAGGTGGACTGAAATATAAATTACCTGGAATTAAAAGATTAATAATAAACAAAACTGGCTTAAAAATAAACCCAAGCATATTAATGATAACATTCCCCGAAAGAAAATTTTTGGATGCATCTTTATCTGTTAAAACCTTGTCTTCATTTCCTAAGGAAGTAAATTTAAATTCCACGCCTTTCAAATCCTCTCCAATTTTCCGAGTTGTTGACACTTCCACGCTTCCATCATCAATAAAACATGAAAAAGGCTCCAATTCCAAACTACCACATAACTCTGCAATTGTAACTCTCTCATCTTCCTCTGTATTCTCCTGATTATCGGACTTAAATGAAATATAACTCGAGATGAACACGAACACCATTGAAAGACCAACTAAAATAATTAACGCAAGAACAATCGCAATAAAAACATTCCTCTTTTCCACTCTTAAAGCAATAAAACATACTTTAAAAATTATTCTGTAGTCACGATTACATCCTTTCCAATCAAGATACTATGTTCTGCTTGTGCTACTTTTCCATTTCCAGACTCAATTAGCTGAGCATATTCATGCAACAATCCAGCTTGCTTAATCATTCTTAATGCTAACAACCCTCTAGATCCAAACTTCTTATGAATCCAGCGAGAACAAAAAGGCAATGTCTGATACTCTTCTTTAATAAATTTCAACACTTCCCGAGAAAAAATATCTCTGACATTTCCTTCTCCTTGTAATTGATATATTCCAGAAGGTTTTCCATCTCTTACTTTCCCTAATCCATTAGTTGCGAAAGGTTCTATCGCATACAATCCAGAATCAAGGACAGCATCATTTCCATTATCAACATTAGGAATTGTTATTCCAGAATGTAAGTCATATCTATCTATTGAATGTCCTGAAAGATTAATAACTGGTCCAACTTTTCTTGCTCTCAATTCATCACCTATAATCGCCCCAATCTCTCTGGCTTCAACTCCTTTCTCAATAAAATCCAAGGCTTTCTTCAAAGCAGCCTCTGCACTCTTAATTAACTCTTTATTTTCTGAATCATCATCTAAATCTAATGAAAATGCAGTATCCGCGCACCACCCATCTACATGCACTCCAATATCTACTTTTAGCAATCCCTTAGCAATTTCATCTGAATCATGAGCCGGCGTTGAGTGAGCTGCAACCTCATTTATAGACAAATTAACAGGAAACGCTGGTTTCCCCCCTAATTCTAATATCTTATCATCAATCTTATTAGCAATATCTATCAACTTCATACCAGGCTCAATAATAGACTTAGCATAATCCACGACTTCCTTCGCTATTTTTCCAGCCTTAATGATTTTCTCCTCATTCATTTAATTTACTAAAAACAAACCTTTAAAAACCTTTTTCGGAAAGAAGTTGTATGGTATATGAAGAAAAAAGGATGGCCCAGGAAGAAGTTGACAGATTCTGGGCGGAAAGAACAGAAATGTTAGAATCAGGAAACTTTCCTGGCTCTTCCTACATGGCTCAAGCTTACAGATTTGAAGAAAAGGGTTATGAATTACCTCAATATGTGAAGGATACTGTCGAGCAAATAGCAGATAAACTAACAGAAGAAATATTAAATGAGAATAACATCTTCAAAGATATGAAATAAAATGGAAATAGAATATTACCTCAACGAAGAAATTGGAAATCCTGTATTCCCTACACCCTTCGAAAACTCTTATTTAAACAACCAAGAAGTTTCCGAAAACCTATCACAACCACAAATAAGACCCACCCCAGATGCCCATGGCCCTTTAGGACCACTAACATTCAAAGAATTAATGAACGACGATGACATGGACTATGACAGACCTAGTTCAGCCTAATCCTTCTTTCTTTTGGAATATAATTAATTAGTTTCCCATCTTTCAAAGCGCCACATCCTAAAAAATCACCCCTATGTTTAACAGCATAAAGCCCATTATTTCCTTTAACCTCTAAATCATGACCTTTCATCCATTCATTAATTGCATCAATTTCAATCACATTTCTTGATGGTTTTAACATCATACTTCCATCCAATCCTAACCTTAATCCGCCTTTCTCTTTCCTAATCAAATAAAGGCCAACAATCTCAACTCTTGCAATTTCCTCTAGTTCAGCAAACTCTTCCTTATTCATAGTCCCACTAAACCCCCTAACTTTTTCCTTGCCTGCTTCCAACAAAAGATATGGCAACTTCTTTATTCCATACATTTCCATGTCTTTCAACAACTTTTTTTTCTCGCTATTTCTGACAAATTTCATAAGTCCTCCAAATGTTCAACAGAATACCAAGAATCTGCTTTCCATCCCCCTTTTTTTTCTAAACCGATAATAGTCATCGCCGTATTTTTGGATATCTGCCCGGATGTTTTCTTATAATAATCTCTATTTTTCTCTTCAAACAAATTCATTAATATCGCCCTTTTAGTTCCTCCATGAGCCATAATCAAGACAGTTTTCCCATTTTCTTTCTTTAAAAGAACATCTAAAAATTTCTTGACTCTCTTTAAAACATCATTATACGACTCTCCTCCGGACATCCTAAAATCAAAGTTAGTCCAATCTTTATCCTGTTTCCATTTGTCATATTCTTCTCCGGATTTCCCATCCATGATTCCATAGTTCCTCTCTCTCAATTCCTCGACAAAATGAACAGGAACCTTCTTCATCTTTAAAAAGGGGTTGAGAGTATCCTTGCATCTTTTATAATCTGAAGAATAAACCACATCTACCTTCTCTTTCATCAATCTTTTCGCCAACAACTCTGCCTGTTTCTTCCCTTTATCAGTTAAATCGCCACTGCTAACTCCCTGTATAATCCCATCCCTGTTAAGTGTCGTCTGCGCATGCCTAACAATTATCAATCTCATATCCTAACACCCATCTTTCTAAGCTCTTTTAAACATTGATTATTGTTCTCGAAAAGTATCGTTTTAATTCCAAGCTTCTTAGCTGGTTTTGTATTCCAATCCCTATTATCAATAAACACGGCTTCCGATGGTTTCACTTTCAGTTTTTTCAAAGTCAATCTATAAATTTTAGGATTCGGCTTTCTCATTCCAACATCGCAACTTATAACAGAAACATCAAATTTCCTTTCATCTTTCTCCCTAATAAAAACATCTTTGGAAACATGCCATTGATCACTTAAAATAGCAATTTTATATCCTCTCCTTTTCAATTTCCATGCAATCTTGTATAAATGCCAATTCCTCCTAAACCCTCTTCTATAATGTTTAACTAACAACTTCTGCAATTTCTCTGTTCTAACATCCAAATTATCTGCAATTCTCTTAATAACACCCTCTTTTGTACCTTTCCCTTCAATCGATTTAGCATATGTTGTATCAATAGCATCAAACCATGTGTCTAAATGCACATCCAAAACTTTTGCCATACTTTCATGCACGCTTTCATGCACGCTACTCTTCTTATCCTTATCCATAGCAAGAACGCCATTCACATCAAATATGATTGCTTTTATTTTTTTCTTTTTCATTTCCACATTTTATAAAATTCATTTACTTGTTTTATAGTTTTTTTCATAGAACGCAATTTTAAATCAGGCCTCTTTTTCATACCTAAGTAAGTCCACCAGAAATGGTTACACAAATTCAACAAAATGAACGAAACAAGGTTCTTCTCCTCTTCCTTGGAAAATCTCATATGATTCCTATACTCTTTAAGAAAAATATCTTTTAGTCCAAACTTTCTCCTCAAAACATATGCGACATCGTAAGCCTTGGCATAAAGTGAAAGATTCTCAAAATCTAATATTCCTGTTAGTTTATTATCCCTAAAAAGAAAATTATCCGGAGAAAAATCAGAATGTATGACTAACATATCTATCCCTAAGTCTTTCCTCAATAATCTCTTCAACAAATTCTCAAAGAAATCCACATTTTCCAGTACCCGCATGTTTAATTCACCCTTCTCTTCAATCTTTCGCATTTTACAATACCTGTCAAGCATCCAATTATATCTCCTAACTTTAAAAGTCCCCTTGTCTGGCTTATAATTAGACATATATTTATGGTAAATTGCTAGAGCCTTGGCAACTTCCTTAACATTACCCTCATCCAACTTTTCTATATGTTCACCTTCTAATTTCTCATAAACCTCAAATAAAATCCCATTAATCCTAGAAACATAATTTCCATTCTTATTTTTTAAAAACATTGGGGTTTCATAAGGGAAATCCTTGCCATGTAAATGTTCCAAAACAGTAAATTCCATTTTATGCTGAGTCCTATGATACCAATTAAACTGATATCCTAATTTTCTGACAATAAAATTCCCTTTATCAGTTTTAAATTCAAATATATAGCTAATCATGCCTCCTTCGTGATACCTTATATCCTTCAACTTTCCTAAATTGTATCTAGACAAAACAGCATTTATCTCTTTTTTAGACAGTTTATTTACCATTCCAATACCTCTTTAACATCTGATTGTGCGTAAATGCCATATCCAACTTCTCAACTTCTTTTTTAGTAAACCATCTACTTTCCTTAACTTCAAAATTATTTTTAATTTTTCCCTTTGTCTTTAAAGAATAAACGAAAACAACAGCATGCAAATTCAAATCTTTTTTGAATTCTTCATGTACAAATAACAGTTTAGCCTTTTCTACATCCAATCCAACCTCCTCTTTCAATTCCCTTTTAACACAATCCTCTGCAGTTTCCCACTTCTTGACATGTCCTCCTGGTAAACACCACTTCCCTCCTTCTGCAATCATCTTGCTTCTCTTTGTTAGCAATACTTTTCCATTTTTCTCAATTATCCCTGCAGTAGCGGTTCTTACTCCTGAAAACTTCATAACATACTTTACAATGTTCATATCTCCTCCTTCAATCTTAACTTAGCAACAAAAAATCCCTCGCTATCATTATCGTGAGGATAAATCCTGCACGATTTACTTACATTGTTATCATAAATATCGTCTTGCCAGTTTTTTATACCTTCCCTACACTTAAGTGGAAGATTTAACTTAATTAACTCAACAGGAAAATTCTCTAAAGCAAAACTAACCACTGACTCATTCTCCTCGGGGGCGTGTGTACAAGTTGAATAAACTAAAATCCCGTCTTTCTTTAAACACTTAAAAGCTGAAGCAATCATCTTTTTCTGCATCCTTCCCAGGTTATTCACAACCTTAATATTCCACATCTTAAATGTCTTTGGACTATCCCTCAATGTTCCTTCTCCAGAACACGGAGCATCTAACAATATTTTGTCAAATTTCCATCCTTTCTTACTTAATCTATTGCATAACCCAACCCCGTCATTCCTAGTAATTACACAATTACTAACACCACATCTTTCCAAATTGGTATTCAATATCTTCACTCTTTCTAAGGCAACATCATTAGCAATTATTGTCCCGGTATTTTCCATCCTCGCTGCAATTTGCGTAGTTTTACTTCCAGGCGAAGCAGCCACATCCAAAACAAATTCCCCCGGTCTAGGGTCCAAAGCTAAAACAGACATCATACTTGAAATTTCCTGAACATAATAATACCCAAGCAAATGCTCGATGGAATTCCCTAACTCGCCCGGTTCTAATTCCGACTCAATCAACATTATCTCCTTATACTTCGGAAAGGGCCTAACAACCTTCCACTTCTTATTCAATCTCTGGAATAATTTATCAGAATCAATTTTCAACTCATTTGCCCTAATCCACTTCCTTGATTTTGTATGCGAAATCTTTGAAAAAGCATCAAAATCATCCCCATCTTTCAATAGTTTTCTCATCCTTTCCTCAAAAAGAGGCTTCATCTCATATTTGTATTTAGCCATGAAAAACCTAAATAAGTGGAGGTTTTAAGGTTTCCTAAAAAACCTATAAATCCAAACCCATTATAACAATATAGAAACCTTTTATGTAAAATCATTTGAAGAAGATTTCTTCCTTAAAACATTAAAAGGAAAGAAAAGGTACCCTTCCAATCAATTCATAATATCTTGAAAACCTTCATTATCAAACCAAACACTAAAAGCTTTGGAAGAGAACAAAGACTCGTCTGCACAGTCCTAAATAAACATTACACAAAAACCTACAGAGCCCAGAGGTTGATATTTCAAACTAAACAAAAGCCAGATTATATAGCTCCATTTGACCTAGTATTGCTAACAAAGACAAAGAAAATAATAGCCCAATATTATAAAATTCAAGACAATCTGCACTTATACTATAATCATCAATTAATCTCTGGATTTGAAAAATTCATATTCAAAAGTCCAGAAAGAATGTTCAAATACTTCTCTTCACCAGAAAAAACTTGGAAAGCCGTGAATAAGTTCAGAAAAAGGGCTGGATTTAAAAAACTAGAAAGACAGAAATACAAACTAATCCAATATAATGAGTCCGTTTTCCACAAATCAATCAAAATAGAACCAATAGCAATTTATGGATATAGAAAAGAAGCAAGAAAAATCGCAAAACAATACAATCTTCCACATTTCACAACAGCCAAGAAATTCTACGAGAAAATATAAAACTATATACTTTAAATACCATTAATATGTGAAATTAAAATGCCTCAACAATCATATCCTGCGGCAGATGATGCGAAACTCACAGTCGTAAAACTCGTGAAAGAAAAGCCAAAGCTATCAGAATTAACCACTCTGGAGAGGCCTGGAAGACCCGTACCCACAACCAACTTGGAAACAAAACCAAAGAGAACCAGAAAACGAAAAAAACCAACAACCTCAAAAACAACAATAACTGCGAAAAAAGACGCGATAGTCATAATAACAGAGAAACCGCAGGCAGCTCTAAAAATTGCCTCAGCCTTAGCAGACAAAACACCAAGAAAATATTCAGAAAACAGAGTCCCATTCTACGAATTATTTCATAAAGGAGAAAAGATAATTGTTGCAACTGCTGTCGGACATATATTCAACTTGAATTACAAAAAGGGACAAACGGGATGGCCTATATTCGAAATAGAATGGATTCCATCACATCAAAAAAAAGCATCCTTCACAAAAAACTATTACAATTTATTAAAAAAACTCACAGGAAGAGCAAAACAAGTTATTGTCGCAACTGACTACGATGTAGAAGGAGAAGTTATCGGCTGGAATGTTCTTCGTTTTATTTTCAAAGAAAAAGACGCAAAAAGAATGAAATATTCAACTTTAACAAAAGATGAACTAATAAAATCTTACGAAAAACCATTAAAAACATTAGATTGGGGGCAAGCGTATGCAGGAGAAACTCGTCATGAAGCAGATTGGCTTTATGGAATTAATTTATCAAGAGCATTAATGTCTGCCATTAAAACTACTGGCTCATTTAAACTTCTTTCGATAGGAAGAGTCCAAGGCCCCGCACTAAAAATAATTGTAGACAAAGAACGTGAAATCTCTAAATTTAAACCAGAACCATATTGGCAAGTTTTCGCAATTACCCATAATAATGAATTCAAACATCCAAAAGACATCTTTGATAAAGCACTGCTATCTGAATTTGAAGGAATCACAGAAGGCCAGGCAGAAACTAAAAAATCTCAGGAATCTGTTCAGCCACCTAGCCCATTTGACCTTACAACATTACAAAGAGAAGCATACAGATTACACAAATTCACACCATCTAAAACACTCCAATTAGCACAATCTTTATATTTATCAGGACTCATATCATATCCTAGAACATCATCTCAAAAAATACCTGAACAAATAGAACCAAAAAAAATCCTTAAAAAACTAGCCAAAAAATTTCCCCAGGCCTCTTTAGCTACTCGAGATAAACCAATTGAAGGAAAGAAATCCGACCTTGCTCACCCATCTATATACCCAACAGGAGATTTTCAGCAGTTAGAAGAAAATGAAAAGAAACTCTATGAATTGATAGTAAAAAGATTCATTTCTTGCTTCTGTGAAGATGCAATAACAAACAACAAAAGAATAAAAATTACTGCCAAAGATAAACTTTTTACAGCTTCTGGATTACAAGTAGAAAAAAGAGGATGGCTAGAAGTTTATCCTATGGAGATGAAAGAATCCAATCTTCCGGATTTAAATGGAAAAATAAAAATTGAAAAAATAAGATTTGATGATAAAATGACTCAGCCTCCAAAAAGATATACTCCGACATCTCTTGTATCTCTTTTAGAAAAGAAAAATTTGGGAACAAAAACCACAAGAAGCATGATTGTAGACACTTTATTCGACAGAGGTTATCTAGATGGTAAAAGTATCCAAGCAACACCCTTGGGAATAAAATTAATTGAAACATTAGAAAAATACTCTCCAATCATAATAGATGAAAATCTAACCCAAGACCTAGAAAAGAGAATGCAGGGCATACAAGAAGCCAAATCAAAATTCAAAGAAAAACATGACGAAATTATAAAGAACGTTGAAAGATTGATTTCAGATATATCAAAAGAATTTAAGGCAAATGAATCAAAAATTGGCCAGGATTTGTTAAAAGGAACAGAAGAATTAAGGGAACAAGAAAAAGAAAACAACACATTGATGGCTTGTCATGTCTGTAAAAAAGGCCATTTAGCAATTAAATATTCAAAGAAATTCAAGAGGCAATTCGTTGCATGTGATAATTATCCAGAATGTAAATCCACCTACTCTCTCCCGCCAGGAGGATTCATCAAAAAAACAGATAAAGTCAATGATGAAGGTTTGCCAATCCTAATATCTTTAAAAAAAGGCAAAAGACCATGGGAATTCCCATTCGACCCTCATTGGAAAGAAAAACAAGAGAAAAATAAAAAATTAAACTAAATTTTTACTACTTTATTGGTTAAATCAAAATATTGGTTAAATCAAAAAGTTCTTGTGTTTTACCCCATTAAAGTGTGAGGTTTGTTTGAACTTTTGGATGCTCAAGCAACCTTGACATAACAAGAAAACTTATATACTCTCTCTTAAAAACAAACTAATGAATCAAAAGAAAGTAGTTCATGTTAGCACATTCAAACCTGAAGAATGTGGTATTGCCTCGTGGACACAAGACGTAATAGATTATTCAATTCATGAAGATCCTTATTTAATAAACAGAGTTGTAGCAATGAATGTTTCCAGAAGACCTGAAGAATATCCAGATTTTGTAGATTTCTGCATAGAAAAAGAAAGAATAGAGGATTACATTGACGCTGCAGAATTTCTTAATAGCGATGAAGGCACAGATTTAGTGAGCATCCAGCACGAATTTGGAATCTTTGGAGGAAACCAAGGGGACTATTTAATAGAATTTTTAGACAGACTTAAAAAACCATCTCTTTTAACTTGTCACACAGTTCCAAGACAACAAGAAACAGACAGAAAGTCAAGAGAAAGAAGAGAAGTACTAAGCAGAATTCTTCCGAGAGTAACAAGCATCATGGCAATTTCACAGACAGCCACAAATATACTACAGACTGAATATAAGATAAAACCAGAAAAAATAAGCAAAATATATCATGGAACGCATGATTTCAGCGAATCACGCGATGAAGCCAAAAAAATAATAGGGAATCTTGAAGACAGATTTGTTATTTCCACAGTTGGTTTGGTAAGACCCAAAAGAGGAATGGAAAAAGTTATTCACGCATTACCTGATGTAGTAAAAAAACATCCACACATGTTATACCATATAGCAGGTAAAACACATCCCAAAGAACTTATTAATGGAAATGACCCTTACAGAAAAATGCTTCAAGAAGAAACGAGAAGATTAGGTCTTGAAGATAATATAAGATTCACAAATCATTACCTTCCATTAAACAGTCTATTAAGGAACATTAGGGCATCAGATTTAGGCATTACACCTTATTCAAATGTAGGTCAAATCTCATCAGGAGTCTTGAGTTATTATCTTGGTCTAGGTGTTCCTGTAATTTCCACTCCCTTCCTCTACGCTCAAGAAGTTCTAGCCGATGGAAGAGGTATTATTCTCCCAGAATTAGATAATTCCGACGCAATAACTGATACCTTATTGGATGTTCTAGATAACCCGAAAAAATTAGAACAAATGAAAGCTAACATGGCTCCATTCACAGAACAAATGAGATGGCCTAATGTTGCTAAACAATATGTGAAGGAAGAAAGAAAACTCATAAAAACCTAATCAAAACTATAAATGCCTCTTAGACTACTTTCAGAATAGTCCCTCACGCCTGGATTGTATGTCAAGAACCATACACTAAAGTATATGAGGTATCTTGTTCTTAAGCACTACCGAGAACAAATCGCACACACCTAACTAAAGCAGGAGGGGTAAAGTCAAAGGGTTCTCGGAGTCTTAATTTACTATAATCTGTCTTAGCTTTATTATCCCCTTCATCAACACTAATCGCGACAACCATCCCAATACCAACCAATAAAAAGAACAAGAACGGAAACGTCTTGACAAAATTCACGCTCAAAAGAATAAAACTTGGTTTAAATAATTTTCTAAGTAGCCATCCTATAACTATCTCTTGAACTGCCGTATAAAACATCCTTATCAATAGGAGAATCAAACCTTACCGATTTAACATAAGATTCCCCTACATCTGCATAACTTTCTTGTTCACGAACATCAGTATAACTTGAACTCTTCATATCAGAGTTATTGGTTAGCTTATAGCCACTTCCCAAATCCCTTGAGCTGATATCTCCAACTGGAAGAAAAAATCCGGGCATCATTTTCCTTGTCTCATCCTCGCTCTTAATGAAGGTCTAACTTTCTTCTTTGGGCTCTTTCCTCTCAACCCTCTTGATTTTCTAGCTGCACTTGTCTTCCCTCTCTGAGCTCTCTTCCCTTTCTTAACCCAGTTCATCGTCCTATCGTTCTTTATCTCTGGTCTATCAGGGTCTACAAGAATAACTTCATAAAAATAATATTTTCCATCCTGTCCAATCCAATAACTATTCAATACCTCAAGATTCCTGAATTTCCTTCCGGCCCTAGTTTCAGCAACCCATTTATAATTCATCTTTAATGTCTTCCTATTGGTCTGTTTCCTAGTCTTTCTCCCTTTAACTCCTTTTCTGACCCTCTTCCTTCCCCCTCTTCCAATCTTAACTCTAGCAATCACAAATCCTTTCTTAGCCTTATACCCTAAGGCTCTTGCTCTATCAATTCTCAAAGGCTTCTCAACTTTCTCTATAGTCTTCCCTTTCCTCCACCCTATCAACCTAGAATGCATTGCTTCCTTATCGGGCTTCTTCCAAGCTTGTCTAAGATAATGTGTTATTCCCTTAACCATGCTATCAATTCCAAAAATGAGTTTTTAAACGTTGCTGTTTTTCAGTTATCCTGTCAAAGAATCATAAATATCCAAAATATCCTGATTAGAGACTGCCTTGCCATAAACCCTAACTTCATCAATAATATTTGCTGTTCCTGCTCCTCCAAGCAAAACGCCCATCTTGAAATCACCATTGGGAGAAATATCTCCAATATTGGTAACTAGATAATCTTGAACCATTTGCCCATCAGAATATAATTTAACATAAAGTTCATCAGGATTTGCCGGATTGCTTCTAACCGCCGTAAATGCACACATGTGCCAGGTACCATCAACAACATCTCCTCCTCCTGAATATGTCAATTCATCCCCTTCTGCGTCCTTAATAGAAACCCCACATTTATCATCAGCCTTTGATAACCATATACCATATCTCTCATTTCCTTCTGATTTATCAACAAGCCCATTAACAACATTAGCACTTGTTTTAATCCATATGGTTACAGATAGACCCTCTCCATAATTATTAGGCAGATTGAACTCATTATTATTTGGAACATTGACATAATTACCAACACCTAAAAACCCACAAGCAGTTCCTGAAATTCCTGTTTGATTACAATCAGCACTTCCTACAATACTCTCATTATTTTCTCCAGACTCATCTGCCAGCTTCTCATTTAAACTTGTTCCGTCAAACAGATAATGTGCCACCAAACCCCCACCCAATCCTGTTTCATACCCAATTCCTGAACTTTCATCATCATACCTATAAGCACATTCAGGATCTGCAGGCCAATCAATCAAATTATCACCATCATTGTCAACTCCATCCATACACTGGAAATCTTCAGGGAATGTTCCTGAATGTTCGCTCAAATCATAATAACTAATGCATTGTGGGTCTTCCCCCCAATCTATAAATCCATCTCCATCATCATCAATTCCATTGCTACAATCATATGAATATGGCGTTCCCTCAATACTCTCGCCTGTTAAATCATATGGATAAGCACATTCAGGATCCGGGTCCTCTCCTTGTGGTCCCCCTATAAAATCAATGTATGGGTCTCCGTCATTATTATACCCGTCATTACATACATAAATGAATGGATCTCTTCCTTCCATTTCATTATCATCATCAGCATCCTCACATTCCTTATCATCATCGCTATAAGGATCATAAGGCAACTCATAAACTCCATTCACCCCGTCCCAATCAACAAAACCATCTCCGTCATCATCAATTCCATTATCACAAGCAGGCAGAGGCGGACCATTATGGAATGGATTACACGTCCCCCATCCATCACAGGTAGATAGACAATCCTTAAATAATGGAATTGCTCCCCCCCCTTCACATAAAACACCAACATCTCCATCACAAACTTCCAATCCCTCTGTCTTTCCATTCCCGCAATAAGAACACAAGGCAGTATCTAACTCACAATTGTTTCCACAAGTAACTTCCCCAAAATTAAATAATTCACTTTCTCCCGACTCTCCACAAGTATATTCTTTATCGAAAAGTTCTCCATCACAAACCTCAAAACTTTCTAAATTTCCATTCCCACAACTCGAACAAACAACAATCTCAGAATTCAAACATATATTATCTTCCACTTTAGAAACCATATTCACTCCACCGACTTCAATATCTCCCACAACTGATTGAATTGGCAACACAGTTGTATAAAGTTCATTGACAGTATGAACATAAACAGTTCTGGAATCAAGAGTTGCAATATAATCGAGTCCTAAAACCTTCCCTGGCAAAGTGAATTCTCTATAATACCCATCGCTAGAAACAGAAGCTAGATTTATTTCATCCTGTATTAAAGAAGCAATTTCCTCAATAAGAATCTGTCTTCTCTCCCTATTTCTATCAGAGATATTGTTCTGAACAGCAAATATAAATCCAGCAACGAAAAAAAGGACTGCTCCAATAAGAATCGCAAATTCTAAGGCTGATTGCCCTCTTTTAATTTCATATATCCTTTTCATCATTCGTTCAAGTATACAACACCATCAATCTTTTTAATAATATTCGTTCCAGGGGCAGGCTGACCAATAACATTTGAGACAGGAATTGACAAACCATAGCCTCCATCAGGCAACTCAATATATAACACAGACCCATCTATCATCATATCATATTCCTGATTAAGTGCCTTCCCTGGCAAAGTGAATTCTCTATAATACCCATCGCTAGAAACAGAAGCTAGATTTATTTCATCCCTCACAGAACCAGCTATATCCTCTACAATTATATTCCTTCTCTCAATAGCCTTACCAGTTATATTGCTACTTATTCCAAAAACAAACAAAACAAAAAGAAAAATAACTGCTCCAATAAGAATCGCAAATTCTAAGGCTGATTGCCCCTTATCTCTCAATTTGCCTCCCTAAGAAGTGCATAATCAGGATAAGCGATGGCCTCTATCCTCTTAACTCCTTGAGTAATAGTCAAACCCTCTGTCATCAGTCTAACATCGCTAGGATAAGAGATAACATTGTCTCCTCCTGAAGAACTAATAACAAAAACAAGGCTGTAATCATCATTCTCCTCATAAGCATATACCTGAGAAACTCCATCAGGCAAATAAGCCGTAAATGTAGACTTTGAGGGTTCTCCTGCAAAGAAAACACTCTCAGCACTACTAATCGCCTTGTTAGCATACCCTTTAAGTTGGTAAAACTTGATGCTATCCCTAAGAGCCGAAGAATAATAAAAAGCAACTCCCAACACGCTTAAGACTAAAAAAATCACAAATCCTACGACAATCAAGTATTCAACGCTTATCTGTCCTCTTTTCATCTTCCTGAAAGGTTTATAAAATGTTATCTCTATATAAAAAGAGACACCCTATTTAAATAATTGCAAATGGAAAAAAGAGGAGAAAAAGGTAAGGCGGAAATAATTCTAATAGTTCTTGTAGTTATCCTAGTAATCCATTTAACAGTACACTTCATATATTTCGGAACGGGAATACCTTATCTAGGTGAAACAGGAATTTCAGGGAGAGCTGTAACAGGGGATGTCGTTAATCCAATAGAAAGCATACAATCTTTTCAAAGATCCGAGAACATATCAAAATATGTGGTTTTAGGCGAATGGCTAATAGTGATTTTGCTAATATTATATGTTTTGATAAAAGGAAGGGTAAGCCTTACAAAAGACACGAAAGGCAAGGAATCCATTAAAAAAATCGCAACAATAAAATACAAAAAGAAAGGCCTGGAAACAGACATTGATGTGCTTCTAAGATTATTAAACGAAAAGAAAACAATCAGAATATCTACAATTGCAGAAACATTTGGAGTTAGTAACTCGACAGCATTTGGATGGTCTAACATACTAGAAGATAACAACCTAGCCATAATAAAATACCCCTTAGTCGGAAGTGCGAAATTATCTCTTGCAGGTACAAATGAAGAAGAACCTGGAATAAAGAAAAAAGACGCGAAAGAAAAAGGCAGGAAAGAAAAAGAAGATGCAAAAAAAATGGAAAAGAAATCCAAGAAGCCTACAAAAATGACAAAGCATAAAAAAATAACATTGAAAAAAAGAAGAAAACACAAACCAACCAAAAAAAGTTCAAAAAAGAAAACAAGGAAGAAGAAAAAATAAAATAAAAAAAGAGAAAAATGGCAAAAAAATCAAAAAACTCTAAAGGTAGAACAAAAACAGCGCAGGAGATGATTGCTGAAAAAAGTTTTTTCAATAAAGGTAATACAAAAAGTAAACTTCCTCCTGTAAAAAACATTGACCACACTTCTCCAAAACCAAAAATTAACAAACCAGAAATAAAAAGAAAAAAGAAATTCCCCAGTATTCCAAAGCAAAAATTCCATGAAAAAATTAAGAAAGAAAAGCCAAAGAAAGAAAAGATTGAAGTAAAACCGGAAAAAGTTAAAGAGGAAATAAAAATAAAAGAAACCCCTAAAGATTCCAAGGAAAAGAAAGAAAACACAATTCCCGAGGTGAGATTTAATGACATTGCAAGAATGCCTAAAAAAACACTTAAAAATTCAAAGCTAATAGAAAAATATAAGATAACAATAGACAATGCAACCTCTCAGGTACAGATAAGAAAGTCTGCACTAGGAACACAATATAACTTATTTATTCCTGAAATCGATATTGCAACAACAGCGCTTCTAAATGATTTAAGGGAGGAACTTATTACTGCGACAACAATTAGTATGAAAGAATTAACAGACCCAAATGCATACAAGGTAATAAAGAAAAGATTCGCAGATGATGCAAGAAGACTCCTTAAAGAAAAGCTTCCAAGAATTGCACCCAATACAGAAAACTTCTTGATAGGAAAATTAATCCTGGACATGGTTGGATTAGGAAATATAGAGTTCCTAATCGGAGATCCGACACTTGAAGAAATAGTTATAGTCTCGTCAAAAGAACCAATCAGGGTATACAGTAAAAAATATGGGTGGTTAAACACAAATATCATAATTCCAAAAGAAGAAGACATCATCAACTATGCAAACATAATTGCAAGAAGAGTTGGAAGACAAATAAATATCCTAAACCCTTTGTTAGACGCACATTTAATAACTGGAGACAGAGTTAACGCAGTTCTATATCCTGTTAACACAAAAGGGAATACAATCACAATCAGAAAATTCGCAAGAGACCCATTCACAATAATTGATATGATAACTAACAAAACTTGCGACTTTGATATGTCTGCACTTCTATGGATAGCCATAGAGTATGAAATGAACGTCCTTATATCTGGCGGAACTGCATCGGGTAAAACATCATTCCTAAATGCCTGTCTTCCATTTATCCCTCCAAACCAGAGAATTCTAAGTATTGAAGACACTCGTGAGCTAATGTTGCCAGAATTCCTATATTGGTCTCCATTAGTAACAAGAACTCCAAATCCCGAAGGAAAAGGAGAAGTCAGCATGCTTCACTTATTAATCAACTCATTAAGAATGAGACCTGACAGGATAATCTTGGGAGAGATGAGAAAACACGAAGAGGCGATGGTTTTATTCGAAGCTATGCATACCGGTCACTCTGTTTACGCAACAGTACACGCAGACTCTGCAACAGAAACAATCTCGCGATTAACAAATCCTCCTATAAGTGTGCCTCATAATCTACTAAGATCTGTAAACTTAAACGTGGTTATGTACCGAGACAGAAGAAAAGGAATAAGAAAAGTTCTGCAACTCGCCGAATTTGAGGCAGAAAAAGACAGAGCCAAATCTAATATAATTTACAGATGGTCTCCAGAAGAGGACAGAATCGTGAAGCACAGTGAAAGCGCAAGATTCTACGAGGATTTAAGCAGACATACTGGAATGTCAAATGCAGAAATAAAAAGAAATTTGGATGAAAAGAAAAAGATATTGCAGTATCTTGCAAAGAATCACATAAGAAGCATTCAAGATTTCGGAAAAGTCATGAATCTCTATTATAAAAACAGAGAAACGCTAATTAAATACATAAACAAGAATAACAAGAAAGCTATTCTTGCATAAGATGAAAAACTCCCCTCATTTCAAAATACCCTTTACCATAGGTAGCTTAGACAGAAATAGAAAAAAGTCCAAATTCTTTCAAAAAATATTCAAACATAAGATAAAATCAAAAATACAAAAATATCTGGATGAATCTGACACCGACATGACCAGAGAGGAATACTTAGGGATTTGTTTAAGAAACGCTATCTTTTGGTTCATCAGAATATATGTGATTTCAAGCACTATCTTCTTTCTAATTGGCTTGTCTAGGTCATTTCTTCTTGCATTACCCCTTGCAATACTTTTTGGAGGGTTTATTTTCTTCAGCCAATCAATTTATCCAAAAATATTCTCTTCAAGAAAACAGAGAAATATAGAAAGAAACTTAATCCCTGCTCTTGAAGATATGTTAGTACAGCTTTCTTCCGGAATCCCATTGTTTAGTATCATGGTTAACATTTCAGCTTCTGATTATGGGTTCCTCAGCCTGGAATTCAAAAAAGCAGTAAGAAGAATTAATGCCGGAATACCTCAAATGGATGTAATTGAAGAAATGGGTGAAAGAAACAGCTCTCTATTTTTCAGGAGAACACTATGGCAAATAAGCAACGGAATGAGGGCTGGAAGTGACATATCTATTGTTATTAACGAATCGATTCAGACATTAACAGACGAGCAACTCATACAAATTCAGAACTACGGTAACAAACTAAATCCCTTAATAATGTTTTACATGCTTACTTCCGTAATAATCCCTGCTCTTGCAATAACTTTCCTAACAATAATTTCCTCTATGATTAACCTTCCAACTTTCATGACTATAATGTTCTTCATAGCCCTATTCGTTTTTGTGGTGATAATCCAAATAATGTTCCTAGGAACAATAAGGTCCACAAGACCTAGCCTACTATAAAATGATAAACTTAAAGAAATACCTTACAAAATTAAAGTTCAGAAAAAGGAGAAAAGGAGAAAAGCCAAAAAGACTTCCAATAATTCTCCCACCTATAATAGCCATCCTAATTTCCGCAACAATCGGTCTGATTTACTGGAGTTTTACAGGTTTCATAATCTCATTTTTTGCCTTTCTAATTGTAAGTTACCTTTATACGATAATAAGAGCAAAACTGAAAGAAGTAAACAAAATAAAAAAGATGGAAAAGGCGTTTCCAGACTTCATTCAGCTAATGGCTTCCAATTTAAGGGCTGGAATGACTATAGACCGGGCAATGATAATGAGCTCCAGAAAAGAATTTGCCCCCTTGGATTCTGAAATAACCATCCTGGGAAAAGACATAATCACAGGAAAAGAGATAACTGTCGCATTAAACAACATGGCAGAAAGGATAAAATCAGATAAAATAACAAAAACTGTAAAATTAGTAACATCCGGTATCCGTTCTGGAGGAAATCTCGCAGTGCTCCTAGAAAAAACATCTGCAAACCTAAGAGAAAAAGAGTTTGTAGAAAAAAGGGCCGCATCTAACGTCTTAATGTATGTAATTTTCATATTCATCGCAGTAGCATTCGGCGCCCCACTACTTTTTGGACTCTCCACTGTATTAGTAGAGGTCTTAACCAGTCTTCTTGCAAACGTTCCTGAAGTGAACGCAAACCTAAATGTGCCTTTCACCTTAACAAAGGTAAGTGTCTCATCCACATTCATATTTTACTTCGCATTGATATTTATGACAGTGACAGATATCTTAGCCGCATTGGTTCTAGGACTCGTAAGTAAGGGAGAAGAAAGAGAAGGACTGAAGTATATCCTCCCATTAGTCGCAAGTAGCCTGATAATTTTCCTTTTAGTCAAAAACCTACTCGGAAGATATTTCATAGACTTCCTTGCTTAGAGAACTTTTAAATATAAGAAATAACTTAAACAAAAATGAAAAAGAAACCTAAAAGAAAAACCTCTAGAAAAACAAAGAAATCTGTGAGAAAAGTCGTTCGAAAGTCTATGAAAAAGACTGCTCATAAAAAGCCTAAAAGAAAGGCTTCTAAAAGAACCACGAAAAAAACCCAGGAAAAAGTATCCAGAACTCACAAAAAATTCCAAAAGAAGACTCTAAAAAAAGTAAAAGGAATAATAAGAGTCCCTTCAAACATCCCTAATTTTGACAGATTAACCGAAGGAGGATTTGAGAAAAATTCAACAAACATGATAGTTGGAGGCTCGGGGTGTGGGAAAACCGTATTTGCCACCCAATTTTTAGTGGGGGGAATGATGAGTGGAGAAAAATGCCTATATGTAACATTCGAAGGACAAAAGGATGAATTCTACACAATTGCACAAACATTTGGATGGAACCTAAAAGAATATGAAAAAAAAGACCTCTTTACATTCTTGGAATACACTCCTAGCAAAGTTAAAACAATGCTTGAAGAAGGAGGAGGAGCAATTGAAAGTTTAATTATAAAGAAAAAAATAAGCCGAATAGTTATTGACAGCATAACCTCTTTCGCACTTCTATTCGATGACGAATTAGAAAGAAGAGAAGCAGCACTAGAATTATTCTCGATGCTTAGTAAATGGAACTGTACAACTCTATTAACCTATGAGGGAAGTCCAGGAAAAGAAAAACAATCAACTTCAATTGCTATGGAATTCGAATCAGATTCCATCATCTTATTTTACTACCCTCGGTATAGGGGAAAAAGGGACAGATACATAGAAATTTATAAAATGAAAGGCACAGACCATTCTAGAAAAATTTATCATTTTCAAATTCTAAAAGGAAAGGGAATAAAAATATCAACCAGTCCAAAATCTAACCCTCCATTAGGATAAACAACACTATTATATACCTTAATTTTTTAATACAAACATGAAAAAAAGAGGTCAAGCATGGGGCTTCGATTTAATGGTTGCTTCAGTGATATTCATAACAGGAATAATAATCTTCTTCCTGTATTCATTAAACTACCCTACCGAAACTCAGGAAAATCTAAACGCCTTATTTTATCAGGGAAATAGAATAGCAAATGATCTCCTTTCAGAAGGTTATCCTCCTGGATGGAATACAACAAACGTAGTCAAAATAGGAATACTTTCCAATGAAGAAATAAACCAAACAAAGCTAGAAATGTTCAACCAACTAGATTACACCAATACAAAATATCTGTTTAATACAAGGTATGACTATTTCATCAACTTCTCAGAGCCAATTATAATCGATGAAAACGAAATACAATTTATAGGACTTAGGTCTGCAGAAACTCAAAGCATAATTAAGGTAAGCCGAATAGTAGCATATAAAAATAAATCTACCGTGCTTAATATACACATATGGGAAGACTAAAAAAAAGGGGAATATTTTTCAGCATAGATGCATTAGTTGCATTAGCAATAATTTTCATGATAATAATAGTCGCATATCCTATAAGCCAATCTAGAGGGCAACAATCACAAATACACGAAGACCTCTTAGCAACACTCTCAACATTAACCATTCAGGAAGCTATAACTGGAAATCCTGCCGTAGAGCCGATAGTAGTCGCAGCAGGAATAACAGACTATCAAAAATCAGTCCTGGAAACAATAGGAATAATATATGCATCAAACGAATCTCAAGCAGCCGAACTAGCCAAAACTGTCTTAATAGATATAGAAACCACAGAAAATGTTGGGCTATGGTATGGAACAACATTATTATGGTCTACCAACTCAACTTACTCCGACTTAAACGATGCCACATACATAGACACTGCGAGACAAATAATAAGTGGAGTTCAAGCAGGAGGAAATGTAACAGGATATTCTGCCAGAGCATTTTTAACCAGTAGTCTAAGAGACAAATATTACTACTTCGGAGGATATGTTGGAGATGGAAATATTTCAAGAATAGTAGAATATAACGGCTCAATAACTTCTGCAAAAATCGAAGGGGTAATTAGCGACACATTTACAGTAAAAGTAAACGGTGTTGAACAACCCAACAGCCCCTGGCAAGGAGCAATCGACAAATTCACTCCTAAAACATACCAGTTAGACACGTCTACATTCACATCCGGAGAAAACACCATAGAAATAATAGGTACCAACCTCTTCATCGCAGGAGGATTCGTTAAGGTAACTTATGATGCTGAAATAGAGTACGCCACTCCAATAAGATACAATTTCCCTGGAATTGAAGGTTTAATAAATCTATACGATGGATTCTATGTTCCAAACACTCTAGAAGAAATCTCTGTAAAATTACATATGAATAGCTCCCAAATAAACACGATAATGACTATTGGAAATGTCACTGTATATAACGACACAACAAACGACGAGGAAACAATTTATTTATCGCCTACCCAAATAGGAAATATATTAGGAAATCTAGATGAGCTAAGCAATAAAACAATCCCTATAAGACTCGGTTTAGAAAACGGAACTTATGTTGTAAATGTAAGTTTGGATATAGTATCATTAACAGATAAATCAACAAATATGCAATGTGACCAACTAGGCGGATGCCAAAGCAACAAAGGACAATGCGAGGGCTGTAATCCTCCTGGGGCCTGGTTGCTTCCATTAAACATGTCAAGAGACTCAAACACTCTCTTAATAGAAGAAATTCTAAAATATGATAATACAAATGTCAGCATCTATGGTTTCCATTCATCTGTAGCAACCGCAAATAAACTCCCTCTAACAAAAGACAAAGACTACCTTTTATATGATTCACAAAAAGGAGTGACCAACTGGGATTCCACATACACAAGTGGAGGACATAAGATGTGTAACGGCATCTTATCTATGGGTGATGAATTCATCCAGAATTCAGACCCTGATGCAAAAAAAGTGGGAATAGTGCAAAGTGCAGGATTCTCAAATTTGGGGTGTGGATTAACTAGCGATGACTTAAATGGTGATGGAATCTTTGGAGATGCAGGAGATGACTCTGTAAAAGCTGCATGTGATTTATACAATGCAGGAGTAGTAGATAATATATACACAATTGGGTATGGAAGCGAAGTAGATGAATTAACGCTAATGGCAATAGCAGATTGTGCAGACGGCCAGTATTATTATTCAGACATATCTGAACTAGTAGAACTATACCAAAAAATCATAGACAACATCATAGCAAATTATAGAGAACAAACGGCCCAATCCTCTCCTGAAGTTTACACAAGACTCTACCCTGATTCTTATATTGAATTTAATTACACCATTCCCAATCAGGAATACGGGTTATTAATTTCAACTGAAAAACAATTTGATGACTCATATAGTGGAACATTCGAAATTCCATTAAATTCAACTCTTATAGAAGCCCAAGCAATTTCATATTCTGGAGCGAGATGGACAAAAGAACTCTACCTAAATAATGAGAATATATTCAATATAACTTCATATGGAAATGATTATATAATTCTCGGAGACCCTTATGCATTAATCCTTCCAAAAGAAAAAGTAATATCTGGAGAGATATCTAACCCTGTATACTTGACAACAGGCTCGAGCCCTGTGAACACGAGCGAGGGTTCTATTTATAACAAAATAATTTACACAATATCCAGAAACGTAACGGCCTATTCATCCATCCTAACAAAGGCAGAAGGATGCTTGTGGACAGTAGAATTCGAAAGTGGAAATCCATTAGAAGGAGAAAACATTCCGGACAGTTATTCAGGAAGTAATGAATGCTTTTATGACACTGCCCATATGGGAGGGGGACAGGTACAAAATGAAAATGATGCATACCAAATTGCAGTACGAAATTTGTTGAGACAATTAGACCTAAATAATGATAATAAAATAGATGTCAGATTCACAGAACAAAGCCTAAAAATTGCGGCAAACGAATTAATTGGAATCCCATTTGAATGGCAAACTGAAGTTCAGGTAAGAGTCTGGAGATAAAATGAATAATAAAGGTATATTTTTCACAACATTAGCAATATTAATTCTAACTTTATTTGTCATATCCTTCAGCTTATATTCTGACGTGCAAGAAAGAACATCTGTGCAAAAAAGAGTTCAAACAATGAACAGTTTCCTAAAATCAATAGAAGATGACATACCAAGACAGCTATACATCTCGGGATTCAGAACAATATTCAGAATGGAAAAAAGAATTATTGAGACAGGTAATTACATACTTCCGGCAGACTTCGACAGATTATTCAAAGAAAACTTTTTCAACGGAACAATGGAGGGAGTAGAAAACCTTGATTTAATGTCTGGTGCTACATTCCCTGATTTGCAACAGAAAACCCAGGAAAAAGCAGACAAAGTCAATGTCTACATAAATATAACCTCACCAAACCTAACAATAACTCAAAGTGATCCCTGGAATCTCAGGATTGAACTAACAACAGACTTGGTTTTAGTAGATAAAAATCAACTAGCCTCTTGGAACAAAACGGAAACTTACGTAGGATTCGTGCCAATAAATGGATTTGAAGATCCCTTATATCTAATAGGGACAAACGGAAAATACGCAAACAAATTCAACCAAAGTTCAACATTATTGGAATTTGTTGATGTTGAAGGAAACTATTCTAAATACTGGAATAATACGGATGCTCCCTCTTTTATAGGTCGGCTAACAGGAGATTTAGCACCAAGCATTTATGGAGTTGAATCTTTAGTAAATTTAGAAAGTTTATCTGACGCAGGTGTAAATGTCTTAGACAAAACAATTGTAGACCACTATTATTTCTCAAATCAGAATCCACCTATATCATGCACAGTAGATGACATTTCTTGGGCAAAAATCGATGGAGACCACACAGACTACTGCATTTAGATTAAATCAGAATATTTATAAAGCTCGTCTATTAATATATATTATACATAACACATAGTTAAAAAGGAGGTAAAGAATGAGATCAATAATAAAAGGGCGACGAGTTAAAGGACAAGCAGCTATGGAGTTTCTTATGACCTATGGTTGGGCTATCCTAGCAGCAATCATTGCCATCGGTGTTCTAGCCTACTTTGGTGTTTTCAGTCCAAGTAGATTAGCTGGTCCAGCCGGAATCATTAGTCCTCCGTTCAACCTTGATGATTTTAACATCGTCAGTGGAACAAACTTTGATAATGTTACGATGGTGGTTACGCAAAATCTAGGTGAATCCATAAAATTATCAGCCACTAGTACTGATGGTAGCACTCCTACAACAGATGGATTTGCGTTTATACTTCCAGACGGAACAGCATGTCCAATAACGGACGATGTAGTAAGTGACTCAGGGGGTGTTAACATAATATATGCAGGAGGAGAGGGCGACTCAGGTGAAGATTGGGTCAGTGGTTCTCAGACAACAATAATCGCAAAATGTGATGCAGGATCATGGGCTGCAGGAGACGCGATTAGAGGTGATATCACAATGAGATACAAAAAGAGTAGTTCATCGCTACAGCAAACGCTACAGCAAATTTCACAAGGAAACGTGCGAGGTCCTTCACAGTAAATTTCATTTTTTATTTCTATTTTTTTCTATTTTATTTTTTTTATCATCCAGCCAGGGCTAACTTTATAAACGCATAAACCTGTTTTTAGCTATGATCGCGTAGCTCAGCTAGGTTAGAGCGCCGTGCTGATAACGCGGAGGTCCTGGGTTCGAATCCCAGCGCGATCATAGCTAAAAACAGCCAAATCCGAGAATTGTTTTTTCATATCAATCTTTTTAAACAACTAATCCCTTCTATACCTATGAAAAAGAAATACATTGGTGCTGTTGTTGGTCTAGTAATCGGAATAGCTATTGCCTACGGCTCTTCGTATATCGGAAATGAGATAATTGATTTAACGAGCTGGTTAATAACTTCTTTAATTTATTTCATCCTTCCAGCAATAATAATTGGATTCATGATAGGCCATTTAAGAGACAAAAAATCATTTTAAGCCAAACTCGACTGATAAACCCGCACCATCAATCTTATACCCTTTAAGAGGCAGATTAACAGGAATAATATTAACATAAACCTTGTTCTTTCCTATTGCCTTAACTTCATATCCTGATTCCAACTTACTGACAAAAACGTCATTAACATCATCGATTCCTGAAGCTTTCAACTCATATACAACTCTGTCGGCCAATCTCCTAACATTAGATTTAGCCTCTACCCTAGGTTTTCCCTTCATTTTCTCAACCTGCTCAGAAGTAATTCCTTTCTTCTTGGAAACCTTCTTTTCAGGTTTCTTGCCAAACTGAATCCTAATCCCATTTGGAGTCTGCTCCACTTTAGAATTTGTATTATTAAACTGGTCTTCAAAACCTTTCACCATATCAGGCATATTCTTCATCAACCCGTTTAAGAGCTTCTCAATAATCTTATCGCTAATCCCTAATCCGCCTCCACCAATCATTGGATACTCCTCAACATTGTTCTTTCCCAATATCCCAAAATCCCTTTCATCCTTTTTTGGATTCCTTAAATCCTTCCCACAACTAGGACAAAAGCTATAACTATCTTTCATTTTCATCTTACATCTAGGACACTTTTCTTTGCCAAACATGTTCTCCCCTATCCATCAAGGCTTTTAAATTTTATGAATTTCCTTTATGTATAAAATTCTTAAACCATATTACATCAGAATCCATCATCTTAAAAGGATGGTGCCAATCTGTACTGAATCCCTTCATTTTATCATGAATTCCCGAGTCTTTTATTTGGGGCAAGAAAAACAAAGAAGTCATGACCATCAACAACACAGATAAGGCAAACGTAAACAAAATTGGACTCATAAAGGTTATCGGAACATACTGTATTATTGCTCCTCCTAAAAGCCCTCCAAGAAAAGTCCCGATACCTATAAGAACTGCTGTATAAGCCACATAAAGTCCCCTCTTCTGGGGGCCTGTAATTTCGTAAGTAAAATTAGTAGTCCCTAAAATATATGCAGAGTTTGCTATCCCTGAAATCAATCCAGGAGCAAAAATTAACCAAACCGGATTCTTGATAAATACCCAGAGGAGGGGAACAAAAGGAAACAAAAAGGCTGCTAAATACAATAACTTCAGATTTCCATATCTATCTGAGAACTTTCCTACAAGAGGAGAGAAAACCAAAAAGAAAAAGGTAGAACTCACAGCAACAAGAGTAAATGTAACATAACTGAAATTCAAATATTCAAGCATATAAACGGCAAAAAATGGAGAGGAAACCATAACTGAAAAATAAAATGTTGCCTGGAACCAAGCAAACTTAGAATAATTACCATAATTTTTTAAAAACTGCCAGAAACTAAAATAATAACCTTTCTTAACCCTGAATTGGGGATTAAACTGTTTTCCTAATATGGTTCTGGAAACTAATCTCAAAACAAGACTAACTCCGAAAAGTATGGCAAATCCAAGCAGTACAATTCCCCCAGTCTTAAAATAATCAAGAAAGAAACCTGCTACAATAAATGCTACTAATCCCACAAAACCAACAATCCTATTTCTTCGTGCAAAATACCTCCCTCTTATTTTCGCAGGAACTAAATCACCCATCCAAGAAAACCAACTAACATGTCCAATCCCCCAAATAAATTGCATGACTACTGCCCAGACTAATATCAATGCATAAGGTAAATATAACAAACCGATTCCTTTCCAATATAAATATACAAGGCCGATAATTAACAGCCAAAGCAAAGCATGGAATAACTTAACATTCATTAAAATACTCTTTCTGGAATATTTTTCCATTAGTCTGCTTCCCTTAATCTGTCCAAGTGGGCTCATCAGTCCATGTAGTGCACTCATCAAACCAATCTGAAAACTATTGGCTCCTATTGCAAGAGCAAAAGGGGTAATATAAGAACTAGCCACATTTGTGCTAGCAGTAAACGTCGCTCCCTCTGCAACACTAAGTTTCATTGCATGCTGTTTAGAATGCACAACATACGGGCTTTCTTCAATCACAATCTCTTTTTTTCTCATACCATCCCAACAAAGAAAAATCAATTAATAAACATTATTACCAATCTTAACTCTAACGCTCTCTAATTCAGCTCTCCTAATAGCATGATCCATTATCGCATCATCTGTTCTTTTTTCAACAGGAACATATTCTTTCCCAAGAACCTCTGCACTGACTCTATCAACTAAACCATCCGAAACTAAAACACCAGCAAGTATTCTAGCTGCTTCCCTCTCCGAGTATATATAATAGACCATTTAATACAATTAAATATTGTTAAAAAAATAAAAATTAGAAGGATTACCTCCTTCTTCTTGTTGTTCTTCTCGAAGAACTTCCAGATCTCCTTCTTCTGGTTCTACTTCCAGATTTCTTCTCGGCCTCCATCCTTTTCTTCTTCTGCCTCTCAAGTTTTGTCACTTGCTTCTTAAGAGACTTTATCTTTGCTCCAATCTGCTTCGAAGTTTTAGCTCTTGCCATTGTTACACCTCCTTTTATTTAGTACATTTATCAAGAAAACAAATATTATAAGTGTTATGAATTTAAAAAAGTGCGCCGACCGGGAATCGAACCCGGCCCACGAGCTTGGGAAGCTCGCATCCTAACCGATAGACTACCGGCGCATTAAAAAGATTCAGAAAACAACTTAATAAAAATTACTGTAATTCTCCATCCAATAAAATAGGCATCAAATTCTCAAGATATTTCCTATCAACATCGTCAAACGCATTCAATCTATCTGAACTCGTTGCATAAACTGCAATAACTCTTCCAGCCTTATCAACTATTGGAACTGCAATCTCCGACTTTGCTCTTTTATCGCAAACAATATGGCCTGGAAAATCGCCTACGTTAGGAATAATCAAACTTTCCTTCTTTCTTGCACAAGTTCCACAAACACCTGTATAAGGAATATTAGGACAAGTTACCTCTCCTTGATAAGGCCCTATAACCATTTCCTTCTCTTCTGCAAAATAAAATCCTTGCCAGATGTAATGAGGCATAAATTTCCTCAAGACAGCGAGAACTGTAGACATCCGCGGAACAATAATCCCTTTCTCTAAAGTTGACAACTGCATATTAATCTCATCCAAAGCCAGCCCATACAACTTACTTTTATCAGAAGAATCAAGCGCCTCTTGCTTGGAAACCTTGGATTTATCTTCCATATACATGGCTCGATTAAACGTTTTAAATAATTTTCCATACCATCAAAATGCTTAAATACGAAAAAATATCAGAATTTTTATAATGGAAAACCCAAGAGGAATAAGATGGAACGTCAAATCCAGAAATTATCCAGAGAATCATGAATACCTATTTCTAGTAATCGGAGACAACCAGATGATAGGAGACATTAAGCAAAGACTCCAAACACAATTAGATATGGTTTCAGAAGGCCCATCAACAATTACCCAGGGGAATGTCGCCGGAACAAGATATGAAGCCTTCAGAATGACAAGCCATGTTAAACCCGGTTTAATCAACTGGAGAGATGTCTATGACAAATCAAAAAAAATAAAGAAAACAAGAGAATTACGTGATAGACAAAAAAGGGATGGCCTCGCAGATTATATAGACAGCCATATTGAACAAATGACTTTCTAGAATCAGTTAACCTTATATATTCTCTATTTTTTTATTGGATATGGCAAAGAAATTTTACATCACTACTGCAATAGATTATGTCAATGCAGAACCCCATATAGGCCATGCATATCAGAAAATTGTAGCTGACACCCTAGCAAGATGGAATAAGTTACTAGGTGTTGACGTCTTTTTTATTACTGGAACAGATGAACATGGAAAAAAAGTTGCAGAATCTGCAGAAAAGGCAGAAAAAAAACCAAAAGCGTTTGTGGACGAGATATCAAAAAAATTCAAAGAAGCATGGAAATCTCTAAACATTAAATACGATAGATTCATCAGAACAACAGATGAAGACCATAAAAAAGTAGTAGAAGAATTCATAAAAAAATGTGATAAATCCGGTGACATATACAAAGGTGAATATGAAGGATACTACTGCACAGGTTGTGAAGCTTACTATACTGAAAAAGACGCTTTTGATTTAGTATGTCCAGTCCATCAAAGACCTCTTGAAAAACTAAAAGAAGAATCTTATTTCTTCAAACTCTCAAAATACCAGAAATATTTGCTCAACTTATACAAAAATCACCCTGAATTCATACTGCCTAAACAAAGAAGAAATGAAGTTATAAGTAAAGTAAAAAAAGAATTAAAGGATTTTAGTATCACAAGAACCTCTTTTGACTGGGGCATCCCGTTTCCACTAGATAATAATCATGTAATTTATGTCTGGTTTGACGCCCTCATCAATTATTACACTGCAACAAAACAACAAGGAAAACAAAAATACTGGCCTGCGGACCTCCATGTTTTGGGAAAAGACAATACGTGGTTTCACACGGTCTATTGGCCTGCAATGCTAAAATCGGCAGGACTTAAATTACCAAGGACAACATTCAATCATGGTTTTCTCTCATTCAACGGAAAAAAAATATCAAAATCTTTAGGAAACGCAATCTCAGTACAGCAGTTGGTAGATAAATATGGTGCAGATACAATAAGATATTTTTCGTTGAGACAATTTCCATTCGCATCAGGAGAAGACGGAAACTTCTCAGAGAAATCATTAATACAGCGTCATAATAATGAATTAGCAAACAAGCTCGGCAACTTAGTCAGCAGAGTTTCAGCATTAGCAGAAAAATATGGAATTGAAAAATCAGACATGGATTTCCATTGTATAAAACAAACCTATGCTGAGGTTAAGAGATATATGGAAAATTATGAGCTAGACAAAGCGCTAAATTCAATATTTGCATATATAGACAACACAAATCAATTCTTACAAGACAAAAAACCATGGGAAACAAAAGACAAAAGAGTATTGTACGAAGCTACAAACAATATCAAAGCCACTACAATTCTCCTCTTCCCATTCATACCGGAAACATCAGAAAGAATAGCTAAAACATTCGGATTCAAAATCTCCCTTGATGAGTTAGAAAAACCCCTAAAGACCATAAAAATTAAAAAATCCCCAATACTCTTTCAAAAGATAAAATGAATCTTTAACACAAATTTGAAGAGTTCAAAAAATTAACCCTAAAGGAAGAAAAAATAAGCTCCCTAATAAAAGAAACTTAGAAGTAAACAGCCAACACAGCAATATTTTTAACTGAAAACGAATTCATCAATGGGTCTACTATTCTTGTAGATGGGGAAGAAAACGTAGAATGACAGAACAGATACCCTTCAAAGACTTCCAAAAACTGGAAATGAAAGTTGGTACAATAGAAAAAGTAGAAGACCATCCAGACGCAGACAGACTCTATGTCCTAACAATCAATCTAGGAAATGAGACCAGAACAATTGTAGCAGGCTTAAAACAACACTACACTAAAGAAGAACTTCAAGGTAAGCAAGCAATCTTCATAACTAATTTAGCGCCTGTAACACTTAGAGGAATAGAAAGTCAGGGCATGATTCTGGCAGCATCCAATGAAGACAAAGTAGTAATCCTTCAACCTGAAAAACCTATGCCTGAAGGAAGCAAAATTAGTTAATGACTAAACATCCTCGCCAATAAACCTGGTTCATGATATTTAACACCAGCCATTTTAGCAGCAATCTTCTTGTAAGCTATTGCTGCTCTTGAATTAGGATGTAAATGAATCAAAGCATCCTTTTTTGACAAAGCACCCTGCATATTCCTGTCTTCAGGAATAACACCCAGGATAGGAGTTTCTAAAATATCATAAATATTCGCAACACTCATCTCGCTCTTATTTCCCCTCGTTCTCGTAATTATAACACCCTTAACCTCTTTTCCAAGCTCCTCAACAAATTTTATTGTCTTTAAAGCATCTGTAACGGCAGGAATCTCAGGATTCGTAACAACAATTATATCATCAGCAGCCTCTATGCTTCCTAATGCCTCATCCCCTAACCCTGAAGCACCATCATAAATAACAAAGTCATCAACCATTTTCCTCAATTTCTTCCCTACTTCCTTTAGTTTAAAATGATCTATCTTCTTCAATTCTTTAACTGATAAAGAGCCAGGCATTATTTTTGTTCCAGAGTCGTGCTCATAAATAGCATCTCCTATCTTTGCCTTTCCAGATAAAACATGATTCAAGCTCACAGGAACAATAGGAACGCCTATATGTAAGCCCAAATTAGGTGTGGTTAAATTAGCATCCGCAATTATGACATCTCTTCCAAATTCATTTAAAGCAGCACCTAGATTTATAGTGGTTGTTGTCTTCCCGACTCCGCCTTTACCTGAAATTACTGCAATTAATCTCGCCATTTTTACTAAACTTACGAAGGTAAGTAAAAGAGAATTATCTGAGATAGCTTATAAACCTTTCTAACAAATCAGCATACTCTTTCAATTTATCAAGATTTACATTAACAAAATCATTTTTGTATTTAACTTTTAAGTTGACGCCTTTTCTAAATTCACTTTCTCTGATTTTTTCAAGCTTATTTAAATCCCTAAACATCTCATATAACTCTAAAACCTCGATAACTAATTTTTCTTTAGCATAAATTTTCTTCAATTGTACTACCTTTGCCCTCGGAGCATCAGGAACGGGCTTCCATTTCTTCTTCTTTTTTGCCTTGTCGATTAAAACATCCATTGCCTTTTCAACCATAACTTTCCATCTAAGAAGCAAATTAATTATAACATCGCAAGTTTTTGTATACTTCAGGCTAACGTATAATAAGTGGTCTGCACTAATTTTTTCCTTAATTACGTCATCCATCACCAAACTTACCCCTTACAGAAGCACTAAACATCAAGAAAATTTACTATTTATACCTTTCTAAATTTACCGTTATCACTTTTCAAGAGATTCTAATCAAATTAAGAACTTTCCAGACTTATAAATCACCTTTTCGCTCCCATCTTTCAAAACAGCAATAACCTCTTTATCCTCTGTAGAAACCATGTCTGTATGCACAACACTCTCGTTATACCCCATTTCGTTCCATTGTTCCTTGCTAACTTTTGAGGCGTCTCCTGGATATGAATCTTTATATGCTTCTCCTAAGGCAATATGCATATTCCCAAATTCTCCCCCAATATTTTCATCGAACAAAGTTTCAGCCATAAACTTAGTAATTCTTGACAATCTTGCATCAGTCAAGGAAAATTCTCCTATTTTGTTAGCTCCTTCAACTTTTATCATCTCTTCCAAAACTTCCAGGCCTGAATCTGCCTCCGCCTTTACAACTTTCCCATCTTTAAACTCTAATCTAATCCCTTTGACGATATTCCCATATCGGTACAAAGGCTGGTTAAATCTAACCTTTCCCTCCGTAATTCTAGCATCTGGACTAATAAATACCTCGAAACTAGGGATATTCCTTCCACTTCCCCCCAACCAACACCTATTCTCTCCTAATCCAACTATTAAATCAATCCCTTGTCCCCTAACTTTCAATTTCTCAATAGCCAAATTTGTCAAAGCATGTCTAATCCTCTCAACTTCATCATAAACTGATTTCCATTTGCCAACAGGATCATCCTCATCCAAAAAACAGGCTTTAATAATCTCATTCCAATACTCTTCCAAAGACAATCCGGCTTCTTTAGCACTTGCCTCAGTACCATACAAAGCCAAAGTCCATGTAAATTCTCCCCTATTCTCCTTATCTCTTCTCCAATCCTTGTAAGGCTTGAAAGCCTTGCTCTTCCTCATAATTCTCTCAGGTTTTATACCCTCCAATTCTTTCTTATCCGTATCGGCAATTATCATAACCGCATGATCCATCTCATCAACAATCCCTTTCAAATACTTTCCCGGAAAAAAATCCAACTGTGAATCATCAGCAACTTCATAAAAATCTCTGGCAACGTTATCTGGTAAATAATCAACAATCATATGCCCTTTTGATTTCCAAACAGCTTTCCTCAAAGCAATCAATAAAGGTTTCGCATTCTCTGGAACCTGCAGATAAACTGTTTCTCCAGGCTTAATGCCTTCTCCAGAATTCAGAGCAAAATTAATCAAAACGTCTGCATATCTATTCAAAATTGTTTCATCAGGAACATACATCTTAACTTAACTTGACAATTGCCTCAGCAATATCACTTGTTTCCTCCAATGCCTTCTTAGCTTCATCTTCTGATTTGCCAGTTTTTTCCATTATCATCTTAACATCTCCTTCATTGAATCCTTCCTCCTCCTTAATATCTCCTGTAACTTGAAAGGATTCCTGGCCTTGCATTGTAATTTTCATAACCTTCGGATTTTCAATAACAATGTTTCCATCTCCTTTCTCAATCACAACTCTATCAGCCTCAATTTCATCTTGATTGATGCCCATCTGCTTCATCAAGCCTTGCATCTTCTTAGGATTCATACCACCTAGTCCTGGTATCATAACTCACCAAAAATACAAGCTTATTTATAGTTTTCCATCTCCAGAAAAACATAAATATCAAAAAGTTCTTGCGTGTTTGAACTTTTGGATGCTTAAGGTTGCAGATACAGGAAACCAGGCACTTTAGTGCATGGCTGAATGCAACCTTGACATAACTATTTATGGAAGCATACAATTTGCTGAAGAACAAATAGGAATCGTAGAAGAACTAAAAAAATTAGGGTTTGAAGCTTACATGGCGTCTTTCGCGGCTCCAATGACCGGAAAAACTAATGAAGAAAAAGAAAAAATGAAACTCCATCAAAAAAATAATATAGATGCTATAAGAAACTATTAGCATACAATGAAAAAAGGAAAAGTTATTTTGGTTTTAAATTTAGACAAAAATAGAATTAAAAACTATATTGGTGCACACACCGTTCTCGAAATGGTTTTCGTCCTTGTCTTGAATCAAAAAATATTTCTTTATAATAACCCTATAGAAATGGATTATGTTGAGAACCATACACTTTAGTGTATGACCTGTCTGGTTCTTGAGCACTGCCGAGAACCAATTGCACACACCGAGCTAAAGCAAATGGAAGCAGTCAAAGGATTCTAGGAGTCTTAAATCTTTACTCTCTATTTAAACACCAACAGGAAAAAATATCTTTAAAGCAACAACTAAAACAATTATCGCCACAGCAAAACCCACGACAGTTGAAGGCCTTAACATGAATTTACTTGAATATTCTTCATCATACCTCATCAACCCGCCAAAAACACCGGGCATCTGTATCTTATTGTCTGCCATAACTAATATTCAAAAGACTAGTATAAAAAGTTATTGTTGGACCTTCGCTGGTGCATAAACGGTTGGTAATTTTAATAGTTTGTATGATTACATGCATAATGACCGCAGAGAATACAATTATTAAGAAAGTTGCATGAAAACTAATTTCTATATCTCTCACTAAGGTTCTTATTAGTTTTATAATGACCGCAGAGAATACAATTATTAAGAAAGTTGCATGAAAACTAATTTCTATATCTCTCACTAAGGTTCTTATTAGTTTTATAAATCCTTTTTTTATTCTTTTTATCTGAAAGACAAATATATATTTTTAAGAAGTCTGAATTTCCAAGATCACTCCCTCTCTCCTCAACTAAATCGTCGGGTAAAGATATAATTCCCATAATTCTGTCGCTATCCATATAACAAATATTTCCTTCTAATGACAGATAATTTTCAATTCCATTTGAAATAGAATACTTCAGAGGTCTTGTTCTTTGATCCCATATGTTTCTGAATACGTAGTCTTTAAAACTTAAATTTCTTTTTTTTGAAGGTATCAATGCTAATAAAGTTCCATTCACTGAGGGTTCTGGAGAAAAATCACCTGAAGGAACTTGCATGTAATATTTCGAATCAAAAAAAGCATTAGTGAGTATAGCTAATCTACTAGGAGATGTATTCTGAATATCTCCTACCTTGTAACATTGGACATTGCTAGCATATCTATCCCCTACTAAGAGCACTGCTGATCTAAATCTTTCAGAGCATAGTTTATTAAATAAAGGTTCGGTAATATTAAAGGGTGTTGATAAAAATTGGTTTATTGATTGTATTGACAGCAAAACAAGATTTATGATTTCTTCCAAATATGTTAAAGCAAGAGAACAAAAAGAACTTAAATTTGTGTTATCAAAAGCAGAAGAAAAAACAGGAGAGCAAGTTAAAGTGGTTACTTCTGACGGACTTCTTGCTTATCCAAATGCTATCAAAAAAGTTTATGGATTTTCAAATAAAACTCACAAACTCAATGTTTTTCATAATCAAGTTAATGCTTCAAAAGGCGAGGGCTTTAGTATTATGATTAAAAGGTTGCATAATTCAATTCGTGAGAGGACTAAAACTTTCAGAGGTTTTCATGGCTCTGTTGAAAGCGCAAATGCAATAATGAAAGGTTATGAAATCTTCTATAATTTCATAAGAAAACATCAGTCAATCAAAAGATACCCTTATGAATTGGCTATTCCAGAATTGAAACTTTATTCTGAAAATAAATGGCTGGAGTTGATAAAAATGGCAAATGGATAAATCATAACAAAATTACCAACCGCTTATGCACCAATGTTTGTTGAACCTCGTTCATACTAGATATAACGCGAACGTGATTCCTATATTCTTCACAATTCCTCAGATAAATGTTCATAAATGCTAGAGCCCTCTCTGAAGGATTTATTACATAAACTGTCTTATCTTTCCTTCTCCTTGCAATAGCGAAAAATGCTGCACAAGTCCGCTTGTATCAAAGCCCTTAACCTCTCCGATATCTAAGATAACAGGAAAATCATCATCTATCCTATCATTAATTATATCAATCAAACACCCCCTCCTTGAATTATTAAGAGGACCCTTAAGTTTTGCAAGATAATACACTCTACCATCATTGATCCGTTCTACCCCTATACTCAGACTACCACCATCATACTCAAACATCTCATATCCCTTTCTCAAATCATTCATCAAAAAAATCTAAACCCTCTGATTTTTAAACTTATCTAATCGCCCTAACTTCATCAAGAATCCTGTTTTTTTCCTTCTTAGAAGTATAGTTCTTCCCAAACCTCACAAGGGCATCATTAATTCTGCTCCAATATCTCTTTGGAAACAAATCCATCAATTGCACCTCGCTCTTCTCAGGATATTTACTCTTGACCCAACCAAGATAATTTGAGCAATAATGAACATGTGTATCTACTCCAATAGCATCCTTTCCTAAACTGGATAAGAAAACATTACCCGTCTTCCTCCCGACCCCGGGCAACTTGACCAACAAATCCAAATCACTAGGCACTTTCCCATTATACCTGTCAACAAGCACCTTACAACAACTAACAACATTTCTCGCCTTTGTCTTATAATAATTAACTCCTCTAATCAACTTCTCCACATCCGAAACCTTAGCACGAGCCAATTTCCTAACACTCCCATATCTCTTAAACAGGCCTTGTGCAACAGGAATTGTGGTTTCATCTTTTGTTTGTGCTGACATTATTGTAGTAACTAAGATTTTCCATTCAGAATTCCAACCTTCAGCAGCCAGTCTCATCTCACCCCCAAGCTTTTCCAATCTCTTCAACTGCCTTACTGCTCTGTCTTTGTCCATGTAAATCACCAGTAATAATCTTTAAAATACCTTTCTCCTTACTCTAATACATGGATATCAAAGCCCTAGAAGAAAAATGGAAGAAATACTGGGAAGACAATAAAGTCTATCAATTCTCAACATCCGAAAAACCAATATTTTCTATAGACACTCCCCCCCCAACCGTTTCAGGAGAAATGCACATAGGACACGCATTCTCATATTCTCAACAAGACTTCATTGCTAGATTTAAGAGAATGTCTGGATTCAATGTCTTCTACCCTTTTGGAACAGACGATAATGGACTGCCAACAGAAAAATTAATACAAAAACTAAAAGGGGTAAAAAGCTCCAAAATGGACCGGGATGATTTCATAAATCTTTGTCTAAAAACTATAAAAGAAATTACCCCTAAATTCATCCAAGACTGGAAAGACCTCGCAATTTCATGCGATTACAACATCTATTACTCCACTATAGATGACAAATCCAGAAAATTATCTCAACAATATTTCATAGACTTGTACAAAAAAAATCTAGTATACCTCGACGAATTCCCAACAATCTGGGATACAGAATTTCAAACACCTGTCGCACAAGCAGAATTAGAAGATTTAGAAAAAAAATCCCTCTTTACAACAATAAAATTCACATCGTCTGGAAAAACGTTACCTATAGCAACCACTCGCCCAGAATTACTTCCCGCTTGTTTAGCAGTTTTCGTAAATCCAAAAGACAAAAGATATAAATCCTTAATAGGAAAAAAAGCAAAGGTTCCATTGTTCAACCAAGAAGTCCCAATTATTGCGGATGAATCAGCCAAAATAGATAAAGGCACCGGAATCTTAATGGTTTGTTCTTACGGAGACAAATATGATGTCGAAGCAGTAAAAAAATACAAGCTAAATCCAAAAATAATCTTAACTAAAGACGGAAAGCTAAATATTACAAAATACAAAGGACTTCCATCAACAGAAGCAAGAAAAAAAATCCTTGAGGATTTAGAAAAATCTGGATTAATAATCGAACAGAAAAAGATAACTCATTCTGTGAATGTATACGAAAAATCTCAAAAAGAAATAGAATTCCTTCCAACAGAACAATGGTTCATTAAGCTTCCTGAAAAGAAAAAGCTAATCGAACAAGGAAAGAAAATAAAGTGGTATCCCTCATTTATGTATAAGAGATACAAATCCTGGATTGAAGGATTAGAGTGGGACTGGTCTATATCAAGAGAAAGACACTTCGGCGTCCCAATTCCGGCATGGCATTGTAGAACCTGTAAATCAATTGTAGTTGCAGAATCAAAAGAACTCCCCATAGACCCTGTTCAAGTAAAAAAGAAATGCAAAAAATGTAACTCAAAACTAGAACCAGAAACAAAAGTTCTTGACACCTGGGCCACATCATCTCTAACCCCACAACTGGCAGCATCCAGAACGAAAGTCAACATCCCCTATTCCCTAAGGCCTCAGGCACATGACATAATAAGAACATGGGCATTCTACACAATTGTTAGAGCACTCTATCATAATAATTCCATACCCTGGAAAGAGATAGCAATTTCTGGATTCGTAACCAGAAAGGGAGAGAAGATGTCAAAATCAAAGGGAAACGCAATCAGGCCACAAAAAATAATGGGTGAATATGGTGCTGACGCATTAAGGTTTTGGGCAGCAAGTTCTAAATTAGGAGAAGATCTGGACTATCAAGAAAAAGACCTCATTACCGGAAAGAAATTCATAACCAAAATACTAAATGCAACCAATTTCGTTTTTCTGAATTTAGTTTACCAAAAAAAACAGCCAACTCTCGAAAAAGTGGATAAACTGTTCCTAGAACAGCTAAATTCTTTAATCCAGAAAGTGACCAAAGCATTTGAACAATATAATTACATGAAAGCCAAGCAATTAACAGAAAAATTCTTCTGGCAAAACTTCACAGACAACTATCTTGAAATTGTAAAATACAGGGTTTACAATGGCAACAAAAAGGAACAAGCCTCTGCCTTTTACACTTTATACCAATCACTCCTAACACTCCTAAAGTTGATGGCTCCTATAACCCCTTTTATCACAGAAGAAATTTACCAACAACACTTTAAGAAAAACGAGAAAACGGCATCCATCCATATAACTGAGTGGCCAAAATCAACTTCAAAAAAGACAGACGACAAAACCTGGAATCTTCTATTAAACACAATTGCCAAAGTAAGACAGGCAAAATCAAAAGCTAAGAAATCAATGAAAGCAGAAATCATGTTAACAATTCCTGCAAAAGATAAATCCATTCTAAAGAACTGCCTACAAGATTTACAAACAGTCGCCTCCGCAAAAGAAATCAAAACAGGCAAATTCAAAGTTGAATTTATTTAAGAAAACTGAGGAGCTCTAAATAAACCTAAAATTCTATTCTTAACAGGCTCGTCATCCAAATCTAAATCCCTCCTTGTATAGAACGCTAAAAGCTGAATATCTTCAGTAGATGGAACATAACTAATCATAACATCACTAATCCTAGCATGCCCTCCAATAAAATCTCTTAGACTCTCACTAACAGTATTGAATCCAACATCAAGGGTATGTCCAGAAAGATATGTCATTTCCCCTCTACACTCACCAACACTAACCAAATCAAAAATTTACTGAGACTGTAGCTTAACAATAGCCTGCCCATTATATGCTCTTGCCGGTCAAAATTTTCTATTTGCGGGAACAATCAAACTCTTATGTTTAACGAAATCCTGATTAGTATCTGCAATATAGGTTTCAGGCAAAAATAAATAACTATAAGCTATCGCTAAAATAGAATCGTTCTGCCTTATATTATGATTAACTGAATAAATCATTTAAAAAAATCCAAATAGTCATTTATAAATCTCATTAAAAAACCAACATTTATAACCGAAACTTTTCTCACATTATCATGGACGAGAAAGAAAAACTTGAATTAGAAGAAATAATAACAGAACTTGAAGATAAACGTGGCCGTCACACCCAATTTGTAACGGTTATGATACCGGCAGGTTTCAATATCAGTCAAGTTGTTCGCCAATTAGAAGCAGAAAAATCCACTGCGGCCAATATAAAGTCCAAAACAACAAGAAAAAACGTTATTGACGCATTAGACATGATTATAAGAAACCTAAAAGATTACAAACAAACTCCTCCAAATGGGTTGGCCGTATTTGCAGGAAATGTTGCCGAAGATGAAGGTTCCTCTGATGTCCAGATATGGCAGATAGACCCTCCAAAACCCCTTAATACTCGAATGTATCGTTGTGATCAAATATTTATCCTAGACCCATTAAAAGAGATGGCACAAACAGACGAAGTTTATGGCCTTTTAGTTATAGACAGGAAAGACGCTACAATTGGCCTGCTAGAAGGCCGAGAAATAAAAGTCCTTACTAAGCTTTCATCAGGAGTTCCGGGAAAGATTAGAGCTGGGGGACAATCAGCACAAAGATTCCATAGAATCACAGAAGGCTTAGCTAAAGAATTCTTCAGAAGAGTAGCAGAAGAAATGAAAAAATTATTCTTTGAAATGCCAAGATTAAAAGGAATTCTTGTCGGAGGACCAATACCCACCAAGGAGGAGTTCCTAGAAGAAGGACAGTTAGCAACAAAATTGAAGGAAAAAGTCATTTCCGTAAAAGACATAGGATATGTAGATGAACATGGCTTAGAACTATTAGTAGAAGATTCTCAAAATGATATCCAAGAACAAGAATTGATAAAAGAAAAAAATGCTGTAGAAAAGTTCTTCGAAACTCTTGGGAAACACAGATCCCATGCTACATACGGGGAAGAAAAAACTAACCTGGCAATGAAAAGAGGGGCTGTGGACACCTTATTATTATCCAAATTCTTGGATAAAGAAAAACAAGCCGAATTTGAGAAAAAAGCAGAGAATATAGGTTCTCATATTATTATAGTATCATTGGAAACCAAAGAAGGAGAGCAGTTCCTTAACATCACAAAAGGCATAGGTGCCATCCTAAGGTTCCCAATAGAATAGTCATAGCATAACAAACCATATAAATCCCTCAGGCATTCAATTTCTATGGAGTTAAAAAAAACAGAGGATATTATTCAAGAAGCTAAAAATTTCTTGGAATCTTACAAAAAAGAACTTGGCCGTTCATTCCGGGAAGGAGAAAGAATCATCTATCTCCCATTCCACTACATAACAGAATACTCTCCCGCCTTATCAGAAAAACTCCTTGAAAATCCTGAAGAAACTCTTGCCCATTTAGAGATGGCTATAGATGAAGCAGGACTCGTTTCTAACCCAAGATTAAGACTGAAAGGGGTTCCACCATCAGTAGATGTCAAAATCAGGGAAATCAGGGCCAAGCATTTAGATAAATTCATTCAGGTGGAAGGTATCGTAAAGCAAGCTTCTGATGTTCTTCCACAAGTAGTTAATGCCCGATTTGAATGTCCTACATGTGGGGCAATCCTTTCCGTTTTACAAATAGACAAAAAATTTAGAGAACCAGCAAGATGCTCTTGCGGAAGGAAAGGACAGTTCAAACTCCTCTCAAAAGAAATGGTAGATGCCCAAAGATTAGTGATAGAAGAATCTCCTGATATGCTAGAAGGGGGAGAACAACCAAGAAGAATCAACGTATTCTTGAAGGAAGATCTTGTTGACCCCAAAATGGAAGAAAGAACAACCCCTGGAAGCAAAGTAAAAGTTCTCGGAATTCTAAAAGAAGTTCCCCGCCCACTACAGGCTGGCTCCATTTCTACATTGTTTGACTTAGCCGTAGAAGCCAATTTTATCACACCACTGGAAGAAACTTATGCAGATCTAGAAATTTCTGAAGAAGAAGAGAAACAAATTCTTGAACTAGCAGCAGACCCTCATGTATACAAAAGATTGACTCAAAGCATATCACCAAGTGTTTATGGATACGACAAAATCAAAGAAGCCATTCTTCTCCAGCTATTCTCAGGAGTAAAAAAAGTAAAATCTGATGGCGGCAAAACAAGGGGAGACATACATATCCTATTAGTAGGAGATCCTGGAGTAGCAAAATCTGTAACTCTAAAATTCGTTTCCAATATAGCGCCAAAAGGCCGTTATGTTTCTGGAAAAGCAGCAACCGCGGCCGGGTTAACAGCAGCAGTTGTGAAAGATGAATTTCTTCGTGGTTGGAGCTTAGAAGCTGGTGCAATGGTGTTGTCAAACAAAGGCCTGGTATGCATAGACGAAATTGAAAAAATGAACGAACATGACAGATCAACAATGCACGAAGCAATGGAACAACAAACAGTCACAATTTCCAAAGCTAATATTCAAGCAACATTAAGAGCGGAAACATCTGTCCTGGCAGCCGGAAATCCAAAATTCGGACGCTTCGAGCCCTATTCTCCAATCCCACAACAAATAGATATTTCTCCTGCATTATTATCCAGATTCGACATCACATTTGTCTTAAGAGATTTACCGAACAAAGCCCAAGATGAAGCAATCGCGTCCCATGTATTGGAAGAACATCAGCAAGAAGTAATTAGAGATGTCATCGAACCAAATTTATTAAGAAAATATATAGCATACGCAAAAAGACTTTCTCCAAAATTGACAGACACAGCCGTAGAAGAAATCAAGGATTTCTATATAACTTTAAGAAACCAATCAGGTAGAACTGACACGGACATAAAACCAATCCCAATCACGGCTAGACAATTAGAAGCTATCATTCGTTTATCAGAATCATGCGCTCGTATCAGATTATCTGAAACAGTAGGCGGGGAAGATGCCAAAAGAGCAATAGATTTACTAAAATTCTCACTAAGTCAAGTCGGCTATGATGAAGAAACCCAAACATTCGATATCGACAGAATCACAACAGGAATCTCATCTTCAAAAAGAGGCAAAATAATTCATGTAAAAGAAACAATCTCTCAGTTAGAATCAAGATTGGGCAAACTAATCCCATTAGAAGAATTACAAAAAGAGCTCCAAGATTCAATGACAGAAACTGAGCTGGAAGAAGCCATTACTCAGCTTTCCAAATCCGGAGACATCTTCAAGCCAAAGAAAGGGTTCATTCAAAAACTATAAACTTTTCTTAGCCAAAATCATGATAGGATATCCCCTAAGTTCAGCAGGTATTTTTTCCCATTCAGCACCAACCTCATCTAAAACGCCATAACACTTCTGCAACATATCCTCAAAACTTCCTTCAACTTTTTTCAACTCAACTTCGATATAATTTCCGAGTTCCTCAATATAATCCAAAACAACTTCAAATTCCTTATAATCAAAGGTCTTTCTATGCTTGTTAACAGTCACTTTATGAACCATGTCCAATTTCTCTAAAATGGTCTTCATCATCTCCGCATCCTCAATTTTTACTTCATATTCATCAGTTTTATACAGGGTAACGGCCTCATCAGCAGCCAAATGAAGATAATGATAACATAATTCACTCCTCCCGTCTTCATATCGAACTCTTAAGTATTCATCCGGTACTTTCTTATCAAAAAAATCCTTATGGGCTGGAGTATAATAGTCATCCTTTTGATCCTTGGCCTTCACAAATTTCGCAATTTCCCTGAGTTTTTTATCAACTTCTTCAGGATTCTTGAGCTCAACCTTAATTTCAACTTCCTCATTCATCCCATTTCAATCAAAAAAATCCTTATAAAACCTTTCCCCCCTATTTAATTATGCAAACTATCAATGAGGCTCTAAGAATAGCAAGAAGAAAGGAATCAATTGTAGCAAGAAAACATCGCCCTCGAACTCCTGTAAGTGAAGAAACTTCAAAAAATCCTTTCGCAGAACCAAAAGGAATACGGATAAGGATAATTGAAGAACCAAATGCAGGAGAAAAGTCATTCGCTCAAATTTTTTCAAATGGAGAAGGCAGACCGCCATATCTCCAAATACCAGGTAATTCTTACACGCCCTTCCTTCCTAATTACTTTAACCATAACAATCCTTAAATAACACCAATTATTTTAACAAAAATGCCGGAAGAACAATTCAAAAGAAATATAGCTTATAAGCTAAGAATTGGGGACATATTATCTGGAAAACCAGTCTTAGATGCCGATAAATTCAGACTTCTAGAATTAGGAGATAAACACATAGTCAGAGTAAACATTATTGCTAATGTAATAGAAAAATATGTCCAAGACGACGAAAAAAAATTCGCCTCTGTAACTCTAGATGATGCGTCAGGCCAAATAAAATTAAAAAACTTTGGTGAAGAGATTCAAAAACTAGATAAACTATCTCAAGGGGACACAATACAGGTAATAGGAGTATTAAGAAGCTGGAACAACGAACTCTACATCCTCCCGGAAATAGTTAAGCCAAGAACGCCAGAATATCTAATGCTAAGAAAGCTTGAAACGGATTTAGAAAAACCAAAAACTCTTAATAAAGCTCAGGCAACAGAACTTCGAGCCAAGATTCTTGAGACTTTAAAGAACAAAGAAAGCGAAGGCGGAGCAGACATAGAACAAATGATAACAGATTTAAAAGAAACACCTCAAACAATCAACCAAGAAATCAAAAAACTCTTAGAAGAAGGTCTTGTCTACGAACCAAGACCGGGTAAGTTAAGATATCTAGGATAAAATTCTACATAGCATCAAGAACAGCACGAGCAGAACAAGTCTAAAAGAAAAAGGGCATGAAATAACTGCTGACTGGACAAAGGACATTAGCATAAAACGATATGGAAAGAATAAAGAAGCGTCACAAAAAGTCTCAATTCGTGACATAGAAGGCGTTAGAAACTCAGATATTTTCATATTGATAACCGATAAAGAAGGCACTAGCATGTATGTAAAACTGGGTGTTGCAATTTTCTTCAATATAGAAAAAGGAAAATCAAAAATCTATATCGTCGGAGAATACCTTGATAGAAATATCTTTCATTTCCATCTATCTGTAAATAAAAAATAAAACATTGGTGAAGTTTTAGAAGAGTTTAGCTAAATTTCCAACTCAGAAAGAAGTTTGATTAATTTTTCTACACTCACTCTTATCTCAACATCAGAAATAATAGTCTCAGGAGCATAAGTAGTAACCATATTCCAGCCTTGTTTAATAAATAGTTCCTGTTTAAAAGTCCTTGAAAAATTAAAGAAATTATTTCACTTCTTCAAACCCATAAGCATTTTTACCATTCTTCCAAATATATTCTAAATCAATCTTGCCGTTTTTCATAGGTCT